>VFQN01000061.1_pt1 | contig 254897 bp, 233 predicted proteins | sample 3512371 | NCBI WGS metagenome assembly VFQN01 (sample SAMN10412370, study PRJNA504923) | tailings metagenome | isolation source: Replicate 2 from Balatoc abandoned mine | place: Philippines: Itogon, Benguet | collected 2017-08-28
TGACTTTCTCTGGTTCTTCAGTAAGTTATCAGTTTTACTCTTTTAAACCTAAAGGTTCTTCAGCGGGAAATTTCAAAAACCATCTGAATTCACGGACATCACTAAAAATTAAAAAACACTTACCAAAAGAACAGCTCAGGTCTTCAGGGATTTTCCTATATTTAGGAAAACCAGGATTTAAAGCTTATGGATCAGACACAACCGAATTATTTGAAGCGTATCTTCATCATTTTGCTGCTGGTAGTGCTTGTTGCGGTCATTTACTTAGGAAATGACATTTTGTTTCCGGTGATCCTGGCTTTCATCTTTGGTGTTCTGATTCGCCCTATAGATGCTTTTTTACAGGATAAATGGCGTTTTCCGAAGATCATATCCGTCATCATTACAGTCGCAATAGCCATCGTGTTTTTTGCCGGTATTTTATTCCTGATTGCATTTCAGTTGAAGGATTTCTTTGATGATCTTCCGACCGTAGAGAAAAACATAACGAAAGTGATTCACGATTTAGGAGATTGGATCAATCAGACATTTGGGATCACCAACTTTCAGCAAGAGAAAATCGTAAAGGAAAACCTCATGAAACCGGGCAGATTCGTTTCGATGGAAAGTTTCGGATCCTTAACCGGCGCTTTGATGTATCTCGTTCTGATTCCGCTTTACCTGTTCCTGTTTTTATTCTATCGCCCGCTTTTGTTGGGATTCCTGATGAAACTGGTTCCCCCGAAAAGCACCGAAAAAATGCAGATTGTCGTGAACGAGATCAAAGTCATTATCCGGATGTATATTTTGGGTTTATTACTCGAAATCGCTGTTGTAGCAAGTTTAACCACTTTAGGCTTATGGTTGATCGGTGTGAAATACGCCTTATTCCTTGGGTTGCTGACGGCTTTGCTCAATTTAGTTCCGTACGTTGGAATTATCATCGCAAACGTGTTGAGCTGCCTCATTTCGCTTTCCACTAATCCGAGCCTGGAACAATCCGTTTTGGGAGTGCTGGCTGTGATTGGATTCGTTCAGTTCCTGGACAACAACATCCTGATGCCGCGGATTGTCGGTTCCAAGGTTCAGATCAATGCACTCGCCTCTATCCTATCCGTCATTATCGGCGGAGCGCTTGCAGGAATTCCCGGAATGTTTCTGGCGATACCTGTTACAGCTATTCTGAAAGTTGTTTTTGATGCGGCTCCGGGCTTGAAACCTTACGGTTATTTATTGGGAGACGAATTGCCAAAAGCCTTGTTCTGGACGAAAAAGAAGCAATTGAAGAAAGATTAAACCGGAATCAGGTCCTGGAACCAAAATCCGTATTCAATGGGTTCATGGTCTTTATTTTTAGCGGAATAAGTTTTGATTACTTTTTCGCCCAACTCAAACCGGATTGGATTTTTGAAGATCGGACCATCAAACACAAAGGTATGAAATTCCCCGTTTTCCCCACATGGATCTACGTTTTCCGGTAAATCATCCAGGAATTGTGAATCAATCACTCTTCCCACGAATTCCTCACCTAATTTGGAGGAATCTACGCAAACGACGATGGTTTTGAAACCCAAATCAATGAATTCACGAACCAATTCTTTCGTATCACGCTTCCAAAGTGGAAAATGCGCCGAAATCTGTACTTCTTTGAGCTTTTGCTCCCGGTATGCTCTCAAATCCTCCAGGAAAATATCCCCGAAAAAACAATCGGAAATTCCTTCTGCCTTGATTTCCTGAATTGCGTTATTCATGGCGCTTTCGTATTCGGACATGTCTGAACTTGAAGGAAGAAAAACAGATTTTGTCGGGATATTCAGAGATTCAGCCTGGGCAACGAGCAATTCGTTCCGCACGCCATGCATCGAAATGCGATTTGCTTCCTGGTTAAACGTCGTGAGCAGATACCGGATATCAAATTGAGCTTGCTGAAGAACGGTGTAAAGAGCCAAAGTACTGTCCTTTCCTCCACTCCAGTTAAAATAAGCAGGAATCAATTCACGTCCCATTCTTCATTCAGAAAAGCGACGATTTTCCGTGCTGTTGTATTGAAATAACGTTTGGTTCTGTAACCGCCAATCCAGGTAATTCCGCGTACGGCATTCGTCAGGAATACTTCGTCCGCAACCAGTAAGTTGGAAGGTAAAATCGGGCATTCGTACACTTTTAACCCATTTTTCAATGCCAGGTTGATTACCTGCATGCGCATCGTTCCGGCCAAACAACCGTCAGCAAGACTTGGAGTATACAACACACCATTACTTACGACAAAAATATTGCTGTGAGAACTTTCAAGGATCTGACCGTTGTCATTGGTGATCAACATATCGTCGAGGCCTTTTTCCTTTGCCGAAATGGCAGCCAACACGTATAGGATTCCGTTTTTCGTTTTGTAATTGGAAAGACTGTTCTTCGTCTTTTTAATATCCTGGTACAGATCCACTTCCAATCCTTTTGCATTCAATCCGAAGAGATTTTGTTCGATCGGATAAAGTTCGATAAAATAACTAACTTCATTGGTGTCAGGTAGATAAGTTCCTCCGCCTAAACGATCAATTGAAAGACGGATTCGTGCTCCTTCCGTAATTTTACATAAGGTAATCAGCTCATCAATCTGCTGTTGGAAAAATTCGGTGGTATAAAAAGCCGGCAAACGCATTTTCAGAACTTTTGCACCTTCCACCAGGCGGGAGAAATGATGAGCCAGGTTTAGTACCTTCCCGTTCATAACCCGCATACTTTCAAAAAGACCGTCGCCGTATGTGTAAGCTCTGTTTCCTGCTGAGATGGAATGACCTGTGTTACTGATTATTTTACCGTTGTTATTTACGAATAATTCCTGATCGCTCATTTAAAGTAGGTTTTGAAATGCAAAAATCACTTGTTCAATATTAGTAATTAAAATGAAAATAATACCGAAAAGAGCGCCGGATATGTGCGCATCATGTGCAATATTTGTTTTTCTGTTGCGATCCGAATAAATTTCAAAAGCAATATAGATCGGTCCGAAGATCCATGCTTTGATTGGAATCGGGATAAAAATGAACATGATTTCCATTCCCGGATTCAGCATGATCATCGCAAAAAGAATGGCTGAAGTAACTCCGGAAAGACCTAAAGACCTGTAGTTTGGGTTATTCTTATGTCTCAGAAACGAAATCATACTGGAAGCAAACATCGCTACCAATACAAAGGCCCAAAACACGATTTCACCGGCTAAAGGCCCGTAGTAATTATAGAGATAGAACTCGAAATACTTCCCGAAGTAAAAAAGTGTAATTCCGTTAAAAAGTAAATGTCCCACATCACCGTGAAGGAAAGCATGTGTGATAAAGCGGTAATATTCCCGGTGGTGTTTCACTTCATACGGGCTGAAAAGGTATTTTTCCATGAAATCACGGTTATTGAATCCAAGAATGGACATGATAATCATGGTCCCGAGAAGGATGTATGTTGAATAAATTTGAGGCTCCATATTTGAGGAATAAGTATCTTGCAGCAAAATTGCTCATTATTTTTTGATCATTTATGAATTTTACCAGACTTCTAATCCTGTTTCTCGCATTTTTACTCATTCGCTGTACCTCCTCCATAGACAAAACCGACCCGATTTTCGATCGAAAAACTCCTTTGAAAAAACGAATCGGGCTGGCAATCGAAAGTGACTTACTAACAAAACTGAATATTCCGGAAGGATTGAAGGATTCGGTTTATGCCTTTTATAAATTACGTGATTTCAAACCGGTTTGGGCAAATGATTCTACTTTGACAGAGAAAGGTAGAGCATGGAAAGAACTCACGAATTATCCTTGTGCTTTGGGATTGCCGGACAATCGCCTGTTCACTTACAAGGAAGATTCCTTAAGTCACACATCGATTATCCAGGAATTTATTCTCACGGCGCGTTTGGCGCAATTGCAGCAAGATCTGAAAGTTGGTTTCCTGGATACATCCACCAATAGTTACAGACCTGTTGTTTCCATCGATGTAAAAACATTGAGCAAAAGTGTCCTGCAGATGGATACGGTTAAAAACTGGGGCTACTGGTTCGCACAAATGGGGCCTGCAAGACCGGAATACCGCGCTTTAGCGGAAGCCTTGTTTAAATATGCTTCAAAAAAGAAATTTTCGACCATTCATTTTGAAGTTCCGGCATTGGTGGAAGATTCCCTGCGTTCTTTGGAATTGGCCGAAGAATCATTGATTGATAAGGGCTATCTCGACCCGAAGAAAACCGATTCTGCTTCTTTTTGGGAAGCAATGGCTCGTTTCCAGGCCGATAATGGTTTGAAAGCAGACGGTGTCATCGGAATTTACACACGAAAAGCGTTAGACGAATCGGAACGCTACAAATGTCACAGAGCTATTTTATCCATGGAACGCTGGAGATGGCGTGAACCTTTTCCGGAAAGATATTTATGGGTAAATATCCCGGAATACAAATTGCGAATCTTTTATAACGACAGTATGTTGTCTGAACACCGCGTGGTGGTTGGAAAACCGGAGAATCAAACCCCTCAGTTAACTTCCCGTCTTCGTGCTATTGTTTCGCTTCCTTACTGGACGCAGCCGCAATCCATTGCAAGCAAGGAATTCCTTCCTGCTATTCAACGGAATTCGAATTATGCTGCGAAAAACCATTACAAAGTCTATCGCGGAGAAACAGAAGTGGATCCGACAACCATCAACTGGAAGCACTACAAGGAAAAGAATTTCCCGTTCAGAGTGCGACAAGAGCCCGGAAGCGACAATGCACTTGGCTTGGTAAAATTCGAATTCAACAACAAGTTCGGAGTGTACATTCACGATACACCTTCGAAAGGTTTTTTCAACAAAGATATCCGCGCTTATTCTCACGGTTGCGTGCGTTGCCAGATGCCGGATTCGTTGGCGCGTTTCATCTTAACCCGGGATGAGAAGCAAAAAATGACCCGTGATTCATTGGACACCTTAATTGCACGAAAAGAGCATTATTCGATTGCTTTGAGAAAACCGATTCAGCTGCAATTGGATTACATCACAGTAGTAACGGATGAAAACGGAAAATTGGTGTTCTTCCCGGATGTGTACGATCGTGATGAGAAATACCTGAAAATGATGAAGATTTATCCGAAAGTTGATTGATTTTTATGAGAGACAAGACTTTTTAGAGACCAGAGTCACGACATTACAAATATTCCCGCATCTTTGAGTCTTGACTCCTTAAGTCTCATCTCTTGACTCTCGTAAAAAAGGATTTAGTACTTTTGCAAAAAATAAAAACGAACTATGTCAGTTATCATTGCCCCGTCTATTTTATCCTGCGATTTCGGAAATCTGGAACGCGATTTCGAATTGATCAATCAAAGTGAAGCAGATTGGTTTCATGTCGATGTAATGGATGGAGTGTTTGTTCCCAATATTTCTTTCGGGTTCCCGATTATTTCGGCGTTGAAGAAAGTAGCGAAGAAAACAATCGATTGCCACATCATGATTGTGAATCCGGATCAATACATTTCAGATTTTGCGAAAGCCGGAGTAGATATCCTGACAGTTCATTACGAAGCGTGTACACACCTTCACAGAACCATTGCTGCAATTCACGAAGCCGGAATGAAAGCCGGAGTTGCTTTGAATCCACACACACCGGTTTCTGTTTTGGAAAACGTGATCGCAGATTTGGATTTGGTACTGATTATGTCTGTAAATCCTGGATTCGGCGGACAGAAATTCATCACTCAAGCCATTGAGAAAGTAAAACAGACAAAAGAACTGATTGAAAAATCAGGATCTAAAGCAATCATTGAAGTGGACGGAGGTGTAAACACGGAAACAGGAGCAAAATTAGTTGCCGCTGGTGCTCAGGCATTGGTTGCCGGAAGTTTTGTATTCAACAGCCCGGATCCGAAAGCAACAATTTCTTCCCTGAAAAAACTGTAAATGCTCGACTTTTTTCAGCAGCGCTTTTCCTATTTACATCAGTTAAACCTGAGTTGGATTGCACATTTGAAACAAAATGACCAGGATATTCCCTGGGACGTCAAATTGGCACTTTCCCGTTTAATGAACTCACAACACATCGCTGTTTGCGGAATTCTGGACCTGGAAATCGAATCCGAATTGGACGATGTACAGCCGGAAATGTATTGGGAATCATTGGAACGCGACAATTTTCAGCAATGGATGAACGTATTCCTCCAATACAACCAGGGAATCCGGGAAAATAGCGATTGGCTCACTCCTCTCCTGTTCAAATCACTCCATGAAAACGCACAATACATCGGTCAGTTGAAATTATTACTTTCCCAACACCAAATGGAATTGTTTGACGAAACACTGATCCGGGTGGATTAATCTAACCATTCGATATGTTCCTAACCATCCGCTTCGTTTCTGCCAGGAACATTCGACAAGACAGCAACTATGTGACCTATATTCCTATGTGGTTTTTAGATTAACCTATGTGGTTTGATTTTCAATCACAATAGCTCACATAGAAAACATAGCATGTAATTATCTGTAAAACTATGTGCCCTATGTTCCTATGTGGTTTTTAGATTAACCTATGTGGTTTGATTTTCAATCACAATAGCTCACATAGAAAACATAGCATGTAATTATCTGTAAAACTATGTGCCCTATGTTCCTATGTGGTTTTTAGATTAACCTATGTGGTTTGATTTTCAATCACAATAGCTCACATAGAAAACATAGCATGTAATTTCCTGTAAAACTATGTGACCTATGTTTCTATGTGGTCAGATAACAGCCTGAAACATTTTCCTTGTTTACCTTTTTAATCATTTCAATCATTTATTTTTACAACACATATAACCATACAAAAATGAAACTCCCTCCTTTTGACGTATTCCCTGAATTACAAGACGAAAGAATCCTACTCCGTGAGGCTCATGAAAACGACATTTTGTCTTTGCTCGAAATTTTAACCTACGACGGAAAATCTGCAGAAACGCTGGAAGAAGGAAAAAGTATTTATTCCAGGATTCATCAGAATTATTTGGATGGAGACACCGTAAACTGGGTGATTGAACAACACGAAACCAAAGAACCGGTTGGTTTTGTAGGCTATTACAGAGGATTTGAAGACGGAATCGGGGAATTGGGCTGCATTTTAAAAGCTGAATTCCGGGGAAAAGGATTGATGTCACCTGCTTTGAGGCTTGCAGCAGCATTCGGAATTGAAGAAATGAAACTGAACCAGGTCATTGCATTAACCAAACCGGACAATGAAAAAGCGATTACCTTATTGAATCGAAATGGATTCCAGCTGGAAGAAGGACTTACGGAAGGCTATCTGAAGTTTATTTACCGTTTAAAATGATCAGATTGAAGAAATAAATCATGCTGAAACAGAAACCATTACGCTTTTGTTAAAACGATATTTCGAAAAAAATAATTTTTGTAAACGCATTTCTCTAAGAAATGACTACTTTTGCCGCGGGGTAAGTCTTTTACGACCAGCTCCCTCTAATTCCTCCAGGACGGGAACGTAGCAAAGGTAAGAGGTTGTAGCGGTGCGATAAGAGTAGCTTACCCCTCTTTTTTTCTCTCAATTTTCTTTCTCATTCTCATTCTGAAAGCCTGGCTCAAAGCCAAAATAACATAAAACGCTTCCGGATTCTGATTTGTCACATACATTTGCAGCAATGATGGATGTGCTGACATTAGACAAGGGACAATATTCCGGAAGTATTCGCCAATGGAAAGAATACCGTGGTTTGATTACCAGTAAAACGGCTTATGACGGTCAGTTCAATGCGGCATTTCATTCCCACGAACACCCGCATTTGAGTTTCATCCTGCAAGGAGGAAATGTAGAATACCGGCAAAAAGAAACGTTGATCCGGAATACAAATGACGTGATGTTCTATCATTCAGGAGAATTACACAAAACAATTCCAACCGATTCGCAAACCCGCAATTTGAACCTGGAAATTGATACAGCATTTTTGCAGGAAAACAAGATTTCGGAAGATCGCTTGAAACAAGTGGTTCAAAGTAATCGCGACAGCAGTTTGTTTATCCTGAAAATGCAATCTGAAATTCATTTGAATGATCAGCTGACAGAATCAGCGCTCCACGCCTTGCTTTTCGGTTTCATTACAGCTCCGGAATTGAAAAGTTACAAAGAAATCAGTTGGTGTGTCAAATTGCATCAGCTGATCCATGATGATTGGGACAAACAACACAACTTGTCTGAATTAGCAACACAAATCGGTGTTCATCCGGTAACGATTTCCAAGTATTTTGCAAGTTATTTCGGGTGCACACTGGGAGAATACCTGCGGAAACTACGTGTTTCAAAAAGTTTGTCCCTGATTAAGAACCCGGAATATTCGTTAACGGAAATTGCATTGCTTTGCGGATTTGCAGACCAAAGTCATTTTATCCGTGTGTTTAAGCATTATACCGGAATCAGTCCGAAAAATTACCGCAGTTTATAAACGCGCTAATTTCGTTCTATTTTCCTCCATTCTTTCTACCTTTCTTTGTCAAAAATTATAGTATGAACCGGTATTTGGCAGGAATTCTCATCGGACTTCCATTACTTGCAGCTTCTCAGAAGAATGAAGGATTGGTTTTGAATCAGAAAAAAATGATTCAGGTGCAACAAGGTCAATCAAAATCCTTTTCATTGAACCTGGAACGGGGAAAAGCGTATGTGATCCACTTGGAGCAAAAAGGAATTGATGTATCACTTCATCTTAAAAACGAAGCGGGAAAGGAACTCATTTCCCAGGATAGTCCGAATGGACTTTTTGGTCCGGAAAGAATCGAATTCACACCACAAAACTATGTGGATTTTATCCTGACAATCGAACCGCTTACGGAAGCCGGAAATGCTCCAAAAGGAACATGTTCCATTGAGCTCAGAGAAGCAGTTTCGGAGTTGAGCTGGAAGGACAAAAAATTGTCTCCAAAACAAATGAAGCAAGACTTGACTGTTTTCAGAGCCATTCGTGAAAAAGCCAATTCCGGCTTGTACCGATACCGCAGTCATCAAAGTATTGACAGCATTTATTCCGAAGCTTTCAAACAGGTGAAAAACGAATTAAGCATGACGGATTTCTACAAAATTCTTTTGGTTCTGACGGATTTTGAAGGAAGTAATCACAACGGAACAAGTTTGCCTTACAAAGCTGCAGCTGTCATGGAAAAAGACCGTGGCTACTTCCCTTTCTTTGTCAAATATGTGGACGGTAAAATGCTTGTCAATAATTCGGATATCGAAATCCCTTTGGGTTCCCAGGTTGTAAGTATCAACGGGATTTCAGACCAGGAACTTCAAAAGCGGTTTTACAAATACATCACAACCGATGGCTACAACCTAACTGCTAAAAAAAGAGCAAGTGTCGAAAATGTATTCGGATGGCTCTTCCCTTTTGAAATGGGAGATTCAGAGTTTTTTGATATCGGATACAAACTACCCGGTTCTGATCAGGTTCAAACAATCCGTCTGAAAAGTATCAACCAGGATGAAAACAGAAACAACTATTTCGCCCGGCATTCCGCAAAACTGGACAGTATTACAAATCCCGACATCCAGGAAAAATATAGTTTTCAACGCATCAATGAAAACACTGCTTTGTTGAATTTCAGAATATTCACCATGGCTTCAAATGCAGAAGATCCGGATTTTACTACTTTCTCATCTTATCTCGATAGTGTATTCACTTTATTGAAAACAGAAAAAATACCGAACCTGGTTATTGATATCCGGAACAATCCGGGAGGAAATGATCCGACCTACGAAAAGGTATTTACCTATCTCACCAATCAGCCTTTTAAGGAAAACAAAGAAGCATTTATTCTCTTCAACCAATTGCCCTATCCGCAGTATTTTAAACAGGAATCGGAAGATAAAGACAACCGGAAACAGGAATTGAATGCGACAAACAGTTATTTACAGGAAGTTTTCTCCGTGAAGAAAGAAAATCGCTTTTATCAGAATCAAAGTCACAACCCGCTCTATTCTCCTGATTCGATTGGTTTCAAAGGAAACTTGTATCTGTTGATCGATGAACATGTAGGATCGGCGGCATCTCATTTTGCATCCTTGGTTCGCGGCTACTCTGCAGCAACCATTGTCGGAATGGAAACCTCAGGTGGATATTACGGACACAATGGTCATTTCCCCGTTGAATATGTACTTCCAAATTCCCAAATCACCACCCGTTTTTCGATTGTTCATGTGACGCAGGACGCACCGGTAAGAGCTGATCAACCGGTTGGACGAGGAATCATTCCGGATTACAGCGTCCCGTTGTCGTTTGAGGATTTTATGAAAAACGAAGATTCGCAGATGAAATTTGTATTGAAATTGATTGAAAAAGCCAGGTGATTTCAGTTTTAAGATTTTAACAAATCGGACGTAATATTGCGGAATTACGTCCGAACTCAACTTCTAAAACTAACCGTGTTTTGTTCATATTGAAATGTAGGTTTTCGGGAAAATAACTCCATCAGTTGCAATCCTGTGCAAAACTTCCGCCTCTGGCATTCCTCTAACTTACTAAATGCTTTTATCTTTGCCTTTCAAATTCAATAAACATGAAATTTTTCATCGATACAGCAAATCTGAATGATATCCGCGAAGCAAACGATTTAGGGATTTTGGACGGGGTAACAACCAATCCGTCTTTAATGGCTAAAGAAGGAATCAGCGGACAAAACAATATTTTGAAACACTACGTTGACATTTGCAACATTGTTGACGGACCTGTAAGCGCAGAAGTAATCGCAACCGATTTTGAAGGAATGATCCGTGAAGGAGAAGCTTTAGCTGAATTGCACAAGAACATTGTGGTAAAAATCCCGATGATTCCTGCAGGAATTAAAGCAATCAAGTATTTCTCGTCGAAAGGAATCAAAACAAACTGTACCTTGATCTTCAGTGCCGGACAAGCGCTATTGGCTGCAAAAGCAGGAGCAAGTTATGTTTCACCTTTTGTTGGTCGTTTGGATGATATTTCTACAAACGGAATGGATTTGATTCAGCAAATCAGAATCATTTTCGATAACTACGGATTTGAGACAGAAATCCTTGCTGCTTCTGTTCGTCACCCGATGCATATTATTCAATGTGCTGAAATCGGATCGGATGTGATGACCGGACCATTGAGTGCTATTTTAGCATTGGCAAAACACCCGTTGACAGATAACGGATTGGCGCAATTTCTGGCAGATCACGCAAAAGGTAATAAGAACCCGCAATAGCGGGTGAAGACCGAGCTGAGCAATCACAAATTGCTCAAAGCGAGGGAAACAATAAATACAGTGAGAGGAGTTCGAAATGACCTCCTCTTTTTGTTTACTAAACAATGTGGATAAGTGTGCACTTATCCACAACTTACCAGGGTAATTTTATTTTTCATCCTGTTTTTTCGGCTGCTTAACCAAAATAAATCCCCTTTAGTCAAAAATGAGGTGACTCTTAATAGCATTCTGTTATTTTTGCTTTCGGGAAAATCTACTTTTATGAAGAAACTCTTGATCTTTTGTTTGTTTTCTTTGACTTTGTTCTCCGCTCAGGCGCACGAATACTACTTCGCTTTCGGTGAAATTGAGTACAATGAAGCAACAAAAAAGTTCGAGATTACCCTGGAAATGAGTGCTCACGACGTTGAATCCGATTTAAAAAGAACCGGTGTGACACTCGATAAGCATATCGAAGATCAAACGCAAAACAAAGATTTCAGGAAGCAGCTTGAAACCTATCTACTAAAGGGCTTCTCTATTTCAAATAACAACTCCCCGATCAATCTTTCCCTGGTGGGATTTGATGTATTGCCAAACGGACAGCTTTACGTATACCTGGAAAGCTCTCAAATTGAATTAAATAAACAACTTCACTTCAAGTTCGATTTACTGATGGAATTATTTCCGAATCAGCAAAATAAAATTACACTGATCTATCAAAAACGAAAACAAACAGCAGTGTTTTTACCTACTAAACCTACAGAAATTATAACCCTGTAACTATGAAAAAAGTCCTCTCTTTCTCGATTATTTTCGCTGCATTCACGCTGTCTGCGCAAACCAAATTTGCACAATTGGACATTGAATTGCCTACTCCGAACGAATACCGGACAGCTGCCGGAGCTCCGGGACACGGGTATTATCAGCAGAAGGCAGATTATAAAATGAATATCACGCTTGAAGATGACAAACAAATCATTCGTGGAGAAGAGATCATTACGTATACCAACAATTCTCCGGATATCCTGGAGTATTTGTGGTTGCAGCTGGATCAGAATATCTACAAACCGGATTCGGACAGTAAGCTGATTGCGGTGGAGAAAATGGAAGATTTCCAGTCAATCAAAGATGTGGAAAGGAGACTAATGGTTTTTGAGGGTGGATTCAACATCGAATCGGTTTCAACGGTAAACGGAGAAAAAATGCGTTATGCAATCAATAAAACGATGATGCGTATCGATCCGGCAAAACCATTGGGGCCAAAACAAAGCATTTCCTTTAAAATCAAATGGTGGTATAACATCAACGACCGGATGAAAGTTGGTGGAAGATCCGGTTACGAATACTTCGAAAAAGACAATAACTACTTGTATACGATTGCGCAATTCTTCCCGAGAATGTGTGTTTACAATGATGTGGAAGGTTGGCAGAACAAGCAATTCCTTGGAAAAGGAGAATTCACGCTTCCATTCGGAGATTACGATGTATCAATCACTGTTCCTTCCGATCACATTGTAGCAGGGACCGGAGAACTTCAAAACGGAGCTTCCGTAATGACAGCGGAGCAAAGACAGCGTATGGATAAAGCAAAAATATCCAATACACCTGTTTTGATCGTCACACAATCAGAAGCTGAAAATGCGGAAAAGAATAAAGTTACAACAACGAAAACCTGGACCTTCAAAGCAAAGAATGTACGCGACTTCGCCTTTGCAACTTCCCGTAAATTCATGTGGGATGCTCAGAATACGGTAGTAAAAGGAAAAAACATTTTATGCATGTCTTTCTATCCGAAAGAAGGAAACCCGTTGTGGGAGCGTTATTCCACAAAATTGGTGGCGCATACGATTCAAACCTATTCGAAATACACGATCGATTATCCGTACCCGGTAGCGATTTCCGTTCATGCCAATCAAATCGGGATGGAATACCCGATGATTTGCTTCAATGGCGGAAGACCAAACGAAGACGGAACCTATTCCGAGCAAACAAAATACGGCATGTGGGGAGTAATCATCCACGAAGTCGGACACAACTTCTTCCCGATGATCATTAACTCAGACGAGCGTCAGTGGTCCTGGATGGACGAAGGTTTGAACACCTTTGTACAATACCTGACAGAGCAGGAATGGGAACGCGGATATCCTTCCCGAAGAGGTCCGGCAGCAATGATCACCGATTACATGCGTGGCGACAAGCGTTTCATTTCCCCGATTATGACCAATTCGGAATCAATCTTCCAGTTTGGAAACAATGCTTACGGAAAACCGGCCACAGCATTGAATATTTTGCGCGAAACGGTAATGGGAAGAGAATTATTTGATTTTGCATTCAAAACCTACTGTGAGCGCTGGAAATTCAAGCACCCTACTCCGGCAGATTTGTTCCGTACCATGGAAGATGCATCCGGTGTGGATTTGGATTGGTTCTGGAGAGGTTGGTTCTACACCACGGAATATGTGGATGTTTCTTTGGATTACGTGAAGCATTTCGAGTTAAATTCAAATAATCCGGAAATTGAAAAAGCCGAAAACAAGAAGGTAGCCGATTCAAAGCCGGAATTTATCGGCGATATCCGAAACAAAGAATCCATCAAACAAACAGTCAATGAAAGAGATACATTGATTGACGATTTTTATGCGAAAAGAGATTTGTACAAGGTAGATCGTTTGGATAAAAAAGAATACGATGAATTCCAGGCGAAACTAACTCCGGAACAAAAGAAATTACTGGAGTCCAAAAAACAGTTCTACGAATTGGCCTTTACAAACAAAGGCGGTTTGGTGACACCATTGATTATCCAGGCAAAATTTGAAGATGGAACGACGCAAGAAGTTCGAATTCCTGCCGAAATTTGGAGAATGGATGATTTGACGGTAACAAAAGTGTTGATTTTCGACAAACCGGTTGTTTCCTTCCAATTGGACCCGTTCCTGGAAACCGCAGATTGCGATACGGACAACAATTCCTATCCTCCTGCTTCCAAAGCAACAAGATTCCAGTTGTTCCAGCAAAAGCAAAGTAACGAAAACCCGATGCAGCGCCAAAAGCGTTTGGAAAGCGGGAATTAATCCGGGTTGTCACTTCGATCCTGACCGAAACGTAATGAATAGTCAGGATTGTATCAGGAAGGACAACCGTTTACTTATCTCATGTCGTTCCAATAGCTAGGAAGCGAAGCGTATCGAGACAAACATGAGTGTTCTTAGAATGAGAAAAATCACCTTGTAACGTGTCACTTTTTGGGAAGTTATTACACTTTACAAGCATGAACTCCTTTTTCAGAATGAAAACAATCCTTTCCTTGTGCCTGGTGGTTCTGGCGGCTTCCTGCACAGCTACTCTCAAGAAAAAGAATTTTGAACACAGTTATCCGAAATATTGGGAGAAATATACCGATTTGCAATTAAGAGATTCGCTTTTTGCGGATACCTTAAAGATTGGAGCCGATATCGAAGGCAAAAACTCAGCGAAGGATTTTTACAAAGAAGAAATTCACCGTTTGCTGATCGATCTGAAAAATGACAAATATAAGAACGACCGCTTGTATCCGATGCTGGCTTTCAATGAAGTTGTGCTGAGTGAATTATCTTCCGGTTCAACGTATGAGTTGTCAAACAAGCAAATTGAAAAATTATTGACAATTATTAACGATCCGCTTTCATTTAATTGGTCCGAGACAACGTCAGAACCGGCTTTCAAGATTAATTTTGTAAAAGACGGGCTCATTGTTTCTACGCTCCACATCGAAGATGATCAATCAGTGATCAAGATCAATCCCGAATTGAGTGGTTTCAGAAAAATGAAATTCGGAATGTTAAAACCTGGTTCAAGAAGAGCATTAATGGACTTGTTCTCCGAAATAGGTTTGTGAAAGAAGTACTTTAGATTTAATACGATAAAACAATGAATTTAAAACAGTTATTAGCCGGAATATTATTATTCAGTTCCGTATCTTATGGCCAAACCGGATACAAGAAAGTATATAAATCCGGAGAATACCGGCAAGATTGGTCTTTGGTGAAAACCATTACGGGAACCTACGGCTTCATCGACAAATCCGGAAAGGAAGTTGTTCATCCGATTTATGCTAAAATCTGGAAATTCGGAGAATACCACGAAAACATTGCATTGGTGAAATCCATTGCCGACACGTATGGCTTTATTGACAAATCAGGAAAAGAAGTCGTACAGGCCATTTATACCTTAGAAGAAATCAAACAGCGATTCAGCACACTTTATAAGCCTTAATAGTATAAGCCGAACTAAAACCGGTCATTGAATGCTTGCGCTAAAGCTTTAGCATAGGAACAGCGAAGTCGAAATGCCGGTTTTTTATACTCTTTCCCGTACAACTTTCTCACATGTGTAAATTTTCTTTCTGCAAAACAATAAGCTAAAACCATTGAATAACGCCTTTGTAAAGGCTTAAGTATGGATATAGTATGAAAATGTTATAGATCTAACATTTATTTCAGGCACGAAACAGTCATTTTCCGTATGATTTGGTACTATAAAAGCAACTGTTTTCAGATTCGCCCCTCCCCGGGAGCCTCAGGACAGCATTCGTAATGAATTCACACACTTGTAAAAACGATTGAAACGAGAGGAATCAGATTCTGAATATAAAGTTCTGATTACGTTTCTGTTGCTTCAACTAAAAGGAATCGATACTAGTTCGATTTAGTAATTTTTGATTTTCGTGTGATCGGGGGAATAAACACCATTTAAAGCACCTCTTTCTACAAACCCAACATCACTGTAAGTCGCTTTTCCCGGCGAAAAAAGTTAAAATCCCACCATCCTATTAAAAATTCTGATGGCGTTTGTTCAGTAAAAATGAAATGAGCCGCATCTTCTTCCAAAAAGCTTAAAGTATTGTTGTTCCTGTATTTACGGGTGAAAAACTGCTCTGCTGTAAATTTACAATGGTTTCGAAACTATTATTCACTTTAAAAAAATTTCAGTTATGAAGAACAGAAACAATGCAATGAAACAACTATTTGCTACCGGTGCACTTGCACTGATGGGATTTGTCGCTAACGGACAATTATTGGAAACAATGGGAACTGCAGGAAGCGGAACTCAAACAATCAGCGCCAGGGAAGCTGCTGGAAGTTTTGACCTGGTACCTCTTACATATGTAGGTACTGCAGACATGAGAACAACCACTCCGTCAACTGGTTATGCAGGAGCTTCAGGAGGATTCAACACCTTGATCCAGGCTCAGGAAACATTCGAAATGCAGGGAATCAATGCTGCAGGATGTAAAGACTCAGATTCAATCCGTTTCGGAATCAACAAAAACACCAATGCAGCTACAGGAATCGATTATTTGGTATTGGAATACAGTAATGATAACGGAGCTACGTGGAGCGCACTCACCTACCCGGCTTTGCCAACCGGAACGGGAACGTCCAAATGGTATAAAAGAGCAGCAGCTTTGCCTGCAGGAGCTCACGTTCCAAACTTACGTATCCGTTTCAGAAGCACATTAATCGGAACTTCTGCAACAAATCCTCAATACCGTATTGACGATATTTCGATGACTTGTGGCTCAACAACTTCGTGTGGGGAACCTACAGCGTCAATCAATGTTTCAGGAGCAACAGTTCTTTGTGCAGGAGCAACAATGCCTCAGTTGACAACTACAACTGGTATTATTGAACCATATTATCAGTGGTACAACCAGGACGGAGCAATTTCAGGAGCTCAGTTGGATGTTTATTCTCCGACAACTTCAGGAACTTACTACGTAGTTGTAAGCAGCGAAGATGGCTGTGAAGCAACAACAGGAAAAGTATACGTTCACGTTTACCCGCAAGTTGAATACTGCCCGATCACGATTGAAGGATGTCCGAAAGATATCGTTCAGGTATGTCCGAAAGTAAAAGCAACGGATTTGATCTTCTCTGAATACGTAGAAGGAAGCGGATTCAACAAATACGTAGAAATCTATAACGGAACGTGCGCTGCTGTTGACTTATCAGGATATGAATTACAAGCTTTCCATAATGGAGCGCCATTCACAGGAGTACCTACTTTCACTATCGCGCTTTCAGGAACAATCGCAGTAGGAGGAACAATCGTAATTGCTCACCCGTCCGCAACAGCATGGAGCGGAACACCGAATATCGTATCTGCAAATCTTCAGTTCAACGGTGACGATGCATTAGTATTGTACAACGGAAACACTTCAAGCGTAGCTGATATCTTTGGTTCTGTAGGACACGATCCGGGATCTGCATGGAGAAACGCTGATTCTACAAGCGCTACTTACCGTTGGTCTACTGAGAACAAAACATTGGTTAGAAAAGCATGTGTTTATGCCGGAATCTCTGTGAATCCTGATTTAGCCGGAATCAATGGTTTCCCTACTTTGACTACAGAATGGGATTCACTTTCAGTTGACGATGTAACTGGTTTGGGATCTCACACTTTCGGAGCTTCTTCTTACAGCTACAGTGTTGATTCAGGAAATGCAGCAATCAAATCAATCACAGATAATTGTGTAAACATTGAAGTAGGAGGTGTAAACTCAGTAATCAATGTAACAGGAACATTCTGCGGATTCAACAACTGTAACGCAACACCGGGACAAATTGCTGTAAACGTAGTTTGTGCTCAGCCACGAGAGATGAAATCAACTTCAACTGCTCAGCATTCTTCATTGGAGTTATTCCCTAACCCTACAACAGGTACTGTAGCATTGACTTTCAACACAACTTCAGACGAAGAGGTTTCAGTTGTATTGTTTGACCTTTCAGGAAAAGCTCAAATGACTATTCACAACGGATACTTATCGAAAGGAACACAGCGTATGCAGGCTGACTTATCAAATCTTGCTGCCGGAACATACATCATTCGTATCGCTTCTGCTTCAGAAAACCAAACACTTCGTGTGGTTAAAGCAGAAAAATAAGATTGCCAACACTCAGAATAAAGAAGAGTCCTCAGAAATGGGGACTCTTTTAAACGTTTATTAAACAACCCATGAAAAAACAATTATTCATTTTAGTCTGCGCACTTGTTTTTGGAGGAATCCATGAAACAACAGCACAAACACCTTTCAATCCAAACAGCTATTCCGGATGGCTGACTACCCCGAACAACTATTTCGCCACACTTCCTGCCGGATCGGGAGTTACGTTCACACAACCTTCCAGGGGACAAGGAAATCAGTTCTCAACCGCTACAGACGGAATCAATTCCGGCCAGTGGCAAAATGTTTCTTCCTCCGATGCGATTAATGCTAATCGCTATTTTACGTTTTCAGCTGTTGCAAACAGCACGACTTCCTTTCAAGTCGACAGTCTTTTGTTAATTCTTGGCAGATCAAGCACCGGTCCTGATTCCTGCATCCTTCAATATAAATCACCTGCTACTGGATATAATTTTGTGCCGGTAGCTTCCACGATTCACACGATTCTGAATCCAACAACCAATCCCACAACTTCTCTCTTAATCGTTCCTTCAGCTTCAATCCTTGTTTCCGCTTCCGATAGTGTTGTTTTCCGTCTTGTGGGGTGGCATGCAAGCAGTTCGTTGGGGAAAATGAAGATTATGAATAACACACAGATTTATGGGAAATCGATGGCTGCCATTCCTCCATCCATTTCTGCAGCTTCTTTACAAAATACGAATGGCTTGTGTGTTTCTTCTTTGGTTGGCGACAGCGTGCAGATAACGTTCAGCTCAATCGGAACATTCAATGCCGGAAACACCTATTCACTTGAGTTATCCGATGCTTCCGGATCATTTACAACACCATCAACGATAGGTTCTGTTTCCAGCCAGGCAAATAGTGGCACCATTCACGGTTTCGTTCCGGCAGGGACATCAAATGCTTCATATCGTTTGCGCGTGAAATCAAGCAATCCGGTGATCAATGGTTTGGATACTACGAATCTGCTTATCAACCCGGGAATAGAATTAACCGCTTCGGTTCTTCAACCAACGTGTCCGGATAGTACCGGGGAAATCGACCTGACAACTATCGGAGGATCAGGAACGCTTCAATACCTTTGGTCGAATGGAAAAACAACGGCTGACCTGGATTCTTTAAATGCAGGAACTTATACGGTAACGATAACTGATGTTGCCGGTTGTTCGAAAGATTCCTCTTTCCAGATTGTGTCAATTCCTGCTTTTAATGTCATTCAAACGATCGAAAATGCCACTTGTCATTCGGCAAATGATGGCGAACTAAGTGTTGTGGTAACAGGCGCAACAGCCCCTTATGCGATTTTATGGTCCGGAAACGGAATTAACCTGGCCGGTTCGACAGCACCGAATCTTGCAGCCGGGAATTACAACGTGACAATTACAGATGCGAATAACTGCGTGTATACAAACGGGTATACGGTTACAGAGCCTACACCCGTGACTCTTTCTGCTGTAATCACACACGCAACTTGCGCAACGTGTAACGGGAACATTTCAGTGATGGTAAGTGGTGGAAACGCACCTTATTCGTTCGAATGGGGAAACAACTCAACCTTAAACCAGGTTCTTGGCACTCCGGGAACTTATTGTGTGGAAGTTACGGATGGAAATAATTGCATGGTAGACAGTTGTTTTGTCATCTCTTCTACTGCCGGAATCAATGATTTGAGTCAATCTTCGGCAAAAGTGTTTCCAAATCCGGCTTCCGATGTGTTCCAGATAGTCTTCTCAGCGAATTTGAATGGTCTTTCAAAAGAAATCAAGATTACGAATCTGTTCGGAAAAGTAGTTTATGAAAACGTTATTTCAGGCGAAACACAACAGATTTCAATTCCGGTGAACAACTGGGCAAACGGAACGTATTCGTATCAGATTCTGAATGAAAACGGAACTTCCGAATCCGGAAGAATTGCTGTCGTTCAATAAGATTTATCTCTATGTGTTCTATGTTCCTATGTGGTTAAAATAACTAGCTTTTCAAATCACATCCGGTTCCCTATAACTATGTGTTCTATGTTCCTATGTGGTTTTTAGATTAACCTATGTGGTTTATTATTTCCCACATAGAGATATAGGGCACATAGTTTTTTATTTTTTAGTACTTCTCAATACAATCTCGGTGATTTCTGGATAAATCCCTACTCTGCCGGGAAAACCTAAATAACCGAATCCGCGGTTCACATACAGAAACTGTTTCCCGACGTGGTACAATCCTGCCCATTTTTTATAACGCAAAGAAACCGGGCTCCATTTAATCCCGAAGCGTTCGATCCCAAACTGCATTCCGTGCGTGTGGCCCGAAAGTGTCAGATCAATATCTGTGTTTCCGGTGACTTGTTCGTCAAAATGACTTGGATCATGCGAAAGCAATAACTTGAAGGAGTTTTCGGGTACTTGTTTCAGGGTCTTTTCCAATTCGCCGCTTTGTCTGAAAGGTGCTTTTCCCCAATTCTCCACTCCTAAAAGCCAGAATCCGGGTTTCAATTCGATTGCTTCATTCAACAAAGGTGTGAAACCAATTTCCCTGTGAATCGAAATCAATTTAGACAAATTGGAATTCTTGGTTTCCTCTTTTTCCCACGGAACATAATCTCCATAATCGTGATTCCCCAAAATGCTGTATTTACCCATTTTAGCCTGGATCTTTGAAAAAACAGGTTCCCATCCGAACATTTCTTCCGCAATGTTGTTGACCAAATCTCCGGTAAAGAAAACGAAATCAGCTTCCAGTTGATTGATTTGCTGAATAGCTTTCTCTACTTTGTCGTATTTGTTGAAAAAACTTCCCACGTGAATATCGCTGATCTGAACGATTTTCAATCCGTCGGAATCTTCCGGAAGATTATCAAAAAGTAATTCAATCCGGTGCGTTTTCCAGTTCCACCTTCCCCAGATAATTCCGGAAAGAATCGCAATGAACATCGCTAATGCGATTCCGTAGCCTAAATACTTGAAGAAAACGATATTTGTGAGCAAATAAACAATCCCGAAAAGAAAAAATCCGAGAGCAGGAACTCCGGTAGCAATCATAACCCCGAAAGCATTAAATCCTTTCCGGTAATCTGCCGTTCTTCTATTGCGGAAAAGCCGCATCATGATGATCATACTTCCGAAAAACAGAACAATCTGAAGAGTTCCAAGTACAATTAAAAATGGGTTCTGGTATTCAAAAAGAGTGTATGAAAGTGTTGCCTGGGCAAGAAGAATCAGTAAGAGAATCAATCCGAACATAACGTTAATTTAGCGACATGTAAAGGTATCGACTATAAGGATTTAGAAAAATACCCGGAAGCCAATCTTCGTTAAAATAGGCGAAATAATCAATCAACAAGTAAGTGTTAAAAATTAAAGCAACTATACTAGCTACTTTTTTCCTATTTTGGTGAAAAATAAATTGCTATGAGTCGAAATTTGTACATTGTCCCACATGATTTAACCGAGGTGGGAAACACTGCATTGGACTATGCGCTTTTCCTTGGACAACATGTCAGGACAGACATTATGTTATTGCATTTAGTAGATAATCAAGCAAAAATCGCCACTATCGAAGCCCGGCTTTGGGACATTATCAAATCAAAATCCATTCCTGAAAGTGTTGAAATGTTCGTTCTGGTAACAGTCGGAGACATTTTCACGGACATCAATAAAATTGCAACGCGTGAGCATGCCCAATTAATCCTGATGGGAACTCACGGAGCCAAAGGATTCCAGAAACTAACCGGTAGTTTTGCCATGAAGGTCATTACCAGCTGCGACGTTCCTTTCATCATCGTTCAGAAAGAAACCAAACACCGGGAAATTAAAAATATTGTCGTTCCTATCGACCTTACAAAAGAGAGTTTACAGATCGTTAGTTCTGCCGGAGATTTGGCGCGTATTTTTGACGCAACGGTTCACGTAATCGGTGAAAAACACACAGACGAAGGACTTTCCCAGCAAACGAAAAACCGTGTTCTGTTAATTCGGAACAAATACGACGAAAAAGGCGCAAAATGTGAAGTGAATCTACTTCCTTCAAGTGGCGGCTATTCCAAAAAAGTAATGGCGTACGTGAAGGAAAAGGACATCGAATTGATTGCAATTGCTTATCACTCGGAAAGTTTGCTTCCTCAGTTCGACAACTTCGCTCAGTCATTAATTACCAACGACCTGAAGCTTCCATGTATGATCATTGCAGCAAAACAATCCGGGAATTTGTATTTCTGAGTTAGCTTGATAAATTATCGTTCAACAGAATTACTGATAGAATATTATGCTTCTGAGGGAGAGCGTTTTATTGGTGAAATAAATATTTTAGGCTACGATCTTGTAATCATCAACAAGTTATGTCCTCCGGAAATTGAAGATGATTTCGAATATTGCACCAGTGCATTTATTGAAAAGGAATCATTTCTTTTATTACAAGACTACATTCATGAGTTGAAAGTCTTCACATACGAAGATTATATCTACAACATCATTACCCGTGGAATTTTATAATCCTGAATTACTTCACCTTTACCATTGCAAAACGCTCTTTAGCCTGTTTTCCTTCCAACATTCCTGAAATCTCAGCAATCACGGAATCTCCCTTTTGTTCGTAACGAATAGCAGTTGGAAAATCGTGTTTCGGATTTTCGAATAGCATCATGTCGTCAGTCTGTTTGGTCATAGTGAAAGTAACCGGTTTATCGTTATTTTCTCCGGGAATAGAAATAACACACTGAAGCGTTTTCCCGGTTTCTTCAAGACGCGAATGTTCTTTGAAAACAGTATCAATTCCGACTACTACAAATGTTTCAGCTGAATACGCATCTTCTCCGTCTTTTACCCAGGTTTCAGACATATGGCCTTGCTCCGAGTTATTTCCCCAACTCCCCAGCAGCCATTCGGCTTTCTCAAGCCGGGTTTTCTCTTTTTTTGGTGCAGGAGCAGCTGTTTCGCTGTTTTGACAGGAATAAGCAATCAGCAGCATAGCAAACAAGCCTGGTATTATATTTCGTTTCATAACTGAATATTTAGATTTAAAGATGTAAATAAATAGTATGCCGTGGTCGGAATTCATTGACTAAATAACCTTTGTGGCGATAAATACTTTTCAACTCCAGGGTAATTTGCGATTCGCAATTCGTAATTCGCAATTCTTTTGGCTACCTTTGCTGTGTGGAATTAGGAGTTTATAACGAATTACGCCTCGACCGGTTTACGAGTCCGGGGGCTTATCTGGAAGATGAAGAAGGGAACGACGTATTGTTACCTACAAAATATGTTGATCCGTCTTTTCAGATAGATGATCTGGTCAAAGTATTTTTGTACAAGGATTCCGAAGGGAGAATTATTGCAACAACGCTTACTCCGAAAATTTTGGTGAACCAGTTTGCATTCCTGAAAATCGTTGAAGTGAACCAATATGGTGCTTTTGCCGAATGGGGCGTTGAAAAACATTTGTTGATTCCTTTCCGTGAACAACCGAAGCCTTTGGAAGAAGGAAAACACTACTTCATTTACATGTACATCGATGGAGCAACTGAGCGCCTGGTCGGAACTTCCCGTATTGGAATGTACATTGAACCTGTCAGAGATGAAATCCAGGTGAATGATGAAGTGGATCTGATGGTTTGGGAATTTACCGATTTAGGAATGAAAGTCCTTGTAAACAATAAGTTTCAGGGTTTGGTATTCAAAAACGAATTGCACCGCAGAGTGCGCATGGGTGAAAACCTGAAAGGATTTGTAAAAACTGTCAGACACGACGGCAAACTGGACATTGTTCTTGAAAGACCAGGTTACGACAAAATCGATACGCACGCCAGAAAACTATTGGCGATGTTGCATGACAACGAAGGCTTCCTGGATTTAACGGATAAATCAGATCCGGAAGAAATTCAATACCGCACAGGCTGGTCCAAAAAAGTATTCAAACAAGTTGTTGGGAATCTGTACAAACAACGTTTGATCAGTCTTCACGATAATGGGATTACTTTAATTGAAAGTTAAAAGGTATAAGGTAAAAGTGAAAAAGTAGTTTTACCTTTTCACTTCTCACTTTTGACTTATATCGAGAATAATTCTTTAAACTTAATCGCCTGTCTTCGGGAGATTTCAATCTTCTCACCTTCCCGGACTTCTTCCCCGGTTGAAGTTTTGATGATCACAGGTTTCAATTCCACCTGGAGTCCTCCGTTGAACCAGTTTTCCACCCTGTGAATCCAGTTCAGATTGATGATGTATTTGCGGTTTGCTCTGAAAAAATGCTGTGGTTCCAGGCGTTCCTCCAAACTATTCAACGACCTTAAAATCAACGGTCTGCTTTTTTCGAAATAAACCTTCACGTAATTCCCGTCACTTTCGAAGATGCGCACTTTATCCAGTGAAATGTAAAAACACTTTTCACCGTCCTTAATGAAAATAGAATCTGAAATGGTTAACGGTCGCGAAGAACGGTCAATTTTCGGAGCTTTTGCAGTCGATTGGAAATCTGCTTCCGAGTTGTTTAATAACTTTTTAACCGTCTCATCCAATCTCGCCGGATCAACCGGTTTCAGAACGTAATCCAAGGCATTGACTTCGAATGCTTTCAAGGCAAAATCATCAAACGCCGTAACGAAAACAACCTGTGGAATTTCGTCCAGTTTTTTCAGCATGTCGAATCCGGTCATTCCCGGCATTTGAATATCCAGGAAAATCAGATCCGGTTTCAAAGCTTTGATTTTCTCAATTCCTTCTTCCGGATTCTTCGCTTCGTCAATGATTTCAATTTCGTGATAATCTTTCAATAATTTCTTTAACTCTTCACGCGCAAGTCTTTCATCATCAATGATTATGGTTCTCATATTTCTTTAATTTCAATTATAGCTATTACTGTATTGGGGGTATTTTGTTTTAAATTAAATGTGGCTTTTCCACGGTATTGAAGCTCAAGCCTTCTCAAAGTGTTGGAAATACCGATTCCAATGGAATCTTTCTTGTTGGAACGCAGGTTTCCGGTATTTTCCACTTCCAGGATCATAGAATCGTCAATTTTCTTTACACGAATCCAAACGGTTCCACCTTCAATTAATTGGGAAACGCCGTGCTTCAATGCATTTTCAACCAAGGTCTGAAGCATAAACGGAGGAATCAGGAAATTCATCACAGTCACATCAAATTCCTGTTTGATTTCCAAACGCTCTTCAAAACGTACTTTTTCAAGGTCTAAATAATCCTGGACAATCGACAATTCTTCGTCCAACGGAACCAACTGCTCACTTCCGATAATCAGTGATTTCCGAAGCAGGTTAGAGAGTTTGGTAATGTTTTCCTGCGCGCGATAAGGCTCAATATCGATCAAAGCACGAATGGAGTTTAATGAGTTAAAAAGGAAATGCGGATTCAGCTGGGAACGCAGGTTCTTCAATTCAATTTCGTTGTGACTGGCTGTCAACTGTAAGTTGTTGACTTCCTGCTCCCTGGAACGCTGAAAAAAGTGAAAGGTAAAATAAACACTATTCCATAAAACGAAGAAAATGAGTGTCACACAAACATCCAACGAAAATTCCACGACCGAAAACTTCAGGGAAGTCTTGGAAATCAAATGAGAAACCAGGATGTTTAACAAAGACATAATCGCCGCAACAACAATTGAAGTGATTATGACCCTTGGAATGAGGTTCGTTAAACGCATATTCAACCAGCCCATTTTGATGAAGAAAAAACGCATCAAATGAGTCAAAGCGATTCCAAAAACAAAGAAACAAGCCGACGAAATAACGATCATTTTCAACTCGATCTTTTGATTGGAAAAGATTGAAACTGAGAATAACAACAAGGAAAGTAAGGCCCAACCTCCTATTTGAGCAAACCAATAAGTTCTTCTTGCTTTAAACATATCTCAAAGATAGCCGAAATCCGATGCGAAGTATGCTTGTTTCAAATAAACGGCAGTTAATCGGGTTGATTGGACGTATTTCTGGAAGACGAGCAATTTCGGTCTGAAAATTGTAAATTCGTTTTTCATGAATCGCTTGCTCATCCTATTCCTTCTTTGTATCCACACCGCTGCTGCTCAAAGCAGATGGACTCCGCATGTCGGTATAAAAGCAACATTCTTGGTTTCATTCGGCTCACATCAAAATGATCTCGGAATCAAGCTGGATTCATACGTCGGAAACCAATATATGCAAATCAATGCAGGTTTGACTTCCCGGTATTTCCTGACGAATCTCGGCGACCGGAAATCTTTCGGTGAACTGAGAATCAGTACCGGAGCAGTTGTGATGTTTGGAAAACCCAATAATCCAATTAATATGGATTGGGACGGCGTGCTGCATCAAACCTCTTCCTCCTACTCGATCGGTTATGCACATTATTGGTATTTGGATCGTGTCGGGACTTCTCAACGTTCCGGAGCCTGGAACCTGGGAATTAAACGGGTTGATATTTTATTGGAAAACGATGTGTTTGCAGGTCAGGCAAAAGACCGCTTCCGCACAGGCTCACTAGTTGTTTCCTACAGAGATAGCTTATACAAAGCAAGTATTGGACTTACCATTTGGACCGGCGAAACAGCAGGAACTTATTGGGATAAAACTCCACTTCCGGGCGCTCCAAACGGAATGCGCGATTTAACCGGAAAGCCGTATGGAAAGCTAAATCACGGAATTCTTTACGCAGAAATGAAACATCGTTTTGTTGGTGTTCAAACTGCTGGAGCAAGATTGGGTTGGGACAGTGAACAAATTCGTCACGTTTTCCAGAATAAAATCAGTCACGACCTGGTGCTTTTCCCGAAGAGTATGAAGCGAAACACCCCGCATTATCCGCGTTTGAATGATTCGGGAAACAATGTCTTTTCAAGGAAGGAAGCCCGAAAACCACGGTTTTATTATCAAACCTTTTTAAATGATGGACTTCCTTATTAATTGCGAATTACGAGTTCCGAATTCCTAATTAGCAGATCTTGAAACTCGTAATTCGTAATTCGGCATTCGTAATTATGGCTACCATTCACCGACGTTTTTCGCACGCACAAATGCAGAAAACAACACTTAACCTTCTATTTATGAAAAAGCTGAGTAAACATTCGTGTTTATTCATTTATTTGATGTAATTTTGCGCCCCGTAGTTACAATTTTTATATATGTCCAATTCAACAAAATACGTATTTGTAACCGGGGGGGTAACATCATCCTTGGGTAAAGGAATTATCTCAGCTTCTTTAGCGAAATTGCTTCAGGCACGCGGTTACTCTACGACAATCCAAAAATTAGATCCATACATTAACATTGATCCGGGAACATTGAATCCATACGAGCATGGAGAATGTTTCGTAACAGATGATGGAGCTGAAACCGATTTGGACTTGGGACATTACGAGCGTTTCCTGAATGTTCCTACATCACAGGCAAACAACGTAACTACCGGACGTATTTATCAGAGTGTTATTGATAAAGAGCGTAAAGGCGAATATTTGGGGAAAACAGTTCAGATTATTCCTCACATCACAGATGAGATCAAAGAACGTATTCAGATTTTAGGGAAAACCGGGAAATTTGATATCGTGATCACCGAAATCGGTGGAACGGTTGGTGATATTGAATCCCTTCCGTTCGTAGAAGCCGTTCGACAAATGATGTGGGAATTTGAAAGCGATTGTTTGGTGGTTCACTTAACATTGATTCCTTATTTATCTGCTGCAGGAGAGCTAAAAACAAAACCGACACAGCACTCAGTAAAACAATTGCTTGAACTGGGGGTTCAGCCGGATATTCTTTGCTGTAGAACAGAACATGAGCTGGATTTGACAATCCGTAAGAAAATTGCGAAGTTCTGTAATGTAAGCATGAATGCCGTAATCGAATCGCGTGATGCCGAATCGATTTATGACGTTCCGCTTTTAATGCAGGCTGAAGAATTGGACAAAGTGGTTTTGGAGAAATTAGGCTTACCGTCTAAAAATTCTCCGGAGCTTTCAAAATGGAAAGAATTCCTGACGCGTTTGAAAAACCCGATCCAGGAAGTAAATATCGGTTTGATTGGTAAATATGTAGAATTGAAAGATTCCTACAAATCCATTTCCGAAGCATTTATTCATGGTGGCGTTGCAAACGAAGCACGTGTGAATGTGAAATGGATTCATTCCGAGTCATTGACAAAACAAAATATTGAATCCGAATTGGCAGGATTGGACGGAATCCTGGTTGCTCCGGGATTTGGTTCCAGAGGAATCAGCGGAAAAATCGAAGCTGTTCGTTTTGCACGTGAAAACAAGATTCCGTTCTTCGGGATTTGTTTGGGAATGCAGTGTGCTGTGATTGAATACGCAAGACACGTCCTGGATTACGAAGATGCACATACAACAGAAATTGCGGAAGATTCAAAATACCCGGTAATTTCCATGATGGCTGAACAAAAAAGTATCTCAAACATGGGTGGAACCATGCGTTTGGGAACTTACAAATGTCAATTGAAACCGAATACGAAAGTTGCTACAGCTTACAATACGGAATCAATTGAAGAAAGACACCGTCACCGTTATGAGTTTAACAACGATTATTTGGAAGCTTTTGAAAAAGCAGGAATGATTGCAACCGGAAAAAACCCTGAAACCGGATTGGTTGAAGTAGTGGAAATCCCGGATCATCCTTGGTTTGTAGGAGCGCAATATCACCCGGAATACAAAAGTACGGTAGATAACCCGCATCCGTTATTTGTTGCTTTTGTGAAAGCTGCGATTGAGAATAAGAGAAGTCACTGACTTCGATAACAGACAAACGTTAGTGCAGTCTGGAGAACTAAAAATGATAACAGACAAACGTTAGTGCAGTCTGGAGAACTAAAAATGATAACAGACAAACGTTAGTGCAGTCTGGAGAACTAAAAATGATAACAGACAAACGTTAGTGCAGTCTGGAGAACTAAAAATGATAACAGACAAACGTTAGTGCAGTCTGGAGAACTAAAAATGATAACAGACAAACGTTAGCGCAGTCATGAGTAACTTAATGATTGACAAGTAGTAACGTAGTCATGAGTACCCCAATAAGAAGCAATGCTTCTTATTACACCCCGCGAAAGCGGATTGAACATAAATGAAAATAACAAACACGAATGGATAGGAATACGATTATTGGTCTTACGCTTATTGGTGCCTTGTTGGTGGTGTTCACATACATGAGCCAGCCAAGTGAAAAAGAAATCAAGGCAGCGAAAGAAAAAGAGCAAAAAGAACTGGCGGTACAGGCAAAAAAGGAAGCCGATTCGCTTGAAAAAGCAAATAAGAACAAGCCGGTTCTTGTTGCTAAAAAAGACAAAGAAGGAAAGCAAATCAAAGACGATAAAGGTCGTTTGGTTTACATCAATGAGAAAACAAAACAGGATACAGCAATTGCTCCTCGTGTTAAAGTACCTTCCAATGTACTTGCAAAAGGAGAAATTATCCGTTTGGAATCTGAAAAGTTGATCGTTGACTTCTCTACAAAAGGAGGTGTTGTTTCTGCAGTTCAATTGAAAGAATACGAATCGTACGTAAACTTTGCTAAAAACGACGGAAAAATCACGCCGCTTTATTTGTTTAAAGACGGTGATCAGAAAAACCAGTTGATCTTCAATGTAGATGGTAAAAAGTACGTAACCGGAAACAAAGCCTTTGAAGTAGTTTCGAAATCAAAACACAAAGTTGTTTTCAGACACGATGTAGCAGATGGTTCTATCGAATACACTTATACATTAAAAGGTGGATACGATTTGGGATACACGATTGCTTTCAAAGATTTGTCCGGAAAAGTATTGCCTAATTCCGTATTACTTGACTGGCAAATGGAAATGCTTCGTTCTGAAAGATTGCTTTCCGAGCAACGAAAAGTTTCTACAATTTGTTATGAATCTGCTGACGGAAAATTAGACTGGAACAGCGAAGTTGCGGATGCATACAAAACTGCTGAAACAGATATGAAATGGGTGGCTTACAAACAAAGCTACTTCTCCTCTATTTTGGATGCAGACAACGGATTCAAACAAACAGGAACAAAGTTCACGTCTACGAATTACAAAGAAGGTTCTCCGCAATACTTTACGCATATCCGTAAGTACCAATCCAAATTGAACCTGGGACTTCAATCCGTGAAAGACGGACAAGTGAGCTTCAGCTGGTATTTCGGGCCGAATGATTACAACACCCTTGCAACTTACAAAAAAGATTACGACGATATCCTGAACCTTGGTTGGGGAGTATTCCGTTGGATCAACTTGTATGCAGTTCAGCCGGTATTTGAATTCTTCATGAGTTTCGGAATCAACGCCGGAATCGCGATTTTGTTATTGACAATCATTTTGAAATTGGTTTTGATGCCGGTTCAATGGAAAATGTTCGTGTCTTCAGCGAAAATGAAGATTTTGAAACCTCAGATTGACGAAATCAATGCAAAATATCCGAAGAAAGAAGATGCGATGAAAAAGCAGATGGATATGATGGCTTTGTATCGTGCTTCCGGAGCCTCACCGCTTGCAGGTTGTGTCCCGATGCTCTTCCAGATGCCGATTCTTTTGGCGGTATTCCGTTTCTTCCCGGCTACATTTACATTGAGACAAAAAGGATTCCTTTGGGCAGAAGATTTGTCGTCATTCGATTCTATCTGGGATTTCGGAACATACATTCCGTTATATGGTAACCACATTTCCTTGTTTACGCTGTTAATGGCTGTGACAACTTTGGCTTACACGCATTTGAACTCGTCAAACATGACGCAGCAGCAACAGCCGGGAATGCCGAACATGAAAATTATCATGTACATGTTCCCGATTATGATGATCTTCTTCTTCAACAACTATTCTTCAGGTTTGAGTTATTATTACTTCATCTCTACCTTAATGACCATCATCCTGATGTTTGTGATCAAGAAATTCTTCGTAGATGAAGAGAAGTTGAAAGCTAAAATGGCAGAAGCTCAAACAAATTCTGCTAAAAAAGGAGCAGCTCCTAAGAAAAAATCAAGCTTCATGCAGCGCCTGGACGATTTACAACGTCAACAACAAGAGCAGGCAAAGAACAAAAAGAAATAAAATTAAAAAGCCGGGATTAATTATCCCGGCTTTTTAATTTAAAATAGGAAATAAAAAAACGTCCCGAAATTTATCTTCGGGACGTTTTTTTATCCGATTGTTGCCTGAGCGGAGTCGAAGGCAACAATGAGGTTTATCTTCTCTGAATTCGGCCACCACCTCCACCACCGTTTGCAGGTCGATTGATTTCCCTGTTCGGAGTTGTTTGTCTGATAACCGGTGCAGGTTGTCTTTGCTGTGGCATCGGCTGAACCCGTTCCGGATTTCGTTGTTCTACCGGTCGTGGCTGCGGATCTACACGCGGGGTCCGTTCGGCAGGGTTTTGTTGCGGATTGTTTGCCGGAGTTCTTCGACCCGGATCTACCGGGCGGATATTCCCGTCATTTGTTCTGCCTCCACCATTAATCGTTCCTCCGTTGTTCGGATTAACAGGTCTCGGAGCTACTTGCGGATCTCTCACAACAGGAGTTCTCTCGGCCGGATTCGCCGGCGTTGCTACAGGACGCGTTGTTGGAGTAGTTCTCATTCCGTCTGTTCTTCCAACCGGTTTCGGTTCATTAGAAATCGTTCCTGTTTTATTTGGCTCTACTCTTCCCTTCGATCCATTTACAGAAGATCTTCCGGTTACAGCTCTGTTTTGATAAGCTGTCCGTTGCGGTTCGTATCGGCCTTTCACATACATACTGTTAGATTGATTGTTTTTATAAATGTTGTGTGCATATGGAACATGATATACATTGGTGTAGCTGCACCAGCCGTGATAGTGATAAACGCGTTGATAGTACACATTCCAGTATATCGGTCTCCAAGGATTCCACCAGGAAGGGTAATAATCCCAGTAATAAGGTGAATACCATGGATCATAAAACGGATCGTAAATGTATTGAACACATGGCCAACCCCAAACATTTACAAAAACGAAAACCGGGGGAGCTGAAGAATAAGCGGAAGGTCCGGTTTGTTTGACAGCCCGTTCTTCCGTTGGCTCCATGATCTTCTCTTCTCCGTATAAGGTTTCGTTCCCGATAATTTGCAACTGGGCTTCTGACTTGGATCGTTTTTCAATTGCAATGGCTGCGACGTCTTGAGATTCTTTGCTGTTTATAGGAATTTGCAATAAGATTGCATGATTGTCTCCTTCTTTTTTATCAATCACACGGATGTAATCAATGGCATTATCTCCGTTCAAATCCAGGTTATTCACCGCGTTGGATTCCGTATTGAGTTTCCGTTCAAATTCTTCTAATGTGGAAGATTGCTTAAAGAGTTGGAGAGCTCCCTGTAAATCAAAGTTGTCTCCAGGCATTCCGGTACTGTCGCCGTCCTGCGCAAATGTGTTGAATGTCGGGCCTCCCAACATGATCAACCCCAAAAAAATCAACTTTTTCATATCTGGTATTTTTAACTACCAAATAAGTTACAAAACCTGTACCAAGTATACTAGTCCTTAACGATTATTGTGATTGTCCGAGGTTCATAGTCTTGTCCTGTCGAGTGTTCCTACGTTTTCTCGTCGGAACGTATCGAGACGGACGAACAGGCGATTAACTTTCCAAGTCCTTGTCTCGATACTTTTCAACTCCGTTCTACTTCGTTGAAAAACTCGACAGGACAATATGGTTATTTCGCCTCTCGCAATTTGATGAAATCCTGGATCTTATCGTTTTCAATCAGAACTGCCAGGTTGTATTGAACCAGTTTCCAATCTTTTCCAACTTTAACCAAGACGCCGCTTCCCCGGCAATCTTTCATCCAGGTACTGATTTTTTCATCAAACCATGCGGTTTTTCCATCTTTGGCAACTTCAATGTGGCGTTCAATTTTCCGGAAATCCCAACCTTTTCCTTGATCGAAATATGGTTTACAGAACGCACCGAATGCTTCTTTGTTCCATCTTTCTGTCGGATCCGTCCCCAGAAAAATGAAGTTATCGGCCATCAAACCAAAGTAGTTTGCGTAGTTTCCTTCAGCAGCCGCTTTGTGCCAGTTATCGATTAATGCATCGATTGTTTCTGTTTCACTTGGTTTTTGAACAGTCGTAAAAGCGGAAACCATCCAGAATCCGGATAACAGCAAGAAAAAGAATGTTGTTTTCATAGGCAAAAAAAATACCGTCTCAGCTGAGCCAAGACGGTACTAAATATACAGATTTGAAAATTATTTTTTCACTTTAGCCTGACACATTTTTACTGCTGCAGCCACATCGATCACAGCACCTGTTGTTGACAATTTTCCGAAATCAACAGATTCTCCAGTTCCCGGAGAAGGAATCATAGTTCCTTTGTATTGTTTCGCAGAAGCCAACATGATGTCTTTGATTTCTTTCATAGACAATGTCGGGAAGTAAGACTTCAACAACGCAGCTACTCCAGAAACCATCGGTGCAGCCATGGAAGTTCCCTGAAGGATTTTATAATCACTTTGAGGAACTGTGTTGTAAATCTCGAAACCAGGAGCAAAAACATTTACCTGGCGTGAGCTGAAGTTTGAGAAATCAGCTGCCAAATGTTTTTTATCTCGTGTAGAAGCTCCGATACACAAATACATATCCAATGGTTTTGACTGGAATGAGTATTCATTTGTAGGGAAGTTCGGGTTTTCATCTAAATTCACTCCGTCATTTCCTGCAGCGTGGATCAATAAAACACCTTTTGAATCCGCGTAAGCCATTGCATCATACACTTCTTTCTGGTGTTTGGAGTATGCTTTTCCGAAAGACATATTGATTACAGAAGCTCCGTTATCAACTGCGTAGCGAATTGCCAATGCGATGTCTTTATCTTGCTCATCACCATTCGGAACAGCGCGTAAAGACATTAATTTTACGTTTTCTGCAACTCCGTCGCCACCCAATTCGTTGTGTCTTACAGAACCGATAATTCCACCAACGTGCGTTCCGTGAAGTGCATCCGGTCCTTCCACATCGTTGTTACCGTAACGAACATCATTGAAATCATCGGGATTATCTCCGATCAACTGACGATCGTTGTAGTCCATATTCAATTGATAGTTCGCACTTGCATTGAAATGATCTAAAGCTTCTTTGATATTCTCTTCAGTCAATTGGCCGTTTGCGATATACACACCGATTTGCTTCAACTGCAAATCTTGCTGAGACTCAGGCTTCATTTTCTGAACATCCTCTTCTGTGAAGTTTGGCCCCAGTTTCTCGATCAATTTCGCTTTAAGTGCCGGAAGCATTTGCTCCAACTGCGTGTATTGCTCCAATGCCTGAAGATTCTGATTGCGCTCATCTTCAATAGACTTCAACAATTCTTTATACTTCGCATAATCTGCTTTGTCTGCACTGGAAATATCTGATTCGGATTTCCCTTTGAATTTTGCATGCAATTCAGCACAAATCCTGGTTTTTTCCAAACGTGCATAGTTTTGATTTTCACCACCCGGGCTTCCAAGGAAATTCCATCCGTGAACATCGTCGATATAACCGTTTTTATCGTCATCAATTCCGTTGTTCGGAATCTCATCTTCGTTTGTCCAAATCTTCCCTTGAAGATCTTTATGCTCTACATCGATACCGGAATCAATTACAGCAACAACTACAGTCGTAGACTTCTGCTTCTTCAAGGTAGAATAAGCCTTTTCAGTGTTCATCCCTGGTGTAGGGCCGTTATACCAGTTTTTGATCTCTTCTACTTTCTGACCGTAGATAAAATTCATTACACCAACAGAAAATAAGGCAAATGACAACGTGACAATTCTTTTCTTCATGTCTTTAAGTTCTTTTTTTGAGCGGAATACACTTCCATTTAAACAAATATCTTAATTTGCGTAAGATAATTGTTATCATACTTTATTAAAGGTTTAAAAAAATGTTCATAGGAAAACTACGACAACAAGCGGTGAAGGTAACTAAAATATTACTGATAGTCGGATTAATTCTGATCAATTCATTAACAAGTTTTGCCCAAACGGATAATTTCAAATTCAGGAAATTACTGGAAGAACAACCGAACATCCCAATGGCATTTGCAGTCACGAATTCAGGAAACCTGGATCGTTTATTAACAACGAAAGAAATCTCCGTTAAGCAAGTCACGCGTGAGTGGATTTACATCCAGGCGAAACCGGTTTGGATTGAAGAAGCCATGAAATCAAAGGTTATTCAATCATTCTACCTGGAGTTCTCACTCCCGAAAGCACTCAATGATTCGACCCTGGTAAAACATTATGTCAAACCGGTTCATCAAGGTGTCGATTTGCAGATGCCTTTTACCGGAAAAGATGTAATCGTTGGTTTTGTGGATCAGGGACTCGATTACAATCACCCGGATTTCAAAGATCAAAACGGGAATACGCGTGTTCTTTATTATTGGGATCACAGTTTGCCTTTTGACGCTGTCCGCACTCCGCAACCATACGGATACGGGCAAGTATGGAACACGAACGATATTCAGTCCGGGAACTGCGGTAGTATGGAAGAAGCATCTGCGCACGGAACTTCCGTAACCGGAGCAGGAGTTTCAAACGGATTGGCAAACGGACAGGAAAAAGGAATGGCTCCTGACGCAAAAATCATTGTGATTGAGACCAATTTCAATTTGCCGAACTGGACTTTAACTGTTGCAGATGCCTGTGATTTCGTTTTCAAAAAAGCAGAAGCGCTTGGCTTACCTGCCGTTGTAAATCTTTCGGTAGGTTCTTATTTGGGAAGTCATGACGGAACAGATCCTGCAGCGGTTTTAATGGATAATTTACTGGATGAAAAAAACGGGCGCATTATTGTGTGTGCTGCCGGAAACTCAGGAACCTGGGGGAAATACCATGTTCACGGAGATGTGGACTCTGATACTTCTTTTGTTTGGGTAAAACCAAATCCGGGAAGTCAATTAGGGGCAAATACCGTTTACCTCGATCTTTGGACAGATTTAACGGATGCTACCTGGAGTTATGCCTGGGCAGCTAATTTGGGAAGCGGAACTTTCCAGGAACGTGCACAAACCATTTTCAGAGCTGCGAATACAGGTGTCGGAAGTGTGATTCGTGATACCTTATGGAACGGAAGCAACCGGATTGCAACCATGGAAATCTACCCGGAAATTATCGGTCCGAATTTGCACCTGGAATGTTACCTGAATCACGTGGATTCCACAAGTTATCTCTATGCTTTCAAAACCAAAGGAAGCGGGAAATATGACGCATGGAGTGGTTCTGCTGCGATTGCATTGAACGACATGTTGACGACCGGAGTTCCTACAACAGCTGTTTATCCGGCTATTCAGCATTATAACATGCCGGATTCACTTCAGACACTCGTTTCTTCCTGGAACTGTTCTCCGAAAGTGGTCACGGTAGGAAATATCCGTAATCGCTACAGTCACATTGACAAAAACGGAAATACCTATTTGCCGAATCCTCCGAATTATGTATCTGTTGGGCAGCTGACTCCGGCTTCTGCAAAAGGGCCTACAAGACGCGGATACATCAAACCGGACGTTGTAGCTTGCGGAGATGTTTCCTTAAGCGCCGGGCCTTTTTGGTTATTGAATGACCCTGGTTACAACGCAGCTATGTCGATTGATGGTTTGCATGTGCGAAACGGCGGGACGTCGATGGCTTCACCGGTAGTTGCGGGAATCGCAGCGCTTTATTTGCAAAAATGCAGCAAAGGAAATTATCAGAGTTTCCTGGACGCGATTCGTTCTACAGCTTTCACGGATATGTTTACGGGAACCGTTCCGAACAATGCTTACGGCTATGGAAAGATTCATGCATTGAACATGATGAAACAGTCTAATTTCACCAATACAATTGCGGCGAATACCTTCTTTTGTCCGGGTGACAGCGCAGTTTCCACTGCATCGATCACGAATTACGATATCCGCTGGATGAACGGAGACACAACCTACAAGTCTGCTTTAACTGCTTCCGGAGATGTTTATTTCATGGCTTATGATGCAAACGGCTGTGTTTCTTTCTCAGATACCATTACTGTTTTAGCAGCTTCCGCCCCACCCGCTCCGGTTATTTATGTAAACGGAACCTTGCTTTCCACGGATCCTTATCCAAGCTTGCAATGGTATGAAAACGGTGTTGCAATTCCGGGAGCAACGAATGCGAGCTACACCATTACACTTCCCTCTTCTTCCTTCTTTACTGTATCGCGAACAAGTACGGATGGCTGCGAAGTATTCTCCCAACCTTACAATCCGTCTTTAGGAATTGAGGAATTGGCCAATCAAATGCATGTTTATCCGAATCCGACTCATGGAAATGTCACTATTGATACTTCTATTCCGATTAACGATGTTCAGATACTTGATGTTCAGGGAAGAATGGTGAAAAAAATCACAGATGGCAAACACGAATTTTCCGTTTCTGAGCTTGAATCAGGCACTTATTACCTGGTTATTCACACGGATGTTCAATACTTTCAGGTGAAAATAGTGAAGAATTAAAAAGAAGCTGTATTTTTGGCTCAAATAAATTAATCGAATGAATTTAACAGGTATCATTGCTATTTCAGGAAAGTCGGGACTTTATAAGGTTTTGGCACAAGGTAAAAACAACATCATCGTAGAATCATTGGAAGATAAAAAACGCGTTCCTGCGTATGCTTCAGACAGAATTTCTGCTTTGGATGACATTTCTATCTACACCTATGATGAAGACAAACCGTTAAAAGAAATTTTCATTGCGATTTTTGAAAAAGAAAGCGGTAAAGAAACGATTTCTCACAAGGAGGATCAAAACAAGTTAAAAGGTTACTTGTTGGAGATTTTGCCAAATTTCGACCAGGAACGTGTTTACGCTTCTGATATCAAGAAGATTTTTCAGTGGTACAACTTATTGTTGAAAGCGGGAGCTTTGGTTCTTGAAGAGGCAAAAGAAGAAGCTGAAGAAGCACCGAAAGGAAAGAAAGCGAAAGCAAGCACGAAAAAGGATGATGCTGAGGAAGCTCCTGCAAAGGAGAAAAAAGCACCTGCTAAAAAAGCTGCGGCTCCGAAGGCGGCAACTGCTAAAACTCCTGCTGCAAAGGCTCCGGCAAAAGCTACAAGCGCGAAGAAAGTTGCAGCTCCTAAAACAGGATCTTCAAGAGGAAAGTAAGAGAAAGCACTGCTTTCGATGAAGACAAGCGTTAGTGCAGTCATAATATTTTGTAAAAAGTCGGGGTGAAAAATTTTTCGCCCCGACTTTTTTTATTTTTGTATTATGAGAAAATTTGTAGCCGCAGACTTCAATTGTGAAAGTTGGAATTCCGTTGAAGCCTATCTTTTGGATCTTCAAAACCGGGATATTTCTGATAAAAAGTCCTTTAAACAATGGCTGTTGGACAAGAGCGAACTGGAAGCTGTTCTGGAAGAGAATATGGCGTGGCGTTATATTAAAATGACGATCAATACGCTGGATGAAAAGCTGACGGAATCTTACCAGTTTTTCGTAACGGAAATCCAACCGAATTTAGCTCCGTTTGAAGATTCGTTGAATCAGAAAATGATGGCTTCTCCGTGGATTGAGGAATTATCCGGAGATAAAGCTTATTCGATTTACTTCAGAGGAGTGAAATCTGCGTTGGAATTGTTCCGGGAAGAAAACATTCCGATTGAAACAGAAATCAACACCTTGAGTCAGCAATTCGGGGCTATTTCCGGGAAACAAATGATTTCCTACCAGGGAAAAGAACTGACAATGCCACAAGCTGCAAATTACCTGAAAGATCCGAACGAAACAATCCGGAAAGAAGTTTATGAACTGATCGTTTCCCGTAGATTGCAGGACAGAGAAGCTTTGGATGAATTGTTTGATCAATTAGTAAAACTGCGAAACCAGGTTGCGTTGAATGCAGGTTGTTCAGATTACAGGGAATATAAGTTCAAAGCCTTAGGTCGATTTGATTACACGGTGGAAGATTGCCTGGCGTTTCATGATGCCATTGAACAATTGATTGTTCCGATTGTGAAACAACTGACTGAAAAGAAAATACAGAAATTAGCGAAAACCAAGTTGAAACCGTGGGATCTGGAAGTAGATCCGGATGGATTGGCTCCTTTGAAACCATTTGCGAACGGAGAAGAATTACTGGATAAATCTATTTCCGTTTTCCAGAAATTGGACACGTATTTCGGAGATTGCCTGAAAACGATGAAAAGCGGCGGCTTTTTAGATTTGGATTCCAAAGCCGGGAAAGCTCCGGGAGGATACAACTACCCGCTTTACGAATCCGGAATTCCTTTTATTTTCATGAATGCAGCCGGTGCTCAAAGAGATTTGACAACGATGGTTCACGAGGGCGGACATGCCGTTCATTCGTTTTTGAGTAAAGACCTGGAATTGACCGGATTCAAGTCGCTTCCTTCCGAAGTGGCAGAATTGGCTTCCATGTCGATGGAATTACTGACGATGGAACTTTGGTCGGAGTTTTATACAAACGAAAACGATTTAAAACGCGCCAAACTGGAGCAAATTGAATCTGTTGTGAAAGTATTACCGTGGATTGCACAAATTGACGCGTTCCAGCATTGGATTTACACGAATCCGACTCATACAAAAGCAGAAAGAACACAGGAATGGCTGAATCTGAGCAAACGTTTCGGCACCGGATTGGTTGACTATGACGGATACGAAGCTGTTTTGGAAAGTTCCTGGCAAAAACAATTGCATTTATTCGAGGTTCCGTTTTATTATATTGAATACGGAATTGCTCAATTAGGTGCTTTGGGAGTTTGGAACAACTACAAGAAGAATCCTCAAAAAGCATTGACAGATTATAAAAATGCCCTTTCATTGGGATATACGAAATCCATCCCGGAGATTTACGAAACCGCAGGATTGAAATTTGATTTCTCTCAATCTGCACTGGAAGAAATCAGTAGAAATTTGACTGATTCAATTAACGAATTAAATTAAACAAGTCGGGGCGAAAAATTTTTCGCCCCGACTTGTTTATTATAGTTACGCTCCGATTACTCTTCTTAAATCACTGATCTGGGATTCCCAAAGGCGTACGATTTCATCCTTCTCCGTTCTTTCTGCAAAATCAGAAACAGTCAGAATGACTACTTTTGTCATGGGGTCGATGGTATACTTCATCTCGAAGAATGTTTCCAGGTCGTCTTCTTCGTCATATAGCCATTGCCATTTAATCGATTCTCCCGCTTTTTTGGAAATTAAACGTGCTTTTTCTTCACTTCCATCCCAATGAAACGTGTACATGTCGTCTTTCACAATCACGTCATCTGCAAACCATTCGCTTAATCCATCCGGTGTGGACAATAATTTGTCCAGAACCTTAGGTGAGGTTTTTAATACATATTCTAACTCGAACGGTTCCTTTTTTGTCATAGTAGTTTAATAATGTTAACTTCGCGCCGAAAAATCATTTTCGAAATATACACATTTCTTTTCATGGCGTTAGTACATTCATTTGAAAAAAACGGAAACAAGCTCTTCAAATACAGGGGACAAATTCCGGTAATTTTATTCGTTTTAGCAGTTCCGGTGATTTACTTCACGGATGTTCAATGCATTACAAATAATGATCAGTGGTTCTATATCTGCACAGGAGCAGCAATTGCTATGTCGGTTTTGGGCCAGGTGATCCGTGCAATTGCAATTGGGACGAGTAACAAAAACACTTCCGGAAGAAATACGCAGGAGCAAGTTGCTGAAGCTTTAAATACGAAAGGGATCTACTCTACTGTTCGTCACCCGCTTTATTTGGGGAATTATTTCATGTGGATCGGAATCGTATGCTTTACATTCAATATTTACTTCATCATTATTGTGAGTTTGTTGTTCTGGATTTACTACGAACGAATCATGTTTGCTGAAGAGCGCTTTTTGGAACGTAAATTCGGGGAAAGCTATGTTACCTGGTCGAACAGCGTACCTGCATTCTGGCCAAGCATGAAGAATTACATCAAGGGGGATATTCCTTTTTCCATGAAAACCATTTTAAGAAGAGAGTACTCAGGAATCTCAGCAACAGTATTGGGTTTTGTTTTTGTGGCTGGAATCCGCGAATTTTTTACGACAAAAACGATCGCAAACCCATTTATTTATATTTATTGGATTGCCGGAGCCATTTTATTCAGCCTGATTTTCAAGTTTCTAAAGCATAAGACAAAAGTTTTATACGAAGAAGACCGCTCATAGGCTTGCACAAAAGAAAAATGTAACTATCTTTGCACCGCCTTTCAGGAAAAGGTAAGAAGATGGCGAGATAGCTCAGTTGGTTAGAGCGCAGGATTCATAACCCTGAGGTCCCGAGTTCAACTCTCGGTCTCGCTACAAAAGCTCAGTTTAATACTGAGCTTTTTTATTTTGTATTGTTTGGTATTTCCGAGTTCATCCCGATAGCTATCGGGGCTCGGTCTCGCTACAAAAAGAAAAGCGTTGTTACGGAAGTAATGGCGCTTTTCTTTTCAGTGTGAGTATAGGGAGTGAGTGTGTGGTGTAGTTTCACACCCGCACTCACACTCACACCTATTCCCTTTGTACTTTTTCCAGTGTGAATGCGTAATGTACCTGGAACGATAACTTACGCTTCTTCAAAACCCACACTTTTTTTCCTCATTATAATTTTTCAGTGTGAGTTGTAGTGTGTAATGTAGCCTCACACCCGCACTCAAACTAACACTTTTTAATAAAAATGTGTTGGATCACTACATATTCCTCAATGCAGTATTTTCGTTACTTGTATCGAAACCATTCCAAGCGACACGGAACTCAGATCACCACCGGATAATTCAGTGGTGTATTTTCTTTTTAAAGGTTGTTCTACTGCGGACTTCCAGGAAGAGACATTCCGGAGACTTCTCCACAAGCATTCCCAGGAATACATTCCGACAAGTTCGGAGTTTTCATTCCGTAATTCAAAGCTACCGGCTGTACCGTCTTTCAGATCATTTTTCCCGCTGGAATAGATCGTATAACTTTTTCCTGCCGGAATCTTCACTCCTTCAATTAACGATGAAGGAATTTCATCGTCTTTTCCGGCTTCATCTTTAAAAAACTTGCCCATCGGTAAGTCCAGCTCCCTGATTGTTACATCGAAATTGCTCGGGTAAATCGTGATTGCTACCCATTGTGGATTTGCCATAATGAATCTGTGTTAGTTTAAGAAACTAAAAATGGCATAAATACAGAACAGCTTAACGGGTATAATTAACTGTTTTTTAATCCGGTAATTGTACCTGAATCCTGGATCGGAGCTTTCGACTCCGCTCAATCTCCGACTCAGGTTTGATTAGTCTTTAATTACCAAATCATATTTGGAAAGCAGTCCAAGCAGTCCTGCATGCGAAAAAGCGGCTTTTTTGATACGATTTCTTTCCGGGTTGATTTCGAAGTTCACAGCAGTCGTAAAATCGGCCTTATCGAGGATGCTGCGATCGAAAATTGTACGGGTCAAATCACAATTCAGGAACTTTGCTTCCGAGAGATCACATTCAGAGAAATCGACTTCTTTCAAAACAGAATTGGTGAAAACAGTTTTTTTCATACGCTTTGAATGGAAAGTCGCGTAATCGACATTGCAATCCGTGAACTTTACAGCAAACAGAAATTCATTACACGAACTGAAATCAACTCCTACCACTTTACAATCTTTGAAATGGACGTCTTTTAGTCCGGCATTTTTGATAATAGTCAAAGAGAAATTACAACTTTCGAACTCGCAATCTACAAAATCAATGTTGCTGAAATTGGTTTTCGAGAAATCACAATCTTCAAACCGGCAATTACTGAACTCATTATTAATCAGTTGTTTGTTTGCATAGTTAATCTTACTGAATGTTTTTCCTTCGTGAAGTTTGTTGCTCATCTTGCTGTTTTCTGTTTCAGCAAATGTACAGAATGAAATCAAAAATGGTTCGGTGAAAAAGAGATTTACGAACTGATTTTTACAGGTTTAGCAGTTGAAAAGTATGTGAAATAAAACTTGTGAAATCGAAAAAAAATCTGTGGTTTCCTCGTGGAAACTAGTTTCAAATAGTATATCAGTGTATTCCGGAAACTATTCTGATGTAATTTTGTCCAAAAACATAATCCGATGAATTTAATTGACACAATGAATTGGCGCTACGCCGCAAAACACATGACCAACGAAAAGGTTTCCGAAGAGAAAGTACAGGAAATTTTAGAAGCAATCAATCTAACAGCAACTTCCGCAGGACTTCAACCTTTCAGAGTTATTTCAATCAGCAATCCGGAGTTGAAAGCAAAACTTCAGGCTGCTTCATTCAATCCGCAGGTTGCTGAGTCCTCTCACCTGCTTGTTTTCGCATCATACACACACATTTCCCAGGCACATGTGGAAGAATACATTTCCTTGATTGCAAATACCAGAAACGTTCCTGTTGAAACCTTAGCCGGATTCAAAGAAAACCTTTCAGGATTGCCTTCCATGCCGGAAGACTATATCAAAAACTGGGCTGCCAGACAAGCTTATATTGCTTTAGGAACAGCAATCATCGCGGCTGCAAATCTGAAAGTGGACAGTACGCCAATGGAAGGTTTCGACAATGCCGCTTTTGATGAGATTTTAGAATTGAAAGAAAAGGGATTACAATCGGTTGTTTTACTGGCTTTGGGTTACCGCGATGAAGCAAGTGACTTTTTGGTCGGGCAGAAAAAAGTACGCATTCCTTTGGAGGAATTGATCGTCACTTTAAATTAAGCCAATAAACAACCCGGAATATACCAATTGAAAGAGCCCTTTTGGGGCTCTTTTTATTTGAATGATTACAAGATCATTTTAAATGATCAGTTTATTTCATTAGGAAAGATGCTGCTTGATAATCTGAGCTAATTGATTGGCAGGAACAACTCCGGATTGTCTCCAAACGATTTTTCCCTGCTTGAACAAAATCAATGTCGGAACACTGCGAATTTGGTATTTGCTTGCTGCATGGGGATTTTTGTCTACATCTACTTTTAAAACAGAAGCTGTATTTCCCAATTTGGTTTTCAAATCGTCCAGGATCGGTTTCATGGTTTGACAAGGTCCGCACCAGGTCGCAAAAAAGTCTACCAAAACAGGTTTTTCAGCATTGATAATCTCGGAAAAAGAAGCCATTTGAATTTTCTTTTAAAGTTACAACTTCACCCGGAATCTCTCTGAAATAAAGGGATTGATTAACGTTATTTGTGTTTTGAAACATGCAAATACCAACAAACAATTAAGATTCATGTTCCCAATGAGCCATAGCTTTTGACTATGAACTTTAAACTATTATTTGGTTCTTACGAAATAACCATCATCCATAATGCTAAATTGTTGTCCGGCTTCAATCGTATCATACGGGATAATCAACTGAATCTCGCTTGCTTTCGGATATTGATTGATGGTAAATTCCTGCTCTTTCATGCTCATCCAACCGAATTGAAGTTCATCGTTTTTGATAACCCATCGCCTTTCCATATCACTCGACCACTTGAGGCGATTTCCGGATGAATCATATACAGTATACCAACCGCGACTATCTTCTCCTATCGAAATATAGTGAATCCGGTTCGGATGTTCAATGTATCTCCAGGTTCCAACAAAATCCGGATCGACCGACAACGCTTTCTTTTTCTTACAGGAAACTCCGGAAGATATAATCAAAACAAGTGAAAGGAGTAATATCCAATGATTTTTTACCAGAATCATAATACGTTTTATTTCGTTTCAGGAAGTTTTTTCATGGTTGTTAAATTCTGCTTTGCTTTTTTGAAAACAAGTCCAGGGAATTCGCCACGATCAAATTTACGGAGTGTGTCTCTCCAAGGCAACGAAACGGGTGAAAAGTTATTAATCATTTATTTTTTGCACTGACTTAGTAATTTCACTGACTGTTTGTGTCATAATCCAATGGACATTTTGATTCACTACTTTTTTAGCGTTTTTGTAATCCGGTCGCTGTCCTACCACTCTCCCGTTCCACACCAGTTGATTATCCGTTCCGTTGTAATGAAGAATCGGAATATCTCCCGCATCAAAATCTTCTTTCACCAAAATATTGATCTTCTTTCCGCTATGGATTTTATATCCTTTATCGATCAGTGATTTTATGATATCGACTTCGGCACTTTTAACACTGCCTTTCATCTTTTCTTCGTTTTGTTTTCTTTTATGATCTCGGTAGCTTTTCATGACGATTTTGAAATCATTTGTTCCAATAGGAACCACCCGAACCTGGTTAGTAGTTTGAATCGTTGAAGTTATCTCACTCTCGATTCCTTTCCGGTTGACACGAACAATATTCAGGATATCTGTAATTCCTTTTTTCAGATCTTTTTCATAAGGCCCGTCGGCTTTTACATCTCCATCCCGGATATCCCCGATGTATTTATCGAACGAAGGGTTATCCGTTGCCAGATTCTTCCACGCCTGCTCTTCTTCAACGGTATAAAAAGAATTGTTCGACAGTTTCAGATCGATTGCAGAAACATGTTCAAAAACGCCCATTTGAAGTTCACTGGATCTGAAATCCCGAGCTGTCATAACATTCATCAGAAAAGAAGTTTCTCCATCAATAACAGAAGGGCCTGTTGCTGATGCCATGATGTTTTCATAATGGAGATCATTGACCCCGAATAGTTTGGACGCAACGGCCAGTTGTCCCATTCTGTGGTAATATATTTTTATCTCAGGAACTGTTTTCACCCGGTGTTGCTGTATGAATTCCACATAAGATCCTTTCGTTTTGGAAGAATGGAATTTCATTGTCGGTAAATTTGTTCCCTTTTTATTGAGTTTTGCAAAAGCTCCGCTTTCAGGATCCAACAATGCTTTATCAGGTGCTACAGACCGGGGTTTGTAAACCACTTTCTGGCCACCTTCCGATTCGATAATCACCACTTGTTCGGCTCCGTGATGAAGATCAGACCCTGTAAACGAAACTTTTTTCACACTGCCTATTAAGCCGAATCTTCCCTGGAGATCTTCCCAGTCGCTCGTTATAAGGTTATCCAAACTAATAATGTTCCGGACCATTTCAATGTGTCGTTTTTGAGCCAACACCAAATCTGACTCCTTTAACTTATCATTTTTATATCCCGCTTCTTCTGATTTGAAATCCGGGTGAATGGTTTGTTTGATAACCAGTTTATTTTCGTTGGAATTCATGTACGGAGGAAGAAATCCGACTGTATCCAGGTAGTATTTAATCATCTTTCCGACATTGGAATCTTTGCTGTTACCGGTATAAGCAGTTAGCATTTCGTCATCCATATGCATCCCCGCAGCTGTAATCTGGTTTGAAATCCGATCCAGTTTTTGTTTGATGGTTTGTAAATCTTTAGATGTTCCTTTTATCTCTGTGGATTTAACCGTTTTATTCTTGATCACAGCCAATTCCTGTTCGAGAATCGTGATTTCAGGATAACGCGGAGTGTAGGTTTTCATTTCCTGCAGGAATGTGTCGACATCTTTCTCTTCTTTAAGCAGTTGTTCTTCCTCAGTATTATTGTATAAAATATTGAAAAAGCGGTCAAACTTCACTCTTTGAACAGGATGCCCGGACCGATTGTTTATTCCTGAAGTCTTGCGAGCTGTTTCTGTATGATTCCCTGCTTTGAACTGCAAAGCCTTCGCTCCCATCCGATCCGCTTCTTCTTCCAGGTTTTTGTCATCATTCACGGGAACCTTTCCTTTCATTTGCAAGGTTGGTTTTACTCTTCCCTGTTTTTGCTGAACCACATGCCAGGCTTCATGCGGAAGGTGTTTTTCCTGTCCTGGAGCCACATGAATATCCGTTCCCTGAGCATAAGCATGCGCCTGCAATTGAGCCGGTTTATCCGAATTGTAATGAACATTGACATCATTCAAAGAATGCCCCGACAATCCTTCAATTCCTTCTTTGAGTAGATCCGGCAAGCCTGTGTTGTTTTCCTTTTTTGGAAGCGGAGAATGTTTTTCCGCATGGTTATCCGCTGCTTTCTGAAATTGCGCGATTTGTTGCGCCTGCGTACTCCCGTCTGCGGCTTGCTGATAATTCTGTATAGAATCTCCTTCCGAACGGGTAGCCGCCAACTGCACTATCGGGTGTTGTTGTTTGCCGGAAGAAGATTTCTGCTTTTCGGGTTGTTTCTGAACGGGTTTCTCAGTGCATTTATTCATGCGAATAGTTTGCGGATCAGCGACTAATGTACAGATTGTTTCCGGCTTTTCCACAAGGGATATCCCTGAATAAAAGAATTGATTTTACGCTATCTGCACTTTCTTGTTTTATCATGAAATACCTCTCAAGTGCTAACTACTTCTGGTAAAAGCCTTGATCAAGGTGATGATTCCAGTTATCAGAACCAATATTAATACAATAGATTTAAACTGTTTGTCAGATAATCGCTTTAAGATCAATTTCCCGAGAAAAGTTCCCACAATACTGACTACCAATAAAATCGGTATCAGATACAGGTCATGCACATGCACATATCCGTTCAATGTGTAAACAATACTCCTGCTAGCATCAATGGCCAGGTCAATAATTGCAGATGTTGCAATAAACACTTCAATTTTTAAGTTGTACGCAGCTAAAACCATCCCTCTGATTGCGCCTCCTGTTCCCAATAAACCAGCCATTAAACCGGAAATAACACCTCCGACAATTGAATTACCCAATGTCGGCCGAAGTTCAAATGATTTGGCTACCAGGAAAAATATGCTCAATAGTATCAGAAACAGAGCTAATAAGATATTGAGCACATGTTCGTCCAGGTATTTTCCGAAAGCTGCTCCTATGATAACGAAAAGTACCGCAGGAATTCCGATGGAAAGCAGCAGTTTTTTATCCACACCTTTCCTGAAAAAAGCAATTTTGGTCAGGTTACTGGATACATGAAAAAGAGCTGTAATTCCTAATACAGATTGAAAATCCAGAAAATAACCGGCTATCGGAACAAAAAATAAGGAAGAACCAAATCCACCGACAGTGCCGAGAATTTCTGCTATTAAAGCCAATAGAATAAACAGCCACAAATAATCAATGACTTCCATATTTTATTAGTTCATTTATGTGGGCTTTCTGAATCAACTATTCCCAATTTATAAATTCAACCGTTAAACTGCCGTAAATGATGATCATTGTGTTTGTACACTAATAAACCGACTTGCTCTTTGGTCATTTTCCCGAAAAAATCGTGGATGAATTCCGGGTTGGAGTACCGATCATACGATTCAATCAATGTGATCCATTTTTGCTTTTCTGCAGGAATATCTCCGCCCGTTTCCTTGATTTTAAATTGGGTTGACGTTGGAACACCCTTATCTAGCGGCTTATCATCTTTGATCATCCGTTTCAAAGCCATTTTACCAAAGATTTTCCCGATAAAAACCTGTTTATAAGGTGGATTTCCCTTTCCCTGCATCCATTCTTCCCAATGGGTGCAATGTTTCATCATCTGATACAGGTTCATTGTTCCCCACTGCGCCCGGGCATCCTGCTCCAATTGATTGATCCGCTGAATCAATTCTTCCCTCACTTCCTGATCAAATATTGTTTTCATCTCTTCTGTTTAATATCTCTAATGTATTCATTTAACTTCAAACCAAAGCCATTTTCTACAATTGACATCACAGTCAGGTTTAACACAAATTTGCAAATGAAATTCACACTTTTGTTTTTCTTTGCGCTCAAACTCTAATGACATGATCCTGAAATCAAAACTAATCGTCGCGCTACTGACTCTTGTAACCTTGAGTACAAAGGCTCAGCACGTTATTCCCGGAACATCTTATACGCAATTCAGTTTAAAATCGAAGAGTGACACCATTGATTTCGTCGTTGCTGAAACCGATTTAACGGTGAAAAAGCCAATCTTACTTTTTGCGCAAGGTTCTTTACCCATTCCGCTTTTTGTAAATTTCCCGGGGCAAGGTGTCTACCCGATGTCACTGAGTAATTTTGACCTGAATGCTCTGAATAAACACTTTCATGTCGTGGTGATTTCCATGCCGAAAATTCCGGTCGTTGTTAACAAGAACCAGGTGAATTCCAATTATTGCTATATGGCCGATTCAACTATTGAAAACAGTGTTCCTGACGCATATCTGATCGCCGATAATTTAGAGAATTACATTGCGCGGGCAAATAAAGTTCTGGATTTCCTGGCGAAACAAAAATGGGTCGATAATAACCGTTTAGTTGCTGCCGGGCATTCACAAGGCTCACGAATTGTGGCAGAATTAGCTGCACGAAACCCCAAAATCACGCATGCGGGTTTATTCGGGTTCAGCGCGCTTGGCCGTGTTCATGAACGGGTTTGGCTCAATTACAAAGAAGCCATGATGGGAAACATTTCCTGGGAGAAATTGGATAGTCTACAACAACAACAATACGATTTTCAAAAGACTATTTATGCCGACAAAGGAGAAGATATCGGTTTGATTCCCTGGAAATCATTCACGGGAATCGGGTTTGAACGCTTGTCTCAAATCAAAACGCCGCTTTATATTGCTTACGGAACAGAGGATAAATGCGCATTCTTAAACGAATTGATTCCCTTATATTTTATCCAGGCCGGAAAAACCAACTATGAAATAAAACGCTACCCGAACCTGGAGCACAACTACTTCCCTGTCATTAATGGAAACCCGGATTACGAAAACGGGAAATGGATGGAAGTGATGAATGCATTTGTGGAGTGGAGTTTAAAGGATTGACAACTTCGGGTTAAACACGCCGACCAATTTGAGGATTTCGTATCAACTATTGTCTTCATCCATTTTACCAATGTGCGATTATAGTTAGCAGGAGCTCATGATTCAAAATTGGCATAATAATTGTTAATAAATTAACTGTATGTTAGTAAAATTACCAACACTTTTAAACTACTTAAATGAAAAAATCACTTACATTTTTAGCTGTTCTAGGCTTCTTTCAGTCACAGGCGCAATCCGTTTACAGGCTTAATTTTGATTTTAACGGATCTTCAGGTAACATTAATGCGAATGGTATCTTCTTTAAAGATATTGCCAATGAACTTGGAGCTTATAAGCCAGATAAATTCACCAATGTAACTGCTATATATCAGAGCTCTTTTTCTGTGTTTGCGAAAGATGCAAATAACCAGGACCGGATGTCCTTAGTGACTTATGATGGGTCGGATTTTACTTGTGGACCGGTTGCAACGAATTATTCGGATCCCAATTATGTTGCCAAATTCGGCAATATTATCTGGACAATGAATCAGGCATTAATTGATCAACATATTCAAAATTGGAATACATCCGGTTATGTTGTTCCCGGAGTTATCGCACAATGGCCCGGAAACGGAGATGTTTCGAACGGAATGGCAGCACAATTAGCGCCTTACGCAGATGTAAACGGGAACGGTGTTTACGATCCTGAAAATGGGGATTACCCGGAAATCATGGGAGATGCTGCAATGTACCTGATCGTAAATGATCAAAACAACACACAATTCCCGGGCACTTTATCGATGAACCTGGAACTTCATTACATGTTTTACCAGTTTGCGACAGCCGATGCATTAAACAAAACCACTTTTGTAAATATCAAAGCATATAACCGGGGGACTGAAACGTATAGCGACTTTAAATTCAATCTACTCAACGACTTTGATTTAGGAAATCACACAGACGATTTTGGTGGTGTAGATGTGCCTAGAAAGCTCTCTTATGTCTATAATGGAGATAATATGGACGAGGCGAATCCATGGACTTCCGGATATGGCGCAAATCCACCGGCAATTGGAATTTTATCTCTCAACCACGACTTGAGCACTTCCATTTTTCCGGATAGCATCCCGGTCTCAAACAATGAGTTTTTGAATGTCTTCAGCGGAAAACAGGTAGATGGTACTGCAATCATAAATGGCGGAACTCCAATCCTCTTTCAGTATTCTGACACCATAGTCAGCGGATATAATGAAGTAGCCTTGAATAATCCACCAAAAGACAAACGGAATTTTTCAAGTATTTCCCTGGGGACTTTTGCTCCGAACTCTTTAAAGTGCCTGGACTTTGCCTGGATATACGCCCGAAAAACAACTGCAAATCCGCTATTCAAAAGCGTAGACAGCTTACTGAAAGTTGCCGATTTTGTTCAGAATTTTTACAACAATACGAATCATTGCTCGGACGGAACACTTCAAATCACATCCCTGGAACCGGGTCAATTTGAGCTTTATCCGAACCCTTCAAATGGAGAAATCACTTGCGTTTCGGCTCAAAACCTGGAATTGATTGAAGTTTTAAATATGGAAGGAAAACTAATCAAAATGGTTCGAACGGATCAAAAAGAAATAAACCTGGATTTAAGCCAACTGTCCTCAGGAGTTTATCTCATTAAACTCTCAACAGCAACCAATACAAAGACAATACCTTTGTATAAGCAATAGTCATTCCCGATACATCCCGCATGTCAGTCCGAGAACAACATGCGGGATACTCGAATGAACGATAATATATCTATACTTTCACTGTATCTCCGTGCTCTTTCAGCACTGATTCATACAAATCTTCGTAAATCGGTAGAATTTGAGCCAGGTCAAAGCGTTTTGCCTGTTCCAACGCATTTTTGCGAAAAACCTGGTGCGTTGCTTTGTCTTTCAGAATGCGGATTGCGTTTTCAGCCATGGAATCCACATCACCTACATTGGATGTAAATCCTGAAAAACCGTCGATATTCACTTCCGGAATTCCTCCTGTATTGGAAGAAACCACCGGAACTCCTTCTGCCATTGCTTCCAAAGCCGCCAAACCGAAGCTTTCTGTTTCGGAAGGAAGTAGGAATAAATCGCTCAATTCCAAAATCGGAGCTGTTTCGCGTACTTTTCCTGTAAAAATAATTTTGTGACAGATTCCTAAATCACGCGCCAAACGCTCCACAATTGCACGATCCGGGCCATCTCCGGCCAAAAGTAATCTGGCAGGCAGTTGCTCCTGGACTTTCTGGAAGATATGAACGACATCTGAAATACGTTTCACAGGCCGGAAATTGGAAATGTGACACAGGATCAACTCGTCATCCTGCGCATAGTGTCTTCTCTTTTCCATATTGATTACCGGCAATTCATCTTTCGACTGAATAAAATTCGGAATCACATGGATTTTACGCTTGGTTTCAAAATGCGCATACGTATCTTTCATCAAACTCTCCGAAACAGCTGTTACGGCATCCGAAGCGTTGATACAAAACGAAATCACCGGTTCAAAAGAAGGATCTTTTCCAACCAGGGTAATGTCTGTCCCGTGAAGTGTTGTAATAAAAGGAATGTTGATTCCCTGCGCTTTCAGAATCTGTTGTGCCATAAACGCTGCAGATGCATGTGGAATGGCGTAATGTACATGCAAAATATCCAATCCTTCGTATTTCACCACGTCCACCACTTTACTTGCTAATTCCGTTTCGTAAGGCTGGTATTCGAACAGCGGATAATCCGAAACCTGTACTTCATGGTAAAAAATATTCTCCCGAAAGCTTCCCAATCGAACCGGTTGAGAATACGTGATAAAATGGACCAAATGTCCTTTCTGGGCTAAGGCTTTGCCCAATTCTGTGGCTACAACACCACTCCCGCCAAATGTGGGGTAAAGTACGATTCCAATTTTCATGTGTGTATGTGTGTTTAATTTGCAGTTTCTATTCTGATTCTAAAACTGCACCAACGTTTGTTTCACTATTAAAAAATTCTAAACTACGCTAACGCTTGCTATCTCTCGTTTAAAGCAATTTGTCATTGCTTTGCTCAGTCTTCACCAGCCTTTTGGCTATCCTTCAGCTCATCCGTCTTTTCAGACGGAGCTTCAGTCTTCACCAGCCTTCCGGCTGGTTCTTATTTCTGGCGTGCTTCAAAAAGTGCTTCATAAATTACTCGCTGAATCTCCGTTCGCACGCTCATCTTTGTTATTTTCCAATTGTCTGCATCCGGGTAAACCCGGTTTGATAAAAACACGAAGTTGACTCTGTTCTCAGGATCTGCCCAGGTAATCGTTCCTGTAAATCCGGAATGACCGAATGTTGACGGAGAAACCAAGTCACACGTCGGACCGTTTTTCAAGCTCACAGTTGGTTTATCAAAACCGATTCCCCTTCTGTTTCCGGGACAAAATTGGCATGCCGTAAACTGATCTACAATTTCTTTTTTGATGATCGATTGGTCTCCTATTTGTCCTTTGTTCAGTAAGAATTGCATTAAAGCCGCTAAATCCGTTGCATTTGAGAATAATCCCGCATGTCCGGCAACTCCTCCCATCATCGCTGCTCCCGGATCATGTACGTATCCATGGATCAATTGCTTGCGGAATTCTTTGTCAAATTCAGTCGGAACAATGCGTTTCTTGTTAAATTTCTCCAACGGCAAATATGTCATAGTTTGTAATCCCAAAGGTTTGTAAATCTCTTTTTCCACGAATTCATTCTGCCCCATTCCGCTTACGCGTTCGATGTATTTGTTGAAGAAATAATAGCTCAAATCCGAGTATTCATACGATTTCTTTCCTGTAAGCGGTGTTTCAACAATGATCTTCAACATGGTTTTCCAGTAATCGTCGCGAATCCAGATATTGTCTGCCACTACCCTGTTGTAAATTCCTTTGTCCTGATCGCTGTAGATTTCCGGGTTCAAATCCCCGTTCTGCATCGTGCGCTTGTAAAACGCGATCCACGGAGTCAATCCGGCCTGGTGCGTCAATAAATCAATTGCTTTCAGATTTCCGTAGCTCGTCCCTTCTGTAAATTCAGGAACCAATTCACTTAATTCCATGTTCGTATCGAACTTGTTCAATGTTTTCAAACGCATCAAAGCAGTTGTCGACGAGGCAATTTTCGTGATCGAAGCAATGTCGTAAATGTGTTCATTCGTAATGCTGTCGCCGTTTTCATAAATCGTTGTTCCGTATGATTTCTGCATCACAATCTTTCCGTCAATCGCCACCACGATCTGGCAACCCGGGAATGCTTTTGCTTCAATTGCTTTTGCTACAATATCGTCTACTTCTTTCAGTTTCGCAGGATTCAAGCCCAATTCTTCCGGCTGTGAGTATTTCAAACGTCCGTTTCCTTTCAGTTGAATTCCGAAACCTTCTTTCCAATGGCTGTTGATTTCCATTGCCAGTTTTCCGCTGATATCAAAAGCTCCCATAACAGCCTGAGCTGTTCTTTCCTGAGCTGCAGCTGTATTTTCATAGGCACAAAGAATCGATTTTACGGATTTAGGGAAATCCGATTCATTTTGAAGAACCAGGGGATTTCCGAAGAAAACCAGGCTTGCATGTGCATTTTCAGGAATCAGATCCAGGACGCTTTTCCACGAACCAAAACTGTAATTATTTTTCGCCCGCTGTGCATCTGAGTGGAAATCAAGGATGTAAATTGCATCCGGGTTCAGTTTTACTCCTTTCAAACGCTTCGCAGCTTCTTCCGGTGTAAAGTATTTATAATGAGTTACTTTTGCATAATCATTTAAACGATCTCTGAAAGCTGAAGTGTGCGTTCCGATTCCGATCCGGATGATTTCTTTATCCAAAAGATCTATCGGCAGATTTTCCTGTTCGTTTTTCAGACAAACCAATGCTTTTTCATACACCTGGTTGATGATCAGTTTCCGTTCCGGAGCAGGATCTTTGCGTTTGATCATCGGTTTGTGAATAATTGCCTGGTATTTTGCACGCAATACTCTGCGGCAATGCTCATTCACTTCTTCTTTACTCAAACTTCCGCTTTCCACTTTGGTCTGAATCAGTTTAATGGCATCTTTCACATTTTCGGGAAACAACAAAATGTCGCATCCGGCTTCATATGCTTTTGCTACGACTTCTGATTTACCGTATTTCTCCGCGACTGCTTTCATATTCAGAGCATCGGAAATCACCAAACCTTTGAAGCCCAGTTTTTTTCTCAGGTACGTTTCAATCACCGGTTTCGATAAACTGCTTGGCATTCCGCTCGGGTCCAAGGCAGGAACATTCAAATGAGCCACCATTACAGATCGTGTTCCGGCATCAATGGCACTTTTGAACGGCAGAAAATCTTTGGATTCGAATTCTGCAACACTGTGGGAAACTACAGGCAATTCCATATGTGAATCTTTGTCCGTGTCACCATGTCCCGGAAAATGCTTCACACAGGAAATCACTCCGGCATCTTCAATTCCCTTCACCATCGCTGCAGTTTGTTTCGCAACTGTTTTCGGGTCCGAACCGAATGAACGGAAACCGATCACCGGGTTTTTCGGATTTAAATTAACGTCAGCAACCGGTGAAAAGTTCATGTGAATTCCCAGCATATCGCATTCGATTCCCATATGATTCCCAATCTTCTCAGTTAATTTCGGATCATTTGCTGCTCCGATTGTCTGCTGATACGGAAAACGCGGTTCACCCGAAAGCCGCATGGCAACACCCCATTCGGCATCCATCCCGATTAATAAGGGAAGTTCAGCAGCGCTTTGCATTTGCTGAATCGCTTCCGAGAGATTGTCTTTTTCGCCCTGGAAGAAGATCAATCCTCCGATTTTCTGGTTTTTGACAAGTGCTTCCGTTTCTGCTAAATGCGCGGCACCTTTATTCGACCAACAAGCCACCATAAACGATTGTGCAATTCGTTCTTCCAGGGAAAGTTTTGCCAATTCCGCTTCTACCCATTGATTTTCATCGGCAGAAACATTCAAACTTGTTTTCTGCTTTTTTTTCTGCTTAGATCCTGATTTCACAAGCAATGCAGAGGTAATTAATCCTGAACCTGCAAGCAAGAAAAAAAGGAAGGCTGCTTTACGAATGGTCTTTTTATTCATAAAACAAAATTACGTTATAATTCATAAAAACTGACAGGGTGTCAGCCAGAAAATAATGGAACGGGAATTGTTAAAAGCTATCCGACTATTTTAACGAAAATAATGACGGTATGAACGTTTGCCAACGTCAAAAGCTACCGCTTTTTCTTATTTTTGTTGAGATTGTCAACAGTACAACTAAAAACGTATTCAGAAAACACAAAATTCGCTTATTCATGTCAGATATCATTCGCTTACTTCCGGATCATGTTGCCAATCAGATAGCAGCCGGTGAGGTTGTTCAACGACCAGCATCCGTTGTGAAGGAATTAGTGGAGAACAGTATTGACGCCGGAGCAACAAAAATCGAGTTGTATATCAAAGATGCCGGCCGGACACTGATTCAGATTGTTGACAATGGAAAAGGAATGTCGCCTTTGGATGCGCGCATGTGTTTTGAGCGTCACGCAACGAGTAAAATCGCACATGCAGATGATTTGTTTGCCTTAAAAACCAAAGGATTCCGCGGTGAGGCTTTGGCTTCTATCGCCGCAATTGCACATGTAACACTGCAAACCAAGCGGGCATCTGATGAATTGGGAACTAAAATTCAGATCGAAGGAACGGAACTCATCAACCAGGAACCTGTTCAGTGTGCGGAAGGAACGAATTTTGAAATCCGGAACCTGTTTTTCAATGTTCCGGCCAGAAGAAACTTCCTGAAGTCCGACAACGTGGAATTCAAACACATTATTGACGAATTTGAACGGGTGGTACTTCCACATCACGATATTGCATTCCGCTTGGTTCATAACGACCAGGAAATTTACCATTTACTTCCGGCTCCGCTCAGAAAACGGATTGTAGATGTTTTCGGGCGAAATTTCAATGATCGTTTGGTTCCGGTTACGGAACACACGGATATTGTCGGATTGGATGGTTTTGTCGGGAAACCTGAAGCAGCAAAAAAATCACGCGGAGAACAGTTTCTATTCGTAAACAATCGCTTTTTCAAGGATACGTATTTCAATCATGCTGTTTCTGCCGCATTTGAACACTTACTTCCGCCAAAATTATTTCCAAGTTATTTCCTGTTTTTGGAAGTCGATCCGAAACAAATTGATGTGAACGTGCATCCGACAAAAACAGAAATCAAGTTCGAAGAAGACAAAGCGATTTACAGTATTATTCGCAGTGCCGTTCGTTTGGGACTCGGAAAATTCAACATTACTCCTACTTTGGATTTTGACCGCGAAAGTGAGTTTGACCTGCCTTTATCGATGGCAAATCAAACACCGGTAATGCCGGAAATTCGCGTAGATAAGAATTACAATCCTTTTAGCGTGGAAAATACACGCGAAGGGCAATTATCGGCTGCAAAATCAAGTTCAGGCGGTTCCGGTTTTAAAAGCAACGGTTTTTCAACCGCTCTGAACAACGCCGGTTTCGGTTCTCAATTCCAGTCTTCCAGTTTGGATGAATTGTGGAATGCAGAAGCGGTTAACGAGGAAGCAGAAGAAAAACCGACACAAATCCAGATCGAAGTAGAAACAGTCAAATCTGTCGGGCCATTCATCCTGAAAGGTTCTTTTATCATCGGTTCGATTCCGGAAGGCTTGTTGGTGTTTCACTACCGCAGGGCTTACGAACGCATGTTGTATGATGAAATGATGCGTGGATTTTTCGTCAATCCACTGGCTTCACAGCAATTGATTTTCCCCATGGAGAAAAAGCTCTCCAAACAGGAACAATTGGCCTGGAACGAACACGAAAAAACACTCTCCAGGATCGGGTTCAACTGGTCGTGGGAAGAACAGGAATTGCATATTAACGGAATTCCTGAAATCCTGGATGAATCGACCTTATTATCCTGTGTCGACAAAATCCTGGAGCAATTACAAATGGGGACATTGGATAAAGGCGAAATTGCGCACACTGTTTTGTCGCAAATTGCTTTTGCCGGAAGTATGTCTTTTAAAATCCCGGGTAACCAGGAGGCAATTTCCGACTTTATATCCCGTTTGTTTGAAGCAGATGAGCACACGTTTTCGCCTTCCGGCAAGCGGATCATTGCACAAATTTCGAATGAAGAATTAATACAATTATTTTAAATAGACTTTATGTTTGGAAATATCAGACCTGTAACTAAAAACTTGTTGATACTGAATGTAGCCATGTTCATTCTGACCTGGTTTTTTGAGTCTCAGAAAGGAATTTATCTTTCAGATTACCTTGGCGGGCATTATTTTGGAACTCCATTGTTTCAACCGTATCAAATGGTTACCCATTTCTTTATGCATGGAAATTTCTGGCATATTTTTATGAACATGTATGTTTTGGTTGTATTCGGAAGTTTCCTGGAAAGTTTGTGGGGTCCGAAACGCTTTTTTTATGTCTATGTTGCATCTGCATTAGGAGCTTTTCTTTTATATAGTGGAGTTGGATTTTTCCAGATCGTTGAATTAAAATCTACTATTAACAACCCTGACGCTATTGCAGCCTTAAATGGATTTCTAAAAGAAGCCGGGAGAAGTATAACTGATGCTGATCTGATTCAAATTGCCCAAAGATATGGTGTGAATCCTGGAGATCAGTACAACGCACTTGTCGAATACACGAATAAATCAGTTATTCCAATGGTGGGAGCATCTGGTGCTATTTTTGGATTACTCGCTGCTTTTGCCATTTTGTTCCCGAACACAGAACTTCAATTAATATTCCCTCCTATTCCCGTAAAAGCAAAATACTTAATCGGAGGTTATTTTGTTTTGGAATTATATTTAAGCTTCCAGGATGGACGAGGTGATCATGTGGCGCATCTTGCGCACGTTGGCGGTGCCATTGTAGGAGCAATCATTGTTTTAATCTGGAGAAAAAAGGGGCAAAACTTTTATTAACATGAGTAACGATAGAACTTTATCTGAAGAAATTAAATTTCAGCTGCGTTTCGGCGGAATGCACATTAAGTTGATTTTCGCCAATTCAATAGTCTTTTTATTGATGCTCGTGCTTCAATTGGCGATGAAGACCACTGGAAATGTATGGATTGGCTTGGTTCAAGTCAAAGTTTTCGCTTTACAGACAAATCTAAGTGACTTTGCTTATGCACCATACGCGTTGATCACCAGTATTTTCACACATTTCGATGCGCTGCATTTTCTCTTCAACATGGTCTTCCTCTATTTCGCAGGAAGTTTGTTCCGGCAGTTTTTTTCCGACAGAAGAATGTTGCATGTGTATATTGTAGGGGGAATTTTTGGCGGGCTCTGTGAGCTGATTGCGCATCAGATTTCCGGGATGAATGCCATCGTAGTCGGAGCTTCGGGTTCAATCATGGCCTTATTCATTGCAATTGCTTTTTACAGACCGAATATCACTGTTAATTTATTGGGGATCATTCCTGTAAAGATTTATGTCATAGCGATCATTTTCCTGGTCGGTGACCTGGTTCAGACATTTAGTATCGACAAAACAGCACATTTTTCACATTTAGGAGGTGCTTTGATCGGATTCTTGTCGATTCAGAATCTGCATTCCTCTTCCAACATCATCAACTGGACAGAATCACTGCATCAACGCATCCTGGCTTATTTTTCCGGCAGAAAGAAACAACCAAAAATGAAAGTTCAATCCGGCGGAAGAACCGTGAAATCGGATGAGCAATACAACATGGATGCAAAAGCGCGACAAGAACGAATTGACAAAATTTTGGATAAAATTTCGAAATCCGGTTACGAATCGCTAACGAAAGCTGAAAAAGACTTCCTATTTTCACAAAGCAATAAATAAACGTGAGTTGGTTCAAAAAAATAGCACGATTTTCCACGGTGATGAAGATTCTTTCGGTCATCGTGATCTGCTGTTTATTATTGGCCTACTTAGCTCCGTATGTTCACCCGAATTCAATTAAAATCCTTCCTTTCTTCGGATTGACCTACCCGATTTTCATTTGCATGGCTTTGGTTCTGCTGATTTATTGGGCTTTTGCAAAATCCAAATGGTTTTTCTACATCCTCGTTGCCATTTTGTTTGGCGGAAACCTGCATTTCAGAACTTTATCGATTCGTTTTTCAGATCCGAAACCGGAAACAGAGGTTGAATCATGGAATATCATGAGTTACAATGTCCGTTTGTTTGACGTTTACAACTCTTCCATCGAAGCAAGAAACAAGTCAAGAGATAGTATTGTGAGCTACATTCAACGCGTTGATCCGGATGTGGTTTGTTTCCAGGAGTTTTTTCACCAGGATAAGCCCTCCGCTTTCTCAACCCGTGATACGCTCATTGAACTGATGGGATACAAATACTATCATGAACGCTACTCCCATCGAATCAGGAACCGGCAGAATTTCGGGATTTGTATGTTGTCCAAGTACCCGATCATTGCCAAAGGAGATGTGATGTTTGAGAATTTCAAAACGACCGATAACTATTGTATTTTCGCGGATATTGTGAAAGGACAGGACACGATTCGTTTTTATGACATTCATCTGCAATCGATCAAACTTCAGCAGCAGGATTATGAATTGTTCGGTGAGAAAAACGAACAGGCAGGAAGTAAGGCTTCTACGCTTCGATTGTTGATCGACAAACTTCGCATTGCTTACCCGGCACGGGCAGAACAGGCTGAACGCGTGGTGGAACACATGAAAACATCACCTTATCCGGTTGTTGTTTGCGGAGATTTCAATGACACACCGATGTCGTATGTTTACAACCAATTCAACACGAGTTTAGTGGATTCTTATCGCGAAACATCTACCGGAATCGGCGTTACTTATGTTGGTCGCGTTCCTGCAGGAAGAATTGATTACATTTTCCATTCCGGGGATTTAGGTGCTTATGATTTTGAAATTCAAAAGGTTGCGTTTTCAGATCACCGTGCTGTTCATTGCAGAATTTATAAAAAGCCGTTGTAGCTCAAAAAAATCGCTTGTTTTTCGTTTGAAATTAGATAATTAATCTATTTTTAATTCGTCGTAAATGCTTGTTTAAGCAATTCTGATTTTTTCATCGTTTAATCGAAGGAAAATATTAAAACAACACGTAACACATTGAATAATGACCATGAAGACGCTTTTACCTTGTGTTTTATCCTTACTGTTTTTTGTAAGCTCCTGCTCCGAAACTGAAAAAGCAGAAGAAGTCCAGAATAATGATCAACTTTCGATTATCGGAAACTGGGAACTTGTGAAACGCCGAGATGCCGGTAACCACATAAAAAGCTTCAAAGGTGCTCCGGCTAATATTATCGTCAGCATTGAGAAAACAGGCTATTTTCACATTTATGATACCCTGAAGAATGAAAAATGGCTGTCAGGAGAAATGCATTCAATTCAAACCAGACGAATCGGACAATGGACGTATAAAGATTCAACCTTGAATTTCACCTACCAGGACAAAGACAGTTCGTATCCGGAAAATATCATCATCACGAAACTTACGGCTGACGAATTGGTGATGAAAAGAAAGAAGAATAAGTTTACGACCTTCAGCTATTTCAAGCGCAACAGCTAAAAAACAAACCCACGCAGCGCCCGTCAATTAAGCCGGGAATTTCTGAACGTCTCAGAAGGCACGATTTGGTTCGCTGTTTTTCTTTGTAATCTGCCGTTTGCGTCATGCAAAACCTAAAAGGTGCAGCCCGCCATTGAAAAATCAAGACTCCCCGTTCGCAAAAAAATGTTAGACGTCAACAATCTCACTGCATGGGTGTGTCCGCCTAATGACGGACTGCCATTTACACCATCGTATCATACGAGCGAATGACTCAATAAAAGTACGAAAAAAAACGCTTTTTAGTATCTGTCACAAAGCCTGAATACTTAAAAAGTTGAAATCTTTTTCGCAGGTAGACTGAGCGGAGTCGAAGGCAACCTGCGAAAGTGTTAGATTAATCTTATTTTTATGGGAAAATCGTTAAAATGAAAAAGATCGGAATTATCGGATGTGGAAACTTAGGCTTGTCATTGTTAAAGGGATTTCGGAAACAATACCCCGATGCTCATTTATTCGGTACAAGAAGAAATATTTCTGCATTGGAACATTTAAATAATGATCTGACACATTTTACATCCAATAATGAAGAAGTCATTGCTCAATGTGATTACCTGATCATTGCGTTGAAACCTTACACAATTTTGTCTTTTTTATCTGAGAATAAGCACTTGTTTGATTCCAAAAGACATACGATAATCAGTGTTGCCACAGGGATTACGCTGACTGAGATTAAAAATGAACTGAATGTTGACGAAATCTCTCTTTATCGCGGTATGCCGAATACGGCGGCTGATGTCCAGGAAAGCATGACCGCTCTCAGCAGCTTGAATGATCCCTTGAACAGAAAAGATTCCGTCAGTGAATTGTTTAATGCAATCGGAGAAACAGTTTGGATTGATGAACAATTGATGGAACCTGCAACCATTTTGGGTGCTTGTGGAATTGCTTATGTTCTTCGTTTTATCCGTGCAATGATCCAGGGAGGAATTGAAGTCGGATTCGACGCGAAAACGGCCAATAAGATTGTGAGTCAAACGGTAAAAGGTGCGGCGCAATTGCTCATTCAGAATGGTTTGCATCCGGAAGAAGAAATTGATAAGGTGACAACTCCGAAAGGTTGTACGATCGTGGGATTGAATGAAATGGAGCACAGCGGATTCAGCTCGGCACTGATAAAAGGAATTGTGACGAGTTATCAGAAGATTGAACGTTAAAACGACAGGATTCTCTTTGTTTTATTGGCGATTCGTAATATTGCGAATTGCCATATTGATAAATTGGCAAAATTACAAAATTGCTTTTTGGAGATTTAAAACCTGTACCTTTGCTCCATGAATATTCCCAACTCCGATTTCTCGCTCGAAAAACTTGGTATTTCTTCCCTGAATGAAATGCAGCAACAAATGCTCCTTTCGTCAAAAGAAAACAGTGACATTATTTTGCATGCACCAACAGGTTCCGGTAAAACAGTTGCTTTCTTACTAACTGCCTTGGGAAAATTATCCAAAGAACAAACTTCTATTCAGTTGCTGATCATTTCCCCAACCCGGGAACTTTCGATTCAGATTGAAGATGTATTCAAGAAGCTGAGTACCGGATTTAAAGTAAATACCTGCTACGGCGGACATTCCATGCGGGTTGAAGAAAATAACTTGTCCGTTCCACCGGCAGTTTTGATCGGAACACCGGGAAGATTGGCGGATCATGTGAGAAGAAATAACATCGATCTGTCGGAGGTACATACTTTGGTGTTGGATGAATTTGATAAATCCCTTCAAATGGGTTTCGAGTCGGATATGACGGAAATTATCCGGGAACTTCATACGCTTAAAAACAAATACCTGGTTTCAGCAACCAAACTGGAAGTCATTCCTGCATTTACGCAAATTCAGAAACCGCATACCATTGACTTTTTGACCGAGCAAAGTCATCAGATCAATTATTTCGGGATTCATTATCATGCTTCGGATAAACTAGAGACACTGCTGGAACTTCTATGTAATCTTCCACAAGGAAAAACAATTATTTTCTGCAATCACCGGGAACCGGTCGTTGAAATCACCGATTTCCTGAAATCCAATGGCGTTGTAGCCGTTGCGTATCATGGCGGAATGGAACAGGATGACCGTGAACGTGCATTGATTCGTTTCAGAAACGGAAGTTCAGATTTCCTTGTTTCCACGGATTTAGCAGCTCGCGGATTGGATATTCCTGCCGTTGAACACGTGATTCATTACCAGCTTTCATTAAAAGAAGCAGAATTTATTCACAGAAGCGGAAGAACCGGCCGACAAGATGCTGACGGAGTCGTTTTTATGTTCCTGGATCAGGAAAAAGCACCGCCGAGTTTTGTTCCTGAGCACAAAATCTACGAGGTAATTCCGAATGAACCGCTTCCCGAAGCTCCGAAATGGAAAACTATTTACATCAGCGGTGGAAAGAAAGACAAGATCAACAAAGTAGATATTGTTGGTTTCCTTCACAAAATGGGCGGACTTCGTCAGGATGAAATCGGCTTAATTACCGTGATGGACTACAGTTCATTCGCCGCAATCCGCAGTGATATTGCTGAAGAAGTGGTTCCTCAGCTGAGAGATCAGAAAATCAAAGGAAAGAAGCAGAAAATCGGCTTCGCGAGATAACGCGATTCATGTCACGTCTGTCTCGATACTTCCGCCCTGTCAGTTCGGGCGTCCCGACATTTCAGTCGGGATTTATCGAGAACAAGGGCGGAAACTCGACATGACATGACTTAAGATTCCTTCGGAAACTTATTCATCGCGTCGATCACCACTTGCGGAGTCGGGTTTGCCAATTTGCGTTTTTGCGTATCGATCCAGGCTCCGTCAATCGTAATGGTTGCGCACCATTCTCCTTTCGAGTTTGTCAACACATGCTGCATTGTCCAGCGTGAACCATCTTCATTGATTGCTTTGATCGATAAACTCATCGTTATTTCATCGTGCATGTGGATTTCTTTGCGGAACACGCATTCTTCCCGAAACAAAATCGGTCCGAAATGATTTTGTTGCATCACTTTCAACGAAAGTCCCAATTCATTTAAAATCTCCACTCTTTGCTGAGCTCCCCAATCGTAGTAAGCACTGTGTCTGACATGGTAATTCGGATCTAAATCCGACCAACGAATAGATATAATTTTACTGAACGAATCCATTTTCTTTTTTTGTGCAAAGTTACAAATAATTTATGCGTGCAGAATATTTTAACCATTGCTAACAGGCTAATTCGAATGAATAATCCGAAACCTTTTCAGCTTAATGAAAATATAATAACCGCTCTGGCGTTTGCCTATATCAAAAACTGACCCTTACCTCAAAATAATGCTTTAGAAGCAATTTTTCGTCTTCAAAAGCAAAGCTTTTTCTTCTTATTTTTGCTCTTCATCAAAATGAACTAGCGTTTTTATCGTTAGTAAAACAGATTAAACCGATTAATGAAAAAAGTCTTAGGAATTTCTGCTTTTTATCACGATTCTGCTGCTGCATTGGTCATTGGAGGCCGCATCATCGCAGCCGCACAGGAAGAACGATTTACTCGAGACAAACACACTCCCGATTTCCCTGTTCAGGCAGTGAAATACTGTTTGGAAGAAGCCGGTTTGGAATTGGATGATCTGGATGCGATAGTGTTTTATGACAAACCGCTTTTGAAATTCGAACGTTTGCTCCAAACCTATTATTCCTTTTCACCCAAGGGTTTGATCTCATTCCTGAAAGCCATTCCGGTTTGGATCAATGAGAAAATGTTTCTCAAGAAAATGATCCATGAAGGATTGAAAGAAGTAGGTTCTTACGACAAGCGAAAGGTGAACATGCTGTTTCCGGAACACCATTTATCACATGCGGCAAGTGCCTTCTACCCTTCTTCATTCAAAGAATCTGCCATTCTGACCATTGACGGAGTCGGAGAATGGTGTACCGCTTCAATCGGACTTGGAAATGGTGAAAAGATTGAATTGATTCGTGAAATGGAATTCCCGCATTCTGTGGGCTTACTTTACAGCGCGTTTACTTATTACTTAGGGTTCACCGTGAATTCAGGTGAATACAAACTGATGGGACTCGCTCCTTACGGAAATGAATTTGCTCCTCAGACACAGGAATTTATTTCGAAAATAAAATCAGAATTAGTTGATATAAAAGAAGATGGATCGGTTTGGTTAAACCAAAAATACTTCAATTATGCAACCGGACTTCGAATGGTTCATGACCAGAAATGGAAGGATTTGTTCGGAGTTGCCCGCAGGGACGCAGAAGCGGATTTGGATCAGACACATTGTAACCTGGCGATCGCCATTCAGAAAGTGACGGAAGAAATCGTCATTAAAATGGCAAAAGAAGCCAAAAGACTGACCAATTCCGATTACTTGTGCATGGCGGGCGGTGTGGCCCTGAATTGTGTGGCAAACGGAAAATTACTGGAAGAGAATATTTTCAAGGAAATCTATATCCAGGCTGCTTCCGGTGATGCCGGTGGAGCTTTGGGTGCCGCATTGGCCGTTTCTCACATGTATTTTGAAGAAGAGCGTGTGATCGATTACACATACGATCAAATGAACGGAACGTATTTGGGGCCGGATTATTCTGAAAAGGAAATCCAATCGATGAACAAACGCACCAATGCGATTTACCGCAAATACGATGACTTTAACGACCTGGCTTCTTTCGTTGCTTCCCGCCTGGCGGAAGGAAACGTAGTCGGTTGGTTCCAGGGAAGAATGGAATTCGGTCCGAGAGCGTTGGGAAACAGAAGTATTCTCGGCGATGCCCGCAATCCTGAAATGCAGAAAAAACTGAACCTGAAAATCAAATACCGCGAAGGGTTCAGACCTTTTGCACCATCCGTTTTGGCAGAAGATGCACGTGAATATTTTGACCTGCAGGCAGATTCGCCTTATATGCTGGTAGTTGCTCCTGTGAAAGAAAGCCGCAGAGTGAAACTTCCCGAGAATTACGCCGATTTACCGCTTTGGGATCGCTTGTACCAACAACGAAGTGATTTGCAATCGATTACGCATTTGGATTTTTCAGCACGTGTTCAGTCGGTTTACAAAGAAACCAATCCAAGATATCACGGCTTGATCCAGGAGTTTAAGAAACAAACTTCTTATGGATTGGTCGTGAATACGAGCTTCAATGTACGCGGCGAACCGATTGTTTGTACTCCTTACGATGCATTCCGCTGTTTCATGAGCACTGAAATGGATTATTTGGTGGTTGGAGACTTTGTTTATACCAAAACAGAGCAAACGGATTGGGAAAACAAAGAAAAATGGATGGTCAAATTTAAAATGGACTAATGAAATTATTTGATCGGTTTAAATCATTCGTAATAGCTAATAAAATTACTTTTTTAGTACTGCTTCTGGGTCTGATTAGTTGGTACTATTTCAATAAAACAAAAAAAGAAATCGAATGGGAAATTTCCGGTTGGTTAAGGCTCTGGAAATACACTTCATTCTTAGTGATTTTAGTTTCTTTCTACATCCTGCTTTTGAGGGGGAAAAGAGTCATCCTGGCAAACCTCACACTTGTTGCATTACTTGTGCTGCTTCTGGAAATCATCCTGTTTTTCGCTTTAGGTATGCCTTCTGCTTTTAGAAAGGATTTCAGTATTCCGAACTTACCGGAAAATCACATTGCGCGGCAGGTCGGAATGACTTATTATCCTGACAGTGTGTATCACGATATTAAAGTCAATGGAACTGATACGGTTTTCGATGTACATTATTCCATCGACCACTTCAATAAACGCATTACTCCGGGTTTTGATTCAACAAAAAAGAACTATGCTCTGTTCTTCGGTTGTTCCATCGGTTTCGGATTCGGTTTGGAAGACGATCAAACACTTGCCTACCAGGTTCAGGAACAAGGTGAATCGGTGAATTCCTACAATTTTGCTATTTCGGGAACGGGAACAAATCACATGCTGGCAGAATTTCAATACCGTGATTTATCCCAACAAGTTGCCGAAAAAGACGGTTGCGGCTATTACATTTTCTTTTGGGATCACATTTACCGGGCAATCGGTACGATGACGCGTTATACGGAATGGCTTCACCTGGCTCCGTATTACAAAATGCAAAATGGCAAGCTGAAAAGAGATAAATTATTTAAAGACGGCCGGCCATTTATTTCGGACATGTATGAGCGTCTGTATCAGACAAATATCATGAAGTATTTCGAATTGGATTTACCGTTAAAGTTAAATGACAGTCATTTTGATTTGGTAACTGAAATGGTCCTGGAAACCAAGAGAGCATACGAAAAGCAATTCGGAAATGACAAGTTTTACCTGGTGATTTATCCGAATTATGTGGCTTACACTCCGGAGCAAATGCAAATTTTCAAATCGTATTTAAAGAAAAAGAAAATTAAGTTTATAGATTTGTCACACAAAATTGTGTACGGAGGGAAATATACGCTTCAGGGAGATGCACATCCGAATGCGGAGACGAATAAATTAATTGCGAAGTATTTACTTCAGGAAACAAAGAAACAATAGGAAAATGGAATTTTTACGTGATTTATGGCGCTTTATGAAGGAGCGAAAAAAGTTTTGGTTGGCACCTGTAATCATCCTTTTGTTACTGATTGGTGTGTTGATCGTTTTTGGAGGTTCCAGCGCAATTGCACCGTTTATTTATTCCCTGTTCTAAGAAAGAAAACACATGAGTGCTCCGAAAAACAAGCAATCCAATCCGGCAAAAACAGTTCTGACTATTGTCGTGGGATTTGTATTGATCTATTTGATTACCAAATGGAAATGGAGCTTGTCTGTGGCGTTTTTTGTCGGTTTAGCCGGAGTTCTGTCTGATTTTATTGCCAAACAAATTGATTTTGTCTGGATGAAACTCACAGTTATCCTGAGTTACATCGTACCGAATATCGTTTTGAGTCTCATTTTTTACCTGTTTTTGTTTCCGATCGCGATGCTTACCCGGCTTTTCGGGAAGAAAGATCCAATGCATTTGAAAAACACCGCTTCTTCCCTATTCAAAAACAACGAAAAGGTTTTCGACAAGGCTTATTTTGAGAAGCATTGGTAGATTTAAACATTCCATTGATCATCATCATTTGAAAAAGACAACATTCAGATTCAGAAAATATGATGATGTCTTCAATGTTGAATTACAAAGACGATTTCATGATTGTTACAAGATCGATTTGATCGAAGAAAAAATAGTGTTGTCTTTCATCTTAAACAGAAAAACAGGAATTATTTATTCAGACGAAAAACTTCCTGTTCGAATAGTTGACAAAACTTCCCTATTTTCTTCCGACCATAATACCGATCTGTATTTAAACGAAGAATTCATTTGCAATCAGTACATCGCCAATCCAATGAGGAATTTAGTGAGATTGAATCCTCAAAAACATGAAATTACCTTCAATGATGGCCGAATTGTTTCCTTTCATGCGTTACCAACAAAATTCAGTTTTAAAGAGCTGCGTATTTTGTATGAATTCTACGAGAACGAGCAATTGACAGGCAAAATAACAGCATCCAGGAAATGGGCCTATTTCAAACCCGGAAATCATTTTGATTACAACGGAGAAATTCTGTTTAACACGAAATATTCCAGGACTGAGTTAATACTTTTTTTGCAGTTTGTTTTACAGGATTGTTTGTACCTGGATCAAAAAGAATGAGAAAGTAAACATTCAAGAATCAGAATCAGTTAGAAAATCCTCTAAACTCTTTGGTGTTTACCCATTTTTTACGTTCATTCAAAATATAGAGCTGGTTTTGACTTCGTTTTAATCTCAAATGACTCAAATCACAAACTTCATCAGAATAAATTAAATCTGAGTAGTTTAAAAAATGTAGTGGAAATAAAACGTAGATGAGTATTTGATCCGGAGTCTTCAAAAAACGGCTTAAATGAATCGGTTGAACAGCCTCCGTCAGCTTTTCAAACGGGATGATTCTAAGAAAAGAAGAACTGTCGCGCAATTTTTCTACGGGAATATTCGAAAACACGAATCCGGAATCACACACCAAATGGTTTACCGTCAGTTTCCAGTAGGATTCGGACCAAAAATCTGACTTGCTGTTTGCAATCACAATTTTAGGAAGGGAAAACAGCGAATCGTAGGAGGAAAAGAGAACTTTTCCCGATTCAATCTTGTAAATGGGTTCAAAATCGGCTGTTTTTACTTTTTGAAACACCAGTTCTCCGTTCGGTTTCTGAGAATAATTCAATTGAACCATGCTTTGATGCGCTTCACATCCTGAAATACAGAAAGCCACTGAATCAGATACAAAATGTAAAAAAGTACCACACCAGGATTCATTGTAAAGACAAACTGATTCAGATTGCTTTTGTGAAAAACTCCAGGTGGAAATAAGCAATGTGGCAATGCCCGAAATGAGTTTCATCTTCTTTGTGTTTGAGTGGAAAATACAAAAAAGATTTATTCGCCAGTCTTTTGATGTTTCAGAATTCATGAAAACAAGCGAAAACAGGTTGAAAAGCGAACTTCACTTAAACCAAAGCTTTAACCGGACGTAATATTGCGGAATTACCTCAAATTACAAAAAAAAGCGGCTTGAAAAAACCTTCCAAACCGCTTCCAATAATCGTGTACTGATTACTTCACAATACTAAATTCCTCTTTCGGAACCCGCACTTTTTTCATCGCTCCCAACCAGTCTTTTTCTTTATCGGCATATCCGACATAAAGCAAAGTCACACTCTTCAAACCATATTCCTCCAATCCGAGTACTTCGTCCACTACTTTCGTATCAAAGCCTTCAGCCGGAGTAGAATCAATGCGCAATTCCGCAGCCTGAGCCAATGCCAATCCCAAACCGATGTAAGATTGCCGGGAGGTGTGGGCAAAATGTTGTTCAGCCGATTGTTCACCATACATTTTTTTCAGCATGCCGGTGTAACTGTCAAAACGGCCTTTTTCCAATCCCCTTTCTTCCGTCGTTCGATCATACACTGCGTCAATGCGTTCCGGTGTATAAGAATCCCAGGAAGCAAAAACCAATACATGCGAAGCATCGCGCATCACATCCGGGTTCAAGGCTCCGGCAACCATTTTTTCTTTTAATTCCTGGCTTTCAACCACAATGATGCGAAAAGGTTGTAATCCGGAAGAAGTTGGCGCCAAACGAGCGGCTTCTACTATTTTTTCGATATCTTCTTTGCTGACTTTTCTTGTCGGATCGTATGCTTTTACAGCGTGTCTCCACTGCAAATTTTCTAATAATGACATGTTCTTTTTAGTGTTTGTGTTATTCTGTAAAAATCGATTTGTTTATTTCAGGAAGTCTTCTTTTCTGTAAGACGGGTTCGGATAAGTGTAAAAACCAACTCCGGTTTCAACTCCTAATTTCCCCTTGTCGATGAAATTCTCTTTCAAATAAGCGACTACTTTTTGTTTGATCGGATCCTGGGTTGCATCCGCAGCCATTTTATTGATATTGTATGCCGTTGTAATTCCCACTACATCCAGGATTCCAAATGGTCCGACAGGAGCTCCGGTAGCAACCATCCATGTTTTGTCAACGGTTTCTACATCTGCTACTCCCTTCACCAATAGATCCAATCCTGCGCCGAGTAACGGAACTAATAACGAGTTTACAATATATCCCGGCTGTTCCTTGTGAAGCGGTAGTGCGACCATTCCGATATTCTTCGCGAAAGCTACCACGGCATTAAATGCTTCAGGTGCTGTTTGCGGATGTCCCATAATTTCCGCCGTATTGTGTTTCCAGATTTCATTGGCGAAATGAAGAGCCAAAAAATGTTCCGGACGACCGGTTTCCTGGGCGAACTGACTGGGTAATAAGGTAGATGAGTTACTTGCAAAAATTGTTTTTGCCGGAGCTACTTTTGCCAGTTTGTGATAGAAATCAATTTTGATTTGTGGATTTTCAGGGACTGCTTCGATCAATAAATCTGCGTCTTTTACTGCTTCTGCCAAATCAGATTGGTAACTCAATCGTTTTTTGGTAGCTTCCAATTGTTCCGGAGTTGCTTTCAAATCTTTTTTGAAGGCTTCGCTGAGAATATCAAATTTGGCTTTTGCCTTTTCCAGAATTTCATCATTGATGTCATAAACTGTTACATAAAAGCCGTGAAAAGCGCTCTGAAATGCTATTTGGTATCCTAAAACACCACTTCCGGCTACGGTTACATTTTTAAATTTCATGTTGCTATTTTTTTACTGTTAAACTTTATGCTAAAATCACCACTACAAAAGCGATGATCGCTGGTAATGCTTGTTTGACGAAGATGGATTTTGAGGCAGTCACAGCACCAAAAACACCTGCAACACTGACACATCCGAGGAAGAATAAACGGATATTCTCACTCCACACAGGATCCGGAATAAAGAACGACCAGATCAATCCCGCGGCAAGAAAACCGTTGTAAAGTCCCTGGTTAGCTGCCAAACCTTTGGTTGGCCCGAACAGTTCTGCCGGAAGTGATTTAAACGTTTTCTTTCCTGCGGTTTCCCATGCGAATAGTTCGATCCAAAGAATGTACAAATGCTCAAGAGCTACCAATGCTACCAATATATGTGCTGCAATGTGCATGACTTATTAGTTATTCGTTACTGATAATAAAACTTCGATATTTCCGCGGGTTGCATTGGAGTAAGGACAAATCTGATGTGCCTTTTCAACCAATTGCTGCGCTTCTTCCAAACTGACTTCCGGAACATTGACATCCATTTCGACTGCCAGACCGAAACCTCCGTTTTCGATAGCTCCGATACTTACTTTTGCAGTTACGCTTGTTGTGCCTGTTTTGGCTTTTGAAAGTGTGATCACGCGGTTCAAAGCGCTGTCAAAACACGCGGAATATCCAGCTGCGAAAAGCATTTCCGGATTCGTGTAGTCATCCGTTGCACCTCCCAATGCTTTGGGCATTCTTACTTGTAAATCAAGGATTCCATTTTCGCTTTTTACGTGACCGTTTCGTCCTCCTGTTGCAGTTGCTGAAGCTGTATATAACGTTTTCATTTTTTTGATTATTTGTTGATGTTTAAAATTTTATGTGCGATTGTTCTCATTGTTTTCAGTTCGTCAAGGGTAATATTCAATTGTTCCAATAATTTCTCCGGAATGTCTTTGGCTCTTTGTTCGAGTTCTTTTCCTTCTTGAGTAAGGCTGATCTCCACTACCCGTTCATCCGTTTTTCTTCGCTGCCGGATGATGAGATTCTTTTGTTCCAGTCTTTTTAATAAAGGAGTTAAGGTTCCGCTATCGAGCAATAGCTTGTCCCCGATTTGATTCACTGTCTGTTTATCTTCTTCCCACAAAACCAAAAAAACCAGGTATTGCGGATAAGTCAGATCCAACTCATCCAAAAGCGGACGGTAGCGCTGAATGACTTCCCGTGACAAAGCGTAAATCGGGAAGCAAATCTGTTTATCCAATTTCAACAAGTTTTCCATTTTCTGTTTGTTTGATGAAACAAAGGTAAGTCGTTTTTTCAAATTAAATTGTGCGCAATTTAATTTTTAACAATTTATAAGTTTTCAACCTTCAAAAAGCAGTGTCAATTACAATTTAGACCTTTGTTTTAAAACTTCCAAAACATCTTCAAAATCAAATCCTTTGGCTTTTAATAGAATCAAATAATGAAACAACAAATCAGCGGCTTCTTCTTTGAACAACTGCGGTTCATTTCTCATTGCTTCAATTACCAGTTCTACTCCTTCCTCTCCTACTTTCTGAGCTATTTTGGGTAATCCTTTTTCAATCAACGATTGAACATAGGAATCTTCTTTCGGAATAGAAAAGCGTGTTTCAATGGTTTGAATCAATTGTTCCAGGGCAGAAAAATCCCTGCAAGCCGTTTCTCCCCAACAGCTGGAGGTTCCGGTATGACAAGTTGCTCCCGCAGGAAGTGCCTGAATGAGTAAAGTATCCTGATCACAATCCAGTTTCCAGTCAACCAAGGTTAAATCATTACCGGAACTTGTTCCTTTTACCCATATTTCGTTTCGCGACCGGGAAAAGAAAGTCACTTGCTTTGTTTCTTTCGTCAGTTCAAAAGCTTCTTCGTTCATATATCCGAGCATCAACACTTCTTTGGTAGTTGCATGTTGAATAATTGCAGGAATCAGTCCGTTATTGTTGTATTTCATGGTTTCAAATTCGAATGTTAATCGTGTCTTTTAATTTGTCTTTCAGTTCCGGAATCCGGATTTCTCCGAAGTGAAAAATACTTGCCGCCAATCCTCCGGTAACAGATGTCTCCCTAAAAAGCTGCTCGAAATGTCCTGTAGAACCGGCTCCACCTGAAGCAATCAGAGGAATAGAAACCCGCTTTTCTATCTGTTGGTAAAAATCAAGTGCAAATCCGCTTTTCGTTCCGTCACCATCCATCGATGTGATCAGCAATTCTCCCGCACCAAGATGAACGGCCTTTTCGCACCAATTCAGAGCGTCCTGCCCGGTATCGTTTTTTCCTCCGTGTGTATGCACTGTCCAGCCACTTGCTGTTTTACGGATATCAACCGCAAGCACCACGCATTGACTTCCGAAATTTTCAGCCAGTTCAGAAATCAATTCCGGACGCTTCACCGCAGATGAATTAACGGAAACTTTGTCTGCTCCGCTTCGCAAAAGCTGTCGGGCAGTTTCAACGGAGGAAATTCCACCTCCGACCGTAAACGGAATATTCACCTGGCTGGCAACTGCTTCTACAATCGGTAAAAATGGTTTTCGGTTTTCATTTGTTGCGGTAATATCCAGTAAAACCAATTCGTCTGCACCTTGTTCCGCATACATTTTCGCCAGTTCAACGGGATTTCCGGCATCGCGAATCGATTCAAAATTCACCCCTTTCACTGTTCTCCCGTTTTGAATATCCAAACAGGGAATGATTCGTTTATAAACCTGCATCGTTGAATTCTTTTAGTTCTCGTAATGAAATCTTTCCGTCCAGAAGTGCTTTTCCGACAACACAGCCGTAACAACCGGCTTCTCTCAGATCAATCAAATCTCGGAGCGATTCCACACCGCCGCTTGCAATCCATTTTTGCCTGGGAAATTTCCGAACCAGGTAACGGTATAAGCCTACATTCGGCCCTTTTCCTGTTCCATCCTGGCGAATATCGGTTGTCAGAATAGTGATATTTTCAAAATCACTGAAGTGGTTCATCACCGTTTCCAATGTCGCTTCCGACCGATCCTGCCACCCATTTATTTTGAGATTGGTTCCGTCTGTATCCAAAGCCAAAACAAATTTCTCTGTTCCGAACTCGTTAATCCAGGAAACAACCAATTCGGGATTTTTCACGCACAAACTTCCTATTACAACTTGATTTGCGCCGGATTCAAACAGTTTCACCACATCTTCCCTGTTCTTTATTCCACCACCGAAATCCACTTTCAACCCCGTTTCGAAAACTACTTTCTTCAAAGCTTCGTCATGGACAATTCTCCCCGATCTGGCTCCGGATAAATCAACCAAATGCAAGTATTCCAAACCGTTTTGCTTGATTTCCCACGCATATTCGATTGGATTTGTATTGTAATCTGTTCGTTTTTCATAATCTCCCCGGAGCAAACGAACCACTTTTCCATCGATTAAATCGATTGCCGGTATTGCTATCATACTGCTAAAAATTGTTTTAATAAATCTTCTCCCGCCTTTCCACTTTTTTCGGGGTGAAATTGCATTCCAGTGAAATTGTCTTTCTTTAAAATTGCGGAAAACGGAAGCGGATATTCGGTCGTTCCAACTGTTTCGGGGCAGATTTCCGCTGCGTAATTATGAACGAAATAATACGAATTGATTCCGTTTTGCGTTTTCACATCATTCCATCCCATATGCGGAAGCGGGTAATTCCCTGCTTTTCCCTTTAGTTTATCGGTTTGCCAAATTTGCATTTCCTTCAGGTTTCGCACCTGTACCGGAAAAATTCCCAAACCAAGCGTATTCCCTTCTTCCGTAAAATTGCACATCAACTGCATTCCCAAACAAATTCCCAAAACCGGTTGTTTCAGTTCCGGAATGACTTTGTCCATTCCTGTTTCAGAAAGTTGTTTCATGGCAGATGCTGCATGCCCGACTCCCGGAAAAACAACATGTGAAGCAGCGCGTATTTCCTTCTCATTATTAGACAAAACAACTTCTGCCCCGATGCGAAGAAAAGCCTGCTTCACCGAAAAAATATTTCCGGCTCCGTAATCGATGATCACTACTTTCATCACAATTCGTTTTTGGTTGTTGGTAAGAGATCAAAACCTGCAGAGCGACGTTTTGCCATCAAAATCGTTTTGGCGAAGGCTTTAAAAATGGATTCCACCTTATGGTGTTCATTTTCGCCTAAAGCTTGAATATAAATATTGCAACGCGCTGAAAAACAAAATGATTTAAAGAAGTGTTTTACCATCTCAGTCGGAAGTTTACCGACATATTCCCGCTTCAATTCCACCTCCCAAATCAGTTCCGCCCGACCACCAAAATCAATGGCGCAAGTTGCCAGGCAATCGTCCATCGGCAGGCAAAAACCGTAACGCTCGATTCCGCGCTTGGAACCCAATGCCTGATCGAAAGCCATTCCCAGAGCCAAAGCCGTATCTTCAATTGTGTGATGCTCATCAATATCCAAATCTCCGTTCATTTGAAGATCCAGATCCAATTGTCCGTGACGCGCCAATTGATCCAGCATGTGATCAAAAAAGGCAATTCCCGTTTGGATATCAGCAATTCCGGAACCATCGAGGTCAAGTGTAATATTGCAATCGGTTTCTGCAGTTGTGCGACGGACAGAAACCCGGCGAACGCCCATGCGCAAATTCACTACGATTTCCTCCCAACTACTGGCTTTCCGTTGAATCTGTTGTTCCAATTCTGTGCTTGAAAAACTTAGCTCTAAACTCACTTCAATTGCCTCATTTTGAAACAAAAAGGCTTTGCAACCCAGGTTTTTCGCTAATTCTACGTCCGTCCACCGGTCACCAATCACAAAAGAGTTCTCCAAATCGTATGCTTCGGAAAAGTATTTGGAAAGCATTCCCGTACGTGGTTTCCGGTTTGGAGAATTGTCTTCCGGAATAGAAGTATCAATACATTCTTCCTGGAAAGTGATTCCTTCACCGGCAAGAACATTCAACATCAACCGGTGCGGACCGATAAAATCTTCAAACGGAAAAACATCCGTTCCTAGAGCATCCTGGTTGGAAACCAAAACCAATTCGTATTCCTTCCAGGAAACAATTGTTTTCAGTGCCGAAATTGCACCTTCCAAAAAACGGAGTTTCTCATACGAATCAACCTGGTAACCAATGGGTTCTTTGATAATCGTCCCGTCTCTATCAATAAATAATACTTTCTTTTTCATAATTCCTTCATTATTTCAATAAATCGCTGGTTTTCCTGAGGATTTCCGACACTTACCCTCAACGTGTTTTCGCAGTTGTAATGAGTACTTCTGTTCCGGACCACCACTCCGTTTTCAACCAATTGCTTGTATGTTTTAGCTGCATTTCCCACTCGAAACAACAGGAAATTTGCTTCGGAAGGAAACACCTGTTGAACGACCGGAAGAGATTTCAATGCTTCTTCCATTTTCTTTCGTTCAGAAATGATTGACGCTTTCAGCTCTTTCCAATCTGTTGATTTCAATAATAAAACGGCTTCTTTCTGAACCAAACTGCTGAGATTATAGGGCGACTTGATGCGATTCAGGGCTTCAACCCATTCAGCGGAAGCAACAGCCATTCCCACTCTTAATCCGGCCATTGCGTATGCTTTGGAAAGCGTTTGAACAACAATCAGATTCGGGAATTTTTCTACTTCATCCGCCATTGAAAACTCCGGACAGAAATCAACATATGCTTCATCAATCACCAAAACGCCTTTGAAGTTTCGGGCTATTTCCAACAGTTCTTCTTTTTGAATAGCATTCCCGGTAGGATTATTCGGATTGCAGATTATCAAAACTTTACAACTTTCCACTTCTTTTAAAAGTTGAACTGGATTGATTGAAAACGTTTCATCCAGGCAAATCTCTTTCGTCCCAAGTGCATTGATTTTTGCAAGTACCGAATACATTCCATAAGACGGATTCAAATACGCAAGCGAATCGCGATATGGACTTGTCGTCAAGCGAAGAATCAAATCCAACACTTCATCCGAACCATTTCCCAGGAACAGATTCTGAACAGGAAGATTTTTTGTCTTTGCTATTTCCTGCTTCAATTCGCACTGCATCGGATCCGGATAACGATTGTATTGATTCAAAAATCCATTTTCATTGGCATCCAGGAAAATTTCACCGATTCCTTCAAATTCATCACGTGCAGAAGTATACGGTTGAATCGTTCTTAAATCGGGACGAATCCATTGTTCAATATTTCGCTGATTTTCCGCTTCATTTTCATCGACTGTCGGAAGAAGAGAAAGCCTTACTTTCACCGCATTGGCATGGCCTTGTAATTTCTCAGCTTCTGCCATTCTGACAACAGTTGGTCCGAGGTTTCTCAATCCGGCTTTTGAAACGCGTTGATAGGTAATCTTTTTCAAGAACGAATCGAGCGAAACTCCGCTGTATGCACGTGCAAATCCATTTGTCGGCAAGGTGTGATTTGTTCCTGAAGCATAATCGCCGAAACTTTCAGCCGTATTTTCACCAATAAAAACACTTCCAGCATTCACGACATTTTCCGCTACCTGGTTTTCATATTTCCCCATTACAATCACGTGTTCCGGAGCATATTCATTGATGATTCCAACCCATTTCTCAGGATTCACAACCAAAGCCACACTGTTTTCAAGCGCTTTTGAAGCAATTGCTGCCCGCGGAAGATCCGAAAGCTGTTTTGCCAACTCGGTTTGAACTTTCTCAACAAAAGCTTCGGAATCCGTCAGAAAAACGACCTGTGAATCCGTTCCGTGTTCAGCTTGAGCCAATAAATCAGATGTGATAATTGCAGGGGAAATCGTTTCATCTGCAGCTACGAGTACTTCTGAAGGTCCTGCAGGCATATCGATCGGAATTCCGGATTTTTGCGCAAATAGTTTTGCCGCAGTTACGTATTGATTTCCCGGACCGAATAACTTATCTGCTTTTGGAATACTTTCCGTTCCCAAAGCCATTGCTGCAATTGCCTGTGCACCGCCAATTCTGAAAACCTGCGTAATTCCGGCAACTTTTGCCGCATACAGCACAGCAGGATCAATCGTTCCGTTTTGATCACAAGGAGTACACAAAATCCGGTTGGTGCAACCGGCTAATTTTGCAGGAATTCCGAGCATCAAGACTGTTGAAAACAAAGGAGCAGTTCCCCCGGGAATGTACAGACCAACGGTTTGAATTCCGACCTGTTTTCGCCAGCAAAAAACGCCGCTTGTTGTTTCAATCTCCTGTTCTGCTGTTTTTTGACCTGCGTGAAACACTTCGATATTGGAAGCAGCAGTTTGAATCGCCAGCTTTAATTCGTCATCTAAAACACTTTCCGACCGCTCAATTTCTTCTTGTGTCACTTCGAAAGAATCCAGTTCTACCCGATCGAATTTTAACGCAAACTGTTTCAAAGCCGCATCACCTTTCTGTTCCACTTCCCGGAAAATTTCCGCTATTGTCGTTTCAAGATCTGCGCTTTCCAGTTCCGGACGTTTCAAAAGTTCCAGAAGCTCTTCCGAACCCGGATTTACACTTACTTTCATCATCAGGAAACCATTTTTTCGATTGGACAAACTAAAATTCCCTGTGCACCTTCGGATTTGAGTTGCTGAACGACTTTCCAGATTTCTTTTTGTTTCACCACAGAATGAACGCTTACCCATCCATCGATAGCCAAAGGAAGAATCGTCGGACTTTTCATCCCGGGAAGAATGTTACAAATGGTGTCCAGTTTTTCTTTCGGAGCGTTTAACAAAATGTATTTAAACTCTTTTGCCGCCAACACCGACTGAATTCGGAATACGAGTTGATCTAACAATTCCTGTTTCTCCGGGTCAAATTGCTTTCCCTTGATTAACACTGCTTCCGAACTCAAAAAAGAGAAAACTTCTCTTAAATTATTCTGAAACAAGGTGTTTCCGGTTGAAACAATATCCGCAATCACATCCGCCAAATCCAGAGCCGGAGCAATTTCAACCGATCCGGAAATCGTGTGGATATCTGCGGTAATTCCTTCTTTAACTAAAAACTTACTTACTGAATTCGGATACGAGGTCGCAATTCGCTTACCTTCCAAATCAGCTATTGTGCGGATTTTAGAGCTTTTGGGAACTGCAAAAGACAGCCTGCATTTCGAGAAATTCAATCCCAGAACCACTTCTGTTTCGGATTCTTCTTCTTCCAACAAATTGGAACCGACAATTCCCAGGTCTACGACTCCGTCGGCAACGTATCCCGGAATATCCGAATTCCGGAGAAACAAAATTTCGGAAGGATAATCCGGAGTGATGACTTTCAATTGCCCGTTTCGGTAATCTACTTTCAATCCGCATTCTTTGAGCAGTTCCAGAGAACCTTCCTGCAACCGGCCGGATTTCTGGACCGCAATAATCAAACGTTTCATTTACTTTTTTTGAAATGCCTGACAACCGGAGAATCGAATGAAGTGAAGAAAATGACAACAAAAAACCCGCCTGATTGCCAAGCGGGTTAAAGATTTATAGATATACAATCATCTCACCAAAGCGCCTAGCGATGCATGTGATGATGATGATGTAATTGTGTCATTTTCATGGGGCAAATGTAGAACCGAATTTTGATTCTGCAAAATATTTCTTTTTTATTTTGACGTAAAACGAAAAATCCCCGGCATTTCGACTTCGCTCAATGACCGGGGATTTTTCAATATGGTGTGATCATTATTCGATTTTAATGCAACCGTTTTTGATACTGATTTTTGCACCGTCTTTTACTTTTACCCAACCGCATTCTGTTTTGATTTCGATTTCAGAAGCACTTGTCTGAACGGAAGTTGAACCGGTTGTTGAACTCGTAAAATCAATCTTTTGAGTAGACCCGTTTGAACGAACTTCCATCGTGTAATTTTTGGAATCCTGGTTGTAATAACGGATCGTAAATGCGCTTGCAATTTGAACTACAAATAAAAAGGCAACGGATAAAAGGATTTGTTTTAGTTTCATGTTTTTTAGATTATTTAGTTAATATGCGGCATAAATATAAAACAGAAATCCGTTCATAAACACTTCTCTTTCATTTAAATTTCCAAACCATTTGTTTGAATGACTGATCTTCAAATTTCAGTTGTTGTTTTGCGTAATTCACTCTGAATCAATTCGTAAATTCGCAATCAAATCACCGGGTAACATCGCTCTCTCGCCTTTTTCGTCCCGGGCTTTATCTCCGGCTGATCCATGATAAAAAACCGCAATCCGAGCCGTATCAAACGGAGAAATCCGTTGCGCTAAACATCCCAAAATGATTCCCGTCAATACATCTCCCGAACCACCTTTTGCCATTCCCGGATTTCCGGTCGTATTGAAGCAAACTTCTCCTTTTGGATTAATCACGGTAGTAATTGCATCTTTTAAAACAAGCGTACATCCATATTTCCGGGAGAAATCAATTGCGCGTTCCAAACGTTCGACACTCGTTTCAAAAGATCCTGCCAAACGTTCAAATTCTTTCGGATGTGGCGTTAAAATGCAATTTTCATGGAGTTTTTCGTACAAATCCGGATTTGCTGACAAGACATTTAATGCGTCTGCGTCAATCACACAGGGCAACTTGGAATCCAGTACTTTTTCCAAAGCGATTCGTGTTCCTTTTCCCTGCCCCAATCCCGGACCGATCCCGATTGCTGAATAAGTTTGTAAATCCGGCAGATTTTCTCCGCTGAGTTCATTTTCATTCGAATCCCAATGAGCCATTGTTTCCGGAATCCGCTGATGTAATTGAAATTTCCCTTGTGACACGGTGTGAACTGTCAATAAACCCAATCCGGAACGAAGTGCAGCTTCCGAACTCAATAAACAAGCGCCCATTTTCCCGTCACTACCCGCAATGAGCAATGCATGTCCGTAAGTTCCTTTGTGTGAAAAGCGTTTTCGAATAGGAATCAATGATTTCACATCGTTTTCCCGCATCCAGGAATAGGAAGATTGTTCTGATTCCGGATTAGAAATCAACCCAATATCCAACACCTTCCAATCTCCGGCATATTCAGCCGTTTCCGGAAGAAAGAAAGTCAGTTTAGGAGCATGAAATGTCAGGGTTTTAGTTGCCCGGACAATGGTTTGATGTGTCGGAATTTCATCTGGGGGTAAGCCGGAAGGCATGTCGATAGAATAAACCGTACAAGTCGTTCCGTTTAGCCATTCAATGGCACTTTTCAGTTCGTTTTGTGGTTCACGATTCGACCCGATTCCCAACAACGCATCGATGACAAACGTCTTTTCATTCCACAACGGATTTGTTTCTTCATTCCAAAGCAATACGTCTTCTTTTACCAACTCGTATTGAACACGGCAATCTTCGCTCATCTGACCAAAAGGAACCAGGTAACATTGAACCGGAATTTGTGCCAATTTGAAATACCGGAACAGTACCAATCCGTCTCCGCCATTGTTTCCCGTACCGCAAAGCAACACAATCGAATTTCCGGGATTTAACTCCCCGAGGATTTCATCGGCACAACAACCTGCAGCACGATTCATCAGGTTTACGGATGAAATCGGTTCGTTTTCAATGGTAAAACGATCAAGATCCCGTTGTTGTTTTGCGCTGAGAATTTGCATAAAACAAAATACGGAAAAACTATAAAATTTCACAAAGACTATAATACAAAGATTTTTCTGCAGATGCACAGATTTCTTCATGGCGCTTATCAGGCGCCATTTAAGCGAGACCGGTAGGCGAGCAATTAATTTGTGCATCTGTGGGAAAATAAAGACCTCAAAATTCATAGAGTGGAATTCATTCTAAAAGTTATTTTTACTTACAAATAATTAAAAATGATTCGTGTTCTTATTTTGCTTCTTGGTGTTTTCAGTTTAGGCTGTTCCAAACCATCGGGCAAAAAAACGGAGGTATCTTTTCCGGTTCCTGCATTCGAACGGGCTGATCTAAGCGGAGAAGTATTTTTTATCGGGCCGGAAATTGATTCGGTGAAAGCAGAAATTGTTGCGGATTGCGATTGCTGTGCGAGTGACCTGGCTTTTATCAATGATTCATCTTTCATTTTCATCTCCCGCTGTTTGGAAGGTGATATCTACGTGAAAGGAACTTATCTCACATTTGGAGAACAGTTAATTCTACGAACAAGTGGAAAGATTGTAGAATCAGAACACATACTTTCTATTTCGGATATTGAAATCCCAACAACTTATGAAGCACACGAAGATAAGATCGCTTATATCAACTACCGGATTTCCGAACTGAAAGGCAAACAGTTCATCACCTATTCCAAAGATGATTACACCGAATATGGAATCAGAACCGATGAATCGTTACGTGTTTTCCTGAAGGAATTTGAAGATGAAACCGTTCTGAGAGAATTTATCCAAAAATGACCGGCTTTATCTTCCCACAAGAATGTTATACTCTTTCGGAAGAACGATTCCGTTGAAATGATTCGTTACGCCGTAAAATACACAAACTGTCAATACCATTCCGGCGATCAATATCACATAAGCTTGCCTTTCCGGTGACACATTCAACACCTTCTTTTTCATATTTTTAGCATGAATTGCCGCGATGTGTCCAAAAAAGGAAACAATCGCCAATGCGTAATACGGAATGAAAAACAGGTTGACCGGAAAACTGTTGATTCCTGCGGCTCCAAAGTAAAAATTGGTATCCAAATGCAAAACAAAACGCCCGATCAGAACTGCTGACACATGGATCACCAGGAAGAAAGCCAAATACAACCCGGACCAGATATGGAGTTTATCAAATCCTGAAACTGCATTTTTCCTGGAAGCAAAAAACAATTTCAACCCGGATAGTATTTGAATCACTACGGCCGCTAACAGCATAGTTTCAACAAAACCATTGCGATAAAACAAACGCAGCGAAGTCATCAATTCAATGTGCCGTTCAACTCCCCAAATACTGACCAGGTGATTGAACAAATGAAGGGCTACGAAAACAGTAATCGTTAGCCCTGAGAAATAGTGCAGTTTTTTCGTCATCTCATTTTTAGATAAACCTATAATCTCTCAAACGAGTCTTCATTGACTTACGTTAGCATCCTTCAGAATAAAACAATGTTTTTATCCCTTCATCAGCTTCGCCGCATCCGGGGCAAAATACGTCAGAATTCCGTCTGCTCCTGCCCTGCGAATGCTCAATAACATTTCCATCACCGCACGATCGTAATCCAACCAACCGTTTTTAGCTGCTGCATAAACCATCGCACATTCGCCACTTACGTTGTAAGCCGTTACCGGAGTTGCAAAATTTTCTTTCAGCAAATGAATAATATCCAGGTAGCACAAAGCCGGTTTCACCATGATGAAATCTGCACCTTCCGCTACATCCAATTCTGCTTCAATCAATGCTTCACGCTTGTTCGCCGGATTCATTTGGTACGTTTTCTTATCACCGCTTTTCGGAGCTGAATTCAAGGCATCGCGGAATGGTCCGTAGAATGCACTGGCATATTTTGCCGTATATGACATGATCGAAACATCCTGGAATCCTGCCAAATCCAATTCATCGCGGATAAAACCTACGCGTCCGTCCATCATATCCGATGGCCCGATGATATCAATTCCCGCCTGGGCTTGTGCCACAGACATTTTTCCCAAAAGATGCAAGGTCGGGTCGTTTACAATTTTTCCGTCAACAACCAATCCGTCGTGGCCATCCGAAGAATACGGATCCAAAGCCACGTCCGACATCAAAACGGCTTCCGGGAATTTTTCTTTCAGCGTGCGGATGATGTGTAAATAGAAATTTTCATCTGCATAGCTGTAACTTCCGGTTTCGTCTTTCAAATGCTCGTCAATCGCAGGAAACAAATCGAATGTTTTGATTCCGAGATTCATCCATTTTTCAAATTCAGGAAGCAGCTGATCGATGCTCCAGCGGTAATTACCCGGCAACGAAGAAACTTCTTCCCGGATATTCTTCCCGTCTTTTAAAAATAAAGGATAAATCAAATGTTGAGGCCCCAATTGCGTTTCCTCAATCATTGCTCTGATGGCTGCACTTTTGCGATTTCTGCGCGGACGAATATTCATAAAATGAGTTTTTATAGAACGAAAATGGAATGTGAGTTATGTACAAGTCAATTCGAGTATCCCGCATGTTGTTCTCGATACGTCCGACTAAAAGTCGGACACTCGAACTGACATTAGCGGGATGTATCGAGAATGACTTCAAAACAATCATACCATATGGTATTTTGAACCTCACTCACACTCTCATTCAAGTGACACAAAGTTAATCAGAATCCGGAACTATTCGCTCAAATCAGCGTTTTAAACAATTCTGATTCAGAATTATCAACAAGAAAGTTTCATTAACTTTTTTTTGCATATTTTCGTCTATATGTTAACGAAAGAAACGATACAACTTATGAATAAGCTATTAACTACTTTCACCCTCAGTACCGGAATTGTATTGATGATCAGTTCCTGTGGTACGGAAGAAGAAAAAAAGCCGGAAATAAGCAAGGAAGTGACTGACCCCAATAGTTCCTTGAATGCTAAATTCGATGACAAAATCTTCAGTATTCCTTCCCCGATGCAAATGGCGCTTTTGTTGGAAGAATCCAAATCTGCTTACAACGAGTTCTTACTGAACGATCTTGAAAAGGTAGATGATTACACTTCCGAGTACAAAAAAGCACTGAATTTGGGAATCTATGGAACGGATTTGGGCTACGTTTCTATCTACAAACAAAACAATGCGGCATTAAAGTACCTTTCAACAATTGAAAAACTGACCAGCAAACTGGGATTGGAAGGTGCTTTCGACAAAGATTTTATGTCGCGTTTCGAAAAGAATTCAACCAACAAGGATTCCATGATGGTCATTGTTTCGGATGCGTTTAAGAAATCGGATAATTTCCTGAAATCCAACAACCGTAAAAGCGTTTCTGCTTTGATCCTGGTAGGCGGATGGATCGAATCTATGTATTTAGCATGTAACATCAACAAGCAACACGCCAATCAAAAGATCCTGGATCGCATCGCCGAACAATCCGAAACCTTAAACACAATCGTTGCTTTATTGGAAGATTACAACAAGAAAGGCGAATGGGATGAATTGATCAAAGACATGAAAGATCTGAAATTCTACTTCGATCAGATTTCCATTAAATACGAATATTTACCGCCGGTAACGAATGTAAAGACCAAAACAACGACTTTACGCCATAAAACGGTTGTAACGATCGATACCAATGTATTGAATTTTATCAATCAGAAAATTGAAGCAATCCGAGCGAAAGTAACGGAATAACATAACACTAGTCAATATGAAAAAGTTAGCCTTATACAGCATTTTCACCTTTTTCTTCGGATTTGGGGTAAGTGCACAGGATTGTGAAACCCTGGTGAAGGATTGTGAAAAAATCCTGAAGGGAAAAGAAAAGAATTTTATTTCGGACGGACAGGTTTATACTGCATTCCTGGATCGTGAAAAAGCGGAATTCAAAACCACGCTTTTCGGAGGAACAACTTACCGGATTGCAACAACTGCCGGAACGGACGATGAATACGTGATTTTCACCGTGAAAGATTTGGACGGCAACGTATTGTTTACCAACAAGAAACATAAAAACTCCAACTACTGGGATTTCAAAGTTCCGAGAACCATTCCTGTTATTGTTGAAACAGAATTGGACATGGATAAGAAAATCACCGGATGTGCCGTAATGATGATCGGATTTAAACGTTAATAAACTATTTTTTAATCAATGCTTTGTCCCGAAAAGAAGCTTTTCTTCTTGTTTGACACCAATGAGTTTAATGATTTGAAAGGTTCAAAAGGTCTCGTCTTTTTGAACCTTTTCCGCTGTTTATACTCTTTCTGTTTACCTGAAAAACAACTGATTTTTGGAGCTCTGCCTAATAATCCTGAAGTAGCATGAGTGAACGCATACTCCGCGCTCTGATGCAGTTATTCGCTATTATTGCGAAAGTTGATGAAGTTACAGATCCAACCAGTGAAGCCATCGAAAGCTCGAATGGCCGGCGGATCGTGGAAGCATTTTTACGTACGGAATTAAACGATGAATTGCTTCAGAAATACATTCAATTATTTGATGAATTTCTATTAATCCATCACCAGGGTTCAGGAAAAAAAGACGGATTGCGCAAAAGAACATCGGTAAATTCCGTGAAGGTTTTGCGGATTTGTGCTCAAATCAATGAAGAGTTGACACAGCGTCAGAAAATGATTGTGTTGCTCCGAATCTTCGACTTTATCCATGCAAACGAACACGTTCATGAACAGGAACAAGAGTTTGTAAATACCGTTTCGGAATCATTCAACATTCCTGATTTTGAGTACAAGCAATTGAAATCGTTTGTAGAGGCAAACGAGAAAACAATCCTGGATGATGAGCACTTCATGTATATCAGTGATAAAGCGATTAAACTGGAACATGCCAAATTCATCAAACAGGACGGTTTGGAAGGTGCAATTCTTCTGATCCGACTGGAAAGTGTCAACATCTTATTTTTCCGTTATTTCGGACAGGGAGAATTGGTTCTGAACGGACAAATTGTTTCCAATGCCAGAAGACATATTTTAAACCAGGGTTCTACCCTTCGTACCAATAAATCCGCGCCGATTTATTACAGTGATGTGATTTCACGCTTCTTAAACGATGCGAACCAGGAAAAAATTACGTTCAAAGCAGATCATCTTCAGTTCCACTTCAACAGCGGTAAAGTTGGTCTTCACGAAATTAATTTCATTGAGCAATCCGGGAAACTAATCGGTGTGATGGGTGGTTCCGGAGCCGGAAAATCAACTTTCCTGAACGTTCTGAACGGAAACTACACGCCTACTCACGGAGCTGTAACCATTAACGGCGTTGATTTGCACCGCGAAAAGTCGAAACTGGAAGGTGTAATCGGTTTTGTTTCCCAGGATGATTTGTTGATTGAGGAACTAACGGTATTCCAAAACCTTTATTTCAACGCGAAACTGTGTTTCAACGACTTGTCGGAATCTCAGCTAAAGAAAAAAGTATTGGATTTGCTTTCTGACATCGGTTTGAGTGATGCAAAAAGCCTGAAGGTCGGAAGCCCCTTAGAAAAAACCATTTCGGGCGGACAGCGGAAACGTCTGAATATCGCTTTGGAATTGATTCGCCAACCGGCGGTGATGTTTGTGGATGAACCCACTTCCGGGCTTTCTTCCCGTGATTCCGAAAATATCATGGACATGCTCAAAGAACTTTCGTTGAAAGGAAAGCTGATCTTTGTTGTGATCCATCAGCCGTCTTCCGAGATTTTCAAAATGTTTGACAAACTGATGATCCTGGACCAGGGTGGTTACCCGATTTTTGACGGAAACCCGATTGATGCGGTCGTTTATTTCAAAACACACGTTCACCATGTAAATGCCAACGAACGGGAATGTCCGATCTGCGGTAACGTGAACCCGGAACAAATTTTCAACATCATCGAATCCAAAGTAGTAGATGAATACGGAAATCAAACGAAGGTTCGCAAAGTCAGTCCACGTGAATGGAACGAACGCTATTTATCTAATTACAAAACACCGGACATTGAAGAGATTGTTGAACCGGTAAAAGGCACTTCGCACATTGCCAACAAATTACGTCAGTTCAAAGTCTTTTTCCTACGGGATATTCTGAGCAAACTGGCCAACAAACAGTATATGTTTATCAATATGCTGGAAGCCCCGGTTTTAGCAGCGATTCTTTCTTTCTTCGTGAAGTTTTTCAACTCGGACGGAAAAGGAATCAAGGATTATGTTTTTTACGAAAACGAGAACATTCCTCAATACCTGTTTATTTCGGTTGTCGTGGCACTTTTCCTGGGATTAACGGTTGCAGCCGAAGAAATCATCAAGGACAAGAAAATTCTGAAACGCGAAAGCTTCCTCAATCTTTCGCTTGGTTCTTATTTATGGTCGAAAATCCTGATCATGTTCCTTATTTCGGCCATTCAAACAGCTTTCTTTGTCCTGATCGGAAACCTGATTCTTGAAATTCACGGGCTTTGGTTCGAATACTGGATTGTTTTGTTTTCCACTTCCTGTATGGCCAATGTTCTTGGATTGAATATTTCGAGCGCTTTCAATTCTGCGAAAGTGATTTATATCATCGTTCCTTTACTGATCATTCCGCAGTTGCTTTTTTCCGGAGTGATCGTGAAATTCGATAAGCTCCACCCTATCTTCTCTTCAAACAATGAAGTTCCGTGGGTTGGAAACGCGATGGCTTCACGCTGGGCATATGAAGCTTTGGCGGTTGTTCAGGCCGGAGATAATCAGCACGAAAAGATGTTGTTTGATTTACACAAGAAACAAAGCAATGCCAGTTGGAAACGGGATTACTGGATTCCTGAAATGAAGAATCAGCTGACAATCCTGGCGGACAGAAAATCGTCGGTTGCAGACTTCGAAAGGGCAAAACGCATCCTGGCAAACGAGATAGAACAGGAAATTGATCTTTGGAAAGAACTGGAATGTAAAGATTGTGTTGAAGGGCTGAATGCTTTGAAAAAAGGAAAAACATCCGTTCAGGAAGTGCAATTTAATGTAGGCGCTTTTTTAGAAATGATGAAAAAGCAATACAACGTCTCATACAATGAAGCCACTGCAGATATGGATCAATTGGTGGTAAAAATGGGGGAAGAATCCTATGAAGCATCACAGGCCAAGTATGTGAACGAAAGTTTGCAGGATTTGGTAACAAACCGCACGGAAGTTCAAAAAATCATCGTAACCGATGACGAATTGATTCAAAAAGACGATCCGATCTACATTGATCCGAAAAACACGCGCTTGTTGAATGCCCCGTTCTATGCACATAAGAAGTATTGGCTGGGAATTCCGATGAGTACCTTTGCAGCAAACGTCATGGTTCTTTGGGGAATGACCGTTTTATTGATCATTGCGCTATATTACGATATTCTTCGAAAGTTTTTGGGACTTTTCTCCCGGGTAAAATCAAAAAATAGTATCTAACATTCAAATAAATTATCAATCTTTAAATCTATTCCAATGCTTAAATCATTTTTGACAATTGCACTTTCGCAATTGTCGCTCTACAGTTATTGCCAGCTTCCAACTTTAGACTGGTTCAAATCTACCGAAAACACCTATGGTGATTACTTAACCACGGATCCGGACGGAAACATATACATGATGGGAACATTTAACGACTCCCATGATTTTGATCCGGGGCCAGGCAGTGTCATACTTACAAGTACGAGTACCTCCATTGGTGGAGACAGCTTTCTGAGCAAATTTGACAGTAACGGGAATTTTTTATGGGTAAAGCAATGGAACTTTAACCTGGACGAAGGAAATAATTTCGCATTTATGACTGACTCCTCCGGAAACCTTTATATGACCGGAGAATATAGTGATACGAAAGATTTTAACCCGGGAACTGCGGTTTTTAACCTTACAACCAATTCGAATGCCGCCTTTTTGATCAAATTAGATCCGAACGGTGGTTTCCTTACAGGAAAAAGACTGATTGAAGGTACTGCTTTTCTTTTTAATTTCAGTCTTCACATCATGGCGGATGGTGAAGCTACCCTTGCCGGAAACTACGGAGGTACTATAACATTCATTTCCGGCGAGACGAAAACTTCTGCGAACAGGGATCATTTCCTTATAAACCTGGATAGTGGACTAAACTATCAATGGTTGAAATGCTGGGGAGGACCCTTTAATGATTATTTATATGATCATGAACGCGATAACCAGGGAAACATTTATTTTACAGGGTTCTTTATCGGTTCAACGGATCTGGATCCCGGAATTGAAAACATACCGTATCCTACCAATGGAAACGAAGATATACTATTCAGTAAATTAACTCCGGATGGGGAGTTAATTTGGGCAAAGGTCATAGGAAATACAGGAGCAGAAAAAGGATTTCGGCTCGAGATTGATTATTCCGGAAACGTGTATCTTTCAGGTCTTTTTTCATCTGACACACTTGATTTTGACCCTTCTCCAACAAATTCCTACAATTTAGTCCCAACAAATGGAAATTCATTCACAGCAAAGTACACCAACAATGGCGAATTTCTGTGGGCTAACGCTATTCAAATTATTGATCCGAATACCCTTGGAGCTTCATTCAGCCTGGATGATTTTTCAGTTGATGTTTATGGAAATTCTTTTATTTCAGGTTCTTTTAAGGGAGTCATTGACTTTGATCCGGGAACCGCTACATCCATTCTCAATAGTAACGGGGATTATTCCTTTTTTATTCAAAAACTCACACCTTCAGGAGATTTGTCTTATGCATTTAAATTAGGAGGTTCGGAATATCACGGTGGAGAAGGCCCACTTTGTCTTGGTCTGAATAATTCGTTTTATGCTATGGGAGTCTTTGACCGGACAATTGATTTTGAACCCGGATCCGGTGTTTTTAATGTCACTCCTCCTCCTTCAGAAACATACAAATACCTCCTTAAAATGAATGAATGCAGCAATGGTTCTATTGAAAGTGCAAATGGATGCCAAAATTACACTTGGTCATTGAATAACACAACCTATTCTACTTCCGGAGTTTATTCACACACATTATCCAATACCGAAGGCTGTGATTCAATCGTGTTATTGGATTTAACAATTAATCCGAACACATCGGTTACACAAAACGGATCAACCATTTCTGCAGTATTGAGCGGAGCAAGCTACCAATGGATTAATTGCAATGCAGGAAATTCTCCGGTACCAGGTGCTAACAATCAAAGCTTCATTCCGGCTGTAAACGGAAGCTATGCTGTAATTGTTACACAAAACGGATGCTCTGATACATCTTCCTGCACCACGATCGATATTCTGAACCTGGACGAAAAAACAAAGGGAACAAATTGGGTTGTTTATCCAAATCCGGCACAGGAATCTGTATTCATGTTGTCCGATCAAAGCGTTGAAAATACTTTCATCGAAGTTTTTGATGTAAATGGAGCACAGATTCCGGTTACTATCCAGCGAAACGATTCGACTAAGACAATAGCAATTAATATTGCTCATCTTCCTGAAGGGATTTACTTTGTAAACCTTATTTCGGAAAGAGAAATTCAGCACATGAAGTTTATTAAGAACTAATCCTTCTTTTCATGAAAAACAAAAAGCCCAGACATTTATCGTCTGGGCTTTTTCAATAGTGTTATTGTATTGATTACATCAACATTCCTCCACACACGTGGATGGTTTGTCCTGTAATGTAAGCTGACATATCTGAAGCTAAGAAAACAACTGCGTTTGCTACGTCAATTGGCTGCCCTCCTCTTTTCAATGGAATAGAGTTTCTCCACTCTTCAACCACTTTCTGATCCAAAGCACCGGTCATTTCAGTTTCGATGAATCCCGGAGCAATTGCGTTGCAACGAATGCTTCTTGAACCTAATTCCTGAGCCACCGATTTCGTGAATCCGATCAATCCTGCTTTAGAAGCTGCATAATTTGCCTGACCGGCATTTCCGCTAACTCCAACAACAGAAGACATATTGATGATGGATCCCGAACGTGCTTTCAACATCGGGCGCTGAACTGCTTTCGTCAGGTTGAATGCTGATTTCAAGTTTGTATTGATGACTTCGTCCCACTGTTCTTCAGTCATACGCATTAAAAGTGTATCACGGGTAATACCGGCATTGTTCACAAGTACATCGATAGTTCCGAATTTTTCAACAACATCGTCAACCAATTTTTGTGCCTGGTCGAAATTTGCTGCATCTGATTTGAAGCCAACTGCTACTCCACCATTTGCTGTTAATTCTGCTTCCAAAGCACGTGCTTTTTCTTCAGAAGACAAATAAGTGAAAGCAACCTTAGCTCCTTGTTTCACACATTCTTCCGCAATTGATTTCCCGATCCCTCTGGATGCTCCGGTAATTAATACAACTTTATTATCTAATAATCCCATGAATGTTTTTTTGGTCTTCAAATATAGGAAAGGTTTCTTGGATATAAACGAATTCTTAAGTGAACTTATCCCCAATGAACCGTTCAAATGTATAAAACTGGTCGGGGTGAAAAATTTTTCACCCCGACCAGTTTTATATTCTTAATTAAAGAAATCCCATGAAACCCCGAATCTGAATTGAAGCGGCGTAACCGGATAGCCCAAACCTTCGTAATTGGTTGGGCTCACAAAGGTCTGTTCGATATTCTCCACACGGATAAACCAACGGAAATATCCCAGGTCAAACTGGCTGAAGAAATGCAGTTTCATCATATTATTAAAGGTTCTTCCCGAATTTGCAAATGAATACGTATTCATCATCGGGGTGAAATCCAGTAATTGATACGAACTGATATATCCGACTTCAATTCCGGTAACCGTTTTCAGTTTCTTCGCCTTAAACAAACCTCCGTTGTAGGCAATTCGTCCGGAAATCAACCAATTCGGAAGTAAATCACCCGTACTTTCCCGGTAAGCAGCCCTGGATTGAATCAATAACTTCTTGTAGGAATATTCAAATCCAATCTGAACTCCCAAGACAGTCAATTGTGTCAACGTATCCTGGCGCCATCTGTTCTTTACAAAAACCGGCATTTTAGTATTTGATTCCACGAATGCTTCCGCAAAGAAAGGAATGATTCGATTTTTGTTCGACCAGTTCAATCTTCCGCTCGTTCGTGTACTCAATTGTTTGTCGGTCCAATAGTAATTAACGGTATTTCCGTAATATGTTCGCTGATAATTATCCGGGTATTGTCTGGAAAAATCCCAATGAGCGGAAAAAGTATTCGCTTTGATTTTTTTTCTCAGATCTGCAGTGATTGCTGTTTCTCCCGTTGCCCCCACAAAGGTATAATTCGCCGTTGCTTTCAGTAAAAAACCTTTTACAAGCATATCCAAAGCTGCAAAACCGTAAGCTTCCGTTGTGTCCTGGTGAATAATCAAATTATCATAATCCCAGTAACGCGCACCAACACCCGCTTCAAAATTGATTCCACGGTTTTTATAGAACAATCCGCCATTCAGACGCATGGAAGATAATTCCCAATAATCATACGAATAAGCCGTATCGTAATTGTAGAAACCATAAATTCCTTCCAGTGTGTCCCGTTCAAAATAACGCTGATTCTTAATATCCAACCTCGATTGAAGCAACAATCCCACTTTCTGAAGAGAATCCTTCGTGAAAGAAATGTAATTCTTCCAGTCGGCATGCAATTCCTTGGATTTATTTCCAGCATTGGATTTTTCCACTTCCTGGAAATCAAGTCCGAAACCTTCCCGGACAGTATCTCCGACCAAACCATTACTCAACTGGTTATTGTTTGTATAAAACGAAACATCCAATATGGTCCCGTAGTACTTTGAACGGTGCATGAGCGCAAGCTGAACGGCATTTCGTTCAAAATTGGAATTCCGAAGGTTTCCGTTGGTGGTATTCCGGAGGTAATCAAATTGAATGAATGTATTTGAATCCAACGCCTGTGTATAAGTAATCCGTCCGAACTGAGCCAGCTTGGAACCCATGGAATATTCGAATGCGATGTGCGGAATGGTGGAATATCTTCTTGGCAATAATTTCTGCCAGGTAGTATTCAGATCGGAATAGGAAAACCGGAATAAGAACGGATTGAAATCTCCCGGAAGCGTATGTTGATATGAAGCAAGATTTGCATCAACGGAATCGAGTGTTCCGGAGATCCGGTGGCCGGGTTTTAGTGTGTCCTGGAAATAGTTTCCAAAGGGAGATTGCGCCAGACTATAGAGTTGGCAGGAAAGCACGGCAAGTAACAAAGCCCATTTCTTCATGAAACTTTATTAAAACACAAAAAGGTCTCATCGCCGTTGGCAGACAAGACCCTCCTGATTTCTTAATGAATATTCTTATAATTTATTCACAGCAAGCGTCAAACCTGACTTAAGGTTCGCAGCCTTATTTTTGTGAATGATATTACGCTTCGCTAATTTATCCAACATAGACGCAACTACAGGTAGTAAATCGCTTGCTTCTTTCTTATCTTTCAAAGAACGAAGTTTACGCACCGCGTTACGTGTTGTTTTATGTTGGTACTTGTTACGCAAACGCTTAACATCGTTAGAACGAATTCGTTTTTGTGCTGACTTGTGATTTGCCATTTTTTTCTTTTATTACAAACTAAAATTTGCAGCCCATAGGAGAATCGAACTCCTGTTTCCAGGATGAAAACCTGGCGTCCTAACCACTAGACGAATGGGCCAACTAAGTTGGCAGCCCATAGGAGAATCGAACTCCTGTTTCCAGGATGAAAACCTGGCGTCCTAACCACTAGACGAATGGGCCAACTAAGTTGGCAGCCCATAGGAGAATCGAACTCCTGTTTCCAGGATGAAAACCTGGCGTCCTAACCACTAGACGAATGGGCCGTTTTTGAATTCCTTTTTGAATTTCGGAGTGCAAATATAGCTGTATTTTTCCTTATTGCAATACTTCCGAAGCTTTTTTTTCTAAAAAAATTCAGTGTCTTCTGCTTCAAATTTGAAACCCAGTCTTTTACCGGTTGACAATTGACTGTTCGCTTCGATCTCATGCATCTGGAAAACGGTCACTTTTGAAACGATTTCATACGGTGGAGTAAGCAAATCAAATTCCAAAGCATAGGCAATTGACACCTGAATGATGTGTGTCAGGATCGAATCTGTCAGGACGGAATTCGTCAAATCGCGAAATAAAAAGCCCAACTGACCTTTTCCTTCCACCATGAAATGTTCATCCTTATTGATAAAAACACGCCCGATCAGGTAACCCAAATCATTCATCCGGTTCTTCAGATACGATTCCGCAAGAAAATTGTAGATGTTGATGATTCCGAAATAACCACGCGTTTTATCTTCCTTCAGGTAATCTGTTTGCCACAAAGGATGCTCATCAGGCAATTTAAAGACGTTTGTGTGCATCTGGAAGATCAAAACATCGCTTCCTACAAAAACCTGCACCTGGAACTCTCCTTTGTGCTCTACGTGCAATCGGATTCTACCGTCTTCAACCAAAGATCTCAACGAACCGATTTCCTCCAGCAACCGCTTTTTAAAGCGTTCAAAGTGATTTTTCGTGTCCTGGAATATATCCTGCTTCAAACCTGATTTCTGCTCTAAAATGGTCTGAATTATTTTTCGTGCTTCTTCCATAAATTTTAAATTGATAATTAAAAATGGAAAATTAAAAAAGGGAGATCAGCTAAAATAAACAATCCCCCTTTTCAATTTTGCATTTTACATTTTTAATTCACTAGTATGCTTTCGCAAACACTACGCGCCCTTTTGACGGAGCTCCTGTAACCATACAAACTCCCGCTTCAGACGGAATATCGATAGGAATACAGCGAATGGTTGCTTTTGTTTCTTCTTTAATTTTTGCTTCGGTTTCTTTTGTTCCGTCCCAATGTGCCAGGTAGAATCCGCCAACTGTTTCCAATTGTGTTTTGAATTCTTCGTACGTATTTACCTCATGCATATTGTCTATTCTGAATTGCTGAGCTCTCTTCAACAAATTATCCTGGATTTCGGAAAGTAATTCTTTAATTGAATTACCGATATTGTCAATGTTCATTGCGTATTTCTCCTTCGTATCACGGCGGGCAATCTCCACTACTCCATTTGCCAAATCTCTTGGTCCGATAGCAATACGTACCGGAACTCCTTTTGCTTCGTATTCGGCAAATTTCCATCCCGGACGTTTTTGGTCGTCCGCATCGTATTTCACTTTAATGCTCAATCCTTTCAATTCAGCAGAAATTTTAGCAACAGCTTCGTTAATTGCCTGAAGCTCTTCTTCTGTTCTGTAAATCGGAACAATCACCACCTGAATCGGCGCCAGTGCTGGAGGTAAAACCAATCCTTCATCATCCGAATGCGTCATGATCAAAGCCCCCATCAAGCGTGTTGAAACACCCCAGGAAGTTGCCCAAACATATTCTTGTTTTCCCTGAGCATCGCTGAATTTCACTTCAAATGCTTTCGCAAAGTTCTGACCTAAGAAGTGGGAAGTTCCCGCCTGAAGCGCTTTTCCGTCCTGCATCATTGCTTCGATACAATACGTATCATCCGCACCTGCAAAACGTTCGCTTTCTGTTTTATGACCTTTGATTACCGGCATTGCCATGTATTTCTCTGCAAATTCGGCATATACATCCAACATTTGTTCTGTTTCCCGGACAGCCTCTTCTTTTGTAGCATGAGCCGTATGTCCTTCCTGCCATAAAAACTCTGAAGTACGTAGAAATAGCCTTGTTTTCATTTCCCAACGAACCACATTTGCCCATTGATTAATCAAAATCGGCAAATCACGATACGATTGAATCCATTTCTTGTAGGAATTCCAGATAATGGTTTCAGAAGTCGGACGAACAATCAATTCCTCTTCCAACTTCGCATCCGGATCCACAATCACACCACCTCCGTTCGGATCATTTTTCAAACGATAATGCGTTACAACAGCACATTCTTTTGCAAATCCATCTACGTGAGACGCTTCTTTACTCAAATAGCTTTTGGGGATAAATAAGGGGAAGTACGCGTTCTGGTGACCGGTTTCTTTGAATTTTGCATCCAGGATATCCCGCATGTTTTCCCAAATAGCGTAGCCATAGGGCTTAATCACCATCATTCCTTTAACATCCGAGTGTTCTGCAAGATCAGCTCTGGAAATTAAATCATTATACCACTTGGAATAATCTTCGGCGCGAGTAGCGTACTTCTGTGACATTTTTGAGTATGTTAAATTTTAAGAATAAAACCGTAAAATTATAAATAAATCAGCTATCTTTAATGAACCATTTAATCTTTCTCATTATGAATAAAGTATTGAAAATCGGGATCTGTGTCGGACTTGTAACTTCTCTTGTGAGTTGCGGAACTTCCGAGCATTTTATGCAGGATGACGTTTACAATACCCGCACACCGGTTATGCCTCCGGGAACGGATTTGAATGATGTGACTGATTATGCCGCATTCGTTGCCAGAAAAGAACAAACAGAGACTCCACCGGAAAGAACAACCTACGTTTCTCCGCGTGATTACCGCGACTTCTTCTATTATTCCCAATTCATGTATTACGGTTACCCTCCGTATGCCATTGCTCCGGGATTAAGCTATGTCGGATACGGATATCCGAATCATTATTCCGGATTCGGGAACAGTTATTATTCTTCCATTGGTTTCGGTAATTTCTATGGATATAATCCATACGGATACAACCCTTACGGCGGATATTACGGTACTTATGGCTATAATCCTTATGGATACGGATATAACCCCTACTGGAATTCCTCTTATTATAACAACTTCGGCGGCGGCGGATATTATGGAGGAGGTAATTACTACGGTGGCGGATACACGTATACGCAAAAAGGAAAACCAAACACTCCGGGTAACTTAGCAAATTCCCATGCAGGAAGTTCATCGGGAAGAATGGGCTCTACCTCAAACGGTGAAGTTGTATACTATCCCAACAAAATGATGATTAATCCAGGAATCCCTTCTACCACTCCATATAACGGAGTCGGAAGAAATCCCGCAATTCGTATAGATAATGGAGGTCGTATTGATAACGGTGCTTTTCCGACTGTAAATAACGGACGCACCGGAGTAGCAGTTAACAGAACTCCTGTTACCCGTCCAACAACTTCTGATCGCCCGACCATTTCAGCGCCTCGCGGTGATTATCAGCGTCCTGCAAATCAGAACGTGAATATGAATTCAAATCAGAATCCAAATACGAGAACGATTAATAACTCAACAACTAATTTTCCTGCAAGAACGAGCACTCCTTCCGGTACAATCAGAAGTGGTGGCAGTTCCGGCGGCGGCGGTAGCGTGCCAAGCACAGGAGGTGGAGGCAGAACCGGTGGCAGACGATAAACGTACTTAAATGATAAACAAAACCCTTTTGGCTTCAGTTTTTACCGGAGCCTTTTTTGCGTTCGGACAAAATGAAGTAGATGCTTACAGATTGTCAAATACTTATGTTCAGGGCTCGGCGCGTTTTGATGCGATGGGCGGCTCATTCGGAGCTCTCGGAGCAGAAAGCGGCTGTATCGGAATAAATCCTGCGGGATTCGGAAGAGCTTCGGTCAGTTCCTTTTCATTCGGACTGAACGGAACCAGTATTAAAACGACTTCTCATTTCAGAGGAAACGGTGAGGCTACTTCGAATGGAACATCTATGATGGATGCCTTCAAAGTGCGGGTTCCCAATATCGCAGGAACAATTGTCAGCGATGTTTCAAGTTCCAACTCCGGGTTGATTTACACTCAAATCAGTTTAGGAATAAACCGGGTGGCCAATTTCAATAACTCATTCAATTACCACGGCAACCAATTCGAGTCCTTACTGGAAGTGTTTGCTTCAAGTGCCAACGGAACTGATCCGAGTAATTTATACGATAACCTCCCCTACACATCTTCACTGGCGTATCAAACCTACACCATTGATCCGGACGCAAGTAACAATTATTATGCAAGGTTAAATTCAGGAGATCTTACCCATAACCGCACGGTTTTCAATAAAGGCGGAATCAACGAATACTATATCGCAATCAGCGCCAACTATTTGGATAAGATTTATTTCGGAGCATCCGTTTCCTACAATACGCTGAATTTTTCGGAAACTTACGTCCACAAAGAAACCTTAACGGACACATCCAATGTTACCTTGAGATCCTTTGTTTATCAATATGATTACAAAACCAAAGGCGGTGGATTGAATGCGAAATTCGGAGCAATCTTTTTACCAACCGATTACCTGAGATTGGGAGTTGCTATTCATACACCTACTTTCTACCAACTAACGGATCAGTATACAGCGAATATGGAAGCTTTGCATAGTGACGGTATGCGAAAAGTAGATCCTAGTCTTGTTCCATCCGACAGATACAAATACAGAATCTGGACACCCCTGAAATTTGTAGGTTCTGCTGCTTTGGTATTCCAGGATAACGGATGCATCAATATCGACTTGGAATATGTGAATTACGGTTGGGCACGCCTAAAAACAACTACCGACGGAGCTTATGCAAGTTATGATTATGCTGCTGAAAATAAAGTGATCAAATCACAATTGGTTGACGCTTTAAATATCCGGGTCGGCGGTGAATGGGCAATCAACAACACGGTTTTCATTCGCGGAGGATATGGTTTTTACCCGAAAGGAGACGTACTTGACCGCACCTACGGAAAAAATTACAATCAGACAATCAGTGGCGGACTCGGATTCAGAGTCAATCGTGTATACCTGGATTTATCCGTGAGATACCTGATGCAAAGCAGTGTTTACAAGGCATTTTATGAAAGCCGTACGGACATGAACATGATCAATACGACTTTCAATATCGGGCTTCAATACAAGTTTGATTACAAGTGATTGTAATTCTTAATCGATTTTGAGAAATCTATTTTGTCCAGCTTGGAGTCAATCCATGCCGGAAGATGGAAATAATCCAGGATCACGCGTTCCTGCTGGTCTTTCATTAATTCTGTTACTTCGATTTTCATTTTAGACAGAATCTCATTTCGCTGAGTAATATTCATGCTTTTAGCCAGTTTTCTCAGGTGCTTGATCACAACATTTTCAATTTCGTAATCGCGGTCGTGCTTGCTGAGATACCTGTTTGTCGATTTAATGACATACTCCAGGAAATCATAATTTTCGAGTTCCAGGTGAATAATCAGGTTGAAAATTCGCGCAAAGCTGTAAATATCCTGTCTTAAACGCTGTTCGTTATCATTCAAAACTTCGTTCAAGGTAGACAAAGCCTTTTTGTAATCCCCAATTCCGAAATACGTGTACGCCTGGTTGTAGCTGAACAAAATATTCTGCTCTTTCGAAACCTTATCGTCCAAATCGCGAAGTCTCGCCCGCACTTCATCGGCCAGTTTCGCCGATGCTTCGAAATTCCCGGTAGCGTGATTCAAGGCAAATTCCCCGTTGTAGGAAATAGTGAAAATTCGCAGAGATAAATCCATTGAATTGAATCCCTTTTTTCCTTCCAAAGCACGGATCTCATGAATGATATTCGCAGCTTCCTTGAATTGCTTGTTGTCGATATAACATCTCAAAAGGTGAGACAAAGTCAGAATATAGCGCTGTCCCAAATCTTCTTTGATCAGTGGATTGTTATCCAGGATATCTTTCGTGCGGTTAAAGAACTGAAAACTGTCTTCGTAATTCCGGTTTGTTGCCGCACACAATCCTTTAATATAATAACACATTGACGAAGCCCGTGTTGAAAGCGCTGTGTTTTTACCTTTAATCAAATGATAATCAGCAATATCATCCACAATTTTGCGTTCTTCTTCGTTCCGGGTAAATCCTCCCGCACGGAAAATCAGGTTGATTTTGGAATAAATAACCTGGTATTCCGCAAGATTCCGCAATTTCGCAATCACTTCTTCTTCCTCCGTGATGATATCATCCAGATTTCTTGAAAATTCACCGTCTTCGTATGCCGCTTCAAGTAATTTTTTCTCCCAGGAAATCAATTCGTACCAGTAATAAAATTCCTCATGTTCAATTGCCAGGCTTTTTGCACGCTGAACAAATTTCTCACATTCTTTATAAAGTGCTTTGTTATATAGGATCTCCACATTTTTCAACTCTTGTTTCAAAATACTGGAGGCTGATTGTTCCGAATAGTAAACACGGAGACTTTTCAAGATCAGGCGATACAGGTGATTTTTTTCCGAAGGTAAATGTTTTACAAATGTTTCATTCTGAAAAAAGTCTTTCAGGTCCTCTTCCTTGTAAGCACCTTGCTTTTCAATGAAATCAAAAATTTTCAAATAGTTTTTTTCACCCGATTGGAGAGCAGATGAAAGTTTAAAAAAACGTTTTTCAGATTTTGTTAACGACTTGATTAGTTTATACAGTTCGTTTGAGGGTTTCATAATACAGGAGTTTCTCAAATTTAACAAAATCTTTCAATCCTAGATGTTTTTTTAAAACATTTTAGCAAGCTATCTTCTGTGAATGCAATAAGATTAGGATTTTGGTTGTTGAAATCCTAAAATAAAAAAAGGTTGCATAACACAACCTTTCACAAACAACAACAATAAACTTCAACGCAGCTTAAACTAACGAAGAAGGACCTTTTGTCCTTTCTGGACAATGACTTTTTCGGAGGTATATCCGTTCATTTTCACTAATTTCTTCAACTTGATTCCTTCTGCCTGGGAAATCTCGATCAGTGTGATATCTTTTTTGGCAACATACGTTGCACCTTTGCTTCTTGCTCTGTTTCTTTTCGGTTCCAGGTAAACGATATCCCCTTCTTCCAACATGTCTTTTTTATCTACGAAATTGTTGTACTTGTACATCTGCCACATCGCCAGATCAAATTCCTTCGCAATTTTGTAATAGGTATCTCCTTTTCGGGCAATGATGAATTTCACATCGTTTTTATTCTCTTTCGCAGTATGTGACTGGTATTTTAAACACGATTCATCGATTTTCATGGAAGCTGCATTTTTACCAGCAGATCCTTTTTCCTTGCTTTCCTTCGCATTGTTTGCAAGTAATTCCGTTCCGCTGTTTGATGGAACCGTTTTTCCATCGTATTCATACAATTTCAAACGCTCGATCAAATCGATCAGTTTTTCAGCGTATTCCGGGTGAGTTGCATATCCTGCCTTTTTCAATCCTTTCGCCCATGATTTATAATCATCTACCGGGAATTGAAACAAAGACGCATAACGCGGCTTCTTAGTCAGGAATAAGCTATGATCATTGTACGATTCTGTTGCACTCGGATATTTTCTAAAGCATTCTCCTTTTGCATCGTCATCGAAATAGATCTTCTCTCCTGTCCAATCGCTGCACTTAATCCCGAAATGATTGTTTGCCTGAGTAGCTAAAGGAGAATTCCCGTTTCCGCTTTCAAGTAACCCCTGAGCCAAGGTAATACTGGCTGGAATCCGGTAAGTCAGCATGTGTTCAACTGCAACATTGGACCACATATTCACGTAATCGTTCTGACTCATTTTTGCAGGGCTTTCCGCTCCGAAAGAGCAAAGAGAAATCCCAAATCCTACAATTGCTAAGCTTTTTTTCATATCAAAAGACATTGAATTCTGTCTAGAATACGCAAAAGTAGAAACTTGGTTACAAAAAATGTTGAAAACTCTTGTTTCAATTGTTAATAACTCCGAGAACACCTGTATTTAAAGGAACAGAATAATTCCATTAAAACCACATAGGAACATAGAACACATAGTTATAGGGAACCGGATGTGATTTGAAAAGCTGGTTATTTTAACCACATAGGAACATAGGTTACATATTTTCAAGGAATTACGTACTATGTTTTTATGTGAGCTATTGTGGTTGAAAAATAAACCACATAGATACATAGATCACGTGGTTTTTGCATCGGATGAAGAATTTATAAGAAGTGTAATTCGTAATTAATTTAACGAATTCAACCAAAGACACGTATCTACTCCATCGGCAAAATCTGTGATATCCGGAGCCTGAGCTTTTCCAAAAGGAATATAATTATGACCGACCAAAGCCTGAATGTCATCCTGCAATTCATTCAATTGATTGACAACTGCATCTTTATCACTGTAATATTCATAATAAATCACCGAAAGCGGCGCATGAAGTCCCGTATCTTCTTTCAACATAAATGCGTTATTGTCGAGAAAAGGAATCTGGTTCATCAAATATACCGTGCGATTGTAATCGTAATTGTTTCCGTATTTATGATGTTGAATCAGGTGTGTTTGTTCGAGAAAATTCTCAAAAATGCGGTTCAGATTAAATCCTTCCGGAACATACAATTTGGAAATATTGCGGCAGCCCATTCCAAAGAAATCAAAACAATCAGAACTCAAGGCTTTCAATTCTTCGTCCGTTTCCGTTCCGTCCAATAAAGCAACAGATGTGCGGTTTTTCCTAAACAAATGCGGAACATGGCTGAAATACGTTTCAAACTGGGCAATGGAATTGTTACTTCCTGTTGCAATCACAGCGTCGTAGTTTTTGATTGGCCCCAACGAAATCTGAATGCACTCTTTCAATTCCGGATTCCAGTTTAACATCCACTCAATAATCTTCAGCGGAATTCGGGAATCAGAACTGCTCAGTTTACACAAAGCTTTGTTTCCTGTAATTAGTACACACAACAAATCGTGAAATCCTACAAACGGAATATTTCCCGCCATGATCAAAGCAACCGTCTTCGGACTTTCTGCAAAACGGTAGTTATTTGAAAATGAAATAAGTGATTCTTTTTCAACTAAATGAGCAATTCCACTTAAAGCTTTATAGCAGTTTTCTTTTGTAAACCACGGATTGAGTTGTACTTCCTTGTTGATTGTTTTCTTGAAATTCATGAACTCTTCTTCCGTTAGCCCGCATTCGTAACCCGGCCATGAATCATTTTGAATGATGAATTGAAGTGTTTTCCGAAGCTGATCGAAAACCTGAATGATTGCTGTTTTTTCCACGTTGCAAAATTAATGGGTCTGAGGGAAATCCGGCATTTTTCAGCTGTTTAATTTAACAGAAAGATATCTGCGTTTGAAAGAAGCCTTGTAGGATGTAGTTGAAGGATAAATTAAAACCTGCATGTAAATCCCTAAAAAACTGTTCTAGGGTTTATAACCCTAGAAGGGTGGTTAACTATTTTTTTTGTATATTATAAAACACAAAAACCAAAGCTCCCAAACTCCATCCCAATCATTTTTTTGTAATAATTCACTGTTTAAATCTCAACCCTCCGTATATTTGCACAAAAAAAAGCTATTATGGCAATCATGATTACAGACGAATGCATCAATTGTGGTGCATGCGAACCGGAATGCCCAAACAACGCAATTTACGAAGGTGGCGCTGAATGGACGTATGCGGATGGCACGTCATTAAAAGGATTGATTACGACTTTAAACGGAGAGGAAGTTCAGGCAGATGAAAATTTTGAGCCGAAGGACATGGATGTTTACTACATCGTTACGGATAAATGTACCGAGTGTGTAGGTTTCCACGATGAACCTCAATGTGCTGCCGTTTGTCCTGTTGATTGCTGTGTAGATGATCCGGATTATCGTGAAAGCGAAGACGAATTGCTTGCAAAAAAGGATTTCATGCACCTTTAAACGCAGCTTTTTCAGCTTTCGGATGTAACACATTTACTTTTTAAGCGTTTTAGTGTTATGAAAGTTTCGTTACTCATTCTTATACTCACTTTGGGTTTTCAATCACTGGGGCAATTTGATGCTTCGGCAAGAGAACAGGAATTGTCTGTTCTACTCGACTCATTGCGCGCTTCAAGAAAAAACGATCGGAAAGAATTCTGGAACAAGCAGTTCAAAACATTGGTTGAGCAAACCTTGCACGAGCCTTCCATTTTCGACATCACCTTTACCAAATTAAGAACGTTGGGAGTTATCGATAGCCCGGATAAAATGGTACGCATCGTAAATTGGAATGTGGAGCAGGAAGACGGATCTCAAAAATACTACGCTTACGTTCTTCACAAGAATCTGAAAAAAGAAGATCACAAAGTCATCGAATTGATTGACAACTCCATGATGCTGCCTGGCAAACCGGAAGAAACACTGGATGCCAATATGTGGTACGGAGCTTTGTATTATCAGATTATTCCGGTAGAAAAATCAAACAAAACCTATTATACGCTTTTGGGTTGGGATGGCGGAACACGCATGAGCAATACGAAACTAATCGATGTGTTATACTTCAGCGGAAACAGCCTGAAATTGGGGTATCCACTTTTCAAATCCGGCGATAAAACAGCTAAACGCTTGTTCTACGAGCATTCGGAAAGATCCGTAATGTCTTTGCGTTACGAACCGGAATACAAGCGCATTATTTTCGACCATTTAATGCCGGAAACCCCAACAATGGTTGGTTTTTATGAATTCTATGTTCCGGACATGTCCTACGATGCGTTCATCCTGGAAGGAAACCGTTGGGTATTGAAAGAAGATGTGATCGGTATTAATAAAAATCCGCAAACAGTTTCTGTGAGCCAGTTTGACGCAAAAAGCGGTGATGTTTCCACTTACACCGTTGAAAACAAATGGGTTGATCCGACCGGAGGTTCCGGAAGTGGAAAAAACAATGTACACATTGCTGTTCTACCTGATTCGGAAACCAAGAATACAACAGAAGAAAGTAAAAAGCCGGTAAAAAAGAATTCGAAAGAAATGACTGCTTTGGAAAAATACGAAGCCAGAAAAGGCAACAAGAAGGAAAAAGACCCTTCTTCTACCCTGGGATATCGTAAAAAGAAAAAGGCGAAAAAGTAAAATTATTCTTGCAAACCTTGTATTTGAGTAAATAAAAAAGCATATTTGTTTTGCTGCAACCTTAAAATAAACTATGCAAAACGAACAAGATTATGATGCTCAGAGGGAGGTGTTCACGAAAGTTGTAAAAGCTGGAAAGCGAACCTATTTCTTTGATATAAAAGCCACTAAAGGGCAGGACCACTATATTACTGTTACCGAAAGCAAAAAAGTAATCCTTAACGGAAAAGAAGTCTTTCAAAAGCACAAAATATTTCTTTACAAAGAGGATTTTGAGAAATTTTCGGAAACACTTTTGGAGGTAATGAATAAAGCCAATGAACTGAATACAAATGAGAGCCCTGATTCTTCGTATATCAGTGGCGTCCAGTTTGAAGATTTATAGGAAAACTTCCCAACAATCTTTCAACATCCGGTTCGTTGAAAAAATAGCAGAAACAAATGCCGTTTAGGTCATTTCAATAACGTATCTTTATCCTCAAATTTACAGTGCTCTTATGGGTAAAATTATCGCAATAGCGAATCAAAAAGGTGGTGTTGGTAAAACAACGACGGCAATTAACCTCGGTGGTTGTTTTGGTGTTTTGGAGTACAAAACATTGTTGGTCGATGCCGACCCGCAGGCAAATGCTACGTCCGGAGTTGGTCTAGACCCTAAAAATTCGCGCAACATTTATGATTGCTTAATCAATGATGTACACCCGTCTGAGTTGATCATTCCTACGGAAAATCCAAACCTGGATATTATTCCTTCTCACATTGACTTAGTTGGTGCGGAGCTGGAAATGATTAACATGCCGAACAGAGAGCACATGTTGAAGCAGGCTTTGGATAAAATCAAAGATCAATACGATTTCATCATCATCGACTGCTCCCCTTCTCTTGGATTGATTACCGTAAATGCGCTTACTGCTGCAGATTCCGTAATGGTTCCGGTACAATGTGAATACTTCGCTTTGGAAGGTTTGGGGAAATTATTGAATACGATCAAAATCGTCCAGGGAAGATTGAATCCGGAACTGGAAATCGAAGGAATCGTGTTAACCATGTACGATACACGTCTGCGATTGGCGAATCAGGTGGTTGAAGAAGTGAAAACACACTTCCAGGACCTGGTTTTCGATACGGTAATTCACCGGAACACGAAATTAGGAGAAGCTCCTAGTTTTGGAGAAACGATCGTTTTGCACGATGCAACAAGCAAAGGCGCGATCAATTATCTGAATTTCGCACGTGAAATTCTTCAACGAAACGATTTAACTAAAATCGGTAATAACGACAAACAATTTCAAGTAGGAAATGACATCTAATCCGAAAAAACGTTCAGCTTTAGGTAAAGGTTTAGGGGCTCTATTGGACGGGCCTTCAAATGACATTACAACAACTCCGTCAACAACAGCAGTTGCTAGTTCCGGCGGCGTGGCACTTCTTCCGATTGGTTCAATCGAGGCTAACCCGTTTAACCCGCGAACTAATTTCGAGAAAGATGCATTGAATGAACTGAAAGAATCCATTGCTGTTCACGGAATCATTCAGCCATTGACGGTTCGTAAACTTGGAAAAGATAAATATCAGCTGATCTCCGGTGAAAGACGTTTCAGAGCGTCTCAATTAGCCGGATTGGAAGAAGTTCCTGCATACATTCGTGTTGCAAACGACCAGGCAATGTTGGAAATGGCATTGGTTGAAAACATTCAGCGTGAAGACCTGAATGCAATCGAAGTAGCACTTTCCTACCAACGACTGATCGACGAGATCGGATTGACTCAGGATCAGTTGTCTCAAAAGATTTCAAAAGGACGTACAAGTATCACCAATCACTTGCGTTTATTAAAACTTCCTGCTGAAATTCAGTTAGGAGTGCGTGATAATTTAATTTCCATGGGGCATGCCCGCTCATTGGTTTCTGCAGGTGACGAAAACCGCCAGTTGGATTTGTACCGTCAGATTATTGACTTCCAATTATCTGTTCGGGAAATTGAAGAATTGATCCGCACAAACTCTTCCAGAGGTACGGAAGAAGTTCCGAATACGCCAAAAACGGCTGCTACACCGGAGCTTACAACGATCCAGGAAGTATTCAAAAACCATTTGAGCGACCGGATTTCTTCGAAAGTTGAAATCAAGAAAGCACATTCGGGAAGTGGAAAAATCATGATCAATTTCTCATCTGAGGTAGATTTAAACCGAATCATTGAGTTATTGAATAAAGCCAACTAATGCGTTATTTCCTTGGAGTTATTATCCTGTTTTGCCTTTCTGCAAGAGTCAATGCACAAGATTCACTGACTGTTAAGGCTGATACGGTTAAAACTCATTCCTGGAAAAAAGCAGCTCTTTTCTCTGCGGTTGTTCCCGGAGCAGGACAAGTTTACAATCACATTGCTATGCCCAAGGGCAAAAAGAAGGCTTTCTGGAAAGTTCCGTTGATCTACACAGGTCTGGGAGCTACCACTTATTTTGCGATCAAAAACAACTCGTTGAAAAACGATTACAAAGCGGAATATGAATCCCGGAAAGTAGGAAATGCGCCTGCCAATTTCCTGGAATACGATAGCCAGAGTTTGTTGACACTTTATGCCCAACATCGCAACAGACGCGATTTTGCCATCCTCGGAATCGGGTTGGTTTATATCCTGAATATCGTAGATGCGAGTATCGAAGCTCACTTTGTCGATTTTGACATCAGCGAAGACTTATCGCTTTCCATTCGCCCAACAATGTATAACTCTATGTCCTACGGAGTTTCCTTTCAATTTAAATTTCGTTAAAAGTTAGGATAGGAAACTGAAAACAGTATTTTTGCGCTACATGAAAATAGGATTAATCGGATACGGAAAAATGGGAAAAGCAATCGAACGTATTGCTTTGGAAAGAGGACATTCAATCGTTTATAAAATTGATTCCAAAAACACCATCGACCAGGTTGATCTGACGGCAGCAGATGTTGCGATTGAATTCACGCAGCCGGGATTGGTTATCAAACACATTGAAACCTGTATCGAAAAACAAGTTCCGATTGTGGTTGGAACGACTGCATGGCAAGGTGAGTTAGAATATGTTTCCCAGCTTGTTTCTCAGAAGAACGGTTCTTTACTTCACGCATCCAATTTCAGTGTTGGTGTGAATATTTTGTTCAACATCAATGAGAAATTGGCCGCTTTGATGTCTTCGCATCCGGAATACAAAGCACAGATCGAAGAAATTCATCATATTCAGAAATTAGATGCTCCGAGCGGAACAGCAGTTTCTTTAGCACAGGGATTGATTGAAAACAATCAGAATTATACTTCCTGGAAAGCAGAAACCGGTTCTTGGCCGGCAGTTACTGCTGAAGAACTTCCTATCCAGGCGCTGAGAGAACCGGACGTTCCCGGCACACACACTATTTCGTATATTTCAAAAATAGATACTTTAACCTTGAGCCACGAAGCACATTCCAGGGATGGTTTTGCTTTGGGTTCCGTTATTGCAGCAGAATTTCTTTCCGGTAAGAAGGGAATTTACACCATGCGTAACGTACTAGCATTTTAAGCCTTATGAACATTCTTTATTATTACCTGTTTTTAATCCTTATTCACCCGATCATTGCTCTTTGGTGGAAATCCTTTGAGCGCATCGGGGCGAAATCCTGGGAAGCATTTGTACCGGTTTACAATTATTACATCATTTTCAAATTCGGATCAGGAAAACCGTGGTGGTCTTTGTTGATGTTCATTCCGGGAATTCATTTGGTGATGTGGATGGTTGCAAACCTTTCTTATATCAGAAGATTCGGATTCTTTTCCATTGGAGATACTTTGCAGGGAATCTTTTTCCCGTACCTGATTCTTTGGAAAATTGCCAATGCAAATGATTCGACGTTACCTGTTTTAGCACCTACAAACTGGGCGAGTCCGGTTGAAGCAGCAAAAAGAACAAATAGTGATCACGTGGTTTTGTTTTTGGCTTTACCGGTAATCGGGCATGCGGTTGCTTATGTGCTTTCATTCCGTTCAAAGCGTATCGGGAAGAAATCTGCAATTAAAGAATGGGGAGATTCCATCGTTTTTGCATTGGTTGCAGCAAGCATTATCCGTACTTATGTGTTTGAGCCATTCCAGATTCCTACCGGTTCCATGGAAAAAACCTTGTTGGTCGGAGATTTCCTGTTTGTAAACAAGTTGTCTTACGGAGCGAAAGTTCCTGTGACTCCGCTCTCCTTCCCTTTGGTTCACAACACCATTCCATGGATCAATGTGAAGTCTTATTTAACGATTGAAACTGCAAATTACTACCGTCTTCCGGGATTTGGAAACGTTAACATCAATGATGTCATGGTTTTCAACTATCCTTCGGGAGATACGGCAATCTACGATCCAAGAGTTCCTGATGGTTTGATGGGACATGATTATCATGGTGTCGTTATTGGTGAAGCTAAGCATTTTTGGGAGCAGGCCAATTCGGATAAAAAAAGACAAATTGAAAGTCAGATTACGATTGAAGATATCACTTCTCATTTTTATATTGATACTACATATGGAAAACAACTTGCTCAAATGCAAGTAAACTACTATTTCTCTCTTATGGTTTACGATAGTCTCTATGCTAAATATGGTGATGATTTTGTAAAAAACATGGATTATTGGAAAAATGTCGCGCGAAAGTCTATTGCAAGCGGTATCACATATTCAAGTGGTTCCATGTATGACTCTGAAGGGAATTTAATCTCTGAAGAAATCAAACACTACGGCATCATCTACCGTCCTGTTGATAAAAGAGAAAACTACATCAAGCGTTGTGTAGCCCTTCCCGGAGATTTAATCCAGGTTAAAGACTCCAGATTATATGTTAACAACAAACCAGCTTTTGTTGCAGAAAATCAATGTCTAAAATATTTTGTTGAAAAAAACAATGATTTTCTTATTAGATCCGAGGAAACATTTTGCGAGTCTTTTGGTCTTGAACTAAAACGAGGTGATCTTAATTCAGTAACAAGAAGCTATCAAAGCTATATGCATGACATTTATTCCAGTAAAAATATCGATAAGAAAAAATCATATTATATCTTGAATATCACAAACAATGAGAAAAAAGATATTCAGAAAAGATATCCAAAAGCAAAGTTTATTTTAGTAATTGATGAAGAGTCAGCAAATCCCCTTGTACAGGGAATAAACAATTTAAGAGCATATCCAAAAGATTTTTCCATTCAGAATTCCACAACGAATTACAGCGCATTCCGCATCCCGAAAAAAGGAGCTGTTGTGAAGCTGACGAAAGAGAACATTGCCTGGTACAGAAGAATTATCACTGCTTACGAAGGTCATAAACTCCAGGAGAAAGCAGACGGAATCTACATTGACGGTAAGAAAGCAACGACTTATCGATTCGCTATGAATTACTATTGGTTAATGGGAGACAACCGTTACAACTCTGCAGATTCACGCGTTTGGGGTTGCGTTCCTGAAGATCACGTAGTGGGACGAGCTTCCATCGTTTGGTTCTCTAAAGGAGAAAAGATTCGTTGGGGTCGTATCTTTAATGTGATCAAGTAAATGGATTCAGAAGCTATATTTCCTATAGCTTATTTTGGAAGTGTCCGGTATTTTCAGGATCTGGTGAAACACCGGCAGGTTTCTTTTGAAATACAGGATCACTTCCCGAAGCAGACTTTCCGGAATCGAATGGTCATTCTTGGATCCCAGGGATCTCAGATTCTAACGATGCCGCTTGAGAGACCCAACGGTTCCAAAACACTTACAAAAGACGTACTGGTTTCCTATCAGCAGAATTGGCCTTTGATTCATTGGAAAGCCTTGAAAACAGCTTATTCTTCTGCTCCGTATTTCGAGCATTACGCTTCGGATATTGAACGATTACTGTTTCAAAAGCACCGGTTCTTAACGGATTTCGACCAGGAGATTACTCAATTCTTTTTAGATATTTACCAACTACCCGTTTCGACAGCTTATACGGAAGAATATCATTTTTCCCATCCGACCGATTTCCGGAATTCGGACTATGAATTATTGGAAATGGATGGGAGTTACACACAAGTTTTATTTAGTGAAAAACACTTTCACGGGAATACATCCATCCTGGATTTATTGTTCTGTGAAGGACCTATCGGACGAAAGACAATCATTTAACGGTATTTTCTTAAAAATTAATTAACTGATTTTTAATGAAATAACTTTTTTAACGATTTTTTATCTGCTTTTTTAGGTCAGGGATGTTGCATATTAAATTACTTGTTGTATATTTGTTATGATTTAGGTGGTTAGGTTAGGTTGATTAGTGAATGGAGTTAGGACGCCCGTCTTGACTCCATTTACGCTTTTAGGGCTTTACCAATTCCACCAAAGTACCCTTATTTGTTTTTTGAGACTTAAATTCAACAGGAAGCCGTTCCCTGTACAAATACTTTTTTTGGGTAGATTCAAACGGTCTGTAGATATAATAAACACTGTTTCCTTTTATCTGGATGTTTTCCGGGTATTTGAAATGCAACTGAATCGGCTGGCTCAATTTCCCCGTTTTTGTATCAATGTGTCTTAGTTGTGCTTTTCCGGCAATTTCATACTGAACATAGATCTCTCCCGTTTCATAATCCTGGATCAATTGCTTTTTCCAGCCATTCTCCTTTGGTTGTAAATGATAATAAATCGGAATGCTGTCTAACAAATCTCCTTTGTAGGAATAAGTGAACAACAAGTTCTTATAATGATCGAAAAGAAACACCGAATCATTTCGTTCGAACATGGGCGCGTATAATTCCTTGTAATAAATGGAACTTGTGAAATAATACATTCCGACCCAAATTTCCTTGTCGATTCCCGTTTCATTTTCTTTTTCCTTCGCCCATAATTTCGTGCGAATATCTACCCACTTGAATTCTGAGCGATACAATTCCATCATCAAATCGTCCTGAACCTTCGCAATTTTACGATATGTTGAATCAACAATATCAAAAGTGAAATAGTCAAATGCCGGGTAATTCGGATTGAAATTGGAGAAATAGTATTTCGTAAAGGAAGTATCGAGGATCGGCGCAATATAAGTCATGTAATATTGCTTTTCAATCTGCGCAATCTGAATCCGTTTGTTGGTTTCCGTGATTCCATACACATTCTTTTCGGTAACCACATGCGGATTCCCCCTGTAATCCCGGATCAGCTCCTGCCCTTTTTCAGGCAACGGAATTTCTCCCATTAAATTAAATCCGTCGAAAAGAACTAATTCGGTTCCTTTCTTCAAATTCTTCGGATAAGTCAATAACAATAAATTATCATCCGGCAGAAACTCAAAATCTGTAACAGAAACGCGTGCGGATTCAAAAACCGTATCCGGAACTCCGATTGGTTTGATAACAACTTCTTCAATCAAACGCTCTTTGCTGTAATGCATTCTCACGTTAATCGTAAGCGTATCGTTTGGTTTTCCCGAGTAAATCTTCGTCGGAATCTGATCCAGCGGATTGAAGGCAATGTGTTCTAATTCGAAACGGGTTGCTTCTTTGGTTGAAACCGAAAAATAAGCTGCTCCTTTCAGGTTGGTGTATTGGGATTTAACCAGGGAATCATTTTGGTATTGGCGAATAAAAACCCGCGAAACAGCATCTCCGTTACTCCTGTCTTTTGCAATGATCCGAACGGTTGTCTGGCTGAATGCAGTGATTGAAAGTAAAACCGGAATGACAAGGAGCAAAATAGATTTCATGGCTTCAAATTTCAATATAGATGCAGTTGCTTGCAAATTTCCATAAAAAAAGTCGGGGTGAAAAATTTTTCACCCCGACTTTTATCAAACAAAATTATATTTTGCAAAGCCAACCGAAGCTGTCTTCTACTTTTCCTGCTTTCAAATCGTCCAGGTATGCATGAACTTTCAAAGAGAATGTTCTTGTTTCTATCGGAGGAAGAATCAAATCTTCGTCGCGGTACCCGATTTTTGCAATGTGTGCAATCGTTGCTGCTGTTCCGGCTCCGAAAGCCTCGGTCAAACGACCTTCTCTGTGTGCCTGTACTACTTCCGCAACAGATACTTTGCGTTCTTCAACCGGCATTCCCCACATTTGGGCAACTTCAACAACCGAACGTTTTGTAATTCCTCTTAAGATCGTATCACTTTCTTCGGAAGGTGTAATCAACTTTCCGTCGATCACAAACATGACGTTCATCGTTCCGGATTCCTCAATGTATTCGTGAGTTTTCCCATCTGTCCAGATCAACTGGTGATATCCTTTTTGTTGTCCCAATCTTGCAGGATACAAAGCCGCTGCGTAATTACCAGCAGTTTTCGCTCTTCCAACTCCTCCAACAGATGCTCTCGTATAGAACTCCTCGATTTTTACATTTACAGGTTCGTTGTAATAAGCTCCAACCGGACAAGCAAAAATCACGAAGCGATACGTATCTGAAGGTTTGATCCCGATATATTCGTCAATTCCGAAAAGGAAAGGTCTCAAATACAAAGAATAACCTTCTTTATTTGGAATCCAATCACTTTCAATTTCTACAAATTTACGTGTCAATTCTACGAATACATTTTCAGGAATTACAGGCATACACATACGCTCACATGATTCCTCAAAACGCTTCCCATTCATATCCGGACGGAAGATTGCAACTTCCCCATTATCCATTCTATACGCTTTCAATCCTTCAAAAATGGATTGACCGTAATGAATCACAGATGTAGCCGGGTGCATCGACAAAGGACCGAAAGGAATAATCTCCGGTTCCTGCCAGGCACCATCTTTGTAATCCATGATGAGCATATGATCAGAAAACACTTTCCCAAAAGGCAAATTATTCCAATCAACAGCACTTAACTTTGACTCTTGGGCGCGAGTTACTTTTATTGTGTCTTGATGTATCATAACGACTAATAGTTACGCGAATATACCTAAATAAGTTGAGGATTCCGTTACGATTCCGGAAGTAATTCCAATATTTGTAACAACAACTATTTTTAATGTATCCAAACAAATGCATAAACTTACTATTCATTCATTTACCGATTTTCTCCGCTCCGGAGCAATTGTTTTGTTCATGCTTTCCGGAACATTTTTTAACATTTTTGCCCAAACACATTCCTTCAGCGGAACGATCGGAAAATACCCTATCTACATCCAGTTTAGCCTTGAAGGAAGCAAAGTTGAAGGATATTACTTCTATAAAAACAAGTTGATTGACATTTCCTTGTCAGGCAATTATAAATCAGGATTTATCACCTTACTTTCAAAGGATGTTTACGGTGAAACAACCGAAAATCCTGAAACTTTTAAATTCAATTGGCCCAATAAACTTCCGGAAGGGACCTGGACTCAGCAGGGAAAATCATTACCGCTTAAATTAACTGCATTAACTCCGAAAGAAACGAGTAGTCCGAAATGCTCCAATCCGTATGTCAAAAAAGAAGCCTATGTAGCCAACGATCTGACCAAAGTGAAAATCGGGCTCTTTAAATTGAAGCAGGACGGTCCGGTGACATCTGTCAATCATGTAAAAATCCGAACTTTCAGCGAAGTGTTAACCGGAATCAGCCTGTTTCGGATAGATTCCGGATTAGTCGCTGAAAAACAAAAAGACGCGAATCTTTACCTGGAATATCTACAGCTTTCAGAATTCCTGACAAGCCTGGAATGCGGCTCCTACTCTGCTTTTGGTGCCGATTACAATTTCAATGTTTCGGACATTACCATTTCCAATGATCTGATGTGCTTCTCTGTTTTCTTAGTTTTTTATTGTGGTGGAGCACATCCTGAAGAAAGCAGTTATGGAATGAATTACAATTTGAATACGCATCAGCAGATCGAATCAGACGACTATTTAATTCCCGAAAAAGAAAAAGCGTTTGATGAACGCGTTTTAGCTTACTTGTCGAAAGAAAATCCCGGATATTTTGACAGCGACATGCCTGATGATGAGATGCTCTGCGAATACAACAATCCTGAATTATGGACCTCCGGGTGTCATTTTGTATTCACTTCCGATGGTGTCAGATTATTGCCTTCATTTCCTCATTACAAAGCGCCCTGTATGGATCCCGAATGGTCTGTCATTCCCTATTCCGAACTGAAAGATTTGGTAAAACCGGAATATCTGCGCATGCTAAATGGTTTGAAACCTTAATTTTGTAGAACTTGAACCAAAACAGAGTCATTTCAGAATCGGACGTAATTCCGCAATATTACGTCCAAGAATTAAAACAGTTGTAAATCATATTTTTATGTCAAAAAAGAGCGAAGAAATTCTTTCCAGGTATTGGGGCTACTCTCAATTTCGACCTTTACAGGAAGAGATTATTGATGCTTCCATTTATGGGAAAGATGTGATTGCTCTTTTACCTACCGGCGGCGGAAAATCCATTTGTTTTCAAATTCCGGGAATTGCGCGGGAAGGAATTACAATTGTTGTTTCTCCTTTGATTGCATTGATGGAAGACCAGGTGAATCAATTGCAAAAACGCGGAATCCGTGCGAAGGCTCTGACCAGCGGTTTGTCCTTCCGGGAAATTGATATTCTGCTCGACAATGCAAAATTCGGAGGAGTGGATTTCCTTTACATTTCCCCCGAACGAACCCAGACCAGGTTGTTCCAGGAACGGGTGAAACAAATGGAAATCGGGTTGTTTGTTGTGGATGAAGCTCATTGTATTTCCGAATGGGGACACGATTTCAGACCCGCATACATGGAAATTCCCAAATTGCGCGAGTTTCATCCCGAAGTTCCGATTATTGCGGTTACGGCAACGGCAACTCCGAAGGTGAAAGAAGATATTGCCACGCATTTGAAGCTGAAAAACCCGGAACTCTTTGAAGCTTCTTTCGAACGAAACAATGTCAGTTACGAAGTCTATCATGTATCCAATAAGTTGGATGCGATTACGAAATGGATTCACAAAAATCCGAATGACGTAGGGATTGTGTATTGTCAGACGCGTAAAAGCGTGAAAGACGTGATGATCTATCTTCAATCGCAAAAAGTAAAAGCAAACATGTATCACGGCGGCATGAACAGCAAGGAACGCAGCTTGGCGCTTTCGAACTGGTTGTCTGAAAAAACACCGATCATGGTTGCTACCAATGCTTTTGGAATGGGAATCGACAAACCGAATGTGCGTTTTGTGGCACATTTCGAGGTTCCGAACAATCCCGAATCCTATTTCCAGGAAGCAGGACGCGCCGGAAGAGACGGAAAAGAATCCAGAACATTTGCATTCATCGAACCGGTTGACCTGGATGAAATTGCAGAACGGGTATTCGCTCAGTTTCCAAGTCCCGATGCGATTCGATTAATCTACCGGGCGCTTTGTAATTACCTGAGAGTTGCGATCGGATCCGGAGAACATGAATCTTACGAGTTGAAATTCAACGATTTTGTCAAGAAGTTCAACCTGAATATTACGGAAGTTTATCCGGCTTTCAAATTGCTGGAAATGAACGGAAGTATTCTGTTTTCAGAACAAGGTTTGAAAGGTTCGCGGATCAAGATCAGTATTGATAAAACGCATTTATACGGATACCAGTTGAAAAATCCGGTTCTGGACCCATTGATTACCTGGATTTGCCGGAATTACAGTGATGTGTTCGACTCTTTTTCAGAAATCGACGAAAGTGAAGCTTGTCAGCGTTTGAAAATCTCCACTTCGGAACTGGAGCGTCAGCTGAAATACCTGGAAGAACACGGAATTATCGACATTACCTGGCGAACAGAATTACCGATGGTTACTTTTCTTCACGAGCGGCTTCCGGATGATTACATCGAATTAAGACCCGAAGTATATCACTTCCGCAAAGAACGTGCTCTGGACCGCATGAATGTGATGAAAACTTACCTGGAGCAAAAACACTGCAGGCCGCGTTTCATCATCTCTTATTTCGGACAGGAAAGTGAACCGTGTGGAAAATGCGATTACTGCCTGGAACAAAACTTATTAGAGAAACACCCCCGACTTGAATTGGAACTGATTGCACTTCTAACACAAAAAGAACTGACTCTAGCAGATATTGTTGCCCAGTTTGACACTTCTTTTGCTGCGAAAATCAAAAACACCTTACGGGAATTGATTACCCAGGAGCGGATTCAATTCAGTGGGAAACATTTTTCCCTCCCGAAGTAACCGTTCTTTTTAAGTCGATAATTTCTCTTTGCAGATCCTGGATACTTCTCGTTAATAACGAATCATCGATGCGCATTTCAGGCAAACTCGGAGAAATGTAGTTCACAAACTTCCACATTTCCACAATATCATTGACTTTCACAAAGTAAGGCAAGTACAACGGATTGGTTGAACACAATTCAAAAGACTGCTGCGTTTCAATGTGGTTATTGACAATTTTAAAGACAATTCCATCATCCTTCGTCACAACAATACAAGGAGTTCCGCTTCGCACACTTCCCCAATTCTGAATGTATTCAGCAACAACGAAAGAACCTTCATCTACCGGAGGCATCGAATCACCTACAATCGGAAATGAACGGTATTTCCTGTTTTTTGAAAGGAACGGTAAACTGAAAGTCGGAAGTACTTTCAAATAGTCAGGATCGGCATAACCGGTGGTATAACCTGCTCTCGCCTGCTGCGGAATCAACTCGATCATCTCGTTGTCTTCAGCATCCACCAAAGAAGTTAAAACACGTAGATTCTTTCCATTAATATCGGCATACAATCCTGTACTGATTGTTGTCCAGTCGCTTTCTGTGAATGCGGAAAAGTCCTTCGTTAACAAATCATCAATCGGGACGGCATAATAATTACTCAAAGCAATGAGTGTTTCTATTCCCGGTTCGGCAATCTGGTTTTCATATCCGGAATAACTGCTGCGTGTCAATCCTAAATCGGACGCAACTTCTTCCTGTGATTTCTTCTTGCTTTTGCGGATCAGTTTTAAATTATTACCGAGCTTCATAACGATCAAATTTTAATCAAAAATATGATTATTTTTTAATCTAAGCAATTTTTCAAAAAAAATGTTCAATTATTTTAAAACTTTCTCTTTTAGAAAAGATTAGAACAACTGTACAATATGTAAAACAAGTGCCGCAACGAAAAAGAACCAACCGACTTTTTTACTGATTTCAGCAAACCGCTCATATTTACGTTCATTATTCCGTTTATCATAATGATCTAGAAAGAAAGCAAATTTGCAGCTGTTGCAACAAAAGCCAATAACATAACCCAAGCCGGGTAACTGTGCAGGTGAATTGTTTTCCTCCTTCCAGGAATAGCAAAATCACCATAATACACACATACGATAGCGTATGCAAGCAAAATAATTGAAAGCACTAAATAAGCTAAACGTTGATGGACAGGATAAAAATTGGGGTGATGCGCCTTTTTACCTGAATTATAAGCTTCTTTTCCTTGCCGGATTTTAGTTCTGTTCTTTTTCATTTCGATTTAAAGTGGAATTCCTTTGTTTGTATCACATAAAACAGAAGTGTTTACTTCCTCCTCTCCTGCATTTTCTGCAAAAGTTTGTGTACCTCAAAGGTAATCGGCCGGCCAACCAATTCCGAATAAACCTTCACGAACTTTGCTCCGAGGAAAATAATCTGGGACGAATAATACATCCACGCAAGGAAAATCAACAAGGTTCCGGCAATTCCCATCTGGCTTCCGAAAAAGTACTTTGTCAAGTAATACTTTAAGCCGATTTGTCCGAGATACAGCAAAACGGAAGTCAATAATCCACCGGAAAAAGCCAGTTTCCACAATACTTTTCCATCGTGCAGGAATTTGTAGACCAAGGCAAACAAAACGGTATTAATTCCGATAGCAACAACGTATTCGATTCCGGAAAGGATCCATTTTTGTTTTAAATGCAGGGAATTATACAGTTCTCCGCTAACCGACATGAAAATCGTTTCTCCCGTATAAAGTAACACAATCGAAACACCGAAAACCGCCAGCATGAAAACCGAGATGAGTTTCGTAAGAACGGTATGGAATATTTTCGTTTTTTTGTCGTCAATCTTGACATGAATGTCGTAAAATTCATTGACGCTCATCCTCAGGGAAGAAATCAAGGCTGAACTGGAAAACATCAAAGCAACGATCCCAACAATATTCAGAATCAAACTGCTTTTCTCAAAGTGGACTTCCGATAAAAAAGCCAGGATTCCCGAACTATCTTTCAGTCCGACCTGTTCTTCAAGTAATACTTTAATTAAACGCAGGATTTCCTCCTGCCCCATGATTTTCCCGAAACTGATTACTGCGAGGTAAATGATCGGAATGATTGCAAAAACGGCATAATAAGCCAGCGCGGCTCCGTGAAAAAAAGAATTCTCCTGGAAAAATTCCAGGAATGTTCGTTTAAAGAGTGTCAGAACCTCTTTCCAGCTAAGCTTTCTTATCTTTACTTTTGAGCTCAATCCGTTTTACTTTTTTGAGTGGTTTATCTGCATACAAAATGATTGTTTCACCGGATTTCATCTTGAAGAATGATTTCCAGTATGCTCCAAAGAAAACAGCATCCGTAAATTCCACTTCAAAACCTCCTTTTTCAAGCACTTTGTATTCACAAGGTCGAAATAATATTTTGGTTTTCCCTTCTTTTAGTTCATTTAATTCTCCGAAGTATGCTCCTTCGTTCATATTCGAAGGGTTGAAGTAAAATGCTTCGGGAGTATCAACCCGTTTTAGTTTTCCTTCATACAAAAACCCGATTTTAGAACACCACTGCATCACTTCAGCTCCTTCGTGTGAAACCAAAATGCACAAAGTATTCCGGACTTCTACCAATTGTTTGATATACGACCCGATTTTCAATCTCAAATGTGCGTCCAGGTGCGAAAAAGGTTCATCCAGGAGCAATACTTCCGATTCCATCGCCAACGCTCGTGCAATAGACAAACGCTGCTGTTCTCCGCCGGATAAATAACGGGATTGTTTATCCGAAAGATGGTTTAATTCAACCAAATCAAGTAATTCCCTGCAAAAACGCAAGCGCGCTTTCTCCGGTAAATGCAATATTTTGAGTAACACATTTTCTTTCACGGTATGGAACAAATCCAAACCGAAATCCTGGTTTACCAGTTGAATTTCATCGTGTCCGGGAATTAATTTTTCACTCGGACCTTTTACCCGAACACCGTTCCAGGAAACACTTCCTTTCACGGGATCAATCAATCCGGCGATGATTTTAAGTAAAGTAGATTTTCCGTCTCCGCTTGCTCCAACAATTCCGAAGATTTCACCTGGTTTTAGTTCCAGTGAAATTCCCTGAAGTATTTTTTGCTGGTCGTTGTAGGAAAAATGAAGCTGTTTGACTGAAAGCATTAATTTCTCAATTCCTTTGGAAAAGCACTCAGAACAATATACACTCCGGGAACCGGATTTTCGACCACTTCGTCATCGTTGAGATAAACGGTCAGTCTCTTTCTGTCATGGTCTATTACATACTCATCCAAACATTTCTCTGAGAAAACAATGGCTGTAGCACCTTCTTCACCATGAAAAATGAATTGAATCACATCCTGGATTTCGTAATGAAACGGTTTGTTTTCACCCATTTCTCCTGCCAGAATGAAGGGTTGATCTCTTACAATTTCAAGCACATCGGAAGCATCCGTCAATCTGAACTCATCTTCCCACTCGTAGCGGATGTTTTCAGGTGAATCTTTCCCCTCATGTTTCTCCAAAGCGTAATCTTCGGAGAATGAATTGTTTTTTAAAAAAACTTGAATGATATAAGACATCTTTCTTTTTTAATGAAGTAGGATACAAAGATACTTTAAAATTGAATTGCGAATGTCGAATTCTAAATGGCGAATTGAAATTGGGTTTTTCATTTCTGAGAAGCGATCTTCTTTAATATAAAATACATAAAAAAAATTGAACCACCCTTCTGGGGTTATAAACCCTAGAACAATTTAGACGCAGTTATTTCACCTGTTTTCGTCAGGCATTCATCTTTATCATTCCAACAATCTTTGGAACTCTATTTTCAAACTCGTTATTCTGGTTCGTTTTTTACCTTCTTCCTTCTCACTTTTACCTTCTCAATTTGACTATCTTTGCACAAAAAATCGCAATATGTACTCCAGTGTTCAATTACTTCCGCACAAAACGCAATCAATGGAAAGACGACATCCGTGGATCTTTTCGGGTGCTTTAAAAGAAATGCCGAAAGCCATTGAAGATGGAGAAGTAGTTGCTGTTTTGGATTCCCGGAACAATGAAATTGCCAAAGGGCATTTCCAACACGGTTCTATTGCAGTGCGCATTCTGACGTTCAACCAGGAGTCAATCGATCAGGATTTCTTCAATATGCGGATTTCAAATGCTGTGGAACTCCGAAAGAAATTACATCTTTTCAGAGCAGACAATAATGTTTGCAGATTAATCCATGGAGAAGGAGACGAATTACCGGGATTGGTGATTGACTACTATGGCGGAGTTGCCGTAATTCAATGTCACAGTTTGGGAATGTACCTGCAAATTGACTTGATCAAAAATGCATTGATTCATGCCTTGGGAGACGAACTGAAAGCTGTTTACAATAAATCCAAGGAAACACTTCCGGGAAGAATTCCGGTAGAAGACGGATATTTGTTCGGGTTCTGTGAAACGCCGCATATTGCCTTGGAAAACGGGGTGAAATACCAATTGGATTGGATCACCGGGCAAAAAACCGGGTTCTTCATTGATCAGAGAGAAAACAGGGCTTTACTGGCAAAATATGCGGAAGGAGCTAAAATTCTGAACACCTTCTGTTATTCCGGTGGATTCAGTTTGGCGGCGCTTAAAAACGGAGCGAAAGAAGTTCACTCACTGGATAGTTCCAAAAAAGCAATCGAACTCACAGATGCCAATATCGAATTGAATGGCTTTAAAAACCATCAATCCATTGTTGCAGATGCGATGAATTTCATTCGTGAAACCGGTGAGGAATACGATATTATTATCCTGGATCCTCCGGCTTTTGCCAAGCATCGCGATAAAAGACACCAAGCGGTTCAGGGATACAAACGCCTGAATGCAATGGCGATTCAGCACATTCGTCCGGGAGGATTATTGATGACGTATAGCTGTTCGCAGGTAGTTGACAAACAATTGTTCAACAACACCATCATTGCTGCAGCCATTGAATCCGGGAGAACCGTAAAAATATTGGAGCAGCTGCACCAGCCTGCAGATCATCCGATCAATGCATTTCACCCCGAAGGAGAATATTTAAAAGGACTGCTTTTACAAATCATTTAATGCTCGATATACAATACAAGACCATTCTCAGAATGGCTCTGCCCATGATGCTTAGTGGATTCATCCAATCCATTATTTCCATCACGGATGCCGCATTTTTAAGCCGATACAGCACACTTGCCTACGATGCATCGGGAAGTGCCGGTTTGTGGTACATTACTTTTTACATGGTTTTCACCGGACTTGGAGACGGAGCACAGATTGCAATGGCTCAAAAAGTCGGAGAAAAAAGCAGCAAAGGATTCGCGGCGGTTTTCCAGTCCAACTTTGTGGTGTTGGTAGCTGCTGCCATTTTCATGACCATTTTAGTACAACTGGGAATGCCTGCATTGATGCGTTATTTGGTAACCAATCCTGAACTGGCAAAAGCAGAACAATCTTTCCTGGAAATCAGGAGTTACTCCTTTTGGGCTGCAACGATTACTTTAAGCATTCAGGCATCTTATCTTGCTGTTGGAAAAACAACACTTGTATTGCTTGCTTCTTTGATCGCAGCTGTTTCGAACATCGTTTTGGATTACTTCCTTGTTTTCGGAATTGGTCCGTTTCCGCGTTTGGGTCTTGAAGGTGCCGCTATTGCATCTACAAGTGCTGAATTCCTGGCAATGTTGTTTCTTTTAAGTACGCTTCTTGGCGGAAAGTTGAGAAAACAATACCCGGTTTTACAGGCAAAATTCATCAGTAAATTCCAAATCCGGGAAAATCTGAAAATCGGGATGCCTTTATTGTTCCAGGGAATTATTGCCCTTTCCATCTGGACGATCTTCTTTATCTGGATCGAACAAATGGGCGGAGACAACCTGACGGTTTCACTGAACATCCGTTACATTTATTTCCTTGCTTTTATTCCGATTTGGGGCTTTGCGGCTACCACCAAAACATATATCGCACAATATTACGGAGCGAAGGAATTTCTGTTCATTCCTACCATTCAGCGCCGGATTCAGTTCCTGACAATCGCTTTCCTGATCCTGACGTTTCATGGCGCGATTCTCTACCCGGAAACATTGATCCGCCTGGTTTCAGACCATCCGGGACATGTGGCGGAAAGTGCAAAAATTCTTCGCATTGTCAGCGGATCAATCCTGATTTACGGTTTTAACAGCGTTTATTTCCAAACCATCAGCGGAAGCGGACGTACACGTGTTACTTTGCTGGTTGAATGCATTTCGACCTGTTTGTATTTTATTGCTGCTTATCTTTTCATCAAAGTCTGGACCTGGCCGATTCACCTGGTTTGGCTGGTAGAATATGTGTACTTCATTTCGATGGGAGTTCTTTCCTTCGGATACCTGAAATTGTTTAACTGGACAAAAGAACCAAAATACCATGAATAATCTGCGCATCGTTTTTATGGGAACGCCCCATTTTTCAGTTGGAATATTGGAAGCAATCCAAACTGCCGGGCTGAACCTGGTTGGAATTGTAACCGTAGCCGATAAACCTGCCGGAAGAGGTCAGCTGATGCACGAAAGCCCGGTAAAACAATTCGGAGTACAAAATAACATTCCGGTTTTACAACCTTTAAAACTGAAAGACCCGGAATTCATTTCGGAATTGGAAGCCTTAAATGCAGATGTATTTGTGGTGGTGGCTTTCCGAATGCTTCCTGCAGAAGTGTGGAAAATGCCGAAGAAAGGAACTTTTAATTTACACGCTTCCCTTCTACCCGATTACCGCGGTGCTGCTCCGATCAACTGGACCATTATCAACGGCGATTCCGAAACAGGATTAAGTACCTTTTTTATCGATGAGGAAATTGACACCGGAAATGTGATCAAACAAGTGCGCATGCCGATCGGGGAAAATGAATCGGCAGGAGAATTGCATGACCGGATGATTGTGGAAGGCGGAAGTTTGGTCGTTGAGACTTTAAATGATATGTCATCGGATTCTGTGAAACCGATTCCTCAATCCGAATTCACGCATTCGGAAAAAAGACCTGCTCCGAAATTGTTCAAGGAGAACACGAAGATAAACTGGTCGGCAAAGCCGGAAACGATCCACAACCTGGTTCGTGGTTTGTGCCCTTATCCTTCTTCGTGGACTACCTGGAAAAACTCCAAAGGAGAAACCAAGAATGTAAAAGTACTCCAGACACGTTTGAGCGGTGAAAAAGGAAACGGAACGCTTCAATTGCATTCAACCAAAACACAATTATTCGTTGATACGAATGAACAGCGATTGGAAATTGTCGAATTCCAGGTTGAAGGAAAGAAAAAAATGAGCGCTAAAGAGTGGTTGGTGGGGAATTCAGCGACGGACTGGACTATTTTTTTAGATTAATTTTCATCGAAGAAAACCCTGAATTGGTCGGAAACACCCCAAAAACAGGGCGGTTTATCAACAAATACGTTTATTTATCAACAAAATCAACGCTTTTTAGCATTTGGCCTTGGTAGAGAAGCATATTCCTATATTTTTGTTGTGTTAATTATTAGAAATCATTCAAAAAAAACCAAACTATGAACAAAGCAGAATTAATTGATGCGATTGCTTCTGAAGCAGGATTGTCTAAAGCTGATGCTAAAAAAGCATTGGATGCATTTGTAGGTGCTACAATGGGAGCAATGAAAAAAGGAGACCGTGTTTCTTTAGTAGGATTCGGATCTTTCTCAGTTTCTAAGCGTGAAGCTAGAACTGGTCGTAACCCACAAACTGGAAAAGAAATCAAAATTGCAGCTAAGAACGTAATCCGTTTCAAAGCTGGAACTGATTTTTCTGACGCAGTTAACTAAGAACGATATTCTTAAAACGAAAAATCCTTCCGTCAACCGATGGGAGGATTTTTTATTTTACCCGGTTTTTAGTTTCTCCTTTCGATCAAACTCTTAAATCCGGATTCACCACCTTTCACAGATTCATTTCCACACTTCAGTACATCGTATTTCATTTCAAGTCAAGCTGTTTCAATTTTCTATAAATTGGCACTGTTGAAGAACCTGGAATAATCATTCGGATGACTACTCAGAATAAAGCAAATCCTTTTTTCTACGATCACGATCAAACCATTGTGAAATTCGGTTGTGAGGGAAATATCTTTAATTTATCTTCCCTGAAAGCATTCGATCGTTCGATTATTTCTCACGGATTTGCAATCAAATTTGTCCATGAAGGGATTGAACGGTATACCATCAACCGGAAATCCTACAGCGTTACACCCGGTTCTTACCTGCTTCTGAATGGTGAAAAAGAAGGGAAGGTAGAAATCGACAGCAGTAAAAATGTAAAAGGTTTATGCTTAAATGTCTCCAACGAATTCATTTCGGAAGTGATTGCTTCACTCAAAACTCCCGATACAGCTACTCCCGATCCCGAATTGTCGCGCTTCTTTTATACCGATCATTTCCTGGAGAATCAATATTCTTCGGCTCACACTTATTTGGGAACACAGTTGCTTGAAATCAGTAAACACATTACAAATCATGCGTTTTCAAGCACTCAGATCAACCCGGAATTGTTCTATCTGCTGGCAGAAAGCCTGGTTGCGGACCAATTACAAGTTTTCAAACAACTTCAGGCCATTCCATCCATCAAAGCTGAAACACGCAGAGATTTATGCCGGCGCGTTCTGAACGGAAAAGAATTCATGGATTCCAATTACACGGAATCCATTACCATTGAGCAGATCGCGCGCATTGCAGGCATGTCGGAATATCATTTCTTCCGTTTGTTTAAACAAACCATGGGTTGTACGCCTTACAAATATGTTCTTTCCAACAGGTTGAACAAGGCTTCCGAATTACTGAAAGCGGACTATTCCGTCTCCGATGTTGCCATTGCCATGGGTTTTTCAGATATTCATTCGTTCAGTAAAGCTTTTAAAAAACATTTCGGCGTTTCTCCTACTTTGTATGCTGCTTCCCGCACTTAGTAACCGTCCAACACCTGATTTCAAACGTTTACATAAAATTGCAGTATTTGACAAACAACCTTTCCTGAATTAAGTCATCTTTGTACTACAGTTCTATTATTCAAACCCAATGATCAGTAAAGGCCTCAACTACGGTATTCTCTTCCTTTCTTTTTTTATAGTCCAATTTGCTTCTGCACAATATGCAACTGTAAGCGGTAACGTAAAGGGTGTTGATCCCAATGAATCTCCGGTGATTCGTTTGTGCAACGTTTCGGATTCTTCCCTGGTAAAAGGTGCTATTTGTGATTCCACAGGGAAATTTGAATTGGAGGGAATTAAGCCTGGTACTTTCTTCCTGCGAATCGACCTCGTTGGTTATGAACGAATAAGTACTCAGCCTTTTGAAATCACGAGTGATTCTACTCAGATCCGTCTACCTGATTTTTTATTGAAAGAGAAAGTCAATCAACTGGAAGATGTAGTTGTTTCCAGTCAGAAGCCATTTATTGAACGCAAAATTGACCGCGTCGTTGTGAATCCGGATGCATTGGTCGGCGGTACGGGAACTACAGCCTTTGATTTATTGGAAAAAGCACCTGGTATCACTGTCGATTTCAACGGGAACATTTCATTGAAAGGAAAAGCAGGCGTACAGGTTTTCATTGATAACCGGCCAACTTACATGTCACAGGATGATCTGGCTTCCTACCTGCGTTCTTTGCCTTCCAATTCTGTTGCTTCTATCGAAATCATGACCAATCCACCAGCCAGGTATGATGCTTCCGGAAATGCGGGAATTATCAACATCATTCTGAAAAAACTGAAAGAAAAAGGATTCAACGGCGGAATTACCTTAAGCTATGGGCAAGGAAGGTATTTGCGTACAAACAACAGTTTCAGTCTCAATTACCGGGTGAATAAAATCAACCTGTTCACTACGCTTGGATGGAGTCAGAATAATTCATTCCAGGACCTGACGATTAATCGTTATTACTTCACTCCTTCCGGTCAATTCAATTCTGCCTTTTTGCAACGATCCTATATCAAAAGAGAACACGGCGGAAAATCAGGAAAAATCGGGATGGATTGGTATGTCAGCAAAAAATCAACGATCGGGGTTGTTTTTTCAGGCTTTCACAATCCTTCTTTAACGCAAACAACGAATTCGGCAAATATCCTGGCGCCGGACAGTTCCGTTGTGGCCCTGGTTTCAGCGCGTGCCGTTTCCAAAAGCCTGTGGTATAACGGAAGTGCCAACATCAATTACTCCCTGAAGATCGACAGCCTGGGAAAAGAACTGACAATCAACGCAGACTACATTCGCTACAAATCCGATCATTCACAAACATTAGACAACAAAACACGTGCAACGGACGGAACACTCATGAACTCACTCGACCTTGCTTCTTCCCTGCCCGCAGACATTGATATCAAAACGGCCAAGATCGATTATGTAAATCCGTTCAAACACAACAACCGCTTGGAATTCGGCGTGAAAACAGCTTTTGTGAGCACGGACAATACCGCTGATTTCTTCGATGTTGTGAACGAAACCCAAACTCCGAATTATACGTTCTCCAATCGTTTTCTTTACAACGAGAACAACAATGCGGCTTACGCAAATTATGCGCAGGAATGGGGGAAATTTGCCATGCAGATCGGTTTGCGTTTTGAAAGTATCCGCATGCACGGAAATCAATTGGGGAATCCGCTTGTCTCTGATTCCAGTTTCACACGCATGTACAACAGTTTGTTTCCGACCGCCTATTTTTCCTATAATCCGGATAGTTTGAAACACCACCAGTTTGTTTTTTCTTTCGGAAGAAGAATTGATTACCCGAATTACGAGGATATGAATCCCTTCACCTACCCGATGGACGCTTATACCTACTACGCCGGAAACCCGTTTCTGAAGCCGACATTTTCTTATAATTTCGAGCTGACTTATTCTTACAAAAATGTCATTTCCGCAACCATTGATTACAGTTTGGTGCACAACCTGATCAATGAAACCAATGAACAGGTAAACAACATCTATTACAGCAGACCCGGGAATTACGGGAATCAAACGGCTTACGGAATCAGTGTCAGCGGAGAATTCAACTTATTCAAATGGTGGGGCGTTCAGTATTATTCGGAATTCAAAAACATCGGGTACAATACTTCGATCTACAATCAGCCTTTAGTTGAAAATCGCTGGTATTGGTATGTTGGTCCGGCTTTCAAATTCATCATCACTCCAAAGTTTTCGGCTGAACTTGCAGGGTCATACCAAACGCGCATTTTATCCGGTCAGTTCTTAACCATTCCGGTTGGTCAGCTGAGAGCGGGGCTTGCTTACAAAATCCTGAAAGACAAAGGTTCTGTTAAGTTGAATATTTCGGATATCATTTACACCAATCAGCCTGGCGGAGACATCCGGAACATTGCAAATTCCAAAGCAAACTGGAAAAGTCGTTTGGACACTCGGGTTCTTACGATGAGTTTCTCCTATCGATTCAGTAAAGGAAAAGCACTCAATGCTCGCCAGTCAGGCGCTTCGGATGAAGAGAAACAACGGGTGAACGCACGTTAAATTGAAAAGTAAACTGAGCGGAGTCGGAGTCACTTTTCAATTTTCACTTTTACATTCTCAATTAATTTCAAATTAGCAGGTTTCGACAAATAAATCAGATCTGATACCGGTAGCTTTAGTTCATAAACTTAAAAAACAGATTTATGAACAGATTCTACACCATCGCTTTGAGCACTTTCCTGCTTCTGAACGTTCGTAATGCAACGGCTCAAATATCAGCAGGACTGGACGCTGAATTGCAACACACGCTGGATAGTATGCGAACGGTCCTGGGAGCAAAGTCTCTTAGCGCAGCAATCCAGACTGCTGACGGAAGCATTTGGGCACATGCAGACGGAATTTCTGCTGCCTCTCCTCCAACGGACGTTACTCCAAACGACGCGTATCTCATTGGAAGTGTTACGAAAACCATTACGTCTGCCTGTGTTTTACAACTGGCGGATGAACAAGTACTGAACCTGGACGATAGTTTGCACGAGTGGCTTCCAACAATCCCTTATGTCGACAGCAACATCACTATTCGTCAATTACTGAATCACACCAGCGGGATCTACGATGTGTTGAGTCATCCGCACAACCAGGATTCTCTTCTGGCGGATATTTCACGGATCTGGACACCGGAAGAACTGATCGACCGATTCATTTCACCACCCTTGTTTCAACCCGGGACTTCCTGGTCTTATTCCAATACGAATTATTTCCTGTTGGGTATGATCATTCGTGAAGCAACCGGAAATCCATTCTACTCAGAACTTCGCAATCGGTTCTTTAGCCCTTTACAATTGAATTCATTCGCTATTCCGGCATTCGAAACGTTGAATGCACCAGTTGCACACTTGTGGCTGGATATTACAGGCGATGGTGTTCTGGATGATGCCGACGATTTCTACATGAGTTATTTATCTCTCAACTCTACCGCCGGTGCTGCCGGAGGATATTTTTCCACTCCGACTGATTGCACCAAATGGATGCGATCCTACATGCGCGGAGATTTGCTTTCTGCCGGTATGATGGCTGAAGCGAAAACAACCGTGTCTGCTCCTGCATCACAGGGAGGAAAGTACGGACTCGGTTTAATGAAAAATCAAACACATTTTTCAGGATATGAAGCTTATGGTCATGGCGGCGATCTTGCTTATCACGCATCTTCCTGGTACTTCCCTCAATTCGATCAAAGTATCACGGTTTTCACAAACGACAACAATAAAAATTCCTGGACCTTACTTCCCGTTGTAAGGGAATTATTGCGAACCTACATTGAAAATCAGACTGCGGCTTTGAAAGAAACTGAAACCGGGGATTTCCAGGTTTCACCGGTCCCCTTCACAGATGAACTGGCGATTACCTGGAAAAATTTTTCTTCAGACGATGAACTCCGGTTTACACTAAGCGATGCCTTAGGAAAAATCATCACAACCCGGATTACCGATCCTTTCACCAAAAAACAAGATGCCATCACATTTCGAAACCTGGAATCACTTCCGGCAGGAGTTTATTTTGTAAACATCACCGGGAACAACTTCCAGACAAGATCCATTAAAGTGCTCAAATAACAGCATTATTCGAACCGGGAATTGCTTCTTATTTCACAATTGCACCATCAGCGATTTCGAGCCCTTTTGGCTTTGTGGCGGTCGAATCGAGAACAGAGTTGAAAAATAACGGGGAATCCGGTTTCGAATAGTTCAGGTAACATAAGTAAAGTAAAAGCACCTGTCGTTTCTGAAAAGAAATGAGGGTGCTTTTTTGTTTGGTTGCCTTATAACGATCTGCGGCAATCTCAAATTCGCCATATCGCAATATTACGAATCAGCTTCAAGTAAAACACTATATGATTAACTTTAAAACATTGATTATCAATTGATAAAATATCAAAATCAACTCGTAATTTCTCAAATTCGAAACCTTCTTTCAATAATCACTAGTTTTGCAGCATGAAAAACGAATTGCTTCAGGCATTTTACGAACTGATCCCTGCTGTAAAGGGTGAATTATTTGACCAGGTTGCAGCCAACAGAACACGCTATCTGACAGTTCTATTGGAAGAAATTTACCAGGAACACAATGCCAGCGCCGTTTTAAGAAGCTGTGATTGCTTCGGAATCCAGGAATTACATGTCGTTGAAAGCAAAAACCAGTACAAAGTACAACGGGATATCGCCCGTGGTGCCGGAAGATGGGTCGACTTATACAATTACAACGAAGGCGCTGCTCCGCTTTTAGATGCGGTTTCCAAACTCAAATCCAAAGGATATAAAATTGCGGCTTTAACTCCCGATGCGGATCTTTCTATTTTTGACGTTCCGCTGGACCAACCGCTTGCACTTTCTTTCGGAACGGAATGGGAAGGAATTTCGGATGAAATCCGGGAAATTGCAGATTACAAAGTCTCCATTCCGATGGTCGGTTTTACAGAAAGTTTCAATGTATCCGTTTCCGTAGCACTTACCTTGCAAGCATTGAGACAACGTTTAGTGGAATCAGGGAAAGACTGGAAACTGTCAGAAGAAGACCAGGTCGACGTGAAACTCAAATGGTGTCAGCGTTACATGCGAAACGGAGACGTTGTGAGAAGAGAACTTGAAAAACGCCTGGCGAAATAGTTCATTCATAGTCTATTCCTGTAATAGCGTGCAGAACAGAATCGAAGTGTAAACTTTTACATTTTTTTTGAATTCTAACTCACAGAGAAAGTTATATTTGTATGACTTTTCGAACTAAAAAACAGAAAACTATTATGGGAAAAGGTGATATCAAGACGGCAAAAGGAAAACGTGTAAACGGTTCCTATGGTAATACCCGTAAAAGAAAAAAAGCAACTACGACTGCAAGCCCAGCGGCTGCAAAAAAAGAAGCTGCTGAAGAGAAAAAACCTGCTGTAAAGAAAACAGTAGCGAAACCGGCAGCTGAGAAAAAACCTGCTGCAAAAAAGCCAGCGGCTAAAACAACAAAAAAATCTGAAGAATAATTAAATGAATAATCCTTCAACATATTAAAAGCTCTGCCTGTTGGCGGGGCTTTTTTTGTGAAATAATTTAAATAAAAATGCTTCTCTTTTAGTCGAAAAATCTCGAAATTTGTAGACTTCCAAATAGAGAGCAAAAAAAATCAAATCATGAAAAAACACAATTTTGGCGCAGGACCATGTATTCTTCCGCAAGACGTATTTAAACAAGCTTCAGATGCAGTATTGGACTTCAACGGGTTGTCCATCCTGGAAGTTTCTCACAGAAGTAAAGACTATGAGGCTGTCATGCAGGAAGCTCGTGATTTAGTGAAAAAAGCATTGAACATTTCGGATGATTATGAAGTGCTTTACTTACAAGGCGGTGCAACTTTAGGATTTACAATTGCTGCGTTGAACATGATGCGTTCTACGAAAAAAGCAGGATACATCAACACGGGAACATGGGCTTCAGGAGCAATCAAAGAAGCGAAAAAAGTGGGTATCGATGTAAACGTATTTGCTTCTTCGGAAGACAAGAACTTCAGCTACATTCCGAAGAATCTTCAGATTCCGACGGATGCTGATTACATTCACTTCACGTCCAACAACACAATCTTCGGTACGCAATTCAAAGAATTCCCAAAAACTGATCTTCCCTTGGTTTGTGATATGTCTTCGGATATTTTCTCCAAAGAAGTCAACGTTTCCGATTTTGATTTGATTTATGCAGGTGCTCAAAAGAATTTAGGGCCAGCAGGAGCAACTCTTTACATTGTGAAGAAAGATGTTCTTGGGAAATCCACTTCCCCGTTCATGCCAAGTTATTTGGATTTGAAACAACATGCGGATAAAGATTCCATGTACAATACGCCGCCGGTATTTTCCGTATACGTTGCGATGTTGAACCTGAGAGATTTGTTGGCAAACGGAGGTGTTCCGAAAATGGCATTGAAAAACCAGGCAAAAGCAAAATTACTATACGGTGAAATCGATTCAAATCCATTATTCCAGGGAACTGCAGCAACAGAAGACCGTTCGGAAATGAATGTAAACTTCTTGTTGACAAACGACGCATTGAAAGACGAGTTCGATGCAGCATGGAAAGCAGCCGGAATCATCGGGTTAAACGGACACAGAAGCGTAGGTGGCTACAGAGCATCGATGTACAACGCATTGGAACTGGACAGCGTTCAGGTCTTAGTTGATGTCATGAACGACTTCTCTAAAAAACACGGCTAAAAATTATTCAAAAAGTTCAAAGGATTCAACGTTTTTAAAAGTGTTTTGAACTTTTGAACAAAAAATCCTGAGCTTGTCAAAGGATGAACTTTTGAACTATTCAAAGTATAGAAAAAACGAACTAAAAATGATGAAGATATTAGCAAACGACGGAATTTCAAACGAAGGAAAAGTTGCACTCGAAAAAGCAGGTTACACAGTTATTACAGATAAAGTTGCGCAAGATGATCTGATCGATTATGTCAATGCAAACAACGTGGAGATCATTTTGGTGCGAAGCGCTACAACCATCCGGCAAGTTGTGATTGATGCATGTCCGGGATTGAAATTACTGGGAAGAGGTGGTGTCGGAATGGACAACATCGATGTGGCTTACGCAATGGAAAAAGGATTATCCGTTATCAATACGCCGGCATCTTCTTCGCAATCCGTTGCAGAATTGGTGATGGGGCATTTGTTTGCAGGAGCGCGTTTCTTACACGACTCTTTCAAACACATGGAAACCGGAGATTTTTCCGCATTGAAGAAAAAATACGCGAAAGGAATCGAATTGCGTGGAAAAACCATCGCAATTGTAGGTTTTGGCCGCATCGGGCAATCATTGGCAAGCTACGCTTTGGGTTGCGGAATGAAAGTAATCGCGGTAAACAATCACGATATTACAGCTGAAATTCCGTTGACGATTCACGGTGTCGGAGAAATCAAAGTCAACATTCAATCCACTCATGATTTGCATGCAGCATTGAAAGAAGCGGATTTCATTTCCTTACACATTCCGAAACAAACTGACGGAAGTGCAGTCATCCAAAAAGCAGAATTCGACCTGATGAAAAAAGGAGTCGTTTTGGCAAATGCTGCCCGTGGAGGAGTTATTGACGAAAGCGCTTTGTTGGAAGCAATCGCAGAAGGAAAAGTTGCTTACGCCGGATTGGATGTATTCGAAAACGAACCGAATCCGAGAGCAGACCTATTGAACAACGAAAAAATCGGAACAACTCCGCATATCGGAGCTGCAACCGGTGAAGCTCAGGATCGCATTGGTTTGGAATTGGCGGATCTGATTGTAAAACAATTTGGAGTTCAGGTTCCTGCATAGTCGTATAAAAGAATGTCCGTAATCCACCCCTTTAAGGCTATTCGTCCAACAAGAGATAAGGCGCAATTGGTTTCAACACGACCACTTGCGGCTTATCGCAAGCATATTTTGCGCGCCAAACTGGACGAGAATCCTTACACCTTTCTACACATTATTCATCCGGAAGGCGATAAAGAACACCATTCCAAAGCCAATTCCGTAGAGCGTTTTGAAGCAGTTAAATCGCGGTTCGAATCCTTTATTGAGGACGGAATTCTGATCCAGGATCCAGACGATTCCTTCTATGTTTACAGGCAAACAAAAGGAACGCATCAGTTTACCGGAGTGATTGCCGGAGTAAGCGTGGAGGAATACCGCAATGATCTGATCAAAAAGCATGAAGCGACAATTACCTCGCGTGAATCAATGTTCACCAATTACCTGAACATAACCGGATTCAATGCCGAGCCGGTTCTCCTGGCACACAAGCATTTACCGGAATTGGATAAATACCTGGAAAAAGTAACCAAAGCGCGACCGGAATACGAGTTTTCGACAACGGATAAGATCAAACACGAATTGTGGGTGATTTCTGCGGAGAAAGATCCGAAACTGATTGCGATTTATTCCGGTTTGAAAGAACTGTACATCGCCGACGGACATCACCGTTCTGCCTCTTCTGCCCGTTTGAAAGATACCATCAAGAAGAACAAGCAAGCTCAGTTCCCAAACCAGGATTTCTTTCTGGCTTACCTGATTGATGAACAGAAACTGGAAATCCTCGAATTTCAGCGTTTGGTGAAACATCTGAACGGTTTATCCGCAAAAAGTTTCTTAAGCGCTTGTGAAGCTCATTTCGAAATAGAAGAACTGAAGAAAGCCCGAAGACCTGAAAAGCAACATGAAATTGTTTGCTTATTGGGAAAATGTGCTTATTCTTTCAAGGCAAAAAAGGAAATCACACAAACCAAAGATGTGGTCAAACAACTCGATGCACAAATTCTCACCGATTACATCCTCACTCCTATTTTAGGAATCGAAGATCTGAAAACCAGCAAGGATATTGACTTTGTTCCCGGGACGAAAGAACTGAAAAAAATCGTGGATCTGGTGAAGAAAGAGGATTTTAAAGTCGGGTTTTTACTCTATCCCGCATCCATCGATGAGGTGAAAGAAGTTGCGGATCAAGGCGGAATCATGCCGCCAAAATCGACCTGGGTCGAACCGAAAATGAGAAGTGGTCTCACCATTTATAATATCAACGAATAAGATGTCTTTAGCTGAACGAATTCAAGCCCTGGAGAAAGAATTGGACGGTTCTGCCGTTTTGGTTGCCGTTTCAAAAACAAAACCTGCTTCATTGATACAGGAAGCTTATGATGCCGGACAACGCGTTTTCGGAGAGAACAAAGTGCAGGAAATGGTGGATAAATGGGAAATTCTTCCGAAAGATATCCAGTGGCATTTGATTGGTCATTTGCAAAGCAACAAAGTGAAATACATCGCGCCGTTTGTTTCCCTGATTCATTCGGTGGATAGTTTCAAACTATTGCAGGAAATCAATAAACAAGGTGAAAAAGCCGGACGGGTGATTCCGTGTTTGCTTCAGTTTCACATTGCACAGGAAGAAAGCAAGTTCGGACTTTCTTTTGAGGAAGCGGAAGAAATTCTTCAAAGCAGGGAATTTGTTGAAATGCACCACATTTCCATTCATGGATTGATGGGAATGGCCAGTTTTGTAGAAGATGAAGAGCAAATCCGCGATGAATTCCGGAACCTGCACAACTATTTCGCGATCCTGAAAAGCAATTATTTCAAATACAACCCCGATTTCAAGGTTCTTTCCATGGGAATGAGCGGCGACTACAAAATTGCCCTGGAAGAAGGAAGTACAATGATCCGGGTTGGAAGTTCTTTATTCGGAAGCAGATGAAACAGCTAACACTTTTTGCAGCATTTATATTTTACGCAATCACTGCGTTTTCCCAGGAATCGTATGCCGACAGCTTAACAAAAGAGCGTAACAAGCACGAAAAAGCGTTTCTTTCCCAGATTCTAAACGAAGAAGAACGAAAAATCCATCCGGAAATCTGTTTCTTTCCAATCGACACCTCGTTCATTGTCACTGCTGAATTCACCAAAGAAACAGGGCCTGCATTTGTAATGCCGACAACCGGAAACCGACCTGCTTATTACCGGAAAGCCGGTTATCTTTCGTTTAAAGTGAACGACACCTTGTGTAAGCTGAATGTATACCAGAATTTGGACCTGGCAGGGAAAAAGGAATACAAAAATTACTATTTTCTTCCGTTCAAAGACGGCACCACCGGACTTTCAACTTACGGAGCGGGCAAATACCTTGATTGTTATTTCAAGAAAAAAGCCAAAACAGTGAAATTGGATTTCAATACTTCCTATCATCCGTATTGCGCTTATTCCGACCGTTACTCCTGCCCCATCGTTCCGAAGGAAAACACCATTCCCGTCTCGATTGTTGCCGGAGAATGTTATGTAAGCCACGATTAAAATGAAAATTGAAAGAGACAAGAACTAAGAGTCAAGACGTTCAAAAAAAACTGACTCTTGTCTCTCGACGTCCTGACTCCATTTCATTTTTCAATTCCTATTCCCGTTCGTCCGAAAAAGCGCTCAAATCAAATAAATTGGTTATCTTCAAAACTGATAATCGATTCATATGAAATTACACAACATGATTGCTTTTTCCTCTTTGTTAGCCATTGCAACTGCCTGTGGAAGCAAAGAAAATTCAAGCGATGCAGACGGAGATTCCGTTTCTGCAGAAACCACGGTTGAGCGCTTTGCCGATATTCAGATTCTTCGTTTTGAAGTTCCCAGCTGGAACAAATTATCCCTGAAACAAAAAGAATTGGTTTACTACCTTTCCCAGGCCGGATTGGCAGGAAGAGATATCAATTACGATCAGAATAACCGTTTCAACCTGGAAATCAGAAGAGCTTTGGAAGCCATTCATGAAAAATATACAGGAGATAAAACGACCGCAGAATGGAAAAAATTCGACACCTGGAGTAAACAGGTTTTCTTCTCCAACGGGATTCACCACCATTACAGCATGGATAAAATCAAGCCGACTTTCAGCAAAGCGTATTTTAATCAGTTGATGAAATCGGTAGAACACAATTTGAGTCCGGAAGCTTTGGAAGCGATTTTCAACCCGAACCTGGAGAAAAAACGCAAAGTGAAAGATCCGAATGTAGATATGATTGTTGCTTCGGCAAACAACTTCTATGGAAAAGGCGTGACACAGAAAATGGTCGAAGATTTCTACAAAGGAAAATCAGATCCGAACGATCCGACTCCGATCGAATTGGGACTTAACTCCACACTGGTTTTGAAAAAAGGCAAATTGGTGGAAGAAGTTTGGAAAAGCGGCGGAAAATATGGTCAGGCAATCGATCAGATTATTTTCTGGCTGCGTAAAGCAGTAAAAGTTGCCGAAAATGACCAGCAAGCTCAGGCTTTGAAAGTATTGATCGAATACTACAAAACAGGAAGTCTTAAAAAGTGGGACGAATACAACGTTTTGTGGTCAACGGCTACAAAAGGAGACATTGATTACATCAACGGGTTCATCGAAGTATACGGTGATGCGATGGGAAAACGGGCAAGTTTCGAATCCATCGTTCAGATCAACGACTTCGAAGCATCGAAAAGAATGTCTGTTTTGGCGCAAAATGCACAATGGTTCGAGGACAATTCCCCGTTAATTCCGGAACACAAGAAAAAGAAAGTGGTCGGAGTTTCCTACAAAGTGGTTGAAGCAGCCAGCGAATCCGGCGATGCTGCACCTTCTACTCCAATCGGTGTAAACCTTCCGAATAACAATTGGATCAGACAGATTCACGGTTCCAAATCTGTTTCGTTAGGAAACATCATCGAAGCTTACAACAAAGCCGGAGGACCGGCACTGACGGAAGAATTTGCAAACGACCAGGAAGAAATCGACAGAGCAAACAAATACGGAGCAATTGCCGGAAAAATGCACACGGCATTGCACGAAGTAATCGGACATGCCAGCGGACAAATCAATCCGGGAGTCGGACAACCGGCAGAAACACTTCTGAATTACGCATCTACTTTGGAAGAAGCTCGTGCAGACTTAGTTGGTTTGTATTACATCATGGATCAGAAAATGGTTGATTTGGGATTAATCGAATCATTGGAAGTTGGAAAAGCTGAATACGACGGTTATATCCGCAACGGTTTGATGACGCAATTGCAACGTTTGGAATTGGGACAAAACCTGGAAGAAGAACACATGCAGAACCGTCAGTTAGTGAGCGCATGGGTGTTTGAAAAAGGGCAGAAAGACAAAGTGATTGAAAAAATCGTCCGAAACGGAAAAACCTATTACGATATCAAAGATTACAACAAGCTTCGTACATTATTCGGAGAATTGCTTCGTGAAATTCAGCGCATCAAATCAGAAGGAGATTACAAAGCCGGAAAAGATTTGGTTGAAACTTACGGAGTAAAAGTAGATCCGAAAATTCATGCACAAGTGCTGAAACGCGTTAAACCCTTGAATATCGCTCCGTACAACGGATTTGTATATCCTGTTTTTGTTCCGGTGATGGATTCCAAAGGAAAGATTACCGATATCAAACTGGAGAATAAACAAGGCTTTATCGAACAAATGCTTCACTACGGAAAAAACAATAGTTTTTTGTATTGAAATCAATAACTTTTGGAAGCACATTTATTCTAATAAATGTGCTTCCAAAATAAACCGAAATTTAACCTATAACTACGAATTCAAATATGTCTAAACTAAGTAGGAAATTATTAAGAAGATTGAGACAATCATTTATGTCTTTATTTGCTTCCTTTGGTCTACTTGTTACTTTAGGCTTAACATTTATTGATGTTTTGTCCAATGATGACACAACGATTTCTCCTAATTCTTCATTAAACAATGAAGATGTTCAGTATGAAATCAGAAAGAACGAAGCAATATTTCGAGATCAGATTTACACCGAAATCAAAGAAGTCTATGCTACTAAAGATTTTTCGATAATCGACTCCTTAACATATAGTTCTAAAGAAATATCTGAAATAAAAAAATATGTAATAATTAATCGATTAAAAGATGGTAAAACAAGTTACAAATTTGATATTACAGCCGAAAAAATAACTTCTCCATTTATAGAGTTAGAAAAAATTACAACCACATTTAATATTGATTTCGAAAAAATAAATGATATTATTAAATCAACTAAATCAGAAACAACGGAAGAGAGTATAAAATACGGCAACTATCTAAATACAAACTATAAATTTGTAAAGAAGATTCGTTACGACTACCTAATTATAGCACTTTTCGTATTAATAGCTTTAATAATAATTACTTATTATAGAAAACGAATAGGAACAAAATCGAAAGAAAAATTCGAAACCGTTATTGAAGATTTACAATCTGATAAAGAAAATATAAAACAAGCTCAAGAAATACTAAATGATGAGAATATTTCAAAAAGTGAAATTGATTTTCTAAAAAAATTAGTAAATAAGATCGCTGAGAATCTTAATTCTTACAAATTCGAAAGCATCTTAGAATCTGTTTTATATTCTGACGTTTCAAAAGCTGAAAAAAAATCTTTGGAATTGTATAATAGATCTACTTTGATGCTTATTCTCGGGCTTCTAATTGCCGTTGTAGGAATTCTAATATTTTATTTTACTCTACCAGAATTCAAAAAAAACCAAATTGCTTCAAACTATTTAGCTCTTACAATACGTCCAACGTTACTACTCCTGTTTATTCAGTCTATCAGTTTTTATTTATTGCGACAGTATAGATCTCTAATTAGCGATTATAAATACTTCCATGAAGAATATCTAAAAAAATCTAAAACATTCGTAATCTATCAATTGATGCAAAATAAAAACATAAGCGACACAGAAATGAAACTCATTGATAGTTTATTAGAATCAGATTCAAAAAAAAGTGAATGGGAAGAAAAAGAGGAAATCTCAACAGAAAATGTATTGGATATAATTAAAATTTTAATCAGTAAAATAAAGTAATTAAGCTAATTTTCACACTCTTAACTCTCTCTAGAAAATGAAAGTCATTTCCTTATTATAAAAAGAATGGATTCGTTGAATTTAATAAACACATTTTCAAATTGGGAGACGACGAACAAACAGATATTATGATGAAAAAAGATTTAACGAAATAACCTATGCATTTCAACATCCAGCCCATTTTAGAAAATGAACGTGTGATCCTCTATCCGCTCCAGGAAACCGATTTCGATTTAGTATACGCAGCTGCTTCCGACCCGAAAGTGTGGGAACAACACCCGAATAAAGACCGCTGGAAAAAGGAAGTCTTTCAAAACTTTTTCAACGGAGCCATACTAAGCAAAGGAGCTTTCCGGATTGTTGACAAAGAAACCGGAGAAACTATTGGCAGCACGCGGTTTTACGATTACAACCAGCAAGAAGACTACATACTCATCGGTTATACTTTTTATGCTGTTTCGTGTTGGGGAAAAGGAATCAATCCGCTCGTGAAAGCTTTGATGCTGGACTACATCTTTCAATTTGTTTCCAAGGTTCAGTTTCATATCGGATCAACGAATCTGCGTTCGCAAATAGCCATCGGCCGTTTGGGAGCTGAAAAAGTTTCCGAAGAAGACATTGCCTATTTCGGTGAAGCTCCGAAATTGAATTTCATCTACGAGATAACGCGGGAAAATTGGAGAAATAGAGTTCTGGCTTAATTTTCCGTTTTTTAGACCAAAGGGTATTAATACAGGAATTTTCCACAAATGTGGAAATGATTAGTGGCTGAAATATCACCTGGATTTTAGAGTACTTCTTTGTTGTTTGTTGTTTTTTGACGTACTTTTAATGGCTTGAAAAGCATTACATCTAAATTTAATTAATCAATTTGTAAACAAATGAAAACAGTAAAAATTATTGCTCTATGTGTAATGAGCTTAATTTCAGTTCAGTCTTTTGCTCAAACAGGAGTTGCTGAATTAAAAACCCCAACGATTAAAGCATTTTTAACTTCTTTAGATGGAACTGAAGCAACAGCTGAAAAGTCAGTGGCAAAGTTTTGTTCTCAAACAGTGATTGATAATAAAATGATTCCAATGGGAGCAAAAGTAGTCGTACTTGGTGAAAATGGGAACTGTGTTCGTTTTCAAACGACTTGGGTAATCGATGCAGATGACAAAGAAGAAGGAACCCAAATGATGGTATATGATATCTGTGAAGAAGGTGGGAAAATCACTTCTTTTGATCTAAATTTTGACTCCGAAGAGGAGTGAAAATTCTAAGTTCTTATGAATTGCGAATCATTGCAATTTGAAATAGATAAAAAAAATCCAGTGAGTTTCTTGCTGGATTTTTTTATCTATCCGTTTTTGGAAACTGAATCAATAAGCCCGGTTTGTAACTATCAAAGCAACAAATCAGCATTCTCAAATAGCAATCGGTCGTTTGGGAGCTGAAAAAGTTTCCGAAGAAGACATTGCCTATTTCACTGAAACTCCTAAATTGAATTTCATTTATGAAATAACCCGGGAAAATGGGAGAAATAGAGTTCTAGCTTTATTTTCCGTTTTTTAGACCAAAGAGTATTAATACAGGGATTTTCCACAAATGCGCAAATGATTGGTGGCGCTTACCAGTCGCCACAGTTACCAGCGAGACCGGTAGGCGAGCATCTATCTGTGCATCTGTGGAAAAGAAAACATCCCAATTTAATTTTTCAATTAATATTTAGGAAGTACTAAACCATAAAATCTATGAACGACCAAATCATTGAACAACTCAAATTCTGTAAAGAAAAAGACAAACGCATCTCCTTTTTAGTTGGTGCTGGCCTATCCGCCGAAAGTGGAATTCCTACATTCAGAGGAAAAGACGGTTACTGGGTTTCCGGATCCAAAAACTACAAAGCAGAAGAAATTGGCACCTACCAGATGTTCCAGGTAGCATCACAGGAAGTCTGGAAATGGTTTCTGTACCGCAAATCCGTTACGGAAGCTGCCAAACCGAACCAAAGTCATTACATGCTCAAAGAAATTGAAGACATTCTGACCGATCAATTTGCCTTGATTTCCCAAAATGTCGACAGTCTTCACCGGAAAGCGGGAAGTTCTGAAAACAGAACCTTCCTGATTCACGGGGATTTTGATTTTGTCAGATGCGGCGATGAATGCACCAATGTACTGTATCCGTTTCCCAAAGAAATTCCTCTGGAAAACAGGAATAAAGATATCATCACTCCTGAAGATTGGCAGGCATTGCGCTGTCCGGGATGCGGAGAAGATCTGCGTCCGCATGTATTGTGGTTCGATGAATACTACGACGAAAAGTATTACAAAAGAGACAGCGTCCTCCGAATTTCCAAGGAAACAGGAATTCTGTTTATCCTGGGAACTTCCGGTGCTACGAATTTACCACGAACAGTCACAGAAAACGTCCTTTCCAAAAACGGAATGGTGGTTGAAGTAAATATTGAAGACAATTATTTCAGCAGGCTGCTGGAAGATAAAAAGAACGGAATCAGTATCCGACAGGAAACTTCTCCTTTTTTGACAGAGCTAAAGAATGAATTGGAAAAGTGGTGGTAAAAAATAGTATGGTTTCTAAACATTCGAATATGAATAAGATATTTTTCGTTCTAGCCCTTTTACTAATCTGCCTGAGTTGCCAGGGACAAAAGAATCAGAAACAACAGAAAATCGCTTCAATGCAAGCAAAACCGATTGTCAACAGGACGGACAATTTGATTGGTTTCGCGTGTTTTGAAGGCGGTAGCGAGTCAAATATGGCAGCACTGTTTTCAAATCTTTTGACTGAGAAGCAATATTCAACAATTGTCAGCAAACTATATAGCAACAATGCTGCTGAGAAATACCTTGCTACAATTGTTTGTGAGAGACTTCATGCAAAGGCATTGATCAAATTATCTAAAACGGAACTCAAACAAATTAAGATCAACAAGTCCGGTAAGGATATGGTATCCATATGCTCCGGATGCACAGATTGGAATGAACTGAGTATACAGGAACTATTTAAATCCGACAAAAATTTTCTGGCAGATGCAACTGAACGATGGTTGAAAGAAATGATTAAATGATTTTGTCGAAATCGAATTAATCTTACATTTAAGTGCATGAACTATCTCGGACATATCTATTTTTCGAACAACGATCCGCAATTGGCAGTTGCCAACCTGTTCGGTGATTTTGTCAAAGGCAAAAAATACCTGGAGTATCCGGAATACATTCAGCAAGGAGTTTTGCTTCACCGGAAAATTGATCATTTCATCGACCATCATTTTGAAGTTTTGCACCTGATTCATGAAATCAGGCCGCATTTACCCAAAGTTGCTCCGATTGCCATTGATATTTATTTCGACCACTTACTTGCAAAAAACTGGGAACAATATCATCCCACAAAACTTCCTGATTTCTTATCAGGTTTCTATTCAAAAATAGATTTAAGTAATGAACCGTATCCATCAGATTTTAAACACTTTATCAGTCTTCTGATTGAGCGGAATTGGATGAGCTATTACCCAACAGAAGAAGGCTTATTCCGTATGTGCCAAGGGGTTAGCAATAAACTATCTTTTGAAAACGCGTTAAAGAACGGCCACACGGTGTTCTACACGTTTCAGAACGAAATTACTAGTTGCTTTCATGAATATATGCGCGATGCAAATGAATATTTAATAGGAACGATTTAGTCTTTTTTGTCGTTATTTGTTCGTAAGTTTGAATATGATGCAACAAGCCAACACTGGAATTCTTCGTTCGTTTTTTCTCGCAACCACCATGATCCTGGCGGCTTGCTCTTCCGAAAAAATAGACTTGAGAAAGAAACCGCTGAATGCTCATGACTTCGATCTTCCGGGAATCTACAAGCGTGGAAGCCTGGTTGTTCTGGCAGAAAACAGCTCCACTTCCTTCTTTATTTACAAAGGCAAAAAAATGGGATTCGAATACGAAATCCTGAAAGAATTTGCAGAAGACCTCGGTGTTGCGTTGGAAGTGAAAATCGTCAACAACCTGGACGAAATCAACGACATTTTAAACCGCGGAGAAGGCGATATTGTAGCTTGTAATTATACCGTCACCAGGGAACGACGATCCGAAATCAACTTCTCTACCCCATTTTTACAAACCAACCAGGTCCTGGTTCAACGAAAATCCACTCCCGAAACCAAAGATCAGCAAGTAACGTTTATCAGCGATCCCATTCAGCTTGCGAATAAAAAAGTGGTCGTTTGGGAAAAATCCAGTTATTATACCCGCCTGCTTCATTTACAGGACGAAATCGGAGATACAATCATGATTCGTCCGACCCAGGCCCAGGAAGGCGTTGAAGAATTAATCGAACAAGTATCCGATGGTGTGATTGATTATACAGTCGCGGAACGAAATGTGGCAGAAATCAACGAACGCTTTTACGACAACCTGGATGTCAGCCTTCCGATTTCTTTCAAACAAAACATCGCCTTCGGACTCAATAAAAAATCACCGATTCTTCAGAAAAGACTGAATATCTGGCTGTCGAAATTCATCAAACGTGAATCATTCTCTTACATCAAACGCAAATACTTTGAGCAAATCAGAAGTTCCATCGGTGGCGAAATCAACTTCAAATCCAGGAGAGGAACCATTTCTCCATTTGATGCCATTCTGAAAGCAGAAGGTGCTAAATACAACATTGACTGGCGTTTGGTAGCTGCATTGATCTTCCACGAAAGTAAATTCAACCCGAATGCGAGAGCCTTCGGAGGAGCTTACGGATTGATGCAATTCATGCCGGGAACTGGTCCGAAATTCGGTGTTTATCCGACTTCTCCTCCAGAAACCCAAATCCAGGGTGGATACAAATACCTGAACCGCATTACCAAATTATGGGCGGGAATCAAAAGTGAAGAAGAGCGCAATAAATTCATTCTTGCAAGCTACAATGCGGGTGCCGGACACATCCTGGATGCACAAAGACTTGCTGAGAAGAAAGGATTGAATCCGCACGTTTGGGAAGACAATGTCGAAAAAATGGTGATGAACCTGGGGAAACACTCTTATTACACCGATGAAGTGGTCAAAAGCGGTGCTTTCCGTGGAAATATTACCATTCGCTATGTCAGGGGAATTACTTCGCGGTATGAAACATACAAAACGCTCGTAAAACGCTGATTTCACCAGCAAAATTGTACCTTTGCGCATGCAACAACTGATTGTTATCGAAGGTCCGACGGCCAGTGGAAAAACGGCGCTTGCCGTAGCATTGGCACAAGCATTGAATACGGTCGTCCTTTCAGCAGATTCCAGGCAATTTTACAAAGAACTTTCCATTGGAACGGCAAAACCGAATCCGGAAGAAATGCAGGGAATCCGGCATTATTTCATCGATTCTCATCTGATTTCCGAGCCTGTAACGGCTGCTCAGTTTGAAGCAGAAGCCATGACTCTAATCCAGAATGAACTGGCACATTTTCCGCAACTCATTTTGGTGGGTGGTTCCGGACTCTTCATTGACGCGCTTTGTCTCGGGCTTGATCCGATTCCTACTGATCCGGAACTTCAGTTGAAACTGCGAAAAGAACTGGATGAAAACGGCCTTGAACCGTTATTAGCCGAATTAAAGGACAAAGACCCCGATTTCTTTTCACAAGTAGACACACAAAATCCGGTTCGGATTCTTCGTGCATTGGAAGTCATCCGTTTGACCGGACTTACCTTTTCTTCCTGGCGAAAAAAAGAAACTCCCCAAAGACCATTTGAAGTGCTTCGCTTTGTAATCGATCATCCGCGGGAAATCCTGTACGACCGGATTAACAAACGTGTAGATGGGATGATCCAAGCCGGTTTGATCGATGAAGTGCGAAGTGTTGAAAACTACCGGCATTTAACCGCTTTGCAAACAGTTGGATACAAGGAAGTATTTGATTATTTTGACGGCAAATACACGCTGGATATTTGTATCGAAAAGATCAAGCAGCATACACGGAATTATGCCAAAAGACAAATTACCTGGTTCAAAAGACACCCGGAAAGTATTTGGCTGAAAGCAGCGAATACTTCCGAAATGTGCAGCAATATTTTACAAAGCATTCAGCAATAACAACTTATAAAGTTGGAATGATATTTGAAAATGAATTGAAAAATTACTGAGATGAACATTCAATTTAATCAGGTCATGCCCTCACCGCTTGCCTCCATCAATCATGGTGCGGAAAGTATCTGGGGAAATACGGCAACACTTGAGTCAGGAAAAAAAATACTGCTGAACGCTTCTTCCGGCAAGGGAAAATCTACTTTTTCCATGACCGTTTTCGGAATCCGGAAAGATTACAACGGAACAATTCTCTACGACAACCGGGATATTCAATCGTTTTCAGTTGACGAATGGGTGGAAATCCGTCAGCGAAAAATTTCAACCGTTTTCCAGGATCTTCAGCTCTTTCATAAGTTAACTGTCGCAGAAAATCTGCATTTAAAGAATCATCTGACTGATTTCAAAACTGAATCCGAAATCAAAGCGATGCTTACAGCATTGGAGATCGAACACAAATGGGACGATCCCTGCGGCTTACTTTCCATGGGACAGCAACAGCGTGTGGCAATCGTGCGTTCATTGTGCCAGCCCTTTCAATGGCTGATTCTCGACGAACCTTTTTCGCACCTGGACGAACAAAACAGCTTAAAATGCCTTTCCATGATTGACGCCGAATGCAGCACACAAAAAGCCGGCTTCGTTCTCACATCACTGGATGATGACAGCCGTTTTCCATACGATTACGAATTAAAGCTCTGAGCCATGTTACGCAAATTATTATTTCAGCACCAGGACAAACGGCAATTGGTGATTGCTGTCATCGGAGCTTTTTTGGGAATGACCTTTCTAATTACTTCTATTCACTACCTGATCAAAGTCAATGATTTCGGAAAAGGAGCAGAAATTCTCGGTCCGAATACCATCATCGTACAAAAGAAAGTGTCCAGTTTCAGTACGCTGAACGTAGCTAAAACGGACTTTTCATTGAGTGAAATTGAACAGATTAAGAAAGAACCCTTCATTTTGGATGTTAAACCCGTTGAAGCGAACAATTTTACCGTTTCGATCGAAACTGCAGATCCGATGGTTCCGCGATTCCGGGGAAATATCTTTATTCAGACGGTTGATCCGGATTTCCTGGATGTGAAATCGAACAAATGGCATTGGAAAGAAGGCGATACACTCGTTCCGATGATTATGCCCCGCGACTTCCTTGTGATGCTGAATACGTATATGAGTTCCGCAGGGATTCCACAGGTGAGTGACGAACTGGCAATGGATATCAAATTCAAATTCGCATTGATGAACGATACGATGAAGGAATACATTTCCTGCCGCATCATCGGATTCACAAATGAAGTGCCTTCCGTCTTGGTTCCGCAAAGTTTCATGAACTGGGCAAATAAGCGTTTTGCGCCTGATGCAGAGCAAAAAATCACTCAAATCATGATTTCCGGAAAGGAAAATGAATTTGGCTTGGTAGAACAAATGCTGAAAGACAGGCATTTGGAATCGAAAAATGCACAGGTTATCGTTGGTCGATTGAAAAGTATGGTCGGAACGCTGATCCTGGTTGTGTTGGTCATTTCAATCATCGCCGTGTTCTTATCCGGTTTGGTCTTGATTCAATACTTACAACTGCTTTTGAGCAAGAATTTATATGAAGTAAGGACTTTGATGCGCCTCGGACATCATCCGAATACGCTGATCCGGACTTTTTTCATCTATTTCTCCAAAGTTTTTGGATTAATTGGCTTGCTCAGTCTCGGAACATTCATCGGATTTAAGTTATTTTTAGACTCCGTTTTCGAGTCGGGAGGTTTGTACATTGATACTCAGTTGAGTCTTCTGAGCATTACGGCATTGGTTTTAGCTTACGCCTTGTTTGCACTGGCTTCGTATCTCAGCGCCCGAAAGGGAATTTACGAACAGAACAATGGTTAATTTTATGTTAAACCAATGACTTTATTAATTTTGCTACGTCATGATAAAAAACAAAAACTCAAACATGAAACAACTTCTTGTAATTGCCCTGCTGCTTGTCTCCACGATGGGATTTGGTCAAAAATTGCGATTTAAAGTCGATGGCGCAAAAGACACAACAGTCTTTTTAACGAAATACTACGGTTCCAAGCTATTTTACGCTGATACAGGTGAAATGAAAGGCGGTGTGGTGGAATTCACCGCAAAACCTGATTTAAAGCCTGGAATCGTTGCTTTATTGATGCCGGGACAGAAGTATTTCGAAGTGATTTATAACAAGGAAGATATCTCTATCGAAACCAAAGGTCCGGATTTCGTTGCAAACATGAAAGTGAAGAAATCTGAGGAGAACAAAGTGTTTGTTGCTTATATCAATTACTTACAGGAGCAGCGAAAAGCAGCTACCGGTTTTTCCGAAGAACGTAAAAAATTCAAGGAAGGTGACGCACAATACAAACGTTTGGGGGAAAAAATGGATTCTGTTTCCAAACTGGTAAGCAATTACCAATTGGACCTTCAAAAAAACAATCCGACCAAACTGGTTTCCAAAATCATCAAAATGTCGATGGACGTAGTGGTTCCTGACGCTCCGAAAGATGCAAACGGAAAAGTAATTGATGAGAATTTCAGATATACTTACTACCGGGCTCATTACTGGGATAACATCGATATGAAAGACGACCGTTTGGTAAACACGCCGGTTTTCGGATCAAAAATGGAATATTTCTTTGGAAAAAACATGTTGATTCAACACCCGGATTCGGTTTTGGCTTTCGCTTTCCCTTTCTGTGATCAGTTTGACAAGAAGTCGGAAATGTTTAAATATTCGGTGGACTACATCACCAATACCTTCGCGAAATCCAACATTATGGGAATGGATAAGGTGTATGTGTACATGGTAAACCGTTACTACTGTAAAACAGACGAAAAAGGTAATTCCATTGCTTATTGGATGACTAACAAGGAAAAACTGGATGAGCTTTGCAAAGAAAACAAAGTACGCATGAACCTGGTTCAGGGTGTTCGTCCTCCGAATATCAGCTTACGCGATACAACGGATGTGAACTGGAAAGATTTCTACAGTTTGAAAAGCGAATATACGATTCTTTATTTCTGGGATCCGGAATGCGGACATTGTAAGAAAACAACTCCGAAACTGGAGACTTTGTATCAGAAAAAGTTCAAAGCACGTAACGTAGAAATCTTCGCTGTTGGAAAAGCAACCAATGAAGATTTTGAGAAATGGAAAAAATTCATCCGCGATAACAAACTGACATTCATCAATGTCGGATTGACAAAGAAATTGTTCGAGGAAGCTACCGCAGATCCGAGACAATTTGTTCCGAAGTACACCACATTGGAAGCTTTGAATTACCACGATACATATGACATTTATGCTACTCCGCGTATTTTTGTATTGGACAAAGACAAAAAGATTATTGCAAAGCAGTTGACTATTTCTCAATTGGAGGATTTCATCGACCGCATGCAGAATGTGAAAAACGCAGAAAAACTATTCCCTCCGGATCCGGAAGAGGAAGCACATTGATACGGAAAACCGGCACTTCGACCTCGCTCAGTGCCGGTTTTTTTATTTTATGAATCCACCATTCAAAATTATTTTCGGCTTAAAAGACTCATCAGCAACTTATTAATGTTAAAATCGAAAGAATTCTTATTTTACAAGGGTTTTAAACCAATTTCTTAATCATTTTTTAATATTTTTGGTAACACACTTTTTACCAAATGAAAACTATTACTGCTCTCCTGTTATGCCTGTTTTGGCATTCCACCTATTTTGCTCAATGTCCAACTTGCGGAAACGGAGTTGTTGACGCCGGTGAAACCAGTCTCAATTGCCCTTCTGATGTTCCGAAAGATGCCAGCTGCGTAAGTCCTTGTGCACAACCAGGATCTGCAGAATCGACTGCCGGAACACGTGTTTCCTATGATTTTACAGGAACAACAACCTTCAGCGCTACCGGATTACCGGCCGGATGGAATTTCGGGAGTGCCCCAACTGCAACGTCCGCTTCAACCTTAGCCGCTGCCGGAACGGATACTTACGGTGGAAAAGCCGGAGTGGTGCAACCAAACGGAACAACCGCCGGACTAAACGGATTCTGTATCGGGAACATTGCAAATTCAGTAGCCGTTGGGGCCAGCGGAGCAAACGGAAAATTAGGCGCAAATTTCGACGGAAGAGCGAATGTAGCTCAAAACCCTAGTTATGCTGTCTTAAGAGGAACCAACAATCCAACCATCGTATCTCCTTCCTATAACATGTCGGCAGTAGAAGGTTTTAAAATCCAGTTCTGGGCTGCCACTTCTGAAACTTCGTGCTCACAATCCAATTCCTGGGGCAGTTGCACCGGGAACAATGCGTACCTGGATTTTTCTTCCAACGGCGGAACCTCCTGGACACAAATCATGACTTTGAACACCAGCTCGACGAATACAGATATGTGTACCTACAATAACTCAAACACCGTTTGGTTGAAAGACGGAAGCTGGTCACGGGTTTGTTTAACGGTATTTAAGTCTGCAAGCTCTCCGGGAAATTACTACCCGGCAGCAAGCGGCTCGTCTGCTCCATCCGGAATCATGGTCAGCAGTGCATATTTCACTGCTAATTTCCAATTCAGAATCCGGTACGTGCAATCCGCAAGTTGCAATGTTACAGCTACTGCACTTAATCCCGGGCGTTATTTGGCGGTAGATTACCCGGTTGTTACTTCCGGAAACGAAATGATTCCCTGCGGAATTTCCTTTGCCAATATGTGCGGTTACGGATTGGACAACAACGACGACGGAGTTGGTTCCTCTATCCTTACAACAAGTACAACAGCATTCGGAACTCAAAAACGAAGTGTAAATCATGCCGAAAGAGGTGTAGAAATCTTCAATTCTCAGAACACTACTTTTGGAGTAAACAATGCATCCGGATCTAATTTCTCAACCAATTATGATTTGTGTAATGCGGAAGGTGGCGACAAACAATGTGTCGACTGGCAGGGAAACAACAATTCCTATGCGGCCGTTTACGAATGTATCACGGATTGGGAAACTTCCGGAATATCTGTTTCCTATTACAAAGGATCTACCCCGCAATCCATTTCCATGAGTAAAGTATCAACTGCAGGAAAAACAGCTGCTATCGGTTGGAGACACACAGCAACGTTGTATTCGAATTGCGGCGGTACTTCGGATCTGAATGCCGGATGCAACGGCTATATGTTCAAATCAGGGTCTTTACCGATTCAATTCCCGCGAGTATTCTATAATTTGGGAACCAACTTACTCGGGCAATCCTGGACATTCTATGGTTCAACAACCTGTATCAATTACTTCAACGGCCCGGTCTTTTCTCCGATTGCTATTCCGAAGGCCTTGCCAGCTTCTCCCAATTACACGGTTTGCATCGGAACGGATTTAGTCTTCACTGCGGATGTGGATTATTGCAACACCAGCGGATTTGCCGGTTCTGCAACCGTCAGTATTACAGGTCCGGGAGGTTTTTCCGAAACCATCAACGGCGGTTCAACCGGGTCTACTCCTATTACACTTGCAGGTGATTATTTCCTAACCGGGCACACTCCTGATTCTCCGGAACAGTGCCTGGATTGCGGAAGAACCATTTGCGTAACGATTGCTCAAACCGATATTGAAAGCTGTTTAAGCGCTTTACCTGTAGGGCTGAAAAACTTTAGACTACAATCCAAAGAATCCGTTGTGGAATTGTTTTGGGAAACGGAAAGCGAACTGAACAGTGATCGGTTTGAGATTGAGCGTTCCGCAAACGGAAGCGATTTTGTTCGGATCGGAAACACTCCGGCAAAAGGAAGCAGTTCTGATCTTCACTATTACCGTTTCCCCGATTCAGAACCGTTGAACGGGCTTTCGTATTACCGATTGAAAATGATTGATCTGAACGGAAGCAGTCGTTATTCTGCGATTATTTCCAATAAAATCAACTTTACGGAAGTTCAGATCGTACCAAACCCAAATAACGGAAGCTTCCTGGTTAGCGGTTTAAACGGAATCAACACATTAGAACTTTTTGATCTCCAGGGAAAACTCATTCAATCGAAAGAAAGCAATGAAGCAATTGTTTCTTTTGAAACGGGGCAAAAGTCTGGAATTTACATTCTTCAGATCAGCAATTCAAAACGGAATGAGGTTTTGAGAATTGTTGTAGAGTAAGACAAAATGAATTACGAATTACGAATTACGAATTACGAATTACGAATTACGAATTCCTAAATTACGCAAGTCTCCAAATCTGAGATGAGAAAATTAGACTCTTTTTTTACAAGTATTTTGATTTAGATAATCGTTTATTCTCGTTACTTAAATTATCCAATCCTAGAAAATTTCTAATTGTCTCTTGAACTGCATAATTATGATTTGAAAATTCAACAATATCGACTTCTTGACCCGAATTAATCTTTTTAATTACTGAGTTTATATGATTAGAAATAAATTTTTCTTATTGATGATTCATTCTTAATCTATTCTTTAGGAAAATAAATAGTGTGGAAAACTGAAAACAAAAGAGCTTGATTTTAATCCACTTGTTGCTTAAATTTCAATAAAAATCAAAATGACTATTAAAACCCATGAAGAAATAAAGCAGGAACTTAAAAAAGAAATGGAGCGAATCAGAAATCTTTGGGATCACTATTTTTTAGATTATAAGAGTCTTTCATCCATGATTCGATACCCTAATAATACAAATCACAAATATGTTGGGATCATTATCGGAAATTTAATTGACACTTTCGATATTATATACACTGAACATAAGTCTAATCGTTATGCATCAAATATGAGCCTCATGCAGGCAATTTATATTCAACAGGATTTCATTGAAGAATTACTGCATATTTTTAAATGTGGAATAAGCAAAAATGATTTAAAAAATGATGCTAATTACGACATCAATCGTGATATTCGAAATGAGTTAATGGGGCATCCAATTCGAAAAATAAGAGGTGAACTTATTTCAACAACTCTTCTTGCTTACAATGGACCTGAAGGTTGTATTAATTATATGAGATACCATAAAGACAATGATTTTTCATTCGAAATGATGTCTCATAATATTGAAGAAATCATTGCTCGACATACTGACTTTATTAAGACGTACTTTGAAAAGATTATTGCTCAAATTGAAGTAATGATGCAATCTTTCATGAACAAACTAAGGCATTTGGATTCAATATCTCGTCAAATTGAATTCTCAAGCTTGTTGGATTTTGTATTTAGGTGTTTTGAAGCTATTAAAGACCAAGATTTCGTTTATGATAAGGAATCTTTGAAGATAATTTATGAAAAAAGAAATCACCATATTCGATACCAAAACCTAATTGATTGTTTCTATAGTGACTTAAGTGAATCAATAAATGGTCACCTTGATAATCTTGATAAAATTTTCAATCCAAAAGAAGATGATTTTGTAGATAAAGATTATAAAATCCCTGAAGTAATCATTAACGTAATAGCTAGCTTATCTGATGAAAATAATGAAGACGAAAAATTAGATTTGAGAACAATTGAAACCAACAAAAAAAGAAGTTTTCATTATGAATTGGGTAAGCTGTCCACAAAGCATGAATTGTTCGATATGTTTCATAGAATTCTTATGAAAGAATTTTCTGAAAATGAACTTATAGTAGAAGAATTAGATCATATGAAAAAACATCAATATTCTGACATTGAATACTACTGTGCTTATAGACTGCTTCGACAGGAAGTGGAGAAATATGAAGATACATATTCATAAAACTTCACTCATTTATTCTTTAATGTTGAGACTTGCGTAATTTACGAATTGCAATTATTTATTTCGTTATCTCAATAAGTTCAGGTGTCCGTGAAGGATTTCTCTCTCATCGTTCTTCGAATACTTAAACTCAATGCGCCAGGTGTAGATTCCTTCCGGTGAAGGAATTCCGTTGTACGTGCCGTCCCAGCCGATCTGCAGGTCCTTCGACTCGAAAACAATTTCTCCCCAGCGGTTAAAAATCTGTAGTTTGAAATCGGAAGAATCGATTCCGGAAGAAAAGACCGGAGTGAAAATAGGATTCATCTCATTTCCATCCGGTGTGAATGTATTCGGAACGTAGTAAATAACTCCACCTTCCATGTAAACGGTTCCAAAGGCAATATCCGTGCATCCGTATTGATTTGTTACCAACAGACTCACCGCAAAGGAGCGAAATTCCTCCGACGAATACGCATGGGTCGGAGAAAAGAGATCAGAAGCTGTTCCGTCACCGAAATTCCATTCGTAATGAATTCCTCCCTGGGATTGATTGATCATCGTTGTCGATGGGTTTTCCGAACTCAAAATAACCGGAGACGGTTGAAACGACGCAATCGGATCAGGATCTACACAAACGATTGATTGGAAATCAGCAGAGGCTGAACATCCCGAATTGGAAACAACATCCACCGTAAGATCATAACAACCCGGATTTTCAAAGGTTACTTGCTGATTACCACAACCACTCAGAACAGCTCCATTCGAAAAAGTCCAGGCAGCGCTTGCACAATCCGTTGAAGCATTATTAAATGTCACCGATAAAGGTGCACAACCCAGCGCAGTTGAAGATGAGACCATAACGACCGGAAGCGGATTTACTGTCACCACTACTTTATCAATAGCCGTACACCCGGCATTCGCATCGTTTGCTGTAACGGTATAAATCGTTGTTATTTGTGGGGAAAAAGGTGTATTATTTGTAACTCCGTTGTCCCAACTAAAAGTGACATTATTTCCGGGCGAAGTCGCATTCAGCACAACGTTTTGCCCGATACAGATTGCCTGATCCGACCCTGCATCAACCGCCAGACTGTTCAGATCAACGAGGATAGTATCTCTCATCCAACAATTATTCACTCCCGAATTCACAGAAAGCCAGTATTCACCGGATGTCGTCACTGTAATCGTAGGTGTTGTCTCACCGGTTGACCACAAATAAGACGTCGCATTGATTCCCGGATTAATAGTCGCGCTGACATCACACGTTTCGATATCCGGACCTATATCAATTGTTCCGGTGAATGGTGTGTTACTTTCAGGTAATGGTTTGTTTAACACATAAACCGGTGAAAAAGATCCGGAAGCAGCTCCATAAGAGGAATTACAAGCAGGATTACCGGTTAAATCGACTCCTACATCTCCGGGAATAAACGTAGTTGTCACATTGGGTGGAATTCCGCTTCCTGAATATTGTATCGCACCGGTTCCGCCACCACCACCCGTTCCGAAACAAGACGGATAACTCGTCATCTGATCTCCACCGTCTCCGCCATCAACCCGCAAGATCAGGTTCCCGACAAACGAATTTACCTCCAGGGCAATTGTACCACCTGCGCCACCGCCGCCAGCTCCGTCACCAATGCTGTTAGGAGTACTGATGACATTAGTTCCAGTCGATTCAATATACATATTGTTATTGGTCACAATGGTTCCCGCCCTGATAATGACAATTCCACCACCGTTCGAACCTGAATTTCCAACACCATCATTATAATCCGGTGAACCGCCGCCGCCGCCCATAAAAAGTCTTCCCAAACCGTAATTCAACGCTTTTCCGCCTTCCCCACCAATGGGCTGCTGTCCGCAAAAACCTGCCTGATCTCCGCCACGACCACCTTTGCTTCCGTTTGAACCGCCGCCGCCACCGGAATTATGTTTATTTCCGCCGCCACCGCCATTTGCCAATGCTCCGCGGCCGCCATTCATTGCCGCACTTACTTCTGCGATTCCTTCTCCTTTTTCTGCCCCATATCCTGAAGCAACGGGATAATAATAATCAGGAAAATTACCACAACCACCATCCGGGTTGAAACTTGAAAAAGATCCGCGAAAACCTGCTCCTGTAGCTGAAATCGCCGCATCAAGAGTCAGCGTTCCGGAAACTTCCATGACGAGAACTCCTCCTGTACTTCCATTCCAGGGCTGCGGAAAAAGTGAACCGGTAACCGTTATATTGGAGTATTGAGGAACACGGATTAACTGAACGTGACCCGAAATATCATAACCATTCAGCAATTGATATTGAAGTGTGACTGTATTTCCCGAAATTGCAACAATTTTGGCGAACTCATAGTTTCCACAATTGTGATAATTGGTGATATTTCCGAAATTGGCACTATTGGACACATCGATTTCAGCTCCTTTCATTTGAATAATCAATACGCGGTCTCCGACTGATAAAAAAGACGCATCCGCAACACTTAGTTCATTGCAAAATACTTGTGTAACCGGGGTGTATTGATTAATAATTCCCGATATCTGCGCATGGAAATTACCTGACAATAAAGAGGCAGCAAAGAAAATCATAGATAGCAGCCAGCATTTCATAGAGAAAACGGTTCTGTTCGTTATACAAAACGTAGTTCACTCAAAAGTGTTGTGTCTATTTTACAGGAAAACATTTAAACACTTTAATCCGTTGATTGATCGGGGGTAAATGACATTTTTTCTGCCGGAGGAATCAATTAAATCAATCTAAAACAGCATGTTGAAAGGAAAACACGAGGTATTTTAATTACCAATAGTTCATTATCAAGGAGTGAATTCGACTCTTGATAATGAATACATTACTCATTGATAATTATCAGTCGTAAACTCCTTCCAGGCCGCTTCGTTCGTTTTTGGGAATGCGGAAAAGCAACAACAAACCTACAATGAAGAAAAAGGCTACAGAAACTACTGAATAGCGGATCGATTCAAACCCGATTTCCATTAATCCGAAGAACAAGGTTCCGGTAACAATCCCGATTTTCTCCGTCGCATCATAGAACGAGAAATAACTCGCATTGTCTTCTGTTTCCGGTAGGTATTTGGAATACGTTGAACGCGCCATTGCCTGAACTCCTCCCATTACAATTCCAACCGCACAAGCAAGGCAGTAGAATTCGACCGGAGTTTCTATCACGAAAGCCGCAGCACAAACTCCTAGCCAGATCACCAGTGAAATTCCCAATGTTTTGACGTTTCCGATTTTTCCGGACAAACGGGACATCACGAAGGCTCCTGCCGCTCCTAAAAGCTGGATCAATAAAATAGCAATGATTAAGCCACTGTCGTCTACTTTTCCGTCTTTCACCGGCCAGGCAATTTCTTTCTTTGCAAAGAAGGTTGCCATCAGCATCACAGTCTGAACTCCGGTATTGAAGAAGAAGAAGGAAGTCAGGTAACGCTTCAGACGTTTGGTTTTGCGGAATTCGGCAAAAACACCTCTCAATTCTTTAAATCCTTTCCAGATATATCCTTTTTCCTTGATCCGGGTAGAAGTTGTATTCGGCAAAACGCGGTAAGTAAATTGCGAGAATCCAATCCACCATAAACCAACCAATACAAAACAATATTGCACCGGCATGGCTTCTTTTACATTAAGTGTACTCGGATCATCAAAGAAAGAGAAGATCGGAACTTTGATCAGAACCAAACAAAGAATCAGCAAGACCATCGAACCAAGATACCCCATCGAAAATCCGCGTGCTGAAATCTTATCAAGGTCTTTTTTATGTGCAATTTCAGGTAAATAGGAATTGTAGAATACCAAACTGTTCCAAAATCCGATACTGGCGAAGAAGAGTGAAAGCATAGCAACTTCCAGCAAGCCATCCCGCATCAGATCAGTGAAGAAATACAGGGAAATACAGGACAATGCTCCTAAATAACAGAAGAATTGCAAAAAACGTTTCTTATTTCCGCGATAATCGGCAATACCGGATAAAAACGGCGATGAAAAAGATACAACTAAAAAGGAAGCTGATAAAACGAAGCTCATCAGAGCCGAATTCGGAATTTCCATTCCCAGGAAATTGACCATGACTTCTTCTCCTTTTTTAAGCAAAGAAGGATCCAGTTCTCTCCAGGTTTTCCCGATATTCTCCGACTTTTCTGATAAATACTGTTTCGTAGTCATCGTATCGTAAAAGATCGGAAAGATCGCAGATGAAATTACCAGATTGTAGACTGAGTTTGCCCAGTCGTACATCACCCAGCCTTTAATGACCTTTTTGTCGCCTTTTTGTATTGCCATAAGTAGAAAGTAGCTTGTTAAGCTGTAACCGGGTTCACATAATCGCTCAAGTAAGCAAAGTATGAAGTCAGGTTACCATTCAGATCGGTTTCGGATGCACGCCCGATGATGTTATCCGGATCATCTCCGAACAAATGCGGGAATACAGATTTAATCAATTCGTTTCCGAAATCCTCGGACGCATCTTTCGGTAGTTCGCATGGAAGGTTATCAACCGCCATCACCGTAATCGCTCCATCTTGTTTCCAATCACATTCCAAACCTGTTTGCGGATCATAACCATACAACGGATCTGAAATTTTTGATGAACGGATGGAAGATGCTATCGGCCCCTGGATGTCGCACGAAACGTCTGCAATCACTTGAATTTTATTTTTTTCTGATTTCAAATCATCTGCTGTTAAGATAAACGGCGATTTACTGCTCCAGAAGTGACACGCAATGTATAAATCTGCTACCCGGGAATATCTTCCGAAACTGGATTCATATATTTCAGGAGTCGTATAAAACTCTTGCTTGCTGAATGGTTTTCCGTCTTTACGCTTGTAATAATCTTCGATTTCCAAATGTGTATAAACAGGTGTATCGAAGTTTTCCGCCAGGAATTCTTCCGGGCTCACTTCTGTGAACGGAAGCAGATCCATGATTTCACGTGCTCCGTAACCTACTCTTCCGAAACCTGTCAGAACGAGTTTTGTATTTGCAGGAAGAACTACTTTGTGTAATTCTTCTTCCATTTCTTTTCTTCCGGAACACTGATTTGCCGGTTTTAAGCTGTACAGGTTATTTCTTTCACCATAAGCCAGCAAACCGTTATATGCTCCTACAATTCCTGCATAGCGTCCGAATCCGATAATGCGTTTATTCTCTTTCGATTTCAGCACTTCGTAATCGATCAACTGGATCTTCTGTTCCAGGATTGCACGCAGCAAACCTCTGTTGTATGGTTGTTTTTTAATGGTATGTGAAAAGAAAAGGAATTTCTTTCCGGGAATCAGATCCTGGATATTCACTTCTTTCACTCCCATGATGATGTCACAATCTGACAAATCTTTCACCACTTCAATCCCTTCAGCCACATATTCTTCATCTTTGAACGCGCGAATTTCACTCGCTTGTACCACTACTTTCACTTGTGGAAACTTCATCTCAACCAACTTACATTGTTTTGGTGTGAGTGGAACTCGCTTATCAGGCGGAACTTTACCTTCCTTGACGATGCCTAATTTCACTTGATTCATGTTCTTCTTTAATATTCTTTGATAGGTTCAGAAAGGAGAAAGTTATCAATAAATTCTCTCACTACTCCGGTTCCTCCATTTTTTGTTAATACAATATCTACCTCTTTCTTGACTTCCTGAACTGCATCTTTCGGGCAAGCTCTCAAGCCAACTTCACGCATAATGGACAAGTCATTGATGTCGTCGCCGATGATTGCCACCTGATCCAATGAAATAGACAGCTCTTCACACCATTGTTTCAAAACGGTAATTTTTTGCTCTCTTCCCACATATACGTGATCAATTCTCAATACTTCCGCACGATTCAGTACCATTTTGTCCGTAAACGCCGAAGAAATGATTCCACAGACCAACCCTTTTTCGCGGGCTTTCATGATCGCCATTCCATCTTTCGTGTTGTACTTTTTGATCTGATCTCCGGATTCGGTATAATACATTCCGCCATCCGTCATCACGCCGTCTACATCCAGAACAAGAAATTTGATTTTCTCTATTTTACTCTTCAAATGATCGAAAACAAACAGCGGTTTGAATAGCAGGGAATAAAAATCCACTTCGTATTCTTCCGCTACTGCTTCCAGGTCCAGGATTGACAGCTCGGTCACTCCGTCTACGTTAAAATCCTGCAGCATCTGGTAAAAATCGACACCGAATTTTGCGCAAAGACCTTTGATATTTTGCTCTAAAAACAAGACTAGACCAATTTATATCCAACGCTGGAAGCAATCGGATTAAGCGTTTGTAACAATTGTTTGAATTCGTCGTGATTCAATTGCTGGGAAGCATCTGATTTTGCCACTTTCGGATTCGGATGCACTTCGATCAATAAACCGTCGACACCTAAAGCCGTACAAGCTCTTGATAAACCTGCCACTCCGTAAGCATACCCCATTGCATGGCTCGGATCCAAAATTACCGGCAAGTTGGTATAATGCTTTAACCACTCTACTCCGCACAAATCCAAGGTGAATCGCGTTCCTGTTTCAAATGTTCTGATTCCACGTTCGCACAATACCACGTTTTCATTTCCTCCCGAAAGCACAAATTCTGCTGCCTGAACGAATTCCTGCAGTGTTGTTCCGAATCCACGTTTGATCAAAACAGTTTTCTGTGTTTTCGCACAGGCACGCAAAATTCCCTGGTCATACATCGCTTTCGCTCCGACCTGGATCACATCTGCATGTTCAATAATTTCATCGATATGTGTCGCATCACGCGCTTCCGTTACGACAGAAAACCCGTATTCTTCGCGCATTTTAGCAAGCAATTTCAATCCTTCCAAACCTAAGCCCTGGAAACTGTAAGGGCTTGTTCTCGGCTTGTAGCATCCTCCTCTCAACGAAGTCAATCCTAAGGATTTCAATAATTCGGAAGATTCCCGGATCTGTTCTTCGGATTCAACGGAACAAGGTCCTGAAATCACAATCGTGTTTCCTGTTTTTCCTCCAACCGTTACATGACCGATTTTCACTTCACGTGTTTCCGAACGGTAATTTCTGGATGCCAATTGCATGTCGTTCGGGAAAACCCAATGTGCATCTGTTACCCCTTCCAATGCTGCAGGAACTTCCTTCACACCGGAACCGGTAACCAATACATTTACCCCTTGAGAAACCAAGTGAAATGCTTTGTTTTCTTCAGCTAATTTGGCTGCATCAGCCGCACTTACCGATTGTTTTAAATGAATAATCATATTTCCCCTTTAATCAGGTTTACGAATGTTAAAATCCCTTTTGCTTTATTCTCCTGGTCGACAACCGGCAAATAAAGAATCGGGAATGCATATTTTTTAATCTGTTGTAGTAAGTCGTTTACAGTTGCTGTTTCGCGGATCACCAAAGGAGTTGTATTCATGATTTCAGAAATGGATTCCTGGCTCAGATTTCCTTTTGTACGAATCAGGCTTTTGCGAATATCCGCGTTTGAGATCAAACCTTTCAGATCGGATTGTTGATTCACCACTAAGGTAAAACCTAATTTCCCGATTTCGATTGCGTTCAGAACTTCCAACACGGATGCTTCTTCACCGATTACCGGTGCTTCGCTCAAAGGAATCATGAAATCTTTCACTAAGAATTGTGAATCCAGGTTCCGCTTCGTCAAATCCATCAACGCATGTCCGATACTAGGTGCGTTAAACAAATAAGATCCGGAAACAGATGTATGAACCCCCATATTTCTCAGGATAAAGGAAACTTCGCCGTTTACTCCGCCATCCACATGCACTGATTTACCCGGATATTTTTGTTGAAAATCACGAATCTTCTTGAAGTTCACCGAATCAAAAACACCTCCGCTTTGTCCCGGAATGGTTGCCATGATCAGAATGAAATCAAAGTTCTGGTACTTGTCAAACGCTTCGATCGGAGTTGGTGTAATAATCGCCAATCCTTTCTTTCCGGTAATATCAGCAGGAATTTCCAATTCTTCTTCCAGGTCTTCCAGCTGAAAAGTCACGTATTCCACCGGAACTTCACGTAACAAATCAAAATATTTCGACGGATGTTTCGTTATGATATGCAAATCGACCGGGATATTGCACCAGGTTCTGATTTTGCTGATATCCTCGAAAACCGAAGGATCATCGTTACAGTCAACATGCAATAAATCCACATGGTGAGCAGCCAAATCCTGAATAGTTTCCGACAGGTCGCGTTTCTTATCCGAATAAATCGAAGCAGATATTCTCATAGCACAAAAATAGCTAAAGTATTCCCTTTACAAGGTATGTTCATCAAATGATATTAACAGAATTTGCACAAAAAATGATTGTTATTTTAACATCCGGTTTGTTTTGATACGGACTTATCAAAAATGAACGTTAAACCGGACTTTGAGACAAAAATCGTAGTCTCTGTTCTTTTGTAGGAAGCGCACAAAAATTACCAGCTAAATGCATCCTTCGTTTGGCAATAAACGAATAGATTCCGTCACGGATAAAACGCGGAACAATCCAGCCGATTTTCCCTAACTGATACGGAAAGCGTAAGTAGTTTAAGGCCTTCAATGCAGCCGTAGATCGCTTATTCAATTGTTTGGTATCCCAGAAGTAAAAAGTAGACAAATCTATTTCCGGTATCCCCAACTGAAGAAAAAATGCTTTTGCATAGTCACTTTGAAGCGCACAAAAATGAATTTCATCGTTCCTTTCATGATTCAGAATAAACTGAACGGTCTTATTGCAAAAACCACAATCTCCGTCGTAAAAAATGATCGGTTTATTCATAGGAGCAAAGATACGAAACAGAATTTTTACATTGAATACTAAGAAGTAACATAACAACGGACTTTCAGTCGCGACATGAGAGAAGAACGCTAATTCTGAAGCTGTTTTCATGTTCTTTGCCATCGCCGCAAAGAACCAAAAGTCTAGGCCTGTATTCGAAAAACTGAAAAGTACACGGCATTTCGCGAAAGCATTTAAAACTCGTCCGCCAGCATTGGCTGATCGGACTCAAACAGGAAATGCTTTTTTTCGCTCCATTTGTTTCTTTTCTACGTTTTTCAGCATAAGGGCCATTGAACAATCTTGCTTCGAAACAGAAATAGAATCGTATTTTTGAAGAAGTTAAAACTGTTCTAGGGTTTATAACCCTAGAAGGGTGGTTAATTATTTTTTACGTATATTATATTAAAGAGCAATAAAATGAATTTTGGGATTTTACTTTCAGGTTCCGGTGTCTACGACGGAGCTGAAATCCAGGAAGCTGTATTAAGCATGCTTGCCGTTTCTGAATTGGGTGATACGTATACTTGTATCGGTGTAAACGCTGATCAATTTCACGTTATCAATCATGCAACCGGAGAGGTGATGAACGAATCCCGGAATATGTTCGTGGAAGCGGCGCGTATTGCACGCGGAAACATTGTCCAGATCCAGGACATCCAACCCTCAGATATCGATGCCTTGATTATTCCGGGCGGATTCGGAAGCGCGAAAAATTTCACCAAATGGGCTTTTGAAGGCCCGGACGGAACGATTTTACCGGAAGTAAAATTGCTTTTAGTCAATTTAATCAACATCGGGAAACCGATTGCAGCACTTTGTGTGAGCCCGGTTGTTTTGGCGAAAGCATTGGAAGATTCTTCCATTCATCCTTCTTTAACAATTGGTTCCAATGCGGCTTCTTCACCATATGATATTGAAGCTTTTTCCCAGGGACTTGAAAAAACCGGAGCAAAAACAACCTATAAAACCGTTCAGGAAATTCATGTTGATTTGGAAAACAAAATCGTGACGGCCCCATGCTACATGATGGACGCTTCGATTAGCGATATCTGGAAAAACATTCAGCAGGCAATCACGGAATTGAAGAAATTGGCAACGATATGATTCCTGACTACGCTGCCAAATCAACCCATTACAAAAACGTTGTCAATCAGATTAATAAACGATTGACACTCATTGGCTGGTCCAGGTTGTTTGCACTTGTCCTGGCTGTTTTTTGCTTTTATCGATCCAAAAGCCATTTTGAAGCATTGTTCCTGATTTCGGGCATCTTGTTTTCAGCAGGATTCGTTTTCCTGGTTTTATATCATTTCAAAGTGAAACGAAAACTGCAAATCGCAAGCACTTACCTGTGGCTGAATGAATCCGAAGAAAAATTCATCAAAGGAGCCGTTCCATATTATCCGAACGGACAGGAATTTACCGATACAAATCATCCTTACTCTTTTGATATTGATTTATTTGGACCGCATTCGCTTTATGAACACTTGAACCGGACTTCAACGATCATCGGGCGCGAAAAACTGGCACAAGCCTTATTGAATGTCAAATCCCGCGAAGCACTTGCAGAAACGCAGGAAGCTGTGCAGGAAATTGCCGAGGATCTTGAATGGAGACAAGCATTCCAGGTCTATGCAAAACTAGGTGAAGACACCAAAGAAATCCGGAAATACATTGAGACCTGGCAGGATTCCAAACAATCTCTTTCTATTTTCTCGGTAATTCTTTCCTTTTTAGGACCATTGGCGGGTTTATCGACGATGATTCTTTTCTGGCAGACAGAAAATATTCTTTGGTTCAATTGGGGAGTTGCATTGTTTTCAGTCAATATGCTTCTTTTCGGCTTGGTTCACACTACTATTCGAAAGGAAATAGGGAAAACAGAACGAATTGGAGCGGCTCTGCTTGCTTATAGTGAAATGCTGCAATTGATTGAAAGCAGAGCTTGGAAATCGAAGCAACTACAAGAAATCCATCAAAAAATACATTCCAAAAACCAGGCTGCAAGTTCTTTACTCAGAGAATCATCCCGGATTTATGGAAACCTCGACAGTATCAACAACGGATTCGCTGTTTTCCTGCTAAACGGAACGCTTCAGTTTCACGTACATATCTTCCGTCAGTTAGTGCGTTGGAAGAAGCATCACAGGGAATCGATCAGTCAATGGATTGAACAAATTGCAGAAGTTGAAAGCATTCTTTCTTTCAGTAATTTCAAGGTAAACAATCCGGAATACAGCTTCCCTGTTTTAACAGAAAACCAAATTGTATTCGAAGCTTTAGGACATCCGCTGATCTCTAAAAAATCGCGTATCAACAATTCCATTTCATTCGATAACGAACGTTTTGTGATTCTCACCGGATCCAACATGTCGGGGAAAAGTACGTTCCTCAGAACCCTGGGAATTGGAGTTATTCTAGCAAACGCAGGTTCGGTTGTCCCGGCTAAAAACGCATACTTCTACCCGATTCCGCTACTCGTTTCCATGCGTTTGAGCGATTCACTTTCGGAAAGCACTTCCTATTTCTTCTCAGAGGTGAAGCGATTAAAACTGATTATCGATCATTTGAACACTGAAAACGCTTTTGTGCTCCTGGATGAAATTCTACGGGGAACCAATTCTGACGACAAACGAAACGGTACGATCGGGATTGTGGAGCAAATGGTTCGTTTAAATGCCATCGGGATGATCGCCACCCATGATTTGGAAGTTTGCGAAACCACCAAGGCACATCCGTCGTATTTAAAGAACAAATGTTTCGAGGTGGAAATCAGGGACAACGATTTATTTTTTGATTACACCTTACGGAACGGAATTTGTCAGAATAAAAGTGCTACATTCATCATGAAAAAATACCACGTCATTTGAAAGTAAAACATCTTATTGTAATCTTGTTTTTTCTGCCGTTCATCGGGTTTTCTCAGCTAACGGACATTTCCGCTCAGTTGAAAGGGAATCCGGGAAATCTGAATGCGTACATCCATGAACCATTTGGAAAAACACAAGAGAAAAAGCCGTTGGTACTTGTTCTTCACGGCTGTAATCAAACAGCTGAAGAAATTGCTTTGGGTTCGGGTTGGAATCAACTCGCAGATTCATTGGGATTTTTCGTTCTTTACCCGGAGCAGAAAACGACTAATAATTTTATCCGATGCTTCAATTGGTTTTTGGAAAACGACCAGGAAAAAGACAAAGGAGAAATCGCCAGTATTTATGAAATGATGGAATACGCTGTTTCTCATTATCCGATTGACGCATCCCGGATTTATATTTACGGAGTAAGCGCCGGAGCTGCCATGAGCGTGAATTTCATGGCTTGTTACCCGGATAAATTGAAATCCGGAGCCATTTTAGCCGGAACTGCTTACAAACAGGTCGATGCTCCAATGAAATCATTTTCAGAAATGCGTAAACCAACCATTTTTTCGGATGAAGAGCTTCGTCAGCGCCTGTATTCACAAAATCCATCGTATTCAGGTGAATTCCCGCAACTGATCGTTGTTCACGGAACGGATGACAAAGTGGTGAATTATGGAAACGGAGAAGTATTGGTGAAACAATGGAAAACAGCATTCAAAATCGCTTCTGAAACCGAACAGAAAGTAAACGTAAATCCGGCTTCGCCCATCATTACACGCAAGGATTTCAAAGACGCATCCGGGTATTCTGTCATTATTTTTTACACCGCAGATAATTGGGGGCATTACCTGATGATCGATCCGGGTTCCGGGCCAAAACAAGGCGGCGAAGTGACCAAGCACGCCAAAGACGGAGATTTCTTCAGTACCTATGAAATTGCCAAAGATTGGAACCTGGTGAAGTAACACCTGTTTTCGATACATCCCGACTAAAAATGTCGGGGCACTCAAATTGACGGTGTTACTATTGTCCTGTCGAGTTCCCAACAGAAGCGCAGCGTATCGTTACAAGGACTCCTACAAACAAGCCGGTCTTACTCTTCCTATTTCACTCATAACAAAGGTTTTATCAACAATAAATTCTGCATTCTACCTTGTCATCTCAAGTGGGACACTTGAAGCAAAACGGAACGTCGGGATGTATCGGGACAAGGACTTCGGTTAACAAGTTATTAACCTGAAAAACCACGCAATAAATTAAAAATCAAACCGTTAAACCACTTCAATCAAAGCATTTGTTCTTATTCTGTTAATATTTATACTGAAAAAAGACTGATTTTTTGACGAATCCGTGTACTTTTGCACCAAAATAAGTTAGCCTCAAGGCAATACAAAAAGACATTTTATGGACGAATTTGGTAAACGAGGAAAAAATGCCGATTTAAAATCAACTATCGGATTAGAAAATCTCGGTAACGTATTCTGGAATTTAACACCAGCTGAACTTGTAGAAGATACGATCATCGGTGGTCAGGGTGTTTTAACAGACACTGGAGCGATTGCAATTGAAACCGGTGATTTTACTGGTAGATCTCCAAAAGATCGCTTTGTAGTTCGCGACGCAAATACTGAAAACAGTGTTTGGTGGGGAGATGTAAATATTCCCGTTTCCACAGAGCAATTTGATGCGTTATACAACCGCATGAAGTCTTATTTGATTGGAAAAGACGTTTATGTTCGTGACGCTTATGCATGTGCTGACGACAAATTCAGAATGAACATCCGTGTTACGACTGAATTCCCTTGGTCAAACATGTTTGCTTACAACATGTTCTTGCGTCCGACAGATGCTGAGATCGAAAACTTTGATGCAGAATGGAACATCGTTTGTGCTCCTGGTTTCAAAGCTGATCCTGCTATCGACGGAACACGCCAATCCAACTTTGCAATCCTGAACTTCACCCGTAAAATGATTATTATCGGTGGAACAGGATATACAGGTGAAATCAAAAAAGGAATTTTCTCTGTTTTGAATTATGTGTTGCCGCACGAGAAAAATGTACTTTCTATGCACTGTTCAGCTAACGTTGGTGCAAACGGAGATACAGCTATTTTCTTCGGATTGTCCGGAACAGGAAAAACAACCTTGTCTTCTGATCCGAACCGTCGTTTGATCGGTGATGACGAGCACGGTTGGTCTGACAATACGGTTTTCAACTTCGAAGGTGGTTGCTACGCAAAAACGATCGATTTATCGAAAGAAAAAGAGCCGCAAATTTACGACGCAATCAAGTTCGGAGCTATTTTGGAAAACATCGGATTCCACGAAGGAACTTCTACTCCGGATTATGCGGATGGCTCCATCACGGAAAACACACGTGTTTCCTACCCGATCGATTACATTGATAACATCATGGTTCCTTCCATCGGGGCTGGACCAAAAAATATTTTCTTCTTAACTGCTGATGCATTCGGAGTATTGCCTCCGATCTCACGTTTAACAAAAGAGCAGGCAATGTACCATTTCATGTCCGGATATACTGCAAAAGTTGCCGGAACAGAGGTTGGAATTACTGAGCCTACAACCACTTTCTCCGCTTGTTTCGGAAAAGCATTCTTACCGTTGCACCCTGCAAAATATGCGAAATTATTGGGTGAGAAACTGGAAGGAACTGACATTAAAGTTTGGTTGATCAACACAGGATGGTCAGGAGGTTCTTACGGAGTAGGAAGCCGAATGAAATTGTCTTACACACGTGCAATGATTACTGCTGCGTTGACTGGTCAATTGGATAATGTAAGCTTTGAAACATTGCCGGTATTCGAATTGTCATTCCCTACTTCTTGTCCGGAAGTTCCTGCAGAGATTTTAAATCCGCGTGAAACATGGGCAGATAAATCAGGATACGATAAAACTGCCAACCATTTGGCGGATCAATTCGTTAAGAACTTTGAGCAGTTTGCAGCAGAAACATCTTCGGATATTTTAGCAGCAGCACCAAAAGTTACTGTTTAACAACGTTTTTTTTGATTTTTACAAAGGCTCTCCACATTTTGGGGAGCCTTTTTTGGTTATCTGCCCGGTAAAAGCGAGTCCAGCCTGTCCCGATTATTTCGGGAGTAGGCGAGTACCTATTTGCGCATTTGCGGGAAATATTCAGGACTATTCTAATCATTTCATCTTAACACAAAGGATTTTAAAACTGTCTTTTAAAACTCCCGGATGTGTCGCGGACATATAACAAAAACTCCCAAAAGTTACCATTCACGAGTTTTCAAGCTACAAACTGGCGCTCAAAGCGGCAAAGAATTTCCTGCAATTGGAATCGGTTGAAGTGATCGATCACATTGCTTTAAAACTGGAAGAAAACCACCAAAAAAGGATGAATCGAATGAGATAATTCAGTAAGTTTACAGGCATGAGAATAGCTCTTCTTTGTTTTGTTTTTCTCCTGTCTTTCGGAGGAAAAACGCAGCTGGATTTCACCCGGATTTCGGATAGTTCCTATATTTTTACGACCTATCAAACCTATCAGGGAACCCGTATTTCCTCTCACGGATTACTGAAATCAACTTCAAAAGGAGTCATCATGATTGATACTCCCTGGGATACGACACAATTTCAAGCGCTTCTGGATTCGGTCAAACTAAAATTCAAGCAGCCGGTTGTATTGGTAGTATCAACACACTGGCACGAAGACCGGACTGCCGGATTGGATTATTACAAAAAGAAGGGAATTGCTACTTACAGCACCTATGCGACCAAAAATCTGTGCAAAGAACATCATTTTCCGGAAGCACAATTCACCTTTGAAGGTGACACGACTTTCCACATCGGAAACACTGTTTTTGAAACGTTTTATCCCGGAGCCGGGCATTCTTCCGACAATATTGTTGTTTATTTCCCCGCGGATCGTTTGTTGGTAGGCGGATGTTTCGTAAAATCCACGGAAGCAGAAGACCTGGGAAATCTCTCGGATGCCAATATCGGCATGTGGCGGGTTTCAGCAAAAACGCTGATCAAAAAATACCCGAAAGTAAAAACCGTTATTCCCGGGCATCAGAAAATTGCAACAGGTAAAAAAGCATTGAAACACACCTTGAGTTTGGCCAGAAAAAAATACAAAGGCCGACAAAAAGACAAGAAAAAAACGAGTAAATAAACATGAAAAACCGATCCCTGATCCTACTCTGCCTTACTGCATGGAGTATTTTCTCTTGTTCCGATCAACGCCCGGAGTTGAATGAAATCCGATCAAAAAAAACATCCGGACATTTAAATATCGAAGGAACGCGATTATTTATTGTTCCTCCAAAAGATTTTACTATTGCATCGGATTTTGTAGGATTGATTAAAAACCGGGATTGTACGATTCAAATCATTGAATCAAAAGGAGAAAAGATTCGCAGTGCACTAGCGATTTACAATGATAAAACATTTACCAACCAAGGAAAGGAAATTCTTGAATCCAAGCGGATTCGCGTCAATGAGTATGCCGGAAAACTAATCGTTGTATCAGGAAAATCTGAAAACAGTGAAACACTTTATTTGTTGTTCGGCGACAACAGTTTTTCCATGCTCCTAACTGCAGACTACCGAACTGTTGAAAAGAAAACCAGGGAAGAGATTTACAATTCACTGAAGACCATTTACCTGGATCAAAATTTCAGCTCTGTCCTTTCTTCCAGGTCTCCCTATTTCTTCTCGGATGAAACTTCGCGATACAAATTCTGTCAGAAAGCTTCTCAATTCGATCTTTATTCCATCGATGGGAATTTAAAAGCTTTGAACTCAAAAGAACCAGTAATCATGGCTACTGCTCTCGAGTATATGGAAAATTTTGAGCTGGAAAAGATCGCAGAACTGAATCGTTTAGGGCTCGAACGGCAAAAAGCTAAAATTGTAAAAATATCAGAACTCTCAAACGAACCAATCAATAGTTACAAGGCTTTGTCAAGAGTCATTTATTTCACGATTAACGGAGAAGCAAAAATTTCTTACCAGGCTTTTGTAAAACACCGGGATCAGGTCATTGTAGTACAGGGAATTGTTTTCGATCAGGATCTTGATAAACTGGAGGAAATCAAACAATTTATCAGCAGTATCAACATTCGTTAAGTTTATTTCCGGTCATGTCAGATATTTTCAAACAGCATCTTCAAAAGTTCATCACTATCTCTGATGAAGAATTTGAGCATATTCTCTCCTATTTCAAGTTGATCACGGTTTCGAAAAAGGAGAATTTGCTGCTGGAAGGGCAAGTTTGTAAGCAGCATTATTTTGTACTGAACGGCTGTCTGCGTAAATTTTTCATCAATGAAAAAGGAGTAGAAATTACCACGGAATTTGCCATTGAAACCTGGTGGCTCACCGATAACAAAGCGTTCGAGCACCAAACGGAATCGCCCTTCAATATCCAGTCTGTTGAAAAAACCATTGCTCTGTCCATTGATTTTCAGTCGCAGGAAAAATTACTGAATGATTTTCCGGTCATGGAGCGGTATTTCCGTTTCATTTATCAACGTGCGTATGCCGCCGCGCAAATGCGGTTAAAATTCCTGTATGATTTTTCCAAAGAGGACGGATATTACAATTTCATTGAAGCGCAACCTCATTTTGTGCAGCGAATACCGCAATACCTCATTGCTTCCTACCTCGGATTCACCCCGGAATACCTGAGCGAAATCCGGAAAAGAAAGCGTTCTTAAACCAGTTTAAGTTTTTTTGAATTTCTCTTCCCGACCTTTGTTTCACAAAAGAAAATTCAAATAAAATGGAAAATAGAATCAACATCTTGGAAACAGAACCGGAAGCAGCTAAAGCGATGTACGGTTTGGAAGGATTTCTTGCAAAAAGTGCCTTATCCAAAACACACAAAGAATTAATCAAAATCCGTGCTTCTCAAATCAATGGCTGTGCTTTCTGTATCGACATGCATACCAAAGACGCATTGAAAATGGGAGAATCCGCACAACCCATTTTCTTGCTGAATGCCTGGAGAGAAGTATTTGATTTGTACACCAAAGAAGAACGCACCATCCTGGCATTGACAGAAGCTGTGACTTTGATCCACCAGGGAGGAATTCCGGCTGATCTTTACGCTGAAGCACGTGCCACTTTTGATGAACACTATCTTTCTCAGATTATCATGGCAATCGTGACGATCAATTCCTGGAACCGCATTGCGATCAGTGGTTTGAGTCAACCGTCAAAATAGAAGAATCGAACTTAATGGTAGCAGCCTCTGGATTTGTTTTCAGGGGCTTTTTGATTTTTATCAAGAGCAAATTTGCCATATCGCAATATTACGAATCGATCTCAAGTTTTGCATTACACATCAATAGCTAATAAACTGAATTACAGCGACAAATGATTTCAACAAAAAAATCCCTTCCGCCAAAACGAAAGGGATTCCTTATTTTATTGTGGTAGCTAACAATTAATCGAGATCAGTAACTAACTGGTGCTTCTCGATCAACTTCCTTAAATTTATCAATGCATAGCGCATTCTTCCAAGTGCGGTATTGATAGAAATATCTTCCATTTCAGCAATATCTTTGAAAGACAAATCCTGGAAAATGCGTTTCTCAATAATGTCTTTCTGACTTTCCGGTAAATTCTGGATCAGCTGAATCAATTGCTGTTCCAATTCACTTTTGGAAATACTTTGCTCAATATTCAGGGCGTCCATTTTCAAAACAGAAAAGATATTGAAATCTTCACTTTTCGCATTGCGCTCACTGATCAGTTTCATTCTTCCGTGCTTACGAAAGTAATCGATCACTAAATTCTGCGCGATCCGCATAGCCCAAGGTAAGAACTTCCCTTCTTCGTTGTAATTCCCCAGTTTTAACGTTTGAATAATTTTTACAAACGTTTCCTGGAAAATATCTTCGGCAATTTCTCTCTCGCGAATTTTATGATAGATAGATCGGTAAATCTTATCCTTATGACGCATCAACAGAACTTCAAATGCTTGTTCGTTACCTTCTAAATAATGATGTATAAGGACTTGATCGTCTAGAAATTTCATAGCCATAACTCTACTCTTAAAGGTTTAACCAGTTGTTTATTAACAGTTTAAAGTAGAATTTTCTCTATAGGCACTATGAATTATTGGTGAAAGATAGAACTTTTCAAACTAAAATCAAAAAAAAACTTAAATAATTCATCAATTGCCAATTGCGAGTTGCGAATTTAAGTCCCGCTCAATCCTTCAACACTCACTTTTTTGAAGAAGAATTGCCATCTGATAAATTCAATTATAATTCGTAATTCGGCACTCGTAATTCGGAATTAATTGACGAAATTTGTACTATGTCAGAGAGATATATTCACATCAAAGGCGCACGCGTCAACAACTTAAAGAATTTAGAGGTTAAAATAGAGCACGGAAAACTAACCGTCATTACCGGATTATCAGGTTCGGGGAAATCTTCTTTGGCTTTTGATACACTTTATGCGGAAGGACAAAGACGCTATATTGAGAGTTTATCCTCTTATGCCCGACAGTTTTTGGGGAAATTAGACAAACCGGAAACCGATTTCATCAAAGGAATTGCACCGGCGATTGCCATTCAGCAGAAAGTCATTACCAATAACCCGCGATCAACGGTCGGGACAACAACCGAAATTTACGATTATCTCAAAATCCTCTTCGCACGAATCGGACGCACCTTCTCCCCTGTTTCAGGAAACGAAGTGAAGAAAGATTCCGTCACGGATGTCATTAATTACATTGCCTCTCTCGAACACGATCTGAGATTATTAATTATAGCTCCTTTTCCTTCACTGGAAAAATATGGAATCGAGAAATCTTTGAAATTGCTGAAAGAACAAGGATATGTGCGCATCTTACACAACCACGAACTGAAGCAGCTGGAAGATCTTGATCCGAAGAAACTTTCTATATCGGATGCTATTCAAATTGTGGTAGACCGTATTGTAACACAGGAAATCGATCCCGATTTTTCAGGTCGTTTAGGTGATTCCATTCAACTGGCGTTTACGGAAGGTCACGGAGATTGTTCCATTATTCAAATGGGAAGCATGGAAGAACGCAACTTCTCTACCCGCTTTGAATTGGATGGAATGAGTTTCGTGGAGCCGACACCGCACTTGTTTACATTCAACAATCCGTTTGGAGCGTGTAAAACCTGTGAAGGTTACGGTTCGATTATCGGAATTGATCCGAACTTAGTGATTCCTGATCCGAGTTTGAGCGTTTACGAAGGCGCTGTTGTTCCCTGGAAAGGCGAAGTCATGGGTGAATACCTGCAGGAATTGGTACGCAATGCCCGCAAATTCGATTTCCCGATTCACCGGCCGGTGGAAGAATTGACAGAAGAACAGGTTGAACTGCTTTGGAATGGAAATCAATATTTTGCAGGAATCAACGGCTTCTTCAAGTTCGTTGAAAGCCAGTCATACAAAATTCAATACCGCGTCTTGCTTTCTCGTTACAGGGGAAAAACAAGCTGCCCGGAATGTCACGGAACACGCTTGCGCGAAGATGCAAACTATGTAAAAGTCGGTGGAGTTTCCATCAAAGAATTGGTTTTAATGCCAATCGAAAAAGCCATGGATTTTTTCCAAAAACTGGAAGTTGACACGTTTGAAGCACAAATCACCAAACGCATTCTCCCGGAAATTACGCAGCGACTTTCCTTTTTATGCGATGTCGGTTTGGGATATTTGACATTAAACCGTGCAGCAAATACGCTTTCCGGTGGAGAATCCCAGCGCATCAACCTGGCAACATCGTTGGGAAGCAGTTTGGTCGGATCGATGTATATCCTGGATGAACCAAGCATCGGTTTGCATCCGAGAGATACGGAACGTTTGATCGGAGTGTTGAAAAAATTACGTGACATCGGAAATACCGTGATCGTTGTGGAGCACGAAGAAGATATGATGCTTCACGCCGACGAGATTATCGATATTGGTCCTGCTGCCGGGAAATTCGGTGGCGAAGTTGTTTTCCAGGGAAAATTCGATGCCTTGACCAAGAACGAAACCAGTTTAACGACCCAATATTTAACCGGAGTGCGGGAAATTCCCGTTCCGAAAAAACGCAGAAGCGGGAAAAACAAAATTTCAGTAATCGGAGCCAAAGAGCACAACCTGAAAAATGTTTCAGTAGACTTTCCGCTGAATCGCATTGTGGCCGTTACGGGCGTGAGTGGTTCCGGGAAATCGACATTGGTAAAAGAAATCCTGTACCCTGGAATCCGTAAACACCTGGGACAATTTGGTGATCACCAGGGAAATGTGAAACGCATTGAAGGAGATTTGTCGAGCATTGCGGAAATCGAGTTAATCGACCAAAATCCGATCGGGAAATCTTCCCGTAGTAATCCCGTAACTTATGTCAAAGCTTTCGACGATATCCGCGAATTGTTTGCGCGCCAGAATGCTTCCAAGCACAACGGATACAAAGCCGGATTCTTCTCTTTCAACGTAGAAGGCGGGCGCTGTGAAATGTGTGAAGGTGAAGGCGTTGTTACAGTCAGCATGCAATTCATGGCAGATGTTCACTTAACTTGCGAAGCCTGCGGAGGAAGCAGATACCGCCAGGAAGCACTGGAAGTTCATTACCGCGGAAAAAACATTTCGGATATTCTGAATATGGATATTTCCTCTGCTCTCACCTTTTTCAAGGAAGGAACGGATAAACTGGATGAAAAAATTATTCAGAAAATTCAACCTTTGGAAGACGTCGGTTTGGGTTATCTTCAAATGGGACAATCCAGCAGTTCATTGAGTGGCGGTGAAGCGCAACGCGTAAAACTGGCTTCATTCCTGATCAAAGGAGCACAAAAAAGCAACAAAACGCTTTTCATTTTTGATGAGCCTACAACGGGACTTCACTTTTACGATATCGAAAAATTACTGATTGCCTTCAACCGTTTGGTTGATGACGGACATTCGATCATTGTTATTGAACACAACATGGATGTCATCAAAGCTGCAGACTGGATTATCGACATTGGCCCGGAAGGTGGAATTAACGGTGGAAAGATTGAATTTACCGGAACTCCTGAGGAATTGGTTGAGCTTAAAAATAACTATACCGGAATGCACTTAAAGCATAAGTTGAAGTAGGTTTTAGCAATCGACGAAAGTAGCATTTTGTTCGACGAAAGCAACCAGGAACGCATTCTTAATTTTCCTTGTTTTTCATTTGAGCTATATTCGTCTCATGATTATGAGATTCAAAATATGTTGTTTCATACTGTTTGCAATCAATGGGTTACATTCCTGCTCAACTGAATCAGAAGTGAAACGCGAGGCGGTTTCTTCGCTTTCCTCCAGGGACTATATCGCCAAAGAAGAAAAAACAACACCGCACGTAGCTTCTGCTGAAGAATTGAAGCTTCAGTTCCACGGTTGTAAAGCGCATCAATAAATGAAACTCGTTAAAACATTATAGGAAAGGCGGCGGATAGATACTGAAAACTAGCTCTTTATTCGCCGCTTTTTTCAACCAACAATTCACCTTCACTTCTTGCAATTACTGCAGAAGCCAAACAGTTTCCAAGTACATTCACGGAAGTTCTCGCCATGTCCATCAATGCATCGATTCCAAGGATAATTCCGGCTTTTTCGACACTGATTCCCAAATGTTTGTAGTCCATCAAAGTGGTCGTCAGAATAACAAATGAAGCACCTCTTACACCGGCAACACCTTTACTCGTAAGCATCAAGGTCAAACAAATAGAAACCTGCTGTCCGATTGTGAGATCTACCCCGCTCATTTGTGCCACGAAAACCGTTGCCATGGATAAATAAAGTGTCGTTCCGTCCAGGTTGAAAGAATACCCGGTGGGAATCACAAAACCTACAATTTTCTTCGGAATTCCGAATTTCTCCATATTTTCCAACGCTTTCGGAAGCGCAGCCTCACTACTTGCCGTAGCAAAAGCAACGGAAATCGGCTCTGTAACAGCCTTCAAAAACGCTTTTATCGGAACTTTTGCCATCAACGCAATCGGTAACAAAACCACCAAAACAAAGACAATCAAGGTCACATACAATGTTCCGACCAGTTTCATGAGATTCCCCAAGACTTCGGTTCCGGAATTTGCCACTGTATAGGCAATAGAACCAAATACGGCAAGCGGAGCCACATACATCACAATATCCGTAAACTTGAACATGACTTCCGAAAGGCTTTCCATCCAGTTGATCATCGTTTCCTTGTGCTTCAGGTTTTGAACCAAACTCAGGGCAATTGCAAAAATCAATGAGAATACAACAATCTGAAGCACCTGGTTTTCAACAATGGATTTGGCAAAGTTTTCCGGGAAGATGTCTACAATATGGTCTTTCGGTTTCTCCAGCTGGGCAAGTAAGTCTGTTGACTTTTCTTTCATTTTTTCGGACACTTCTACGTTTTGAACTCCTTTTCCGGCCTGAGAAATATTGATTGCCGCCAAGCCAAGAAACAACGCAAAGGTGGTTACGATTTCAAAGTAAATAATACTTTTCAATCCCATTCTTCCGACCTGCTTTAAATTACTATGTCCGGCAATTCCGACAACCAGTGTAGAAAACAATAAAGGAGCAACCAATGTTTTAATCAATCGCAGGAAGATATCTCCGAAACGTTTCAATTCCAGGGACATTTCCGGGAAATCCAAACCAACTTCCACCCCGATAATCATGGAAGAGAAAATCCACAACGACAATTTTTTACTGCGCATCGAGAACCCGATCAACATTCCCAACAATAGGAATTTCACAATATGTCCGCCGACAAACAAGGCATCTCCACCTAATCGTTCCACATAAAATAACAAGGAAGCAACCCCATACAATGCAATATAAAACAATAGGTTTCTACGCGATTTAAACAAATACCAACCACCAATCGCCCCTGCTACAATGGTTCCCGGAGCAATTAAAGCAAAGGGATCTACATGTTTATTGAAAATTTTTATTGCTACTAAAACAGCATAAAACAAGACTATTAGCAGGCGCAGAATAAGTGTTTTAGATATCTTCATAGGGGAATTTTATGTTTTTTTCGCTGTGGGCACAAATTTAGCAGGATAAAAATGAAAACAAAACCTATTTTTTTCCGAAAAAAAGTAATTTCATTGTGCTTGTATAAGGAATATTTGTAATATTGCAACATCGTAATTGAAATTACATTGCTTTTCGCAAGTATTCAGTCGAATACAATACAACTAGTCCAAAATTTTATATGAATAAAAAAGACTTAGACGGTAAGTTATTACCAGAATTAAGGGAAATTGCTAAATCTCTTGGGGTAAAGAAGGTTGAATCGTTCAAGAAAAACGAGCTGATTGAACAAATCCAGGCAAATTCAACTCCTTCTGAACCGACAGAAAAAGCTCCTGCCAAACCGAAAACTACTAAAAAAGCAACTGAACCTAAAGCCGAAAAAAGCGCTCCTGCTACAGATTTGTTTTCATCCGAAACTCCTGAAAATACGGAAGTGAAAAGCGAAGCAAAAGAAATCAAAGCGGAAGTTGAAACAGATACAACTGCTCAACCGAAAGAAAAGCGCAAACGTATTCCGGCAGCAAAAGAAGCTACCATTACAGAAGCAAAAACAGAATCAGCAGAACCAACAGTTGATTCACCAAAAATAGAAGAGGCTGCAAAGCCTGCTGAAGGAGCTGCTCCGACAGAAGAAAAACCGGTTCAGGAAAGACGTCCTTTCGAACGACTGGAAAATAAAAACCGCCAGAATCAGAATCAGCAGCGAAATCAAAATCGTCCGCAGAATCAGAACAATCAAAATCAAGGCGAAAACCAGGGAAATCAGGGAAATCAGGGCGGAAACCAACAAAACCAGGACCGCCAGAACAACAATAATAACAATCAGAGAAACCAGAACCAACAAAACCAAAATCAGCAGCGAAATCAAAACCAAAATCGTCCGCAGCATCAGAATCAGCAAAATCAGAACCAACAGGAAGAGAAAGTTGATGAAGAAGCTTACAACTTAGTAGGTATTGTTACTGCAGAAGGAGTTTTGGAAGTGATTCAGGATGGTTACGGATTCTTGCGTTCTTCAGATTATAACTATTTACCTTCACCGGATGACGTGTACGTTTCTCAAAGCCAGATCAAGTTATTCGGTTTGAAAACAGGAGATACGGTTCGCGGAACCATTCGTCCGCCGAGAGAAGGTGAGAAATTCTTCCCGCTTGTAAAAGTGGATTCCATCAACGGAAGAGATCCGGGATACATTCGCGACAGAGTTCCGTTTGAATACCTGACTCCGCTATTCCCGGATGAGAAATTCAAATTGACAGGACACAAAGAAGAAACGATGTCTACCCGTGTCATGGACTTATTCGCTCCGATCGGAAAAGGTCAGCGTGGAATGATCGTAGCTCAGCCGAAAACCGGTAAAACCATGCTCTTGAAAGACGTAGCAAACGCTATTGCTGCAAATCATCCGGAAGTTTACTTAATTGTATTGCTGATCGATGAGCGTCCGGAAGAGGTGACAGATATGGCACGCAGCGTAAAAGCGGAAGTAGTTGCATCTACCTTCGACGAGCCTGCGGACCGACACGTAAAAGTGGCAAACATCGTTTTGGAAAAAGCAAAACGCATGGTCGAATGTGGTCACGACGTTTGTATTCTCTTAGATTCGATTACACGTTTGGCTCGTGCATACAACACCGTTTCTCCGGCTTCTGGTAAAGTACTTTCCGGTGGTGTGGATGCAAATGCATTGCATAAGCCAAAACGTTTCTTCGGTTCTGCCCGAAAAATCGAAAACGGAGGTTCCCTTTCTATTTTAGCGACTGCGTTAACTGAAACAGGTTCTAAAATGGACGAAGTAATCTTTGAAGAATTTAAAGGAACAGGTAACATGGAACTTCAGTTGGATCGCAAGATCTCAAACAGAAGAATTTATCCTGCAATCGACATTCTTTCTTCCGGAACAAGACGCGAAGACTTATTGGTTGGAAAAGATGTGTTACAACGCATCTGGCTTCTTCGTAAGTTTATCGCAGATATGAACCCGGTGGAAGCCATGGAGTTTGTGAAAGGACACATGGAGAACACCCGTTCCAACGAAGAGTTTTTAGTATCAATGAATTCATAAAACAAAAGTCCCTCTTTTTAGCGGGACTTTTTTTCAGCTTAAAATATGCGCACGTCAACAAAAATTGCATTATTATTTACAGGTATTTGGTTTTTAGGTAAATACTGTTTTTTCTATTTTCAAGTTTTACAGACATCCGAGCAATATCCGATCCAGGTGATGTGGAATATTTTCTGTTTGCTTCTTGCAATGTCGATCGGAAGTTTGATTGAAAAAAGACGCGAAAACGCCAGTGAAAGTTCCGCTTTGGGTGATATCAAATCGACGTTGAAAATCGGGATGATTTACACGGTGATTGTAGGTGCATTGATTTACCTGTATTATGCTAAAATTGATCCCGCATACAACGAAAACCAAATCGCTGTCATTGAACAATCGATGCAGAAAATGGTGGATGATCCGGTTCAGTTAAAGAAATTCAGAGCTGAAAGACCCGAATTCGAAGCTTCTTCCAAAGAAGAGATCATCAAAAAATCAAGTGATAATATCCGCAACTGGTACAATCCGACTTCTGTTATGACGATTTCCCTGCTTGCAATGCTGATGTTATCCGTAATGAATTCCCTGATTTTAACGATTATTTACCGCAGAATCTTATTCAGACAGCCCAAGCGTTAATTCTTCGCCCAATTGGTCGTAATCAATTCCGTCAAAGTTCCCGGAAGACATCATTAAAAGTACCGAGTTGTTCCAGTTCTTCTCACGAATGAACTCCAGAACTTCCTGTGTTTCATTTACGACTTTGACACGTCCGCCGAAAGCAGACTGAACTTCTTCGATACTCAGCGGAGCAAGCTTTTTATGTGCTACAACTTCCGGGCTGAAATACACCAACGCTTCATCAGCGGCATGCATTGCTCCGTCATACAAAGGTAAAAACTCCTTTCTCAGAGAAGAAAACGTATGCAATTCCATACAAGCCACCACATTCCGGGCCGGATATTGCTCCTTCACAGCAGAGGTTGTCGCTTTGAGTTTCGATGGTGAATGGGCAAAGTCTTTAAACAGTGTGAATGAGCCTTTCTCAACCACTTTCTGAAGACGTTTTCCCGCTCCTGTGAACGTTCTGATCGCCTGGAGAAAATCGTGATTGGAAATGTTCATAGATTCTGCCAGGTACATTGCTCCTACCAGGTTTTGCAGGTTATGCGCCCCGAAGATTTGCAATTCGTATTCCTTTCCGTCATAAGTCATAATCGTTCCTGAATCAGAAACGCGGTACTGAGGCGTTTGATATGCTTTTGTTTCCAATTTCGCTTGAAACTCTTCACCCAACTCTTTTAAAGTTTCATCTTCGGAGTTGTAGATCAGTTTTCCATCCGGTTCAATCACTTCACAGAACTTTCTGAATTGCTCTACATAATTTTCCCAGGTTGGAAAAACATTGATATGATCCCAGGCAATTCCGCTGATCAATGCTGTATTCGGTTTATACAAATGGAATTTCGGTCTGCGGTCAATCGGAGAACTCAGGTACTCATCTCCTTCCAGGATCATGTATTGTGCTTCTTCGGTCAATTTCACCATGCAGTCATACCCTTCCAGTTGCGCACCAACCATGTAATCCACATTCAGGTTCAAAGCGTTCACTACATGCAACAACATCGATGTAATCGTGGTTTTTCCATGACTTCCGCCAATCACGATGCGGTATTTGTTTTTACTTTGTTCGTACAGGTATTCCGGGTAGGAAAAAATCGGAATCTGAAGTTCTTTTGCCTTCAACAACTCCGGATTGTCTTCGCGTGCATGCATTCCTAAAATCACGGCATCCAAACCGGAAGTAATCTTTTCAGGAAACCAACCGATCGATTCAGGCAGGATTCCCTGTTTCTCCAATCTTGTTCTCGAAGGTTCAAAGATTTCGTCATCGGAACCGGTTACATGGGCTCCTTTACGGGATAATGCGATTGCTAAATTGTGCATGGCACTTCCTCCGATTGCGATAAAATGAACGTTCATAAAACTGGAATTAAATTTGGATCGAAATTACTAGAATCAGAGCAAAAAAAAAGTGTGAGTAAAAATAGTTACTCACACTCTTGCTTTGATTTCTATACTGACTCTTATTTGATCTGTCCTTTTTGACCAATGCCTCAAAAAGGACCAAAAAACGCATTGGCTTCATTCATAGCCGTTCGCTAAGTGAAAATCATTTGCTGAATCTTTACGAAAAGAACGGATTACGCTACGCTCCATCCAAATGACAAGCACTTTTCGAAGATTCATGCTACATGATTTCCCCTTTTAACGCTCTCTTCCGGAATGAAGCTTTTGTGCTTCGAAATGAAAATTTGCTTCCGAAGACGGATTTTAAAGTTGGCCCTTACGCTGAAAACTGTCATAAACAAGCAAGAGAAGCGAAAAAAAGCATTCGGTGTTTGAGTCCATCGGACGAGTTTTGAATGCTTTCGCGAAACGTCGCGTAGTTTATAAGTTTCCAAGTACAGGCCTAGACCTTTTTGGCTCCACCTTTTTACGGCAATGGTAAAAAGGTGGAAATTAAATTTTAATAATTCCGTTTCAACTTCGCATCCTGCGTTTCGCGTTGCCAAATAATCTCCGTGCAGCCTTGTCCGTTTTTCGAATACGTAATCCCGTTCATCGTTTGTGTTCTGATATACACATCCGCTCTTCCGTTTTTAACAACCACTCTTCGCGTAACAACCGCAGAAACCAATCCATCTGATCCAAGTTGGTCAAACTGTTCCTGGCTCACTCCTTCCGGATACTTGGATAAATCGACTTCGTAAGAACCTGTAGCAACCTTTTCCGGTTGAGGTTTTGCTGCTTCATCGATGATTTTTTTAGAAGCTTGCGTTTTTTCTTCATTCTTATCTTGCTGAATCTGATCCGTTACTCCCAATTCTTTTTTGGAATTTGTAATCACATTCGCGTTATCCATCGCCTGGGTATTTTGCGTTGCTTCCTGCTGAATCTGTTGCTGCGTACTTCTTACTTTTTGTTCATTGTTGGCAATTTTCTCATCATTTAAAGCTGCCTTTTCCTTTTCACTCTGAATAGAGCTTGACTGGATCTGATCAAAGTTTTTCTTGTTTTCGGCACCTGCAATCGAAGGAAGATTTCCTTTGTCTTCCATGTCTTTTGCTTTTACTGAAATCACCTGCTTGTTCTCAATGTTTTTAACGTACGCCTTATTATAATCCGCTCTTTCAATCTCCGTTTTTTGATCTCTGACATTTTCAATAACAGTCGTATTGTCTCTGTTAGCCTCCATTTTAGCCAAAGTAGTTTCCCCGACAATTTTTTCCGTTTCGCGGTTCTTTGAAGTAAAGCGCTGTGAATTTTCAACCTGGGCCTGCGTATTCTCTACTCTGCTGTCAAGTTCTGTTTTCTTGATTTCCTTTATTACTTCGTTGTTATTGTTGGAAAGTTGCTTTTCTTCTTCGGTCTTAATGGCAATATTCGTTTCAACTGTTTTCAATACTTCTTTCGTTTCAACCGTTTTGGCTACCGCTTTATTGCTATTTTCAACTTCCAGTACAATCTGAGTATTCTGAGCGTCTTTTACCTTCTTTTCTTCCGCCAAACGCTCTTCCATGTCATCAATGGAGTTTTTCTCCTGCTCCAATCGGATATTCGAATAAGCTACTTCATTTTTGGCAATCTGCGAAGTCTTATCTTCTGACAGTTTATTGTTTGTCTCACCTAACTCCGTTTTCGATTTTTTAAGGACCTCATTGTTTTCCACTGCGCCACCATCGAGTTTGCTGTTGGTTACATTGATTGCTTCGTTGGCAGCCTCCAGTTGTTCTTTTTGATTGACAATATTCAGTTCTTTAATCGTGCTGCTCTCTTCGTTACTTTTAGTGACAGCTGCCTGCTTGTTTCCAATAACGTCTACATTATTCTGAACTTTTGCATTTGCAGCAGCATCACGTTCCCCGTTATTAATCCGGATTAGAGTTAGTGTGCTATCTGAAGAAAGTGTCAGATTCTTTTGTTTGTCGCTTAACTCAGAATTGCTTTCTTCCATTTTCTTCGTCTTACGGGTCATCTTATCCGTCGTGCTTCCTTTACGCTTTCTGTTTGCTTCTTCCAGTCTTCTCGCTCCTTCGGTCAAAGAATTATCCGTTTCTTCACCCAAACTTTTTAACTCCAGTTTGTTTGATTCCGGTTCCGTTTTAGTCGTTTTCTGAACTACTGGCGGATTCAGAATATTGTTGATTTCATTCAGCTTTTGTCTTGGATAAATATCCGTCGGTCTTTGAGTAACCGCTCGTTCATACAATTCCTTCGCCTTTTTATAATTCGCAGCATTGAATTTTTCATTCGCACTGTTGATCAAATTTCGATAAACGCGCTCCTTATCTGCATCCGCTTCCTCCTTTAATTTGATCTCACATTTTTTAGATTGCTCGTATGCATAATTATTGGAAGGATATTTTGTCAAAATATTATCGTAAGCCGTTTTCGCTGCAGACCATTTCCCTGCATTGAAGTCCTGATCAGCAGCAGAAGTCAACGATGCTAATTCTTTGTTCGCAGCATTTTCTTTTGCCAGGTTATCCAGGAGTTGGCGCATTTCCTCAATTTTGTTCAATGCAGCCTGATCTTTCGGCTGATGTCTCAAAGCTTCTTCAAAATTGGAAATCGCTCCGTTGTAATCTTTTCCGGCTGCTGCATTTTTACCTTTCAGCATCGCTTCGTCATAGAGCAATTTTGCTTCTTTTGCCGGATCCACTTTATTTGCCAGCAAAGTTTGCAATTCGGAAATTTTCTGATCCGGAACCAGATCATCCGGTTTGATGGTTTTCGCTACTTTGTAAGCACTAATTGCCTCTTCCAGTTTATTTGCTTTTGCTAAAGCATCTGCCTCAGCCATTTTCTTGGTAAACTGATTCTGCTGATCCAAAGCCAATTTTTCTTCTTTCTCAAGCTCTTCGATCTTTGCCAGTTTTTGCTTCGGATATTGGTCTGCCGGTCTGAAATTCGCAGCACGGTTAAACATTTCCTTCGCTTTCACATAGTTCTTTTCATCAAAAGCCTTGTTCCCTACATCAATGATCTTCTGGTACGCCTGGTCGCCGTCACTGGATTCCTGTTCGGAAAGTTTCTTCGCATTTTCAGCCTTTTCTACCGGAAGTTTTTCATACGGTTTCAATACCAAAGCCGCATTGTATGCCTGAACAGCTTCCGTATATTTCTTCTCCGCAACCAAATCGTCTCCTTTTTTCAAAGCTGCCTGGTATTCCTGGTCCACTTTCAATTGTTCGGCATCCGCCTCTTTCAACGCTTTAATAGCACTGATACGATTTTTAGGTTCCTGCTCATTTTTAATCGTTAAAGCCTCATTGTATTTTGCAATCGCTTCATCGTATTTTTTCGCAGTTTCCAGGTTCTTCGCTTCCGTTAAAACCGCATTGTACTTCTTATTCAATTCAGCATCTTTCAGCTCCTCCTCTATCTTTTTATCACACCATGCAATGGCTTTTTCAACGTCTTCGTCCGCTTTGATTGCTTTTGCCTCCAGGTATTTTTGTTTCGCTTCCGCATACTTGTTCTGGTTCTGGAAAGCCATTCCTTCTCCTTTCAACTTCTCGAAAGCTGCCAGTTTCTGAGCTTCGCTTGCATTGTCATTTTCCATTTTGGAAATTTCCTGGATTTTCTCAGAAGCAGTTGTATTGGAAGGATCCAAAGTAAGTACCTGCTGATACTTCCCTTTTGCTCCCGGTAAATCTTTCTTGGAAAATGCTGCTGCACCTTCTGCAAAAAGTTGTGTTACCTGTTTTTCTTTATCTGACTTCGCAATTAAAGCATCAATCTCTTTTACTTTTTCCTTTGGTAAGGCCTGGGACGGATCTAAAATCGTTGCTTCTTCAAATTTCTTTTTAGCATCCGCCAATTTGTTTTGTCCCAGCAAATCATTCCCGGCCTTGATGGCTGCTTCATACTTTTCTTTCTGAGCAGTTTCCTGTGCATTTTCGGCAAGAATCTTATCTACTTCCGCCAGTTTATCTTTTGCTTCTGTCTTCGTATTGTCGATTGCAAGAGCTGCAGTGAATTTCTCTTTTGCAGTCAGGTAATCTTTTGCAGCCAATGCACTCACTCCGGTATTAAATGTTTCCTGGTATTTTTGGTTTTTATCTTTCTCAGCATTTGCTTGGGCAATCTTCTTTTCAACCTCGATCAATTTCGTTTTCGGAACGGTTGAAGCCGGATCAAGGATTTGTGCTTCTTCATACTTTTTCTTTGCAGCTTCAAAGTTGGAAGCAGCCATTGCCGCATCACCTTCTGAAATTGCCTGGTCGAATTTCGCTTTTTGTTCTGCTTTCTTGCCATCCGCTAAAATCTTCGCATCAATTGCTTCAATTTTTGCCTGAACCGCCGCATCCGGGATTAAAGCAATCGACTCCTGGTATTTCGCTTTTGCTTCGGCAAATTTCGCTGCCTTGTCCAGAGCATCACCTTCCGTGATCAATTGTTTTGCCTTCGCAATCTTGTCGGCACTTGCTTTTTCCTGCTCCAACAATTGATTAATTTCCTGGATCTTTGTTTTTGCTTCCGCATTTTCAGCATCCAATGCCAATACTTGTTCAAATTTCGTTTTCGCACCTGGATATTGCTTTGCACCCAAAGCAGTATTTGCTTCTGCAAGTAATTTAGTAACCTGCTCCTTCAAAGCGGCAGCTTTTGCATTTTCTGCCAGGATTTTATCTACTTCAGCCAGTTTGTCTTTTGCTTCCGTTTTGGTATTGTCGATTGCAAGAGCAGCTGCGAATTTTTCCTTTGCAACCGTATACTCTTTCGAGGTCAAAGCGCTTACTCCTGCATTAAATGCTTCCTGGTATTTTTGGTTTTTGTCTTTGTCTGCATTTGCCTGGGCGATTTTTTTATCAGCCTCAGCCAATTTCGTTTTTGCAACTGATGAAGGCGGATCAAGAGCCAATGCTTCTTCATACTTTTTCTTCGCCGCTTCAAAATTAGAAGCTGCCATAGCCGCATCACCGTCTAAAATCGCCTGGTCGAATTTTGCTTTTTGTTCTGCTTTTTTACCTTCTGCCAAAATCTTTGCATCAATGGCATCGATTTTCACTTGAACAGCCGGATCCGGGATCAGGGCAATTGATTCCTGGTATTTCGCTTTCGCATCAGGATATTTCGAAGCTTTGTCCAAGGCATCACCTTCCGTGATCAATTGTTTCGCTTTTGCAATCTTCTCAGCATTTGCCTTTTCCTGTTCCAATAATTGATTTATTTCCTGGATCTTTGTTTTCGCTTCCGCATTTTCAGCATCAAGCGTCAATACCTGTTCGAATTTCGTTTTCGCAGCAGGATATTGCTTTGCTCCAACAGCTGTGTTTCCTTCCGCCAGCAATTTGGTAATTTGCTCCTTCAAGGCATTTGCCTTTGCAATCTCCGCCAATTTTGCATCTGCTTCTTTGATTTTTTCTTTCGGATAAGTTGCAGCAGCTTCAAATGTCAAAGCTTCCGTATATTTTGTTTTTGCATCTGCCCATTTTTCTTCGGTCATCAAAGCATCACCGGCAGCTACAGCATCGTTGTATTTTTGTTTCTTTTCCTGTTCGGATTTCTGTGAATTTATTTTTCCTTCTAGATCAGACAGTTTTGCAGTTGCAACAGGATCTCCCGGTTTCAATTTCAAAGCTTCCTTGTATTTGTCTCGGGCAGACATCCAGCTCTGCTGACCATAAAAACCATCTGCGGCTTTGATTGCTGCATTGTATTTCTCCGCATTCGCAGCTGCATTTTTAGCAGCCTCGATAGCAGTTTCACATTTCGCAATTTCATCTTTCGGATATTGCTCCTGCTTTTTTGCCAAAGCTTCGTTGTAACGGGCAATTGCTTCCGGGTATTTTTTCTGATCGCGCAAACCGTCTGCAGCTGTAATCAATGCTTTGTATTCGCTGTCTAATTGAGAATTTGCCAAATTTGCAGATTTCGCAGCTTTCAGAATTCCATCGATTTCAATGATCCGGTCATTCGGATGTTTCTCCGTTTCTTTCCCTTTGATTTTCGTAGCCGTTTCATATTGCGCAAGCGCTTCTTCGTATTTTTTTGCAGTATACAATGCATCCGCCTGTTTGATAATCGCATTGTAGTTTGCCTCGCCTTGTTTTTGAGAAGATTCTGCATCTTTCAGAATTTTGTCAACCTTCGCAATCATTTTATTGGCCAGGACTTCATCAAAAATAATTTCATCCGAAGAAACTCCTGGATCGTAATAAAATTCAGTTGCCGGGTTTCCGGTTACGTATGAATAATCTACTCCCTGAACCTGGTCAAACAAAGACATGTTGATACTTCCGGATGGAAGCTTCGTACCTTGAGTTAACTCCGGATCCACATTTTTTAAATCCACATTGAAGTAGCGGGTAACCTTCCCGCCTTTCGAAACTTCAATCTTGTACTTTTTCTTCGGATCAAGCTGAAGCATAATGGAACCTGCCGCATCACTCGTAAACGATTGGATTACCGAACTTCCTTCGAACACCTTCACCACCACTCCCGGTTCTTTCTTACCGGTTGCTTTGTTTAGTGTACGAACTTCAAACGGAACTTTACTCTGCCCAAAAGCCAGGTTTGTCAGAACGAAAAAGGAAATTAAAAGAAGGAGTTTCACTCTCATGTTTTTAGTTTATTCTAGTCGTAGTACAACTGAGATTAATTTTGGTTTAAATTAGTTCAATTTATTACAGACAAATATCGGTAAAAAAGTTCATTTTCATTGCTATGATTCAATTTAAACAACTGAGTTTTTGGGAAAAAGTAACACTATTGGAAAATATTGATTTCCTGGTAGTTGGAAGCGGAATAGTTGGATCTGCATGTGCACTCGAGCTTAGAAGGCAACATCCGGATGCTAAAATTGTCATTTTGGAACGTAGTTATCTTCCTCTTGGAGCCAGTACAAAAAATGCCGGATTTGCCTGTTTCGGAAGTGTTACCGAGCTTTTGGACGATCTTGAAAACTCCGATGAAACGACGGTTTGGGACACGGTACAATTGCGGTATGAAGGATTACAGCGTTTGCTTCAACGATACAACGCAACTGATTTAGACTATCAAAATTGCGGTTCTTATGATCTCATTACGAATCAATCGGATCTGGACTTTTATCATCCGAAACTGGATGAGCTGAACCGGAAAATCGAGTCAATTACCGGGCTCAAAAATTGTTATTCCTTTGAAGAAAATGTTCATTCCAAATTCGGGTTCAATGGATTTCATGGCGGATATTTCAACCGCTTGGAAGGAGCAATCGACACCGGAAAATTGCTTTTAGCTACACAAAAAGACCTGGCAAAAAACGGGATTATCACCTTGTTCGGAATTGAAGTGAAAAACTTTCAACCAAATCAAAACGATGTGTTTATAGAAACCAATTACGGAGAAATCAAAGCTCAAAAACTCTGTATCACAGTCAATGGATTTGCGAAGAAACTGCTCCCGAACCTGGAAGTTGAACCTGCAAGAGCACAAGTGTTGGTCACTTCTGAAATTCCGGATCTTCAGGCAAAAGGAACTTTCCACCTCGACAAAGGATATTACTACTTCCGGAATGTTGGAAACCGGATTTTATTTGGTGGTGGCAGAAACCTGGATTTTAATACAGAAAACACTTTTGATCTGAATCAAACAGAGCTTATTCAGAACAAACTGGAAGAATTGCTTTCGGAAAACATTCTTCCAGGGAAATCCCTTTCGATTGATTACCGTTGGTCCGGAACCATGGGAGTCGGCTCGAAAAAAGCGCCGATTATTGAAAAAATCCATTCACATTGCGCTGTCGGTGTCAGATTGGGTGGAATGGGTGTTGCAATCGGCTCACTCGTTGGTGAACAACTGGCTGCATTGATTTCAAAACCCGGATAACATTTCGAACGGCAAAACATTCCTTTCCTTTACGGAAGACTTCTTATTTCTAAGAATTCTTGTATTTTCGGGACAAATTGAACTCTTATGAACGCAGCACATTCGCACTTAATTATTAACCATTTCCCGATTATCGGTCTCATTTTAGGAATTATCGTCCTGTTAATCGGGGTTTTAGCAAAATCATCCATAACTCGAAGAGTCGGCTTGCTTCTTTTTATTATTGCAGGTATTACAGCTCAAATCTCAGATGCAACGGGCGAAGGTGCTGAACATTTGGTGGAACAGGCCACCGAGCAGAGAACCATTTCCCTGGATTGTCCGGATGCAATTCAGACAACCCTGGAAAACACGGAAGAAACAAAAACACTGATTCATATTCACGAAGAACATGCAGAAGAAATGATGCCTTTGATGTGGGGAATTTTCGCCCTTTCTCTAATTGCTTTGTTTTTGGAATTCAAGAAAAAATCCATGGCGCTGCCCGCTTCTATCATCGTTTTGATTATCGGAGTCGTTGCAACCTATTTTGCGAAAGAAGTGGGAAATTCAGGTGGAGAAATCTCGCACCCGGAAATCCGGAAAGACTTCAAGTTCAATGACAACACGTCACACGACGAAGACTAAAAGGAATTGAGAATTGAAAATGTAAAAGTGAAAAGTAATTAATCTTTACAAGACTCCTTTTACATTTTCAATGACCCATTTTTAATTTAAATATTATGCTTGAAAATTTCAAAAAACAGTATACGCCTGCTGCAGATTGTGTTCCTGCATCAGAAGAAATCATCCGGCAATATCAAGACAAAATTCCGGAATCCCTGCTTGAAATCTGGAAAACAAGCGGATTTGGGAAATACAATGACGGATTGATCGAGTTTGTCAATCCGGCTGATTTTGAAGACAATTTGTGGACCTGGCTCGGAAGAGAAGTTCCCAATTACGTTCCGTTTGCAATCAGCGGTTTCGGAGAATTATTCTATTACCGAAGATTATCAGAAGTAGACGAAGATGTGTGTATCATTGATATTCAATACCGCAAAATCGAAACATTGATCTGGAGTATGAAAGGATTCCTGGAAGATTTGCTATTGGATCAGGAAGACCGGAACATGTGGCTGCGTGAAGGTTTATTCACAGAAGCAGTGAAACAAATGGGAACACTTCAAAAGAATGAAATCTTTACGTTCACTCCTATTTTGGCATTCGGAGGAGGCGAAGAAGTGGAATTTCTACACAAAGGAAATGCGCAAGTTTACATGGATTTGGTGTTTCAAATGACGAGTTAATTGAGAATTAAAAAGGTAAAATTGAAAAGTTTAAAAAACAGAGGTCGATGCACAGTTTTGTGATTCACCTTTTACATTCTCATTTTTTCCTTTTAACTTGAATGAATTATTCCTTCGCCAAATCTTTTTGATCGGCAGTTTGAGGAGTTGTTTCTTCTGCCGGTTGATCCAATGATGTTACATCCGTTTCAGGAAGATGAGCCGGAGCAGAAGGATTTGCAATTCCGAAAGGTTTTGAAAACTCGGTTGGAGTCTGGATAATCTGATCCATTTTTACCGCCTCTTCCTTAATTGGTTCTTCAATAATTCCAACCGTTTCTCTCATCACATTTTGCAAATCAAAATCAGCTTTCACGTCTCCGGTAGATTTCTTGATTTCATTTTGAACGTCCTGCGATGCCTGTTTGATCTGATGCACGGCCTTCCCCATTGAACGCGCAATACCGGGAATGCTTTTGGAACCGAAAAACATCAGAATAACGACTAAAATCAGAACGATCTCTGAACCTCCAACATCGCTGAGAAATAAAGGCAAAAATGTCATAATGACAACAAAAGTAATCGAATTAATCGAGCATTCCTAAGGTAATCTCTTATGAAACGTTAATTTTTAATCGCATTTCGGAACCTTTTTTGGTTATATTTGCGCCGAAAATAAATTAAGAAGAAGCTATGGCAACCACGGCAGATATTCGAAACGGACTGTGTATCAAGTTTAACGATAAAATCAGTCAGATCATTGAGTTCCAACACGTAAAACCAGGAAAAGGCCCTGCTTTCGTGCGAACAAAAATGCGCGTAATTGAAACAGGAAAAGTAATTGATAATACATTTTCCGCAGGACATAAAATCGACATCGTTCGCGTTGAAAATCGCGAATACCAATACTTGTACCAGGAAGATGACAACTTTATCTTCATGAACAACGAAACATTCGAGCAAGTTCCTATTCCTATGAAAATGGTTGAAAAACCGGCTTTCTTGCTGGAAGGAATGATTTGCAACATCTTATATGATGCAAATGATGAAGTTCCTTTGGTTGTTGAATTACCAATGTACTTAATCTCCGAAGTAACTTATACAGAACCGGGAGTTAAAGGCGATACCGCTACCAACTCGATGAAAGCCGCAACCATTGCAACCGGTGCAGAAGTAAAAGTTCCTTTGTTCATCGACATGGGAGAAATCATTAAAATAGATACAAGAACCGGAGTTTACGTTGAACGCGTTAAAAACTAGTTCAAACAATCATATTTTTAGAAAACCATTAGTCAACCGGCTGGTGGTTTTTTCTTTTCTAACAAGTTAGAAAAGTTCAAGTGTTCAAAAGTTCAAACCAGAATTACATATTGAACTCTTTGAACATTTGAACATTTTAGCTATTGAACTTTCTTCATGGAAAAAGTTATCCGCATACAATCAAAGGAAATCAACATCCAATGGATTCATCATGCATTGATTTCCGAATCAAAACCCATTCTCGTTTTCTTACACGAAGCATTGGGAAGTATTATTCAGTGGAAAAGCTTTCCGCAAGATTTGTGTCAGTCAGTGAATTTACCGGGAATCGTGATCGAACGAAGCGGTCATGGGAAATCTTCGTCACTTGCAGGCGAAAGAGACCGGAATTATCTTCACCGGTATGCCGATGAAACGATCGACATCCTTTTGGAGGTTCTGAATCCGAATCAAAAAATCATCCTGGTAGGACACAGCGACGGCGGGAGCATTGCTTTACTTTTGGGAAGTAAAAAACTGAAGAATCTCCAGGCGATTGTTACGATGGCAGCTCACACTTTTGTGGAACCGGAAACACTTGCGGGAATTCACCCGGCGATTGAAGCTTTCAAAAGCGGAAAGCTCAATGGTTTGTATAAGATTCATGAAGACAAAACGGAAGCCTTGTTTTACGCCTGGGCCAATACCTGGCTTTCTCCCGATTTTAAATCCTGGGATATCCGGAACGTAATCCAGGACTTCAAACAACCGGTTTTAGCGATCCAGGGAATCAATGATCAATACGGGACGGAAGAACAAGTCAACTCCATTGTTGACGGTCATTCAAACCGAACCGGGAAAATGATTCCTGCCTGCGGACATCATCCGCATTTGGAAAAAACGAAGGAAATGGTTGAATTGATTTCGGAGTGGATTTCAGAACAAATGCACTGAAAACAGGCATCAGAGGTAATTTCGCAATATTGGGACAGGAATTTAATTATTGATAATAACATGGTTAAAAAACCTGAATCAAAAATGGACGTAATTCCGCAATATTACGTCCAGTAATTTCTTCTCGTTCCGTATTTCAACTAAGTCTTTTAAAGAGATAAAACCTAAGATTTTCTGTGTATCATCAAAAATCTCAAATCGGACGTAATTCCGCAATATTACGTCCGAATCTTACTCCTTGAAAATCCACCAGTTACACCACTGAAAATAAAGCATTCTTCAACAGAAAATTATCACTGCATTATTTTTTCAGATATTTCCATTCTAAACCATCGAAAACCAGTAACTTTGCCCCTCATTTTTAACGTAATTTTTGAATAGCTAATGAGTAATGCATTGGGGAACCATATTCTTGTTGAGTTTATGGGGTGCGATCCGCACATTATGAATGATGTATCTTCGATCGAGCGCGACATGGTAGACGCGGCTTTGAAAGCAGGTGCAACTGTGATTAATTCTACATTCCACCATTTTTCTCCATACGGAGTTTCTGGTGTAGTGGTAATTCAGGAAAGCCATTTGGCAATTCATACATGGCCGGAATACGGTTATGCCGCTGTAGACTTGTTTACATGTGGAGAAATGGATGCCTGGATTTCTTTCGATTACCTGAAAGAATGTTTTGGTGCCAAGAATTATTCCGCTTTGGAAATGAAACGTGGAGCTGTTCAGTTGTTGACAAGAAATGATTTCGACATCAGCTCTATGCGTCAGAAAGCCGGAGAATGGACCAATCCTGAAATGTATACCCGCAATGTGTGGTTTACGGATAAGGACGACAATCAGGCATTGTCTCTTCGCTATACGGGAGAAGTATATTACGATGTACAATCTCCGTTCCAGCGCGTACGTATTTTGGAATCTCCGAAATACGGTAAATTGTTGACTTTGGACGATATGTTCATGACAACAGAAAAAGACGAATTCCATTACCATGAAATGATTTCTCATCCTGCCATGTTCACACACGGAAATGCTAAAAACATTTTGGTAATCGGTGGTGGTGACGGTGGAACTGTGCGTGAATTCCTACGCCATGAAGGTGTTGAGAAAGTAACGATGGTAGAAATCGACGGTGAAGTAATCAAAGCATGTAAAGAGCATTTGCCTTCTATTGCAGCTTCATTCGACCATCCGAAATTGAACCTGATCGTTGGAGATGGAATTGCATTTGCAAGAGAAGCAGCAAACGAAGAATTTGATTTGGTAATCGTTGACGGATCTGATCCTGTTGGACCGGCAGAAGGGCTTTTCTCTGTTGAATTCTACAGAAACTGTCACCGTATTTTGAAACCGGGAGGGATTTTGGTTGCTCAAGGTGAATCACCGAAATTCAACGAGCAGGCATTTACAGAATTGAACATTACACTTCAGCATATTTTCGGAAAAGAAAACGCTCCTGTTTCTCTTTTCTTTGTTCCGACATATCCGACAGGAATGTGGAGTTTCCAATATGGTTTGAAAGGAAGCGCTCAACCGAAAGCTATTTCAAACGACTCGGAAATCGAGCAGTTTGTAAACGCAAAAGGATTGAAATATTACAACTCCGATATCCATAAAGCTAGTTTCGCATTACCAAACTTTGTGAAAACCCTGATTAATGGATAATTCAACGAAGTTTGATCCGAACGGAGTAGGAATTGCAAACGGAAACATTTTTGGTTTTCCGGTAAATGAGGAAAATGCGGATATCGTCATTATTCCGGTTCCCTGGGATGCAACAGCTTCTTATGGAAAAGGAACAAGCGATGGCCCGAGAGCGATCCTGGATGCAAGTACCCAATTGGACTTTTATCACCCGCAATTGCCGGAAGCGTGGAATACACAAGTTTTCATGACTCCGATTTCGGATGAAATGAAGCAGATCAATGATCAGATGTGTATTGACACGGTTCAGTACATTGGCTTCCTGGAAGAAGGTGGTGAATTGGATGAAAACAGTCCGTATCATGAAGTATTGGATAAAGTCAATGCCACTTCGGATTTGTTACGAAACAATTTAAAAGAACGCGCTTCCAAATTATTGGCTGAAAACAAAATCGTTGCGGTTTTGGGTGGCGAACATAGTACTCCCTTAGGTTTAATGGAAGCTTTAAGTGAAACCGGTCAATCTTTTGGAATTCTTCAAATTGATGCACACGCGGATTTGAGACAAGCATACGAAGGATTCGAGCAATCACATGCAAGTATCATGTACAATGTACTTCAATCCTGCTCCAATCTTCAAAAATTGGTTCAGGTAGGAATTCGTGATATCGCACATTCCGAAGTACAGCTTTCCGACTCGGATCCGAGAGTCAAAACATTTTATGACTGGGATCTGAAACGCGGACAGTTTGAAGGACAAACCTGGAAAGAACAGGTTTCCATGATTCTGAATGAACTTCCGGAGCGTGTTTATATCTCTTTTGATATTGACGGTTTAAATCCCGCGCTTTGCCCGAATACAGGAACTCCCGTTGTTGGCGGTTTCGAGTTGGAACAGATCAATTATTTGTTCTTCCAATTGGTAGAATCCGGAAGAAAAATCATTGGTTTTGACCTGAATGAAGTCTCTCCCGGAAAAGAAGGTGATTGGGATGCAAATGTTGGCGCCAGAGCTCTTTGGAACCTGGTTTGTGCAACAGAAAAAAGCAGAAAAATAAACTACTGATATTCTACTCGTTTTCGAGTGCTAAACACCTGAAGAAAAATACTCTTCAGGTGTTTTTTTATTTATATATTCGTGTCGTATAACGGAAAGAAATGTTGAAAACCAAACTGGTATTTTTAGTAATCCTATTTACTGTTCTTTTTGCGGGACTTTCCACCGCTCAAAACATTACTTTACAAGGCAGGATTAATACCAAACATTTCTCCATCAACGAATACGGAAGTGCCGGCCAGATCTGGACAGGTTTGCAGGCTGCAAACGGAAATGTACTTTTCGGAAACAGGCAGGACATTCTCTCTTTCAACGGAATTGAATGGTCGAAAATCAAAACCGATACAGAGAAAACAAAAAAATCAATTCTTGAAAGTTGTGCGGAAACGTACGTTTCAAAATTATATCTGGCCTCTGACGATCGTGTGTATGTTGGCCGGGATAATAATTTCGGATACCTGGATTATTCCAGCAAAGGCGAATTGGTCTATTTTCCCATTTTTTGCGGCGGACTGAAAAATGACATCGGGCAGGTTTGGAATATCTTCGAACTGGGAGACAATTCCATTTTGTTTGTTGCCGAAAAAGGACTCTACATTCTGAAAAACAACAAAGCAACCCGTTTAGAAGTTCCACCTGCTTTCCAGGAATTGGAATGCAAAACTTCCTGCCGGATTCTGAACGGCTTTCTGTTAACATACCAATCGAAAGCCGAATTCAAGACCCGGAAAGAAAATTACCTGTATTACGACATTGTCAACGCCAAACTGAAAGAACTTCATCTTCCGGAATCCGTTCACATTAAAAATATTCGCGGAAGTTTCCAGGTTGACAACACCTGGTACATTGTTGATGCGAAAAGCAAGGTTTTCAGCGTCAAGAATAATTCGGGAGCGCAACAATGGGATTCTGTTTCAAGGTTGAAATTTCCATGTCTGAGCAAATATTTTGTAAACAGCGTCACGAAATCGGGAGATTATTTATTGGTGAGTACCGAAAATAACGGTTTGGTAATCGGGGATGTTTCGGGAAAAATCATCCGGGAATACAACCTGCAGGACGATTTGGCGAACCTGACAATCAATCAGTCATTTTTCGATACCGATTTCAACCTCTGGCTGTGTTTGGGAAATGGAATCCAATTCATTGAAACGGGTTCTCCTCTCTCCTATTTTCACAAAAACGAAGGTGTAAACTCTCAAATCGAAACCATCAATTTCAATTCCGGCATTCCCTTGATCGGAACACACAATGGAATTATTTCCCCGCAGCTTTCGGGTTCCGGCAGTAAAATGCTTCCTTTCGGAACATTGAATGAGATTATTTTCGACATTGAAACGATCAAAACCCGTTCGGGAAACAAATCCATGATTATCGGTTACAATGGAGTTTACGATCTGAATACACAGACAAAGAAAGAGGTTTCTGCATCGTATCAATATGCCATTGCCTTTGAGAAAAATCCCGAAGATCCCAATTCCATTTACCTGACGCTTGAAGCCGGTTTGGCAAAACTGAACCTCCTTCCGGACGGAAAATGGGAATACCAGGAATTGGTTGGAGATGCCGGTGGAGAAACCGTGAGTCTCACCTACCTTCAGAGCAAGATTTTTTTCAGCATCCGCTCCAAAGGAATCGGAATTTATGATCTGAAAACAAAGAAATTCCGGATTGTGACGGTTCCAAGTCTCAGCAAAGAAGATCAAAACAATAACTTCTATGTGGAAGAGTTTAAAGGTGAAATCTTCGTAGGAACCGCAAACGGAATGTTTGTTTTTGACAAATCGCTAAGCAAAATCATTCCGTTTGAACCTTCAAACCTTCTAAAGATCAAAAACTACAAGAATACCATTCACAGGATCATCAATGTGAATGACGAACAATTGTGGGTCGTGATTTACCAGGATAAAAAGGACGGAAAGTTCGAAAATATCTTCGGTTGGTTTGAGAAGAAAGGGAAACAATGGGAATGGGTTTCCTGGCCTCTGGCAGGACTCAAAAATGCCGGATTGGTATTCGCCGTTGAGAGAAACCCTTTGACCAATGAAGTGTGGATTGGAGCCAACGACGGTTTGTTTGTCCTGAACCTGGATGCCATCCGTAAAAACAGGAACTCGTTCAAAGTACAAATCGACCGCTTCGAAGTAAACGGGAAAACGTTCCTCTACGATGTTTCGAAAAGTAAAAAACAGGAAGGTTTGGATTACGCACAGAATTCATTCAAACTGATTTTTCATGCCAATTCATTTTCCTGCATCGGACCTACCTTGTTCAGCTATAAACTGGAAGGATTCAGTGATCAATGGTCGCAATGGTCGCCATTGAACTTTGCCAATTTCGAGAAAATTCCGGAAGGAACATACACCTTTAAGGTAAAAGTAAAATCGGCTTACGGCATTGAAAGTGAAGTTCTGACATACGAAATCACCGTATTTCCACCGTGGTACAGAACAGTCTGGGCGTATGTTTTCTATGTGATTCTATTGATTTTCCTGATTTATTCGGTGGTTCAGCTTTCTACACAACGTGTCAAAAGACAAAACCAAAAACTGGAGGAAACCGTTCAGGAAAGAACCAAAGAGATTGCAGAGCAAAATCATCAGCTGGAAATTCAGAAAGAAGAAATTACCGCAAAAACCATGGATATTCTCGACAGTATTCATTATGCGAAACGGATTCAATCTACCATTCTTCCTACCACTTCCCGACTGAACGAATTATTCAGACAGCACTTTGTGTTCTATCGTCCGAAAGACATTGTTTCGGGAGATTTCTACTGGGCACGCGAAGTTCAGGGCAAGGTCATTTTCTCTGCGGTTGACTGCACCGGACACGGAGTCCCCGGAGCTTTGGTGAGTATTGTCGGTAACAACGGGCTATTGAGAGCAATCAACGAGTTCAAATTGACAGAACCGAATGAGATCCTGGATAAGCTGAGAGAAATCGTAATCGATGCCTTCAGAGCCGAAGGGCAATTGGACGTGAAAGACGGAATGGATATCGCGCTTTGTTCCATCGATCCGCAAACCGGAATCCTGAAATTTTCCGGGGCAAACAACGAATGCGTGATCATCCGGAACGGTGAAATCATTGAATTGAAACCGAACAAACAACCGATTGGTCTGTTTATCGATGCAAAACCGTTTAGTCAGCAGGAATTCCAGTTACAGCACGGAGATTGTGTTTACCTTTACACAGACGGATACGTGGATCAATTCGGTGGAGAGCGCCTGAAAAAATTCAAATCAAAGCCATTCAAGGCATTTCTTTCCACGATCTATCAAATGGATATGGAAGACCAATACAAAGAGATACAGCGAACTTTTGATACCTGGAAACACGATGTGGAACAGGTAGATGATGTCTGCGTATTTGCAGTAAAATATTTAACATCGTCACATGAAAGCTAGATGGCCCTCTTTATTAGCCTGGGTGTTTTTGGCACTCCTGGTCCTGTTGTTCCTGGGCTGGAGTGAATTCTCCTGGAAACTCACCAAAGTACTTCCCTACCTGATCAGTTGCATTTTCCTGTTTTTCCAATTCTTAACCGTCAGCAGAATCAGTTCAAAAACTTTTCGCCTGATCAACACATCATTATTGATAGTTCAGGTCATTTCTTTAGGCGCTTTCCTGCTTTCTGTTGTGGAAATCGGGCAGATTTGGAAATTGAACATGCTGTTCTTACTTGCAGCAACCCACGTTTATCTATTGGATCTCAACAACCGGTTTATTCAAAGAAGAGTGTTTTCCAAATGGCTGTTGTTGGTTTTGCTGGTGATCAGTTTGATTGCATTCTTATTGATCGACAAATCTCCATATTTAATGAACATCGGGTTCCTCAGCGCAATGTTATCAGGTTTGATCGTATTGATGAATATTTTTCTTTTTAATCCGAAAAGAGAGGAAAGAAGTAATTAATTCTTGTTGTTGTCCTTTTTGACCATAGCCTCAAAAAGGACAAAAAAATGCATGGCTTCATTCAAAGCCGTTCGCTAAGCCCAGGTTTATTCGCTGAATCTTTGCGAAAAGAACGGATTACGCTTCGCTCCATCCAAATGACAAGCACTTTTCGAAGATTCATGCTTCATAACCTGCTCTTTTAACGCTCACTTCCGGAATGAAGCCTTGACCTTCGAGTAGACACCATCTCTTTGTATTTCTTCTCAGTCAAAAAATTGATTCCAAAGTGAATCTGACTTCGGCCTTACGTCCATCGCGTAAGAGAACAAACGGAATGAAACGTAGCCGAACCCCTGTTTGAGTTCAGCCATCGGATTCTTTACAAAATAATTCGTGAATGGCGTGTACGAGTTGGGGTGCAGGCAGTGAAATGAGTTGTAGTTCTCAAGCGAGAGACGTACAGCCTTGACTTTTTTGTTTCTTTTTGTGTCAAGACAAAAAGAAAGAGAAGAATAATCAATCCCCTTTTACATACGTCCCGATCGCATAAAGCCGTTTCAGCCAATACTCGGATTCTTCGATGTTCGTAATAATTACTCCTTTACTGGAACTCGCGTGAATCATCGTCAAAGGTTCTCCTTTAGCTGAAACAATAATCCCGACATGAGAAATTCCGGAACCATTATTAAAGAATACCAAATCTCCTTTTTGCGCATTTTTCTGTTTCACTTTCACCGAAGAATTGTACTGATCTTCTGCTCTTCTACTTAAAGTCACTTTAAATTCCTTCATCACAAAAGAGGTAAATCCGCTGCAATCGAAACCGTTCGGATCTACTCCAGCCCATTTGTATGGAACTCCTATATGTTTCTTCGCATATTTAATGATTTCCTCCCGTTCTTTACTTGTTGCAGCTGTTTCCTTGATTTCAGGAGCATCAACAACCGGTGGCTGAATTTCTCCCGGAACATCCATATCCGGAATCCGGTCGAATAATCCGAACAAAATCTGTTGGATTTCATCGTATTTATCCTGCTTTCCTTCCGATTTATATGCCAACGCCTTTGTTACCAAATCTCTTTTCAATTGAGAAACGTGATTCAAATGCGTGTTAAATACCTTGATTCCATCAGGAGAAGCGAGAACCATACTGAACAACTCGCGTGCTTCCTGGAGTGCTTTCGGGTGAAATTGCGCCCACAAGCCCTGGTCAGCCAGTTGAAACAAAGCCAAACTTTTGTAAAACTCCGGTTTGTAGGAATAATCGTAATCCGGTTGATCCAGCAATCGATTCGCCCGGCGCAAAACCATTTTATAATGTCCCTGATCATACAAGACTTCCAGCTTATCCAAAGCCTTTACCTGTCCGAAAGATGTAAGCGAAATAAAACTTACGCAAGCCGCCAATAATATCTTCTTTACCTGCTTCATAACTGATGTGTACGTCTTAAAATTACAAAAAGACCTCCGTTGAATGCCGAATAAAAGACCAACATCGGATTGTTCGTAACTCCGGATTCAAATTATCTTTTTTTAACAGGAATCAGCAACTTAGACTGTATCGGACAAGCTGTTTGAACGTTTTATACTTATATTAGTATTCTCAAGAAAATTATATGAAACACTATAGCGTTTTGCTGGTACTTGGATTAAGTATCCATTCATTTGTATCTTCAGCTCAAAAGGTTCCTACAGAACCGAAGTCTCCTTCAAACGGACAGCGTTTGGATGAAATTTTCATGTACGTCGACAAACTCTATGTAGATCCGGTAAATGATAAAGAATTGATGGATGCCGCAATCGTGGGAATGTTGGAGAAGCTCGATCCGCACACAGTGTATATTCCCAAAGACGAAGTGGATGCTGCAAATGTAGCAATCGACGGAAGCTTTGTAGGAATCGGTGTTCGCTTCCAAATCCTGAAAGACACCTTGATGGTTGTTGAAACAATCGTTGGTGGTCCGTCCGAAAAACTAGGCATTCGTGCAGGAGATAAAATTGTATCGATTGACGGAATCAATGTTGCCGGAGTAGGTTTGAAAAATAACCAGGTTCGTGAAAAATTGTTGGGTGAAATGGGAACCAAAGTTCGTGTGGACATCCTGAGAAAAGCTCAGAAGAAACCAATCAATTACGTGATTACACGCGATAAAGTTCCGGTAAACTCCGTGGATTGTGCGTATATGGTGAGTCCGAAAATCGGCTACCTGAAACTGACCTCTTTTTCCCGCAGTTCGTTTGAAGAAATCAAAAAAGGATTGGAAAAATTGAAAGCTCAGGGAATGGAAAGTTTGATTCTCGATCTTCAGGGAAATGGTGGTGGTCTGCTTTATGCAGCACAACAAATCGCCGATGAATTCCTGTCTGACGACAAATTGATTGTTTATTCGGAAGGACGGGCACAACCGCGCCAGAACCTGAATGCAGGTAAAAAAGGAGCTTGGGAACAAGGAAAAATGATCGTTTTGATTGATGATAATTCTGCTTCTGCTTCTGAAATTCTTTCGGGAGCAATCCAGGATTGGGACAGAGGTTTGGTAGTAGGCCGCAGAAGCTACGGAAAAGGATTGGTACAAAGACCAATCGATCTTTCCGATGGTTCACAAATGCGCTTAACAATCGCGCGCTACTTCACTCCTTCCGGCCGTTTCATTCAAAGACCATATGAAAACATCAGTGATTACAAGAATGAATACATGAGACGTTTCATGCACGGTGAGTTTTCTCATATCGACAGCATCAAGCTTCCGGATTCATTGAAATTTGAAACACGAATTACCAAAAGACCGGTTTACGGTGGTGGTGGAATCATGCCGGATTTCTTCGTTCCGATCGACACTTCTGAGATCACGGATTTCTACAGATCAACCATTCAAAACGGTTCTTTCACTGGTTTCCCATTGACATACGTAGATAAAAACAGAGACGAATTACATAAAAAGTACGAAACGGTTGACCAATTCATTGCAAACTTCGTTGTAGACAAAAAACTCATGGATGAATTCTTTGCGTACAATAAAAAAGAAAACAAGGATTTTGAAATGAAAGAAGATCAGTACAAGATCAGTAAGAACATTATGGAACTGCGATTGAAAGCAACGATTGCAAACGATCTGTTCGGAATTGAAGCATTCTACAAAGTGTACAACCAAAAGAATGAAATTTTGCAAAAAGCAATTGAATTGCTTCAATCAAACGAATACGACAAACAAAAACTTGCATTAAACTAATATGAAAAAGAGAAGTTTCTTTATTGCCCTTTTATTTATTGGCGGAACGATGAGTGCTTGTTCGGACAACACCGGAAAAGCGGAAAACGATGACAACCTGGTGATGGAAGTTGCCGATGATCCGGAAACAATCAAAGCAAACGAACAGGCTTTGAAAGAATTGAAAGAACAGCAAAAAATCGAAGCGGAATCCGTAACTTCTATGAAAGTAGATAAGGAAATCCACGATTTTGGAAAAGTAGGAGAAGGAACTGAGAACCACTGTACGTTCGTAGTCACAAACACAGGAACAAAACCCTTGATTCTTTCAGATGTGAAAGCAAGTTGCGGCTGTACAACTCCAAGCAAACCTGAAGGTCCGATTGCTCCGGGAAAATCCGATAAAATTGAAGTCGGATTTAAACCGAACGGAAGAGGTGCCAGCGAAAAAACAATTACCATTACTGCCAACACAGAACCTCGAATCACAACTCTGAAAATAAAAGCAGACGTGCAATAAATTGAAAATTTAGAATGGAGAATTGAAAAGAAGAGAAAGCTGAGCTTTCGATACAAACAAGCGTTAGCGCAGTTTACATCTTCAATTCTCCATTTTTCAATTATAAAAGTCCTTTCAAGGAAGCCGATTTTTTAGCATAAGCTTCCAAAGCCGTTTTTGTCGCCTCTTTCAATTTGCTGTATCCTGTAATAATTGCAGTTACATCATCACTGATATTCCCGTTGTATTTCAATTGTTTCGGAGCATTTTCCTGGATCAGCAATCTCAAAAAACGATATTCCACATTGCCGTCGTTGGATTTAATTTCGGATTCCAATGTTTTTTTACCGGCATTGAACAAATCCATTTTCGCCTTTGCCGTTTTCTGGAACTGAGCCGCTTTCATTTGCAATGCTCCTTTGAACGCTTTCAATTCGGAAGATTCCTTGATATTCTCCAAAGCATCCAGCTGTTTCTGAACCAACTCTTTCGAATCGCTTGCCAGCGCACTGTAAATGGATTTACGATCCAATTGTGCGGATGCATTCAATCCTAAAAAACAAACCAGCATTAAAACCAAAACTCTCATTCCGACTATTTTTTGTGCAAAGATACCTTTTAATTGAAAATTCAAAATGCAAAATTGAGAAGTGAGAATGTAAAAGGGAGAAGTAAACTGAGCTACCGCTTGTTCTTTATCGAAAGCTCTGCTTTCTCTCCTTTTCAATTTTAGAATTTTGCATTTTGAATTTTCACTTCTTCATTACAAACCTCGTTCCAAACTCCGGCAACTCATTCCATCACCTATTTCACGAAATTTGATTAAATTTATAAAACACAAATTTTACAAGATGTTCATCGAAATCAATCCGGATAATATTGACAATCGTTTAGTACAACAAGTCGTTGACGAATTAAAAAAAGGAAGCATCATCATCTTCCCTACCGACGCCGTTTATGCCGTAGGATGTGACGTGATGAACAAAAAGGCATTGGCTGAATTGGCGAAATGGAAAGATGTAAAACTATCAAAAGCAAATTTCTCCATTATCTGCTCGGATTTGAGCCAGGTTTCAGAATATGTCAAACAATTGGATCGAAATACCTTCCGCTTGCTGAAACATTATCTTCCCGGGCCGTTTACGTTCATCCTGGATGCAACCAATGAAGTTTCCAAACTGTTTGATTCCAGTAAAAAAGAGATCGGGATTCGGATTCCGGATAATAAAATCGTCGCTGCGATTGTGGAAAAACTGGGAAATCCGATGGCGGTAACTTCCCTGCACGATTCGGAAGATGAAATCATGGATTATTTCGTAGATCCGGCAGCCATTTACGAACGTTACGATGATGAAGTAGCGATTATTATTGATGGCGGACCGGGTAAACTGGATGCTTCAACAATCGTTGATTGCACCAATGGAAATGCTGAAATTATTCGCCAGGGAGTTGGTCAGATTGAATTATGATGTATGATACTCATTATAGATTGCGGAAGTTCTAAAACCCCATTGATCGAATCCATTGTTTATGAATACATGGATACGCTGGTCGTTCCTCTTTTTGATTTCAACCGGGAATCACATCCGGATGCTCTCGGATTTATTATTTCCGGAGCGCCTATTCTCATTACTGAAGTCGACACAGAACCCTATCTGAAACAGTTTGAATGGATCAAAACCGAAGAAAAACCCATTCTCGGAATTTGTTTCGGACACCAGATGCTGGGCTTGACTTTCGGGGCACTTTCAAATCGTCAGCGCGAAGATCGCGACTGGCAGATCATCGAAGTCATTGCAGATTGCCCGCTTTTTAATAAGCTTCCAACCGAAATCGAACTCATGGAAGATCATTGTGAAGCCATCAGCATTCCGAAAGACTTTATTCACGTAGCTGTTTCTGATGCAACGGTAAACGAGGCCATGATGCACCATTCCAGGCCATTTTACGGCGTTCAGTTTCATCCTGAAGTATCTGGAAATCATGGAGCAATCATTCTTGAAAACTTTGTTCATATTTGCGAAGATCAGAACCCGGAAGTCCGGAATTAAATCGCGATTTTTGATTCATGGTATTGAATAGAGTTTGGATCGGCATGTTTGTGATTGCCATTGTAATGGGTTTTTCGAAATTCATCTTTTGGCAAGACACCTGGATTCTGAAGCATATGATGGACGGGCTTTTTGAAACCGCCGAAACAGCTTTCACATTAGCAATTGGAATGACCGGGATTTTATGTCTTTGGATGGGATTAATGAAAATTGGAGAAGACAGTGGTGCTGTGAGTGTCATGTCCAAACTGGTGAATCCTCTTTTTTCCAAACTGTTCCCTGAAGTTCCAAAAAATCACCCTGCAATGGGAAGTATTATGCTAAACTTCTCAGCAAATATGTTGGGATTGGATAATGCAGCAACTCCGGCAGGATTAAGAGCAATGCAGCAACTACAGGATATTAACCCAGAAAAAGATAAAGCATCCAATGCGCAGATCATGTTCCTTGTACTGAATGCTTCCGGATTAACGATCATTCCGGTATCCATTATTGCAGCAAGAGCCAGTGCCGGATCAAACAATCCGACATCTGTGTTTATTCCGATCTTGTTAACGACCTATTTTGCGACTCTTGGCGGTCTTCTGTTTGTATCCATTCGTCAAAAAATAAACTTATGGAACAAAACCATTTTGGCTTATATCGGTGGTTTGACTTCACTGATTGTACTTCTGTTGTGGTATTTGAATGCGCATCCGGAACAAGTCAATTTTATTTCAAGGATATTGAGCAACACCATCATGTTTGGTTTCATTACCTTCTTTATCATCATGGCGATTAAAAGCAAAATTGCGGCTTTCGAATCGTTTGTTGAAGGTGCAAAAGGCGGTTTCCAGGTTGCATTGAATATTTTACCTTTCCTGGTTGCCATGTTATGTGCAATCAGCTTGTTTAAATCATGCGGAGCGCTAACCGATTTGATGAACAGTTTAAAATGGTTCGTCATTCAAATCGGAGTTCAATCAACGGAGTTTATCGATGCTTTACCCGTAATGCTGATGAAACCATTTTCCGGTTCCGGTGCCCGCGGATTGATGGTTGAAAATATGTCCAATTTCGGACCGGATTCTTTCATCAGTAATTTATCTGCAACTTTTCAGGGAAGTACCGAGACCACTTTTTATGTTTTATCCGTATATTTTGGTTCTGTAGGAATTAAAAAAACACGTTATGCAGCAACAGCAGGGTTATTTTGTGATTTAGTTGGTGCCGTGGCTGCTGTTTTGATTGCATATTTATTCTTTGCGTAAATGAATTGGTTTAAACGTGTATTCGGGAAAGAGCCTTTAGAGGAAAAACGAAAAAAGGCTGAAGTGAAGAAAGCAAATATTGAGTTTGCCGAATTCAACTATCCGACCAAGATCATTTTGGCGTGGATCAAAGCTTTGGAAGGACACAAAGAGCTGGAAAAATTCCTCTACGAAAACGGCTACGAAGAGATTTTCTTCCTAAACCAGGCACTGACCTTGAAACAAGAAGCCCGCGACTGGCTCATGAAAAACGGGTATCCGCATTTGATGGCTTTTGTAAACGCTGCTGAAGGAAATGAAAGCGCACAACACTGGCTCCAAGTTCACGGATTTGAATTTCTCTACCAGGCATCTATTGCAATCGACGATGACGAAGCCGGATTTAAATGGCTCAACCTGAACTCGGATGAATTTGTATTCGGTTTGATCAAAACAATCAAACGGGTAAAAGATCAGATTGAGTTCAATCACAACGACATGTATTCTTTCGGAAAAGACCTTTAAAAATGATTACACTGCGCTTAGCAACATTGAATGATATTCCGGCCATCCAGGAAGTCGCTGAGAAAACCTGGTTTGTTTCATACCAGGGAATCATCACTCCGGAACAAATCCGGTATATGCTTGACAACATGTATAGTGCCGCCAATATTGAGAAATCCATTCTCGACCCGAACCAGGCATTCTGGCTGGCAGAAAAAGACGACCGGGTATTGGGGTTTTGCGGAATCGAACACGATTACCCGGAACCGAATTTTACACGCATTCATAAACTGTATATTCTTCCGGATACCCAGGGAATGGGAATTGGAAAGATTTTGCTCAATCATGCCGGGAAAGAAGCCGTCTCTCATGGAAATCAGTATTTGCACCTGAATGTCAATAAGTACAACAAAGCCGTTGATTTTTATCGAAAAGCAGGATTCACCGTTGCAAGTGAAGAAGTATTGGATATTGGGAACGGTTTTGTCATGGATGATTTCATTATGACTAAAGCAATTTGACAGTTTAAAAGTTGAAAGGTTAAAAAGTTCAATCCTGGCTTTTTGAACTATTGAACTATTGAACTATTGATCTTTTAAACTATTTTTATTAAAAACGTCCTTATGAAGTATTTAGCAATTGGATTGATTTCGCTTGGCATTCTGGCTTCTTGCGGAGGAAACGGAGAACGTACACTCACAAAAAATCGCAATATGGAATTCAATTGCGACAATAATTTCAAACTGACTTTCCAGGAAAGTACCGTCATTACTGAAAAAGACAGTACGACCACGATCAAGGTTTCGGTAAAAAGTCCTTCACTGAGCAGTGAATACGACATGCAGCAAGCGCGTGCTGCGAGCGGTGTGAAATATGAAACGAAAGATGGCAAGTTCTATTTCTGGGAACACCAGGGAGAATTTACTTTCGGGACAGAAGATTCCGTTTATTGCTTATGTAAATAAAACCTTTCAGGCTCAAAAAGCTTAAAAGAGCAGCAACGACAAAAAATAAGTCGAAGCAGAATGAGAACGGAGGAAGTACAAGATAACTTGGTAAGAGCGGGTTTTGTAGTGCCGGTCTCGAAAATTCGAAGATCAATTCCAACTGTAGAATAAAAAACAAAGCAAACAACAGTACTGTAAGAAACAGTAAGAGCAAATAAAATGCAATTCCATTTTGTTTGGCACTTTTTATTTCTAGCCCGGAATTGTATGCAATAACCGGAATACTTGAAATAAAAAAAGAGCTCACCATTCCATGCAATGACTCTGTCCCTAAAAGATACATTCCTCTCAAGGTTGCATAATCTTTAATCAACTGAACGATATCTGCATAACAGAAAGCACTCAGCGGAAGTATCACAATAAACAAGATTCCGGAAAGAATTCGTACGGGTTGTTTTTCTTTTTTCGGATTCAGCTGATTGAAATCACCATCAATTAATTCGGAATTCATTGCTACCAGTTCGGGTGAAATTCGATGGCCGTTGCTCCTTTTCCATATTCCAGGAAATCGGCATCATAGACTTCAATCTGATCTTGCAAGGCCAGGTAAGTCCGGATTTCATTTTTCAGAACCCCTTCTCCTACTCCATGAATGACAACCAATTTATGAATTGCTTGATTTTTGGCTTTTTTGAAAGTTGCCCGGAATTCCGCCATTTGTTTCATCAGGATTTCCGTATTGGACATTCCCTGGGTTGATTCCAGAATTTCTTCGATGTGCAGATCAATCTCCCAAATGGTACGCGGTTTTCGAACTCCTGTGCGCTCTTCAATGACACGGAAAGTTGTTTCCGGTTCCAAATCCTCTTTTGAAATGGAGATTTCGTCGTCAGCATATTTTTCGGAATGAATATACACCAACTCGTTGAGCGGAAACCAACGATCAAATCCCGAATCATCGGAAACGAGCGCCCTGTTTGGTTCCATGTTCAAAATAATACCATCTCCTTTTTCGTATAGAAAAGAAACTTTTTGTCCGATCTTAAACTGCATAGTTTTGATTAAAGAATCCCTGATTCCACATCAGGTAAATCGGGCCAAAAATAGCCAAAAACCAGCCAATAAGCACTACAATCTTCATAAAGAGTGTAACATCCTGGTCCATCGGCGGAACAAGCATGTTTTTTACTTCATTTGCTACAACGGTTTTCGTTTCTTCTCCTTCCATGTTCTCTACAAACCTGCGCAGTCCCGGAGTGTGTTCCAGAACGTGGTTTTTGACGAAGTGATACGATCGGTCAGAAAGATTATCGTAAGTCGAATTGAAATTCACATCGTCTTCTTTCAAGCCTTTATGAATCAAATACCGGCGGTGCAGACTTCTAACCTGGAATCCCATTAAAAACCCAAAGACCATGATGACATACCATCCGTTGAAATACCCGATTCCAATCAGAGCCAGGGAAGAAATAAATGAAAACACCACCTGGAACAGCTCAATTTTCTCGAAAAACAAAATGCTTAGCATTCTTCCGCCATCCAATGGTAAAATCGGGAGTAAATTCAGAATGTTTACCGCAAAGAGCAACAACGCAGTTTCCACCATCCAATGAACCTGGTAGTTCATTCCCAACAACCACAAACCGATCCCGATAATGATTCCCGGAAATGGTCCTGCCATCACCACCATCAAACTCTGGCGTTGTTTATAGGAATCTTTTTGCCCGTGCACGAATGCGCCCATCAACGGAACAAACAACATGCGCACGTTTTCGTATTTATACAGTTTCATGAACAAATAATGCCCGCCTTCATGGATGATCAAAACAGCAATTAATTCCAGGAGAAAAACAAACTGGTTATCAAAAAACAACAAAAAGCTGAGCGCAAACAGCATCAATGAAAATACTGTCACGGCAATATGACCTTGCCGGATCGGCTCCTTTTCCAAAAAAGGTTTTGGCGGGTACAGAGAATTTAAGTCGTTGTCCATAATAACACTAATGTACAAAATTCCTTTTTCAGAATCAATTATCAGACCAATAAATCGGTGATTCTTTTTGCCAAATAATCAGCTTTTTATCATCGCCGTAGCTTGCGAAGCTTGATTCGTCAATTACAACAACTCCGTTTACCGAGCGATTGTGTCCACCCTGCTTAAATTCAATGCGTTGTTCCACCTTCGAAAAATCCTCGTTCCAGACTTTAATCGTTTTATCCAAAGAAGCCGTCACGAATTGATCTCCGAGAGCAATGAGCTTGTAAATCGTTTGATAATGTGCCGGAATGCGTTTGATCAGCTGGTAATCCAAACTGCTGATTGCGATATGTGCATCTCTTCCTGCTGTAATAATTCTTCCGGAAGTCGAATCCACAAAAACGGTATTGCTTCCGAGTTCATTGGGTTCCCAGGATGCCATTTCATTCCAGGTATCACAGGAAAAAACCAGAATTCCGATGAGTTGCGTGCTCACAAAACAAAGAGTATCTTTTCGGACGATGTTACGGATTTTGCCCGCCGCCAAAGGAAGATGCAGTACCCGTTTACCGGATTCCAGATCCAGAACGAGTAAATTCCCTTCGGAATCTCCACCGATGAGCCAGTTTTTATCCAAATCGACTAAAAGGGAAAACCAGGCATTTCCGAAGAAATTGTGTTCCCACAAAACGGTTTTTGTCTGCGTGTCAATCCCCAGTAAAGTCCCGTCCGTACAACCGATAAAGCAAAAGGAGCTCTTCGCTTCGATTGCATACGCAGCGTGTTCCAATTTAACGGTAAAAGATGAATCCTGGAGATTGGTCGTCAGATTCCAGCGCGTCACGTATTTATCGCCAGAAGAGCTATAAAGAAAACGTCCATCCCAGGAGGCAGCATAAATCGGTCCTGCATGACCATTCAATACAACCTTCGACCGGAACATATTATGCTTCTTCGTCTTCCGGTTCGTCTGAATCGACTTGTTTTAAGCGCTGCGCGTAATCTTCAGGAAGGAAATCAAAGAAAGTATCTCCTCTTAAGCCTAAACGAAGACATTCCAACGGAATCACTTCATTCGGAGCAATATTTCCTAAGTTTACGTTTGCACCAAACAATTTGATGAACCAAACCTGCTGATTTTTCTGTGGTGCTTCCCACAAAATATCTTCCGGCTTTACTTTCGCAATGATTTTATTGATCAACATCGTGTGTGCAGTCCCGTTCGGGCGGAAAACACCAACGTTTCCTGCTTCACGTCCTTCTGCGATCACTTTCCATGATCCGGCTTCCAATTCGGAGCTCATCATTTTGATCCATCTTCCCGGACTGATCAGAATTCCGGAATCTTTTGAACCAACTTCCGAAAGAACGGTTCTTGTTTTAGCCATTCGCTGAATCAACTGCAATTTCTCATCGTGGTTCAAAATAATCGAACCATCGGAAATTTCAGCCAAATCCAAATCGTATTTATCCAGCAAACGCAGGTAATCTTCAAAACGACCACGTGCATGGAATGCTTCGAAAAGTGTTCCTCCGAAATAAGGTCTTAATCCTGCAGAACGGTATAATTTGATCTTTTCTTCTAAATTGTTTGTTACATACGCTGTTCCGAAACCGAACTTCACAATGTCAGTTAAGTGTCCGTTTGCCTGGATAAAGCTTTCTGCTTCATTCAAACTCAGACCTTTATCCATCATCATGGTAATCCCATTTTTACGTGGTTGTTGGGTACGTTCCGGAATATGGGGTAAATTAAAATTCATTCTTAGTAAAATTGGTATATTGAATTTGTGTCAAACTAAAACACCTATGAGCGTGTCAAATTTACTAATTCCTGAACATCTGCCAATTCAGGATAGCGAATAAAAACATCTTTTGTTTTTTCCGGATCCTTATTGAATGACTCAACTAACACTAATTTAGCACCTTCTGTATTTCCGGAAACCCAATTCATATAGATAACCGGCAAGATGGAGAAGAACAACTGGTGTTGCAAAATATAATTCTCCACAAAGGTTCTTGCATCTCCTACCCGATGTTCCAACAAATAATCCACATAATCGAAAAAGCAATCTTCGTTTGCAGGATCCAATGTCAGACAAGCCAGGTATGCTTCTTCTGCTTCTTCCAGCAATTCGGCATTCTCCAGTGCTCCGGCATAGACGTGATAATATCCATCCATGTTCGGTTCCAGCTCCAATGCTCTTTCAATATAATGCAGACTTTCTTTTGGCTTTCCTTCCAGGTCTTTCACAATTCCAAGTCCCAACCAGGCTTCACCCAAAGTCGGAGCTAAAGAAAGTGCTTTCTGGTAGAAATCCCATGCTACCGTCAGATTGTTTAATTGTTCATTCGCTTCACCCAAATAACAATATGTCAACGGATCATCACCATCTATTTCAATACAGCGTTCAAATGATTCGATTGATTCCGTATATTGTTCAACAGTCAATTGCGCATTCCCCATATTGAAATAAGCAGGAGAAAAGCGGTCGTTGATTGCGACACAATATTCATATGCGGTAATCGCATCCTGGAAGTTTTCTTCCTTGGAATACGTATTTCCTAAATTGTACCAGGCTGTAAACGAATACGGATTGTCGTCCAAAAATCGTCTGTATGTTTGAATCGCCCGGGCATTATTTCCCAACTGATCAAAGCAGAAAGCCAATTCGTACAAAGCTCCTTCGTTTTTCGGGTTGGATCGCATCGCTTCTTCCAACACTTCAACGGCAGCTTTGAAATCTTTTAACTGCTCCAGCTCAGTTGCCAGGTCCAGGTAAATTTCATCTTTCTCTTCTCTGTCCGCCAATTCCAGGGCACGACGAAAGAAGGCAACCGCACGTTTACTATCGCGCAACTGACTAAAAATAGCCGCTTTCGTCAGAAACAACTCCATGGATTCGGAATCGATTTTCTCGGCAGAATCCAATAATTCCAAAGCTTCCTTCAATTTACCCAATCCGGACAAAGCCTGCGCTCTCCGAATCTGGAATAAGGTATTGAAAGGATATTGCTGAATTCCGACTTCTGCAGCCAGTTCTCCCTTGGAATAATTCCCATTCATCAAATAATGATCAATGATTGCTTCTAAACGGTCACTATCAAAAAAACCCACTGAATTCGACGCCAACTGCTCCTCAAAACGAGCCACATCGTCATTCAGGTGATTTTCGAAGTTGTCATTATCGTCTTCCCAGTCAAACATACACTTAATTGAGTTTCTATAAAATTAGCGAAAATTAGAGGAGGCATCGTAAGAATTAGGAAAGTTTATGAACAGGTTATTAATAATTACGACTGTCTAATTGCGAATGGTCAAATGAACGTTCCATTTGATTATATAACGTAAAAGAAGGTTTTGTATTGTCAGATTGGTTTTTGGTTCTTGTCTCGATACATTCCGACATTCCGCTTTGCTACAGTCGGAACACTCGACAGGACACGAGTCTGGTTCTCATGTAGCTTCGAGTCGCATGTATTTCCTTGTCAGTTCGAGTTGCGGAATGTAATGGAGCAGTATCGAGAACGACAAGGCGGAAGTATCGAGACATAGACAAAACAAAAATCCCCCTGCCGTTACCGACAGGGGGATTTTCAATGATTAATCTACGATTAGTTCTTCACGAAACGAGTGCTTGAAGTTTGTCCGTTATTAGTCAAACGAACCATATAAACACCAGAAGTAAAGTTGCTAACATCTACAGATGCTGTACCTGCTACAGAAGAAGTGTAAACCACTTTTCCGAACAAATCAACGATTGTCAATTCAGCAACTGCATTTTTATCAGTCAACTCAATTGTAACGCTGTTGATTGCAGGGTTTGGATACAAGGTTGCAGTTGTAACTGCCAACTCGTCCAATCCAACAAAAGAATGAGCAAGGATTACTTTTCCTAAGATGTTGTTATCCACTGAATCGATGTTTTTCAATTCAACTTCTCCAGTTGATCCGAAGTTATAAACGTTGTTCACATAAAGCGCTTCGATATTTTGAGTGAAAGGCTTCATGGTTGTAACAGCGTAAGGAGCCCACAATGCGTAAGCAGCACTTGATCCTGTTTTCTCATCCAATACAATGTACTTTCCTAAGTTCGTATTGAACGTGTTTTTCTCAGCTGTAGTTGCACCACCGATTGTAACAGAAGCAAAAGCAGGACTGTTTACACCGTAATGGTCAGCAAAAACGATTGCAGTACCACCGTTAGCTGCACCAGCTGCGAATGTGTTACCAGTGATTTCGATTTCATCAGAGAACGTATTTCCCTGAACACCGTTCGTCATCAACTTCGTGTTTGCCATAATAGAGATAAACCCGTTAGCAGTTGATTTCGGAGTGAATACGTTTGCATCCAAAGCAACGTTTTGAGACGCCATGCTCAATACACCGATTTTAGAGAACGCTTCGATTGTGTTGTCGTAGAAATCTACAGAACCGTTTTCAATTGCACGGATGTCAACTACTGCATACAAACTGTCAGAAGTCATGCTTGCATTCATATCAGCAGCAGAGAATGTATTGTCAAACACTTCAAACTTAGCATTGTTACGTGGATAGTTCAACATCGTGATACCGTTGATATCATTTGATTCGATTGTCAAATCAGTCATCACGTTTGCAGTTTGGATTGCATAGTATGCCTGGATGTCGTTATTCGCGATCAATCCACCCGGAGCGTTTGCAGAACCAGATCCAAGGTAGAACCCACGACCAAATACGTTCAGGTTACCAGCAAATGTAGCCACTCTGTTGTCAGTAATTGTAACTGTGTCTGTCTGACCAGCTGCAGAACTTAATTGTACTGCAAAAGCAGACCATACCATTCCTTCTGAATCTAAAGAAGCAGTTGAAATGAAATTGTTGTTTTTAACCGTCAACTGGTTGAAGTTGTTTGCTGTTGAAACAATTCCTTTGATCCCTGAAGTTGCAGTTAATCCCATTGCGAATTCCAATCCGTTGATTTCAACGTTTTCAGCATTCACGTCGATTAAATTCGCCTGGTTAGTAAGAATAAGCGGCTTGTTAGCCAAAGATGCACCTGTCAAAGTCAAACCATCCTGGGTAATATTCAATACACTTGTCAAAGTATAAGCTCCCTGAGAAACGATTACTGAATCTTCGTCGATTGCAACAGAAAGAGCATGCTCGATTGTCAAACATGGACTTCCAGGTAATGTACAGTCATTTGAAATGTTGTTACCTGTTGTAGCAACGTAACGGTTATCTCCTGTAGACTTGATGATTACTTTTCCTAATGCAGCATTTTCCAATACATCGTGGTTTTTTGCTTCGATTGCAGCGAAGTCAATCAAACCGTAGTTGTTATTGATTGCCAATGCTTCTACATCCTGAGCGAAAGGAACCATAGTTGTTGCAGGATACGTAGCCCAAAGAGGGAACGCAGTACTTGCACCAGTCAATTCATCCAAAGCGATGTATGATCCAAGATCTGTATCAAATGTGTTTTTCTCTGCAGCAGTTGTACCACCGATAGTGATTGCGTTAAATGCAGGAGTGTTTGCACCGTAATGGTCAGCAAAAGAAATTGCAGTTCCAACTCCGGTTGTACCAGCGTTAAATGTATTTCCTTTGATTTCGATTTCGTCAGAGTATGTATTTCCCTGAGTTCCATTCGTCATCAACTTCGTGTTTGCCATCAAAGAAACGAAAGCAGTTGCTGATGCACTTGGAGTAAATTCGTTTCCTGTTACGAAAACGTTCTTGGAAGCTTCGCTCAATAAAGCGATGTTCTTGTAGTTTGCAAACTGGTTGTTCTCAATAGTTACATCTGCATTTTCAATTGAACGAAGTTCAACCAAAGCATACAAATTGTCCATAGTCATCGGTGTAACACCGTCGAAGCTATTGTCGTGTACGTGAATATCAGACAATGGAGTATTCACCATCATGATTCCTGCCAATGTGTTGTCATTCACAGCCAATTCTTGTTGAGATCTGATTGCCTGAACCGTGTAGTAAGCCATGATATCGTTGTTAGCAACAACTCCACCCGGACCATCAGACGTTGCTGAACCGAAGCTGATACCACGACCAAAAATGTTATTTGTTCCTGCTACTGCTTCACCGATTTTGTTATCCTGGATATTTACACTTGTGTTTGTGTTTGTCCCGGAGTTCAAACGAACTGCAAATGCATCCCAAACCATTCCGTAAGGAATTACCGGAGATGTAGAAACGATTTCATTTTTTGTCAGGCTTAAGCTGTCAAACAAATTCGTTGTAGAAACGATACCGTATTTTCCTGTTGTTGCAGTCAATCCCATTTCCAAACGCAATGCATTGATAGAAACGTCTTCTGCATTGATATCGATTACGATGTCCTGGTTTGTAGTCAATACAGGCTTGTTGTTCTCGTCCTGTGCAGTCAATACCAATCCGTCCTGACCGATGTTCAATACACTTGTCAAAGCGTAGTTACCCGGAGCAACGATTACTGAATCTTCGTCGATAGCAACAGAAAGTGCATGAGCGATAGTCAAACATGGGCTTCCAGGAAGTGTACATTCGTTTACAGCATCAGAACCTGTTGTTGAAACGTAACGGTTTGTTCCTGCAACTGACAAATGAACTTTACCCAAAACAGCGTTATCCGACTGATCCTGGTTTTTCGCTTCAACTGCAGCAAATGTTGTCAAACCGTAGTTGTTGTAAACTCCGTAAGCATTCACATCCTGTGCGAAAGGCTTCATAGTTGTAGCCGGGTACGACGCCCATAAAGGGAATGCAGTACTTGCTCCTGTTTGTGCATCCAACGTGATGAAGTTACCCAAACCTGCAGCGAAAGTATTCTTTTCAGCAGCAGTTGGTCCACCAACCGTGATGCTTGCGAACGCTGGAGTGTGTACTCCGTAATGGTCAGCAAAAACGATTGCAGAACCAGTTGTTCCTGATGCAGCAGCAAACGTATTTCCTGTGATTACGATTTCGTCAGAGTACGTATTTCCCTGAGTACCATTCGTCATCAACTTCGTGTTTGCCATGATAGAAGCAAATGTAGTTGCAGAAGCAGCAGGTGTAAATGTGTTACCTGCAACGATTACATTCTTAGATGCTTCACTCAATAAACCGATGTTTACGTAGTTGCTGAATTGGTTGTTTGTTACATTCACATCACCTAGTTCAACTGAACGCAATTCCAATACAGCGTAATAGCTTGCAGGAGTCATTTGCGTATCGTTTCCAAGGTCGTTGTTTTCAATGTCAACAACAACACCAGCACGAGGAGAACTAACCAAAACTGTTCCGTTGATATCGTTGTCCGAAATCAACAAATCATCCGCCATCAATACGGATTGGATTGCGTAATAAGCTTTGATTGTGTTCCCGCTGATTGTTCCTCCCGGAGCATCCAAACCAAGACCACCGTTTCCTAAGAAGATTCCTCTTCCGAAAACGTTTGCACTTGCACCCGCAGTGATCTCATTGTCTTCGATCGTCACGTTTTGAACGTCACCTGCAGTCGAAACCAATGAAATTGCGTAAGCCAACCAAACCATATTCGTATTTGGTGTTCCGGAAATCGGGTTCACTGATTCGAATACGTTGTTTGTAATTTTTAAATTGTCAAAATCCCCAACATTTGCAACAATTCCGCGCAAACCTGTAGAACCTGTTAATCCCATTTGCAACTTGATGTTACTGATCGTAACATTGTCGCTGTTTACATAAATCACATCCGACGCAGTCGATGTAATTACCGGCATGTTTACCGGATCAGCACCAGTTAAAACAACTGATTGTAGTAAATTCAAAGTAGAAGTAAGATTGTAGTTTCCGGGAGCAATCTTGATCGTATCAGAAGCCGTAGCTTGTGTGTACGCATGAGAAATTGATCCGCAGGGGCTTCCAGGTGTCAAGCAATTATTAGACGCATCGGATCCGGTGGTGGATACATAAAGTGTCTGTTGTGAAAAGCTGATACCTGAAACCATCGTGACGGAGGCTAGCGCAAGCCATTGTAAAGGTGATTTCATATTGTATATTTTAAAATTGTCCCGCAAAAATAGACCTTCAACCCAGAGTTTCCAATAATTTAACTTATGCGGGAGGCCTTAACATACGCTTAACCTTCAGTCAATAGCAAAGTAAGGACTGACTGTCAAGTTATTATGTGTGAAAAACACGAAATGTTAAAAAATACAATTTTCTATTTCCAATTGTCGTTTTCAGACAAAAAATGATCGATTTTCATTATTTCCACCAACTCATTTTATAGTTAAGTTGCTGTTTTACTGATAAATCAATTATCGCTGATTGATTTCATTGCAACTTTGGCAATTTCACTATTCGAAATGGTTGTTTCCTGCGATTCGATAATTTCTGCCAATAGTTTCTTTGCGGTTTCCGAATCTCCCTTTTCATGCAGGATCATCGCTTTATTGAGTAGTAATATTCCTTTTGTTTCTTCATCCGGGTTTCCGGCTAAACCTTGTTCGATGGAATGCAGACGTTCTTCCGGATCATTCTGTAAATAAGCCAACTCCTTCCAAGCCGGAGCATAAGCGGGCACATTGTCCGCAATCCGCTTGGCAATTTCGTATTTCTTTTCTGGCTCTTCCGTCCATTCGATTTGCATGTAGAATGTATACAAACCTTCCGGAAACAATCCGTTTGCTTCTCCCTCCAGGCTGTAAATGGCTGTTTTTGCGGTGAAAAATCCGCCGGGTTCCAATGCATCTGTTTCTTTGTAATACTTCAGGGCATTGGTGAAATCTCCTTTCAACAAATAGGTAAACGCCAGATCATAAACAGGATAAGGCCAGCTTGGCTCCAGCGCCATGGCTTCTTTCAATTTTTGGATGGCAAGATCATAGTCTCCCGCCTGCCCTGCTTCTCTTGCTTCTAAATGTAATACGTTTGCCTGTTCGTTAATGGGTCCAGTTGTCATGTAAAGTTGCTTTGATTTCAGGATATGATATTAGTGAATTTCGTTGAATTAAAAATCGATTCAGTAAAATTTTTACTCTTCTTCCTTCAACACTCTTCTGAAGCGTTTTTTGAGTTGCGTTCCATTGGTTGAAAGCGTATCGAATTTTTCATTCATGCAATTCATCAATGCATAACTGTGCCATTCATCTAAGGTAAAATCAGTCGTATCCTCTACCTGGTGGTCATATGATTCATAACTGTAAACCAGGGAATGGATCTCGTTGTTCTTCGTTTTAAACAACCAGGAAGTTTTACTGAAGTAATCTCCTGCATCGCCGAACATTTGCCCCAATTCCAGGTAATTATCCAGTATTTTATCTGCTTTTTTGTCGAAAATAAAGAGTTTGACCGAGGAAGATTCATATTCCGAAGGTGTGCGGGCAATCAATCCCAAACGGGTAGAATCGATCTCGAAACGATAGCAGGCAAACACTCCGGACAAATCTCCGTAATAATTCTCTTCAATTCCAAGCGGGAAAACTTTTGCCTCTTTCAGGGTTAGTTCTTTTCCTTTGAATTTCTTGTCGTCATAATTGTAATACACTTTCAGGGTATCGAACGAAACGGCTTTGAACTTCTTGAGCATTTCGGCATAGCGGCTTTCTTTCTCACTAGCCGGAGAAGTTGATTCATGGATTCGTTCTGCTTCTTCCTGATTCTCTTTCGGGACTGAATTTCCACACGCTGTGAGCATGCTTTGCAACAAGAAGATCAAAACGAATCCACCAAAATATCTGTTCATAATTCACTGATTTATTCAGAAAACTAACCATTTTTCTTTGAATTATGATTGATTAATCGCATTAAAAACTTCCGACAAAATCTCGTAAGATCTCAACCGTTTTTCATTGTCAAAGATATTTCCCGTAATCATGAATTCATCTACCTCATTTTCAAAAAGGAAGTCACTGAACTGTTGAATCAACGAATCTTTATCTCCGACAAAGGTGCAGGAAGTCATTCCGTTTACCGCGTCGATCAATTCCTGCGGCCAGGAGTCCAATAAATTCGGAATCGGTGGAGATAGCGGTTTTCTCGCATTGGTCAGAATTCCCGAAAAAAGTTGGTACAAACTCATGGAAAGCAATGCTGCTTCTTCGTTGGTGTCTGCCGCGATTCCGTTGACACAGGCCAAAACATAGGGCTTATCCAAATACTTCGACGGCCGGAAATTATGCCTGTAAATCTGCAAAGCATGACGAAATTGCTTCGGAGCAAAATGAGATGCAAAAGCGTATGGAAGCCCCATTTCCGCGGCTAGATAAGCGCTGTCGGTACTGGAACCCAAAATCCAGATCGGAATATCCAATCCTTCTCCGGGAAAAGCTCTGACGGCTGACGTTTTGTTCTCTTCACTGAAGAAATTCTGAAGTGCGATGACATCTTTCGGAAACTGATACGCAGTATTCAAATCTCCTCTTCGCAAAGCAATGGCAGTTTGCTGATCCGTTCCGGGAGCTCTTCCCAAGCCCAAATCGATTCTTCCCGGATACAAGGTTTCCAATGTTCCAAACTGTTCTGCAATGGCTAAAGGAGCGTGATTCGGGAGCATAATTCCTCCGGAACCAACGCGAATCGCTTTTGTTTTCGATGCAATATGTCCAATCAATACGGAAGTGGCCGAACTGGCGATGAATTCCATGTTGTGGTGTTCTGCAAGCCAGATCCGCTCATATCCTGATTGTTCTGCTTTTTGTGCTAAATCTACTGTTCGTTGAATGGCTGTTGCTGCGTTACCGTCTTTGGTAATTGTGGATAAATCCAAGACGGAATATTTGATTTTTTTCATGCCATAAAATTACGGAACGATGCTTCAATCAACCGAAATACAAGCGTTAAATTTTGTGATAAATTACCCGAAACGGATTTATTACCTACTCAGCTGTAGCTTTTCGCGTTGTGAACCGTAAATGACAAAATACGTACCCGGATTCCAGGTCGAAACTTCGAGCAATTGCGTTCCGCTGATTCTTCCTTCGTACACTTCTTTTCCGTCCAAACTAAACACCCGGAACGACCTGGCTATGTTGTCGCCGATTAATTCCAAGGTAATATAATCCGAACCCGGACTGTATCGTACGATTAAATATTCTGAAGTTGCATTCCGGGAAACCGGAAGTGCGTCCTGAGCACTTAAATGATTATTCCCCAACAAGCACACAGATAAACTGAACAAAAGGACTTTTGTCTTTTCCATCTCACCACTAATTAAACAAGTTAATTACTGATTTCAGTTTACGTTACAGCAAAGTACCGAAATCGGAATGTCGTTTCCAAATCCGGTTCTCTAAAATTTCTTAAAACAATACATGATACGAGGATTTAAAGGATAAGCATTGTCCTAAAGTTTAGGCGATTTTTTTAATTGCACACAGATTATATAGACTCCGACATAGTCGGAGCGCAGATTTTAAATTCTAATAGCTATCGGAAGGCAAAGAGCGCAAAGCTTTTCAAAGATATAACATGGCTGAAAAGACTTTATGTAAGAAGCAAAGCCTTACACAGATTTATTTCACATGATGATCACCAGGATCTCATACAATATCAAATAAAAAGGAGTGCTCTCAAACACTCCTTTCACCTTCACCTGCATTTAATCAGCTTTTGCGCTTTCGATCCGTAATGAAATCAAAAAAAACACAGCTGAAATGTAAGCAGAATATTCAATCACGTGAAAAACTCACGGTAAAGAGTACCTTTTTAGCGGTAAACAGGATGTTTCAAGTGAATTTTATAATCCTTTACATCGTATTTCTTTTCCTTCTTCCCTAATGTCCTAACAAGGATTTTATTCGGTGATTTTATTTCGATTCTATAAACACTAACCTTCTGATCATTGATTGAATCCAATACCTGGTCTTCGTATTCAAAGATTCCTTTTTTCACAATCAACGTTCCATGCTCCGGCTGAGAACCCAAAACACCGGAGTACGGAAGTTCAATCCTGAATTGACTATCTGAATACCGGATCATACTTGCGTCTCCAACACATTCATTTTCGACAAAAAACAGCAAAGAGATACCAAAAAACGGAACTAGCAGAAGACAAACCAGGATGATCGGAATGAACAACAACACGGAAAAATAGAATTTTTGAAATCCTTTGACCAAATCAGGACTTCCGGAAACCAAAGTACCCAAAGCTGAAAAATAGAATATATTCCAGATCACTCTTTCTGTCCAATAGCCGCGGAAAGACATTCCGTAATTCCCCATCCAGATGATCGCAATCACACATAACAAAGACAGCACATGAGCACTCTGGAGCAATCTTGTTTTCTTATGAGAAAGGATCTGTTTCTTTTTACTGAAATAATGCAGCAGGAAACTGGCATATATAATGACAAATACGATCATACAAACCCTTTATTTTTGACTTAACAGCTTATTAATCATTAATAAATAATTTTCCGTGTCAACCAACGGACCTTCGAGGTGTTCTCCCGTATAAACCAATACTTCGTGTTTGGTCGTACAATTTGCAGCCACTAGTTCATACTGCGAAAAGGGAACTCCCGAATCTTCTTTTGAATGGATGAACAGAACCGGAATGTTCGTCAGCTTGCGAATATCTTCTTTTGCCGAATAAGGAGACGTGATAAATTTCCGGATTGTTTCTGCCTGTTCCGGTGGTGATGAAGCAACGGCAATATCTGTAAACGAAGCAATGGTTCCGTCGAGAATTAAAGCACTGATCCGGCTTTCATTACTTGCAGCCAAATGTGTTGCGATCTGTGTTCCCATCGAAACACCGCAAAGAAGGATCGTAGTATTTTTGATTGCTTTTTGTTTCAGCGCTAAATCTAACATCTTTTGTCCGTCTGCGGCAATGTTGAGATGTGTCGGTTTCCCGGTAGATTTTCCATAACCGCGTAAATCGACCATAAACAGTTGAAAACCGTCTTTCAGAAGCGGGCGCACAAATTGAACATAATTGGAAACATTTCCTCCTGCTCCATGAAAATAAATGATCGTTGCTTTGGGTTTTTCCACACTTGAAAGCAGGTAAGCCGTCACAACATCTTGATCGACCTTTTCTTTGAATTCCGTTACTTTTACCGAATCGATTTCCTTCCATTCACTCGACGGATAATAGAATTTATCGTCCATCTGACCGTTTGCCATAGTGCCGGCAAACAAAACAATTGCGAAACTGAAAACTGCTTTTAGATTTTTAAACATATGCTAAGGCTCGTTGAATCACTTAACCAAAGTTACATCTTTAATTGCATCAAACTTTGCTTCCACAACCCATTTTCCGGTTTTGTCGATCAAACCCCATTTTCCATTGAGTTTCACCGCCGCATAGCCGTTCTGAAAACTGCGTACATCGTCGAATTGCGGTTTGATCACCCATTGCCCTTTGTTATCGTAAAATCCTTTCAAAGCACCTTTCTTTCCTTCTGCCAAACCTTCGGAAAAATCTCCCAATGATTCCGAATCACTAATTGTTACGATCTCGCCTTTCTTGTTGACGTACATCCATTTTTCACCTTGCTTCACACGAGCCAGTCCGCTTTTGGAATCAAACTCCTTCCCTGCTTCAAATTGCGGTTCGATGATCCATTTTCCTGTCGGATCAATGTAACCGAGCTTTTTATCCGTAGTTTTTGCCCACGCCAAACCGGCTGAAAAATATCCGACACTTTCAAACTGAGACGGAATGACCAGTTCTCCTTTTGTGTTCACAAATCCGAATTTCTTGTCTGCTGTCCGGATCGGAGCCAAACCTTCCGAGAAATCACGTACATCTAGAGCCGGAGTTTTTATTTCCGTTTCTTTTCCTTTGGTGTCCAGGATCACAAACTGTGAACCTTTCTTGACAGCCGCAAAACCACCGTTAAAATCATTTCCGTCGTCGTAATTTGCAGGAATTGTCATCTTCCCGGAAGCATTCATGTAGCCCCATTTTGCGCCTATTTTGACAAGAAGTAAATCATTGTGGAAAGTACTCGCGTTAAAACCAAATCCGTCCTTTATTTTAAAATCAGGTTGTTCGGTTTGCTGTTTTTCATTTTTCAGATTGATGAAATAATGCTGCCGGATTTTTGTATCGTAGATAATCGCCAATCCGTTCGGTGAGAACTCATAACATTTTTCATATTCTGCAGGAATGATGAATTCGCCTTTGATTCCAACATATCCCCACGTTTTACTTCCAACAGGTTTTGCCTGGAAAACGGGTGTTTGAGCATGGATGGAAAAGGTGCTGCATAAAATTGCGCTTGCAATCAGTAATCTTCTATGAATCATGGCTTTGTATTTTATCTTTAAAGATAAAAACTAATCCACAATTGTAAAATCACCCTTTCGGTTAAAACAAAATCATTCGCAATTCAATAAAAATCTAATCCACCAGCAATTTCCGGATCTTAGCCGGAAGTTTTGCTTTTACCAGTTCATAGGATTGTTTCACATACGATTCCAATTCCGCTTTTTTCAGGATGCTGATATCTTCAATGAGAATCCATTTGTACCGGGCCAAATACGGAGCCGGTTTAAATCCTGGAAGGATCGAAAGTTCTTCAAAGACTTCATCCGTGGCCTTGAATGACATGGAAACAGGGCTTTCATCCAATCCGGTAACACAAAACATCTTCTCCCCGATCGAAAAGACCAAATCATGCTCCCACTTGATGTCTTCGGTTACATGTTGCAAACTTGTACAAATACTTCTGATTGTTTCAATATCCATCCTTCACATCCATTAAGGGGCTGAAAATACATAAATAGCGGAATTCGGATTCGTTTATTTGATAAATTTATCCCGTTGAACGTCATCGATTCCTTCAAACTTCACTTCAATCGAATACGTTCCGGATGACAGTTTACTTACATCAATATGATCTCCGATCTCCATGTCGCTAAAATCCATCACTACTCTTCCGTTCAAATCCAGGATTGTGAGTTTTTCTGCCCGGTTGTTTGCCGCAAGCTGGATATAATTTCTTACCGGGTTCGGAAGGATGGTGAATATCGGCGATCCCAGTTTGTCCAATCCGACTGTTGTTGGTGGAGTGATTCGGATAATGGCATTCGTTCCGGAATTTGTTGCGATATAAATTTCTTTGTTCGGCCCGATGGCGATATCTCTCAAACGGCCGAACTGTCCCTGAAAATATTGATCTTCATCGGTGACGGAAGTTGCTAATGCGTCCAATTGCATTGCAACCAGGCGTTGTCCGTTCAGCGTTACCATCAACACGCGGTTGTTCCATTCGGGAAATGCCGGATTTTCGTAATAAACCAGATCTGAAGTTGCAATGGTTGGTGTCCACGTATGAATCGGTTCTTGGTACAAACCTGTTGCACATGGTGTATTTTCAAACGTTTCATCACAAAAGCCATGAATCAGGGGCCAGCCATAATTTTTTCCGGCTTCAAGAACCTGCAATTCATCATCTGTAGATGGTCCGTGTTCTGAAATAAGCACTTTTCCATTCGGCAGCATACAAATTCCCTGGGAATTTCGATGTCCCATCGTATAAACGTAAGATCCCGGAACCGGGTTATCTGCAGGAATTGAGCCATCCGTATTCACACGCAGGTATTTTCCTGAAAGGGAATTGGAGTCCTGTGCTAACTGATCGACGTAGCATTCCCCGGTCGACATCAACAAGGTATTATCCGGTAAAAAAAGTAAGCGCGAACCGTTATGATTACTCCAGGCCAGGATATTATCAATCAGAATAGCCGGGTTTACCAGGTTTGTTCCGTTAAATGTGTATTTCACCAAGCGTTCTTTGAAATATCCCTGGTTATCAGGAGTTCCGTATGTATAAACGAGAAAAACTTCAGGAGTCGTTGGAAAATCGGGATGCAGCGTTAAACCAAGTAAACCGCTTTCTCCAACTGCGCGAACAGTGCCGGTTAAATCCAGTACAACGGTTTTCACCCCGGTATTTAAACCAATCCGGCTTACCTTCCCGCCTCGTTCCGTAACCCATAAATAGTTGTCGCCTTCTACTTTGATTTCCCACGGAATGTTTACTTCTGTCGTTAAGGTATCGATATAAACAGTCGTTGAACCAACTTGCTGGGCAACCTGTGCGGAAACCAAATCAGTAAAAACAAACGGGGCAATGAATAGTAATTTTTTGAATAGCATGACCTGAAATTTAGAATTGCACTTTCAAGTTATGGAAAACAGGGTTGCGATACAACAAATACCAGTTAATAAATGGTAAGATATGTTCCTAATCACTTATCAATGTGAGATTATTTCTTTTGCGTCCTGTTAATTTCCGTGATTCGTTACTTCTTTGGGAAACTTATCTCCTACCAGGTTCAGAGAAATTCCGTGTTCCAGGTAGGCTTTCAATCCATCAACAACCGTTGTGAAGCCACCCGTATTGTCCTGAATCGCTGCAAGAAGCGCTTCTCCTTCCAGATCATAACCGTAATTTCGGATGACAAGGTAAGTTGAACCATCGGACAAGGATTGAAAGATATATTCTACAGTCGTTGCCGGATTTCCCCATTCGGTCAGAATCCGCTGATCCGGGATTATTTCTTTCGTCAGAACCTGTGTGGAAACCCCATACATTTCCCATTCCCAGGTGGCTACTTTTCCAACTTCCAGTTTTCCACTCGACTTCGTAAACCAAAATTTCGTCGTAATCTCCGGATCAATAAACGCCTGGAAAACTTCTGAAACGGGCTTTCTGATTTTCATCTGAACTTCAACCGTTGGTATTTTTTGCTGTTTCATACTGCTTGATTTTGCGTTATTAGTTTTATGCCACATTCGAGAAAGCAGGTAATTTCCAAAAAAGCACGCAGATTAAGTAGGTTATTTACAAAATCAACATAAAAATTTTATCACCGATATTTTCGTACAGAACCAATTTTGAATAGTACCTGTGAATGAATCGTTCAATTACCTGATTGCTTTTTCTTTTTCCCGTTCATATAATCTACCGTGTAATCCATCAGGTAAACCAAACGTTCCAGGTCGATATCTGCCAGCTTGTTTACATACATACACACTTTTCCCATTTTAAACTTTCCAAGGTCTTTCAACAGGAATTCGTGTTCTGGCAAACCGGTATAAACGTACAATGAAAGTGCTGCTTTCCTTGGTGAGAATCCCAATATCGGCATATCACCTTCATGTCCGCTTGCGTATTTGTAATGATAAGTTCCGAAACCAATGATGCTCGGTCCCCACATTTTCGGTTCGAAACCCGTAGCTTTTTTCATCAAAGCAATCAGCTCATGGCTGTCTTTCCGCTTTTGTTCCGAAGTTGTAAACTCTTCTATGAATTCAAAAACATCCTTTTCCGTCTCGTGCGTTTTATTCTTTGCCATCTCTTTTCAATTTAATTCGCCATACTTCTTCCAACGAAGCGTTCCTTTCCCAATAAATAGTTGATTGCTTTTTCAACGTTTCGCTCCACGCTTGCTTCCGTTTTGAGGTTTGCAATGTAACGGACAATTTCCGATTTATGTGAAGGAGTCAGGCTTTCAAAAACAGCATTTGCTTCCGAATTATTTTTCAATGCTTCAGCCAGTTTCGGATGCATTTCCACTTTTCGTTCTTCCGGATCAAAAGCCACTGACAATTCGATCATTTCCCCGATTCGTTTCGGGGAGTTCGCAAGCATGACAGTGTTGATGTAAAGCCGCCAATGACCACTGAATTTCACCAGCGTTTGTTTGTATTGCTTTCCGTTGATTAATCCGCAAATCGGAATAGGTCCTTTCTCCCTTCCTGATTCCCGGAACAAACCTTCCAAAACAGGTTCCGGAACAAAAACAAAGGGATTGATGCCGATAATCTCGATTACTGCCTGAAAGGATATTGCGTCTTTTTTGTCCATACATTTAATTACAGACTAAAAATACAATTATTGATTTGTTTCTGAAATCGAACAAAACGTTTTACTGTACCAATAGCTTTTTGATCAGCGCGATTTGTCCTAAATGATAATAGATGTGCTCCGTTATTCCAGCAATGTTGCGGTAATTGGTTCCGTATTTCGGGTCAACAAAGTTGTCTGTTAAATGCTCGTCCGGTAATCTTTCGATCAACAAAGCCGCTTTTTCGGCCTTCTCCCAAATAGTCTGTTGAAAATTCTCCCACTCTTCTTTTGTTTCGGGAGCTTTTGAAATCCAGCTTAACTCGTCTTTTCCGACGAGTTTATTCTCTTCCAACACAATGATCAGCACATCCAAATAATACGCCAGGTGAAAAGTCAGCGCAAAAATCGAATTCAAGGAGTAAACCTGGACACCGGCCTGCTCAAAAGGCACATCAGACAAGGTGCTCTTTAAATCCACCGTGCTCCAATTCCCACCGAAATGAGCATCTCTTAAATGCTTTGCCAATTGTTTTGTCAGACTCATATCATTCACTTTTTTTGAAACTCTTGTTTTTACTTCCTGTTTATCCAATCCGAATACGTCATTTCAAATTTCACTTCTCCTTTTCCGTGCATTCCGGTTTCTTTCCAACCCGACATCCTGTAAAACATTTCTGCTCTTGTCTTCGGAGATGTTCCCAACCAAACAGTTTTTGTTGTTTGATCGAAATACCAATCAAGCATGATATCGTGTAATTTACGACCGATTCCTTGTTTCTCAAAATCAGGATGAATGAACAAGGCCCAAATGTTGTGGTCTTTTAAATCAACGATGGAAAAACCGGCAATCCGGCCACTTATTTCATAAACCCAGCCTTTTCCACGAACAGTCAGAAACTCTTCACAATCCTGGTTTGTCACTAAATCAGGATTCGACAGCATGTTTTCTTTCACAGCGTTTCGAATAATCTGAATTTGTGGAATATCTTCTATTTTAGCTTCTCTTATCATTCGGATTTTATTCTTTCAGTTTTTCCACCAAAAACAGGTATTACTTCGGCAAATGATGCTGCCAGATATTGGGGTTACCGGGATCATTACTATACAATCTAAAATATTCTTCCGTCGGATACAAAACAATCGTCGTTGTTAAAATGAAAAATACGATTTTCCCTTCGATTATTGGATATGCAGGAAAATAAAGGAATTAAAACAGGTTGTTTCTGAGAAAAACAAAAAAACATTAAACATTAACAATCAAACACTTATATAGCTCTAATTAATACCAAACTTCATGTCGGTTCGCAATATTGCGATATGGCAAATTTGCGTTTGAAAAGATCCATATCAATTCTCAGTGATTATTTCAATTGACGGGAAAATGAATACGGAAAATCCGTCCAAACAAACTTCCGGTTCAACGCAGGTGTCGCAGTCATTTTGAAATCGAGAACTACTCCTTTCATCAATTCCGAATGATTGATAAACAATTTCGAATAATCAGATCCGTTCCATAAAAGGGAAGAAACATACCTGTTTTCAGATGAATTTTGTGCAGCGTTCAACACCAATTCTTTTCCGTTCGACAGGTGAATCACTGCTTTCTGAAACAGCGGAGCCCCCAAAACATATTCATCTGTTGCAGGACAAACCGGATAAAATCCCAATGCAGAAAAAACGTACCAGGCCGAAGTTTGTCCGTTGTCTTCGTCTCCGCAATAGCCGTCAGGTGTCGGTTTATACAAACGATTCAAAACCTCCCGGGTCCAATACTGCGTTTTTTCAGGAACACCGGCGTAATTGTACAGGTAAATCATATGCTGAATCGGTTGATTTCCGTGGGCATATTGTCCCATATTCGCAATTTGCATTTCCTTGATTTCATGAATCATTCCACCGTAATAACTGTCGTCATAAACCGGGGGAAGTGAAAACACCGAGTCGAGCTTGGCAATGAAGTTACTCTTCCCGCCCATCAAATCCATCAAGCCCTGAACATCGTGGAAAACGGACCAGGTATAATGCCAGCTGTTTCCTTCCGTAAATGCATCGCCCCATTTGAAAGGATTGAATGGAGACTGAAACTGTCCGTTTGCCTTTTTTCCACGCATCATTCCGCTTGCCGGATCAAATAAATTGCGATAGTTCCGGGAACGTTTTGCATAAAGATCCAATTCTTTTTTCGGTCTGTTCAACGCTTTTCCGAGTTGATAAATGGCGAAATCATCGTATGCATATTCCAATGTTCTCGCCGCATTTTCATTGATTTTGACATCGCAGGGAACATATCCCAACTTGTTGTAATAATTGACTCCCAAACGACCAACAGCACCAATCGGACCTTCGTTATTTGCTCCGTGCAGCAAGGCTTCATACAATTTCTCAATATCGTAGCCCCGCACCCCTTTGATGTACGCATCTGCAACCACCGAAGCCGAATTATTCCCGATCATGATATCCGAATAGCCCGGACTCGACCATTCCGGTAAAAATCCTCCTTCCAAATAAGCATTTACCAATCCTTCCTGCATTTCACGGTTAATTTCCGGGTAAACCAGGTTTAGCAAGGGATAAAGTGCTCTAAACGTATCCCAAAAGCCGGTTCCGCCAAACATTTTTCCCGGAAGTACCTGCCCGTTATACGGACTCCAGTGAACTTCCTTCCCATTCGCATCGATTTCGTACAATTTATTCGGGAAAAACAAGGTTCTGTACAAACAGGAATAGAAAGTCCGCAACTGTTCTTCCGATCCGCCGGAAACTTCAATCTTCCCCAATTTGGTATTCCATTCATTTTCAGCATTCTGAAGTATCTCATTGAAATCCTTCGTTCCGATTTCTCTTTGTAGGTTCAATTCAGCCTGTTCCAATGAAATAAACGATGAAGCCACTTTCAGATGAACCCGCTCGCCTCTTTGGGTTTTAAATCCAACCACCATTCCCGAATGATCTGATTCCGATTCGTCTCCTTTTGCCCCTAATTTACCATTCCTTGCAAGCGAATAAAACGAAATATCGCGATCCAGGTAGATGACGAAGTAATTTTTGAAATTGGTCAGTTTTCCCCTTGCATAGCGTTTCGTATAACCGACAATCTTGCGTTCTTTTGGGAAAACCTTCACATACGATCCACGATCCAAGGCATCAATCACAATGAAAGAGCTGTCGCTTTTCGGAAATGTAAAACGAAAAACAGCTGCACGTTCCGTCGGAGTGAGTTCTGTCGTTACATCGCAATCTGCCAGGTAAACACTATAATAATGCGGTTTTGAGATTTCTGATTTGTGCGAAAACCAACTTGCCCGCTCATTCTGATCAAAAACCGGCTTTCCGCTTCCCGGCATGATCGCAAATTGTCCGTAGTCGTTCATCCACGGAGAAGGCTGATGTGTTTGCTTGAATCCGCGGATTTTATCTGCACCATATTGGTAAGCCCAGCCGTCCCCCATGACGTTTGTCTGCGCCGTCCACATATTCATTCCCCAGGGCAAGCCAACTGCCGGGTACGTATTTCCGTTGGAAAGTTCCATTTTGGAATCCGTTCCCATCAAAGGGTTCACATAATCAACAGGTTTGAATTGCGCAGAAGCTGCAAATGGCAAAAGCAAAAAGAGAAATCGTTTCATTATTCATTGAAATGAAACCACAAGATACTTATTTCTGCCTTTTACAGTTGGCTTCGCAAGCCGGATTCGCTAATAATTTCCCAAAAGGATCGCTAATGTTGTGATGGGAAGATCTCCGTTTAAGGTACCCAAACAATCGGAATAAGAAGTTGAATTTCCCCTGTAGATTTTTGCTCCGTTGATGGTCAGCATGCAATCGGAGTAAAACGTCGAATTTCCGTAGTAGACTTTTCCATTGCTGATCGTATACAAACAATCCGAATAGCTGCTTGAGTTTCCCCTGTAGATTTTATTCCCGTTAATGGTATACATGCAGTCGGAATAACTCGTGGAATTTCCCCGGTAAACTTTGTTTCCGTCAAAAGTAAAAACGCAATCGGAATAAAACGTTGAGTTTCCTGTATAGATTTTTGATCCGTTACTTGTGTACAAACAATCGGAATAACTGGTGGAATTTCCTTTGTAGAGTTTTGTTTGTGCATTCAGAAATGCAACCGATAATAAGGCAAGTGTAAGCAGGAAGAATTGTTTCATGATGGTTTTATTTTTTGTTTGCATATCGATTACAAAAATCTTGCCTGTTTTTTGACTCTTATACCTTTCTTGCTGAAATACTAAAAAATGTAGATTTCGTTGTGAATCCATTCATTCTAATTGTTCTTTGCCATTGCCGCAAAGAACCAAAAGTCTAGGCCTGTATTCGAAAATCTGAAAAGTACATGGCATTCCGCGAAAGCATTTGAAACTCGTCCGTTAGCCAAAGCTTAACGGACTCAAATAGGAAATGCTTTTTTTCGCTCCACTTATTTGTCCCGGCACTAACGTTTGGTCTTCAAATGCTACGCATTTTCTTCAACGATTTTCAGCATAAGGGCCATCAAATAGGAGCTTTACCCCTGGAAATCACCGCAATCGTGGATTTCAAATTTGGGAAGTGCTTTTGGAGTTGTGAAATAGCTATTCAAACGAAGTTCCGGGTTATTGAAGGGTTTTCCGAGCAGTTTCAATTGATAGACCGGAGTATTATTCATTCTTGAAAACACAAACCTGTATCCTTCAGATTCCAACGTAAATCCATCTTTCGTAAGGTTTTTTTTCTGAATCCGGAACGTTCTTTTCACTTCCGGATCGCACGTATTGATCAATTGAACCTGCTCATTATTCAGCACCACATCCGCGGCATCACAGGCATAACAATATCCGTTGAAATCAATTCCGAATTTTTCGTAGACATTTTTACTTTCTTCTTTCACAATCGTCAGTGCAATAAGCGTGTCCAACTTCAAGCGGTTGAAATCTACTGATTCGGGTTTATCAGACGATGGTTTTTCAGCAGATTTCAAGACTGATTCCGGTTTGTCTTCATTTTCCTTTTCAGTCTGTTTGTTTTCGCTACAAGCCGAGATTAAGCTGATTGAAACGACTAGCAAGAATTTAAATTTCATGGGATTCGTTTTTTGGTTTTTCGGATAAATCTTCTTCTCTTTTTTTGTCTAATTCGGGAGTTGCCATAATCCGCGACATGAAATGACTTGCTCCTTCTTTTTTTGAAATGCTTACTGCCCACATAATTCCAACAATCAGTCCCGCCAATCCAATCAAAATCGCCAAAACCAACCTGGTTTCTGAAGGATCATAACAATAGACAACTAACCCGATAAATGACCCGATTAACAAAGGAGATAGCACGAGTTGAAACGAGGATACGATTTCTATGATCAGATGAAATATTTTTTGCATTTAGCCAGAAAGTTCAATGAATCTAAGTTATCAATTGTTTCTGACATTCATTCAATCCTTTATTCATTCCCGAATTATTTTCACAAAACAGGACTCCACTTCCCTTGTTCTTTTGCAAGATTGATCAATCGCTGACCGTGATTTGTCATTAATCCTTCACGAATCATTCTTTCCGCACGTTCGATATTAATCCGACTCCATTTACTTGTTTTCGGATTCCGGCAGCCAAACGTCAGATAGTAGCTTTCGGGATCGCGCTTTTTACACAAACTATCGATCCATCCGAAACACAGCGCTTCTTCTGTTGCTTCTACCAGGTTCACACTTTCGGTTTTACTCTTCTTGTGATAAAGAATCAGCCAAACGGATTTTTCTGTCTGACTATTTTCTTCCAGCCATTTTCTCCATTCTTCACGCGTAGTGGCGTAAATGGCAAGCTTTCCATCTTTCAGTTCCATCATCAGGCGTTTTGATTGTTTTTCTGATTCAGAATATCCAGGTAATGCACATTGGTCATAATTCCCAAGACATTTCCAAACGGATCTGCAACTGAAGCTGTAACAAACGTCCCTTTTCCTTGACTGTGATCTGTAATCGGCAGAAAAAGTGTTGCTCCCAAAGAAATCAAGCGATCCAAAGTTGCCTGCAAATCGTCTACATGCCAATGAACGATTGCTCCTGACGGTTTTTCCGAATATCCTTCCGGTGCATACTTTGCATCAATGATTCCCAATTCCTGCTGGTAATCCCCGATTCTGAATTCGGTATAGCCCGGAACATTGAAATACGATTCGATTCCTAAAAATTCGGTGTACCAGTGTTTTGCTGCTTCCAGGTTTGTTGCGTAAAAATTTACCGTTGCCAAACCTCTTAATGTTGTTGAATTGCTCATATTATTTGTTTTTCAAATGGATTATGAGTCAAAGGTAAATTGGGGTTGTGACAGCGGTATGTCAGGGGTATGATTTGAAAAATTCAAAAATGAGAATTCAAAAGTGAAAAGGTGAAAGTGATAAAAATTACTGTTTTTTTCATTTTACCGAAGAGCTGACGTAATTTCCCAATATTACGACATCTCTTTGTCCTAGCGGGTTTCAGAAGAATTTTCCTGCCTATTCAAAAATTGACGTAATTCCGCAATATTACGTCACTAGTTTATTTTAGAAACTACATTGTGAGTAAAAATCGATCTCACACCTCGTCTTTTAAACCTTAATCATTTCATGATCTCCGTCCCAATCATCCGGATCTTTGTATTTGAGAATCAACTTCTCCCCGTTCTCAAATTCCAGCGTGATTTCGTTGTCTTTGCAATAAACCGACTGAATAACCTGGTTTTCGACTTCAAATTTCTTCGCATAGTCATGATAGGAATAGGATTCATCTTCCGTATCGATTTCGCCCCAGTTTTCCCAAACACCGAAACACACATCGAGGTAGTATTGCGACCAGCTGATTCCTTCCATTTTGATGTAAACCAGGATCGGACCGCGTTCCGGGTTTTCCGGATCTTCAACGCCAATTAGTTGTTCCAGTTTCTTTCCTTTAGCGCTTTTCACCTTGAAATTTACGTCCTGGAACATGCGTCCTGCTGCCGGTTGTTTACTCATACGATTTTGTTTGTCCGACAAATATAAAGGGATTCAACTAGTTATTCTCCTCACTTCAGGGAAAATTTAAAAGGCATTAATGCTGTTCCGTCTACACTGAAATTTGATCCCAAAACAATGCTTTTCTCCCGGGATTTCTTGATCAATTCATCCATTACTTTTGAGATAAACACATTAACAGATTCCAACTTTCCCGGCTTGTGTAATGAATAGTTTACCAACTCCCCTTTTTCACTGATTTCAAGCTTTACAATCACTTTGTCTTCAAAGATCTTTCTCGATTCGGCTTCTTTTTCAATTGCTTCATCCAATTTAGTGAAATGTGCTATTCCAAAAGAACTCCAGGAATGAGTAGCAGAATAATGACTTTTAAATACAAAATCACCATAACTTGTCTGAATCCGGTATTCAACAACACTATCCTTTTGCTGCGACCAGGTAGTCGGGATCAAAAAAAGAAAGAACAGCAAATTGAAAAAACGATGCATACCGGTCTGTTGAAAATCAGAATCAAAGATTCACCATTCTTTTGAAAGAATAACTCCCGTTCAATCAATACAATTGACCAATCGGGAGATCGATCAGATTATTTTGTTTTAGGTTCTTTTCTGCGCATGACCAATGCCGTAACCAATGCAAACAAAATTCCCATCGGAAGAATTTCCATATAGGTTACTGCAGCATTGAAGAATGGATTTTGATACATGATCATGAATTCCTTCATTTCTTTACCTTGTTTGGCAATTTCTGCAGCACTTGCTCCGCTTGCCACCAATTCCTTACGTGTACTTTCCACGAAATAATCCATGAAATCCGTCCCGACTCCAAAGAAATAAATCAACCAGGTTATGACATAAAACGTGGAAGCAATCAGGGTGATCAGAAGTCCGACTTTGAGCGCTTTTCCGAAAGTAATGACTCCGCCGTTGTATTTGTCGCGGTAATTTTTAACTCCCACCACCAAAAATATGTTTGCAATGACCATCGACGCATAACCGAGAATCATTCCGATGCTCATGTGCATTTCTTTCGGCACAAAGAACATCGCGATCAACACCCACATTGCCGCAATCAAACCGGAAATTGTTCCGTAAACCAATACATTTCTTTTCATCTTTTCTAGTTTTTATTTTCGACAAAAGTGAGAATCCACGGGCTTTTCCGACTCATACTTTCGGGTGATTTCGGGTTTTAAAGCGAAATTATCCCTAAACGTTTAGCCGATTCAACTGCCTGAGTCCTGCGTTTAACATCCAGCTTTTCAAATAACCTGGAGCAATGTGTTTTGATGGTATTCAGTGAGACAAATAAGCGTTCTGCAATTTCGTGGTTGCTCAATCCCTCGGCCATCAATTCCAATACTTCCAGTTCGCGTTTACTCAAACCAAGCTGCGCGATGATTTCTTCGTTTCGTTCAAAGGTTTCCGGATTTTCGACATAAATCGTTTTTTCCACCAGAACCGTTTTGGGTTTGGTTAAATGACGCGCCACCCAAATGCCGAGAACGGTAAAAATAAGAGCTATTGCCAGGGCGTACAATTCTGTTGCACGGTCAATCAATAGAAGTCGGAATTCCAGCCAACGCATCAGAAACAGCAATCCGGCGAGTGAAATCCCGTAAAGTAAAATGAGTTTATATGAACCGAAAATCCTGCGAAACATCTTTACCATTGAACAGCAAAGATAGGTGAATTGGTTTATATCAAAAATTCCCTTTTATTTCAGGATTAATTCATTGTTTTCAGGATTCCGGGTAGAAAAACGGCCCAAAAATATCATCCTGGTTTCGTACTTATAACTGATATTTCTGTTCAGATCACTGATTATTCTTTGGATGAGGATCAACCAAATGTAATTTTTCCTTTTTTGATTTTGAAACTGAACAACACATGGCTGTCAACGTTTTTCCCGTCAAGTTTTCCGCTTTTCCAGGCTCCCAACGAACTGAACACTGCTTCTATCTGTTTATCCAACTCTTCGCTTTTGGTCTTGTTATCCATTTTGCATTGAACCATTTCGCCTTCGCAATTAATGAAAATACCAATCATTCCATTTCCGGAGAATTTAGGATTGAGTTTCAGGAAAGCAACTTCTTCATTGAGTCTTGTCAGGATTTCAGCTTTACTAAGTGGACAAACTGCTTCTTCCTGCCCTTTAAAACCCGGAAAAAGTGCATAAACTTCATTTTTATTACAAATACCAGGAATGTCTTCTTTCATTTCCACACGTGCAATAAGCTGAGCTGATGCAGTAAGTCCCATGAAAAGGGAAACGGCGATTAAAATGGTTTTTTTCATGTTTTTGTTGATTCATTTTCAGCTAATATAAGAGATTATCAGAAAAAATCATCCACATTAGAGTGTCAGCAGGCTTCGACACCGCTCAGCCTGCTTCTGACACCAAATTATTTGCTTTGTTAATGTGCAACAGCCTTCAATCCTACAATGGAACCAATCAACGTCACGATGAAAAACAATTTCCAGAAACTGATCGGTTCTTTAAAGATGAAAATTCCTACCAATACGGTTCCCACCGCCCCGATTCCGGTCCAAACCGCGTAGGCCGTCCCGATCGGTAAAGTCTGAATCGCTTTCATGAGCAACAACATACTGATTACGATGGAAACGAAGAATCCCGTATACCACCAATACACCGCATTTCCGGTAGAAATCCGTGCTTTTTCCAAACACGATGCAAATGCTACTTCAAATAATCCCGCTACGATCAACACAATCCAATTCATACTTACAGAGTTAAAGAATCAATTTCTTTCTTGATTTATTTCTGCAAAGTTCCGAAAGAGATTCGAGGAAATCTTTTACAAATGTTAAAAAATGAAGGAACGTTGTCTTCAACTCCGCTCAGGCAACTTAGAAACAACTATTTCTCACATCTGGGAATAGCAGGCTGAGCGAAGTCGAAGCCTGCTTTTTTCTATTTCGCACGGATTCTGCTCAAACTCACTTGTGTGATTCCCAAATAGGACGCGATGTAACCGAGTTGTACTCTTTTCACTAAGTCGGGGTTGGTTTCAAGCAATTCGGTATAGCGTTCCAAAGCGGTTCTGAATTGTCGTGAAATTAACCGTTCTTCTGTCCGGATCAGTTCTTTTTCTGCAAAACGTCTTCCCCAATTGGCAATGTGAATGTCGGTTTCAAACAGGTGTTTCAAATCACTGGTTTTCAATTCCAGCAACTCACAATCTTCCAATAGTTCGATGTTTTCATAACCCGGAAGGTTTTCCACATAACTTTTCATCGAAATAATGGTCTGACCTTCCGATCCGAACCAAAACGTGATTTCATTGTCGTTCTGATTGGCGTATGCCCGGACAATGCCTTTTTTAATGAAATAAATGCCTGATTCCACTTTTTCAGCGCGGAGTAAAACATGTCCTTTCGGATAGGAAACTTCCGACAAGCAGGCTTTCAAAGCTTCCCGCGATGCTGCGGGCAAAACCATTATTTCATCAATCAGTGCATCTGCATTCATATGTCCAAATTAGAGATTCCTTTTTACACTTGCAGAACCCGCTGAATATTTATTTGTTCCAGGAACGATTCGTCGTGCGAAACCACCAAAATTGTTCCTTGATAAGCTTGAATTGCTGAAGTCAGAATTTCAATGCTTTCCAGATCCAGGTTGTTTGTCGGTTCATCCAATACAATCAGATCCGGTGCTTTCACTCCGAGTGTCAGACAGCACAAAATCAAACGCATGCGTTCTCCACCGCTCAAAACCGAACACGGTTTGTCCCAATCGTTTTTATCAAACAAAAAGTAATTCAAACGCGTTTTTATTTCGTGTTCCAGCAAGGCTGTCTGATTGAATTCACTTGCTTGCTGATAAACGTTTAACTCATTGTTTATGAGTGAATAATCCTGATCGATATAAACCGATTGATTCACTACCCGAAAGATCGTTCCTTCAGACGGTTCGATGTTTCCGAGAATCAATTGAATGAGGGTTGTTTTTCCGGAACCGTTTACGCCTTTGATGACAATCCGCTCACCGCTGTTGATTTGAAAACTCCGGTTTTCTTTCCAAAGCAAAGCATCCAAATACGCATAATTCAGCTGATCGGTTTTTACCAATACTTTTCCATGATGCAAATGAGACGAATCGAAACCGAATTTCATTTTGTCCAAATCCGGCAAAGCTCTTCTCAGTTCCTGTAAATCTTTCGAAATCCCACCAATCTTATCCGCATGTGCATTTTTCAGTTTGGAAGTGCTTTTCTCGGCATTGTTTCGCAAGGTATTCAGCATGATGGTTGGTACACCGGCTTTTTCCTGCTTCTTTTTCCCACGGGAATCAAGTTTTTGCTGTCGTTCCATCGTTTCGCGCTCTTTCTCCTTTGCTTTCCGGAGCGTTTTCTCCATACTGCTCACTTCCTGGCTCAACGCTTTCTGTTCGATGTCTCGCTGCTCCCGGTAGAATTCGTAATTTCCTCCGTAAACAGTAATCCCGCGTTTGTCCAGGACACAGATTTTATCCAACAAATTCAATAATTTCCGGTCGTGACTCACAATCAACAGCGTTTTTGAAGTCGATGCAATGAAATCAAACAATAACTGCCTGGAAGCAAGATCCAAATGATTGCTCGGCTCGTCCATCAACACCAATTCCGGCTGATGAATGAGTATTCCGGCTAAAAATACTTTGGTCTTCTGTCCGCCACTCAATGATTTCATGGATTGGTTCAAATCCAATTCATCCAGTTTCCAATAACTCAATGCTTCCCGGCAACGATCTTCGATTGTCCAGTCGTCATTGAGAATTTCGAGGTTTTCTTCAGAAGCTTCTCCCGATAAAATGGCGTGGAATGCCCGCAATTTCTCATCAATATTCAAAGCCTGAGCCACTGTGAGATTGTCGAATTGTCCCACAATCTGCGGAATGTAATAAGGTTCGGATTCTTTCTTAATCAATCCGGACTGCAAGGGAACGTGTCCCGCTATGATTTTCAATACCGTTGATTTCCCGGAACCGTTATTCCCGATCAATGCAACTTTTTCGTTTTTGTGAAGTGTTAACTGGATATCGTCAAACAACACATCACCCGTGGGATGGGTGTATGAACCATTCTGTAAAATAAGCATGTTTTCTTGTGTAAAAAGATGAATACGCGCATGAGTCCTTCCGGATCTCATTGATTATTATTCTTCAAGAAAATGCTCCTACATGGTTGTGTTTGTTCGTTTTGAGATGCAAAGATACGGGTTTTCTGCGTTTTTTCAAATGATGGGTTATGGAGTTTAACCACGAAGACACAAGGAACACGAGGATTAATTGCTTTTTCCACACCTGAAATGATGGATAGACATGCATCTATTAGCCCAGTCGTAGCAAGGGATGTACACAATATCGCGAACATGCAACTTCAGGTCGAATTCGGTTACAACAAATCTGATTTCCCTTTGCGCTCTTTGCTTCTCTGCGTTTTAAATTATACCGTGTTCTAAAATACATAGATGTATATAATATTTTCCCGCAGATGTGTGTAGAATACCTAACTTTTTATTTCAATCACAGAGAATTTCCTATCTAAAATTTTCAAATGATCTTTAGTAAAAGAAATAATTTGTTTGTGAATCAATTCATCAATATTTCTATAGAAAATCTTTTCTTCAGGACATGCTGCAATAACATAATCTAATTCGGGTGTTGTTCTCACAAATTGATACAAATAAAAATAATCGATTGCTCCATAAAACCCAACAGGAGCAATCTTCACATCCAAGGTTTGATTCGTCTTACTATTCAAAAAATTGCAGGCTCCACCATGAAAACGATATGTCCAATCATCGGGTAAATCTCCCTTCCATAAATTATTCTTTCGGCTCAATAATTTTCCAAAGGGATAATCTGAATTGAGATCCAATTCGTAAGTTTTAGCCAATAAGTGAATCAACTCATTTGCTTTCTTCTCAAACGCAATAATTGATTCTATAACGTACATATGATTCGCTGATTCCATTCCAAATTATGAGAATTTACGGTACAAAACAAGCTGCTTATTTCCAGGCATTAAATGGCCCGCATATGGTTTCCTTTAGCATTATGCGTTACTTCTGCAAGACCCAATTTTTCCATTAATGGCGGAACATACATCCCGAAACGTCCGCGAAGTCCTTTCTTCAAACCATACCAACCGCCATTCGGATTGTTTTCAGAGCGTCCCCAGGCTTCAACTGTTCCTTCTTTTGCCGGCTTTTGCTCATCCGCACTTCCCAACTCCATCCAATCACCATGCTTTTTAAGCATTTCGTGCAAATCAGTTAAACAAGCTGCATCATACATCAGCGTCGTTTTACCAACGATACACATAATTACTTCTTTACCGTCTTTCACATCTCTGTACATCTCGTAATCGGATGTCAATGGTGGAGTTTTCAATTTCCACGGATTTTCTTTTGTTCCTTCAGTTGCCATTGTATCGTATTATTTCAAAATAGAATCTCAGTAGAATGTACTCATTTATTTTGTCTTTTTACACAAACAACAGAATCAAGGTCAGAATCAATCCTCCCAACGAATAAAGCAATCCTGTTTTGAACACTTTTGTTTTGGGCAGATACATCCAGAATGCTGAAACCACGAAGAACAAAAGCGCAACACCGAAGAAAATATTCAGCCAGTAAAGCGGATCATCCGTCGTTGCTTTGTGTAAATGCGTCATTTTATCCAGAATGTACGGAAGTTCTTTTGTCCTGATATGCGCCACACCGGTTTCCTTGTTGTAATCTCCGTTCCGGAAATACACCAGGTCGCCCTCTTCCCTTTCGAACTGGTATTTACGAATTCCCAATTCTTTTCCCAACAATTCGTTTTTCACGTGTGGAGCTATTTTTACCTCTTCCGTTTGCTCTGTTTTCAGAAAATCCGTATCGCGAAAAATCAGTACGATTCCGCTAATTGCATAAACTGCCATGATTCCGGCAAGGAAAAAACCGAGGTATCTGTGGATAACCCGCATTGAAGATCTTGTATTATTCATGCGGCAAATTTAATGATTCAACGGAAGTTTTTGTTTCATTGAAAAAACTATGTTACCTATGCTTCTATGTGGTCCGTTTTTCAACCACAGTAGTTCACATAGAAACATAGAATGTTACTTCCTCTAAAACTATGTGTTCTATGTCTCTATGTGGTTTTTAGATTAACCTATGTGGTTAAATAAACATTGAATTAAAACGATTCGTCGATCAATTCCTTGTTGGTCATTGCTCCGGCAAATCCTCCGGCAGCTACCGCATTCGAAACGGAGCGCATTTGTGTGGTGTTATCTCCGCAGGCAAAAACTCCCGGAATACTGGTTTTCTGGAACACATCGACCTGGATATGACCTGACGGACTGAAAGCACATCCCATTTTTTCGGGAATATCCGAATGCTGCTCAAAAGGAAGTTTTGCGTACAAGGCTTTCAGATTGATGGAAGTTCCGTCTTTAAACACGAGCGCTTCGATTTGTCCAGCTGTATGTTTCAATGATGCAATTTCCGTTTCAATGATTTGGATTCCCTTATTTTTCAATTGATGCGTTTGCTCATCGGTCATGGTGGATTTCCCGTTAGTGAAAATCGTCAGGTCTTTCGTCAGATGATGCACCATTTTCGAGAATTCGAAGGCGATTTCTCCATTGGCCAGAAGCCCGGTTTTCTCACCGCGTACTTCGTAGCCGTGGCAATACGGACAATGAATCACAGAAATTCCCCAACATTCGGAGATTCCTTCTATTTCCGGCATGATGTCCCGAACTCCTGTAGCAAAAATGAGTTTTTTAGCGGTAAAGCTTTCTCCCGCTTCAGTTGTTATTTCAAAACCGGAATCTGTCTTCTCTCCACGAACAGCCAGGCCAGCATGAAAATGAATTGTTTCATATTTCGAGACTTCTTCCCTTGCTTTGGAAGCGATGGATTGTGGAGTTTCACCGTCGTGCGTGAGAAAATTATGTGAATGCGGAGTCTGTTCATTGCACGGTTTCCCGCTGTCAATAATCAATACCTGTCTTAGAGATCTTCCTAAGGATAAAGCTGCTGAAAGCCCGGAATAACTACCACCTATGATGATTACGTCGAAATTTTTTGTGTTTGTCATGTCGCTGAATGTTTGTATGTGTGTTTCCAACAAAAATACAGCTTAATCCTATTAACGCATCAAAGTTGCGTTAATAATTTATCAACTTTTCTTCCCGCAACAACTTCAGGGCTTTTTCAGCTTCATCTTCCCCACTTGAAAATGCTCCGGGAAGTATAATCAAGCGTTTTTTGATTTTTCCGTTATCGTTCTTAAAAAACACAATGAAATGTGCACGAGTCAATCCCTGAGCAGCTTTTTTAAAAACTATTTTCTCGATACTATTACGCTCAATAACGGATGTAGCTGAATTATTCAAACTTTTGATTATTCCAAACAAAAGAAATCCTGCCAAAAGTGCCAACAAAACGGATTTTTCCGTCGATCCTTTCTGATAGTTTACAAAACTCGAATAAAGCAACCCGATTGTACCGATTCCATAAATGATCAGAATTCTGTTTATTTTATTTCCAACAGTAACCTTTGCCATGGAACCTCTTATTCCATTCCTTGTTAAGACCAATTTGTCAGGCAAAATATGACAAAAACCGGTTTTTGTCCGAAACACTTTTTCACTTTCCATTGATCCGGGGTGTTCAGTTTAAAAAGTCAAAGATAAAATCTTCGGCGATAAAATAACTTCTACCCAACATTAACAAAACCAACTCCAGCCGGTCTTTTTCCATCTGATCAAGCAGGTTTGTCTGAATCCCATTTTCTTGAAGTACGGAAGCGTATTTTTCCAACATTGACTTCGGGCCACGCGCAAACAATCCTGCTTCCTTATTACAAAGTTTCAAAAATCCATCAGGAGCGTTGATTCCCATACCAAATTCCAGGTCTTCCCATGCATTTTCAGAAAACATCCGGAACAAATCAAACAGCAACTTTTCCGGATGAAGGGCTTTTCCCGTATAGTAAAGTTCCGAATGATCATCATTACATTCCAGCAGCAAAGGATGAGTGGTAAACAATTGAAGATTGCTTTCCCAATTTCTTTCAAACCGTTCCTTTTTGATATTAATCGCTCGAATTCTCCAATTTTGATGCAGTATTTCAGAATCCGGGAAACTTGCAGTGAAGTAAATCTCCAAATCAGAGTCTACATATTCAAGAGAAGAAACAATGATTCCACCATCTTCTTCTTCCAGTTTGATCAGAAGAGTTTCCAGTTCTATCGGGAGATTTTCAGCAACTTTCATATCTTTTCAATTTGAGATATATCCATTTTCAACAACGCTTCATACGGATCGCCTTCCAATTGCAGTAACTGAGCAAAAGCAGGCTCGGTTTTGCTTCCCTGTTCTTTCAACCGGATGATTTCCTGTCGGAATGTTTCTCCTTTTTGAAGCAAAATCTGGTGTTCGATGAGCATATGTTTGTAGCCGTTTTGCTCTAGAGAAGGAATGTTCTGCCCAAAGATTTCAAATTCAAAATCATCCAGGAAAAAAACGGCCAGGATAGTTTCTTTGTCAAAACGATTCAATTCATTCACTTGAAAACCTGTTTCATTCCCTAAAAGCTCTTCCAGTTGGTTCCGGAAAGTTTCTTTATCGCGGAAATAACAAACAATATCCAAATCGCTTTTGTCAGTATCAATACCAATCGGAATCGTTCCAACCAATATCGGGTCGAAAGCAGCAAGTTTTTCCATGATCTGATGCTTCACTAAAACAGCATATGCTTTCTGTTGCTTTTCTGTGCCTTCGCTCAGGTAATGAATATTCTCAAAATTCGTCTCCATCTTTTAGTCATTATTCATAACGAAAATCGCGAAGGAAAACACAATAAATTAGCCAAATCACGAATACAGTAGCGGCAAATCCAACAATGATACTTCCAAGTATCAGGAGTATTTTTTGTGTTCCTTTTGTTCTTGTTTCTTTATTGAGTACTTTACTCAGCTGTTGATAAATGATCAGAGAAAAAAATGGCCAAAAAATAAGGAAGAAGATTCCACCAAAAATCAACACAAAAATTCCCCCCATCATTGCTGCTTGCAGAATCATCTTTTCAAATTTACTTGATTCCTCTGATTCAAATGACTTTCCGAATGAATTCCATGAAGTTTTAATCTACTTTTTTCATCGGAAATGTTTGCCTTCTCGTTTCTCCGTTTCGAACCCCGGAAATTTCCGCAACTAACGAGTCTTCACGAATCTTTGTATAGGAAATAACTTGCGGAAAATCATGCTCCGGATTTTCAAACACGAGTTCTTTTTCCGAGATCTTTTTCAACGCAAAACGAACCGGCTGGCCGTTATTCTGGTTGCCAACCGTCGGAATGTAAAAAAGCTGGTTTTCTTCCGATACCAAACGAATCCGTTCAAAAATCATCGTATCCCGGTTTCTCACTTTGTAGCTTTTTCCTGCAAATTCAGTATCGCCGTTTTTTGCCCAGGTTTCATACAGAATTCCTCTCGAAGTAGTGTTTTTCCATGTTCCAAGCAGCCATTCAGCCTTTTTCAAGGAATTATCTGCATGGAAAGTCCAGCTATAGCAGAAAAGTGCACCTAAAAATAGAAATCCGATTGTCTTTTTCATCTTGAATTGATTTGTTGAAGCAAAGTACCGAAGATCCGGGAAGATTAAATTGTAAAAACGCGACAGCTTAATCGGAGCCGTAAAAAAGAGCCGATAATTTCAAATCATCACCATAAAATTCTTTGGGCGTTAAACCGGTAAATTCCTTGAAATCTTTGATGAAATGAGCCTGGTCGAAATATTCTTCTTCATGCGCCAAAGCACTCAGATTGGTGAAATCATTTGTCAATAAGCGCTTAATGACGGTTTGAAGCCGTACGATCCGGGAAAGTTGTTTCGGACTTAAACCGATTGTGGAAGCAAATTTTCGTTCCAACTGCCGGCGGTGAATCTGCAATTGATTGGAAAGTTCCCCGATCGGAAGTCTGCCGTTCGCTGTTAGGATTGTTTCAACCGTTGAACTTACAATCCGGTCAATCACTGCATTTTCTTTCAATAAATTCAAGAGGAAATTTTCTGCCGATTGAATTCTTTCTTCCGTTGTTTCTGCCCGGAGGATTTCCGCTTCAATCTCAAGTCCCTGTTTTCCAAATACCGTATTCAGATCAACGGCTTTGTTTTCCAATTCTTTCAAGGGCAAAGCAGAAAACGGGTAAAAGCCTTCCGGATTGAAACGAACCGCAAAAATTCCTGTTGCTCCCGTCGGTTCAATTTCAAGTATTTCTGTCAATTGACCGATTACAAAACACTTTGGCTGAACAATACTTTCTCCGGAAGGGAGATATTGACGATACAAATCACTGCAATGAAAAATCAGTTCTATGCATCCGTCGGGAACAATTCGTTGTTTTTCCGGGACTTCTTCTACCGGAAATTCCAGGATCCAAAAGCATTTCACCCAGGCTTTCAGCTCATCAATAGGTTCAAACGTTTGGTAGTTCATGAATTACTTCCCGAACAGTTTCCCCCAGAATCCGCCTTTCTTCGAATCTCCGGATGCTATTCCGGGAATTGGTTCAGGAACATTCAACTCCGACAAATCCTTTGTCAGATTGCGAATCCCACTAAACAAAGGTTCTCCACCGGGAGGAAGTGGCGTGACGGAATCCAGCGGATAGAATTTGTTGTATCCGTCCATCCCAACCGGAAAATTGGTGCGATCCACCCAAAATTTATCCAGTAAATCCGGCAATGGCTGCATGTTGATCTTTTCGTCAAAACTTTTTCGCGCCTTTTCAATGATGACTTCATCCAGGTTGGATTCCACTTGTCTGAAATACGGAACTCCTTTCGCAGGAATGTGAAGCAGGAAAATCTGTGTTTTATCTCCGATTTGATAAATGTCCAGGATTTTGAAATAGCTGTTTGCATTGATGCAGCAATGCCCGAAACGTTCGTTTGCAGGATTCACTTCATAGAGTTTTGCTGCTTTGTTCGAAGCAATCAAAAAACGCGTATTGAATTTCATTCCCGCACCTTTCCAGCTTACATCCAGGAAATAACCGTTTCGAAGGATTTTACCTGTTGTAAATTGTTCCCGGACAACGGGTTTCAAATCGCAATCTTTGTAATAAAGCGTCGTTCCGGGATACGTCCAGTTGACAATTTCCTCCGTGTTTTTAAATAATTCGTTTTCCTGCATATGGTCCGTCGGTAAGTTTATCGCTGAATTTTGGTCTTTTATTTCTTTTTCTAAAATTACAAAACTTATTATTCGGATCGAGCAAATAGGTATTCTTCTCCGTTTCTGCAATTTGAAGCAGTAATGTTTGCTGTTTGGAGTCAATCAAAAATGTCAATTCAACTGTTCCGTTCAGAAATTTCCAGGTTCCGGAATACGTTCCATCATCGTTAATCAGTTGGGCTTTTTCGAAATGCTTTAAAACCAGGTATTGTTGACCAATAAATATGGGAAATTCCAATGTATCCGTTTTGGGTCTTGGCAGATCCTTAGGAAAGCTATGAATTCTCTTGAAGGTTCCATAAACCATTTTCTGCTGTGAAAAGGCTGAGATAACAAACAGTGTTGTAAAAAGAAAGGTGATTATCAACTTCATCGGCGATTTTGGGTTCTAAACGCGAAAAAAGTTGTTTCAGTATTTATTGTGATTTTCTAATCTACTTCCCCAAACCGTATTTATCAACAGCCGGTTCTCCCCAAATGTTCTTCTCAACACGGTAGATAACTTCACAATTTTCCAGTTGGCCACAAATCGCGTCAGCCGATCCCCAGCCGTAATTACAGCTTCCGATCTGCTTTCCTTTTTTATCGTAAACAACCGTTCCCGCATCGTAAGCACTCAGTCCGGCGGAAAAAACGGTTTCTCCCTTGTACTTGCATTCTGAAATTTCCCCGTTTTTATACGTTTTGTAGAGTTCTTTCATTGTTTGCCAATTCTCCGGCTTTTTCTTTTTGCAGGAAGTGTTCACAAACAAGATCATTGAAAGGGACAATAAAAGAACCGAAAAGAAGGAAAGTGATTTCATGCTGAATAAATTGAATGTCTTTCAAAGATAACAGATTATGAAAAATTGAACCCTTCAAAAAAGGAAAAGGTCCAAAGATTCAATTGTACGTTTTTGAACTTTTGAACCCTTTGAACCTTTTTAACCTTCTTAGCCTTTTAATCTATCTAAATCTTATTTCCAGCCTCCCCCTAGCGCTTTGTACAGTAGCACGTTGTTCTGATTTTTCAATCGGTGAAGCTCCAGGAGTTCGACTTGTGACTGCAGGTAATTTTCCTGCGACGTAATGATTTCCAGGTAACCAGCTCTTCCTGAAGAAAACAAAATCCGCGAAGTTTCCACTGATTGCTTCAGCAAAGCCACCTGCTCCTGTTTCACTTCTTTCCGGCTCCGGAAATTGTCATCCAATTTCAATAACTGGTACACTTCCGTGAAAGCTTGCAGAATCGTTTTCTCGTAATTCAGATACGCAGCTTGTTGTGAGGCTTTACTTGCCATCAAATCTGCTTTCAATGCTCTGCGATTCAACAAAGGTGTTACCAAACCACCAACAACGTTGTAAGCGATTGATGCCGGAGATTCAAACAAAAACGCGGCACGAAACGACTGGTAACCCAAATTGGCATTCAAGGTCAAAGCCGGGTAAAATGCTGTTTTTGCTGCTTTCACATCTGCATTATTTGCTCTCAACTGGTAAGCTGAAGCCATGATATCCGGGCGGTTTTCCAATACATCGGAAGGAATTCCGCTTGCAAGGGTTTGTGTCAGTTCCTGGTTCGCTTCGAAAGCGGATCGGATGACCGGCTGCGGATATCGTCCCAAGAGGAAATTCAGCGTGTTTTCTTCTTCAATGATGATTTGATCCACTTCCATTACCAATGCTTTGGCTTCAAGTAATTCCGCAGAGATCAATTCAATTGCCAGCTGATTCGATTTCCCGATGTCTTTATGTAAACCGATTACTTCCAGTGCATTTTCCTGCAACAGGATGTTTTCTTCGATAATCGTACGTTTTTGATCCAGAAGCATCAAATGATAATAGCGTTGTGCGATTTCCGAAATCAGGTTGGTGATTACCAGGTTCTTTCCTTGTTCTTCCGCTAAAAAGCGATTCAAAGCGGCTTTCTTCTTCGCTTTCAGTTTTCCCCAAATGTCAATTTCCCAGGTAGAATACACTCCTACGTAAAAATCGGGAACCGGGTTGGGAAGTTTCTGTTTGTTATTCAGATTCGTTGAAAATTGCGTATCGTAGTTTCCTACTCCATCAATCGTATAATCACCGAAACGGCGAACTCCTGCTCCCAAATTCAATCCCAACTCAGGCAAGCGGATTCCTTTGGTATATTGAACTCCTGCTCTTGCCTGTTGCACTTTTTGAAGTGCAATCTGCAAATCCTGGTTGTTCACCAAAGCAGAATCGATCAGCTGAATCAAAATCGGATCGGTAAAAAAGGTTTGCCATTTTGGTGGAGCTTCCACCGTCTTTTTAATCGAATCGATTGCAATAAGCGCTGCCTGGCTCTCGTATTTCTGAGGAATCACAATATCAGTTTTCAAGGCTTCCTGCTGCACTTTACAAGCCGACAGAAGCACCAAAACCAACAAAAGACTTCCTTGTTTTATGCTTTTGAATTGTTTCATTTTTTTGAGTTTGATTTGGAAGACAAGGATGCGAAAATGACGTATAATCCCGGGATCACGATGACTCCGAAGATTGTTCCGAACAACATTCCTCCGGCAGCTGCGGAACCAATCGTACTGTTTCCGATTTCTCCGGCTCCGGAAGCCATCATCAACGGAATCATTCCGGCTGTAAATGCGAAAGAGGTCATTAAAATCGGACGTAAACGGGCAACAGCTCCATCTATCGCCGCCTGAACAACCGTTCTTCCTTCTGATTGTTTCAGAATCGCGAATTCGATAATCAGAATGGCATTTTTACCAAGCAATCCGATGAGCATGATCATTGCAACCTGCGCATAAATGTTGTTGTCCAAACCAAGGATTTGCAGGAAGAACATCGACCCGAAAATTCCAATCGGAAGGAACAACAATACCGGTAACGGAAGCAGGAAACTTTCGTATTGAGCCGCCAACAAGAGGTACACAAAGAGCAAACAAATGGCGAAAATGTAGAAAATCTGGTTCCCGGAAAGTACTTCTTCCCGCGTCATTCCCGACCATTCGTAATCGTAACCTCGTGGCAAATGTTTTGCAGCCGTTTCTTCAATAGCTTTAATGGCTTCTCCACTACTGTAACCAGCCGCGGCTTCTCCGTTCAGCATCGCCGAAATGTACATGTTGTAACGCGTCAGCTGTTCCGGTCCGTAAACCCGCTCGATTCGTGCAAATGCGCTGTACGGAACCATTTCGCCCGCATTGTTTTTAATCCGGAGATGAAGAATGTCTTCCGGTTGTGCGCGGTATTTCGGATCGGCCTGCACCATTACTTTGTACATCTGCCCGTAACGGATAAAATTCGTCGCATAGTAACTTCCGATCAGAGCTTGTAAGTTAAACAAGGCATCTTCGGTAGTAATTAATTTTTTCGCGGCAACATCCTGGTCAATGTGAATCAGGTATTGCGGGAAACTCGGGTCGAAACTCGAAAAGGCGTCTTTGATTTCCGGTCTTTTCTTCAATTCCTTGATGAAATTATCCGTAATCTTCGCTGTTTCCTGCAAGTTTCCTTTCCCGGTTTTATCCAAAACCCGTACTTCGAATCCGTTGGCATTACCAAATCCGGGAACTGCCGGCGGAGGGAAAAATTGTACTTCCGCATCACGGATATGGCTTGTTTTCGCAATCAATTCATCGATGAGTTCATTGGCATTCTTCCCGCGTTCGTCCCACGGTTTCAGGTTAATGGTTCCCATTCCGAATGAAGCACCAACACCTTCCGTCATCATACTATAACCCGAAAGACTTGAAATCGATTCCACTTCCGGGAAGGTTTGCGCAATCTTGTCGATTTCGTCCATCACCGCTTCTGTTCGTTCCAATGTAGAACCAACCGGAGTTGTCACGTTGACATAAACCGTTCCCTGGTCTTCCGTAGGAATAAACCCGGTTGGAAGCACTTTCCCGATTCCCCAGGTTCCGGCAATGAACAAGAGTAAAAGTCCGACTGTAACCGTTCTCCGGTTCACAATCATTTCCAGTAAGCGTTTGTACTTATCAGAAATCTTGTCGTAACCTCTGTTGAACGAATCAAAGAAGCGCTGGATCAGGTTTTTCTTCGCATTCGGGTCAATCGGTTTGAGCATCAAAGCACATAGTGCCGGTGTTAATGTCAAGGCATTGATTCCCGATATGACAATGGAAATGGCCATCGTGACGGAAAACTGGCGATAGAAAACACCAACAGGTCCGGATAAAAACGCAACCGGAATAAATACCGCCGACATCACGAGCGTAATTGCCAGGATCGCCCCGGTAATTTCTTTCATCGATTCAATGGTTGCTGTTTTGGCATCCATGTGTTCGTCGTGCATTTTGGCGTGAACGGCTTCCACCACTACAATCGCGTTGTCGACCACAATTCCGATGGATAAAACCAAGGCAAACAAGGTCAATAAGTTGATCGAGAAACCAAATAACTGCATAAATGCAAAGGTTCCGATCAAGGAAACAGGAACGGCAAAAATCGGGATCAAGGTCGATTTCCAGTCCTGCAGGAACAGGAAAACCACCAATGCAACCAGGATAAAGGCTTCGATCAGCGTTTTGATTACTTCGCTGATGGACGCATCCAAAAAGCGGGAAACGTCATAACTGATCGTATAATCCATTCCCGGAGGAAAGGATTTCTGCTTCATTTCTTCCAAACGGGATTTTACCTGTTCGATTACATTACTCGCATTCGAACCAGGTCTTTGTTTCAATACAATCGCAGCAGAAGGACTTCCGTTTTCCTTGGAGATTACGTCGTAATCCACCGATCCGAATTCCACTTCGGCAATGTCTTTCAAGCGCACCATTTCGCCGGTTTCGGATACTTTGATAACGATATTACCATATTGTTCTTTCTCCGTCAGTTTCCCGGTATAGCGCAATACATATTGCATGGACTGCGATTTACGCCCGGAGCTTTCCCCGATTTTTCCGGGAGCTGCTTCCAGGTTTTGCTTTCTCAAAGCCGTCACGACATCCTGTGCAGAAAGTTCATAGGCATCCAGACGCTGCGGTTTCAACCAGATACGCATCGCATATTCCCGGTTCCCCATAATGTCTGCATAACCTACTCCGTCAATTCTTCGCAATTCGGGAAGCACGTTGATATCCGAGAAGTTGTAAATGAATTTTTCGTCGACCGATGCATCACTACTTTTCAGGTTAATGTACATCAACATACTGTTGATTTCCTTTTCAGTAGATACTCCGGCTTTAATTACTTCTTCAGGTAATTCATCCAGAACGGTAGCAACCCTGTTTTGGACGTTTACTGCCGCTAAATCGGGATCGGTTCCTACTTCGAAGTAAATCTGGATAATACTTGTTCCGTCATTTCCTGATACAGAACTCATGTAGGTCATTCCGGGAACGCCGTTAATGGCTCTTTCCAGTGGAGTTACAACTGCTTTCGAACATACTTCCGCATTGGCTCCGGTATAACGAGTTGTTACCGAAACCGCCGGCGGCGCAATATCCGGGTATTGTGTCACGGGAAGTGAAGTCATTGCCAGCAATCCCAACAACACAATGAAAATAGAGATGACCAGTGAGAGCACCGGTCTTTCAATCATTTTTTGAATCATCGTAAAATTTTTAAGGGATTATTCTGCTGAAACTTCCTGGATGATTTGTTTCAAAGGAACCGTTTTGGGCTTGATCTTCATGCCGTCACTCACCGATTGAATTCCTTCGTACAAAATCACATCTTTCTTCGTCAATCCGTTCGAAATGATGTAGAAATGAGGAATCCGTGCCTGGATTTCAACAGCGCGCGTTTTCACCTTTCCATTCTTATCGACCACATACACGTATACTTTATCCTGGATTTCAAACGTGGCTTTCTGCGGAATGATCAATGCATTATCGAATTCCTGCTGCATTCTGATCTTTCCACTCGCTCCGTGCTTGAGGATTTTTCCTTTGTTGTTGAATCGTGCGCGGATTGCCAGGTTCCCGGTTTCCTGGTCGATCTGGCCATCCATTGTTTCAATCAAACCTTCACTCTGATGCAGTTTCCCGTTTGCCATCACCAGCTGAACTTTCCGATCCAGCTCGTTTCCACGGGCAATTTTCAACATGAATTCCAGGTATTCTTTCTCCGACACATTGAAATAAGCGAAGATTTCATCGTTTTGAGATAAATCCGTGAGAAGCGTTCCTTCTTCTACCAACGAACCGATTTTATGCGGTAAGCGGGAAATCGTTCCGTTAAATGGTGCCCGGATCTCTGCGTAGGAAAGCATTTGTTTTCCGTGTGCTTCTTCTGCCAGCATTTCTTCCACTTTGGCTTTCGCAATTTGCAATTTGTTCTTTGCAAACTCGTATTCGATTTTGGAAATCACATTTTTGTCCAATAACAGTTTTGTGTTTTCCAGTTCCAATTCGGCATTTTTGGCTTCTGCACGTGCGATCTTCAACAAGGCTCTGTCTTTCGCCAAAGCTTCGCTGTATTCCCGGTTGTTGATGCTGAAGAGCAATTGCCCTTCTTTCACATAGGAACCTTCATCCACGTGAACTTTTTCGAGATAACCGGCAGCTTTTGCGCGGATTTCAATGTTTTTTACGGCAGCAATATCGGCTACATATTCAATGAAGGTATTGGTATCAATGTGAACAGGAGATGTCACCGGATAAATTTCCGAGACCTGTTGGTTTTCTTTTTGATCTGCACACGAAGACAATGCAAGCAGAATCAGTACTCCATAGAGGAATACACCACGATAATTCATGTTGTGAAATATTAAGTAATTCTAATTTTATTTTATGAAACAGTTGTAAATGAACTGTTCAACCGCGGTGGCGGAATCAGAATCTCCAAATAGATCGGGGTGAATGCCTGAAGTCCTGAGAATTCACTTTCCCGCTCTTCTAAAAAGAGGTAAGATGAAAAATCAAAACAAAGCGGCTGGATAATGGAATCGCGGATGAACTCCAGTTCAAACGGAGCGTTGCAATCTGCTTCCGACGATTCATCAAAAAAAGTGACATTTTTCTGGATTTTCTTTTCATGCGAAATGAACGACTTATCCAATTGCATGTTATTGAAAAGATAAGTGCCCAGAAGAAGAACAATCGCCAAACGGGAAAGTACCTTTGAAAGAAATATCAAATGTCCTTTGTTCTTCATGAGTGCAAAGTTACTCAAAAAACCAAAAACGCGGGAGTAAAATGCACGAATCGACGGTAGATTCTCTTAAAAAAACACAAATAGATAGGTGTCTATTTGGTCAGCAAAATCAAGCTTTAACAAATGAATTTTCAAAGCATTAACATCAGAGAATCAATTCAAAAAAAACACTCTTCCTACGGGGTGATTTCCTGTTTAATCACACATTTTACTTTTTCCATTGATGAAAAAGTAACAAAAAATCTAGGCGCGGTAAACCGATCGACCTGTAAGCAGATCATAACAGAATTTCTCATCAAACTCGTCGTTCCTCCTCAAACAGGATGAGAAATTTACCTGTTATTTCCTGCACAGGTGCCCGATCT
>VFQN01000062.1_pt1 | contig 254579 bp, 211 predicted proteins | sample 3512371 | NCBI WGS metagenome assembly VFQN01 (sample SAMN10412370, study PRJNA504923) | tailings metagenome | isolation source: Replicate 2 from Balatoc abandoned mine | place: Philippines: Itogon, Benguet | collected 2017-08-28
GCGGTTCAGGGACAACGTTCAGACTTTCGTGTGAACGACGACGATCCTGCCCCGCCCACGGCATTTCCCCAGCCGATGCCCAACCGCCGCCGCTTCGGGATACACGGCGCCGGAATTCCCGGCTTTCGGGCGCAAGACGGCCCAATCCGCCGATTGAAGCGCCGTGTTCCAACCTCCCAGCGAACGGAACGACCGCAGCCAACCGAACCCGCAAAACCTCGTGTCCCGAGCACACGCCGACGACCTCAAAGGACAACGTTGCCCCATTTGTATGAACAGCACGCAGAATGCCGCCGCACCGACACCGCCGGTGATCACCGAAGGCCAACTCGTCACCGGCCAGGTGCTTCTTGAAATCCTCTTTGCCCCGCGGTGCCGGCCCACGCTCCGCTGGCTCCAAACGCAGCGGAAGGCCGGACGGGTGCCCTGCTTCAAGATCGGCCAACTCGTCTTCTTCGACCCGGTCGCCGTGCGGGCTGCCTTCGCCGCCCCAACCGCTGCGGCCAAGTCGTCGGAATGACCCGCCAGGACCCAACACCACCATGAACGCAACGATTTCCGGGGAGTTGCCTCCGCCGACCGCTTCCGACACCCCCATGGAGGCCCATCCCGTCACCATCAAGACTGAGGCCATCACCGAGGATCACCCCAGCCCCGAAGGCAGCCCGACGACCGTGACACCGGCCCCGCCTGGGGAGTCTCCCGCGGCATGCAATGCGGCCGGCCTGCCAGCGCGTCCGAGCCGATCCACCCCGAGCGTCGAAGCGCCCTTCGCCTGGCAGGCCAAGGCGGCATTGCGGGCGATTGTCCGCGCCGAACGGGTAACGAACCGATGCCACGCCTTGGCGGTCTACGTGGTGCTCTCGATGCTCGTCAGCGACAAGGGCGGCGCGGAGATCGCCTGCACCAAGGGATACCTCGGAAGCTTGGCCGGACTCGGCTCGCGCTCCGTCGCCCAGTCCCTGCTCGATCTTGAAGCGTTGGGGCTGGTCCAAGTCGATCGGTCGAAGGTCCCCGGAACCCGGGCCAACGCGCTGAATACCTACCGGCTCACCTCATGCGCCACACGCACGACCTCATGCACTGGAAAGCCGTCCTCCCGTGCACGGAATCAGAATAACAAGGAAGGGGCCCCTACCCCTTCCTTGAGAATAAGGCGCAACAAGCCCCCGGCTGCCGCCGCCGCCTCGGCTGGCGCTGCGGCGGCGCAGCCAGGGGCAGCTGAACGTCGAAGGTCGGCCTTCGAAATGGATGGCCTGGACGATTAACCCTCAACCCCGAACACAACCGATGATTAAGAGATGGACCCCGGCGGATTACGTGAACGCAGAAGCGGTCGAGCATCGCCTCGCGAGCATCGAGCAGAGCATCAAGGCGGCAACGCCAACCGATCAGCCTGTAACTCCGGCATTACGCGACTACTCCCCGCGTTGGCTGCACGCACCCGCGGAAGATCGACAGCGGCTTCTCGATGAAGCCAAAGCGGCGGCTCTCAAACGGCAAGTCGAGGTCATTCGCCAAACGCGAGCCACATCAACTTGCAGTGCCTGCAAACGGGGGTTCGTGTTTTACGGACAACCGCACCCGGAGTGCCCTCCCACCCCAACTACGCCCTCCCTTTGCCTGAAATGCTACCGCGAGGAAAAGGACCGCAGAGAACGGGAGGAACGTCTGGACGAATTCAGCGAAACCAATCCGCTCAGCCATCACTACCTCCACGAGCAAGAAGGTGCGCCACCCCGTCCGGCTCAGTACGACACCGTGGTGAACTGGAAGGGGTGGTCCGAGGATGGCGACCGGATCAGCCTGGGCTTGGTGCTGGTAGGCGATTCGTTCACGGGCAAGACGACCGCCTGCTACCACCTCGCACACAAACTGGTCGAAAGCGGCGAGTACTATTCGTTCTTGGCCGTCAATTCTGGCCATCTGAACACCATCCCAGAGAAGGTGCTCGACCGGTCCATCGGCGAGTTCATGGAACGTTTGCAGACGACCGAACTTCTGCTCATCGACGACCTCGACAAGGTACGGATCACGCCTCGCGTGGCCTCCGAACTCTGGACGCTCTTCGAGGTGCGCCTGCGCGAGCACCGCCTGCCGATCTTCATCACGCTCAACACCCGCACCAAGCGTGACTTCGTCCGTCTCTTCAGCGGTCGGGATGCGGACAGCGCAAAGGTGGGCGAATCGATCTACAACAGGCTCCGGCAGGCCTGCCAGTTCATCGACTTCGACATGGTCGCCACGTGAACGCATTGAACGAGGCGCGGCCACGGTCGCCAACCGGTGGGCCCAGCGGTTCGCGTGGAATCCGCGCTGACCCACCGGTTGCCCGCGAGAACGCCAATGGGACGGTCACTGATGCGCGGTTGGGCGACGCCAAGTGCCCGCTGGCGCGTCAAGACGTCGAGCCGGGCGGAGGACAGCCGACCGACCCGGACGCCGGCTTCCCTGGGCGTTTACCCCGATCTGGAGACCGAACTCCAAGGGGCCTGCTCTCTGCCATCGAGAGCGGTCGAAAAACGCGGGCCGCAGGACGACGTCGGACCGGGAACGAAATGTCACGAGAACCGCCATAGAACGTCGAGAAAGGGCGGAAGACGCACGCAGAGGGTCACCACTTCGCCTATCGTGCAGTAGGAGTCTTCTTTTACCCCCCGGGGGTCTGGAGGTGTGGCGTCAGCCCCGAATGCGCACGCGCACGAATGAATTTCGAAAAAACGCGCACCATGTCACGAATCTGCCCAAAAACCCTAATGAAACCGCGTCATCGCGCGAGCGCAACCAGCCAGAATCGGTCCGCTTTTTCGCCTGGTGTCCGACCTGCCCCGAGGAAGTCCCGACCTCGCACCGCCACCCCAGCCCTCTGATCTATGCCCGCCCCCGGAACCATCTCCGCCACCCAACTCGCCAAGCTGTCGGGCCTGTCCGAACGCCAACTCCGCCGTCACGCCGACGACGGTTGGTTGCCCCGGCCCGTCAAGAACGAGTACCTGCTCGTCCCCGCCATCCGGGGCCTCCTGCGTTACTACCAGGAGCGCGAGCGCGCCTCGGAGTTGCAGGACGAGTACGACTGCTTCTCGGCCTGCGAAGCCGCCACGGGAATTCCGATGGCGGCACTCCGGCGCGCCAAGCGGCGGCGTTGCTCGGCGGTGCGGGACGGCAAGGTCCGGTTGGCGGCGTTCTTGCGCTGGTGGCACGTCACCGATCAGCCCCAGGCGATCAGCTACGAGGTCGAGCGTGCCGCCCAGGTCCTGCTCCAGAATGAGAAGCTGCGGGTGGTCATTCGGCGGATGAGGAGGGAGTTGGTCTCAGCGCGAGAGGTCTCCCACCTCGGCGCCGAACTCGGGGCGGCAATCCGAAAACTCGTGACGCGCATTCATCGCATGGCTCCCTCGCTGGCCGGCCACGACATCGCGACCATCGAGAAGCGGCTCCAGGAGGAGGAATCCGACATCGTCGCCCAACTGCAGATCGTCGACGACCGGGTGAGCACCTGGCGGCAGGCAGAGTAATCGGCGCCGCGCCGATACGTGGGATGCGAGCGATGGCGACTGACGCCACCAGAATCAGACATTTCCTGATGCAGCCGCGAACGCGTAGGCGTTTCGGAAAAGGAGCCGGTGAATGCCGCCGCCGACCAGCGCACCGATGCAAGGAGCTACGACGTACACGGTCAGCCAGCCGTGTCCGTTGACCTGAAACGGGACTGATCCCCAGCCAGCCAAGGACGAGAAGATCCGTGGCGCAAGATCCCGAGCCGGATTGAAGCAGGCCATCGTCAGGGGACCGAGCAGAGAGATCAGCAGCGTCACGGTGAGGCCAATCGTAGCTGGCGTCAGTATGGCCGGACGTGCCTTGTTCCGTTCATCGGTGACGCAGAAGATGACCAGGACCAGCACGGCTGTTCCGATCACTTCGGCGGCAAAGGCTGCCGGGAAGGTCATTCGATCCCGCGCTGCATCGGTCAACGCCTTTCCCCCCGGATTCGGGAAGTACTCCGCGAACACCATCGCCGACGCTTCGCTTCCGGGGGCTCCCCTGGTGATGTCGTTGCCCGCCTCGAAGGCCCGCATGGCATCACCGAAGACCAGCTGGAGAACCGCCGCAGCGATAAACGCGCCCGCAAACTGGGCGAGCACGTACCCCGCTACCCGCCGTGACGGGAATCCCGCCCACACGGTCAGTGCAAGTGTCACCGCGGGGTTGAGGTGCGCGCCGCTCAGGGCGCCAGTCAGGTAAATGGCGGTGGCAATTCCAAGGCCCCAAACAATGGCGACTTGGAAGACACCAACCTGAGCACCCGTGAAAACTGCGGCGCAAACGCTCCCGCAGCCAAAGAAGACCAACAGGAAGGTTCCGAAGAACTCGCCGATGGCCCAAGCCGGTACCACCGGCGCACGCCCCTTGTGTTGCGAGGACATCAGCTCGCCAAGTTCAGGATGCGATGGGTCGGTGTCGGCTTCCCTGGGCGGAAATGCTCCAAGTGATCCACGGTGGCTCGCAGTCCGGGGAACCGAGCCGTCGTCGCAGCCAGACCTTCCCGGACGGCATTCCCCAAGACATCCGGTGCAGCCTCGGCGCGGAGGTTGAGAATGAGTTGGCCCGACGACACCGGCGCGTCCAAGCGCAGCGACAGTTCCGGGACGAAGTCGTTCCGGACGAGGCTTATGGCCGCGATCTCGCCCGCCAAGCTCGCGTCGGGGCTGAAGGTCATCTTCAGGTGGGCGACTTCGGCGTTCTGTGACCGAAGGCGGTTGGCGACCTCCGATGCGAGCTGGGTCAGCAACTTCTCCGAATCCACGGCAGGCTCCGCGGAGACCATGATGGTGCAGTTCAACCACCCGAGAAGCGCCTCCCCGTCGGCATACACGCCGTAGTCCACTTCCATCGCCGACTGCGCCGTCTGCTCGTGGTCGGCGATCCGGCCGAACCAATGGTCCAGATTGGCACCGGTGCGGGACGAGACCGCGATGACTTCCTTGCCGGGGTACTCCTTCGCAAGCGCCTCTTGGAGCCGCTCCAAGCGTGCGGCATCGAGCAAGTCAGCTTTGCTGACGACGAGCAGGTCCGCTTCCTCGATCTGCTTCCGGTAAATGTACAGAACCTTGTCGGTGAAGCTGCCGCCGGCCTCCAGGCCCAGGACTCGCGATGCCCGGACGGGGTCCAAGAGGACGCTGATCGGAGCGACCGTGAAGTTTTCCCCGTACATCCGGCGGAGGGGATAGGTCACCGTTGCCGCGAGGTCCGTACAACTCCCAACCGGTTCGGCGATGAACACGTCGGGGCGGGTGGACTCCGTCAAGCGTTGCGCGGCGTCCACGAGGGAGTTGAAGCGACAGCAGAAGCATCCGCCCGGAATCTCTTCGGTGGAGAATCCCTGCGAGCGCAGCATCGCCGTGTCGACGAGGTTTCGCCCCTGATCGTTGGTGATCAACCCGACCTTCTGACCCGCAGCGGTCAGATGCCGCGCTAGGCGACCGACGGCGGTCGTCTTCCCCGCGCCGAGGAATCCGCCGATCATGATGTAACGGGCCTTTTCAGGACGTGGAGAGGCTTCTTGATGGGGGCGTGTCATGGAACGTTTGCGCAATCGTGCATTCGTCTTTTGCCGTAGCAAGCGGATTCCGACCGCATCGCTTATCGGGGGAGTTTGTCGAACCGGAACGTGCAGCAACCCAGTTCGAGCACGTTGCTGTTCGCGGCCAACTGGTCCTTCAGATCGGGCACGACGCCGTACAGATGTCGCTTGCCGGACTTTTCCATTTCCACCAACCCAGCCTCCTTCAGCACGCGAAGGTGCTTGGAGACGTTGTACTGCGAGATACCGAGCTTCTCGGAGATGGAGGTGCCATCGAGCGTCTCCTTGAGGAGAAGGCGCACGATTCGCATCCGGTTGAGTTCGCTCAACGCACGCAGTACGGCCATGCACTTGGTGCCCGTCATCGCGATGAGGCTGGCGCAAAGGGACGCTCGTCGCAAGCGGCCGGGGTCTACTCTGGTCCGAACCGGGGCCGTCCCTTTACGAGGCTTGGTTCGTATGGACGTTGCTTCAATCCCCGAAACCATCCGCACCATCATCGACCAAGCAGGAGGCCTCGGCCTCCGCGGGGCCTTCACCTACATCGGCGCGCTGGAGTTCCGCTACCGCTGCGCCCAAGCCGAGGGCGAATACCGTTCCGGCTTCCGGTCCCGACTCACCTCTGAGGGTGGTCCGCCCCGCGTCGAGTTCGATGTCGGCTTGCAGGCGCGGGTGAACGGGAGGCCGGGGCGGGCGTGGACGCTCATCATCGTCTACGAACCCGACGACACGTACACGGTCTGGCTCGTTGAGGGGCACGCCCGTCGGAAGGCCGAATCCATGGTGCTGGCCTGCGTCCTCGACGTGTACTGTGACACGCTGCAATCGGTCATCGAGGAGGCCTACGACCGCGCCATCGCCGAGCACAACCAAGGCTTCATCCCCTTGGGCTGACCATGAGCGAGACACCTCCCCGTCGCCGTCGCTCGAAGGACAACCACGAGTTCGGCGTCGTCCGCCTCCGCGAACTGCCCGTGCCCATTGCCTGCTGCGACTCCCCGGACCGCATCTACGACTACTGGATGGCCAACATCGCGACAGCCGTCTGGCACAGCCAAGAAGTCGAAATCCTCTGCGCCATCCATCTCAACACCCGACGGCGGGCGACTGGCTTCCATCTGGCCGGCATCGGCACCCTCGATACCGTGCTCATGTCGCCGCGTGAAATCTTCAGGACCGCGATTTTGAGAAATGCGGCGGCCATCGTGGTGGTCCATTCCCACCCATCGGGGGACCCCAATCCATCCCAAGCCGACATCCGAGCCACACGCGAACTCGTTCAGGCGGGTCGACTCATCCGCATCGAAGTGCTCGATCATATTGTGATCGGGCAATCGGGACCCGACCACCCACGACCGTGGGCGTCGTTGCGCGATCTCGGCCTCATCTATTGAACCGGGTTCCATGGTTTGTTCGGAGAACCCTTGGACACTCTCGCCGCCTCAACGTAGCGAGACTCACGTTCGGAGCGGATCAACCAAACCCCCGCTCTGGCAGAAGACCAACATGAAGAAGACGACCGAAGCCACCAAGGACCAGACCTCCAAGACCACGACCGCCACCGAGCCGAAGGCCGCGAAGGCGAGGAAGGCGACCCCGGCTCCCGCGATGGAGCAGCCCGCGCCTCAGCCCGCCGCCGCCCCGGCGAACGTCGAGAAGCCTGCGAAGGCAGCCAAGGCGGCGAAGTCCGATGTCGACGGGGAGAGCACTGACCGGCTTCCCACCACCCTCGCCGAGTTGAAGGAGACCAAGGGCGGGTTCGTCGCCTTCCACTTCCTCACCGGAAAGGACAAGGACGCCATCGCGAAGGACCTCGCCGCCTCCTTCAAGCTCACGGAACCGCAGGCCGCCAAAATCGTCCGCCGCATCACCGGCCGGGTGCGCCTCTACGCCCGCGTGTTCGAACTGGTGCCGGTCAAGAAGGCCTGACCTTCACCCCCTACGAAACGCCCCCCGGCAGCCCCGGGGGCATTTTCGTGTCGAGCCGACCAGCGAGACGGCGGCGAGGCAGGCCGAGGACCGGGGTAGGCGCTGTCGGAAGGCCCGGAAAGGCAGAACCAGCCGGCAAGTAGGGAGCGGCCGCCGCAACAGGCGAGCTCCGGTCGGAACCGGCCTTTCATTCGCGTGCGGCGCGCACCGCCTCCAAGACTTTGGCTGGCTCCAGGCGAACTTTGTAGTCCGAGTTGACATGCGCGAACCGAATGCCGCCTGAGGGCCCAACCACAAACACCGCCGGATGAGGAAGGAGGTGATGAGTGCGTCCTGAGGCTGCCTCGAGATCGATACCGAAGCTCGACTTGTAGCGGGCCACGAGTTCGTCCTCGACCTTGAAAGCAATGCCGAACGCCTGAGCGGCCTTCGCCTCGCTGTCCGAGAGCAAAGTGTACCCGAGCTTCTCGCGGCCGGGCGTAGCCGCGAGTTTGGAGGGTTGATCCATGCTGATGGCGACGAGTTGCGATCCAGCCGAGCGCAGTTCGTCTTGGATCCCAGCGAGGGCCTGAAGATGCTTGGTGCAGAACGGACACCATCCACCCCGATAAAAGATCAGGACGGTCGGTTTGGCCGCCACCAACTGGCGGAGTCGCACGTCCCGATCTTCCTCCGAGCGGAGGGTCACGTCGGGGATGTGATCCCCGACGCCGAGGGGTTTCAGCTCCGCGGCAGTGGCAGCGACGCCGATCACGACGGCAGCCAAGACGAGCAGTCGAGTCTTCTTGGTGTGCTAAAGCTTGAGGGCAGATGTTCAGGGGCGCGAGTGGTTTCCAGCCCTTCAAGGGTCCCGACGCCTGACCATTGCGGCCATGTGCAGGCCCCCCGGGTTGCCCGTTGTGGGATTCTCGGGCCGAGGTATGAGCGAGCCGACTGGGCTCACCGGGCCGCTACGGTTTCAGAACCTCCGCGGAGAACACGAAATCCAGATCCTTCGCGGCGCTGTGGCAGCCGAAGCACATGGTGTCACTGCCACCGCGCATCATGGCCTGCGTCAGCGCCGTGTCGGTCATGAAGTATTCCCAGCCATTCCCGTCGGGACTGAACTGGCCGCCGCGCTTCACCATCACGGTCAAGGCGTCGGTGATCTCGCCCGGGTTCCCGTCGTTGTTGGTCCGCAACTGCTTCACGAACATGGTCCCTGCCGGGAATTGCCCATTCACGAGCTTGGCGTCCGCCGGCGACACATAGATCGAGCGGAAGAACGTTCCATTCCCGTGCGCGCCACCAAGAAATGGATCCGGCCCGAGCAAGGTACGCACCAAGCGCCACGTCGTGTACTCCTTGAAATCCTCGATGTTCTTCACCACCTCGACGGACTCACCGGACAATGTCTCTGCCTTGAACAAGCCCGTGGTCGACGCGTCGGTCAAAAAGGTCAGGGTCGCTTCGCCACCCGTCCCGTTCACCACGCTGCCAGCCGGTGTCCAAGTGGCGCCATCGCTCGAACGATAGACCTGATAGCGCTCACCCAGCTTGGTTGCGAAACCGATTTGCACTGCCCGCTTCGCGGAGAGCTGAACCGGAGCGGGAGTCTCTGCCGCGAGAATCGGTCGGGAACTCCCGACCAACATCATGAAGGCCAGTAGCAGCAGTGTCCAAGAGCGAGAACGCGGGTTGCGATGAGATGAGGAATGCGTTTCCATGCGGTCGTCTGATGCACCAGCCTCGGATCCTATTCCCGGAAAAGGTTTCAAAGTCCTCCATGTCGCTTCCCTGGATCACGCTCGCGGCGCCTGCATCAACCGCTTGACGGCGGCGGTGACGCTGCCCAAGCAGCACGAACCTTGCGGATTGCGGATTTCGCAGGCGCAGTTGCCGGCTCTCGCTTCGACGGTGATGCGTCGGGGTATGCTGCATTGGCCCGTCGCCCGAATCTCCTCGCACACCATCGCCTCCGTGAAGCCGAAGCAATGCCTCGTCATCGGAATTCGTGGGTTGATGGCCTCTCCGGGAGGCCCCAGAAACCTTGATGGGACGTGCCTTCGTCACGCCTCGATGGTTCAAACGCCATAGGGTCTTTCGATCACTGCGCGGATCTGATGGCTGGGACGCTCGACGGCACCGGCCGAGGTTTCGCCTCTGGCTCTGAATTGGCGCTTGGGTGAAGACGACGGGGCGCCGCGAAGTTGAAGTCCCCTGAACGGACCATGTCGAGGGCCTGTCGGATCGAGGGCCGATCGCCCCAGAACGTCCCATAGTAGGCGAATCGCACGATTCCCTCCCTGTCGATGATCACCACGGAAGGCCGGTTGATCCACTCGGAGTGGACCGTGAACGCCATCGGTTGAACCCCGTATTCGGCCCCTACCGCGCCTGCTCGATCCACGAGGTGAGGCCACCAGATGTTCTTGGTGTAGCTGTCCTTGAAGGATGTTTTGCTGAACCAGTATTTTGGCTCCAGTTCCTTGCCCACCATGACCCGTGCGGGAAATGTGTCATGGCATTCCAGACTGAAAACCTGAATCCCGGCAGTGGCGAACTCGGCGCGCAGCTCCATCAACTCGCGAAACTCTCCGTGGCACACCGGACACCAGTCGGCAAAGATCCAGATCAGCACGACCGGTTTCTTTCCGCGAAAATCCGAAAGGCGCCAGGCATGCCCGTCCGTGTCCGGCAGCTGAAAGTCGACGGCCGGCTCACCTACCCGGAGCCGCTGGAACCGCTTCTCATCCAGCCGGATGTAGGCGGCGGCCAACTCGGGGGAGGCGCCCTTGTTATGCTCCACCGCATACGCTGCCAACTCGGCCTGGTGCTGCACGTCGCGGGAGGTGTCGTTGGTCTGCGCGCTTCGAAGGACTGCCAGAGAGCCGCCTAGGGCAATCTGGCCGAGCGAAGCTGCCGCCTGGGATCGAACCACTTCATCATGGTCCCCGGCTAGCGCCGCCTCTAAGGCGGGCACCGCGTTGGTCGCTCGAAGGATTCCCAGCGCCATCGCACTCACCTGACGCACGTGAGCATTCGTGTCGGCGAGGGCGTTCACCATCCCCGGCATTCCCGCGTTTCCCAGACGCACGAGGTCACGGACCGCAAGCAGCCTCACCTTCCAATCGTCGCTGCCAAGGTCCGCCACTCCGTGGGTGTTGAGTTCCCGATCGAAAGTGAACCCTTCGCGGATCGGATGGAACGAGTGCTGCCGCACCGGCTTCAATGCCGCGTCGGCGGCGGACGGCTCCTGCGCGCCGGCCCAGGCGGTCATGCCCCATAGGAGCATGAACAGTCCGCTGGTGGCCAGAAATCGGCGGGAATCGCTCAGGATTGCACCATGCGGGTGGGGCGAGGAAAGAATAGGAATGGAGCGCATAAAGGCGGTTGTGGCGGGTGATAGTTCGGAGGAACGAAAAAACTGGCCCTATTCGATGAGCTTACGCTGGTCGGCCGTTCGATGAAGACGCGAAAGAAAGCGGCATTCCTGTTCGAGATCCACCTGGTGATCCGCCTGGAGACGACTCGCGACGGCGTGAGCCCATTCGGTGCGAAGGATGGAAACACCATGGACAGCCCCTGCAAATGCTCCGACGAGCTGGGCGTAGGAGTCGCTGTCGTGACCCCATTCGAGGCTCAATTGGAGGGCAGCCAGAGGATCGTAGTCCGCGATCTCCAAGCAGGAGATGGCGACCACAAACGCGACTTGAGCCTCCCACTTGGTCGACTGCGCGAACTCTCGCTCCAAGGCGTCGAAGAGCCGTGCCGGCTCCCCTTGGGCCGAGCGGGCAAGACGAAGTGCGAGGTCGAGCCATCGATCCACGGCACGTTCGGACCACCGGATCTTTCCGAACCGAAATGGATCGGTGCGGCGCATGGCGGCGAAGATGGCCTCGAACGCCGAGCGGGCGCCGTCAACCGGGATCGAGGTCGTCAACGCCACGGAAAGACCGGCGACGACCGCCGCGTTCAGGTCCTTGCCAAATCCATTGTCGAAAAACCCGAGTTTGTAAGCGGCGCGATAGGCCCCCTCGGGCTGCCCGGCATAAATGGCCGCCAATGGAAGCAACGTCATCTGTCCACACACGGTGGGAAGGCTCTGCCACATTCGTTCCGGTGGGAGTGCCCGTTTCAGATCCCGCTCGCCGAGCACCCATCGGGCGGCGAATTGCCATTCCTCAAGCCAGTCCTTGGCCAAAGCCTCGTAACCGGGCTGCCCCAGGACTGCCTTGGTCTCGGGCCATTCCAGGTAGGCCCGAGCCAGGACGCGAACAGTGACGGGCCAGCCGACCCTGTCCTCGGCGTCATGCAGCGCGTGCAGCAGGACGAGCTTGTGCCGGGTGTCATCCGTGATCGTCCCCGGGGGCGAATCCCGGTTCCATTGCCCGTACGATTCCGTGTCTGGTCGCAGGGGACCGTAAGGCCGGAGCCGGAGGCGCGCGGCGGCGGCGGCCCGGGCGCTTGGATCCAGTTTTTCGCCTGCCTGCCAGACCTTCGGTGGATGTTCCAACTGCTGAACGCGTTCGCGGGGCTGAAACTCAATGGGCCCGCCGAGGGCGTCCCCGATAGCCGAGCCGAAAACCAGGCCACGAACCCGCTCGGCCAGGTCCACACCCGGATCGAGGGCAATTCCCGGGTAGATGTGCATCACCGACGCCCACGCCGCGGCCGTCCCGGTCACAGTCATGAACCGGCGTCGGCTGACGGTTGGCATGCCACGGCCTGATCGATCAAGGCTCACGCCACCTCCATGAGATGTAGCTTGGGGCGCAAAACAAGCGTCCGCGAGAGTTCCAGCAGGTCGCACTTCGGCTTCAATCCTCGAACCGGCAACTGCGCGTACCCGATCAGGCGGCGCATGATCTCAATGCCTGCCAATTGGAGCATCAGCAGGTTATCGAAGCCAGCTGGCGCATCATAAGCTTCCCGCCACAGACGTCGCTTCGCTGGGGGTTGGTTGGAGAGAATGAGATGGGCGAGGAACACGGCGACATCGAATTCAGGCCGACCGAAGAAGGCGAATTCGGGATCGATGACCCGGGGTCCGGCCTGGGTGCGCAACAGGCTGCCGGGAAAGAAGTCTCCATGGAGCAGGCTCCCACCATCCGCCAGGTAAACCTCCCTTCCCAGCCGGGCCACTTCATCGACATAGGCCGCATCCGACTGGAGGCAGTGCGCTGCCCGCGCAAGTCCGGGCGTAATCATATCGAGGTCCAGTCCGTTGGCAGCGGTCAGCGGAACCACGAAGATGTGGGCATGGTTGAGCTCACGCATCTCGCGGTTGGCGAGTCCGCACGGATCGCCGGGACACGGGCTGCGCCGATGGAGCCGTGCGAGGAATCCCGCCATCACCTCGACTTCGGAGTCATCGATGATTTCCCCTCCGTAGAGCCCCGTGTAGTCGCTGTTGTCACCCAGATCCTCCAGCACGAGCACTCGGGCCACCGGGTCCGAATCGATCAGCCGCGGCATCATTCGGGCCACTTGCGAAACCCCGGCGACCACCCGGTAGAACTCCGCTTCGCGGCAGGCGCGGTCCCACGGCGCGGCGAACTGCGGGTACTTCTCCACCCACGGGCGTGCCTGCTTCACAATCAGCGGGCCATCCGTGGTCGCGACACGCACGGTGCAGTTCATGTTTCCCTCGCCGGCCTTGGTGATGGCAACCACACGGGATGCCGGGGCGAGGATTCCCCGCACCTTGAGGAACTGTTCCAGGGAAGCCGTATCGCCCCGGTCCAGGAAGAACAGATCCGGATGGCTCTCCCGAATGGCTTCAGCCGCGTTGGTCATGCTTCAAGGCAGGGTCAGACCGCCAGGAGTCGCCTGAGTTCCTCATCCGTCGCATCCGCCGCAAGGACGTAGGTGCGACCGCCCTTCGACCAACTTGCCGTGTTCATCGGGCCGACACGTGCCAGGAGCGGCTCGACGCCGGGGCCTGTGCGATCCCAATCCACGTCCCGAACGACGAACAGATCAACGTGCCCCCCGTCCTTGAGATGCAGACAGACCAACGACACCTTGCGTCCGTTCCACTCCAGGATGCGGCATCCCTTGATCGTCGCCTGGTGCAAGCCGACAGGGATGGCAAGATCCTCGGGCGCATTTTCCGACCTCAGATACTCGCGAACCCGCCCGAGATCCGAATCCATGAATGAAACGTGGGGCATCGCTTGTCCGGCAGTGACCACCGATTCCCGAAACGCCGCGAAAACATCGCCACGGCTCCTCTCGCGGCCGAGGTTCAGCACCCCGAAGGTCAACAAAAGCACCACCGAGGCCGCCAAGGCCAGCAGTGCGGGGCGACACCACCACACCTGGGGAGCGGGGCGAACCACTTTCCCGGTGGCGGCGATGCGCTCCTTGAGACCGGCGGGAAACATCACGGCCTCGGAGAGCTTCTTCCGAATGGCGGCGTCGGCGGCCATCTCGCGCTCGAACCATTGTGCGAGGCGGTCGTCCTGCCGCAGTTGGTCGAAAGCTTGAACGAATTCCGGTGCGTCCTTCCGATCAACATCCGGGCGGAAGGCCCGCAGAATGAATTTGGCTTGTTCACTATTCATGGGCGGCTTGTGCAGAGGTGGGCGCGGACGGGAAGCGGAGAATGCCAGGACGGCCGGAAGACTTTGGCTCAGTGAGAACCTTCCGGAGGGCGTCCTTTCCGCGGGAAATGCGAGACATCACCGTCCCGATGGGGATTTCGAGGAGGGCGGCAATCTCCTCATAGGCGAGGTCCTCCATGTAGAAGAGGGCGAGTGGCACGCGATAGCGTTCCTCGATGGCCTGGAGTGCCGATAGAACGTCCCCTGCCTCGCACCGGCTGATCTGTTGGGGATCGACCTGGGGAAGCTCGGCTTCTGCCTCGTTGATCTCGATTTCGGGCCAACGGGTTTCCCGGCGCTTCCAACCCAGAAAAACCCGATAGAGGGTGGTGAACAGCCAGGACTTCATCTTGGACCGATCACGGATGGACTCGCGCTTCTCGAAGAGCCGGCTGAAGGCCTCCTGGGTCAATTCGCCTGCGTCGGACTCGTTCCGGGCGAGGCTGCGGGCGAAACGGTACGCGGGCTCGTAAAGCACGTTCACGGCGTCCTCAAAATCAGGGGTTTCCACGGTGGGCCGGAGTTGGTTGCGCTTCTATTGCGTGGCCCTGCCGATCAGCGGATCGGGCTCTGCGGCCTCTTGGATCATAGCCTCGAACACGGCCACCGAGCGTGGACCGACGAAGCGTCGGCGGACGAAGCCCGCCTTGTCGATGATGACCGTGGTCGGAAGTTCCCCGCCATTGAACCGGCTTCCCACCTCGTTGTGCGCGTCGATGAGAACCGGATAGTTGATGCCGCGACGCTTCACCGTCGCCACGACCTTGCGGTGGATCTCCTGGATCGAGGGTGCCTCCTCCTCGTCGTGGTGATCGTGACCGTCGTGGGCATGGTGCGCTTCCTCCGTCGTGTCCGAAGGCTTGACGTGCCCCCCGACGTGACCGTGGCTGTCCGCCAGGTTGTCCAGCGAAACGCCCAAGATCACCAAGTCAGCCCCGTGGCGCTTCCTGAGTTCGATCAATGCTGGCAGTTCGCCAACGCACGCGGTGCACCACGTCGTCCAAAAGTTGATCAAGACGACCCTTCCTCGCTGGTCGGAGAGCCGCCAGTCCGGTCCGTCCAAGGACTTCAGGGAAAAGTCCGGCGCGGGAACTCGTCTTCGTGCCGACACTGCCAAGTCGGGCACTACCGCTGGCTGTCCGGACAATGGCAGCGGTTGGCCTCGCAGCCAGGCTTTGGCCAGGGCGGCCGATGCTCGGACCTTCTCGTGACTCTCCGACTTGAACTCTTTGAGACCGCTCTTCTCGTTCTCCACCGCGATGGCGTCGGACAGCTTGATGCCGAAGTCCTGATCGGCAAGTCGTCCGAGTGTGTGAATGGCAAGCGCTGCGATATCCGGCTGTGGGTCGTCCAGGAGTCGTGCAATGGCTTGCACGGCCGACGGGTTCTCGTTCCGCCGCAAAAAGTTCAGGCCGAGTCGCCGCAGTTCTGGATCGGCGTTGGCAAGCTGCACCGTCGCGAGGGAGGGAAGTGTGGGATGAGACCAGGCGAGCAAACCGCTGAAGGAGGCCTCGCAGACATTTTGGTCCGGGTCCAGCGCGCCCGCCACCAGGATCGCCTCCAGCTCACCCGGCAGGGCTTGGCCTCTTGGTATGGAGCGACCGATCTGCTGAATGGCGACCTCCCGGTGAACAATTTTGTCGGTGTTCCAAGCGGCGACGATGGCCGAGGACGGAGAAGGATCATGGGCGATCAGCTCCTCCAGGACATCTGCGGGCGGCGCGTCATTCGAAAAGGTCGAGCGCTGCATCAGCCTTGATTCGATGGGCTTGCGAAATGACCACGCCATAATCGACGCGATGAGAATGGCTCCCAGCAGAACGAGACGCACCGGCGAAGGTGAGGCGCCTTGAGGTCGGGAACGCTCGCCTGGCGGCCATCCCTCGCCGGGGGTCGGATGCCCTGGTGGATGGCAGGAGCAGCTCATGGCCTTCCCCCTTGTCCATGCAACCCAAGTCCAGCGCCCCCCAAAGCAGAACCAAAGGGCGGGCAGTTGGGACCGATGTCCGTTTGCATGCCTGTACGATGCGGAGACGGATGGCTGTATTCCGACCGAATTGAAGTTATGGCGTTGGGTGTCGTGGCAGCCCCTTATCTGGAGGCACGGGAATAAACCCAGCTGTCCGGGATTCCCACCCACAAGGCGTGCTTCCTCGTCCGCGACCCCCGACCCGCCGCGGTTCTGCGGCACCCATCATCCGGGCGCTTGGCGTCGGAATCCACGCTTTAACCTACTGATCATCAACGCACGGAACTATCCATGAACGAAACCATCATCCCGGAAACATCCCGGAACTTGAGCCGCCGCACATTCGGGCGCTTCACTGCCGCAGCGGTCGGCGGTCTCATGCTCGGCTCGTCGGTCTTGGCTCTTGCCGCCGCGAAAGCCGATCACGACCCCTCCCTGCTCCTCGGCGACAAGCACGTCTGTCGTGGCCTGAACACCTGCAAAGGCAAGGGCAAGGGCGGCGACAACGGCTGCGCCGGAACCGGACAGTGCGCCACCGCCGATGTCCACGCATGCAAGGGAGAGAACACCTGCAAAGGCCAGGGCGGCTGCGGCGAGTTTGCCGGCCAGAATTCCTGCAAAGGCCAGGGGGCCTGCAACGTGCCGCTGAAGGACAAGACCTGGAAGAAGGCGCGCAAGGTGTTCGAGGAACAGGCTTCCAAGAAGGGGATGAAAGTGGGCTCGGCGCCCGCGCCGAAGAAGAAAGCCTGATTTGACGCTCTCATGGGGTGGCGGTTATCCGCCACCCCGCACCCTTTCCATGCCCTCGCCCCGTCTCGGGTACCCCAACCTCGGTCTCGGTCTCGGCCTGCGCACCGTCCACTTCGATCATATTCTGCGCGAATGGCCGGACGTGGAGTGGTTCGAGATCATCTCCGAGAACTTCATGGATTCTGCCGGTCGCCCCCGGCACATTCTGCGGCAAATCGCGGAACGGTATCCTATCGTCATGCATGGGGTTTCGCTGTCGATCGGGAGCTCCGACCCCTTGAATTGGGAGTACTTGCGACGGCTCAAGCACTTGGCCGCAGAGGTCCGCGCCGTGTGGGTCTCCGACCATGTCTGCTGGACCGGGGTGGCCGGCCAAAACACCCACGACCTTCTACCGGTACCCTTCACCGAGGCGACCTTGCGTCACGTGGTCGAGCGGATCCGCGCCGTGCAGGATTTCCTTGGGCGTCGCCTGGTTCTCGAAAACCCGAGCAGCTATGTGGGCTTCCACGCCTCGACGATGCCGGAGTGGGAGTTTATCGCGCGCATGGCCGAAGACGCGGACTGCGGTCTCCTCTTGGACGTCAACAACGTCCACGTCTCTGCCACCAACCACGAATTCGACTCCACCGTCTTCATCCAGGGTTTGCCCGCGGAGCGGATCGTGCAATGCCACTTGGCCGGGCACACGGACATGGGCACGCACCTCATCGATACCCATGACCGCCCCATGATCGATCCGGTCTGGTCCCTGTATCGCCTGGCGCATGGCGTGACGGGCGGCGTTTCGACCCTACTGGAGTGGGACGCGAGCATCCCCCCCTTCCCGGAGGTCCACGCCGAACTGCTGAAAGCGCGAGACCACATGCGGACTCGAGCCAGCTGCACGGTCATGGGGGCGGCGTGGCCTGGCGTCGGCCCCTCCCAACCGCAAACCGGCGAACATCGGTTGATTGGCGTCCCTCAGCCCTTGGGTCACTCCGTGGTCCACGTCGAATGAACCCAAACGCATCCGCGCCGTCGACACAGCTTCGCCAGCTCCAGGAGTGGTTCCAATCGGTGGTTACCGCCCCAGAGGGAATCACCGAGGACGGAACTCGGCCCGCCACCTCCGTTCCAGCCGTCGACGCGGCCGCCATTGATCGGGTCCTCACGCAGTCGAGCCGCCTCTCGGCTGCTGAGCGGCTCGCTGTCTATACCAACGCCTATACGGCGCGACTGGTCGATTGCATGGACCAGATGTTTCCCGTCCTGGCGCGCACCCTGGGCGAGGAGGTTTTTGGTGAATTTGCTCGCGATTATCTCCAAAACCACCCGTCCCGGAATTACACATTGTCCACCCTTGGCGAGAGGTTTCCCGCCTTTCTGGCGGACACGCGCCCACCACGCGAGTCCGACGCCCCCCCGGACTGGGCGGACTTCATGGTGGATCTCGCAACGCTCGAGTGGATCATTTATGAGGTCTTTGACGGCCCTGGAACCGAGGATGTTCCTGGTCTGATCGGTGGTGCTTTGCAGAACCTGCCGCCGGAACGCTGGCCCGAGCTACGACTGGTAACGGCTCCCTGCCTGCGGTTGGCCAGATTCAGATTCCCAGTGAACGATTACTACACCGAGTGTCGCCTCCTGCCAGCCGAGGAGGAGTGTCCGCCGATCCCCGATCCAATCGAGGAGCACGTGGCCATCTCTCGGGTGAATTATGTGGTGCGTCGATATCCGCTGGAGCCCGCTGCCCACCGGGTCCTCCAATCCCTGACCGCCGGCAGATCCCTCGGGGAAGCGCTGGATGACGCTCTGGCGGAGGCACCGGACTCAGATCCGGCAATGACCGCCGCGGCCTTGAGCTCGTGGTTCGAGCTTTGGCAGCGCGAGCGCTTCTTCCAGGCCGCGACAATCCGATGAAAACCTCCACGACGCCTCCGTGGTCGAAAGACAATCAATCGTGGTGGCAGATGGCGCGCTCCGGGCCGGTGGTCTCTCGTGCCAGCAAGTATGCCGTGGTCGTGGGGGCGGTGCTCATCGCGATCAACCATGGGGACGCGCTGCTCCGAGGTGATCTTGCCGCGGGCCGCCTCTGGCGAATGGGGCTGACTATGCTTGTACCCTACGTGGTTTCGACCCTGTCGAGCGTCGGGGCCATGCGACAGATGAGCCGGGGTAGGCCCCCCGGCTGATGGTGGACTTTGACCGAGCACTCCAATCCCTGGCAAAGCGGGGAACCGCGGCTCATCCGAAGGCAGAGGCCCCGGAGCCCGGCCTTCATCGGCGCTGCCAGGCGAGCCATTTGGCGAAGACTTTCCGCACGAACGGCGTCAGACGGGTGCGCCCGTAGAGATCGCCGGTGCGCCGGATGGCCTCCGCCTGGGTCGGGTACGGATGGATGGTGGCCCCGATCGTCTTGAGTCCCAGGCCTCCCTTCATGGCCAGAGTCAGCTCTGAGATCAGATCTCCGGCATGGGCCGCAACGACCGTCGCCCCGACGATCCGGTCGGTGCCACGCCGGACGTGGATCTTGACGAAACCCTCGGCCTCCCCGTCCAGGATGGCCCGGTCCACCTTGCCCAATTCCTGGACGAAGGTGTCGATCTCGATGCCCTTGTCCTTGGCCTCCTTCTCGTACAGGCCGACATGGGCAATCTCGGGGGAGGTGTAGGTGCACCAGGGAATTTGCAGCGCGCTGGCCTTCGCACGGCCCTTGAACAGCGCGTTCTGGATCACGATGCGGGCCATGAAGTCGGCGGCGTGCGTGAACTGGTAGGGAGAACAGATGTCCCCGCAGGCATAGATGCGGGGGCTCGTCGTTTGGAGGCGATCGTCGACCTTCACGCCCCGCTTGTCGAACGAGACGCCCACCGCCTCCAATCCGAGGCCCTCGACGTTCGGTGCCCGGCCGACGGCGACCAGCAGTCGATCAACCACCAGATCGTAGCCTTCACCGTGGGATTCGACCTGCAAGCGGACGTTCGAGCCAGTGCGAGATAGCCTCAGGTCCTTGCCGCAACAAAGGAGGTGGACCCCATCGCGCGCCATGGCCGCGTGGACAATCTGGGCGGCGTCGCGGTCTTCCCGGGGGAGAATTCCATGGGCGGTCTCGATCAGGTACACCTCGCTCCCGAAACGGGCGAAGCTTTGTGCCATCTCACAACCGATGGGACCGGCGCCGATGATTCCCAACCGCTTGGGCAACTCGGTGAGGGAGAACAAGTTTTCGTTCGTCAGATAGGGCACGTCAGCCAGTCCCGGAATGGGCGGTGCCGCGGCGCGGGCGCCCGTGGCGATGACGGCCTTCGCGAATCGGAGCCTTTGGCCGCCCACCTCGATGGCGTCGGGACCGACAAACCGTCCCCCGCCGAGGAACACATCGACCCCCAGTTCACGAAATCGCGCTGCGGAATCATGCGGGCTGATCTCCGCACGGAGACGCCGCATCCGCTCCATGACGGCCCCGAAGTCCACGCGCACCTCGCCTTCCACACGCACGCCGAAGTTCATCGCCTCTCGAACACCCGCCGCGGCCCGGGCCGCTTGAATCAGGGCCTTGGAGGGCACGCAGCCGACGTTCAAGCAGTCGCCGCCAAGCAGGTGCTTCTCGATGAGCGCGACCCTGGCGCCGAGCCCTGCGGCGCCGGCGGCGGTGACGAGCCCAGCCGTGCCCCCGCCGATGACCACAAGGTTGTAACGGGAGGCGGGCTGGGGGTTCACCCAGTCGCCGGGGTGGACGTGGCTGCGCAGCCGCTGATTGTGCTCGTCCCAGGGTTGGAGAGGTGCGAACTGGGAGGCGTCAAAGGCGGGCGATTCGGTGGAAAGGGTGGAGGGAGACATGGTCAGACAGCAGGTGCGGTGCGTTTCGCGAGGGCCCGTCGGGCAATCCGGGTGATCATCACGGTGACGGCGAGCGTGGCCACCAGGCCGACACCGTAGAGCGCCCACTCGGCCGGGGTGCGTTGTTGACCCGCAGCGCCGGCACGCGCGAGGGAGCCCAGGTACACGTACATCACCGTTCCAGGCATCATTCCAATCCAGGAGGCCAGCAAATATCCCTTGAGGGAGACGCGTGTCAGGCCGAACGCGTAGTTCAGCAGAGCGAACGGGAAGACCGGGGAAAGGCGAGTTAATCCAACGATCCGCCATCCCTCCTCAGCGACGGCGCGGTCGATGGCGCTGAAACGTTCGTTCCCCTGGATCTTCGCCGCGACCCAGTCCCTGGCGAGGTAACGTCCCACCAGGAAGGCACACGTCGCGCCCAGCGTGGATCCGATCGAGACGTACACCGACCCCCACGCCACCCCAAACAGGGCACCCGCTCCCAGCGTGAGCACGGAGCCCGGCATGAAGAACACCGTCGCCAGAACGTACGCCGCGATGAAGAGGATGGGGCCCCACGGACCCAGACGTTCGATCAGGGCCAGGGACTCCCGGAGGAGCGCCCGCACATCGAACACGGTTAGCAGCGTGATCAATATCGCGGCGCCGAGGATCAGGGTGATCCAACGCACGCCACTCCGCCGGCTCTTTCTTTCAGGCGTTGGGGACGGTGTCGCCGCGGAGGTGGATGACGTTGGGTTCATCGAGGGGATTGGGGTCAAAGGAATGCGCGGTCGGAACCGACCTGTCGCCAGTTGGGCGGCCTGCACATCCGGATTCGTCATCATTGGCCGGCCCTCAGGGGTTGGCCTGGTCATTCAGACTCCAGTCGTACTCGGTGAAACGAACCTTGGGCTCGCCGAGGGTCGCCAGCTCCTTCTGAGTCGCCTCGGGGAGCATCGGTTTCACGAACTCGGCGATCGATTTGCCGCCCGTGGTGAAATCGCCGGCGAACCAGTCAAAGATCGGCGAGAGCCAGAGCGTCCTGGAGGAGGACTCCAGCCGGTTCTTCGCGGACTCCGAGAGGAACCGCCGTCCCTGATCCTGCAACTGCTCGTCGAGTCGGTCGGGCACGAAGGGCTCCTCGCGGAGGGGGGGGCAGCCCTTGGCGGCGCAGACGAGCGCGAAGTGGACGCGCGGCTCCTGGTATTCCTTCCGGATGATCCCATGCTCCAATTCGTCGAGGGAGATCGTCTTGCCACCCCACCGCACAATCTTCTTCCGCCAGGCGGCTCCCGGAAGCAGCCCGATCTTCTTGATGCTCGCGACAGGGTAATTGTCGACAATCAGGCGCAGCGTCTGGGCGTTGTAGAGGTTGATCAGCAGCGCCAGCCGATCCTGGCGCGACCAACGGGCGAAATCGTCTGGGCGAATAGCAGCAACCTGGTCCAGGTAGGCGTCAAGCTCCGCCGGTCGGGCTTTGAGGACCGCGTAATCTACCCGGGCATTCTTGACGCAGTCGTGGAGCACCCGGCCGAACGTGTCGTGGCTGAACGGCTGGATGGCCGCCCTGGAATGAAGAGGGAAACCCAGGCCCAGAAAAGCGAGGGTGACGAGGAATAGACGGTTCACGTGGTTCATCCTTGTCCTAGTGCGAGCCGTCGGAGGGTCGGTTTATTCCGGCAACGGCTCACCTTGCCGGAAAACGCGCGATCAGGTCCGACCCGACACCATGAAATCTGCCAACCTTTCCCCGGAATCCACCCGAGCCGCGCGCCTGTTGCACGTTGCCGGAGGCCTTTCGACCCTCGCGTACGCGACGCTCGCCATCGCCTCCCATCTCCAACCCGAGAGGCTGGTCTGGGTGTTGTTCTCCTGCATGGGCATGGCTTGGTTCACGACTCTGGCCGCGGCAAGCGTGGCCCGGAACCTGTCCCCTGCCACGCCGCTTCGGTGGATCCTGGCCTATGGACTACTGTTCCGAACGATCGGATTCTTCGCCCACCCGATCTTGGAGGACGACTTCTACCGGTTCCTGTGGGATGGGCGGATGTTCGCGTTAACGGGCACGCCCTACGGCGTCGCTCCCTCCGAATTCTTCGGGGATCCAGCCCTGAACGAGCGATTCGAGTCGATCCTGAACCAGGTGAACCACCCGCAGATCCCGACGCTCTACAGTCCCGTCTCCGAGGTCGCATTCCTGGCGAGCTACTGGATCGCGCCCGGCGCACTCTGGGCGCTGAAGCTGGTCCTTATCGGCGCGGAGCTGGGCGCGTTTGCCGCCGTACGACGATGGCTGACGCCCGCGGCCACCGTGCTCTGGTTCTGGTGTCCACTCTTGGTCCAGGAGACGGCCTTTTCAGCCCATCCGGATGCCCTCGGCTTGGTGGCGATGACCGGGGCCTTGGCCGCCGCGCGAGTCGGTCGGGCGACGATCGCCGGAGTACTCCTGGGGCTGGCAGTGGGCGCACGCCCATTCGCCGTCTTCCTCCTGCCATTCCTCCTCTCCTCCGGTTGGCGGCACACCCTTGCCGGATTCATCGGGGCGTTCGCCCTGTTGCACGCACCGTTCCTGGGAGGAAACGCGGGGCCCTGGGCGGGCCTGGGAACATTCGCGACGACTTGGGAATTCAACTCCGCTGCGTTCGCCCTCCTGCAAGTCGCCGTCGGCGCCGGCCCCGCGAAGCTCATTGGGGCGATGATTTTCGGAGCGGGCTACGTGGTGGTGGTGTGGCGCTGGTGGCGCACCGGAGCCGAGCACGAGACCCCTCCCGGCGATCTCTGCTTTGGCCTGCTGTTCCTCGTCTCGCCGGTGATCAACCCCTGGTATCTCCAATGGCTGGTACCATTCGTCGCCGTGCGGCCGCGGACCTGGACAATCGGCTTCCTGGTGATGGTCACGCTCAGCTACGCCACCTTTCAAAACCTCGACCCGGGCTCGGACCTGGGTTTCAACCACCCGAACTGGGTGAGGCCGGTCGAATTTGGCGCGATCGCCCTCGCCGGCCTCACCCCGTGGATCTGGAGGAGATGGCGGCTTAGAAGGGGAAGTTGAGGGAGACGCCGAACACGGTCTTGTCCCCGGTGTTACGGCCATCCAGCGTCCAGGCGCCGAACGCGTGGATGTGCTGGCCACCGGAGAAAGTGTAGCCGGCGCCGAACTCGACAAGCTGCTGGATCTCCTTCGTTTCCGGAAACCGGCTGGGATCAAAGCCGGGACCGCCGATATCCAGTCCCGACAAGGCCTGGTCGTGACGATAGGCAAACGTGAGCATCCAGTCGTCCAGGAACTCCCACGCCAGCCCGGCCGAACCAAACAGGTCCTCTGGCACATTCTCGGCCCGCACGCGGTAGCCAAAATCTCCGAAGAGCGTCAACCCGGTTTCCCCCAACGCTCGTCCGAAGAGCAGGGATGCCTCCATCCCCGAGGCTCCATCTCCCGGCGAGTTCGGGGCACCGGTGGTCACCGTCTCGTAGCTCCCGGCGATAATCCCGCCCACCCGAATGCCGAGCGACGGCCACCATCCCTCGGTGGCGGTCTCGTCGAGAAACTGCCATCGCAAACCCAAACGCGTGTCGTTGAGCCCGTCCAGCGTCGGTGCCGGTGAGAACCGGGAATTGATGTAGCCCAACGTAAGGTCGGCGGCGATCTGCGGCGCGATGCCGTACTCGAAGCCGACGGACACCGTCTGCGTCGTGATGTCATCGGGCAGCGCCATCGGCATATCCCCGGCCCAGAACTCGTCGAAGTTCTCGTACACATAGCTCGTCGAGACATCGAATTCCCGGTGCGCCGGAAGGTAAACGGAGTTCTGAGCAATCAGCGATGCGGCCGAAGCCGACAGCGTGCCGACGGTGAGCAAGAGGCTTTTCATGAGGATGGATTCTTGGTTTGAATTGGGGATTACCGTCCCTTGCGCGCCACCAGGCCGGGCCATTGGGCATCCGCCTTCTGGAGGTTTCCCGCCGGGTCCTGATTGAACATCTCGCGAACCTTCGCGTCCTTCTGGGCGAGCAGCCGACCGTTCACGACTTGCGACGCAGCGACGTCGACCTTGAGCAGTTTGCCCATGGCCACCCCCATCGCGCAGAAGCCGCCAAACTGGGGGACATATTTGTCGGGACTGGCTTGAAAGGTCTCCAGGTGGGGGCGACTGGCGAAATGATAGATGGCACCGCCGTGTTCCGCCTGGAACTGAGGATCGCCCTTCACGGGACCTCCGTCGGTGAAGAAGGCCACCGGATCATAGCCCTGAAGTGCGACGCCCTTGCGATCGAGATTGAGCAGGGTTCGTTCGCTGGCTGGGCGGGCTGAGGCCGCGGCCTTGGCGCCCTTGGTTCGAGGCGCGCGACCGCCGTAGCTGCCGGAACCTTGGGCCAGGAGTGGGAGCAGACAAACAAGCCCGCACGTGAGCAGGCGTCGAGTGGATGTTTTCATGGATACGGTGTTGGGGTTGTCGTCGCGCCCGCCAGAACGTTGGAGGCGGCCTTCCGACGCCAATGCGTCGGCCGCTGCCACCACAGTTTTCCCAGCGTGGCGAGAATGGTCCGGCCGGCACGCCAGGTGCCGACGAGGTTGCCGGAGATCTTCGACGTTCCAGACCGACGGAGTCGGTAGAGGACTGGTAGCTCGATGACACGAATGCCCAGTTCGGCGCAGCGGGCGTGCATCTCGACGTTCCAGCCGAACGTGCGGTCGCGGAGATTCAATCGGCGAAAGGCCTCCACCGAGAGGAGTCGAAGAGATCCAATGTCGCGGGGCCGGTGCCCCCAGCCGATACCAAGCAGGAAGGCGGCCAGCGTGTTACCGGCGCGTTGGACGAATTTGAGGTGCCGTCGAGACTCCGCCCAAAGCGTACGATCACCCACGACCAGCGCCGCACCGTCCACGACAGCACGGTTCCACAGAGCAAGGTCTTCGCGCCGCAAGACGTCGCTCCCGTCGGCGGAACTGAACATCACCCATTGAATCGAGGGGGGGAGGATCGCCAACCCACGCTGACACGCGGCTCCGTATCCACGCTCGGGCTCCCGGAGGACCTCCGCTCCCGCCTCTGCCGCCTCCTGAGCGGTGGCGTCACGGCTGCCATTGTCCACCACCCGAATCTCGACAGCGCCCAGGTCCCGCCATTCCCGCACGACGTGCCCCACGTTGCCGGCCTCGTCGAGCGCGGGGATCACCACGAGTGTGGAGGAAAGGAACGAGGAACACGAAGAAGACTGGTTCGTGTTCGTCGGACCCGAGGATGACGCCGATCTGGGTTCCATGCCCACCTGTTCAGAACGACCAGCGGGCACGCTTATTCCCGGTTCGGTGAGTTTTCTTTGGCCCAGGGTCCGGAGTCCGCGGTGTGGAGAATCCGTGGCCACCCTGGGGGCAGAAGCGGGCGCGCCATGAGGTCCGCTGCGACGCTGGGCATGGATGAACCATCGTCATTGCTTCCGGACCCGAGGATCACGCCCGCTTCCATGGGTGGGAGATTTGCAGAGGACGGCTTATTCCACGCGATTTCCCGGTTGCTGCGGGAATAGCCGACCACATTCCGGGCTCCTACCCTCGGCATGCATCGCAACTTTCCTGACGGCGAGGAGGCCCCCTCGGACCGACCTATCGGCATCCCCATCCAGTTTCCGGATCAGATGCCGTCGACGGCTCGTGCGGCCTGCTCGGTGCTCGACCAGGGCGCCGAGTTTCTTGATTACCTTCCGCCAACTCTTTACCGGCAACCCACCCGGGCGATCTTCAGCGCGTCCTTGGGGGCTCATTACCGGCATTGTCTGGAGCACTTTTCCTCCCTGTTGGGGGGGCTCGATCGTGGTCTGATCAACTACGACGACCGACCCCGCCAAGCGCGTTTGGAAATGGATCCCCTGTTCGCCGTGGATGAAACCCGCCGGCTTCGCACGCGCCTCGAACTCCTTTCGCCAGGCGACGAACAGCGCATGATTCGAGTGCGCGGCTTGGTGGCGCCATCCGGCCCAACCGTCGACCACCTCTCCACCGTGGGGCGTGAGCTCTCCTATGCCATCGCCCACACCATCCATCATTACGCGTTGATGGCCGTGCTCGCTACCACCCTGGGGGCGGCCGTGCCCGCAGGTTTCGGGGTGGCGCCCTCCACCGCAGCCTATTGGCGCGACCTGGAGGAAAGGACAGCTTGAATCCTTCGTGGTGTCCCACCGTCGACCTTCCCTCCGCGTTCGAGGCCGCCGCTCCGATCGGTCAGGCGGTTGGCCTTGCCGCGATGACGCTTCTGGCCGAAGACGGCACGACCCTCGCCGCCGGTTGGATGCGGAGCATGGGAATCGTGGGTTCCGCCACCGCCTTTTGGGGCTGCTTTCTCGGCATCTGGGCGGGGGACGTGCTGCTGTACGGCCTCGGGCGAAGCGGCCACTCCCTGCTTCGACGCCTGGCGACGGAGGAACGTCTCGAAGCAGCCCGCCACTGGATGTCGCGCTCCGGGATTCTGGCGTTGGTCGCCTGCCGCTTCCTGCCCGGCACGCGACTTCCCACCTATTTGGCGGCTGGCCTTTGCAGGATGCCCCTCGGACGGTTCGTACTGGCCACGGGTTTGCTGGCGGCCGGCCGCGCCGCGCGGTTTTCTACGCGTTTTCTGCTTGCCGGGGCGTAGATCACTCGAAATAACTTCTGCCTTGGCCTTGACCTCCGCCTTCACAGTCAGAACCAGTAAACCGACCCTTCGGGGGCCCGGAGACTGCGTCGCTGTGCCCGCAGCAACTCCACCGTAGGCCGATCGAACCGCCGGGAGAAACAGGTCGGGCCTCGGCTTGCCCGCGTCCCGTCCTGTAGCACTTGGCTGCACCCACGATCACGGCGGTGCATTTCATTCGGCCTCCTTCTGCGTCCACGGTCCTTCGACCTGGGCTTGAAAGGCAGGATCCCCCACCCGACAGCACAATCCACGGATCCGCGGAATGCATATCGAGAAAGAGACACAGCGGCGGAAGACCTTCGCAATCATTTCCCACCCCGATGCCGGCAAGACGACGTTGACCGAGAAGTTTCTCCTCTATGGCGGCGCGTTACACCTGGCTGGCTCCGTGACTGCGCGAAAGAATCAGCGCGCCACCACCTCGGACTGGATGGAACTGGAGAAGAAGCGCGGCATCTCGGTCAGCTCGACGGTCCTCCAGTTCGAGTATCGCGGCTTTTGCGTCAACCTTCTCGACACGCCCGGCCACAAGGACTTCTCCGAAGACACCTACCGCGTGCTGACCGCGGTCGACTCGGCGGTGATGGTCATCGACGCAGGAAAAGGCATTGAAACTCAGACCCGTAAGCTTTTTGAGGTTTGCCGCCAGCGCGGCATTCCCATCTTCACGTTCATGAACAAGCTCGATCGGCCAGCGCGTGATCCGCTGGATCTTCTCGACGAGTTGGAGCGGGTCTTGGGGCTGCATGCCTACCCCATCAATTGGCCACTCGGTGACGGCGGGGATTTCCGGGGCGTTTATGACCGTCGGGCACGCCAGGTGCATTTTTTCGAACGGGTGCCGGGTGGTGCGTTCCGCGCTCCCGTGTCGGTTCACGGTCTTCAGGACTCCGTGGTGCGCGAAAGGCTCCCTCCCACCCTGTACTCCAAGATCGTGGAGGACCTGGCCATGCTCGAAGGCGCCGGCGCGCCATTTGATCACTCGCACGTCCTCGCTGGGGCACTGACCCCCGTCTGCTTCGGGAGCGCGGTCAACAACTTTGGCGTCCAAATGCTCCTGGACGCCTTCCTCGATTTGGCTCCCACCCCTCAACCCCGCGTCGCAAAGTCACGTACCGTCTCCCCAGCGGACCCGGGCTTCTCCGGCTTCGTATTCAAGATGCAGGCGAACATGGACCCGAACCACCGCGACCGGCTCGCCTTCGTTAGGGTCTGCTCGGGAAAGTTCGAGCGGGACATGACTGTGGTTCACACCCGAACCGGTAGGCGCGTACGATTGTCCAGTTCGCACAAGCTCTTCGGACGAGACCGCGAGACGGTCGATGAAGCCTACGCCGGAGACGTGGTTGGACTGGTGGGACACTCCGACTTCCGCATCGGTGATACGCTGGCGGAGGACCCGGGGTTGGCCTTTGACGAAATTCCCCGCTTTGCACCGGAGAGTTTCGCCTGGATTGAAAGCACGAGCACCGCCCAGTACAAACGGTTCCGCGAAGGCTTGGATCAGTTGCTCCAGGAGGGGGTGATTCAAGCACTTCATCAGCGGAACGCCGTCCGGCGAGTCCCTCTGCTGGCGGCCGTTGGCCCGCTACAGTTCGAGGTCGTGCAATTCCGATTGCAGACGGAGTATGGAGCCGGGTCGCGGTTGGAACCCGCGCCTTGGAAGCTCATGCGCTGGATCGCGAACGGCTCGGTGGACGAGGAGGTGCTTCCATCTGGGGCAAGCCTCGCGGTGGACGTCACTGGCCGGTTCGTGATTCTCTTTGTCGAAACTTGGTCCCTGAACTTCTTCGTCGAACGGAATCCGGACATCGTCCTGAGCACGCTACCCAAAGCCAGGGGCCACTCGGATCTGATGCCGTCGTCCACCTCGATCCAGAAGGGACTTTTCCAGCCATGAATCACAAGACGATGCAACACTTCAAAGAACGCCTTGAGGCGCTTCTCTCCGAATTGCGTGCCACCGTTGAAGAAAAGACCGACTCGACCGCAACCGTTGACTTGGATACGTCCATCGGGCGCATCTCCCGCATCGACGCCATTCAGTCCCAACAAATTGCTCTCGGACTACGAGCCCGTCAGCAGCAGTCCATTCTTCGCGTGATTTCAGCGCTGCAGGCGATTCGAGACGGGACCTACGGCCAGTGCCGTCGATGCAAAGGCGCCATCGCCGTCGAACGTCTCGAAGTCCAGCCCGATGCAGTGCTTTGCATTGGTTGTGCAGCCAAGGCGGTGCGAAAGCCTTGAGTGTGAAACCAAGGGTTCCAGCTCGGTTCCTGGAAGCCCTCAAGGCGACAGGTCAGATGCCGCCTTGGAGGTGCCGGTTGCACCTGCGGCGCGGCCGGATCCTTTTCCAGGTTGAGATCACAGAAAAGGGCGAGATCGTCTCGGTTGGTGAGCGGCGCATCTATTCGGCCTCCGAGCTTGGCTTTGGGCTTGCGAGCATCGAGCGAATCACTCTTGACCGAGGCTGAGGCCGTTTCCACGACACTTCCCCGATGGCTTATCTGCGCTTCTTTTTGACCCACCCCCGCATTCTCTCGTTCGGCGTTCTACTCACGCTTTTCTCCAGTTTCGGACAGACGTTCCTGATCTCCATCTTTGTTCCGCGATTGCTCGAAACCTTCGAGTTAGATACCGCAACCTTCGGCGTCCTTTACGCCGCAGCCACCTTGCTGAGCGCGGCAAGCCTGCCGTTCTTCGGTCGCCTGATGGACCGCACCAGTTTGATGAGCTTCAGTCTGGCGGTCGGAGCCGGCCTCGCGCTGGCCTGCCTACTGATGGCCTTGGCACCCAATGTGCCAGCGCTGTTTCTCGCGATTCTTGGGCTTCGTCTCACTGGCCAAGGACTTCTCAGCCTCACCGCTTCGACGACCATGGCCCGCGTCTTCTTGGAGGGCCGCGGCAAGGCTCTGAGCGTCTCGGGGCTCGGCTATCCACTGGGCGAAGGCCTGCTGCCCATGGTCGTCGTGTTGCTGATTCATGCCGTCGGCTGGCGGCTCAGTTGGGGACTCCTTGGGGTCGGAATCGCGCTGGGACTGCTACCGGCGATGGCTTCCTTGCTCCGCGATGTGGAAACTGCTCATCAGGCCGAGGTCGCCAGGCATCGGTCTCGTCCCGCGAAGATTCAGTTCCTGCGCGACCGACGGTTCCTGCTACTTCTGCCGGGCACTTTGTTTATCCCGTGTGTGTTGACCGCCCTGTTCCTCTACCAGATTCCCCTCGCGGAGCATCGTGGATGGTCCTCGCAAACCATGGCCGCCGCCTTCATCGGCTTCGCCGCCGCGCGGATGATCGCCTCCCTTGCAGTGGGCCCGTGGATTGACCGTTGGGGTGCGGTGCGGTTGTTCCCGGTACTCCTGACACCCGTGGGTCTCGGGCTTATCATCCTGAGCCTCGGGACGTCGCCCTGGGTCGCTTTCGCCTACCTGGCTTTGGCCGGGGTCAGCCAGGGGATTGCCAGTCCGACCATGACCGCCCTCTGGGCGGAGCTGTACGGCGTGGAATCCCTCGGCGCCACCAAGGGAACCGTCTCCACCCTGGGGATCTTCGCCACCGCCCTCGGTCCCATTCTCCTGGGAAGCCTGCTCAAGGCAGGAATCTCCTTCAGCGTCCTCATTTCCTGGAGCGCCGTCCTGGCCGTTATGGTCACGCTCCTGAGCATCGGCGCCCGACGTGTCCTCTCGACCCCACAATCCGCCTCTGGTTGAAGGCTGTCTCCCCCATCGCATCGACGCATCGACTCCGCAATGGTGCGGGCGTGCAGCACTCTGGTAGCGATCCGACGATGCCTGCCGAGGCATTCCAGAACAGCAATCCGGACCTTTTCCCGGGCTTGCGTAGCCCGGAAGCAGGGGCCTAAAGGAAGCCACCCCCTATTGAACAGCACGGCAACATTCGATGTCCCGGAGAGATAGCGGGCGAATCCATGCTGCGAGAACGGCCGCGAGGAATGCCGCGGCCGCCCCGAATTCGAGGATCTCCTCGATGGCCTGCCGCACCGGCAATGGCGCAAGCACCGCCCCGCGGAGCAGATCGTCGAAGGCGAACCCTGCAGCCAGCAGAACGCCGGTGAGTATCAGAAGCCGTCCCAAGGCCCCGGGCGCTCTGAGCACCCGCAGGAGCGCAGGTCCGGACACCGCGAAACCCATGGCCAGCGGCGCCACGCCGGCGAGGAAGACGGTCGCCCAGAACTGGCGTAGAACCAACAGGGTCGCGGGGGAGATCCACCAGTCCAAGCGATAGCGCACACCCACGGGGCCGAGATGCTCCGGGTTCAGGAGGATGTGGGCATCGCATTCCCGGAGGCCCGCCAACCCGGCCACCCCTGCCAGTCCGAGTGCGAAAAACCGATCAACCGGTAGTCGCGACCGCCTCATGCACTGCGCGGCGGCCGCCGTCGCACTGACGCACCAAAGCCCGAGCTGTGCCATCTCGATGGGACCACCCTCCGCATGAAGATCGGATGAATCCTGCACCAAGAGATAGCTGCCACCGAGAACGATCACCGCCAGCAGGTTGAAGCGCCAGAACCAGCGCACCAACGCCGCGTCACACCGCTGAGTGGGAGTGGCTTGAATTGAGTTTGGGGAATTCAATCTTGCCTGGTGTTCGCGCGTTCTCTCTTTCTCCCTGGCATCGCCTCACCTCAAACATACCGCATCGTTCAAGGTCCCAGAGGCGATGAACAGCCCGGGTCATGGTTTGCCACACTGTCGCCTTCCATACCTCAAGGGCCTCGGATACGCAAACTGCGGCTTTCGCGAGGATCCGATCATGTTCGAGCGGAAAATGCAGGTTCCCGGCGGTCCGCGTGAAGGGCTCACCAGTTGCGACTCCGCTTGCCAGAACGCAATCGCTGGGCATCTTGAGAGGCAATCTGGGTGCCCTCCTTAATTGCCGCCCGTCCGGACGGCAGCGCCGCCGATGTCCGGCTTGCTTGGATGGCGTTTCCAGAAGCTCTATGAGTGACATCAACCCTTGCCGGGGCCCACTTGGATCGCGCGAGTGCTTGCCTGCACAGCAGACCGTCGTATTCGACCTGCTCGTACACGCGTGCCCCCGCGCAGCGGAGGGAACCCCAAGGTCCTCCGGCGTGCGGAGCTTGGGCACGGTGGATCAACATCCTTCACCACCCACCATCTCACGGTTCATGATCGTGGAGGCATCCGTCTCGACGGGGCTCATTTGCGGCTCCGAGGTTCGACCTGAACAATGGCGCTAAGCAGAATGACCCCATCCAAGCCCAAGCCAACGTTACCCATCAGTGTCTGCATGATTTCCGGTGCGGAAGCCGGTCGCATCGGCGATGCGCTCGAAAGCGTTCGTAGATGGACGGCGGAGATCATCGTGGTGCTCAACGAGGAAGTCGCCGACGGGACCGATGTAATTGCCCAGGATCATGGTGCGCACGTCTTCAGGGAAGCGTGGAAGGGCCACATTGCGCAAAAGAACTCTGCCTGCGCCAAGGCCACGCAGCCTTGGGTCCTCGGATTGGACGCCGATGAGGCGGTCAGCGGTCCGCTGGCGGAGGAGATATAATCGGCATTTGAAAGCGGGCGAATCGAACACGCATCCGCATGGCGGATGCCCCGACTATCCTGGTTTCTGGGGCGCTGGATCCGGCACGGCGACTGGTATCCAGACTGGCAGACTCGCCTTTGGAAGCGGGGCATGGCCCGATGGGCCGGCGTCGATCCGCACGATCGACTGGAAGTGCACGGGACGGTGCGAAGATTCCGCTCCGACATGCTGCACTTCAGCAACTCCTCGGTGGAACACTACGTGCTCAAGATTCCATACTTTTGCGATCTCCACCTGAGGCACCAACTTGCGACGGGGCAGAAATGGAACCTTCCGGCGGTATTGGTGCGCTTCGCCTGGCGCTTTGTCCGGGCCTACCTGATCAAGCGAGGCTTCATGGACGGATATCCGGGCTTCTTCCTGGCGGCGTCCACTGCCTACGCTGCCTTGGCGCGCCACTCGATGCTGTTCGAACACGAACGAAACCCGTCGCGACGTCGGCTAGCCATGCGCTTGGATGAAATTCATGGGGTTGCGCATCCGGATGCAGGCAAGACCGATGAAGCCCAGAAAAGCCCAGAAAGGCTGCAATCCGAAGGGGTACAGAAAGATCAGCAGCGCGGTAATTGAGCCGCGGTGGTAACAGCTCCCTGATCTGATCCGCCTATGCATCGTGCGCTTAGGTGGCGGGACCGCATCCGGGAAGCACCCTCCCAGAGAGGTCACCCGGTGCCTTCTTCTCCGACAGCCGGGCCAACGCCAAAGCACCGCTGCTCCCACCTGCTGCGTGGCGAGGCGGCAGTGAGTTTTTGCCCACATTGTGGCAGGAACTGCGGCATTGTCGCGGGCACACGTCCAGCCGCGGGGAGATACGGCCGGATGAAGGCGGTGACCGCTCCAGGCGCCACTATCGAAACATCAACACGGGAACGGTGCAGTTGCGCACCATCTTGGTGGTGGTGCTGCCAACAATGAATTCCCGAATGATGGAGTGGCCATAGGCCCCCATCACGAGCAGATCGACCGCCGCGTTCTTCACCTCCTCGGCAATCACCGTCCCCGCGCTACCTGGCTTGATGTGTGCCGTTACAGAATACCCCGCCTGCGCCAGTTGTTGGCGGGCCCGATCCATCGCCTCCGAGTGCGCCGTGTCCGCCCGTCCGACCATCATCAGGTGACAGTTCAGTCCGCGAAGCAGCGGCGACGAAGCCACGTAGTTGACGGCCTTCCGCGCGCTCGGGCTGTCGTCGAACGCGATCAGGAATCGCTGGATCGGTTTGAACGCCCTGGCCGCAACCAGCACCGGGCAGACGCTGATTCGAATCAGGTCCTCGAAGTTGGCGCCGAGGTGGCCCTTGGCGAAGTCTGCGTGCTCGCCTCTCTTTCCAACGACCACAAGTTCAGCGCCCGGTTCGAGTTCCTCAAGCGTCTCCACGAATGTGCCGTGACGCTGCAACGTGCTCACACCTGAGACCCCCGCTGCGGTCAACTGCCGCTGGGCTTCGTCCAGGATTGCCTTGCCCTTGAGCCGCGCCACCCGCCCTTGAGCCTCTTCGAGGGCAGCCAACTCCGACGTGAGTTCGGCACTTGCGTTGATACCAATGGCGCCGCTCAGGTCGTGGGTCGGGCTTTGTTCGCGGTGGTGCTCGATGACATGCAGCACCTGCACCTCTGCCGCCAAGCGATCCGCGGCCCACGAGGCGTGCTGGTACACGCTGGACGCGTAAAGGGAACCATCCGTGCAAACGAGAATGGAGGGCATAAGACGAGAATTAGTGTTCGAGCATCCGTTCCAGGGCGCCGGGTTTGTCGTGAACGGCCAGTCGGTCGACGATGGTCGCGCTGGCTTCGTTGAGCCCCAGCACCTCCACTTCCGTTCCTTCCCGCCGAAACTTCAACACGACCTTGTCGAGAGCTCCGACCCCGGTCAAATCCCAGAAGTGCGCGTGGCTAACGTCGATCCGGACACGGTCGATGGCCTCCTTGAAGTCGAACGCCGCAGCGAACGCAGGCGCCGAGGCGAAGAAGACCTGGCCTGAAACGATGTACGTGCGGCAGCCCATCGTCGCATCCAGTTCGCTGCGAACCCGGATCACCTGGGCCACCTTACGTGCGAAGGACAGGGCGCTGAGCAAAACCCCGACTCCCACCCCAAGGGCGAGATTGTGGGTGCCGACCACCACCACCACCGTCGCGATCATGACTAGGCTGGAGCTCCTGGGGTGCACCCGCAGGTTCTTCAGCGACGCCCAGGAGAACGTGCCGATCGACACCATGATCATGACGGCGACCAATGCTGGCATCGGGATCTGCCGCACCCACGGCCCTCCAGCCACGATCAGGACCAGGAGAAAGACGCCGGACACGAGGGCTGACAGCCGTCCGCGGCCCCCGGATTTCACGTTAATCACCGATTGTCCGATCATGGCGCATCCGGCCATGCCCCCAAAAACGCCGGCCACCAGATTCGCGAGGCCCTGACCGGTGCATTCCTGATCCTTGTCGCTGGGAGTGTCGGTGAGGTCATCAACGATTTGGGCGGTCATCAGGGATTCCAACAAGCCGACCGCAGCCAAACCGACCGAGTACGGGAGGATGATCCTCAGCGTCTCAAGATTCCACGGGACTTGCGGCCAGAGAAACACCGGCAGTGACGATGGCAAGGCTCCGAGATCCCCAACCCGCCGGACATCCCATGAGAATGCGATCGAGAGAACCGTCAGCACCAGGATCGCCACCAGCGGGGAAGGCACGGCCCTTATGATCCGGGGTAACAGATAAATGATCGCCAGCCCGCCAGCCACCATCGCGTAGACCGTGAGCCCGGCTCCTTTGAACTCAGGCAACTGCGCCATGAAGATCAGGATCGCCAGGGCGTTGACGAAACCCGTCATCACCGACCGGGAGACGAACGCCATCACCTTCCCGACACGCACCCACCCCGCGACGACCTGAAGCACACCTGTCAGCAAAGTCGCGGCCAGGAGGTATTGAAGCCCGTGTTCTTTCACCAGCGTAACTATGAGCAGCGCCATGGCACCCGTGGCGGCCGAGATCATGCCCGGCCGACCGCCGAAGATCGCGGTGACCACCGCGATGCAGAAGGAAGCGTAAAGCCCCACCTTGGGGTCCACCCCGGCAATGATTGAGAAGGCGATTGCCTCCGGGATGAGCGCCAGCGCGACAACCAAGCCGGCGAGCACGTCGCCACGTACATTTCCGAGCCAGTCTCGGTGGATGGTCTTCCTGTTGAAAAGGTGCTTCATGTCGTTCGATTTCCGAGCGCTGCGCCGACGGCGAGATACCCGGAACGCCAGCGGAGCGTGTTCAGGAACGCGATCGAACCGAGGGAAGCGCGAAGAGGAGAAAGCTTGCGACCAACCCAGGCAGCGGTTGCTAACATACGAGGTTCGCACCGCCCCATTCAACGAATTCCTCTCGCGATTCCAGGAAGGAAGGTGCCTCGTTGGTTGCGCCTTCGGTCCGCGTAGCTGCATCTAGGATGCGTCACGAGGGACGACTTGAACCTGCCGCCGTTCGGGCCCGGTTTTACGGTACCTTTGTTCCACAACTCTGCCCGCGTAGGCACGGAATTGCAGGGGATTTCAGGGAGACCGGGTCGTCGCAGGTACAGACCCTAGAAAACGACGAAGCCGCTGAAGGCCAGCGGCTTAAGTCGTTGCGGTGCAACGGAAATTGGTTGCGGGGCTAGGATTTGAACCTAGGACCTTCAGGTTATGAGCCTGACGAGCTACCGGGCTGCTCCACCCCGCGTCGCAGTTCGGAGAGCATGCTTGGGCCTGGGTGCGACAGGCAAGTGGGTTTTCGGAAATCTTTGGGCCCGGTGAAGAACGGGTCGCGGTCAAACCCGGTTCTGCCCGGACTGGCGTGCGGGGGTCTGCTTCGGTCCGGTGCGGCCCAGCCCAGCTTCGCAGGGGCTCGAGCCCCGTTGTCCTGCCCTGTCCGGCCCGGATGATGCTGCCCTGCCCTGCCCCTCCCTGTCCCGACTCGACCTGCCCTGCCCTGCTCTGTTGGGACTTCTGGTCCTGGGCGGCGTGGCTGGGGGGATGGGCGGGGTCATGGTTCGGCTTCGAGGCGGAACAGGTAGGGGGTGGCCGGGTTGGAGGCCGGGTCGGGGACGGTGGTGGATTGGGCGGACGTGGCGGCGCGGATCCAGTCGGTGATGATGCTCCAGTGGAGGGCGTTGGTGGAGCCCCAGAGGCGGTAACCGAAGCCGATGGCGCTTTCCCACTTCAGGGTGACGAGACCGGGGCCGGCGGGTTGGGGGGGGAGGAGAAGGAGGGCGGAGGCGGCGTTGGTGGGGTTGGAGCCGGCGAGGAACTCGGAGAGGTCGGGGAAACCATCGCCATCGGTGTCGGTGTGTGGCGGGTGGGTGGGGGCGACGCCACCGAGGAAGCGCTGTTCCCAGAGGTCGCTGATGCCGTTGCTGTTGGAGTCGGGCATGGCGTAGAGGCCTTCGGCGACGACGGATGCGCCTTCGTTGATGGAGATGGTGCGTGGGGGGGGTGTCTGGTGGAACGGGACGTCGCCGTACTCCAGTTGGTATTCGCCGGGGGGCGCGTTGGTGATGGTGGTGAACCGGCCGCGGTCGACGCGGTTGAGGGGGCCGCGGATGGAGACGGAGGCCTGGTGGAGGTTGTTGGAGAGGATGAGGGTGGCGGGGGTGTAGGTGGCCATGGACACCTCGACGTCGTCGACGAGCCAGCCGGGGTGTTCGAGGGTGTCGAGGGAGAGGAGTCCATAGGCCCAGCCGAGGCGGATGGTTTTGCCGATGTACGCGCTGATGTCGACCTCCTCGATTTCCCAGCCATCGGAGGCTTCCCCGTATTGGCGGAGGGGGATCCAGGCGGCGCCGTTGTTGGTGGTGACGTAGAGGCCGCCGACCTCGAGGATGTCGAGGTCCTCGGAGCGGGGGAAGAAGTCGTAATTGTGGGCGAAGCGGAGGGTGGCTCGGTTGCCGCCGGCGAGGCGGATGGCGGGGCTGACGAGGGAGACGTCGGCGTAGTCGTTGGGTTCGCCGCGGAGGTTGGTGGCCCAGCAGGCGGTGCCCGAGTAGGGGGCGGTGGCCAGTTCGTTGTTGGGGCGGCCCAGTTCCCAGGTGGAGGCGGTGAAGAAGGAGAGGGTTTCGGCGTCGAGGGATGAGGCGCCGACGGACCAATGGGTGGGGCCGTTCTCCATGGTATCGACGAACGGGGGGTCGAGGGGTTTGAGGGTGCGGAAGCGGTGGAACCGGCCGCTGTTGTTGTCGGTGCGGGCGTTGCCGGCGGGGTCGCGGGAGACGATTTCGACGTCGTATTCGCGGTCGGGTTCGAGGCCGGTGATGATCAGTTCGTGGTCCTCGCGGTAATCGGCGTGATAGACGGTGAGGTTGGAGGGGAAGCCGGGGTTCTGGTATTTGGCGAGGCCGTCGGTGGGTTCGGAGGTGGTCCAGCGGATGGTGGCTTCGGTGTAATCGGGGTCGATGGTGATGTCGGAGATCTCCGGGGGTTCGGTATCGATGTAGGCGGCGACGGAGAGGGGCTGGCCGGGGGGCGGGTCGGCGTAGCGGACGTGGATGAGGTCGCCGTTCTGGGCGGGGAACTCGCCCTCGGCGGCGGTGAGGGGATCGGGGACGAGGAGGATGCTGCCGCGGAGGACGCCGGGGCGGGAGGTGGGGCGGAGGTCGACGTTCCGGCCGTTCGGGAGGCGATCGGAAGTGACGTGGGCGGTGAGGGTGGCGTCGGCGGGGGCGTTGGCGTCGCTGACCTCGATGATCATGCGGGCGGGGAGGGTGTATTCCTCGCGGTCGAGCTGGAGGGTGGCGAGGTTTCCGGAGCCCGGTGCGAGGAAGGCGAGGACGCGGCGGAGGATATCGGCGCGGTTGTTGGGGGTATCGCCGTCGGCGGGGATGGCGTCGAAGGGGAAGGAGAAGAAGACCACCCTGCCCCGTCCGTCGTCGCCGGTGCGGGGGTAGCGGACGCCGACGGGTTTGCCGGAGTCGTAGTCGAAGAGGATGGGGGCGGCGTCGGTGGCGGGCTGAAAGGTGTCGGACAGGTCCTGGGGGATGATGAAGAGGTCGGGGAACTCGGAGAAATCGAGTGGGGAATCGATGCCGCTGGTCATGGAGAGGCTGTCGTTGCCGAGGATGCCGCCGAGGCCTGGGTCGACGTCGTAGGATTCGACCCTGAGGATGTTTCTTCGGAAGCTGGTGAAGCCGCTTTCGTCGAGTCGGCTGAGCAGTTCCATGGAGGCCATGAAGAGGCCGCCGCCAGCGGTGACATAATCGCGGAGGGCCTGGACGTCGGCGGTGCCGAGGGAGGGGAAGAACTCGCTGACGCGCCAGATGACGGCGGCGTAGTTGCGGAGTTCCTCGAGGGATGGAGCGCGGCCTTCGGCGGCGACCTCCCAGACCTCGTAGGAGGCGCCGATGGCGTCGAGGGCGTCGGTGTAGGTGGAGAGGAAGAGGTAGTCGTTGAAGATGAGGTCGTCGAACTGGTCGACGAGGAGGATGGGTGCGGTGGCGGCGATTTGGGCTTCGAAGGGGCGTCCCTGGTTGTCGAGGGTGGTTTCGTTGCCGGCGGCGTCGCGGGAGCGGACGCGGAAGAAGACGGTCTGTTCACGCGGGAGGCCGTCGAGGGGGACGCGGTGGGTGTCGGTGAGGGTGCGGTTGGTGATGGAGGTGCCGAGGCTGGCGGAGGGGCCGAAGTCGACGATGGCGTCGGCGTCCTCGTCGGTTTGCCAGGAGACGATGAGGCGGCCGAAGCGGGTGGAAGCGGCGACATCGGAGATGACGGGGGGAACGAGGTCGATGCGGGCCTGGGCGGTGCGGATGCCGGGCGGGGAGGCATCGGCGTACTCGATGGAGAGGGTGTCGTCGTGGGCGACCTGGAGGCGTCCGTCGGGGGTGGGCGGGGCGGTGTCGATGGGGAGGGAACCGGCGAAGACGCCGGCGGCGCCGGCGAGGGTGAGGGTGAGCGGTTCGCCGTCGGGTTCGGAGGAGCTGGAGGCGCGGACGGTGACGGAGGATTCGGTGCGCAGGTCGAAGTCGATGAGGCGGACGGAGACGGAGGCTGGGGCCGGGTAGGCGACGCGTTGGAGGACGACGACGCCTTCGCCTGGGAGCGGGAGGTCGCCGGAGAGGACGAGTGCGAAGTCCTGGGCTGGGGGAACGCCGGCACGGCGGTGGATATCCTCGACCACGCGGGTGGCGCGGATGCGGACGGTGTATTCGCCGGGGAGGGGTTGGCGGATGTGGACGGCTTCGACGTTGTTGATGTTGTCGGCGGCGAGGGCGTTGGGGATGGATTCGCCGGCGTCGAAGGCGTTGCCGCGGAAGACGGTGCCGTCGGGGGCGACCAGTTCGAGGTCGAGGTCGTTGACGAGGGCGGGTATGGCGGCGGGGAGGCCTGGGACGTCGGTGTAGACGAGGGTGACCTTGAGCGGTGTGTGGGGGTTGCCGACGAGGAATCGGCGTTCGTGGACCTGCTGTTGGGTCAGGGTGACGGACTGGTCGAGGTAATCGAAGCGCCGGGTGGAGGCGAGGAGGTTGGTGAGGGTGACGCGGCCCCAGCCTTCGTCGTTGTTGGGGATGGGGTCGGTGCCGCCCAGTTCATCGTCGAGATCGGAGGCGGAATTGATGAGGGCGGCTTTGACGAGGGCCGGGGAGGGTGTGGCGCCGCCGCGGGTTTCGCGCCAGTACTGGACGAAGATGGCTGCGGCGCCGGAGACGTGGGGGCCGGACTGGCTGGTGCCGCCCTGGAACTGGTAGTTCGGGGAGATGGGCATCCAGGCGTTTTCGTCGGAGGCGGACTGGGACTGGAGGGAGGCGATCCAGGTGCCTGGGGCGACGACGTCGGGTTTGATGCGGCCGTCCTCGCAGGGGCCGCGGCTGGAGAAGTCGGCCATGGCCTCGGGGCCGTCCTCGAAGAGGAGGAATCCGTAGCGATCGTTCTGGGAGGCGCCGGAGGCGATGACGTTTTTGGCGACGGCGGGGCTGTTGATGGTTTGGGGGCCGGGGCCGGCGTTGCCGGCGGAGAACTCGAGGATGTAGGGCTGGTCGCCGATGGCCAGTTCGTCGGCGTCACGGACGAGGGCATCGAACTCGGCGGCGCTGAGGTCGTAGCGGCCCTGGACGTCATCGCCCCAACTGTTGGAGCCGATGTCGGCGCCGGCGCGGACGGCGTCGCGGGTGAGGGTTTCGAAGGACGGGGGTGCCTCGTAGTTGCCGATGCCGTCGAAGATGCGTTGGGCGACGATGTGGGCGTTGGGGGCGACGCCGAGGCCGTAGAGGTTGCCGAACTCGTCGGTTTCGCCGGTGGCGCCGTCGCCGGCGACGATGCCGGTGACGTGGGTGCCGTGGCTGTGTTCGTCGGAGGCGTCGGTGAGGGTACCGTAGTGGAAGAAGGCGTCGACGCGGCCGGCGAGGTCGGGGTGCATGGATTCGGCATCGCCGTTGTGCAGGCCGCTGTCGGCAACGGCGACGACGACACCGGAGCCGTCGAAGCCGAGGCTTTGGGTGACGGTTTGGTGTTCCGGAGGGGGGAGGCGGTGGGGGCGGCGGGCGGGGTTGGAAGCGAGGGCGAAGTCGTCGTCGTCATCGCCGCCACCACCGCCGAGGCCGGGGAAGTCGTCGCCCGGTTCGCCGGTTTCGTAGGCGCCGCCGCCGACGATTTTGGAGGCGATTTCGTCGATCAGCTTCATGCGTGGGGCGGGTTCGATCCAGAGGACGAAGGGGGATCGGGCGAGGAAGGCGAGTTGGGCGGGGGAGACCTGGCCGCGGAGGATGCTGCCGTAGCGGGAGTTGGATTCGCGTTCGAACCGGGCCATGGCGCGGCGGAGGGCGATACGTTCGACGGGGGGGGTATCGGGGACGAGGGCGAGTCCGACGTCGAGGGTTTGGCCGGCGGCGGCCCAGGCGCGGAGCTGTGCGGCGACCTTGTGGTCGGGGCGGTAGGGTCCGACCCACTGGACGAAGGGCTGGCTGCGGACGGCGTCGAGGTCGGTGTCGTCGAGGCGGGCGATGAAGGCGTCGTCGGGAACGTAGCGGAGGAGGTGGACACCGAGTTGGCGGAGGGCATCGCGCCAGGCGGGGGTTGGGGTTTGGGTGAACTGGAGGAGGTGGAGGCCTGAGGCGCGGCGGGGTTGGGCTTGGGCTTGGGCGTGGGCGTGGGGGCGGAGGGCGCCCTGGGCAGGGGGGTCGGTTCGGATGGCCTCGTTACGGAGGCGGATGGTTTTGGTGGCGGCGTCGGCGGAGGCCTGCAGGAGGGTGCAGGCGGCGAGGAGGAGGGCGGCCGGGAACCTGGGTGAGAACACGGGGCACAGTAGACGCTGCCCCTGGTAACGACAAGGTGTGCATCGGGGAGCGCAGCGGGGGGTTGGGGGTGTTTCGGGGAGTGCGGAGGGTGGGTTGTGGGGGGTGGAGGCGGGCGAATTGGCGCCGGGCGGGAACGCTGCTAGCGTCGGCGGCGGGCGGGCCACCTGGGATGCGAACCCCTTCCCCGCCCCAACTCCATGTCCGACGACGTCCAATCGAATTCGATCCAACCGAACCTTCACGACAAGCAGAGCGAGCGCGACCACCGGAACCTGAGGATCGACAAGGTGGGGGTGCGTGGTTTGCGGTTTCCGATCCAGATCCGGGACAAGGCCCGGGAGCATCAGGACACGGTGGCGACGGTGGGGATGTACGTGGATCTGCCGAAGGAGTTCAAGGGGACGCACATGAGCCGGTTCATCGAGGTATTGAACGCGCATGGGGGTGTGGTGCATGTGGAGAACATTCCGGACATCCTGCGGGCGATGCAGGCGCGGCTGAGTGCGGAGTCGGCGCATCTGGACATGGAGTTTCCGTTTTTCCTGACGAAGCGGGCGCCGGTGACGGGCCGGGAGGGGGTGGTGGACTACACGGCGCGGTTTTCGGCATCGGCGACCGGGCCGGAGATCGACTTCATCCTGACGGTGGTGGTGGGGGTGACGACGTTGTGTCCCTGTTCGAAGGCGATCAGCCGGTTTGGGGCGCACAATCAGCGGGGTTACGTGACGGTGAGCATCCGGGCCCGGGAGATCGTGTGGATCGAGGACCTGATCGCGCTGGTGGAGAGTTGCGCGAGCAGCGAGCTTTACTCACTGCTGAAGCGGCCGGACGAGAAGGCGGTGACCGAGCGGGCGTATGAGAACCCGGTGTTTGTGGAGGACCTGGTGCGGAACGTGGCGCAGAAGCTGAACGACCATCCCGACATCTCCTGGTACCGGGTGGAGGCGGAGAACCAGGAGAGCATCCACAACCACAACGCCTACGCCTGCATCGAGCGCGGGTGATCGGGCCGCGGCGTCTCCCGTCGGCTGGCCGTGGGGGCCTGCCCCTGCCCCGCCCTGCGCCGGGCTTTCCCTGCCCCGGAGAGAATCCCGGCGGGATTACACGCGCCGGAGCCTGGCGGAAATCGTGAGGAGCCCGGCGGGGGCCGGCGGGTCGATGAAGACGGAAGTTTCCCCGGTTGCGCCGCGGAATTTGGTGCGGTCGGCCGGGCCGTCCTCGGTCAGCGCGAACGGATGGGGGGTCCAGTCGGCGTCCGGGGATGGTTTATGGAGGACCTCGTAATCGACGTTGGCGAGGGCTTCGAAGCGGAGGCGCACGCGGGGTGAGGCCGGGGCGATGACATTCTGGATGGAAACCTGGTGGGTGGGGAGTTCGGGGATGAAGACCTGGAGGATGCCCGGTTCCTGGATGGCGGTCTCGTAGCGGGTGAGTGCGGCGTCGGCGGGACCTCGGATGACGCGGCCGTCGTGGCCGAACCGGGATCCATGGCAGTTGCAGGTGGAGGTTTTGGTGGAGCCGAAGGCGGGGATGATGCAGCTCGAGTGGGTGCATTCCGCGGAGACGGCGAAGAAATCGTCCTCGTCGCGGGAGATGATGAACGGGGGGACCGGGGCCATTTGGGAGGCGGAGCCGAAGGAGAGTCGGACGGAGCCGAAGGCGGCCTGGAGGGGATCGAAGTCGGCGAGGCGCAGGCGGAGGACGGCTGGTTCCTGGGTGTTGGCGGGGAGGATGGCGGCGACGGTGGTGGCGGCCCAGGCGCGGCCGGAGGAGAGGGAGAGGGCCTTGCCGAGCAGGAAGCAGGCGAGGAAATCGCGGCGTGAGGGGAGGAGGAACGGGGGGGACGGGCGCATGGCGGGGCAAGGTGGCGGAGGGGCGCGGTGCGCGCAAGGGGTGCACGCCGACCCGAATGCCCGCGTAACGATCCTTCAGAGATTCGGAAGGCCCCACGAAGTGCTCGAAGGACACGAAGGGAACGCAGCGACGGCGATGCCTGATATCGGCTGCGACCCCGTGGGATCGGGTCCCTTTCGATCGCCCTTCCTTCGTGGTCTTCGTGCCCTTCGTGGTTTCGTATCCGGGGATCGGGGGCCGAAGGAGGCACGCCGGTGGTGGGGATCAGGGGCCGTCAGGCGAGGCGAGGACGCGGGCGAGGGATTTGAGCAAGGCTTCGGCGGAGTACGGCTTGGGGATGAAGTCGTGCCAGGCGATTTCGGATTTGGGCGCGGGCGGGGCGCCGTGGAGGCCGCTGGAAGCGATGATGCGGACATTGGGTCGGATGGCGCGGATGGCGGCGATGAGGGAGGGGCCGTCCATGATGGGGAGGGACATGTCGGTGATGACGGCGGCGATGTCGGCGTGGTGTTGGCGGAAGGAATCGAGGGCCTGATGGCCGTCGGGGGCGAGGATGGTCCTGTAGCCGAAGCGACGAAGGAGGCTTTGGGCGACGTTGCCGACGGCGGAATCGTCCTCGACCAGGAGGATCAGCTCATTGTTTCCATGGGGGAGTCTGGGCGGGGATGTGGGGTTTTGGGGGGAGGGGTTGCCGGCGGGTTCGGCGGGAAGATGGACGTGGAAGGAGGAGCCGGCACCGGGCTGGCTTTCGAGGGTGATGAAACCTCCGTGGCTGCGGACGATGGCGATGGAGGTGGACAATCCGAGGCCGGTGCCTTTTCCGACTTCCTTGGTGGTGAAGAAAGGTTCGAAGATTTTTTCGCGGATGTCGTCGGGGATACCGGTGCCGGTGTCGGAGACGGAGATGACGAGGTAGGAGCCGGGGCGGACGTCGGGATCGGAGTGGGAGCGGGCGGGTTCGATGGCGGCATGGGCGAGGCGGATGGTGAGGGTGCCGCCGGAGGGCATGGCATCGCGGGCGTTGACGCAGAGGTTGAGGATGATCTGGTGGATCTGGGTGGGGTCGCCGATGACGGTCCAGGGGCCGGAGGGTGCGCGGAGCTGGAAGCTGATGGACTTGGGGAAGGTGTCGCGGACGATGGCCTGGATATCGTGGAGGATATCGAGGATGGGGACGGGAACGCGTTCGCCTTTGACGCCGCGGGCGAAGGAGAGGACCTGGCGGACGAGGTTGGAGCCGCGCTGGGCGGAGGCTTCGAGGGTGCGGAGGAGGTCAGCGGATCCGTCGTCGGGCATCCTGGATTTCAGGAGTTCGATCGACATGAGGATGGGGGCGAGGACGTTGTTGAGGTCGTGGGCGATGCCACCGGCGAGGGTGCCGATGCTTTCCATGCGTTGGACGCGGAGGATGTGGGATTCGAGGTTTCGGCGTTCGGTGACGTCGGTGACCACGACGATGAAGTATTTGGGCTGGCCCTGGGGGTCGCGGAGGAGGGTATGGACGAGGTTGGCCCAGTAGGGGTCGCCGTTTCTGCGGCGGCAGCGCCATTCGACGGTGGAGTGGGGCATGGCGCCGTCGAGGATGGCCTGGCGGGCGTTTTCGGCCTCGTCGCGGTTGTCGGGGGAGAGGAGGTCGAGGGCGTTGCGCTGGAGGACTTCCTCGCGGGGGTAGCCGGTGATATCGCAGAGCTTGTCGTTGACGCGGAGGAAGCGGCCGTCGGGGGCGACATGGGCGATGCCGACGGCGGCGTGTTCGAAGGTGGCGCGGAAGCGTTCCTCGCTTTCGCGGAGCATCTCCTCGGTTTTCTTGCGTTCGGCGATGTCGTCGCGAAGGGCCTGGTTTGCGTATTCGAGCTGGAGGGATTTCTCCTCGAGCTTGCGGATGAGGGTTTCGCTGTACTGCCGGAGGATGGCGGTGTCGTCGGTGCCGGGCGGCGGGGTGGGTTCCTGGGGTGGGCGGACGCCGGCGTCCCGGATGGCGTTGACGCGGGACAGGAAGTCGTCGGGTTCGGCGGGTTTGAGGATGAAGGCATCGGCGCCGAGGCTGATGGCGAGGCGTTCGTCCTCCGCCTCGGTGTAGGTGGCGGTATAGACGATGAAGGGGACTTTGCGGAGGCGGGGGTCGGCCTTCCAGTGGCGGAGGAGGGTGTACCCGTCCATGACGGGCATGAGGAGGTCGGAGATGATGAGGTCCGGAGGCTGGATGCGGGCCTTGACGAGGGCTTCGGCTCCGTGGTGGGCGGATTCGACCTGGTACCCGTGGCCGGTGAGGAGGGCGGCGAGGTAGTAGAGGTTGTCTTCCTTGTCGTCGACGATGAGGACCGAGCGCATGGGTGTGGGTCAGGCGTGGGTCTGGGGGTGGAAGCGGGAGATTTCGGCGACGAAGGTGTCGGGGTTGATGGGTTTTTCGATGTAGCCCGAGCAACCGGCTTCGATGGCGCGTTCGCGGTCGCCGACCATGGCGTAGGAGGTGACGGCGACGATGGGGGTGGTGCGGAGGCTATCGATCCCGCGGAGGGCTCGGGCGACGTCGTAGCCGTCCATGGTGGGCAATTGGATATCGAGGAGGATGAGGTCGGGTTTGAGGATGGGGGCGAGCTCGATGCCTTTGGGTCCGTCGATGGCGGGGACGACGGCGTAGCCGTGCTGTTCGAGGAGGAAGGTGGCGAGGTAGCGGTTCTGTTCGTTGTCCTCGATGAGGAGGATGGTGCGTTTCATGGGGTGGCGGGAGGGCGGAGGGGGAGGGTGAGGGCGAATTCGGAGCCCACCTGCCATTCGCTTTGGACGGTGATTTCACCGGAGAGCATGGCGGCCAGTTTCCGGCAGATGGCGAGGCCGAGTCCGGTGCCTTCGTGTTGGCGGGTGAGTCCGGTGTCGAGTTGGCGGAAGGGTTCGAAGAGGACGGGGAGGTTCTCGGGTTTGATGCCGATGCCGGTGTCACGGATTCGGACGCGGAGCGCGGGAGCGCCGGGGGCCGGGGTCGGGGTTGGGGCGTCGGTGCGGGTGGGAGGGAGGTATTCGGGGAGCAGTTCGGCGTGGAGTTCGACGTGGCCCTTGTCGGTGAACTTGATGGCGTTGTTGAGGAGGTTGATGAGGATCTGCTCGAAGCGGCGGCGGTCGCTGAGCATGGAGGGTGGGTTGGGAGGCAGGTGGGTGCGGATGGCGAGGCCTTTCTTGTCGGCGAGGGGCCTGACGGCGCCGACGACGCGTTCGATGGAATCGGGGAGTGGGAACGGTTCGGCGCGGACCTCGAGTTGGCCGGCCTCGATTTTGGAGATGTCGAGGACGTCGTTGATCAGCTCGTGGAGGTGTCGGGCGCTGGCGCGGACCATGCCGAGCTGTTTGGCCTGTTCGGGGTTGAGGGGGCCGGCGAGGCCCTGGAGGAGGATGCCGGTGAAGCCGAGGATGGAATTGAGGGGTGTGCGCAGCTCGTGGGACATGGTGGCGAGGAACGCGGACTTGATGCGGTCGGCGGCCTCGGCGCGGAGGCGTTTTTCCTTTTCGGCCTCGACGAGTTTGCGGTGGGTGATGTCGTGGACGGTTCCGGAGAGGGAGACGGGGCGGCCGTCGGGGTCGCGTTTCAGTTTGGCCAGTTCGTGGACGTGTTTCTGGGAGCCGTCACGGAGGACGATGCGGTGTTCGACATCGAGGGGGGTGAGGCCCATGGCGGCGGCGTCCTTGGCGGTCTGGAGGCGGGCGCGGTCCTCGGGGTGGACGAAGGCGAGGAGGTCCTGGAAGGTGCCGAAGGTTTCGATGCGTTGGAGGCCGAAGATCTCGTAGACCTGGTCGGACCAGCGGATGCGGTCGGTGCGAAGGTCGAGGTTCCAGCTGCCGATGCCGGCGATGCGTTGGGCTTCGATGAGGTGGGCTTCGCTTTCGCGGAGGCGTTCCTCGGCCTGTTGTCGTTCGGTGACGTTGGAGCCGACGCTGAGGAACTCGACCTTGTCGCCCTCGCGGACGACGCGGTTGGTCCATTCGATCCAGACCCGTTCGCCGTCGCGGCGCATGTTCTCGTTGACGCTCAGTTCGAAGGACCTCGGGCAGGAGCAGATCTCGTCGACGAGCCGACGGAGGTCGCGGCCGGTGCTTTCGACCGGGGGAACGATGGTGCCGACGACGTGGCGGCCGACGATTTCGTCGGAGGAGAAGCCGAAGAATTTCTGGCCGAACTCATTGAGGAAGGTGATGCGGCCCTCGGAGTTCCAGCGGAGGATGATGCTGTTGGCGTGCTCGACCAGTTCGCGGTATTTGCGCTCGCTTTCGGCGACGCGCTGTTCGGCGCGCCGGCGTTCGGAGACGTCGATGCCGACGCCGACGAGGCAGACATCCTGGCCGAAGCAGACGCGGCGGCCGGTGAAGTAGTAGGGGGTGGTGGAGCCGTCCTTGGAGAGGAACTCCGCCTCCACGGCGGATTCGCCGTTCTCGAAGACCTCGGCGATGCGGTCGCGGATGCGGGCCTTGGCGTCGGGGCGGAAGAAGTCGAGGGGGTGCATCCGGGCGATCTCCGCGGCGGAATAGCCGGAGACCTTTTCGAAGTTGCGGTTCCAGCGGAGGAACCGGCCCTGGAGGTCGTAGAAGTAGAGGATGCCGGGGAGACTCTCGAGCATGGTGGCTGAGAACTCCTTTTCCTGGCGGAGGCGGTGTTCGGCGCGGGGATCGGAGGAGGAACGGGCGGGTTCCATGAGGCGGGCGGCGTGGCGGGCGACGAGGGCCAGGCCGTCGAGGGCGGTGTCGGTGAACCCGCGTGGGACGCGGTCGAAGACGCAAAGGATGCCGAGGGGGGTGTCGTCGGAGTGGCGGAGGGTGCAGCCTGCGAGGCTGGCCACGCCGAGGGCGGACCAGGGGTCGGGGGTGGCGGACAGGCGCGGGTCTGAGTGGACATCGGGCACGTGGAGCACGCCTGGGGTCTGGAGGATGCGGGAGGCCACAAGGCTGCCGAGGGCAGCGGCCGAGGAGGGATCGGTGCCGTGGATGGAGACGGGGGCGAGGTCGTGGGGGTGGCCGGCGAGGAGGATGGCGACCGGGGCCGAGGCGGAGGTGGCGGCGAGGTGGGCGATCAGCTCGACCGACGGATCGGCCCGGTTGCCATGCTCTGGTGTCGTCAGCTCGGCCGCTGGGCGACACGACGGTTCCGCATGGGTGGGCGGTGGGTTCATTCCCGGGCGAGGGCGTAGTGTGCAAATCGGGCGGGGTCTGGCGAGGCCGAAATGGCGGGGGCGAAACCCGGCGCGCGGCAGATCTGCCGTCCCTCCACTTGCCATGCGCCGAGGCGGGCCCATACAGTAGCGCGTCTGGCGGTGAAGGATTGCGGCCGGGCCGGGTCCGAGAACGCCATCAAGGTCATGAAGAAGATCGAAGCCATCATCAAGCCGTTCAAGCTGAACGATGTGAAGGACAACCTGGCCAGCGCCGGCATTCAGGGAATGACGGTCTCGGAGGTTAAAGGCTTCGGCCGCCAGAAGGGGCACACGGAGATTTACCGGGGCAGCGAGTACACGGTGGACTTCCTGCCCAAGATCAAACTTGAGCTGGTGGTGGCGGATGGGCAGGCGGAGGCGGCGGTCGAAGCCATCGTGAAGGCGGCAAAGACCGGCAAGATCGGCGACGGCAAAATCTTCGTTTCGAGCATCGACGAGGCCATCCGGATCCGGACCGGCGAGCGTGGTGAGAAGGCGGTCTGAGAGCGGGGTCCAACCGCGAGTCCAATCCCCCGGGTCCAACCGCGGGTCCGACCACCACGAGGTCACGGCAGGTGTCGGTTTCACCGTTCAGGGGGGGATCCTCCCCTGCCCTGCCCGGTCGTGCCGTTTGCTTCCGGTTTCCGGGGCCAAGGCTTGCTCGATCGGCAAACCGACCGACCGGCGGTGTTGAGAACTGCGCCCAGGACGGCAGGTCGAGGACAAACCGGTTGACGGTGCCGGTCCCCTGACCCAGCCTTGGGGCCGGCACGGTCCCCCGGGGGATTCCTCCCGGCACCTCCTCCGACCGGCCTTCACTGGAGAACCACTTCCATGGCTACTGAGAAATCGGAATCCCGGCCCGGCACTTTGCTGGACGAAACCTACGCGAAACTCCTTGTGCCGAGCGGCGCCAAGCTGGCGTTGATCGTTCTGGACGGTGTCGGGGACATTGCGACCCGCGACCAGGGGTATCTGACCCCGTTGGAGGCGGCACGGACGCCCAATCTGGATTCGTTGTCCAAGGATTCCGCGCAGGGTCGGATGATCCCGGTGGCGCCTGGGATCACGCCCGGGAGCGGTCCCGGGCATTTGGCGCTCTTCGGGTACGACCCGCTCGAGTACGAGGTGGGTCGCGGGGTGATCGAGGCGCTGGGGTTGGGAATGACGTTGAAGGGCGGCGACGTGGCGGTGCGCGGGAACTTCTGCACCCTGGACGCGAACGGACGGGTGACGGACCGGCGGGCGGGGCGGATACCGACGGAGAAGTGCGAGGAGCTTTGTGGGATCCTGAGCCGGAAGGTGACCGCGATCGGGGACACGCAGGTGATCATTCAACCGGGGAAGGAGCATCGTTTCGTGGTGGTGTTCCGGGGTCCGGGGCTCGAGGGGCCGCTATCGGACACGGATCCCGGTCGGGAGGGGCAGCCGATCGTGGCGGCGAACCCGGAGAACCCGAAGTCGGCGAAGCAGAAGAAGGCGGCGGGCGTGGTGGCCGAGTTCTACAAGCAGGCGCTGCCGTTGATTGCGAAGCAGCATCCGGCGAACGGCTTTCTGCTGCGGGGCATCGCGCATCAACCGCCGATCCCGACCATTGAGGAGCGGTACGGGCTGCGGGCAGCGGCGCTGGCGGTGTACCCGATGTACAAGGGACTGTCGCAGCTGGTGGGGATGACCAAGATCGAAGGCCCGCAGACCATCGCGGAACAGTTCCGGGCGTACCTCGAGATCCACGACCAGTACGACTTCTTTTTCATCCACTACAAGTACACGGACAAGGCGGGCGAGGACGGGAACTTCGAGGCGAAGGTTCGGGCGATCGAGGATTTCGACGCCGCGTTGCCGATTCTGATGGAGAAGAAGCCAGACGTGATCGCCATCACCGGGGACCATTCGACGCCCTGCGCGTTGAAGGGGCATTCGTGGCACCCGCAGCCCCTGTTGCTGCACTCCGCGTATTCGGGGTGGGACAAGCTGGATCGCTTCACCGAGACCGGATCCAACCTCGGTTCGCTGGGAAGGTTCGAGGCCAAGTACCTGATCCGGCTGATGCAGGCGAACGGCAAGATGTTCGCGAAGTTCGGCGCCTGACCGGATGAAAGCCGTCATTCTGGCCGCCGGCAAAGGCACCCGGATGCGGGACCTCACCCAGGAGGTCCCCAAGCCGATGTTGCGGGTGCATGGGAAGCCCATCCTCCAGCACATCGTGGACGGCCTGGCGTCCGCGGGCATTCGTGAGATCTGCATCATCACCGGCTGGCGGGCGGAGGTGATCGAGCGGCATTTCGGGGACGGGGCTCCGTACGGGGTTCACATCCGTTACGCGCGCCAGGAGGTTCAGGACGGCACGGGGCGGGCGCCGGATTACGCCAGGGCGTTCGTCGGGAACGACGATTTCCTGCTCACCTACGGTGACATCCTGGTGAGGCAGGAAACCTACGCGAAGATGGTGCGCCGCTTTCAGGAGGGCCGCTTCTCGGGGGTGATCACGGTCACCGTGGGGCAGGACGTCACGCAGGGCGGCCTGAACTTCTTCGGGGACGACTTCTGCCTGACGCGGGTGGTGGAGAAGCCCTCCGCCGCCCAGGTGGAGGCGTTGCGGGCGGAGGGGCTGATCCGGCCGGGCCAACCCCTTTACTACAACGCGGGCATCTACATCTTCCGGCCCTCGCTCTATGACTTCACCGCGCGGCTCGAGAAGTCACCGCGCGGCGAGTACGAGCTCACCGACGCGCTCAGCATGATGGTCGCCGCCGGACAGAAGGTGGCCGGACTGGAGATCGAGGGACGCTGGGTGGACGTGCGGGATCCGGAGGTCCTGCAGCGGTTGGAACGTGGCGAACCGCTTTGACGGGCCAGCCGGCACGGGGTGCGGCCGTGCGATCGTGCGGCCCGGGTTTCCGGGGATCAGGCATCACGGGACATCATCGGCGGCGTGGGCCTGGAGTTCCTGGAGATCGACGAACTCCAGGGCGGACATCTGGGTGGCCTCGAGGGCCACGGGCGGGGCGCAACCGGCGTCGGCAGCCTCCTTCCAACGGGACACGCAGAGGCACCAGCGATCGCCGGGTTGGAGACCGGGAAATCCGATCTCCGGGACCGGGGTGGTCAGGTCGTTCCCGCGGGCGAGGGAGAAAGCGAGAAAATCGGCGGTCATCTCGGCACAGACCACATGGACCCCGTGGTCGCCGGGACCGGTGCGGCACAAGCCGTCGCGGAAGAACCCGGTGCGCGGGGACGTGCAACAAACCTGCAACTCGCGGCCAAGAACATTGGTAGGCATGGGGTGGCAAGGTAGCGGGTTGGGATCGGGACGCCAACGGCGGGTGAGGATTCCCGCTTGCGAGGCGTGGTTCGATTCGCCGACCTTAGCCGTGAAAGTCGATCCGGAAGGAACCCATGTACAAGATCATTGGCGGCGACCAGAAGGAGTACGGACCGGTCCCCTTCGAAGGGGTCGTGGAGTGGATCCGCGGGAACCAGGCGAACGCACAGACCCTGATCCAGAAGGAGGGAGGGCCCTGGGTGCCCCTGGGCAGTGTGCCTGAGTTCGCCGCGCACCTTCCCTCGGCGCTGGGGGCGGGCCCTTCGCCGGCAGGACCATCGCCGACGGGGTTCGGAGCCGGCGGCGGGGCTGGAGGTGTCACGCCATCCATGGGAACCGGTGGCGCATCCGGGGGTGGCGGTGGATACGGCGGGGGCGGTCTGCCCCCCTATTCCGGGTTGGGCGGCGGCGATCCCGAACAGATCCGCCAGCTCGTCTCGGGTCCGGCCACCGCCCTGCTGGTCACCGGGATCGTCTGTCTCATCCTTTCGATCCTCGGCCTGATCGCGAACCTGACCGGTGCGGGGTTCCAGCCTCCGCCGGGTGAGATTCCGCCGGAGATGGAGCAGTTCTTCGAGGCGATGAAGCATTTCCAGGGGCCGGTGGCGGTGGTCACCTCGATCCTGAGCATCGCGATCAGCGGGTTGATCATGTACGCCGGACAACGGATGCGGCTGCTGCGGAGCTACACCCTGGTGGTGACCGCGGCGATCCTGGCGATCGTCCCCTGCATTTCGCCCTGCTGCTGCATCGGGATCCCGGTCGGGATCTGGGTGCTGGTGATCCTGTTCAAGCCCGAGGTCAAGGCGGCCTTCCAGTGACGCGCAGGGGTTTGGCGAAACCGCGTGGGCGGAACCGAATGCGGGCATGAACGCCGGCCTTCCGCACTCGCAATCCTGCGGGCCATCCCTGCCCCGTGCCGCCGTCCGGGCGGCGGCGGCGATCGGAGTGCTGATCGTCGGTTTGCTCCTCTATCACCATCGTCCCGAGGGGCAGTTCTTCTATCCGCAGTGCACCTTCCACCAGGCGACCGGCCTGCTCTGCCCGGGCTGCGGGGGGTTGCGAGCGAGCCACGCGCTTCTCCACGGCCGGCTCGCTGAGGCCGCACGATGCAACCTGCTCCTGGTGGCCGGCCTGCCCGCCGTCGGCGCGGTATGGATGCTCAGCCGGCGGCGCGCAGCCCGGGACGGGAGCCGTTCCCGCAGGAGCCCCGGTGTCCGGACGGTCTGGTGGGTGTTCGGCGTGTGCGCCGCGTTCACCATCCTGCGCAACCTGCCGGGCGGACCGGGGGCCTGGCTGAGTCCGTAGGCCCGGCCGCCAGGCTTCGATGGTCAGCAGCACGAAGGAGCCGGCCTTGCGGGCCGGCTCTCTGGACGACGCGGGTGCTGTTGGTGAAGCGGCTGCGGATGGAGGGCCGCTTCGAGGTCGGGCGGGGTACTTATTGCTCCCGGATTCGGATGCTGCCGGCGGTGGTTCGCAGCTTGATGAGCGATCCGCCGCCGTTGACCGGGCCCTGGAGGGAGCTGCGATGGCCCGCTTCGCGGACGCTGACGGGGAAGTCGCTTTTCACCGAGCCCGCGCTGGTGGCGGCGTCCAGCTCGAAGGCTGAAGCCGTTGGCAGGGCCAGGGTGATGCCGCCGCCCGAGGACCGGAGTTCCACGGATCCGGATGGCTTCGAGGACAGGGCGGCCTCGATGGAACCGCCGCTGGTGGAGGCCAGGAGGGGGGTGGCGGAGGTTTCGACGCGGATGCTGCCGCCTGCGGTGCGGGCCTCCACGGGCCCATGGATCCCGGTCAACCGGAGTGAACCGCCCGAAGTGGAGACCTTCACCGGACCCTGGGCAACGCCTTCAAGGGTGATGCCGCCGCCGGCGGTGGTGAACTCGACCGGTCCTTCGAGCAGGTTGCCCGAGATGGAACCCCCGGAAGTGCGGCCCGAAACCCGGCCGGCAATCTCGGACAACCGGAGCGAACCGCCCGCCGTCTGGACCGACGTCTCGCCCTTCAGTCCCTGGACCTGGACGGAACCGCCGGCAGTCCGGGCCTTGAGGCGAAACTCGCGCGGCACGGTCACGCGGATCTGGACCTCCAGGTAGGGTCCCCGGAAGCTCCAGCGATCCTCGCCTTCCAGGTCGGCCACCAGGTGGAACCCTTCGGCGTCCTCGGTCAGCTCAACCTTGTGACGCTCGAGCAATTCGGCGGCTTTTCGGGCGTTGCCGCGGACCACTTTGCGAAGCACCTCGACCTCGATCCGGTTCTCGGAACCGCCTGCGACCTCGATACTTCCGCGGTCGGCCTCAATGGTGAGGCGCCCGCCCGGGGATGCGGGGAGGACCTTGTGGAAGACCTCGGGCGCGGGCTCGGCGGAGAGGGCGGAGGCGGCGAGGACCGTGAACGCGGCGACGATGGAGACGAGAAAACCCGGGAAATGCGGCAAGCGCGACATGGAGGGACAACCCGCGCGGGGGCGGGCAGGTTGCAGGAGATTCGGGCGGGTCCGGCTCAGAACGCCGCGTAGACGCGATGGACGTCGTCGTGGTCGTCGATGGCGTTGAGGAATTCGGCGACTTCCTTGCGTTGGGCCTCGTTCAGCTGGGGTCCGTTTTTGCCGATGAAGCGCATTTCGCTGGTGGTGACCTTCCAACCCGCCTGCGCCAGCCATTTCGACACCGCGGCGAGGTCCTTGGGTTCGGTATAGAAGCGGGCGCCGAACTCCCCTTCCCCGAGTTCGTCGGGGGTCAGAGGTTCGACGTTCTGGGCACCGGCTTCGATGGCATCGGCCTCGGGGTCGCGTTTGGCGTCGGGGTGGGTGGCTTCGACGACGCCGAGGTGGTCGAAGAAGAAGGCGACGCTACCTGGGGTGCCCAGGGCGCCGGCCTTGAAGAGGTTGCGGATATCGGGGGCGGTACGGTTGCGATTGTCGGTGAGGCATTCGACCACCACGGGGACCTTGTGTGGGGCGAAGCCTTCGTACACGACGGTTTCGTACTCGACCTTCTCGTCGAGGAGTCCGGCGCCCTTCTTGATGGCGCGCTCGATGGTGTCCCGGTAGACGCTGGCCTTCCTGGCCTTCTCGACGGCGGCGGCGAGACGGGGGTTGAGGTCCGGATCGGCTCCCCCGAGTTTCGCCGAGACCATGATCTCCCTGGTCAGTTTGCTGACCAGCTGACCTTTCTTTTGTGCGTTGGCCTCACGGCCAGCCTGCTTCCATTGAGCGCCCATGATGGGAGCGGTTCTACCAACGGCTTGCGACCGTGGCGAGTCCGCGGAATGACCGGCGATGATGCGAGGGATGAGCGGGTTCTCAGGCGCTGGCAGCCAGGACCGCCGGGCCGGGGACGTCGGCGGGGGTGGCGGAGGCGGAGGTTTTCGGGGCGCCGAGCGGCAGGTCGTCGGGGAGCTCGACGAACTCACGGATCGCCGCCCAGAGGCGGGAGAAATCCTTGTTCACATCGCCGCTGAGGCAGTCGGTGATATCGGCGGCGAGATCGGGATAACGGTCGATGACCTGCTTGAAGGAGAAATCGGGCTCGTAGAAGGCGTAGACCAGTTTGCGCATGTTCTCGACCCCCTGGCGCAGGAGGGCGGCGTAGTCGGCGAAGCGTGACGGGGAGAGGTCGTTGTCGCGAAGAGCCTGGTGGACGGCGTCGCCGGCGGCGACGCCGCTCTTGAGGGCGAGCATCAGGCCGGAGGAGAAGACCGGGTCGAGGAAGCAGAAGGCGTCGCCGACGAGCAGGAGTCCCTCGGAACCGCAATGGCGGGCGTGGAAGGAGTATTCGCTGGTGAGGTAGTGCTGCGTCACCGGGCGGCCCGGGGCCAGGTGTTCCTCGATCCATTTGTTCTCGCGGATCTCGCGTTCGAAGATCGCCTTCGGGTCCTTGAGGCCGCCGCGGGTGAGGTATTTGCCCTCGGCGACAACGCCGACGCTGATGCGGTTTGCATGCTGGGGGATGTACCAGAACCAGCCGCGTTCGGGGACGAAGGCGACGGTGGTGGCGCCGGCGTCGATGCCATCATCGCGGAGGGCGTCCTCGTAATAGGTCCAGACGGCGACCTTGTTGAGTTTGGGGTCCTTGACGCGCCAGCCGTTGCGGACGGCGGCGAACGATTCCTTGCCGGAGGCATCGAGGGTGATGCGGGCATGGAGGTCCCGTTCTGCGCCGGAGGCGTCGCGGATGCGGACGCCGATCACCTTGTCGCCGTCGCGGAGGAGCGAGACGACCTCGGTTTGTTCGCGGATTTCGGCGCCCTTGGACCGGGCGTGATCCGCGAGCATCTGGTCGAACTCGGAGCGGAGCACCTGCCAGGTTTGGGCGACCTCGGGGCCGTAGCGGGTGAAGAAGTAGAAGGGCTGGCTGGCGTGTCCGTTGGGTTGGACGAACTGGACGCTGAACTTGCGGACGAAGGCCGACTCCTGCATCCGCCGGGTCAGGCCGAGCCGTTCCAGGGGGACGTTGGTGAAGGGGATCATGGACTCCCCGATGTGGTACCTGGGGAATTTTTCGCGTTCGAGGACGAGGACGCGGTGCTGCGATTCGGCGAGGATGGCGGCGGCGGAGGTGCCGGCGGGGCCGGCTCCGATGACGATCACATCCCAGTGTTCGGTGTTTCGGGGTGTCATGGGGCTGTCCTGGGGTCTTGGGATCCGAGGGGTTTTCGGGTTGGGAAAGGGGGTTGGGAGCTCAAGGCGGGAGGATTTCCACGACCTCGCTCAGGGGTTCGCCGGAGAGGTCCCGTAGGGTGTTCCGGCGACCGTAGAGAACGTGGTGACCGGACAACCCGAAGGCCCGGTTCATGAGGCTGTCGGATTCGACCCGGAAGAAGGCGGTGGGGTGGCCGGCGTGGGGGACTTCATGGGCCTCGAGGATCTGACCGAAGGGCAGTTGTTCCTGGAGCACGAGGCGGCGGACGACGGAGGGCAGGCGGTCGAGGGAGATCCTGTTGGCGCCGAACTCGACGGCGCGATCGTTGCGGTCGAGGCGAAGAATCACCTCGCGGAAGTAGGCGTCGCCGCGGCGTTCGCGCCCCAGGACCTCGATGTGGATGTTGCCGTGGTGATGCGCCTGGAGGGTGGGCGTCATGTCGTTGTCGTGGACGAGGAGGCGCCGCCAGGGTTCGGGGATCTGGTGTCCGGCGAGGAGCTGGAAGCGCGGCAGAGGCAGGCCTGCGCGGCGGTAGAATTCGTTCAGCGGAAAGACCGCGTCGTCGAGGGGCGTGCTTCCTGATCCGGGGATGTCGGTGCCCGGTGGGGACGATGGAACCCCGGAGAACCCGGCGTGCTTGGGGACTGTCGACGGCTCAGGCATAGCGGTTGCCGCGGTGTTCGGGTTTGAAGAACTCGTGGAGCAGGCGGTCGACCTGGAGCAATCCCGGGCGGTTGATCCGGATGACCCCGTCCTTTTCGGACAGGAAGCCCCAGGACGCGAGGGTTGCCAGGGGTTCGGCGAAGGTCTGCCGCGGGTCGGTCCCGAACTTCCGGGTGAAGTAGTCGGCCTGCACGGATCCCAGCTTGAGCTGGAGGATGAACTCGCGGATGTAGCGTTCGTCGGGTTTGGGCGTGAGCGCGCGGTACACCGGGAAGCGGCCCTCGTCCACGGCGGCGACATAGGGGGCGAAGTCGTGGAGGTTCTGGTAATGGGTGCCGCCGATGTGGCCGAAGCTGGCGACGCCGGTGGAGAGGAGGTCGGCGCCGGCCCAGAGGTAGTCGCGGTAGACGAAGCGCGTGCGGGCCTTGTCCTTCACCGCGGTGTAGGCGCTTCCGACGGTGTAGCCCGCACGCTCCAGCTCCGAGAACGCGTAGTCGACCCAACGGCGCTTGGTGTCCCAGTCCGCGACCGGGGCCACCAGGCGCCCCTCGCGTTTCATCTGGTGGTAGATGCCGGTGTTGAAGGGCACCTCCATCTGATAAATCGTGACCGAGTCCGGTTGGAGTTCGAGGGTGCGGGCGACCGCCATCCGCCACTTGTCGTCCGTCTCCTCGACCATGCCGGCGATGAGGTCGATGTTGATCTGGGGAAAGCCGATCTGCCGGGCGAAGGCGTAGGCGCGTTCGATCTCCTTCGAACGATGGGCGCGACCGTTGATCTCGAGGATGTGATCGTCGAAGTGCTCGATGCCGAGGCTGAGACGGGTCACCCCCGACTCGCGCAGGGTCGCGAGTTTGTGGTCCGTGAGGGTGCCCGGTTCGCATTCGAAGGCGACCTCCTCGACCTCATCCCAGGGCAGCAGCTGCTTCATCCCGCCGAACAGATGTTTGAGCTGGGACTCGGACAGGTAGCTGGGGGTTCCGCCGCCGAAGTAGACGAACGCCGGCTTTCGTCCGCCGACGAACGGCTGGCGGGCGTGAAGGGCCATCTCCTTGAGCACGGCGTCGAGGTAGGCGCGGATGTCCGAGGAGTCCTTGTCGGTGTAGACCTTGAAGTAACAGAAGTGGCAGCGTTTCCGGCAGAACGGGATGTGGACGTAGACGCCGAGCGGGGTCCCGGGCTGGGGCGGACGCTGGAGGGCGGCATGGAATTCCCCGACGTGCTCCGGCCGCCAGTAGGCGAAGGGCGGATAGTTGGAGACGAAATAGTTGCCGGCGGTCGTCTCCTTCTGCAGCGCGGGCCCGGCGCTGGCGGGCGCCGCGGCCGAGGACGCGGTTGCGGCCGGGTTGGAGAGAGGCGGACTCGCCGGCTTGGGGGTGTCGTGGGAGGTCGGGGTCATGAGGGGCGTTGGCGTTCCGCGGGTTGGAAGGTGGACGGTGGAAGGGTTTCAGGGTTTGCCGGCGAAGCAGTAAAGCGTGCCGTCGTCCGCGCCGACGACGAGGTGGCCCTCGACGACCGCGGGGGAGGCCTGGATCGACTGGCCGATTTCGTAACTCCAGCGCTCGGTGCCGTCCGCGAGCGCGAGCAGGTAGATCCGGCCGTCGTCGGAACCGACGACCACGGCGTCGCCCGCGACCACCGGGGAGCTTTCGACAGCACCGCGGGTGGCGAAGACCCACGCCTGTTTGCCGGTCCGACGGTCCACGGCATGCACCCGCTTGTCGCGCCCGCCGAACACCACGCGGTCCGGGGTGACGGCCGGCGATCCGCCGTAGGGGAAGTTCCGGTCGCGATAGCGCCAGGCGACCTCGCCTTTGGCCAGGTCGACGGCGAGGAACTCGTTCCGGTAATGGCCCACGTAGGCGATGCCATCGAGGACCGCCGCGGACCCGATGATATAGGCGCCGGCCTCGATCTCCTTCGCCTTCGAGCCGTCGGCGAGCCGGACCACGTGGACGATCTCGTCGCAGCCGCCGAAGGCGGTGACACCGTCGCCGACCGCGGGGGCGCCGTTGATGAAGTTGGCGGTTTCGAAGACCCAATTGGTGCTGCCGGTGGCGGCGGACACGCAGTGGAGGCGGTTGTCGTAGCCGCCGATCACCAGCCAGGTGCCGTCGCCCTTGGGGGAGGGAAAGGGCGTGGGGCTGCTCTTCACCTCGCCTTCGGTGCCGTAGGTCCAGACGGCGGCACCGGTGCGGGCGTCGAGGGCGTAGAGGTTGGTGCCCGCGGACCCGATGAACACGCGTCCGTCGAGGACGAGGGGCGAGGACACCACGGGTCCGTCGGCGGTGAACTCCCAAACCGGCGAGCCGTCGGCCAGCTTCACCGCGCGCACCTTGCCGTCCTCGGACCCGAAGAAGACCACGTCATCCACGATGGCGGCGGCACCCTTGATGGGTCCCTGGGTTTTGACCGACCACTTGAGGGCCAGGGATGGGGCGGCGGGGAGTCGGGCGGCGGTGGTGCCGCTGAGCGTGGGGGTGCCGCGGTACATGGGCCAGGCGGTGGAGGCGGCGACCTGGAGCGGCTTCCCGCCCTCCGAGGCGGCGGGCCGGGCGGGGGAGGACGGATCGTCGGCAGCCGCGAGCGCGCCCAGGGCGAGGGCGGGGACGAGGGCCAGGCGAACGCATTTCGGCAGGGTTCTCATGGATCGGCGCGCTTCGAAACGACCGGCGAATATTTGGCCGGACCTCCGGAATGGCAACCCGTTGTTACCTGTACGTACTAATTTGATCCGGAAAAGCCCTTGAGAGGCTGCGGAAACCTGCCGTAAATAGGGGTGTCGCGGCCAACGCGCTCTTTCCAAAACTTCGAGTCCCCGATCGGGGAGAACCGAGCTGATTTGCCCTGCCCATGCTCGTGATTGGGAACAATGTCCTTGAACCGTAAGCTCAATACCCAGGGACCTCAGCCGCAGATGGTGGCCGACAGGCCTTAACTGGACGTCGAAAGCTACCGGGCGGGTCCCGTCTTGTCCCTCGCAGTTCAAAGGAACTGATCACACACGGCATTCACGGTGGGGCTCCTTTGGGCCCGACGCCTCGGCGTCGGGCCCTTTTTGTTTTCGGAGTCCCCTGCCCCGCTTCCCGCCCGGGCTGCCGCCCGGGGGTTGAATGGCGGGCGTCGCGGGCCGGCTTTCGTCTGGGTCGAAACGACGCCCCGCGCTAGGCTGGCGCCATGGCTCAGGGCGACCTCTTCTCCATGCCACCGGAACCCGGGACCGGAGGGAGCAGGCCCGCGGCGTCCGAAGGCGGGACACGGGCTGAAGGCGGCGATCCCGGAACCGCTGCGGAATCAGCGGAGCCCCCTCCGACAACCCGTGCGGCGCCCCTGGCCGCCCGGCTGCGTCCGCGCACCCTGGATGAATACGTCGGGCAGCAGCACATCCTCGCCCCCGGGCAACTCCTGCGTCGGGCGATCGAGGCGGACCGCGTGCAGTCGGTGATCTTTTTCGGGCCGCCGGGCACCGGCAAGACGTCGCTCGCGCAGATCATTGCGCGGCACACCCGTTGCCGGTTCGAGCGGTTGAGCGGCGTGGAATCGAATGTGGCGGACATGCGCCGGGTGTTGGCGGGGGCGGCCAACCGGCTGGAGAACACCGGGCGGCCGACGTTGCTTTTCATCGACGAGATCCATCGTTTCAACAAGGCGCAGCAGGACGTGCTGCTGCCGGACGTCGAGGCCGGGGTGGTGCGTCTGATCGGGGCCACCACGCACAACCCGTTCTTCTTCGTCAATGCCCCGCTGGTCTCGCGTTCCCAGATCTTCGAACTCCGGCCGCTGGGCGAGGACGACATCCTGGCGCTGCTTCACCGGGCGTTGGAGGATCGTGAGCGGGGGCTTGGCCACATGTCGGTGCGGGCGGACGCGGACGCCCTGCGGCATCTGGCGCGGGTGTCGGACGGCGACGGGCGGAAGGCGCTGGGATCGCTGGAGATCGCCGCGCTGACGACCGCGCCGGGCGGGGACGGGACGATTCAGATCACCCTGGCGGTCGCCGAGCAGTGCATTCAGAAGAAGGCGGTGGTGTACGACGGCGACGGGGACGCGCACTACGACACGATCTCGGCCTTCATCAAGTCGGTGCGGGGGAGCGACGCGGACGCTGCGTTGTACTGGCTGGCGAAGATGGTTCACGCCGGGGAGGACCCGCGGTTCATCACGCGGCGGCTGATGATCCTGGCGGCGGAGGACATCGGTTTGGCGGATCCGCTGGCGCTGGTGGTGACGGTGGCGGCGCACCAGGCGGCGGAGTTCGTGGGATGGCCGGAGGCGCGGATCCCGGTGGCGGAGGCGACGCTGTACCTGGCGACCGCGCACAAGAGCAACACGGTGATCACCGCCATCGATGCCGCGCTGGAGGACGTGCGCAGCGGCAGGACGCTTCCGGTGCCCGAGGCGCTGCGCGACGCGCATTACCGCGGGGCCCGGCAACTGGGCCATGGAACGGGGTACCAGTACGCCCACGATCATCCGGGGCATTTCGTCGCCCAGGACCACCTGGGAGCGGACCGCGTCTACTACGAGCCCGGGGATCTCGGATTCGAAAAGAAGATCCGCGAGCGCGTGCTCCAGTGGCGGGCGCAACTGGAGGCGATCCGCGGGGCATCGACGCCATGAACCCGTCCGGGCCCCCTGCCCCATCGGAGCTCAAGCGCGTCTTGCGCATGGAGATGCGCCGTCGCCTGGCGGGACTGGGGCGGGAGGAACGGGACCGGGCTTCGGACCGGATCCGGGCGGCCATTGCGTCGGACGACCGTTGGCGGTCGGCGAAGGGGATCCTGGGGTTTGTGCCGCTGGCGACGGAACCGGACATCCTGGAGTTGCTGACCGCGGCGGCGAAGGAGGGGCGTTGCGTTTGCGTACCGCGTTGGAACCGGTCCGAGGAGGTGTACGAGGCGGCGGCGTTCGGGGGCATGGAAGGACTGGAACCGGGGGCGTTCGGGGTTCGGGAGCCGTCGTCCGAACTGCCGGGGGTTCCGTGGGAACGGCTGGACTTGATCCTTGTCCCGGGCTTAGCCTTCGACCGGCTTGGTCGGCGCCTTGGTCGTGGACGTGGCTATTACGACCGCATCCTGAGCCTGGCCTCGTCCGCACGCCGTTGGGGCGTGGCCTTCGATTGTCAGATCGTCGAGACCGTTCCCAGCGAGCCCCATGACCTGAACGTGCATACCCTGGTCACGCCACAGTCCGGTCTGACGGCGACGCAGTGACGTCCGCGGTGCATGGATCTTTCGACCCCCATCTACCTTCTGGTCGGCGGCGCGACGCTGCTGGCCGCCTCGTCCGTGCTGCTGGTGGTGCATCACCGCCGGGAGTCGATACGACTTCGCCGAGAAGCGGACGCGCACGCCGAGAAGCTTCTGGCGGATGCAAGGCGGCAGGCCGACGAACTGGTCCGGGAGTCGCGTTTGCTGGCCAACGAGGAGGTCCTGAAGCTTCGGGAGCAGACGGAGCAATACGTCTCGCGGCGTCGACTGGAGATTGACGAGGCGGAGAAGCGGGTGGGCGAGCGGGAGCGGTTGGTCAACCAGCAGCTCGAGCGGCTGGTTCAGGAAGAGGGACGCCTGAGGGCGCGGGCCGACCAGATCCAGGACCTGCGCAGCGACCTCGAGCGCCAGCTCGGCGAGGCCGCGAGGCAACGGTGCGAATTGCGGGACGAACTGGCCCGGATCGCCCGGCTGCCGGTGGAGGAGGCGCGGGCGCTCCTGCTCCGGAAGACCGAGGACGAGACGCGCCGCGACGCTGCGGACCTCACCCGGCACATTCTCGAGGACGCCCAGGTTCGCGCCGAGGAGCGCGCCCGGCACGTGCTCGCCACCGTGCTTCAACGGTACGCCGGGGAATTCACCTTCGAGAACACCACCGCCTCGGTGGCCATCTCGGGCGACGACATCAAGGGGAGGATCATCGGACGCGAAGGTCGGAACATCCGCGCGTTCGAAGCCGCCACGGGCATGACGGTGCTCATCGACGACACTCCGAACGCGGTGGTCATCTCGGGTTTCGACCCGGTCCGCCGGGCGGTGGCCCGGGAGGCGATGACGCGGTTGATCGCCGACGGCCGGATCCATCCGACGCGCATCGAGGAGGTGGTGGCCCAGGTGCAGCGCGAGATGGAGGAATCGATCCTCCGGCTCGGCGAGGATGCGGTGGCCCGGCTCGGGCTTCCGCCGGTTCACGTCGAGACCGCGCGGCTGCTCGGCCGGCTGCGTTTCCGCCACAGCTATTCGCAGAACATCCTGGACCACTCGATCGAAGTCGCCCGCCTCGCGGGGCTGATCGCGGCGGAACTGGGGGCGGATATCGAGGCGGCCAAGCGCTCGGGTTTGCTGCACGACATCGGCAAGGCTGTGACCCACGAAGTCGAGGGCCCGCATGCCATCGTGGGCGCCGACCTCATCCGACAGCACGGGGAGGACCCGCGCATCGTCAACGCCGTCGCCTCGCACCATCAGGAGGTGGAATCCGAGGGGCCGCTCGGGGTGATCGTCAGCGCGGCGGACGCCATCAGCGCCTCGCGTCCGGGAGCCCGCTCCGAAACCATGACCGCCTACCTCAAGCGGGTGGAGAGCCTCGAGCGCCTCGGGGCATCGTTCCACGGGGTGGACAAGTGCTTCGCCGTGCAGGCCGGGCGCGAACTGCGGGTCATCGTCAAACCCAACGCCCTCGACGACGACGACTGCGTGAACCTGGCTCGGTCGATCTGCCGGCGCATCGAGGACGAACTCCAGTACCCGGGCCAGATCCGGGTCACCCTGGTGCGCGAGACGCGCTGCGTGGAGTACGCGAAGTAAGAGCCCGTCTGAAAACTCGAAGAGGTCCTGTTTTCGAGGAAAAGGCCGGATGGCGAGGCGCGACGAGGGAGCATACCCGCCAGAGGTCTGTGACCGAGGAGCAACGAAGCCAGCCGGCCTTTTCCTCGAAAACCCTTCGGGCGACGGTTCTTTTGGGCTGGGCCTGTGTTGGCTCGGCCGTTACAGCCCGCTGCGGGGATGCACCGGCCTCGCCGCCTTGGCCCAGCCCAAAATCCCTCGTCGCAGGACCCCTTCCAATTTTCAGACGGGCTCTTAGGCCCGATCGGATCCCTTCAGGGCCTCACGCGCCAGGCGCCGTCGATCAGGCGCAGGCTCATTTCCGAGCCTGCCTCCCCCGGCATGATTTCGAACCGGACCGTCGCGGTGTCGGGTGCCTGGATCCTGGCCTCAACGATGCGGAAGCCGGCGAGGCCTTCGCGCATGCGCCAGAACTCCTCGTCGCCGGAGCTGGCGAGATTCTGCCTCATCATCTCACCGAACTCGGGGGCGACGACCTGGAGGAGGTAGTTCATGTCCTTGTGCTCCAGCGCCCAGACAAATGACTCGAAGGCCGCCTCGGGAGTGGCCAGTCCCGCCCGCCGTGCGGCGGCACGAGCGGTCCAGTCGGGTGGAAACCTGCTGGCGGCGACGTTGCTGGCCACGACCAGTCGGTCACGGAGCACGGCGTTCTCGTCGGACAACCGGGCCAGTCGACGCCGCTGTTCGGACAACTCCGTCGCGCGCCGGCGCAACGCCATCAGTTCCAGCCGTTCCGTCGGGGTGAGCGCGGGGGCGTTCGACGATCCGGTCGACGCCTTCGCCTTCGCCTTCGCCGCCAGGGCGGAGGGCGCCGGGTCGGAGGCGTCGATCCGGTTGGTGTCCGCAAGCAGCCGGGCCTGGCTTTCGGCGCGAAGGCTGTGCAACTCGGCCCGCTGCCGGGAGAGCACCACCCCCGCTGCCACGCAGGCGATCAGCGCGAACGCCATCAGGACGCTGCGCGGGTTCATCGTTCAAACTCCGGTTGGGGTTCATCCGCCGTGACCGGTTCGGCGGGCTCCACCGTTTCGCCCTGGGCGGGCCCGACATTCTCGACCGTCACCACCTCGCCGTTGGCGTCGCGCACGACGTTCACTTCGTAGATGAGGTTGCCATTCCCGTCGTGGGTCGGAGGACGCCCGGATTGGGACGGATCCGCCGGAACGAGGCCGTAGCGCCGCATCAGTTCGGGCGACATGATGAATGGGGGTGCCGCGGCGCCGGTCGCCCCAGGCGTCGTCGGAGCGCCCGATCCTCCCAGTTGAGGAAGCCCATAGCGCCGCCGCATCTCCTCGGACATGCCGTAGCCCGTCGGGTTGCCCGTCGATCCCGCGCCCCCGGTGGAGGCGGTTGCCGCCGGGCCGGAACCCGAGGGACCGGGTTGGGCCGCCTGCATGTGGAGGGCGCCGTTGCGGGAGACGATGGATTCCGGATGATCCTTGGCCACGCCCATGTGGACCGAGCCATCGCACAGTCCGATGTTGCCGTGGATCGGGCAGCGGAAGAGCACCCGGGTCGGCTCGTGCAGGAACCCGCCCGGCCCGGGCGAAAGGAACTCGTACGAGACGTTGGCGGACGCGAACGTGTCCCAGGACTCGGCGGGAAGGCGTGCGGCATCGGACGGGCAGACCAGCACCTTCGGGGTGACGAGTTGCGTGGCCATGGAGATGAAGTCCGGGGGGAACTCGTCCTGGTGGTCCGTCGCGTAGACCCGCACGGCGATGCCCATCTGCTTGAGGTTGTTCACGCAGCGGATTTTTTCCGCGCGGTCGCGGGCACCCTGGAGCTCGCGCAACGCCGGGGGCAGGTTGGTCCTTGCCTGGGCGAGCGATTCGCGGAGGGCGCGGTTCTCCCCCTCGAGGGCGCGAAGGGCGGCCACCTGCCGTTCCAGGTCCGCCACGAGGGCGCGAAGGCGGGCGATATCCTGGCGTTCATTGGCGGCGGTGCCGCCTGGGGCGGGGTCGTTCGTGGAAACAATGGTCCCGGCCTCCGAATCGGCGGGGGGCGATGCGAGTTGGGCGATCGCCTGTTCGCGGCGAAGCTGTTGGAGCTCGCGGGTTTGGACGACCCACGCGGAAGCCATGGCCACGGCGATGCCGGCGGGGAACAGCAGGAGCACCCAACGGTGCCATCGGCTGCGGGCGTCCCGAAGCAGGTTGGGCACCGCCTCCGGGTGTTCCCGGGTAGCGGCCGCGGCAGGCATCGTCCCGCGGCGGGCGTTGATCAGGAGGCGGGTCTTGAGATCGGCCGGAGGCCGCGGAGCGGGTGCGCCCCGGAGAATCGCCTCGATGGATTCGGGTTGGAGCTTCATGTCAGTCGCGGGTTGAGGGTTTCGGCTGGGGATTCGGGCGGTCTTCGGAGATGGCGCGCTGGATGCGGGCCAGCGCTTCGCGGAGGCGGTACTTGACGGTGCTGGTGGCGATCTCCAGCACCTCGGCGGTCTCCTGGAGGGAGAGTCCCTGGTAGTAATGCAGATGGACGGTGGCGCGCTGGTCCTCCTCGAGGCCCTCGACCGCCTGGAAGACCGCCGCCGCCGAATCCGCCAGGGCGAAGGATTCGGCCGGGGAGACGCCGTCCCCGGGCAGTTGTTCCCACCAGGCGTCGGACCTTTCCTCGAAACGCCCGCCCTTTCGCCGCCAGTCGAGCCAGACGTGGTGGGCGATGCCGTGCAGCCAGGACACCACGGACGAGCGTCCCTCGAACCGGTCCTGCGCGGCCCAGGCGCGTGTGAAGGTCTGCTGGGTCAGGTCCGCGGCGTCGACGTCGCTGCGGCACCGGCGCCGGAGATACGCGTAGATGCGGGCATGGTGGTCCTCGATCCAGGACTCGATGTCCGACGATCGGGCTGGTCCCGAACGGGGCGGATGCTTCCGGGTGTCGGTGGCGCTTTTCATGGCGGACTAGCTGTGAGTCGCAGGAAACCCGGGGGGTGGACAAAGGAAAGTGCGAACCGAAGCCGCCCGCGCTTCTCCGGGGGCGTCCGGACCGCCACACTGGCGGGCGTTGTGTCGAAGTCCCGTTCCAAGCCGAACCCCGTTTCCGTGCCAGCCGACCTGATCGGGCGGCTTTGCACCGCCTGCGGACTCTGTTGCGACGGGCGGTTGTTCCAGGACGTGCGCCTTGGCCGGGGTGACGATGCGGGGCGTCTGCGGGCGCTGGGGCTGGTCGTGGACCGCGTGGGGCGCGCGGACCGGCTGATGCAGCCGTGCGCGGCCTTCGACGGGGCGCGTTGCGGGGTCTACGCCGAGCGGCCGGGGGTTTGTCGGAAGTTCGAATGCCACGTACTGCGACGGGTGGCGGTGGGGGTGTTGAGCGAGGCGGAGGCGCGGGCGCGGGTGCGGCGGGCCCTGCGGCTGGCGCGGGGCATCGAGGAGGCGCTGGACCGCTCGGATGATCGGGCCGATTGCGGATCGGCGTTGCTGACCCGCTACGCCCGGCGGATGGCGCAGCCCATCGACCTGGGAGCCGGCACCGGCGAGGCCGGGCTTCGTGGGCGGCTGCTTCGGCGGGTGGACCGTTACGTCCGTTTCGTTCAGGACGAGTTCCTGGGCGGGGCGCCGGGTGGTTGAATCCGGGAGCGCCCGTCTGGGTCTGGACCCGCGGGATCGGTCAGGCCCGGTGTTCGACCGCCTTCTTCCAGATCGGCACGACCTGTTTCATGCCGTCGATCAGCCACTGGCAGGCGGAGAAGGCCTCCCCGCGGTGGGGCGCGGTCAGTTCGACCCACAGGGACGGCTCGCCCACGGGGACCGTGCCCAGGCGATGGACCAGGCGGACGGATTGCACGGCGGGCCAGCGCTGTTCCAGTTCGTCGAATAGTTTGCCGAACTGGTGGAGGGCCATGGGTTCGAAGGCCTCGTAATCGAGGGCGGCGATGGGGGTTCCCTGTTCGGAGCCACGGACCAGGCCCAGGAACTCGACGACGGCTCCGGTGCCGGGCGAGGCGGTGCGGGCGGCGCGGAGCGCCTGCTCATCGATGGGCGTGTGAACCAGTTGAAGCGTGCGGTGCATGCGGAAATCCCGTGGGCCTGCCTCAGCCGCCCTGCACCGGCGGGAAGAGGGACACCTCGTCCCCGGGCGCGAGTTGGTGGGTGGGATCCCGGTATTCGACACCCACGGCGACCAGGGTGGATTTGCGGACCTTCTCGAAGCCGGGGTGCCGGCGCCGGACCAGGTCCAGGAGGTCGCCGAGGCGCGCCGGGGCTTCGAGATGGAAGACCTCGTGTCCGGTTCCGGCGAGGTCCTTGAACCAGGACCAATAGCGGACGGTGATGGTCATGAGGCCTTGGCCTGCCTGACCGGGGGGCGGGCGGGATCAGCGGCGAGGAAGATCTCCGGCTTCAGCACGGCGATGAACGGAAGGTTGCGGTAGCGTTCCGCGAAGTCGAGGCCGTAGCCAACCACGAACTCGTTGGGGATCTGGAAGCCGGTGTAGTCGGCCTTGATCTTGATCTGGCGGCGGGCCTTCTTATCGAGCAGCACGCAGGTGCGCAGGCGGCGGGGACGGAACTGGCGCAGTTGCAGGGAGACGCGGTCGAGGGTCTTGCCGGTGTCGAGGATGTCATCGACCACCAGGACGTCGCGACCGCGGATGTCGGCGGACGCGTGCTTGGTCAGGAGCGCCTCGCCCGGGGTGGTTCCGGTCCCGTAGCTCGAGACCCCGACGAAGTCGAGTTTCAGGGGGAAGTCCAGGTGACGGATGAGGTCGGCAAGGAACATGACCGTGCCGTTGAGGATGGCCACCACCACCGTGTCGCGGCCGGCGAAATCGCGGCGGATCTCGAGGCCGAGCTGCTCGACCCGTTTCGCGATCTCCGTTTGGGGGATCAGGATCCTGTCGAGATCGGAGCGCCAGGCGGGGGGGATGGGGGGGGATTTGGCGGGGGTGGCTTTCGGCATGGTTGAGGGGGTGCTAGCGGAGCTTGGACAGCTCTTCGGAGATTTTGCGGCCGATACGCGACTGGGGGTTCCAGGACAACGCGGTCTGCCAGACCTGGCGGGCCTCGGGGATCCTGTCCTGGCGCTTGAGGCGTCGTCCCCAATGGAGGCCGGTCTCCTGGCGTTCGGACTCCGTGAGGACCTCATGGCGCGCCTCCGCCTTCGGCCACAACCACTGGAGGTCGGCGGTCACGGTGTCGTTCCGGCCAAGGAAATCCGGCATGTGCGCGTTGTTGAAGGCGCGGGTGACCCGGGTGCGCACGTCGTCGGGCGCCAGGCTGACGGCGCGGTCCATGTACTCGATGCCCTCGCGAACCAGTTTCAGCTGGGTGGGCGGCCAGAAGGCGTCCCGGCCCTTCATGGTGTAGACGGAACCGAGCAGTGCGAGCGTGGGTCCGTGGGTGGGCTGGAGGGTGAGGGCCTGGCGCAGGTACCCTTCCGCCCGGCCGACGGCGGCCTTGTCGCCATCGACGGCGGCGTCATGGCAGACGTCGGCGAGGGCATAGAGCGAGGCGATGTTGGTGCCCTCCCGGGCCATGCGCTCGAGCAGTTTCAGCTCGGCCTCGGGCAGGTCGGGCGTGGCGGGGGTGGCGGCGCGCGGGGTGGGGGCGGGGAGGATCAGGCAGGCGAGAAGCAGCGGGCCCAGAACCGTCAGCCCGGGCCGCAGGGGCCGGGATTTCTTGGGTTTGTGGGGCTGCTCGATCATCGGGTTTCCTTGACCGCGCGACCTGGCCGGCTCCTGCCCGGCGCTCGATCCGATCAAATATGCTTCGAATCTCCGGCATCCTTCGACGTGTAGCCGGTCTCCTGTCTTCGAAGATTGACCTCGTTCTTCTTCACGTAGGCCTGGAAAACGTCGTCCGCACTCATGCCCAGCACCTGCGCCATGCTGATCAGGAAGTGGAAGAGGTCGACGACCTCGACCCTGGCGTTCTGCTGGTCGAAGGCCTGGTACTTCGCCCACCACTTCCAGGGCACGCTGTCGGTGAGCTCGGCCAGTTCCTGGCCCATGGCCCGGCAGTAGTTCAGGATCCAGGTCACCTTCTCGGCGTCCGTCATGCCGTCCGTCCTCACGCCGATGCGCTCGTTGAGCGCCTTCTGCATCCGAAAAAGTTCGCGGAGTTGGTCGGGTGACGTCACGAGAACTACGATTTTAAGCGCGGGCCCGGGCAGGCAAGCAGAATCCCAGATTCAGAATCCAGGATTCCCGGGGCCTGCGGGGGAGGCTCCGGCGGGGTGGCCGCGGGGGAAGGGTCGGGTCCAGGTGGGCGGCGGGCGAGGGCGGGACGGATGCGCACCTTGACCCCCCGGGAAACGGCGGCATAGCTTTCAGCGCCCTTTGCGGGCACCACCGCGCACCATGGCCAAAGTCACCGTTCTCCCCGCCGATGTCTCCGCTGAAGTCCCCGCCGGAACGCTCCTGCTCGAGGCCGGGGAGGCGGCCGGCATCGAAATGGAGGCGGGTTGCTTCAACTGTTCCTGCGGCACGTGCGTGATCGAGGTGGTTCAGGGGATGGACCACCTGGAGGAGCCCAGCCCCGACGAACTGGACGTGCTGGACCAGTGGAATCGGGATCCCGAGAAGTTCCGGCTGGCCTGCTGCGTGAAGGTGAAGGATGGCGAAATCGTGATCCGCCAGCCGGCGCACTGAGTTCCGGGACCGCGGCCGCGGTCCCGCCCATGTCCGCCGGGACCCGCACCAAATCCGGCCCCCGTCCATGCCCCAGACCGTCGATCGCCCCCCCACCCCGCGGCCCCTCCGCGAGGACCGGTTGTGGGCGGCGATCGGTGCCGAGTGGAGGCAGTTGGGGGGGAGCTTCCGGCGGCACGGGTTCAGCTTCGAGTGGCACGATCTCGAGCCGGACCACGACATCGACTGGGGATCGACCTTTCACGAGGACAGCGTCGAGATCTGCCTGAACTTTGCCGGCGAGGGCCACGTGAAGGCCCGCGACGGCCGGATGGAGCTGCGGCCGCGGACGGCGGGGTTTTACGCGCGGGGCACCGATGCGCTCGAGGCCCGCCGGCGCGCGCACCAGCGTCACTCGTTCATCACCGTCGAACTCGCGCGCCCGTTTCTCCAGGAGAACCTCGCCGGGTACCGCACCTGGCTCCACCCGATCGTGGCATCCCGCCTGGAGACGCAACGCGCGGGATCGGCGGTCGGCACGACCCTTCCCCTGACCCTCCGCCAGCAGGAACTGCTGGCCAGCCTGCGCAATCCGCCCGTCCTCCTGGAGGCCCAGGTCCTGTGGTACCGCTCCAAGGCCATCGAACTGGTGGTCGAACTCCTGTTCCGGCCGCCCGAGGACCGCGAACTCTTCTGCGCCCGGGCCAAGCGCATCGCCCACGACCGCGTCGAGAAGGTGGTGGCCCTGCTCCGCGAACGCCTTGCCGAGCCGCCGCCGCTGGAGGAAATCGGGCGGCTGGTCGGTTGCAGCCCGTTTTACCTGAGCCGCACCTTCTCGGCCGAGATGGGAATGACCATCCAGCAGTTCCTGCGTCAGGCGCGCCTGGAGCGGGCGGCGGAACTCCTCCGCTCGGGACGCTTCAACGTCACCGAGGCGGCGATGGAGGTGGGCTACTCGAGCGTCAGCCACTTCAGCCAGGCGTTCCACGAGCACTTCGGCTGCTGCCCGGGCCTTTACCCGGTCAGCACGGTTCCGATGCCCAGGCTCCGCCCCAGGAAACCCTGACCTACGTCAAAGCCGCCCCGCCCCGGGTGCGGTGAAGTGTCCGCAACCATGCCCCCGTCCACCACACCCCCATCCCTGTCCGCCCGGCCCCTTCCCCGGCCTGCACGGACCCCCGGCTCCGCTGCGTTTTCCGCCTCCGTGTTGAGCGCACTGTCCGGCCTCGTCCTGCTGGCCTCACCCCGGATCGCGGCCCAGGGAATGCCGGATTACGAACTGCCCCCCATTGACTACAGCGCGACCGAGCCGGCGAACCGCCTGAGCCGGGCCACCGACCGCCTGAATGCCAGCCGCCCCCAGGCCACCGGCGCCGCGCTCGTGCGCTGGCTGCTCAAGGAAACCGATGTCCCCATCGAATCCCAGGTCCTGGTCTTCGCCAAGACCAGCCTTCAACGCGACCTCATCGCCCCACGCCAACCCCGCGCGCTCTATTTCAACGACGACGTCTACATCGGCTGGGTGCCGGGCGGGCTGATGGAGGCCACCGTGACCGACCCGAAGCTCGGCATGGTGTTCTACAAGCTCGACGCCCGCGACGTTCAGGCGCCGATCCGGTTCGAGCGCGACGCCGACTGCCTCTCCTGCCATGGCGGATCCATGACCCGGAACTGGCCCGGGCTGATGGTGCGCTCCATCCACCCCGACGAGCGCGGCGAACCGATCACCTCCGCCGGCTCCACGCTGGTCACCCACGAGACGCCCTTCGAACAGCGGTGGGGCGGCTGGTACGTCACCGGCCAACACGGCAAGGCCCGCCACCTCGGCAACGTGGTCTCCCGCACCCGCGGCCGCGACGCCCAACTCGACACCGAAGCCGGCGCCAACCTCACCTCGCTCGATTCGTTCTTCCCCACCTCCGCCTACCCGAGGCCGGACAGCGACATCGTCGCCCTCATGGTCCTGGAACATCAGGTCCTCATGCACAACCGCCTCTGCGAGGGCAGCCTCCGGGTCCGCAAATGGTCCCACTACCAGCGCCAGCTCCAGAAGGAGATGGGCGAACCCATCTCCGAACAACCCACCGGCACCGCCCTCCGCGTGCTCAACCACGAAACCGAGCGCATCGTCGAAGCCATGCTGTTCTGCGACGAAATCCAGCTTCCCGACGGCGGGATCCAGGGCGCGGGCGATTTCGAGAAGGGCTTCGCCCGCAATCGCAAACCGGATTCCAGGGGCCGAAGCCTCAAGGACTTCGACCTTCGCTCCCGGCTCTTCACCCATCGGTGCAGCTACATGGTCTATTCCGAGGCGTTCGACGCCCTGCCCCTCGAGCTGAAGAACAGTGTCATCCGGCGCCTGGACGACATCCTCACCGCCGCCAGTCCGCCGCGGCGCTTCGCCCACCTGCCGGCGACCGAGCGTGCCGCCATCCGCGAGATCCTGATGGCCACGCTGCCCGCCTACGAAGCCGCCCTGCGCCAGTAGGTCTGCTCCATCCATCCGCAGGCCCGCGGCCGTTCCCTCACCGCCCCGGATTCAGGCGGCCGCCGAGATGCGTGCCGCATGCGCCTGGATCTTCCGGATCGCGGCGGCGATCTGGTCCATGTCCCCGCGGTCTCCCAGGAACATGGTCTGGGTGAACCAGACCGCCTCCCTGCAGAGCTGGTCGTTGGCCGGGCACTGGTTCCGTTCGGCCCAGGTGTTGAGAATCTCGGGCGGATAGATCCTGCGATAGGCCCGGCTGTCGAGCGTTGCCTGGATGAACGCCTCCCGGTTCAACGGGGAATAGCCTCCGGAACAGGGAATGCCCTCGGCGGAAAGCGCGGCCATGAAGCGTGCCCGCGGCAGGCCCGCGAACGCCTGGGGATCGTACCGGAACATGTAGAGGTGATAGGCGTTCCGGGTGCAGCCCTCGTACATCCTCGCCGGCCGGATGCCCGGGATCTCCCGAAGCAGGGTCGTGAGATAGGCGGCGTTCGCCTCGCGCACCCGCGATTGGGCCTCGACCCTGGCCATCTGCGTCGCCAGCAGCGCGCCCTGGAACTCCGTGAGCCGCAGGTTCGCCCCCCGGCACCCGGACTTGCTGGCGTCGAACCCCCCGATCCCGCGCCCACGCCCGTTGTTGTGGAAGGCGTGACAGCGCTCGGCGATCTCCGCGTCCTGGGTCAGCACCGCCCCACCCTCCCCGCTGTTCAGGTTCTTGCTCGCCTGGAAGCTGAAACAGCCCGCGTCCCCCCAGGTCCCCACCTTCCGCCCCCGCCATTCGGCGAGATGCGCCTGGCAGGCATCCTCGACCAATCGCAGTTTCCGCCGGCGGGCGATCTCCAGGAGGGCGTCGAGGTCTGCGGATGCGCCCCCGAGGTGAACGGGCAGCAGCATTGCGGTCCGGTCGGTGACCGCGGCCTCCACCTTCCGGGCGTCGATCTGGAAGGTCTCGGGATCGGAGTCCACGAATACCGGGAGGGCGTATTGCAGGAAGACGACGTTCAGCGTGGCGACAAAGGTGTAGGGCGGAAGGATGACCTCGTCGCCGGGCCCGACGTCCATGCCGCCGAGGGCGGCAAACAACGCGCTGGTGCCGTTGGCCGTGGCCACGCAGTAACGGGAGCCGGTGAGCCGCGCATAGGCTTCCTCGAAGCGGTTCACCCGATCGCCCCCGCCGCGGAACCATCGCCCGCTCCGGAGCACCTCCATCCATGCGCGCTCGTCGGTGTCATCGGTGACCGGCCAACCCGGGAAGGGCCGGGTCCGAACGGCCTCGCCGCCCAGCACGGCCGGCGACTGCGAGCCCCGGACGATCTGCGGCGCGGCCACCCCGGCGGCGAGGCCCGTCCATCGGACCCCGCGCGCGGCCCATCCGGCGCCGGTCAGCGCGGTGGCTTGGAGAAAACGTCGTCGGTCGGGCAGGAACGGAGTGTTCATGGCTTGGGCTTTCGATCGGGAAAGGTCGATGTGCGGTCTGCGGTCGCTGGCGTCGCGTCCACGGCGCCCGGGTCCTGCGGACTTCGGAGGCGTCCGGTCGGGCCCATGCCGACGGTTGGCGGATCGGACTCGGCCGGGCCGGGAGGTTTCAGCGCTCCGGAGCGGGCGGGACGGGTGGGAGAGGTGGAACGCCCCAGTGCCTAGCGCCCCGGGAAGCGAAGGTCAAATCTCCACCACGGTGTCGCGGTAGGTGCCGGGGGCCACGGTGCGTGGCGTCGGCCCGGGTGTGCGGAAGGTCACCGTCCCCTCGCAGACCACGCCGGGCCCGAAGCGGACCGGGCCCTCGACCCTGAGGGCGTGGCAGCGGATCAGGGAGGGCGCGCCCGACGGGAACAGGGACTCGAAGCCGGAGAGCACCTTGTGATGGCGCGCATCCAGGTCGACCAGGGGCGGCACGCCCCGGCGCTCGGGCGCCAGAACGAGCCGATGGTCCGCGGTCTCCAGGCAGGCGTCGGAACGAAGGACGAGGAGGTCGGCGGTCGATTTGACCGGCGAGAATCGTTCACGGGGGACCACGACGGCGCCCGCCGAGCCGAAGACCTCGATGGCCGCGCCGACCGCTGATTCGAGCTGGATGACCGGCGGCGACTCCGGGTTCCGGGGATCCACGGTCTTGGCGTTGGTGATGAGCGGGAGCCGCAGGGCGCCGCCCTGGGCTTCGAGCATCGCCGCCAGGTGATCGAGGCGCATCCAGACGTTGTTGGTGTTGAAGTACCGGTGGCGGGCGATGTCCTGAAACGCCGCCTCGTCCTCCCTTCGACACTGGGCGGATTCCCGCAGCAGGAGGCGGCCCGTGGAAACCCGGCGCGCCAGATGACCTCCCTTCCGGTCCGCCGGCGTGCGCTCGGCGACCTCCATCATGAAGGAAAGGCCGCTGTGCGCGAAGTGCCTCAGCAGACGCAAATCCACCGTCGCGCCCAGATTGTCGGAGTTCGACAGGAACGCGTAACGGACCCCGCGGGCCAGCAGGGCACCGAGAATCCCCGAGTTCAGGAGCGAGGGATAGAAGTCGCCGTGTCCGGGCGGACACCATTCGAGGTCGGGATCGTCCGGCCAGACGGCGGCGTCCCAGGTTCGGGCGCAGAGCTTGGGCACGCGGTTCTGGAGGAAATCCAGGCCTTCCGCGCCGCCGAGATCCGGGTAGCGCGCCAGGTGCGCGAGGGTGTCGTCGCGGGTGGCGAAGCTGTTCATCAGCACGAACCGCGGCATACCGTCGCCCACGGCGGCGCGGAGGCAGAGGACCTGGCGGGCGATGAAGTCCAGGAAGGTGTTCCCGCCGCGGATCGGGATCAGGGATTTGGTGCGGTCCAATCCCATGCCGGTTCCGAGGCCGCCGTTGAGTTTGAACACCACCAACCGCCCGAGGGCGTCCCGGCCTTCGCCGTCGGGTTCGGGTAGTTCCTCGAGACGCGGCAGGGTGCCGACCGGCGCCAGCTCATGTTCGGGAATCCAACCGCGATCGCCGGCCATGGCGCGGGAACGGGCATCCAGGAATGCCTGGATGGTCCCCTCCCCCACCCCGGCCTGCCTCATCTTCGCCGCGATGCCGTCGTGTGTTTCCGCCTGCGCCTGCGCCTGGTTCATGGGCTTTGAAATCCTCCTAACCTCCTGATTGGGCGGCGGTAAGACTAAAGACGCATGGATCCCGGCTCAAGTCCTGTGCTGAACTCAAGGATCGCAAGGAGATCTCCCCTGACTTCCAGGGGGCGAAATCAGTTCGGGTGACATGAGTACGCTAGGCACCATCGCGCTCGCTTTCGCGGTTCCGGTTTATCTGCTGGCCCTGCACGCACTGCTCGGCCGGCCGGAAACGTCTTCCACCCCGGCCCGACCCCGGGCACCGGGCATCCTCGTGAGCCTGAGCTTCGGACTGCTCTGGTTCCTGCTCGCCCTCGCCCTCGCCGCAGGCATCGCCACCGGGGGATTCGACTGGGTGGCCTCCGATCGCTCCAGCCAGGCCGCCGTGGTTTTCATCACCCACGGAGCCGCCGGCCTCCTGCTCCGGGCCCTCTGGAAACATCGCGTCCACCCGGGTTCGCGCCGCCGCCACCCCTTCGGCTGGATCGCCCCCTGGGCCATCCACATCCTGCCGACCCTCATCCTCCTCGCCGCATTCCTCGCCCTCAACCCCTCCTTGTTCCACCTCGTGCCCCGGGAATGGATCCACCGCGCTCTCAGTGTCGCGGGCCTGGTGTCGGTCGGCGCCGCCGCGATCGTGACCATCCACGCCGTCGGCCGCCGCACCCGCCGTTCAGAGCCCGTCTGATCCCGGGCCGATCCGAGCCCCCTGCCCCGCCGCGATTTCCTCCCGCGCGCTCCCCGTTGCCCTGCCCTGCCCTTCCCTGCGCGATGGCCGGCTGCATGCAGCCTCGATCCGGACCATCCCTGTCCCGTGGACAGATCCCGGAGGAAGGCAAAGGATGCGCCCGAATTCACCCGCGGGCCCCCAGCATGAACTCCAAACGCCCCCAACCGACCCGGCAATCACCCTCCCCCACATCGACCCGTCCTCTCGCGAGCCGCCGCGCCTTCCTCCGAACTGCGGCTCTCGCTTCCCTCGCGCTGCCGACGTTCATCCCCGGCGGGGTGCTCGCCGCCCCGGGACGCCCCGGCGCCAACGACCGCATCGGCGTCGGTTTCATCGGGATCGGCCGCCAGGCCACCGCCCTCCTGTCCGAGCTGGGCCGACTCCCCGAGGGCCGGGTGGTCGCCTTCGCGGACGTCCACCTGGGCCGGGCCGCCGAAGCCGCGGCCACCCACCAGGCCAGGGCCTTCCAGGATTACCGGAAACTGCTGGAACTGCGGGATGTGGATGCGGTCATCACCGCGACCCCGGAACACTGGCGCCTGGCGATCTGCGTTCATTCCTGCCAGGCCGGCAAGGACGTCTACGCCGAGAAACCGCTCTCGCTCACCATCCGTGAGGGGCGCCTCATGGTCGAAGCCGCCCGGAAATACGGCCGGATCTTCCAGACCGGCAGCCAGCAGCGGTCCATGATCCGCAACCGCGTGGGCTGCGAGTTCATCCGCAACGGCGGGCTCGGTCGGGTCCGAAAGGTCATCGCCCACAATTATCCGACGCCCTGGAAGGACGCGCTCCCGGCTCAACCGATTCCCGACGGCCTCGACTGGGAGATGTGGTGCGGACCCGCCCCGAAGGTGCCGTTCAACAACGACCTCTTCCTCCCCCGCGCCAACCCGGGCTGGCTGTCCTTCCAGGCCTATTCGGGCGGCGAAATGACCGGCTGGGGCGCCCACGGCCTCGACCAGGTCCAATGGGCCCTCGGCATGGACCTCTCGGGTCCCGTCGAGGTCTGGTCCGAGGGCCCGCCCCTCTCGCCCCCCACCTATTCCGCCCCCGAATCCGCGGACCGCGGCAACCGCCTGTGCTCCGCCGCCCCCGTCCGCATGCGGTACGCCAATGACGTGGTGGTGGAACTGGGCGACGGCCCGCCGGGCGGCGCCATCTTCATCGGCGACCGCGGCACGGTGAAAATCAACCGCGGCGTCTGCGAATCGGATCCGCACGAACTGATCGAGGGCGCCATTCAGAGCCGCCCCCGCGGGGTGAACGAGAGCCACCTCCGGAACTGGCTGGAAGCCATCCGCACACGCACACCGCCCGTCGCCGACGTCGAGATCGGCCACCGCTCGGCGACGGTCTGCCACCTGGGAAATATCGCGCGCTGGACCGGTCGGCGCCTTCGCTGGGATCCGGTGGCCGAACGCTTCCCGGAGGACACCGACGCCAACCGCTTCCTCGACCGCGAACGCAGAAAGCCCTGGGACTTCGACGGTCGGGTCTGACCGGCGGCCTGATGCGAGGCGGGGACACGTTCTCGGCTGTCGGCTTGCCGGACCCGCCCGCGCGTCCGTACGCTGCCGGGCCCGGTCCTCGGACCCAACCGACATCCCTATGGCCCAACCCATTCAGACCTTCACGGTCGACAAGCTTCCCGTCCGCGTCTACGCCAGCCAGGACGACCTCTCCGAAGCGGTCGCCACCGAAGTCCGCGACCACCTGATCGCCACCCTCGCCCGCCAGGGAAGCGCCGCTGCCATTCTCGCCACCGGCAACTCCCAGATCCGTTTCCTTCAACGCCTCGTGGACTCCGGCGGTGTCGATTGGTCCCGCATCACCCTCTTTCACATGGACGAGTACCTGGGCCTGCCCGCGACCCACAAGGCCAGCTTCCGCCGCTACATGCGCGAACGGGTCGAGTCCCTGGTCAAACCCCGCGCCTTCCATTACCTCGAGGGCGACTGCGACCTGCCCCTGGACGAGATCGCCCGCTACACCTCGCTGCTTCAGGCGCAGCCGATCGACCTCTGCTGCCTCGGGATCGGAGAGAACGGGCACATCGCCTTCAACGACCCGCCGGTCGCACGCTTCGACGACCCCCACTGGGTGAAGCTCGTGAAGCTGGACGACGCCTGCAAGACGCAGCAGGTCAAGGAAGGCCATTTCCCGTCGCTCGACGCCGTTCCCCCGTACGCCCTCACCCTCACGGTGCCGGCCCTCTGCACCGCGAAGAAGATGATGTGCGTCGCTCCCGAAACCCGGAAGGCCAAGGCCGTCCGGGACGCGCTGCGGGGACCCGTCTCCACCGACTGCCCGGCGTCCTACCTCCGCACCCAGGCGCAGTGCGCCCTGCTCATCGACCGCGATTCCGCGGCGCTTCTCTGACCGTTGCCCCGGCGTTTCGCTGCGGCCCGGACTCAGAGCCCGGCGGTCCGGGATCGCAGGGCGGCCACCGCCGCCTCGAAATCCCGCGGCAGCGGAGCCTCAAACCGCATCCGCCGCCCGGTGATGGGATGCGCAAACGCCAGCTTCCAGGCGTGCAGCATCTGGCGCTCCGCACGAAAACCCGTGGCCTCCTCCAGTCGCACATTGGCCCGGCTGCCGTAGGTGTCATCCCCAACGAGCGGGTGCCCGATGTGCTGGAAATGCACGCGGATCTGATGCGTGCGACCCGTGTGCAGCACCGCGCTGACCAGCGCGGACCCCAGGAACCGTTCCTCGACCCGGTAGCTGGTCCAGGCCTCACGCCCGCCGGAACCCTCGGTGACCGCCATGCGCTTGCGATGGCTCGGATGCCGCGCGATCGCGGCGCGGATTTCCCCGGAATCGGCGGGCAGTTCGCCGCACACCAGGGCTCGGTAGACCTTCTCGAGGGTGCGCCCGGCGAATTGCTTCGCGAGGTTCACGTGCGCGGCGTCGTGGCGGGCCACGACCAGGCAACCGCTGGTGTCCTTGTCCAGGCGATGGACGATGCCCGGACGCGCCACGCCGCCAACACCGCTCAGCCGCCCGGCGCAATGGTGCAGCAGGGCATTGACCAGGGTGCCTCCCTCATGACCCACCGCCGGATGCACGACGAGCCCCGCCGCCTTGTTGATCACCAGCAGGTCGTCGTCCTCGTAAAGCACGTCCAACGGAATGGCCTCCGCCTGCGCCTCCGCCGGCGCGGCCGCCGGCCAGTTGACATCGATCCGATCCCCGGCCCGCGGCGCCTGGGTCGCCTTGGTCGGTCGCCCGTTCACCAGGATCGACCCCGACTCGATCATCCTCTGGATCGCGCCGCGGGAGACCGCCGGCAACTGGGTGCGCAGATAGAGGTCCATCCGCTCCGCCGGCTGCGAGCGGTCGACGGTCCAGGTCAGCGGTTCCGGCCCCGCCTCACTCACGCCGTCTCCTTCCCCGCATCCCGAACCATGCCGGTGCCCCGGCGCGCGACATACAGCACGCCGCCGAACACCACGATCCCGGCGCTGACCCAGTGCGCCGGCGTCCAGATCCCGGCGGTCAGGGCCGAGGCGGGATAATCGCCCCGGTAAAGCTCGACCACCCCGCGCATCACCCCGTACGCGAGCAGATAGAGCGCGAACAACTGCCCCTCGAACCGGCGCCGCCGGAATCCCCAGGCAAGCGCACCCGCCAGCGCCAGGCACAGCACGGCCTCGTACAACTGCGTCGGATGCACCGGCAATCCCCGGGTCTCGTGCGACTTCGGGTAGGTCCAGGCCCACGGCATCGAACAGGCGCGCCCGAAACAACACCCGTTCAGCAGGCAACCCACCCGCCCCAGCGCGTGCCCCAATGCCAGACTCGGCGCCAGGATGTCCGCCATCGTCCACGCCGGCACCTTCCTCCACGAACACCAGACAAACCCGGCCGCCGTCGCCACCAGAAACCCACCGTGAAACACCAGCCCGCCGTGATGCACCATGAACACCTCGGTCCACGGCGCATGCCGGAAATCCCGCTCCCAGTACGTCAGCACGTACAACAGGCGTGCCCCGACGATCCCCCCCACGATCAGCACCCAGAGAAGGTCCCAGACGGTGTCCGGCGACATCCCGGCCTTGCGCGCCCGCCGCGCCGCGGTCCAGGCCCCAAGCCAGAATCCCGATGCCACGCAAAGCCCGTACCACGTCACCGTAGCCGGCCCGAGTTGAAACGCGACCCTGTCCACGTGCGCCACAACCTAGCTGCGCCGCTTCCCCACGCTAAAGCCTAAACCCAAACCATCCCCCCCGACCCCCCGACCCGGACTCGTCGCCCCGGCCAACCGCGGTGTAACCTCCCGACCGCAATGGTGTCGTTCGGTCGGAACCCCACGGATCCCACCAACGCGCATGACGCCCTCCGAGAACCACCCCGACGCCCAGGTCATCACCGCCGTTCGCACCGGCGAGATTGAACGCTTCCGCGAACTGATCGAACGCTACGAACGCCACGTCTACGCGGTCGCCTGGGCAAGGCTCGGCGACGCCTCCCTCGCCGAGGACGCCACCCAGGAGAGCTTCATCCGGGCCTTCCGCCTCCTCCGTTGGGTCAAGGACCCCTCCCGCTTCGCCGGCTGGATCACCCGCATCGCCCGGGCGGTGTCCATCAACCTCGGCCTCCGACACCGCCGGGAACTCAACCGCCGCGTGCGCTGGGCCCTCGACCCCGGATCCCACGCCGGATCCCAGCCCGCCGAACCCGAGGGCCTCGAGCCCGCACCCGGTTCGTCCGTACCCACCGAGACCTTCCGCACCGCACTCGCCCAGCTCCCCGCGCGCCACCGGGAATGCCTCGTGCTCCATTACCTCGAAGGACGCCCGATCGCGGAAGCCGCCGCCCTCCTCGGCGTGTCGGAGGGCGCGCTCAAGGTCCGGCTGCATCGCGCCCGCCGCGCCCTCCGGGTCCGGCTGGAACGTGAAATCGAGGCCTCCGTCGGCCACCTTGCCCCCCGCCGCAGCCTCGCACCCGGCATCATGTCGTCCATCCTGGTCAAGACGACGGCCTCCGATCCCACCGGCACCGGAGCGGGACTCGCCGCCTTCCTCGCCGGCAGCCTCGGAAAGCTCCTTCCCGCCACAGCCCTGCTCCTGCTCCTGCCTGCCGTGATGCTCGCCGCCAGCTTCACAACCCGGGCCTGGGCCATCCGCGCCGAACAGGCGAACTACCAGGATGCGACCGGCTTCCGCCGCCGACGCTACGACGACGAACAGCGCACACAACGCAACCGCATGGCGGTGCTGTCCCTGGCCGCCGTCCTCCTGCTGCTCGCGTTCCCGCTCCTTCCGGGCCTGATCCCCTGGATCCTCGTGAGCGCCGTGCCGTGCCTCGCGCTCACCACCCTCACCCTCCTCCGGCGAACCTGGCTCGACCGCCGGTTCTCCAGGGTCCTCCAGACCGTCCTCGCCGCCCCCATGTTCGCCTTCCTCCTCCTCGCCCTGTTCTACGAGATGCCCTTCTGGGCCCTCCCCGCGGCGTTCGCGGCCTATTACCTCGGAATGATCGCCGCGCCGCCGGATCGGCCCCTGCGCTTCGACGAGAACCTCTTCCTGCGGCACCGGCTCAACCTGCTGCCCGAACCCATGATCGCGGAGGCCCGACGCCCCGGCGTGCCGACGCCGCGGACCTCCGCGGAACTCCTGCGCTACGCACGATGGCTGGCCGAGGCAGGACTGGTCGTCCTTCACCGATGGCGGACCGACGGCCTGCTCCTGCGCCTGCGGCCTGTCACCCGGCGCCTGCGGGATGAGTTCCGCCCCTGGCCCGGGCGCGAGGACTCGACCTTGTTTCTCGGGTTCAACGGAGAGGTCCGCGCCCGGGCGGGTTCGGCGGACCAGACGGATCTCCACCGGCTCGGGTTCGCGCTGCGGGACGATGCCGACCTTGAATCATCGCGGGTCGTCGCGGCGGTCCAGGCCGGGTTCGACGCCTGTCTCAGGGGGGACCGCGAGGCCTGCCTGCGCTGCCTCGGCCACCAGCCCGACGCCCAGGTCTTCAAGGTGAACCCTTCCTCCACCGGCTTCCACCGGCTCTTCAGGTACGCGGGCCTCACCGGGATCGTCCTGACCGTGGGCATGCTCTGGTTCGGCCAGCGCGGCAACACCCGTTCACGGTCGGCGCGCGTGTCGATGCTGGAACCGGTTCCCTACGACCTCGACGACGCCCGCGCCATCGTGGGGGCGCTCGGAACCACGGCCACCGCTGGAAAACCGTCCCGCCACCGCTGGGATGCCATCGAATACGCGCTTCATCAGGGCCTGGTCCTGCCGCCGTTCGACTGGTTGCCGCCCGAAGCGCGCGACTACCTGCGTACCAACGGTTCCATGCCGTCCCCCGCCTTCCTGCCGACCGACCCCGGTATGCTGTCCGGCTGGCTGCATTCCTGGAAGCGCCTGAAGGCCCTGCACTGGCGATGGGCCGAACCCGACGTGATCGAAGGCTGGAAGGCGTCCGCGACCGGGCTGCGGCAGTGGCTCGAAACCCTGCCCGCCGCCGCTCGTGACCGCCTGTTCCTCCCCACAAGCATCTCCATCGCCAACCTCGACGGATCCTTCCTCGATCTCGAACCGGTCCGCTGGCGGCTCACCGCCCTCGCTGATCTCGGGCTTCAGCAAGCCGTGGACACCCGGCCGCTCGTGGAACTGCTCCGCGAACATCAGGTCCTCCCCGGGCGGCCCATCCCCGAGGGACGTATTCCTCTCCACGGTCGTGACACATGGACCGGGCTGTTCCGCACGCGGGGGCTGGATCCGATCGAGGAGACCCACGCGGCCCTGGTGATTCTGGAACTGGCAGGGGGCCTGGACACCATCGACCGCGAAGCCTGTGTGCGGGGACTGCTGCGCCTCCACCTCGGCCGCGGGCTCTTCCTGCCGGCGGCCGACCGGGGACGCCGATTTGAACGGCGCCAGGATTCCGGCCGCGCCCGCGTGACGCTCACCACGCCCGGCGACGCGCGAACCACCCACGCCGCCCGGGAGTCGTTCCGCATTCTCGGCGCCCTCCACCGCGTGCCCGACCTGCACGATTGGGAGTACCGCATCCACCACGGGACCCTGGTGGCGGACCTCGCCGAAGCCCATCGCGGGCCGGGCGCCTGGGCACGGATCGAAGCCGCGCTCCTCCGCGCCGCGGCTAAGGAACCCCCACCCGCGCCGTCAGCATCAGATCCGGTCCCACCCGCCGCCAACGCACGTCCCTGAGCCGCGTCATGGTGTCCCACGACGAAGCCCCAGCCCCGGCCACACCCTTTCTCGCCGTGGCGCCACCGAGGACCATCGGGGCCAGGAAGAAGGCGACCCGATGAACCAGGCCGGCGTCGAAGAACCCTCCGTTCACCTCGCCGCCACCCTCCACCAGCAGCCGGGTCACCCCCTCCCCTCCCAGGTGGGACATCAGCCACGCCAGATCCACCCCGCCGCCCGCAAGCGCCGGAGCCTCCACGACCCGCACCCGCCGCGCCAAAGCGTCCCGCCGCCGTTTCGGCGCCGCCGCGGTCACCACCACCGTCGTCGGCGCCTCAGCCCCGGCGTCCGCGATCACCCGGCTCCCGGGTGGAATCCGGGCCTTCGAGTCCAGGAGAACCCTCCTGAGCGGCCGGCCCGCCCGCCGATCCAGCCACCGGCCCCGCACGGTCAGCGCCGGGTCATCCGCCAGAACGGTGTTCACCCCGGCGAGAATGGCGTCGGCTTCGCACCGGAGCCGCATGCCCTCCTCCCGGGCCGCCTCGCCGGTGATCCACTTCGAAAGGCCGTCGCGGGTGGCGATCTTGCCGTCCAGGGTCATCGCCGCCTTCACCGTCGTCCACGGGGTCCGGTTCACGATCCAGTGGTTGAACGCCTCGTTCAAGGCCGTCGCCCGATCGGCCAGCACCCCGTGGACCACCTCGATCCCGGCGCGTTCGAGGATCCGAAAGCCGGCACCGGCGTGGCGCGGATTGGGATCGGTGGCCGCCACCACCACCCGGGCGACGCCCTGCGCGATGATGGCCTCGGTGCAGGGTGGTGTCCGGCCCTGGGTGCAGCAGGGTTCCAGGGTCACGTACAGGGTCGCCCCGCGCGCCGAACGGCCCCGCGCCGTCGCCTGGGCGAACGCCTCGATCTCCGCATGGGGACCTCCCGCCTTCCGGTGCCAGCCCTCGCCGAGGACCACCCCCCTGCGGACCAGCACGGCACCCACCATCGGGTTCGGTGAGGTCCGCGCCCAACCGCGGCGGGCGAGCGCCAGCGCCCGCCGCATGTGCCGCAGGTCGGCGTCGGGATCGCGGGCGGGCATGGCGGGAGGGGGAGCAGCCGGTCGGTTACTCGGAGAACAACGCCTCGGCGAACTGCCTGGCGTCGAAGGGTTGCAGGTCGTCCGCCTGTTCGCCGACGCCAATGAACTTCACCGGCAGCCCGAGTTCCTTGCGGATGGCGACCACCATGCCGCCCTTGCTGGTGCCGTCGAGCTTGGTGATGACCAGTCCGGTGAGCGGCACCGCCTTGTGGAACTCGCGGGCCTGGTTCAACGCGTTCATACCGGTGGTGGCATCGAGGACGAGCAGCACCTCGTGCGGCGCGCCAGGCGCCTGCTTGCCGATCACCCGATGCAGTTTCTGCAATTCCTGCATCAGGTTGTGCTTCGTGTGCAACCGGCCCGCCGTGTCGACGAGCAGGTAGTCCGACTTCCGCGCACGCGCCGCCGACACCGCATCGTGCCCGACCGCCGCCGCGTCGGCCCCGTAGGCGCCGGCGATGACCGGGACATCGAGCCGCTGACCCCAGAGTTTGAGCTGCTCGATGGCGGCCGCGCGGAAGGTGTCGCACGCGGCGATGACCGCGGACTGGTCGCGGCTGCGGAGGTAATGGGCGAGCTTCGCGGTGGTGGTGGTCTTGCCGGTGCCGTTCACGCCCACGATCGACACCACGGTGACGCCTTCCGGTTCGCGGATGAGCCCGCTGCCGTTGCCCTCGAACGCCCGCTCCACCTCGCGCCGGGCAATGGTGAGAACATCGTCACCGCCCCGTCCCTGGGTCTCATAGGCCTGCTGCACCGCGCCCACGATCTGGCGGGTCATCAGCATGCCCAGGTCCGCGGACATCAACGCCGCCTCGATGTCCGAGATGGACGAGGCGGACAGCTTGGGGGAGAGGGAGACGATGCGCTTCAGTTCGTGGACGAGCTTCTGCTGCGTCTTCTGAAGGCCGGCTTTGATCTTGGCGAAGAAACCCATGTCGATCGGAAGGTGGGGGTTGGGAGACTTGAAGTGACGAAACCTGGAGGAGCACCGCGGCGAGGGGACGGGCGGGGCTCAGGGGATCGAGCCCGACTCCTGCGCCTCCGGGGTCGGCGGTGACGCGGGCGGGGAGGCCGGACATGCGTCCGCGCCGGCATTGATCTGCGGCGCATCGGGCCCGGCCGCCTTCGCCGCCTTCGCCGCCTTCCTCGCTTCAGCGCGGCGCTCCGCAACCCGTTGGCGAAGGGCGTCGACCCATGAACGCGGGATCCGGACTGTGCCGATGGTCGGACGGTTCTTGGTGGTCCCGTGGCAGTCGGACCCGCCGGTGGCGACCAGCCCCAGTTCCCGGGCCATCTCCTCATAGCGGGCGGTGGCGGCGGGACTGTGTTTGGGATGCCGGCATTCGATGCCGTCGAATCCCATCCGCGCCAACCGCCCGACCAGCCGGTCGTCGTGGTTCAAACCCGGATGGGCGATCACTGCGACCCCGCCCGCGGCGTGGATCAGCCGCAGGGCCTTTGTGACCGACATCTTGGGTTTCGGCACCCAACCCGGACGGTCCTTCTTGAGGTAGCGCTCGAAGGCTTCGTCGAGACTGGTGCAGAACCCCGCCGCCACCAGCGCGCGCGCGACGTGGGGCCGTCCCGGGGCACGACATCGCGCCGCCTCGAGCACCGCATCCACCGAGATCGCGATGTTCAGATCGTTCAACCGCGCCACCATCTCCCGAACCCTCCGGCATCGGATCTCCTGCGCCGAACGCAGTTCGCCGGCCAGCTCCGGGTGCGCGGAATCCACGTAGTAACCCAGGATGTGCAGTTCCCGACCGTTCAACTCGGCGGTCAGCTCGGTCCCCGGCACAAACGCCAGCCCCGCCTGCTCCGCATGCGCCGAGACCTCCTCCCACCCATCCACCGTGTCGTGATCCGTCAGCGCGATCTCCGACAACCCCGCCGCAACCGCGGCGTCCACCAACCCGGCAGGCGTGTACGTGCCGTCCGAAAACAGGGTGTGCAGGTGAAGGTCGGCGAACATCAGCGGCGGACCGGCGGTGGGGGTGCGGACCGGGCTCAGGCCCCCGCCGGTTCTCGCAACGGACGGTTCAGCTCGCCCTTGATCCGGTCCAGAATGCCGTTCACGAACTTCCCGCTGTCGGCGGTGGAGAATTTGCGGGCGATGTCGATCGCCTCGTTGATCGAGACCACCGGCGGGATGTCGTCCCGGAACCGCAGTTCGTAGACCGCCATGCGCAGGATGTTGCGGTCCACCGCCGCGAGCCGGTGGAGCGACCAGTTGATCATCACCCGCTTCAACTCGGCGTCGATGTCCGTCAACCGCCCCAGCGTGCCCTCCACCAGGCCGTCCGCAAACGTCCGGATCGCCGCCTCATCCGCCGTCGGCGCCGGCTCGGGTTCCCCCTCAGCAGGCGGCGCTTCGCCGCGTTCCTCGCGGAGGGCCTTGAACTGCTCCGCCCAGAAAGCGTCCAGCTCCCGCGCCAGGCTCTCCGTGGGGTTCACCTCGTGCTGGAACAGGAACTGAAGCGCTTTTTCGCGCGCAACGCGTCTCAACCGCATGCCCACGACGATGCCGGACACCCGCCTCGGCCGTCAAACGCCGTGCCGTCACCCCTGCCCCACCCCAAAACCCGCAACCCCCCATCCCCCGCCCTTCCCGCGGGTTGCCCCCTCCCCCCAAAGGCGCTATACCCATCCCATGCTGGACACCGCCGACGCCCTCGCCTCGGGCGTGGATCGATTCCCCACCCGCTCCACCCTGCCCCCGGAACGTCTCGACGCCTTGTCCCGCGACATCCTCGCCCTCAAGAAGCGGCTCAACGCCGTCATCCTCGCCCATAACTACCAAGTCCCCGAGATCCAGGACGTTGCCGATTACGTCGGCGATTCCCTCGGCCTCTCCCAGCAGGCCGCCAAAACCCCCGCCGAAATCATCGTCTTCTGCGGAGTCCATTTCATGGCCGAAACGGCCAAGATCCTGAACCCCAACAAAATCGTCCTCCTCCCCGACCTCGATGCAGGCTGTTCCCTCGAGGAAAGCTGCCCCGCCGACAAACTCGCGGCGCTCCAGAAGTCCAACCCCCGCTTCTACACCATCGCCTACATCAACTGCTCCGCCGCGGTCAAAGCCCTCTGCGACGTCATCTGCACCAGCGGCAACGCCGTCCGCATCGTCGAGGCCGCCCCCAAGGACCGCGACCTGCTCTTCGTTCCGGACGAAAACCTCGGCGGCTGGGTCATGGAACAGACCGGACGCCCCATGACCCTCTGGAAAGGCAACTGCTACGTCCACGTCGAGTGGACCCACGCCGCCATCCAACGCATCCGCCGCGACCACCCCGGCGCCCCCCTCGTCGCCCACCCGGAATGCACCAAGGCCGTCCGCATGCTCGCCGACGAGGTTTGTTCCACCGAAAAAATGGTCGCCTGGTGCCGCGCCTCCTCCGCCCCAGCCATCATCATCGCCACCGAGGCCGGCATGCTCCACCGCCTCAAAAAGGAGTGCCCCGACAAAACCTTCATCCCCGCCCCCACCGAAAACTGCCGCTGCAACGAGTGCCGCTTCATGAAGCTCAACACGCTCGAGAAGCTCCACGACTGCATGCTCAACCTCCGGCCCCGCGTCGAACTCGACCCCGAAACCATCCGCCGCGCCCGCCTCCCCATCGACCGCATGCTGGAAATCTCCAGCCGCCCCATCGACGTCGCCGGCTGACCCGGTCCCGTCCTCCAAACCCATGACCCCGGCCCCCCCAACCGTCCGCTCCCGCCGCGCCTTCCTCACCTCCGCCACCCTCGGCCTCGCCGCCGCCGCCGCCAGCCTCGGCCTTCCCATCGCCTCCCACGCCGCCTCCAGATCCTCCTCCCGCACAAAGAAAACCGGCCCCGGCGCCCGCATTCTCAAAGTCCTCCCCCACTTCCTCGACCTCAAGGGCCGGCACACGGTCAATCCCAGCCTCTTCGACCGCGACGCCTACCAGTTCGAACTGCGCCGCAACCCGGAACTCCGCTCCGGCATGCGCATGGACATCCTCTGGAAGGGCCTCCGCGGCACCCCCTCCGCGGTCCTCAACCTCCAGGTCGAACTCCGCGGCTCCAAGGCCCACGCCCAGAATCCCGTCGTCCTCCGCCAACGCGTCTTCGCCTCCAGCGACTTCAGCCAATGGACCCGCATCCCCGTCCTGGGCGAAGACTACGAACGCCTCGGCGATCTGGTCTCCTGGCGGGTCTCGCTCTGGAACGGCGACGAGGCCGTGGCCGAACAGACCTCCTTCCTCTGGTGACCCCCGCGGCTCGCCCCGCCCGCGCCCGCCCCGCCCCCAGCTTGTCCCCCCCCGCCCCGGGTCGCATGCTCCCCCCGTCATGCGCGACCGGATCCTGAACCCGGAAACCCACGCCTACCTCGGCATCGAAGCCGGTGGAACCCGCACCACCGCCTGCACCCTCGACGATCAGGACGCCATCGGCCCGATCCACGCCTTCGGCCCCGCCAACCTGAAACTGCTCGACGACGACGCCCTCCGGAAAACCCTCCAGGCCGTCGCCCGCATCTTCCCCGCACCCAGGGCCGTCGGCATCGGCATGGCCGGCACACGAACCGACGCCGACCGCGCCCGCCTCCGTTCCGCGGCCGCCGGCGTCTGGCCCGGCGCAGCCCTCGCCATTTCCCACGACCTCGATGCGGCCCTCGCCGCCGCCGGCCCCCAACCCGACCACCCGCGGGTGCTCGTCCTCAGCGGAACCGGATCCTGCTGCCATGGCCGCGACGCCCTCGGCAACACCTCCCGCGCGGGCGGCTGGGGACACCTGCTCGGCGACCAGGGCAGCGGTTACGACATCGCCCTCCGCGCCCTCCGCCAATCCATCCAGCAACACGACGTTTCCAACCGCTGGTCCCGCCTCGGCCAGGCCATTCTCAGCCACCTCCAACTGGACCCGCCCGACCGCCTCGTCGCCTGGGGCCACACCGCAGACAAGGCGACCATCGCCGCCCTGGCTCCCCTGATCTTCCGCCTCGCCGATCAGGGCGACGCCACGGCCCGGGACATCGTCCGGCACGCCGCCCAGGACCTCGCCCAGACCGCCATCGCCTGCGCCCGCCGACTCGCCCCCCGCCGCGCCGCCCCGGTCTCGTTCGTCCTCGCCGGCGGTGTTCTGCTCGGCCAACCCGGCTTCGCCCGAAATGTCGGCCGCCTCATTCGCGCCGCCCGCCCCGCCGCAATCCTCGAACGCCTCGAAACCCCGGGAGCCGCCGGAGCCGCACGCATGGCCCGTGACGCCTGGCGCCTGCGCGCAACCACCCCCCAGCCTCCAACCCCGAACCCTCTCCAAACCCCCGGCCCGACTCCCCCCGCACCCCCATCCCCCGTCCCAACCCCCACCGCCACCTCACCCACCGAGGAACGCCACCCCCGCTCGCGGCACCTCGATCGCATGCCCCTCGGCAACGCCATCGATCTCATGCTCGACGAGGACGCCCGCATCCCCGAGGCCATCCGGTCCGAGAAACCGCGCATCGCCCGGGCGATCACCCGGATCCATCGCGCGCTGGCATCCGGCGGACGGCTGTTCTACGTGGGCGCCGGAACCAGCGGACGCCTGGGCATTCTCGACGCCAGCGAGTGCCCTCCGACCTTCCGAACCCCGCCCGAATGGGTCCAGGGCATCATCGCCGGCGGAACCGAGGCGGTGTTCCGGGCGGTCGAAGGCGCCGAGGACGACCTCGACGCCGGCGGGCGGGCAATCGATGAGCGCGCGGTCAGCCGGCTCGACGTGGTGGTGGGGATCGCCGCCAGCGGTCGCACGCCATTCGTCTGGGGCGCCCTGGCCAGGGCCCGCAAACGCGGCGCCACCACGGTGCTCGTCTGTTTCAATCCCCACCTCCGGTTCGCCCCGGGCCAGCGCCCCGATGTGGTCATCGCGCCCGGGATCGGCCCCGAGATCCTCACCGGATCGACCCGCCTGAAGGCCGGCACCGCCACCAAGCTCATCCTCAACCTGTTCACCACCCTGAGCATGGTCCGCCTCGGCAAGGTGGTGTCCAACCTCATGGTCGACCTCAACCCCGCCAACGCGAAGCTCCGCGACCGGGCCGTCCGGATCACCGTCGAACTGACCGGCGCGGAACCGGAGGCGGCTCGACGATTGCTCGAGGAACACGGCTGGGCGGTGAAACCGGCGGTCGCAGCCTGGAACCGCAACCGACGCCGACCTCACGCCCGCGGCCGCGAACAACGGCAACGGCGTGCGGATCGCCCCCCGGAACGACCGAAGCGGCCTCAGCGCCAGACGTAGCCGTTGGTCCGGAACCACCCCACGGCGTCGGCCAGCGCCTGCCGCGGCGCGGTCTGCGGCAGCCCCAGTTCGCGAATCGCCTTGCCGGGATCGAAAAACATCTTGTAGCGCGCCATCCGCACCCCGCCCAGCGGCGCCTTCGGCGGAATCCCCGTCCACCGCGCCAGCAGCTCGTTGGCGGCCGCGCCCATCCACGCCAGCGCGTACGGCGCCCGAAAGGTCGGCGCCGGCAGGCCCGAGATCTCACCCAGCACGCGCAGCATTTCGGCCATCGACCAGTTCCCCTCCGCGTGCCCGAGGATGTACCGCTCGCCGATCCGCCCCCGTTCGGCGGCGAGGATGTGGCCCTCGACGACGTCGTTCACGTGCACGTAGTTCAAGCCCGTGTCCATGTAGGCGGGCAGCGCGCGGTTGAGGAAATCGACGATCACCTGACCGGTGGGCGTGGGCTTGGCGTCACGCGGCCCGATCGGGGCGCTGGGGTTGACGATCACCACCGGCGCACCCGCGGCGGCGCATTCCCGCGCCACCACCTCGGCCCGCCACTTCGAGATCTTGTAGTGGTTGGACATCTGGCTCTCGTCCACCGGGGTATCCTCGTGGGTCGGCACCACCTGGCCGTCCGGCCCCGCCTTCGGCAGCCCGATGCACCCCACCGTGCTGGTGTACACGATCCGCGAACACCCCGCCGCCCGCGCCTCCTCGATCACCGCCCGCGTGCCGTCCACGTTCGCCCGATACATCGGCGCGTAATCCGGCAGCCAGAGGTGATAGCTGGCCGCCACGTGGAAACACCAGTCGCAACCCCGGAACCCGCGCCTCAGCGCGTCCCGATCCCCGAGATCCCCCTTCACCACCTCGTGCTCCACACCCAGCAGCCCCACCGGGCTCCCTCCACCCCGAAGCAGAACCCGGACCTCGTGCCCGCGCTGCACCAGCGTGTGCACCAGATTGGCCCCCACAAACCCCGAGGCGCCCGTCACAAAACATCGCATGGGTGTCGTCCTTCCGGTTGGTCCGCGTCCGTCCTCCACCGCGCCTCACGGCAGCAGCCCGCCCACCAGCGTGCTGATCGCACGCCCCTCCGCACGCCCCGCCGCCTTCGCCTGCACCGCCTTGATCACCGCACCCATCTCCTTCTTCGAGGTGGCACCCAGCTCCGCGATCGTCCCCCGCACCAGGGCCTCCAGCTCCCCGGCGGTCAGCATCTGCGGCAGGAACGCCTCCAGCACCTTGATCTCCGCCGCCTCCTTCGCCGCGAGTTCCATTCGCCCCCCCGCGGTGAACTGCTCCACCGCGTCCCGGCGCTTCTTCACCTCCTTCTGCACCACCGCCACGAAATCGGCATCCCCAAGGCTGTCCACCTTCCGCTCCATCGCCGCATAACCCAGCGCGGACTTCAGCATCCGCAGCGCCCCCAGCCGGTCGGCGTCCTTCGCCAGCATCGCCGCCTTCAGCTCCTGACCCAGCCGCTCGTTCAATGACATGGCCCGACCCTGCCATGACTCGGCCGAAAGCGCCAACGGTCCGACATTCGAAGCGGAACCGCGGGTTGAATCATTCACGCAAGCCGTGGTTCGATGACGCCGATGAACCGTCGCCGCTTCATCGCCGCCCTCGCGGGAGCCGCCGCCACCGCCGCCACCGCTCCCACGACCGGATGCTCGTCCGGCGCCACCACCCGCCTTCGCGTCGGCATGGAACTGGGCTACCCGCCGTTCGAGATGACCGATGAACAGGGCAACCCCGTCGGCGTTTCCGTCGACCTCGCGCGCGCCCTGGCCGAATCGCTGGGACTGGAGCTTCAGGTGGAGAACATCGCCTTCGACGGCCTGATCCCGGCGCTGAAGACCGGCAGGATCGACCTGATCCTTTCCTCCCTGACCCGCACCGTGGAGCGGGCCGAGTCGATCGATTTCTCGGACCCCTACCTCGAGACCGGCCTCTGCCTGCTGGTCGGAAAGAGCACCCCGATCCAATCCGCCGCGGACCTCGACCAGCCGGGGCGGACGGTGGCGGTGAAGAAGGGGACGACCGGCCACACGTACGCCACCGCCCGCCTGACCCGGGCCTCCATCCTGGTGCTCGACAAGGAGGCCGCCGCGGTGCTCGAGGTGGTCCAGGGCAAGGCCGACGCCTTCATCTACGACCAGTTCTCGGTGTTCCAACACGCCCGCCGCAACCCGGACACCACCCGCGCCCTGCTGCGGCCGTTCCAGGTCGAGCAGTGGGCCGTCGGCCTGCGAAAGGGCGACACGGAGCGTCGAACCCAGGTCAACCGGTTCCTCGCCGGGTTCCGCGCCTCCGGAGGCTTTGAAAGGCTCGGGGACCGCTGGCTCAGCGAACCCAAGGCCGGCTTCCGCGAACTGGGAATCCCCTTCGTCTTCTGACGCCCCGAACGTGCGGCGATTCCTCCTGCTCCCGACTCCCGCCGCTCCCGGATCCTCCGGGACGCGCAGCGTTCCCGGCTGGCTGACGGCCACGCACTTCGCCATCGTCCTGGCCGTCCTCGCCTTCGTCTTCGTCGCCGCGTTCCAGCACCTGCAACACCCCTGGAACTGGGAGGCACCCTGGCGCTACCGGACACTCTTCTGGAAGGGCTGGCTCACCACCGTCGCACTCGCCTCCGCCGCCCTGGTCCTCAGCACCCTCATCGGCGCGACCGCCGCGCTGGCCTCGGAGTGCGCGTTCCTCCCCGCCCGCGCCGCCAGCCGCCTCTACGTCGAGATCATCCGCGGCACCCCCTTCCTCGTGCAGATCCTGGTGTTCTTCTACGTCATCGCCCCCGTGTTCCGACTGGAAAACCGTTACCTCGCCGGAACACTGGCGCTCTCCCTGTTCTCGGGCGCCTACATCACCGAGATCATCCGCGCGGGCCTCGCCAGCATCCCGACGTCCCAATGGGAGTCCGCCCGCTCCCTCGGCCTCACCCAGGCCCAGACCTACCGCCTCGTCGTGGTCCCCCAGGCCCTTCGCGTCACCCTGCCCCCTCTCGCCGGCCAGTTCGTCTCCCTGGTCAAGGATTCATCCCTGCTCTCCGTCATCGGCGTGGCCGAGTTCGCCCTCAACGCACAGCAGGTCAGCGCCCTCACCTACGGCACACTCGAAAGCTACCTCCCCCTCGCCGCCGGCTACCTCCTCCTCACCCTCCCCATCTCGCTCTGGGCCCGCACCCTCGAACGCCGGATCCGCTTCGACTCCTGACTCCCCCGCCATGCACCTCGGCGTCCGCAACCTGTCCAAACACTTCGGCGGACGGCCCGTGCTCGAGAACGTCGGCCTCGACCTCCCCGATGTCCGCGCCCTCGTCCTCATCGGCCCGTCCGGCGGCGGAAAATCCACCCTGCTCCGCATCCTCGGCGGCCTCGAAACCCCCGACGCCGGCTCGGTCGAACTCAACGGAGTCCCCCTGCCCTTCGGCAACGAATCCGCCCTCCGCGAACACCGCCGCCACACCGGCTTCGTCTTCCAGGCCCACAACCTCTTCCCCCACCTCACCGCCGCGGACAACGTCGCCCTCCCGCTGGAACACGTCCACGGCATGCCCCGCACCGAAGCCCGCCGCGTCGCCCTCGATCACCTCGCCCGATTCCGCCTCGACCCCCACGCCCACAAACGCCCGTTCGAATTGTCCGGCGGCCAGCGCCAAAGGGTCGCCATCGCCCGATCCATCGCCTTCAAACCCCGCCTCCTCCTCCTCGACGAACCCACCTCCGCCCTCGACCCCGAAATGACCGCCGAGGTGCTCGACATGATCGCCGACCTCCGCCACGAGGGCCGTGACTTCGTCCTCGTCACCCACCAGATGGCCTTCGCCCGCCGCGTCGCCGATCACGTCGCCTTCGTCGGCGACGGAGGCATCCCCGCCCACGCCCCCGGCACCGCCCTGCTCGACAACCCCTCCCACCCGATGGTCCACGCCTTCCTCGACCGCGTCCTCGCCTACTGTTACCGACCCCGGCCCTCACACCACCTTCGCCGCCGGCAGGGTCGCAAGCTGATGGGTCAGGTACGGCAGAAGCTGCTTCTTCCGCGACACAATCCCCGCCATCTCGAACACCCCGGGCTCAACCTCGGGATAGTCGATGGTCTCCACAAACGCCTCGTCCCCCGCCAACAACAACAACGAGGTCTGCTCCACCACGTCCGTCACCAGCAGCGCCGAAAAGAAATAACCGTGCCGCTCCCGGTACGCCGACAACGCCTCCCGAACCGCGTCCTTCCGCTGTCGGAAATTGTCGAACCCGAGTTCCTCGATCTGCGCCACCGAGTACCGCCACGGACCCTCGGCGTACTCCTTGCAGTCGGCGGTGATCGCCTGCGCCGGGGCGCGCGACACCAGGATCGAGCCCGAGGCGAACAGCTTGTCGGTGAACTCCCGCGCATCCACCCCCGCGAGCTTCTCCAACCGCGCCAGAACCTCCGCGTCCCGCGCCGTCGTGGTCGGCGAGGTCAGGTTCAGGGTGTCCGCGACCAGACCGGACAGCAGCACCCCCGCGATCGAGTTGGGAAGGTCCACGCCGTACCGGAGAAAACAGTCGGCCACGATGGTGCTCGTGGACCCGACCGGCTCGTTGCGGAACAGGATCGGCTGCTGGGTGCGCAGCGCCCCGATCCGGTGGTGGTCGATGATCTCCAGGATCTCCACCTGGTCCGCCCCGGCCACCGCCTGCGAAAGCTCGTTGTGATCCACCAGGATCAGCTTGCGGTCCACGGGCTTCAGGAAATCCGACTTGGTCAGGATCCCCACCACCCGCGCCTCGTCGTCCAGCACCGGAAACGCCCCGAAGGCCGAGGCCGTTGCCACCTCCCGAACCCGGGCGGTGAGCTCGTCCTTGTGGAACGCCAGGAAATGCTCGTCCTGCACATGCCGCACCGGCACCGCCGCCCGACACAGCATGGCGGTGGTCGCGGTGTCGAAGGGCGAGATCAACAGCGACACCTCGTTGCGCCTCGCCGCCTCGGCGATCGCCTCGTCCACCTCCAGGCCGCCGGTCACCACCAACGCCCGCACCCGCGCCTCGATCGCGTGCTGCTGGATGTCCGTCCGATCCCCCACCAGCACCAGCAGCCGCTCCGGCGCGATGCTCTGCAACCGCTGCAGAAACGAACTGCTCTTCATCGCCCCGATCATCAGCGTGAGATCGTCCTCACGGTCCGGCTCGAACGCACAAAGCATCCGACCCCGCAACGCCCGCGTCAGCCCGCGCAGGGTCCCGATCACCCGACGCGAATCAAACACCCGGCCCGTCGCCGGAAAGAAGAACTTGCTCGCCTTGAACACCGAAACCAGCGCCCGACACCGCCGTTCAGCATCCAGGATCGGCAACACCCGGACATTCGCGCTGTCCATCAGCGTCAACGCCTCCGTCGCCGTCGCCTCGGGCCCCACACTCAACACGTTCGTCTGCATCACATCGCAGATCCGCGGCGACACGTCCGCCACGAAACGCGGCGACGGCACGCCGAAGCTGTTCAGGATGAAGTCGATCCGCTCGTTCGTGTCCCCGCACCTCGCCGCCAACGCCTCCGCCATCCCCGTCCGCCGCTTGAACTCCGCATAACCGATGGCGGAACAAATGGCGTCCGGATCCGGATTCCGATGTCCAATGACGAGCACCTCCCTCATGTGATCGGTGGCGACGCTACCGACCTCCCCTCCCGCCCCGCAAGACCGGTCACACCGCCACGGCCCCCGACACCCACGGATCCACCCCGGCAACCCCCTCCGCACCCACCCCCGCCCCCTGCGCGTTCCTCCATTGACCCTCCGCCCCACACCGGCACCCTCCACCCATGATCCCTCCTCCACCCCGCCCGCACCCGTTCCCCACCGCTCGCCCGGGCCCCATTTCCCAGGCCCTCGCAGCCACCCTCGCCCTCACCACCGCCCTCGCCCTGCTCCAACCTCCCGGCCTCCGCGCCGAAACCGTCTCCGACCGCAAGGCCGCGGTGCTCAACGACCGCTCCCTGCTCGCCGACGACGACCGCTGGATCTACGACGACTACGAGCGCGCCTTCGCCGAAGGCCGGCGCACCGGCAAACCGGTCCTCGTCGTCCTCCGCTGCATCCCCTGCCTCGCCTGCATCGGGATCGATTCCGCCCTTCTGCTCGAACATTCCAGCCTCTCACCCCTGCTCGACCGCTTCGTCTGCACCCGCGTGGTCAATGCCAACGCCCTCGACCTCGCCCGCTTCGAGTTCGATTTCGACCTGTCCTTCTCCGCCCTCGTCTTCCACGGCGACGGCACCCTCGTCGCCCGCTACGGCTCGTGGTCGCATCAGAAGAACCCGGCGAACAACGCCACCGACGGCCTTCGGGACACCCTGGAAAAGGCCCTCGCCCTGCACGCCGCCCTCCCCGGCAACAAGGCGGCCCTGACCGGAAAACAGCCACGCCCCGGCCCCTACAAAACCCCCATCGAAATGCCCGCCCTCAGCGGCCGGTACAAACCGGAGTTGGACTGGGAGGGCCAGGTGGTCCAAAGCTGCGTCCATTGTCACCAGATCGGCGACGGCCTCCGCGCCGCGCATCGCAGTCGCAAGGAACGCCTGCCCTCCAACCTGATCTACCCTTACCCCGGCCCGGAAACCCTCGGCCTCCACCTCGCCCCCAACCAGGCCTGCACGATCGAGTCCGTCACACCATCCTCACCCGCCGCCCGTGCGGGGTTCCAGGCCGGTGACGCCTGGGTCGCCTTCGACGGCCAACCGGTGGTCTCCGCCGCCGATGTCGCCTGGGTGCTTCACCACACCTCCGATCGGGCGACGCTGACCGCAACCATCCAACGAAAGGGCCAGGCCGCCCCCGTCAGCCTTCAGCTTGAGCTCAACCCGGGATGGCGCTCCGCCTCCGACATCTCCCGTCGCGTCGGCACGTGGAGCCTCCGCGCCATGGCCCTCGGCGGCATGCAACTGGAGGACCTCCCCGACCCCGACCGCGCCGCCCTGGGCCTCGACGCCGGAAGCCTCGCCCTGCGCGCCAGGCACGTCGGCGAGTACAACGAACACGCCGCCGCCAAACGGGCCGGCTTCCGACCCGGCGATATCCTGATCACCGTCGCCGACGCCTCCACCCGCGAAACCGAGAGCGCCCTCATCGGCCGCCTGCTCGCACGCTTCGAAACCGGCGACCGCGTCCGCGCCACGGTGCTCCGGAACAACCAACGGCTCGACCTCGAGTGGCCCATCCAATGACGCCACCCCAGTCCCCGCCCACCACCCATCCCCGCGCGTCGACGGCTCAGACCTCGGGGTAATACGGGAGCTTCCAGGGCGCCCGATACTCAACGCCCACCAACCGGTCCGCTTCGGCATCGCCGATGACCCGCTCCTTCGCGTGGTCCCAGTAGATCTTCCGTCCGGCCCGCTGGGCGACGTTGCCAAGATGGGCCACGGTCGAAACGTGATGGCCGAATCCAAGGTTCTCCACCGGCTGCTGCCGTGACTTCACGCAGTCGAGGAAGTTCCGCACGTGCGCGGGCCGGGCGTCGCCGCTGCCCGGGAACTTCCGCGGTTCGTCCGCACCCTTCCGCCGTTCGCTCAGGACCTCGTAGCCCGCGTCGGTCAGGAACAGCGTCCCGTCGGTGCCGGTGAACGAAATGCCCCACGGCCGGCTGTTCAGCCCGATGCCCACGCCGTTCTTGTGCTCCCAGATCATCAGGTAGTCGGGGAACTCGTACACCGCGATCTGGTTGTCCGGCGTCTCCCAGGCTTCGTCGAGGTTCAGGTTGCCCCCGCTGGACATCACCGACTTCGGCGGCTGCGGCCCCATCGCCCAAAGCATGATGTTGATCAGGTGAACGCCCCAGTCGGTCATCAACCCGCCCGCGTAATCCCAGAACCACCGGAAGTTGAAGTGGAACCGGTTGGGATTGAACGGACGTTTGGGCGCCGGCCCCAGCCAGAGATCATAGTCCACCGCTTCCGGCGCAGGTCCGTCGGCCTTCTTCGGACACGCCGGCAGCCAGTCGTGAAACGCCCACCCGCGAACCAGGCTCACCTTCCCGAGCTTGCCCGACCGCACGTAATCCACGGCCTCGGCAAAGTGCTTGCCGCTCCGCCACTGCGTGCCCATCTGCACGATCCGCCCGTGCTTCTCCGCCGCCGTCAGCATCGCCCGACCCTCCCGAATGCTCGTCGCCAACGGCTTCTCCACGTACACGTCCTTGCCCGCCTGACACGCCATCACCGTCGGCAACGCATGCCAGTGGTCCGGCGTCGCCACCAACACGCAATCCACGTCCTTCCGATCCAATACCTGCCGGAAATCCCGCGTGGTCGCCGGCGCCTTGCCCCGCGCCTTCTCCACCTCCTTCGCACATTCCGCGGCGTTCCGGTCGTCCACGTCGCACACGATCGGACAGTCAACCTCCGGACTCAGGAAAAAGGTCGCCAGATCCCCACGGCCCATCCCGCCCGACCCGATGATCCCCACCCGCACCCGCCCGCTCGCCGCCACCGGCGCCGCCTGCCCTCGCGCCAGCACCAATCCTCCCCACAACACCCCGGCGGCCATGCCGCCCCTCTTCAGAAAATCCCGTCGGCTCGGGGTCACGGCTTGCTCGGATCGGACGTGCGGAATCGTGTTCATGACAGCGCTCAGGTTGGGTCGAACGTCGCCATCAGATGCGGTCCGGCCGCGAAGAACAAGTTTTCAGACGCGAGCCGCCCATCTTCATCCGGACCCCACCCTCCACCTCACGGCGACGAGGCCGGCGGCGAGGCCGTCGAGCCCGATTCCAGGACCGGGCGCAACACCGTCCAGACGTTGCTGGCCACGCGCTCATGCCCCGCTCCGGTGGGATGGATCAGGTCCGGCAGGTTCCACTCAGCCTTGCCGCCCACCCCCTCCAAAAGATGCGGGATCAGCACTACGCCCTTCTCCCGCGCCACCTCCGGAAACAGTGCCGCGAACCGTCCCGCGTAGTCCTCCCCCAGGTTCGGCGGCATCTGCATGCCCGCGAGCACCACCCGGCCCGCGGGATTCCTGCGCCGGTAACCGTCGATGATGCCCACCAGGTTCGACCGCGTCGCCTCGGGCGCCAGGCCGCGAAGCCCGTCGTTCCCACCCAACTCGATGAGCAGCACGTCCACCTTCCGGCGCAGCAGCCATCCCAGGCGCCGCAACCCGCCAGCCGTGGTGTCGCCGCTCACCCCGCCATTCACCACCTCGTAGCCCAGGCCCTCGGCGTCGATCCAGCGCTGCAGCCACGCCGGATACGCCTCCGATTCCTCGACGCCATACCCCGCCGCCAGGCTGTCCCCGAGCACCAGAAGGGTCCGCGCCCCCCCGCCCCCGGCCGCCGCCCGGTCCACCGCGCCAGCCCGAGGCGCAGCCTGCGCCCCGGCCACTCCAGGACCCGCACCCCCCGCCGTCCACCCCGGCACCACCAGCACCACCAACGCCGCCGCCAGCAGCCGCCCCCGGCGCCAACCGCTCTCCTTCGCCAAGCCTCCAATCCTCATGGGTCTCATCCTCGTTCGTACCATCGTGCCAGTTCCTCCGCCGGAATCCCCTTCCGGTACCCCCGGCTGACCTTCCACATCAACCAGTAAGTCCGCGCAATCCCGTGCTTGCGGAATCGCCGGATCGACGTCGCCACCGGCGCACCCGCCAACGCCAGACGCCCCACCCGGCGCAGCCTGCGACAAAGCTCGACCTCCTCCATCAGCGGCAGATCAGGAACGCCCCCGACCGCCTCCAGCGCGCTTCGCCGGACGAACAGCCCCTGGTCCCCCAGCACCCGACCCGACCACGCCAGACGCAACCAGCACCGAAGCCTCGATCCCCGCATGAACCAGGGGGCATCGGTGAACCGCTTCCAGAAACCACCCCCCGCCACCAGCGGATCCCTCAGACACCGCACCATCGCCGCCCCGGCCCCCGCATCCACCCAGGTGTCGGCGTGCAGCATCCACACCACCTCACCCGTCGCAGCCTGCGCCCCGGTCCTGAGCTGGATCCCGCGCCCGCGCCTCGACTCGAGCACCCGGCACCCGAGCTGCCGCGCCACCTCCGGCGTCCCATCCGTGCTCCCGCCGTCCACCACCACGATCTCCACCACCTCGGGAATCCGCCGAAGCCGCCCGACCGTCTCCGGCAACGCCTCCGCCTCGTTCAACACCGGCACCACCGCCGAGATCCGCCCCGCGTCCCCACGCGGCTTCAACCCCCTCCGCGCCCGCTGTTCCCGAATCAACAAACACGCACCCACCCCCGCCCACCCCACATGAATCGACAGGGTCAGCAACGCCGCCGCCACCGCCGTCGCCCCAGAAATCCCATACTGCCCCAGCAACACCATCGAGGCCCCCTCGCGCATGCCCGTCCCCGCCACCGTCACCGGCAGCGCCGCCGCCGCGGTGATCAGATGGTACATCCACAAAAGCTTCGGCCAGACCAACGGCTCCGTCGCCACCGCCCGCAGACAACAGATCTGCGCCAGGTTGAAACAGACGGCGGTGATCACCGCGCACCCCAGGGCATGCCCCATCCGCCGCCCGGAACCGACCAGGCGCCGCAACGACATCCGGAACGAACCCACGAGCCGGCCCACAAACGATTCCGGCCTGGCCATCCCCCACCCCAACACCCCCAGCCCCGCCAGCAGCACCCCCACGCCCACCCCCCACACCCAGCCCGCCGGCGCATGCCACTCCCAACGCCCCAGGAACTCAAACGCCCCGTGCCTCAGCCCCCACGCCACCGCCGTCACCGCAAACACCACACCGCCCACCGACGACACCATCCGGTCCAGCACCGACGCCGCCAGCACGTCGGCCGCAGGCACCCCGAACCAACGCGAATACAGCGCGGTCTTCGGAACATCGCCCGCCGACGGCCCGCCGAACACGGTGTTGAAGAACTGGCTGATGAACACCATCCGCACCGACGCCCCGCCATGCACCACCGCCTCGTGGTTCAGCCTCAGCATCAGATGCCACCGCACCGCCGCGGTCAGCAGCCCCGTCGCAAACAACGCGTGCCCCCCCAGATACCAGCCCCAGTGCGTCGTCGACAGCGTCGCCCCCAGCGCCGCCATGTCGAGCCGCCGGAACACCAGCCACAACGCCAGCACGGAACCAACGCCGGCCAGCACCCTCGCCGGCCAGCGCCATCGTCGGGTCCGGCGCGTCGTCACCCCCGAAGCCTAGGCCCATCCAACGCCCTTGGGGACTTCAATGTGCACCCGCGCCCTCCCCCCCCGCACGCCGCGCCCCGGAGCCCGTCCGGGCGTTCCAGGGACCCCCTCTGTTCCACTCACCAACTCTCACCGCGAGCCCACCCACCACGCCAACTGCCGCGCAATCCGGTCCGGCGGCAGCAACAGCTCGGCGCCCCCCGCCATCCACGCCTCCCGTGGCATGCCGAACACCGCGCACGACGCCTCGTCCTGCGCCACCGTCCTCGCCCCGAGCCCGCGCATGTGGACCATCCCCTCCGCCCCGTCACGCCCCATCCCCGTCAGCAACACCCCCGCCAGAAGCGACGGCGCGATCGGGCGCACCACCGATTTCATGGTCACATCCACCGCCGGGCGCACGTAGTGAACCTTCGGCCCGGCCACCAACCGGATCCGGCGATTGCCCTCCAGCACACCGTGCAGATCCGCGGGCACCACCCGGACCGTCCCAGGCGCCAGCAGCTCTCCGTCCCGCGCCAGGGCGACATCCATCCGCGTCTTCGCCGCCAGGCTGCTCACGAACGAGGTCTGGATGAACGCCGGCATGTGCTGCACCAGCACCACCGCCGCGTTCAGGACCGGCATCCGCTCGAACAACGCCCCCAGGACCCGCACGCCCCCGGTGGAGGCGCCGATCACGACCAGAGACAACCCGGAGGCGTCCCCAACCCGGCTGCTGATGCCGTTTGTCATGAGCCGAGTTGACCGAGCGCGAGTTCGACCACGTCCACCAGTTCCTCCACGTCGAACGGTTTCACGACGTAGTCGAACACATGGCTTTCCAAACCCGGTACCGCCGGCTTGGGATCCACACAGGCGGTGAGCATGCAGACGAGGTTTCCCTCCACCAACCCCCGCTCGACGATCGCCTGGACCGTCGACCACCCGTCCAATCCGGGCATCATGAGGTCGAGCAGGATCACCCCCCGGAACCCGGCCTCCAATTCCCGGATGCAGCCGTGGCCGTCGTCCGCCTCGACGACCGAACACCCGGCGCGGGCAAGAACCGTCCTCAGGGTCCGCCTCACCGCCTCGTCGTCGTCCACGACCAGGATCCGCCGGCCGTTCGTTGCGTTGCTCATGATGTTCGTTGAACCCTCCCGCTCCTCATCGCCGGCACCGACCGCGGCAGGGTGAACCGCACGCTCGTGCCGCACCCGAGCCCCGCGCTCTCCGCCCAGATCCGCCCCCCGTGCCGCTCGATCACCCGACGGCATATCGAAAGCCCCAACCCGCTCGCGTTGCGGCGCGTCCTCGCCGGATCCCCGGTGTAGAACGGCTCGAACGCCCGCTCCAGCTGCTCCGGCGCCATGCCCCGCCCCTGGTCCGTCACCGACACCACCACCGCCTGCTCCCCGTCCTCCGCGCTCACCTTCGCCACCGAGTCGTCCGGACTGAACCGCATGGCGTTGTCCAGCAGATCCTCGAACACCCGCTGCAGCCAGGCCACGTCACCATTCACCTCCAGCGTCGCCGGCACCTCCAAATCCACCCGCCGCCGCGGCTCCTGCCCCCCGGCGTCAATCCCCAGGTGCGCCAGCGCCGCCTCGGTGACCGACCGCAACTGCACCGGCGCAAACACCAGCGAGGTGCGCGGCGACTCCAATCGCCCCAGGTCGAACACCTGCTTCGCCAGCCGCGCAAGATCCCGCACCTGCTGCAGACAAAGCGCCAGCGACTCCCGCCGCTGCGCGTCCTGTTCATCCCCCACCAGGATCGGCAACAACCCCATCAGCGGCGTCAGCGGCGTGCGAAGGTCATGCCCAAGCTTGAGAATCAGCTCCTGCTCCCGCTCCAACAGCCCGCGGATCCGGTCGGTCCGGTCGCGCACCCGGTCCTCGAGCTGCTCGTTCAAGGCCACCAGCTCCGCCTGAAGGGTCAGCATCCGGCGCCCCACCGCCACCCGCGCCCGCAACTCGTCCACCTGGTAGGGCTTCGCCACATAGTCGTCCGCTCCCGACTCGAGCCCCGCCACGATGTCCTTCGAGTGCGTCCGCGCGGTGAGAAGGATGACATAGGGTTCAGGCGCCCGCCTCAGCCCCTTCACCTTCCGGCACACCTCCGGCCCGCTCATGCCCGGCATCATCCAGTCCAGCACCGCCAACGGCGCCGCCGACGGCCCGGTCAGATGCTCCCACGCCTCGGTCCCGTTTCGCGCCTCGACCACCTCGTAGCCAAGCCGCGTCAGCACCGCCCGCAGCATGCGCCGCGTCGTCGTGTCATCGTCCGCGATCAGAATCTTCATGGTCCAAGAGATCGAGCAACCGTTCGCACTCCGCCTCCAGCGCCGCCGCCCAGCGACGCATCCCCTCCAGGTCCCCGGCCCTGCCCAAACCCTCCCCCTGCGCCGCCACACTCCTCAACCGCTCGGCACCCACGTTCGCCGCACTGCCCTTGATCGTGTGCGCATGCAGCGTGGCCTTGTCCGTATCCCCGCTCTCCAACGCGGCATCCAATTCCATCACCAGCCGCGGAAGATCCTCCCGGAAGGTCTCCAGAATCGCCGCCGCGAGTTCCTCGTCGTCCATCACCCTCGACAGAAACCCCGCCCGGTCAAACACCTTGAGTCCGTCCATGCTCGCCTCCCCCGCCGCCTCATGGCTGTCGACTTTCCCCTCCTCCCCCTCCCCTTCCCGCTCGCCCTCACCGTCCCCGCCCGCCGATGCCATCGGCACCATCCAGCGCTCCAGGGCCTCCGCAAGCTTCCGCGTGTCGATCGGCTTCGGCACATGGTCGTTCATCCCCGCCGCCAGGCAGAGCTCCCGATCCCCCTGCATGGTGTTCGCCGTCAACGCAATCACCGGAACCCCCGGATCCAGCACCCCGGCGGCCCCCGACCGGATCCGCCGCGTCGCCTCGAACCCGTCCATCTCCGGCATCTGGCAGTCCATCATCACCGCCGCATAGGTCCGCTGCGAAAGCTTCCGCAGGGCCTCCGGACCGCTCGATGCAACGTCCACGGTGTACCCCAGCCGCTTCAGAATCCCCTTCGCCACCGCCTGGTTCACGGTATTGTCCTCCACAAGCAGGAGCGGCCCGGCCTCCGGCCGCACCGCCGAGATTCCACCGCCGGAACGCCGCCGCTCGCCTCCACCCCCGGACTTCGCACCGGCCCCCCCGGACCCCGACCCGCCCGGCCCTCCGCGCCCACCGGAGCCTTGATCCCTCCGCGGCGTGTCCAGACCGGACGCCCCGCCCGCAGGCCCGATGTCCTCCGCCCAACCCTCCGCCAGACCGCCGTCGCCGGAAACACCCCGAAAACGCACGGTGAACCAGAAGGTCGAACCGCGGCCCTCCTCGCTCTCCACCCCGATCGCGCCTCCCATGAGCTCCACCAACTGCTTGCAGATGGCCAGCCCCAGACCGGTCCCGCCGAACTTGCGCGTGGTCGAACAGTCCACCTGCGAGAACGGCGCGAACAGCCTCGCCACGCCGTCCTCGGAAATCCCGATGCCGGTGTCCTCCACCCTGAACCTCAGCACGACGTCCTCGGACTCCATGGCCTCGAGGTCCACAAGGACCCGCACGTGGCCGCGCGCGGTGAACTTGACCGCGTTCCCGGCGAGGTTGAGCACGACCTGCCGCAGCCGGCCCGGATCGCCCTTCACCCGCCGCGGCACGCCCGCCCCCACCCGGCAGCCGATCTCCAGACCCTTCTCCCGCGCCTTGAACCCGAGGAGCTCCACTACCTCATGGAGGTTCTGGATCAGGTCGAATTCTATGGTCTCCAGCTCCAGCTTCCCGGCCTCGATCTTCGAGTAGTCCAGGATGTCGTTGAGCAGCGCGAGCAGACTCTCAGCACTGGACCGCACGACCTCCGCGTACCGCCGTTGCTCCGAATCCAACGAGGTGTCCAGCAACAGCTCGGTCATCCCGAGCACCCCGTTCATCGGCGTCCGAATCTCATGGCTCATGCTCGCCAGGAAACGGCTCTTCGCCACGTTCGCGGTCTCCGCCTTCACCGCCAGCACGTTCGCCCGCCGGATCGCCTCCTCCAGCTCGGCGTTGGTCTCCGCATACCGCGCCAGCAACGCCCTCGACGCCTCCTCCGCCCGCTTCCGCTCCGTGATGTCCACGAACGCCTCCAGCGACATCGCCTCCCCGTCCAGCCAGATCGGTGTCTCGCTCCGAAGCACCGGCACCCGGTTTCCCCGCGTGTCGATCAACACCACCTCCCGATCCCGAACCCATCCCCCGCCCGCAACACACCCGACACCCTCCCCGGCCACCGTCTCGAAATAGTCGTCCCGCCGCTCCCCGAACGCCCCCGTCGCCTCCGCCAAACCCATCAACCGCAATGCCGTCGGGTTCGCCTGCCGGATCCGACCATCCCCGCCCACGATCAACAACCCCACCGGCACACCCTCCACGATCTCCTGAAAGGTCCGCTTCGCCGTCAACGCCGCCCGCCGCGCCTCCTCCGCCTCCACCAGATGCTTCAAGGTGTCCAACCGGTTCTGCTCCATCTCGTTCGCCTGCAACTCCAACTCCGTCGTCCGCATGGTCAGCATCCGCGTCCGCTCCACCACCTCGTGCTCCAACCGACGCTGACGCCCCCGCACCATGCCCACCCCGAACGCCGCCGCCCCGGTCACCAACACACCGCACACCCCCGTCCACCACGCCGCCTGCACCGGGTAAAGCTCGCTGAACCCCGCCGTCGGCTCCATCCCCACCATGTGCCCCGCCCCAGCCATGAACACCGGAAACGCCGCCACCAACGGCCGATCCCAACCCGCCACCTCCGCCAGCGAACGCACAATCGCAGGCCCTCCCCCCTCCCCGGAATCATCCCAGACCCGCAACGCCGATCCGCCAGGCTCCAACCGGTAAAGCGCCCAACCCACCGCGTCGCTCCGACATTCGGTGTGCGACGCCAGAAAACCCGCCAACCCCGGCCCCCCCTCCACCACCCCCGCCCCCGCACCCGGCAACGCCAGCGTGTGCCGAAGACACTCCGCCTGGCCCTCCGCCAAGGTCCGAAACAGCGCCCGGCGATCCCGCGACTCCGCCAGGTGCAACCAGATCGACAACACCAGGGTCAACGCCGCCCCGCCCACCCCGATCATCCCCACCTCGGCATGCCGCAGCCATCTCCGGTCCGATACCCCATGCCAGTCCCGCCACGCCAGCACCGCCCCGCAGGCCAGCACCAGAAGGCTCAGCCACGCCGCATGCCGCAGCGGACGCGCCCGCACCGCAACCATCCGCCCACGCCACGCCTCCGCAGAAACCTCCGCACCCACCGACAGCATCACCCCGCCATGCCCCCGCTCGGTCACCGGCGCCAACCCCCGCATCCAATTCCCACGCCCGTCCGTCACCGGCCCATACACCCCCGCCCATCCCGACTCCAGGCACTCCATCACCTCGGCGTCCACCCCGGACACCTCCTCACCCATGCCCGCCCCCTGCCGCCTCTCCACACCACCCCCCGACGGCCCACGCCACACCCGCCCCTCCCGCACGCCATAGGTGAACAACCCCGCCAACCCCACCGACCGCGCGTACCCGCTCAGTTGCGACTCCAGTTCCCGAAATCGTTGGTCGTCCCGATCCCAGCCCGTGAACGAAAGCCCCAACGCAACCTCCCGGTCCACCGCCTTGGCCACCGCCCTCGCCTGAAACAACAACTCCTGACGAAGCGCCACCTCGGACCGCCTGCCCGCAACCTCCGATGCCACGAAACCCAGCGCCGCCACAAACAACAACCCCGCGACCAACACCCGCCAGCGACATTCGTCGGCCACCGGCGCCCCCACCCCACCCCGCTCAACCGCCGCGGCCGCCGCCACCCGCCGCCGCCGCGCACACACCAGCGCGCCCACGACGCCTGCCGTCGTCAGCCCCGCCAGGATTCCATGCCATAACGCGAACATGTGCCGATCGACGACGCCCCCTCCATCCGCTGGCCGGAGCGCGTCACGTCCATGGCCCATCGGCCAGCCGACGCCTCCGCTTGAGGCCACAGGCCTCCTTCCTCACGGCTATCCCCAGCGGTTTGCAGGGCCGCCCCCTCGCCTCCCCGGCGGGGATGTCCCCTCCCCTCCACCATCGGCATTCCTTCGCCAGACCTGAACCCCCGTACCCATCCCCCCCGCCTCCCGCCCAAATGCATCCTTGTTGACGCACAGACTCGACGTAGCATCACCTCATGCGTCTGCTCTGCGCCCTCCTGATCGCCTGGACCGCCGCGTCCTCCATCCCCGCCCCAGCCCAATCCGCAGGCGTCAGCGTCGAACTGATCCTCGACGAAACCATCTACCTCCCCGGCGAGGAAATCCCCGTCGGCGTCCGTATCTCCAACCTCGCCGGCCGCCCCCTCACCTTCGGCTCAACCCCCAACTGGCTGATCTTCTACGCCGAAACCAAAAGCGGCGACATCGTCGCCCGCCTCGGCCAGGTCCCCGTCCAGGGCGAATTCACCCTCGATTCCGCCAAGGCCGGGACCAAATGGTGGAACATCCAGCCGTACTTCGATTTCCAGGAGGCCGGCGTCCACAACATCTTCGCCGAGGTCCGCCTCCCCGAATGGAACGACCGCATCATCAGCGACCCCGTCAGCATCACCCTCCAGAACGCCCGGAAATTGTGGGAAATCTCCTTCGGCGTCCCCCCCCCGGAGGGCGTCACCGACGCCCAACCCGAAATCCGCCGCTACGCCCTCCAATCCGCCGTCCGCACCCGCGACCGCAACCTCTACGTCCGCGTCACCGACGAAACCGAAACCCGCATCTACCGCGTCGCCCTCCTCGATCGCCTCCTCTCCTTCTCCAACCCCTCCCAGCAACTCGACAACCGCAACCAGTTGCACGTGCTCTTCCAAACCGGCGGCTCGATCTATACCTACTGCGTGGTCACCCCCGATGGCACCATCGCCGTCCGCCAGAAACACGAGATCGTCCCGGGCTCACGCCCGCGCCTGGTGAAGCTCGACGACGGCTCCATCTCCGTGGGCGGCGGCCGTCGCTTCCCCACCCTCACCGACGTCCCCCCCTACGAACCACCCGCCGAATCCCTGTCCACCACCAACTCCGCCGCCATCACCAACGCCCCCGCGGCCAACGCCGACACCTCCAAGTCCTCCCGCCGCAAACGCCGCAGCCGCAGCTCGGATTGATCCGATCCGATCCGATCCGATCCCCGGCGGAAACCCGCCCGCCCCGGCCGGGGCAACCCCGGCCCTCCATCGCACCCATCAACTCCGCCGCTCCGACAGCACCCGCAGGGTTCCAATGTCGCGGGCGACTTCCAGCACCTTCGCCACCGCGCCCTCCAGGTCCTCGACCACATAGTCGTGGTGGCCGTTTCCGTTGGCCTTCGACCGGATCAGGACGGAGGTGGCGCCGACCGCATCGGCCATCTCGGCGTCCTCCCAGCGGTCGCTCACGACGAAGCTGTGCTCGAGGTCGAGCTTGTGCTGGTGTGCCACTTCCTTCAGCAGGCCGGGCAGCGGTTTGCGGCAGTTGCACACGTCGTCCGCCGGGTGGGGACAGACCAATACCCCGTCCAACGCGAGCTTCCGCATCAGCACCGCATGCATCATGTCGAGGTCCCGCCGCGTCGGCTCACCCGAGGTCACCCCGGGCTGGTTCGTGGTGGCGAACACCAGGAATCCCGCACCGCGCAACGCCTCCAACGGCCCCGCCAAACCCTCCCTGACCCGGAACTCCTCGAATTGCCTGGGTGTTCTGGTCGAACCCCGCTCCTCCACAGGTTCCGTGAGCAAACCGTCCCGTTCGAAAAACACCGCCACCTTCATGGCCGGAGACTCTGGGTCGCACCCCGCGAGTCGACAACTGGGAAAACCGGGGCCCCGTGGAAAATCCTGCTGAGCACGGCCCCGCACCAGGCCCGCGCGCCATGCGCGCATTGCCCACCCACCCCAGCCCTTCCTAGGATCCCCCCATGCCGACCCGTCCGTGGTTCCCTACCCTCATCTACTCCGCCCCACTCACCACCCGCGGCGCCCGCAGCCTGAGAACCGAACTGTTGCGTGAATGCCACCAGGTCCGTGACCACGACGACGCCGGCCGCCGGTGGTCCGCCAAAAACTACCCCGGCGGGTTCACCTCCTACGCATCCATGTGCCGCCTCCACCAGTGGTCCTCAACATTCATGGAACTGGAACGTCAGATCTCCCGGCACGTCGCCCGCTTCGCCGCCGACCTCGATTTCGACCTGACCGATCGCTCGCTGGTCATGACCGATTGCTGGGTCAACATCATGCCCAAACAAACCGCCCACAGCCTGCATCTCCACCCCCTCTCCACCATCAGCGGCACCTACTACGTCCAGACACCCCGCGGCTGCTCCAGCCTCAAGTTCGAAGACCCGCGCCTCGCCTGCTTCATGGCCGCCCCACCCCGCCGTGCCAAGGCCCGCCCGGAAAACCGGGCCTTCATCTCCTACCCCGCCGAGGCCGGCCGCCTCATCCTCTTCGAAAGCTGGCTCCGCCATGAGGTCGCCGCCAACCCCGTCGAAACCGAACGCGTCAGCATCAGCTTCAATTACAACTGGTTCTGAACCCCGCCCCGGTCACCAAACTGTCTCTTGCCCTCCCGCACCCACCCGCCAGTATCCAGCCGATATGCTTTCCCGCCGATCCTTCCTCCGGAATTCCGGGGTCGCCGCCTCCATCGGGGTCGCCGCCGCCGGACCCTCCGCCCTCGCCGCTCGCAGTTCCTCCCGCCGCGCCCGCCTCGGCCCCGGCCTACCCCACCGCATCATCCACGTCGTCGCCGACGGCATGAGCCTGGGCACGCTGTCCTGCGCCGACCAACTCTCCCACTTCGAACGCAAGCGCGGCCTGGCCTGGATCGACCTCATGAACCGTCCCGAGGCCCACAACGCCCTCATGGACATGCGCTCCCTCGACTCCCTCGTCACCGACTCCGCCGCCGCGTCCTCGAGCTGGGGCTGCGGTTCCCGCGTCCGAAACGGCACCGTCAACGTCAACTCCAAGGGCCGCCCCCTCGATCCCATCAACCTCCTCTTCGGCCAGGCCGGCTGGAAACGCGGACTCGTCACCACCACCGAAATCACCCACGCCACCCCCGCCGGCTTCACCGTCTCCGTCAAGGACCGCGGCGCCGGCGATGACATCGCCGCCCAATACCTCGAACGCCGCGTCGAAGTCATGCTCGGTGGCGCCAAAAACCACTTCGACCCCGCCAAACGAAAGGACAAACGCGATCTCTGGGCCGAGTTCGCCGCCGCCGGTTACACCGTCATCCGCAACCGCACCGACCTCCGCAAGGCCCCCTCCGACCGCCCCTGGCTCGGCACCTTCACCGAAGGCCACCTGCCCTATTCCCTCGACCACCGCGACGATGACTCCCTCCGCGACACCGTCCCCACCCTGCCCGACATGGTCGAGCGCGCCCTCGAACACCTCGGCCGCCACCAACACTTCCTCCTCCAGATCGAAGGCGGTCGCGTCGACCACGCATGCCATAACAACGACGCCGCCGCCGCCCTCCGCGACCTCCTCACCCTCGACGAGGCCCTCGCCCTCGCCCTCCGCTTCCAGGAACGCCACCCCGAAACCCTCGTCGTCGTCACCACCGACCACGGCAACGCCAACCTCGGCCTCAATGGCATGGGCTCCGCCTACCGCGACAGCTCCCACCGCTTCCACAACCTCTCCCGCGTCCGCGCCTCCTTCCCCGAAATCCTCAAACTCCTGAAAACCACCCGCACCGAGGCCGAGGCCATCGCCCTGCTCGAAGACCGCACCGGCTACCGCGCCGACCCCGCCAAAATCGCCCTCCTCCTCCCCTTCGTGAACGCCAAGGGCTCCGCCCTCTTCGATCAGATGAACTCCGATGTCGCCGCCCTCGGCCAGTTGCTCGCCAACCACCTCGGCATCGGCTTCACCGGCACCACCCACACCTCCGACTACGTCCCCCTCGTCGCCATCGGCCCCGGCGCCGACCGCTTCCGCGGCCTGCTCAGGAACACCGACATCTTCCGCATCTACACCGACTTCGCCGGCATCGACCACCGCAACCCCGCGGAACCCCTCATCGCCGACGCCCCCGTCGCCGGCGGCACCGAGGACACCGCCGCCTACGCCCTCGCCTGACCCGCGGCCACCGGGCCGCCGCACGCCCCTCCCCCGCCATCACACCGCACCGCCGTGCCCCGCGCGGCGCGGCGCGTTCCCACCGCAAAACGCAATCCCGCACGGCACCGCCCGGTCCAAACCGCCACCAACCATGTTTTGGCTCGCGGCCGGCCGCACCCCGGGCCGATGCTTTCCCCGACCCGATTCCACCATGATGAAGACTCCCCTCCTTTCCAGCCTGTGCGCCCTCGCCCTGCTCGGCGCCGCCGCACTCCCCTCCCCCTCCACCCACGCCGCATCCCCACCCCCGGGATTCTCCGCTCTCTACAACGGCCGCGACCTCTCCGGTTGGTGGGGCCTCGAAACCGAGGACCCGGCGAAATGGATGGCCCTCCCACCCGAGGAATTCGCCCGCAAGAAGGCCGCCAGCCTCGAGAACATCCGCAAACACTGGAGCGCCCAGGGCGAGGAACTGGTCAACGACGGCAACGGCCTCTACCTCACCACCGAGAAGAACTACGGCGACTTCGAACTGCTCCTCGAATACCGGACCGTCCCCGGCGCCGACTCCGGCATCTACCTCCGCGGCATCCCCCAGGTCCAGATCTGGGACACCACCGCGGCCGGCAAGAAATGGGGCGGCGACCTCGGCGCCGAACTGGGCTCCGGCGGCCTCTGGAACAACTCGAAGGGACGCCCCGGAAAGAACCCCCTGGTTCACGCCGACAAACCCCTCGGCGACTGGAACCAGTTCCGGGTGCTCATGATCGGTGAACGCGTCACCGTCGAACTCAACGGCAAAACCGTCGTCGACCACGCCCGCCTCGAAAACTACTTCAACCGCAAAACCCCCGTCCCCAAGGCCGGCCCCATCCAGCTCCAGACCCACGGCGGCGAAATCCGCTGGCGCAACGTCTTCATCCGCGAAATCTCCGGCGACGAAGCCAACGCCATCCTCCGCGCCAGGGACCGCGCCGCCGGGTACTACCCGATCTTCAGCGCCGCCACCGGCCTCAAAGGCTGGGCCGGCCCCGTCGGCGAATACGACATCGTCGACGGCGCCCTGCGCTGCCAGCCCGGCAAGGGCGGCACGATCTACTACAAGGCCGAGGAGTTCTCCGACTTCACCGCCCTGCTCGAGTTCAAACTGCCCCCCGGCGGCAACAACGGCCTCGCCATCCGCTACCCCGGCTCCGGTGACGCCGCCTACTCCGGCATGTGCGAACTCCAGGTCCTCGACGACCAGTACGAAAAGGCCACCGGCAGCAGGATCGACCCCCGCCAGGCCCACGGCTCCGCCTACGGCATGACCGCCGCCCACCGCGGTTTCCAACGCGCCCCCAACGAATGGAACTACCAGCGCGTCACCGTCCAGGGCAGCCGCATCGAAGTCGAACTCAACGGCACCCTCATCCTCGACACCGACCTCGCCGAGGTGAAGGAGTTCATGAGCAACACCCCGCACCCCGGCAAGGACCGCAAGTCCGGGTTCTTCGGCCTCGCCGGCCACGCCGATCCCGTCCAGTACCGCCAGATCGACGTCCGCCCGATCCGCTGACCCGGACCGGCGCCGGACCCAACGCCCCGGCTCAAAACCCGGGGCCAGGCACGAAACGACCCACCCGAAAGGGTGGGTCGTTTCGTGGGTCGTTTCGTTCCCATCAGCCCCGCCGTCGACGCAGACCGGGCCGTTCCCGGCTCCAGTCAGGAACCGGACATCAGCCGGTCCCAGAGACGCTCGTTGGTCATCGCGCGCACCAGGAACTCCTGGGACTCGTCCACCGGTTCGCTCGGCTGCGGACGCAGGGGCAGGTGGATGGTGAGGGCGAGGCCGCGCCCGGTGCGCTGGCCCACCTGAACCCGGCCGCCGTGATGGTAGACGATGAAGTACACCGCCATCAGGAACATCTCGGAGTCGTTGCCCGCATCCTCGCCGGACAGCAGCGGGTCGAACAAGCCGAGCACGGATTTCGCGGTGAGGCCCGCGCCGTTGTCGTTCACGAAGATGCTGACCTCCTCCGGCCGGCCGCCCTCCGACGGCCGTTCCGCGGCCTCGAAGCGCACCACGGAATCCTCCTGCAGGGTGCTGAGTTCGTGGCGCAACAGCAGGGTGAAGAGCTTCTTGAACCGCCGGCCGTCCACCAGCAGCGGCGGCAGGGTGGCCGGGACGAGGTTGGCCACCTCGATCTTCTTGGCTGCCAGCTCAGCCGCCAGCGGCTGGATCGCCTGGTCGATCGCCTCGTTCAACCGGATCTCCTGGTCGAAGGCGAACTTGGAGACCGGCTCGGTCGCCAGATCGTCGAGCACCGTCAGCACGAACTTCAACCGGTCGTGCACCCGCCGGTTCATCGCGGTCCAGAAGTCCTTGTCCCGCAACCGCTCCAGGTCCACGCCGTCGGTCCGCGACACCCCGGGCGCGAGTTCCAGGAAGGTCCCGACCGCGTCCACGGCGTTTCGGACCTGCCGGCTCAAACCGGCGGCCACGATGCCCATGCTCAACACCCGGTCGGTGATCACCAGGCGGTGGATCACCGAGAGCTTCTCGCGCAGCAGCCGGTCACGCTCCACCTGCACCGAGAAGAACTCGATGCTGCGCTTCAGCGTCAGTTCGAGGTCCTGGGGATCCCAGGGCTTCGTGACGTACTTGTAGATCGCACCCGTGTTCACCGCCCCGATGGCGGCATCCAGGTCGGCAAACGCCGTCGCCAGGATCCGGATGATCTGCGGCCGCAGCCGCCGGGCGCGCTCGAGGAACTGAACCCCCTGCTCCCCGGGCATGCGCTGGTCGGTCATCACCACGGCGATCTCGTCCTGGTGATCCTCCAACAACCGGTACCCAGCCGTGGCATTGGGCGCCGTGAGTACCCGGAACGTGTTCGAAAACGCCCGAGTGAAGTACTTCAACGACATTTCCTCGTCGTCCACATAAAGGACGACAAACCGTTTGTAGTCGTACATAGCGATCTTCCCGCGGCCTTGGCTTACCGTAGTTCTGGCGCTCCGATGCCGACATCATGACGGGATCGGGAACTCCAATACAAACTCACAATAGCGCCCCTTCTCGGTGTTGATCAGGATGCGCCCCCCCGCCTCCGCCATGATGCGGAAGCAAAGGCTCAATCCAAGCCCCATGCCCTTGCCGACCTCCTTGGTCGTAAAGAAGGGCTCGAAAACACGATCGATGTTCTCCGGCGAGATCCCCGGACCGTTGTCCCGGATCCCCACCCGGCGCGTCCCGTCCTCATCCCACGCCTTCAGCTGCAGCCGGGGATTCTCCCCGCCCGCCGGCGGATGCGCGCGCATCGCGTCGAACGCGTTCTTGAACATGTTCAGGAACACCTGCACCAGCTTGTTCTCGTTGCATCGCACCGTGAACCCCGGCGGGATCTCGTTCACCACCTCCGCGTGGCAGTCACGACATTCCGCCGCCATGAACCTCAGCGCGACCGAAACCGTCGCCGCGACGTCCACATTGTGCATCGCCTCATTGTCCGGATGACTGAAGCGCCGAAGATCACCAATGATCCCCGAAACCCGGGTGATGCCGTCGCTGATGTCCTTCAGGATCTCCTTGAACTCCGCCTGGTCGGTCGGCGACAGCACCCGCGAGTAGTTGCCCAGCACATGCACACCGGTCCGGGCGAAGTTCAGGGGGTTGTTGATCTCATGGATGATGCCCGCCACCAGGGTGCCCAGGGCGCTCATCTTCTCCGACTGGACCAACTGCATCTCCGTCTCCTTGAGCTCGTCCAGCGTCGACTTCAGCTTCTTGTTCTGCTGGGCGAGTTCCCGCTCCAGCCGCCGGGCGTCCACCAGGTTCTTCACCCGCAGCTTCAATTCCTCCGTCCGGAAGGGTTTCACCAGGAAGTCACTCGCCCCCGCAGCCAGCGCCGAAAGCTTGGTCTCGTCATCCGCCCGCGCAGTCAGCATCAGGAACGGAATCATCCGCGTGGTGTGGTGGTTCCTCAGGTCGCGGCACACCTCCATGCCGTCCTTCTCCGGCATCATCATGTCGCACACCACCGCGTCCGGGATGAACTGCTTGGCCATCTCGAAGCCCTGGTGCCCGTCCACGGCCTCGTGCACCTGGTAATCCTCCTGCAACTGGTCCCGCAAAAAGCGCCGGATGCCCGGTTCGTCGTCGACCACCAGCACCTGCGGACGGTCCTTGGAGCCGGCGGTCGGCACCCACGGCCTCAGTTGCTGGCGCAACGGGGTGATGCTCGCATGCATCTCCGCGCGCCGGTACAGCTCGTCGAGGTGCCGCTGGGTCTCCAACCGCGCCGCCTCGACCTCGAGCTCGCCGGGCGACTTCGCGGGAGTCACCGGAACCGCGGCACCCCCGGCCTGGCCGTTGCCCGCATGCACCTCCGCCGCGACGGCACCCGCCGCCGGTTTCCCCGATCCCACGGTGCACACCAGCGGCAGCCGCACCGTCACCGTCGTCCCCTGCCCCAGCGTGCTCCGCACCGACACCGCGCCGCCATGGGCCTCCACCAGTTCCTTCACCAGCGCCAAACCGATGCCCGCCCCCTGATGCTTGCGCTGGGACGACGAATCCGCCTGCCAGAACCGCTGGAAGAGAAACCGCTGGTTCTCCGCCGAAATGCCGACACCGGTGTCCCGCACCTCCACCACCGCTGACTCCCCCTCCCTCCACGCATGCCAGCTGACCTCCCCGCCGGCCGGGGTGAACTTGATGGCGTTGAACAACAGGTTCAGGAACACCTTGTCGATCTTCGCCTCGTCCCAAACCACCGCGGTCAGGTCGGGATGCACGTTCCAGACGAGCTTGAGCCCGCGATCCTCCGCGTAACCCCGGATCGAACCCACCAGCTTTCCCGCGTAGGAGGCCACCTGGATCGGGGCCGGCTTCAACACCAGGGCCTTCGCCTGCAGCCGCACGAGATCCAGCAGGTCGTTGATCAGCTTCAACAACCGCATCCCGTTGTCGTGCATGGTGGTGACGAAGTCCCGCAACCGCTCGTCCTCCACCACCACCGGGTGCCGCTGAAGATGCTCCACCGGCCCCAGCAACAACGTGAGCGGGGTCCGCAGCTCATGACTCACGTTGGCAAAGAAGTTGTCCTTGAGCTGGTCCAGCTCGCGCAGCCTGCGGTTCACCTCCTCGAGCCGCGCATTGGTCAGCTCCGCCTCCCGCCGGCTCACGTCCAGCTTGTGCTGCGCCGCAAAGTCGCTGTAGCGCAGCTCGGTCGAGAAATGGTTGCCGATCACGATGATGATCGAGGTCAGCAGCAGGAACCAACAGTGCATGCCCAGGGTCGGCCAGACCCGGCCCATCACCGATTCGATGAGCATCGGGTTGACCGTCAACCCCTGGGGATAGAACTCCTCCAGCATCAACCGGTTCAACCCGGCCCGCTGCCGCGCCGTCGGCTGCGGCGGCGGGCGACCGCTGTCGTCCGGCTCGAACCGCTCGATGAGCGCCACCACCTTCCGCCCCAACAGCTTCCGCCGGGCCTTCACGTCGTCCTCCCGCCACAGCGACTGCTCGCGGATCACCCGGTTCAAATCCGTGATCAGGGCGTCCTGCAACCCCTTGTCCGGCGCCATCCCCGGAACCCATGCCGCCAACGCCGCCGCCGTTCCCGGGGCGAGATTCGCCCGGATGACCTGCGAGAGCGAATCCTCCGAACCACGGATGTCCGCCGCCAGCGACCTGGGATTCCGCACATCAACCGGCTGGAGCTCGAACGAGTTGCCGAACAGGGGTGCCGGCGGGCGCCGCTCCATCAGCCCCCAGAAGAGCTGATGCCCCACCAGCGTGGCCGCGAGATACATCACCAGCACCATGCCCGCCGCCACCATCGTCTGCCCGCGGGTCCATTGCATCACCACCCCCACCCCGAGCAGCACCAGGATCATCCCGACGTAATAGCCCGAGAGGCTGCCCTCCGTGACCGCGATGATCCCCGCCATGCAGAACGCCGGGGCGAACGCCAGCGCAACGCCCAACGCCCGGAAGTGCCGCGCGGCGAACGGCTGGTACGAAAGCATGAAGATCGGCACCACCCCCGCCGAACACAGCACCCGGAAACCAAACAACGCCCGCAACGACACCGACGAGTTCAGGTTCTCGTCGAACATCATCAGGTCGATCAACGCCCCCGGCGGCGTCAGGGCCGCCGCAAGAATGCACCCGAGCCGCAAACGGTGGAGCCCGACCTCCCGCTCGCGCTGCGCGAACTCCTTATCGACGCTGGAGATCGATTCAGGCATCGACGCTTGCCGCTGGCTTCCGCATCTCCAGGTACAGGTTCACCTGAAGCGGATCCGCATGCACCTCGCTTTCCACACAGGCCCGATCCGGGATCAGGTTGTTCATCTGCGCGCGGTTCCGGAAGATGAGATGCCACTCCAGCAGGTACTCCATCGAGTGCCGAAACGGACGCGAGGCATCCACGTTCGTCACCAACACCAGGCCGCCGTGGTCCGTCATGTCATGGAACAGACTGGTCAACCGCCGGCATACCCGGTCCGAGACGTAGTCGAAAAGCCCCGCGCAATAAACCATGTCGTACTTGGCCCCGCCCGCGTCCCCCGCGGACTTCAGGGCGTCCTTCAACATCTGGTGCACCGACCGCTCCACGTACTCGATCCGCGTCGACCGCCGGTGCTGCGCCTTCAGCCCCTCCAGCGTCCCCCGCGCGAAATCCAGGGTGTCCTGGTTGAAGTCCGCCAGAACAAGGTCGGCGTGATCCGAGATCTCCTCCTCCGCCAGAAACCGCTGCACCTCCCGCGCCGGCCCGCAGCCCAGGTTGAAGATCCGCGCGCGCCGCCCCTCCGCCGCCGCACGCCTCGTCTCCTCCACCAGCCGCTGCTTGAGATGCTCGATCCGGTTCCGATGCGCCTGCGCCGGCGGATTCTGCAGAAACAGCGAGTTCACCAGCTTGGCAAACAGCGTCGCCCCCTGGTGCGGCTCCCCGAGAATCATGTTCACCATCTCGTAGTCGCCCGCATACCCCAGCGGCTTCGCATACGTCCGGTACACGAACGGCGAACACATCACCAACGGATGGATCTGCCGCCGCGCATACGCCCGATGCGCCGGCCGAAGCTCCTCCTCCACACGCTCCGCCACGCTGTCGAACCGCCCGAACCACTCGTTCGCCTCGTCCACAATCCGCGACTCCAGCGCCGTCAGCACCCGCCGCTCCATCTCCTCCGTCGACCCCCGCGCCTCCGTCCGAACCCCCAGCTCCACCTGGTCCAGCCAGCGCCTCAGCTCCGTCAGCAACGTCTCGAAATCCGCCACCGCCACCTTGAAGTCGGGACTGATCGACTGCAGCCGCCGCCAGTTCTGCAGAAACCCCTCGAACTCCTCCCGAAGCCGCTCCGGATGCGCGATCGGCGAAAAGAGATCGATGTCCAGCCAGCCCTCCGCGAGCTCCACCTCGCAGAGCTGCATGATCCCCGTGTTGACCAGGCTCGCGACCGTCGCCCGACCCCGGTACACCTTCCGCTCCCCGTCCGTGATCTCGAAGTCGCTGAGGACCTCCGACAGCTGAAGAATGCTGTGGGGATTGTAAATCTCCATCAGCGCGGTCCAGCGCCCCATGCGCACCGGCACCGCCCTCACCGAGTCCCCGGAACTGTTCCGGCACGTCACCAGGAAGTCCCGCCCCACCAATAGGGGATTATCCGTCTTGTCGGCGCCCATGTTTTGGATGTTCCGAACGTCGGCTCACTCTGGTCGAGGCCTGGGACCGGTGATGAACCCATCGGACCTTTGCCGACATTTCGGGCCTCCACTGAGATCGAAATCCACCACCTTGTCTAGTAAATCGTGTCATCACCGCGGGAACTTAACTTATTTCGGATCCTACTAGCGCGCCGCCTCATGCGCGCGGACACCCGCAATCACACCCCACCGGTTCCGACGCATGCATCCACACCCATCCCCCTCCACCCAACCCCTCCTCCCCAAACCGCCTCCCCAATCCAACCTTGCCTCCCAGGCCGGTTTGCCTCATACGATCCACCGCCGTTATGGCCGCCCAATCCACCCACCCCGCCCCCCTCCGGCGGCCCCAATCCCTCCCGTCCCATCCCCCACTCACTCATCCGCCCACCCCCACCACTCCCACCCCCACCGCCGCCTCGCCCACCGGACACATGTTCCCGTTAGCCGGACAACGCGTACTCACACACAACATGGCGGACTCACTGAGTTGCTTTACGCTGGTATTCGAAGCGTAAGTGAAAACCTTATAAGCCCTCCGACGCCGTCCCAGATCCATTCCAATGCCGGCCAGCTCCGCACCGATCCCCGACCCCGCCCCTGGTCGCAACCCTTCCGGCCAACCCGGGGAAGCACCGCAGGAAATGACCGTGCCACCCCATCAACCCGCACCCCTGAGCTGGGGCGTGGAGGAACAGTTCCGCGCCCTCTACGAAACCGCCTCCACCCTGGTCGCGGTCCTCGATCCCTCCGGCCGCCTGCTCTTCGCAAACACCGCCTTCCGCCGCGCCATCGCCTCCGCTGACCTCCCCCTGACCAAGCCCAGCCTGCTCGATTACATCCACCCCCACGACCACGCGGCCTGTCAGTCCTGGCTGCTCAAGTGCCGCTCCGGGCATTCCACCCAGCCGGTCCGCCTCACCCTGCTCGGATCGGACAACCGACAGTTCCCGGTCGAGGCCTCCGCCAGCCTCCGGACCGAACCGGGCCAGGATCCGGTCCTCCACGGCTTCTTCTTCGACCTCTCGGAACAGGAACGCGCCGCCGAAGCCCACCGCCAGACGTCCGAACTGTTCCAGTTGGTCAGCCAGCACGCCCCCTGCGGGGTGTTCATCACCGATGCCGCCGGCCGCCTCCGCTACACCAACCACCGCTGGCGCGCCCAGGCCGACCTCCTCCACGTCAACGAACCCAAGGGCGTCTGGTGGCAGATGGTCCATCCCATCGACCGCGATCGCGTCCTGGCCCAGTGGCAGAGCGCCCAACAGGCCGCCCACGAGTTCACCGCCGAGTTCCGTGTGAATGGCCCCGACAAGGACCCGCGCTGGATCCGCGCCCGGATCGCACCGTCCTGGACCAAGGACGGCCGCGTCGATTGCTGCGTCGGAATCGCCGAGGACATCACCCTCCAACGCCAGGCCGACGAGGTGCTCCGACGGGCTCACGACCAACTGGAGGAACTGGTCCAACAACGCACCGAACAGCTGGAAAGCGCCAACCGCGAGCTCAACGACCTGATCTACGCGGTCACCCACGACCTCAAGGCCCCCCTCGGCGGCATCGGCCGCTTGTCCGAGTTCCTCGCCATGGACTACGCGCCGAAGCTCGACTCCGGCGGCACCAATCTGGTCAACGAGATCCAGACAAGAGTCCGCAAACTGCACGCCATCATCGAGGGCATCCTGGTCTACAACCGCGTCGGCCGCACCGCCGACGCCGACCGCGATGTCGACCTCAACGAAATGATCCCCGAGATCACCCGCCTGCTCGATCCCCCTCCCAACGTCTCCGTGCTCGTCCCCGAGCCCCTGCCCTCCATCAACGGCGCACCCCACCAGATCAGGCAGGTCTTCCAAAACCTCCTCGATAACGCCATCAAGTTCTCGGACAAACCCGAGGGACGGATCCGCATCCTCTCCCGGCGCGATGGTGCCGCCTGGGAGTTCTCGGTCATCGACAACGGCCCCGGCATCCCCGCCCGCTTCCACGAAAAGGTCTTCCGCCTCTTCCAACGCCTCGACCTCCTGCCCAACCGCCCGGGTGCAGGGGTCGGCCTCGCGGTGATCAAACGCATCATCGAATCCCGAGGCGGCCAGATCCACCTGATGTCCGAGGAGGGCAAGGGCACCACCTTCCGCTTCACCTGGCCGGACACCCCCCGCCGCCTCGGCGGTTGACGCCCGACACCTCCCGCGCCCTCCCGCATCCCGCCGCCTACCTGGGACTGCCCAGGTGCCTCCGGAAAAACCCCGCGGTCCGCGTCCATTGACGCTCCGCGACCAACGGGTCCGGCACCATGTGCGTGAGCCCGGGCAACGGAAGAATCTCGAAGTCCTTCCCAGCCCGGAACAGCGCGTCGGCCAGCTTCAGGGAATGACGGAAGAACACGTTGTCGTCGCCGGTCCCATGGATGAGCAGCAGCGGCCGCTCCAGCCGCGCGGCGTCGTCGAGCAGTGAATTGCGCGGATAGACGGTGTCGCCCGCCCCAGGCACCCCCAGGTACCGCTCGGTGTAATGGGTGTCGTAGTCCAGCCAATCCGTCACCGGCGCCCCCGCCACACCCGCATGGAAGACGTCCGGCCTGCGAAGCACGGCCAGCGCCGCCATGTACCCGCCGAATGACCACCCGACCACCCCGACCCGGGTGAGATCCATCTCGGGATGCCGCGCCGCGAGCGCCCTCAGGCATGCGACCTGGTCCGCCAGCGGAACCTCGCCGAACCTCCCTTCAATCACCCGCTCCCAGTCGCGTCCCCGCCGCGGCGTCCCACGATTGTCCGCGGACACCACCACGAACCCCTGGTCCGCCAGCCATTGCGCCAGCAGCCGGCTCCCCATCGCCGCCACCACCACGTTCGCATGCGGACCGCCATAGACATCCAGCAGCACCGGGTACTTCAGCCCCGGTGCAAAGTCCCTCGGCCGGATCACCTCCGCCCGGAAACGCTCCAACCCGCCGCCGTCCACCGGCGCCTCCACCCACACCGACCCGCCGTTCACCGCGAACCCGGGCTCCTCCGCGACCTCCTCCACCTCGAACCGCCGCTCCCCCCCGACCCCGCGAACCCAACTCCGCGGCATCGCCTCGGGGGTCGCCACCGTGTGCACCCAGGAGCGGCCGTCCGGCGAAAACACCCCCGCATGAACCCCCGCCCCCTCGGTCAGCGCCTCCCTCTCCCCACTCGCAAGATCGACCTTCACCAGATGCGTGTCCGCAGGATCCCGCCCCACCGCCACCACCACGAACCGCCCGGCCGCGTCGAGATGCGCCAACGACTGATACCCCTCCTCCCGCGGCACCACCACCCGCCCCTCCCCACCATCCGCATCCCGCAGTTCCAGCTGCCAACCACCCGATCGCTCCGAGGTCCACAGGAACCCCCGCCCGTCCCCAAGCCACCGCGGCATCTGCGCGTCCAGATTCACCCACGCGCCATCCCGCTCGATCAACAGCACCCGCGTCGAACCGGTCCGCGGCTCCACCCGCAGCAACGCCAGTTCCCGCTGATCCCGGGTCTGCACCACCAACGTCAGCCCCCCCGCGGCATGCCAGTCCGCCCGCGCAAAATACGGATACCGCTCCGCATCCCAACGCACCCAGACCGGCCGTCCCCCACCCGACCCCACCACCCCCAGCCGAACCCGCACGTTCGCCTTCCCCGGCCGCGGATACCGCTGCGCCCGCGGCGCACGCTCCGGATACGCGGGATCCGCCACATGCCACGTCTCCACCCCCTCGGTCTCCGTCTCCTGAAAAAGGATCGACCGCCCGTCCGGCGACCACCACCAGCCGGTGAAACGCCCCATCTCCTCCGCCGCCACAAACTCCGCCTCCCCACGCGGTCGATCCTCCCGCCCTCCACGCGTCACCGCCCGCTCCCGCCGACGCTCCAGATCGTACACCCACACGTCATGGTCGCGCACAAAACCCACCTTCCGGCCGTCCGGCGACAGCTTCGCGTCAAACGCCGTGCCCCCCAGCCCAAGCTCCTCCGCCTCCCCCGTCGCACGTTCCACCCGCAGCAACCGCCCGCCCAACGGCGCCAGAATCCAACGACCGTCCCCCGAAATCTCGAACGATGTGAACCCGCCCGCCGTCACCCGCATCCGCTCCCGCCGCGCACGCTCCTCCTCGGTGAGTTCCTCCGCGCCCACGCCCCCGTCGCCCGCCGCGATCGCCGACCTCGCCTTCCCGGTCTCCGCATCCAGCACCCAAAGGGCCTGCCTCCCCGATCGCGCCTCCGACCGCAGGTACACCACCTCCCGGCTGTCCGGGGTCCACTGAAACCCGGTCGGACGCCCCCAGCGGAATCCGCGCGTGGTCGCGTAGTCGCGAAGAAACGCCCCGTCCAGGGGCACCGGCCGCTCCTGCCCCATCGCCCCGTGCAGCAGCATCCAGAACCCACACGCGAGCATCAGCTTCCCGGACGACGCCGGACACGACCGAAACCTGGTTTCAGGGGGCAGGGTTGACACGCCGGCGAGCTTGCCGGCCACCCCACGCCGCCGCAACCGCACAGGCACCGAACCGCCGGCGCCTCGCGCATTGACCCCGACACCCGTTCCACCAGAGTCCCCCGCGTACCCACACCCGTCATGAACCGCCGCGCCTTCGCCCGCCGACTCCTCGCCGCCACCCCCGTCGCCGCCGCCGCCGCGTCCTGCCTGCGCCCCCTCCGCTCCCAAGGCGCCACACCCGCCGCCTCCCGCAGGATGACCATCGACCTCACGCCCGGCGCGGTCGGCATCTCAGGCCCCCTGCCCGACATCATCCGCCTGGCCGCGGCCCACGGCTTCGAGTCCGTCCAACCGGACCCCGGTTTCCTTCAGCGGCAGGACGCCGACGGCCTGGCGCGGGTCCTGGAACTGCTGAAGACCTCCCGTCTTCGCTGGGGCGCGGCGGGACTGCCCGTGGAGTTCCGCCAGACCGAGGAACGGTTCAGCAAGGACCTGGAGACCCTGCCCCAGGCGGCCGCGGCCCTGCAGAAGGCGGGCGCCACCCGCGTCGGAACCTGGATCCGCCCGTCCCACCCGAACCTGGACTACGCCGCCAACCTGGAGATTCACGCCCGCCGGCTCCGCGCCGTCGCCAGCGTCCTGAAGGACCACGGGCTCCGGCTGGGACTGGAGTACGTCGGAACCCCCAGCCTGCGCGCCGGCGCCGCCCATTCCTTCGTCCACCGCCTGTCCCAGACCCGCGAACTGATCCGGGCCATCGACGTCCCCGGTACAGGACTGGTCCTGGATTCCTGGCACTGGTGGACCGCCGGGGATTCGACCGAGGACCTGAAGGCGCTGACGAACGGGGATGTGGTGGCCGTGGACCTCAACGACGCCCCGGCCGGGGTGCCCCTGGCGGAACAGCAGGACAACCGGCGCGAACTGCCGCTCGCCACCGGGGTGATCCCGGTTCGCGACTTCCTCACCGCCCTGGCGGGAATGGGCTACGACGGCCCCGTGCGCGCCGAGCCGTTCAACGATCCGCTCAACCGGCTGGACAACGAGGCCGCCGCGGCGCGCGTCGCCGCCTCGCTCCGCAAGGCCATGGCGCTGATCGAACCGTCCGCCTGACCTGCGCCCGGGCCTCCCGACCTCCGCCCCTTGACAGGGGCTTCCCCGGCTACCGAGAGTGCCCGCCCTTATGGCCGAGCCCAAAGACAACGCCTTGATGGAAAAGCTGGTCTCCCTGTGCAAGAGGCGCGGCTACATCTTTCAGTCCTCCGAAATCTACGGGGGCATCAACGGCTTCTGGGACTACGGCCCGCTGGGCGCCGAGCTGAAGCGGAACGTGAAGGAGCTGTGGTGGCAACGCATGACCCGCCTCCGCGACGACGTGGTGGGCCTCGAGGCCACCATCATCATGCACCCCCAGATCTGGCGCGCCTCGGGCCACGTCGACACCTTCTCCGACCCGATGTCCGACTGCCTGCTCACCCGGAAACGCTTCCGCGCCGATCAGGTCGAACCCCAGTCCGGCATCGCCTACCACTACACCGGCGCACGCGACACCGTGACCGGCAGGACGGTCGCCGATGCCTTCGCCGTGCTGCTGCCTCCAGGCAAACCCCCGGAAAGCGCCCGCCGCACCGCCACCGCCTTCTACCTCGCCCGCGGCCTGCAGAACGTCGAACTGACCGGCGAAACCACCGAAAAGGTCGAAAACTCCCAGCGCTTCAATCCCGAGAACGGCGCCCTCCTCACCGAACCCCGCCCGTTCAACCTCATGTTCAAGACCTACGTCGGCCCCGTCGCCGACGAGGACAACGTCGCCTTCCTCCGCCCGGAAACCGCCCAGGCGATCTTCGCCCAGTTCAAAAACATCCACGAGACCTCCCGCCAGAAGATCCCCTTCGGCATCGCCCAGATCGGCAAGGCGTTCCGCAACGAGGTCACCCCCAGGAACTACACCTTCCGATCCCGCGAATTCGAGCAGATGGAACTCGAGTTCTTCATCAAGCCCGACGAGGCGGTCGAGGCGCTCTGCGGCAGCATCGCCGTCCCCTCAGCCCCCGGCCACCCGGGCGAACCTCGCCCCGACTGGGGCTGGCAGATGTGGCACCAGTACTGGGTCGAGGAACGCATCCGCTTCTACGAATCCATCGGCCTCCCCCGCACCTCCCTCGAGGAGTACTGGCAGAAACCCGAGGAACTGGCCCACTACGCCCGCGCCACCGTCGACCTCCTCTTCAAGTTCCCCTTCGGCACCCAGGAACTGGAGGGCATCGCCGCCCGCTCGGACTTCGACCTGTCCCAACACCAGCGGTTCTCCGGGAAATCGATGACCGTCTTCGACGAGGAGTTGAAGGCCGCCTGGCCCAGGCTCGCCCCCGAACGCCAGGCCGACCTGACCGCCCGCTACCGGGCGGCCCGCCTGAAGTACCTGTCCCGGACCGGACTCGACGCCGAGGCGGCGGCGAAACAGGCCGACACCGACGCCGCAAACCTCGCCAAGGGCTACTACGTCCCCCACGTCATCGAACCCTCCGCCGGCGTCGACCGCCTCATCCTCGCCCTCCTGTCCCACGCCTTCCATGAGGAGGAGGCGACCGATGAAAAGGGCCGCAAGGAGATCCGCACCGTCCTCCGGTTCCACCCCTCGGTCGCCCCGATCAAGATCGGGGTCTTCCCCCTCCTGAAGAACAAACCGGAACTCGTCGCCAAGGCCCGCGAAATCCGCGACCTGCTCCGCCCGCATCACAACGTGTTCTACGACGAGGCCGGCTCCATCGGCCGCCGCTACGCGCGCCAGGACGAGGCCGGCACGCCCTACGGCGTCACCGTCGACTTCGACACCCTCGGCGAACGTCCCGAACTCAAGGACACCGTCACCATCCGCCGCCGGGACGACGGCGCCCAGGAACGCGTGGCCATCGGCGACCTCCGCGCCTGGCTCGAGGCGCGCCTGCACTGACCACATCCCGCCATCATGCCACGGCCCCCGTGCCAGGCCCGCCCAGCTTCCCCACCCCGAAAGGGTGCGCGGCGGGCCGGCACGCGGACCCACCCCGCCCCCGCGGTCCCATGCCCCCTCCCCGGGGCCCCGCCACCCATCCTCCCATGAACCCACCCGAGGGCCATCGCAGCTGGTTCACCCCACGCCGCATCTCCTACCTCTTCATGGTCGCCATGATCGTCCTCATCGGCGGCCTGAGGATGACCACCCTCCTCCTCACCACCCTCTTCGCCTACTTCGTCCTCCGCCAGTTCACCTTCGGCCGCAGCCGCGTCCTCGGCCTCGTCCTCTTCACCTTCGCCGTCTCCATCGGCGCCTACGGCCTCTACTTCTTCTCCGTCCAGGCCTACGTCGCCTTCCCCGGCATCACCGAAACCACCATCCCTGCCGTGGTCGGCTTCGCCGAAAAACAGGGCATCGAACTGCCCTTCACCGACTACACCAGCCTCCGGGTGCTCGCCCTCGCCGAGGCCCGTGAACGCTTCGCCAACATCGGACGCTACGCACGCGACGCCGGCTTCCTCCTCGTCTACGTCATCATCGGCATCGTCGTCGCCGTCAGCATCTTCCTCGGCGCCCGCCTCGAGGTGGACAACGACCCGCACTCCCGCCGGGACAGCCTCTACGCCATCACCAGCCGCGAGATCGGCTGCCGCTTCCGCACCTTCTACCGCAGCTTCGCCGTCGTCATGGGCGCCCAGATCCTCATCTCCCTTATCAACACCCTCCTCACCGCCGTCTTCCTCTACTGGGCCGGCTTCCCCTACGCCACCGTCCTCGTCGCCTGCACCTTCCTCTTCGGCCTGCTCCCCATCATCGGCAACATCCTCAGCAACACCCTCATCACCGGCGTCGCCTTCACCATCTCCCCCAAGATGGCCCTCGGCGCCCTCATCTTCCTCATCACCATCCACAAGCTGGAGTACTTCCTGAACAGCAAGATCATCGGGCACCGCATCAAAAACCCCATGTGGCTCACCCTCCTGGGCCTGCTCATCGGCGAAAAACTGCTCGGCATCCCAGGCATGATCCTCGCCCCCGTCGTCCTGCATTACGTCAAGGTCGAGGCCTCCCAGGCCCGCGCCGAAGAGGAACCCGAACTCACCCAGGGCTCCGACGACGACAGCGACGTGATCCTGCGGGCCTGAACCACGCCCGCCATCCGCCCCATTCCGCGCCACACCCGTCCGGCGCAACGCCCGTCCACCCCACGAAACCGCCCGCCGGGCCTTCCGGCCGGACGGGCGTTTCGCGAACCGCCGCACACACCCAGACACGCACGCACGCACGCGCGCGGTCACCGCCAGCTCGAGGCCGGCACCCTACACGAACTTGGTCTGCCCCGGCATCGCCACCTCCGGCGTCCGCAGCGGCATGTTCCAGTCGAACACCGGATCCCCGGCCACGCCCTCCTGCTTGGTGACCCACTTCGCCAGGTTCTCCTGGGAGTTCAACGCCTGCTCCCAGCTGATCTCCTGGCCGGTGTAGGCGGCCATGCGCCCCATGATGGCAACCAGGGTGCTGTGCGCCATCCACACGCCGTCGTTGATGGGTTCGCCCTTCCGGATCGACGCATACATCTCGTCGTGCTCGACCTGGTACATGTTGGCCATGCCCTCGCGGCTGCGCAGGCGCCAGGGGTTCTCGCCGGTGATGAACAGCGAGCCGAAGGCCTTGATCGTCGCCGCCCCCTTGCTCCCGATGAAGTAATCGGAGTTGTCCGAGGCGGTGTTGGGCTGCTGACGGCAGTAGTGGTAACCCCGTGCGCCGCTGGCGTACTCGTACACGACGCTGAAATGGTCGTAGATGTGGCCGAAATCCTTGCCCGTCCGGACCTGCCGCCCGCCGTGGGCGATGCACTTGACCGGCGGCTCGTCCTTCATCGCCCACTGCATCTTGTCGAGGCTGTGGACCGCCTGCTCGGCGATGTGATCGCCCGACAGCCAGGTGAAGTAATACCAGTTCCGGAGATGGTAGGTCATGTCGTTCCAGTCCGGCTGCCGCGGCCGGACCCAGAGCGAACCGGTGTTGTAGGTGTTCTGAAGCGCCAGCGGAGTGCCGATCTGCCCGTCGTGGATGCGCTGCATGATCTGGCGCTCGGCCGGGTTGTAGCGCCAGCAGAACCCCGAGGTCAGCGCCAGCTTCCGCTGCTTCGCCATCGCCGCCGCCTCCAGCACCATCCGCACCCCGGGTCCATCCGTCGCCATCGGCTTCTCGGTGAACACGTGCTTGCCCGCCTCGATGCACCGCTTGATGTGGTACGGACGAAACCCCGGCGGCGTCGCCAGAATCACCACGTCCACCCCGCTCGACACCACCTTGTCGATGGCGTCAAACCCAAGGAACGAGGTGTCCGGAGTCACCATCGTCCGCTCGCCATGCTCCCGCTTGATCTGCTCCAGACTCCCCTTCAGCCGGTCCTCGAAGATGTCCCCCATCGCGTGCAGCACGACGTTCTTGTCGGCATGCAGCGCCTGACTCGCCGCCCCGGTGCCACGCCCGCCGCACCCCACCAACCCCACCTTCAGCGTCTCGCTGTTCGCCGCAAAAGTCCGCGGCGCAATCGTCACGTACGGCGCCGCCGCCAGACCCGCCGCCAGGGCCGACGAACGTTTCAGAAACTGCCGGCGGCTGTCTTGCTGGGGTCCTGCACCGAGGGTTTTCATGCCGAAAACCGTCTCGCCGCACGCCCCGTCCCGTCAAGCACCAGCCTGCCCCCGCGTCAATTCCCCCGCCCCTTCCCCGCCATCAGGAAATCAAGATAGAACGCCAGTCGCTCCTTCATCTCCTGCCGCGGCACGATCGCGTCGATCAACCCGTGCTCCAGCAGGAATTCCGCCGTCTGAAACCCCGGCGGCAGCTCCGCCTGCGTGGTGTCCTTGATCACCCGCGGCCCGGCGAAACCGATCATCGCCGCAGGCTCCGCAAGAATCAGATCCCCAAGACTGGCATAGCTCGCCATCACCCCAGCCGTCGTCGGATGCGTCAGCACACTGATGTACGGCAGCCGCGCCGCCGCATGATACGCCAACGCCCCGCTCGTCTTCGCCATCTGCATCAGACTGAACATCCCCTCGTACATCCGCGCGCCACCGCTGGTCGAAAAGATCACCACCGGCAACCCCCGGTCCGTCGCCGCCTCAATCAACCGCGTCAGCTTCTCCCCCACCACCGACCCCATCGACCCCCCGAGAAAGGAAAAATCCATCACCCCAAGCGCCACCCGGTGACTGCCCAGCAACCCAATCCCCGTCACCACCGCATCCGCCAACCCCGTCCCCCGCTGGTTCGCCTCCAGCTTCGCCACATACGACGACGGCCCCGAGAATTTCAGCGCGTCCACACTCACCATGTCCGCATCCATCTCCTGGAACGAACAGGTCTCCACCAGCGCGTGAATCCTCTCCCGCGCGCCGATCGTAAAATGGTGCCGGCACGACAGACAGACCTTCAGGTTCTTGTCCAGGTCCCGGTCGAAAATCATCGAGAGACACCGGGGACACTTCACCCACAGCCCCTCCGGGATCTCCTTCTTCCTCAGCCGCCCCACCGCCATCTTCGGCTTCTTGAAAAACGAGGTGTCCCCCGTGAGACCCGGAGGCGTGAAGACCGGATCCGGCCCCTCCATGATCGGCCGCTTGCGCGGAACCTTGCCAGGGCCCGATCCACCTTTGTTCTCGCCACCCATGCGCGCGACCCTACCGGGTTCAGACCCCGCGCGCCAGCGTCCAAACCACCACCTCCCGCGCCCCCGCCTCCCGCAATGCCCACGCCACCTCGCTCGTCGTCGCCCCGGTCGTCAGAATGTCGTCCACCACCACAAAACGGCCCCCCGCCACCCGCCCCGCATCCCGAACCCGGAACGCACCCGCCACGTTCCTCGCCCGCTCCCCCCGCCCCAGCGACGCCTGCACCCGCGTCGCCCCCACCCTCTCCACCGCCCCCAGCACCAACCGCAGCCCCGCCCGCCTCCCCAATCGCCCCGCCAACCGCTCCGCCTGGTTGAACTCCCGCTCCCGCTCCCGCAACGGATGCAGCGGCACCGGCACCAACCCGTCCCATCCCCCACCCGCCAACCCCGGCACCGCCTCCCGCTCCAACAAACCCGCCAGAAACGGCTCGTGCCACCGCGCCCCCCCGTACTTGTAACGGTGCACCAGACCCAGAACGAACGGCGTCGCAACCACCGACGACCGCGCCCACCCAAACCCCAGCCGCACCCCCGCGCAGTTGCCACACTCGAAATCCACGTCCACCTCCCCGTCAAACGGAAGCCCGCACCTCCCGCAGTACGGACGCCGGATCCAACGCACATGCCCCGGCGCCCCCGCACACCGAGCGCAGACATACCCTCCACCAGCCGTCGCACGCTCCTCCCCGCACACACCGCAAACGCCCGGAAACACCAGCGACAACGCCGACTCCAGCCACCCGTCCCCGCCGTCCCCGCGTCCGCCCTCCTCCACCAATTCGCTGCGCATGACCCTCCTCCCTCCGGAAACCAAAAGACCCGCGCCACTCCAGGGAGGCGCGGGCCTGTCAAACCGAGTTCGAACGACGCGACCTTACTTGGCCACGCCCTTCTTCTCCGCCCGGTACCGGGCCCATCGCGCCTTCGCCGCCGCCGCGATCCGCGCGCGCGCCTCCGGGCTCATCTTCCGACGCTGACCCTGGCCCTGACCTGAGCCCTGACCTTGACCACTCGGACGACCGCGACGCTTCGGTCCGCTGACCGCCACCGAACCCGACGAACCAAAAAGCCCGACGAGTTCCTGCTGTAGCCTCTCAATCTCCGCGAGGATCTCGGCCGCCCGTTTCAATGTATCTGCACTAGGGATCATAGTATGTGTTGACTCCTTTCCGTCCGCGATCGTTGTCACATTCCCAAGGCAGGGTCAACTGCTCAGCTGAGATGCCTCCGAACCGCCGACTTCGACCGCCACCCTGCCACAGTTTTCAGATACAGCAACACACCCACCCCTGCCATGTGGAAGGGTGCCCACCCGGACAGCATGTTACCCGCCCCAGACACTTCCGGCGGTGACTGCGTCATTCCCCCGCGCCATCGCACCCAGAACACCACCGCCCCGTGCACCCCCAGCGCGAAAAAGAGCGAACCCTCCCGCCACCGACTCACCGCAAGCATGACCCCCAGCAGAAACAGCGTGCAGAACCCCGGCAGAAACCGGTCCCACTCCATGAACCCCGCGAGCATCCCGGCCAACGCCTCGAAACCGGTGTCCCACCTCACCTCGGACGGACGCGGCGGACGGGCGAAGAAATGGGTGATGGCGTACAGGAAACTCGACACACCCACCGCGGGCCACGGCCCGATCGCCGGACTCAACCCCCCGTACGCAACCCCCCGGAACAGGGTCTCCTCCAGACACGCCACCACCACCCCCGACATCACCCCACGCCCCACCGCCATGATCGCCAACTCAGGCGTCAGCCCCGACCTCCACACCCGCATCCCGATGACCATCTCGTACCCGATCAGCAGCATGCCCGCGACAAACCCCACCGCGAACCCCCAGCCAAGCCGCCGCCGCCAGCCCGGCGCCGCCACCCACCCCAGCATCTCCCGACTCCGACACCCCAGCGCTCCGGTCAACGGCCAGATCCCCACCACCGCCAGCACCAGCAGACACCGATGCAGGTACCGCGAAAACGGATGCCCCCCGATCCACCCCAACACCCCGGGATGGGCCTCCGCCAGATGCTGCGCCCCCCACCAGACCCACGGCGCCAGCAACGCCGCCCCGCCAAACACCCAGACAAGAAACACCAGCAATGCCAGAGCCCGGTTCACCCCGGAAACCTACCCGGCCTCACCCCCCCGCCTCAACCCGCCCATCCACCCCTCACTGTGCCGCCAAAAAACCAGTGGCCCACCCCGCCCTCCCATGCTACTGCCGAGCAGCCACATGACGGACGTCCAAACATCCGAACTCGAGGCGCTCGACCAGGGTCCCCAGGACTTTGGCGCCTATCGCCTCGAGGAACTGGTCAATCGCGGCGGCTTCTCCGAGATCTGGCTCGCCCGCCACCCGGTCCATCGCACCGTCGCCGTCCGCCGCCTCATGAACACCTCCGTGTTCAACTTCTCCGAACGCTCCCGCTTCTTCCACGGATGCGAGGTCCTCCAGAAACTACAGGGCCGCGACTTCATCATCGGTTACGTCGAACACGGAAGGATCTCCGGAACTCCATTCCTCGCGATGGAATACCTCGAGGCCTCCAACCTCAAACTGATCCTCGGCCGCTGCGACGAACTGCTCCAGGACTACCTCGGCAACATCCTCATCGACAGCGCCCGCGCCCTCGAACACGTCCACGAGGCGGGCTTCATGCACCTCGACTTCAAACCCGAGAACATCCTCGTCTCCCGAAACGCCAACGTCCGCCTCATCGACTTCGACCTCGCCCAGCCCAAACCGGAATCCCCCCGCAAATCCTCCAAAAACCCGGGCACCCCCGCCTACATGGCCCCGGAACAGCTCCAACGCCTCCCCTTCGACCATCGCGCCGATATTTTCGCCTTCGGCGTCACGGCCTACGAAACGGTCACCCTCGAAAAGCCGTTCCCCGGCAACACCCCGGCCGAAATCCTCGCACGCCAGCTGGACAGGTCCGACTTCCGACTCCCGAGCGAGATCAATCCGGCCATCCCTCCCGCCCTGGAGAAGACCATCCTGCGCTGCCTCGAGACCGATCCCGCCAACCGCTACCCCTTCCTCAGCGTCGTCGTCCGCGACCTGGAACGTTCCCTCTACGTCTGATCCACCACTCGCCTGCCCCGCGGGTTCTCTCCCCTCCCCCGCCTGCCTCGCCCCACTCAAGCCAGCACCGCGACGTCCCGCTCCTCCACCCCCCGCACCGCGCCCGAAAGCCCGCCGTCCCAGTCCTTCCACACCGGCTCGAATCCCAGCGACGCGATCACCCGGGCCACCTCCGCCGCGCTTCGCTCGTCGGCGATCTCAAACTGGCCCGCCGCCGCCGTCGCCCTCCCAGCCACCGCCGCCACCGCGCCCCCCACCGGCGCCTCGGCGCGACCCTTCCGGGTGAAATGCACGTTCTCACGACCCGCCCCGGTGTAACCCCCGGGCTCCGTGTGACTGCCCGCACTCACCAGCGTCACCCCCAGCGGCAACACCCCGTCCCGCAACCCCGCAGGCTCGCGCGTCGACAACACCAGACCCACGTCCGGAAGAAACAGCCGGAACGCGCAGATCAACTGCACCCACTCCCGATCCCCAAGCTGCGTCCGCGGCTGGAACTCACCCGCACACGGCCGAAGCCTCGGCAGCGAAATCGTGACCTGCGCCTTCCAGCAGCGCCGCATCAGCCACGCCGCATGCGCCGCCACACTCACCGCCTCCCAACGCCAGTCGGCGAGACCGAACAGCGCCCCGATTCCCAGCCGCCGAAAACCGGCGTCATACCCGCGCTCCGGCGTGGCCAGCCTCCACCCAAAATCCTTCTTCGGCCCAAGCGTGTGAACCTCCCGGTACACGTCCCGATCGTACGTCTCCTGATACACCACCAACCCCTCAGCCCCCGCCTCCACCACCGGCCGATACTCCTCCACCTCCATCGGCCCCACCTCGATCGACACCCCGGGCACCTCCCGCGCCGCCGCACGCACGCACTCCCGCAGATAGCCGTCCGACACAAACCTCGGATGCTCGCCAGCCACCAACAGCACGTTCCGGAACCCCGCCCGCTTCAACGCCCGCACCTCCCTCACCATCTCATCCACACTCAAGGTCACCCGCAGGATCGGATTGTCCCTCGAAAACCCGCAGTAGGCACAGTTGTTGATGCACTCGTTCGAAAGATAAAGCGGCGCAAACAGCCGGATCACCCGCCCGAACCGTTGCCGGGTCAACGCCGCCGACCGCCGCGCCATCTCCTCCAGACACCCCCCCGCCGCCGGCGATATCAGCCGCGCGAAGTCCAGAATCCCAAGCGACCCCGCCCGCGCCAGCGCCGCCCTCACCTCCGCGACGCCCGCCGACATCGACGCCGCCACCCAGTCCCCGATCGGCATCGCCTCGTACGCCTCCGGAAACCGCGCGCGATCCGCCACCGCCCGCACGTCGCCGCCCATTTCCGGGGCCGTCCTCAGGTTCAGGTTCGTGTCCGGGTTCGGGTTCACAGGTTTCAATAGCCCATGCGCGCCAACGCACCCTCCAACTCGGCCTGGAACAGCGCGAGATCCGCCTGCGCCGGCTTGTACCCGGGCGTCCGCGCCGCCAGACCAAGCCTCCCATACTGGTCCAACTGCCACTCCGCCACCTGCCCGTCCGAAAAGGTCACCCGCCCGCTGACCAACGCCCCGGGACGCGCAATCTGGTCCACGTCCACCGCCACCTTGCCGCCGGCTTCACCGGCCAGAGGGGACGTCCGCAACGGCGACCCGCCGCCCGCCGGACCGACCGGCACCGGACCGCCGCCCGCGGCCGCCCCCGATCCGGGCCCCGACGACGCCGCCGATCCAAGGCCGCCACCCGCCGAACCACCCAGAACCGCCCCGCCGGCCGAGCCACCCTCCGCCCGCTTCGCCGGCGCAGGGTCCTTCGGACGCAGCTTCAGGTCGTCCAACAGGAACCGCGCCTCCATGTAGGTCAAACGGAGGCCGAACTCGTCCGACAATCGGGTCTGCACTTCCGCCACCTTCATCCCCTGGTCAATCCATTCCCGAACCCGGGCCATCTGCGCTTCATCGAGCTTCATGTCACGTGTCTCAGACGAGTTTATGCGACCGTTGCGGCGTTTTTCAAACCGGGCCCCGTTGGCAACACCGTTGCCGGAACCTCCCGCCGCACCGGAACGCCCAGCCTCCGCCCCCCCGGCCCCCGCGTAAAGATCCGAGTCCGCTCGCATCACCCCGCCCGCGGCCACCCCCTCGCCTCAGACCTCGCGCCCTCCGCCGGTGCCGGGCCGGCGACCCTCCGCGCCCGCTCGACCGTTGATTCCCCGCCGCTTCCCCGGTTTCCATCCCCCCGTGCTCCTGATCCCGGTTCGCTGCGACCGCAGCCCCCTCCATGGCCTCGGCCTCTTCGCCGTCCACCCGGTCCCCGAAGGAACCCCGGTCTGGCGGTTCGTGCCGGGCTTCGACCGCACCTTCCCCGTATCGGAGATCGCCAACCTCCCCCCGCCGGCCCAACAACACCTCGCCCACTACGGCTTCGTCGATGCCGCCCGCGGCCTCTGGCACCTCGACGGCGACCTCGCCATCTTCATGAATCATTCCCCCAACCCCAACACCGGCGCGCCCGAATGCTCCGGACCCGCCACCCAAACCCGCGCCCTCCGCGACATCGCCGCGGGGGAGGAACTGACCTGCGACTACCGCGCCTTCGACAACAGCCCGAAACCCATCGGTCCCCACCCCGACTGACCCCCCGAAACCACCGCCGACACCGGATGTTCGGTTGGCACACCGCCCGCGATCCCTCATCGTTCCCGCGTAACCGCCACAGCACCCGTCCCCCGCCACGCCATGCAATCCATCCTTCCCAACCCCCTCGCCGCCCTGCTCGCCGCCATCGCCACCCTCCCCGCCCTGGCTCCCCTCTCCCTCCACGCCGCCGAATCCGTCCTCGCCCCAGGCGCCCGCCTCGAGAAACTGGCCGACGGCTTCGCCTTCACCGAAGGCCCCGCCGCCGACAAGGCGGGCAACATCTACTTCACCGACCAACCCAACGACCGCATCGTCCGCTGGAACGCCGCCACCCGCACGACCGAGGACTGGCTCAAGCCGGCCGGCCGCTCCAACGGCACCTTCTTCGATCCGCAGGGCAACCTCCTCACCTGCGCCGACGACCTCAACGAACTGTGGTCCATCGCCCCGGACAAAACCGTCACCGTCCTGGTCAGGGATTTCGGCGGCAAACTGCTCAACGGCCCCAACGACCTCTGGATCCATCCCGACGGCTGCATCTACTTCACCGACCCCCTCTACAAGCGGCCCTACTGGAAACGCGACCCCGCCATGCAACAGGACGGGCAGCACGTCTACCTCCTCTCCCCGGACCGCAAGTCGGTCCGACGCGTCGCCGCGGACCTCACCCAACCCAACGGCATCCGCGGGACCGTCGACGGCAAGACCCTCTACGTCGCCGACATCGGGGCGTCCAGGACCTACGCCTACGACATCCAGCCCGACGGCTCCCTCGCCGGCAAACGCCTGTTCTGTGAGATGGGCTCCGACGGCATGACCCTGGACGCCGAGGGCAACCTCTACCTCACCGGCCGCGGCGTCACCGTGTTCGACCAGACCGGCCGGCAGATCGAACGCATCACCGTCCCCGAACCCTGGACCGCCAACGTCGCCTTCGGCGGCCAGGACCGGAAGCTGCTCTTCATCACCGCGGGCAAGGCGGTCTACGGCATCGCAACCCGCGTCCGCGGCGCCTATTGATCCGGCCACGCGCCACGCCCCGAGTCCCCGCCCGGCCCCTGAGTCCCACGCCCCCAGTCATGCCTTCCCGTTCCCAGGCCATGTCACCGAACCGCCCGTCCAACCGTTTCCCCGCCCGCCTCGCGGCGTTGTGTCTCCTCATCGCCGGCACCCTCGCGGTCCCCGCCGAAACCCGATGGTGGAAGGGCAACCTCCACACCCACTCCCTTTGGAGCGACGGCGATGACTACCCCGAAATGATCGCCGACTGGTACAAGACCAACGGCTACCACTTCCTCGCCTTCTCCGAACACAACGTCACCACCGAGGGCACCCGCTGGTTCACCCACACCCCGACCCGCGGCGGCGGCGCCACCCTCGATCGCTACCTCCGCCGCTTCGGCCCCGACTGGGTCGAACTGCGCGTCCACCAGGGCACCAACCAGGTCCGCCTCAAACCCCTCTCCGAGTTCCGCACCCGCTTCGAGGAACCCGACCGCTTCCTCCTCATCCCCTCCGTGGAGGTCACCGACCGCCACCTCACCGCCCCCATCCACATCAACGTCAGCAACGTCCGCGACAACATCACCCCCCGCGGCGGCTCCAACGTCCTCGATGTCATCCAGCGCAACATCGACGCCATCCTCGAACAACGCGCCGCCACCGGCCAACCGATGATCCCCCACGTGAATCATCCCAACTTCGGCTGGGCCATCACCGCCGAGGAACTGATGCGCGTCCGCGGCGAATCGTTCTTCGAGGTCTACAACGGCCATCCCACCGTCCACAACTCCGGCGACGCCACCCACGCCGGCATGGAACGGTACTGGGACATCCTCCTCACCTGGCGCCTCGCCTTCCTCAATCTCCCGCCCATGTTCGGGCTCGCGGTCGATGACTCCCACAACTACCACACCTTCGCCGTCGGCCAGAGCAACGCCGGCCGCGGCTGGGTCATGGTCCGGGCCCCGGCCCTCACCCCGGAACACATCATCCGCGCCCTCGAGGCCGGCGACTTCTACGCGTCCTCCGGCGTCACCCTCACCGACATCCAGCGCCGTGGCCAGACCCTCCGCATCACCATCGCCGCCGAACCCGGCGTGACCTACCGCACCCGCTTCATCGGCACCCGCAAGGGCTTCGACGCCTCCAACCATCCGGTCCGCACCGCCCAGGGCGACGCCCTCCGCGTCACCCACCGCTACAGCCCGGAACTCGGCACCGTGCTCGCCGAAGTCGAAGGGCCCACCGCCGAATACACCCTGCGCGGCGACGAATGGTACGTCCGCGCCACCGTCGTCTCCTCCCGACCCATGCCCAACCCCTCCGAACCGGGCGACCTGGAATCGGCCTGGATCCAACCCGTTCTCCCATGAATCCCCACCCCATCCTCACCCTGCGCCTGCTCGGCGTCATCCTCGGCTGCCTCGCCATGAACCCCGCAAACCCCACCGCCGCAGCCCAGACCCCGCAACCCGGCGCCACACCCGCCACCCCATCCGCCTCCCCCGCCCACGCGCTCGTCGCCTCGTCCCGCCCCCTGGTCATCGGCCACCGCGGCTACCCGGCCGTCGCTCCCGAAAACACCCTCGCCGCCTTCCGCCACGCCCTCCAGGCCGGCGCCGACCTCGTCGAACTGGATTACCACCACTCCCGCGATGGCGTGCCCATCGTCATCCACGATTCCACCCTCGACCGCACCACCGACGCCCCGGCCCGCTGGTCGGGCCGCGACCTGCGCGTCGACGCCCGCGATGCCGCCGACCTGCTCACCCTCTCCGCCGGCGCCAATTTCCAGCCGGCCTTTCCCGCCGAAAAGGTCCCCTCCCTGGTCCAGGCCCTCGACTTCATCCAGAAACAGGGCGTCACCCTCATCGAACGCAAGGCCGGCAACCCCGAGACCCTCGCCGAACTCCTCCGCACCCGCGGCCTGGTCAATCAACTGGTCGTCCAGGCCTTCGACTGGGCTTTTCTCCGCTCCTTCCACAAACTGCTGCCCGACCAGGTCATCGGCGCCCTCGGCCCGCCGTCCTCACGCGACGGCAGGAAACTGACCGACCCCGAGAAGGCCCTGTCCGCCGCCTGGCTCCGTGAGATCCAGCAGCTGGGCGCGCAACTGGCGGTCTGGAACCGTCAGGTCGACGCCTCGGCGGTCCGCGAGGCGCACAGGCTGGGCTTGAAGGTCTGGGTCTACACCATCAACGACCACGAGACCGCGGCCAGCCTCCTTGCCATGGGCGTCGACGGCATCATCACCGACAACCCCGCGGTGGTCTGGCGCTCGCTCGCCCTCCAACCCCGCTCTCCCTGAGCCCCTTCGATCCCGTTCCAGGCACCACGTCCCCGTCGTCCGCCCGACCCGGTCTCAGCGGATCCAGCGCAGGCGCGTGGCGACGATGTGGTACAGGACCGGCAGCAGGACGAGCGAGAGGGCGGTGGCGCCGAGCAGGCCGAAGATGTGCACCGCGGTGAGCGGTTTCCAGAGTTCACCCCCGGTGAGGGCGAGCGGCACCAGCCCGCCCACCGTGGCGAGGGTGGTCACCAGGACCGCCCGCAGCCGCACCAGGCCGGCATGGATCAGGGCCTCGGCCAACGGCACCCCCTCGGCACGCGCCTCCTCGATGAGGTCCGAGATCACAATGATGTGGCTGACGATCACCCCCGCGAGACTCACCAGACCGATGAGCGCCACAAACCCCAGCGAGGTCCCCACCAGCAGCATGCCGCCGAAGGCGCCGATCAGGCCCACCGGAACCACCGCCAGGATCACCCCCGCCTTCACCACCGAGTTGAATTGCAGCACCAGGGAGAAGGCGATGAGCGCCATCGAGATCGCCATCACCTCGGTCATCTCCGCCTGACTCTGCCGCAACTCCCGCGCCTCCCCGGCGAACTCCAGCCGGCAACCCTCCGCCCTCACCACCTCCTCGACCCCCGCCTGCGCCCGCGCCAGAACCGCCGACGCCAGCTCCCCGACCGGCGCGAATGCCCGAACCGTCACCGTGCGCAGCAACTGGTGCCGAGGCACCGTCGCAAACTCCGTCGCCACCCCCACGTCGGCGAAACTGCTCAGCGGAACCGGCCGCGTGCTCGTGGACTCGACGTACAGCGACCGGATCTTCGCCGCCTCGTTCCGTTCCTCCACCGCCAGCCGGATGAGAACCGGCACCAGATGGTCGCCTTCCCGGAGTTCGGTGACCTTCACCCCGCCAAAGGCCGATTGCATGACCCGCCCGATCATCGAATTCACCACCCCGAGCGTGTTCGCCCGCGCCTGATCGATGTCCACCCGCAGCGTCGGAACACGCAGCCCGAGATCGTCGTTCACCTTGTACGCACCCGCCTCGCGCAGCACCCCCGCCACCCGGTCCGCGACCCGCCGCAGGGTGTCGAGGTCGGCGTCCGAAATCCGCACCTGGATCGGAAACTCGACCGGAGGCCCCTGCTCGAGTTCCTTGACCAGGACGCGCGCGCCGGCGATGTCGCGGTCGAGTTCCTCCCTCAATCGCGCCACCAGACCCGGCACCGAAACCGCGTCGCGCACGTTCACCAGCACCTGCGCGAGGTAGGGCGCGGGCTCCCGCGGCGCCACGTTGTAGTAGAACCTCGGCGCGGTCCCCCCCACAAATACCGCCGCGCCCGTGACCTCCGGATGCCGCCCCAGCCGGCGCGTGACCTCGTCCACCACGGTCCGCGTCTGGAAGATCGACGCGGACGCCGAGAGTTCGATGTCGATCAGGCACTGGTTCCGCTCCGCCGGCGGAAAGAACTGGCTGCCGAAGAACGGGACGGACAGCAGGCTCAACCCCATGAGCCCGTAGGCGGCGCCCACCAGCGGCCAGGGCCGCCGAAAAGCGGCCTCCAGCGCCCGCCGATACCGCGGCCCAACCCACCCCAGCAGACGGTCCACCTCCCGAAACACCGGCAGCGTCCGCACCTCCCCGCCCTGGTCCAGGCTTCGCTGCCCCCGCAGGAGGTAATAGCCCAGCATCGGAATGAAGGTCACCGACACCAGCCGCGAGGCGCCCAACGCCAGGGTCACCACCAACGGCAGCGCCAGGATGAACGCCCCCTTGTCCCCGGGCAGCAGCGCCAGCGGCAGAAACGCCACGATGTTGATGACCGTCGCGAACAGAATCGCCCGCCGCAGCCGCCACGGCCCAAGCCACGAACCCGTCGCCCGCCCCCGCCCCGCCGCCAATTCCCGGTTGATCGCGTCCGAGGCCACCACCGGATCGTCCACCAGCATCCCCAGCGCGATGATCAACGCCGCGATCGAGATCTGATGCAGCGGAATGCCCAGCAGATGCATGCCCACAAAGGTCATCGCCACCGTCAGCGGTATCGCCAGCGCCACCACCAACGCCGACCGCCACTCCATCAGGAGGAGCGCCACCAGGATCACGATCAGCACCGCCTCGCCGAAGCATTTCAGGAACTGCGACACCCTCCCCGCCACCGCCGCAGGCTGGTCGCTCAGCTTCCGGATCTCCATCCCCTCCGGCAGCCGCCGCTCCACCGCCGCCGCCGCCGCGGTCACCGCCCGGTCGAATTCCCGGATGATCCGACCCTCCTTCATCTCCACCGCCACCATCACCGCCCGCTTCGACCCCCACTCCCCACCCGACCGCTCCCGCACCGACACCTCGTACTCCACGGGATTCTCATACCCACGCCTCACCTCGAACACATCCCGCAGATACACCGGCACCCCGTCCGCCGTCTTCCCCACCACCGCCCCCATCAGGTCCGACACCTGCCTGAACTCACCGGAGAGCTGAACCGGAAAGTTCTGCCCCTCGGTGGCCAGCACACCCCCGGGGATCAGCGCGTTCCGCGTCGCCAGAAACTCCATGACCCGCTGCGAACTGAGCGAACGCCCCTCCACCCCGCGCATGGAATAAAGCAGGTACAACGCCTCCGGTATCACCCCGATCTTCCGCACCCGCCCCACCCCCCCGAGCTGCTTGAGCTCGTCCTCGAACGCGTCCGCCGCCAGCTCCAGCTCCCGGTGGCTGTACCTCGGCAGCGCCTGCCGCCGAATCTCCGGCAGCGGATCCTCGTCCCCCATCAGGATCACCACCGGCCCGAAGTCCGGATGCAGCTCCGAATCGGTCCCCGCTATGCTCCGGATGAAACGGTCCAGGAAATCCTGGAGGTCCTCCCGCGTCGCCGTGGTCTCGAAGTCCGCGAGAATGAACGATTCCCCCATCACCGGCTGGAGATTCCAACCCCGCTTCTCGTTCTCCAACGCCCGCAGGAACCGTTCCGCCGTCCAATCCCGGTAGCTCCGGGCCACCGACGGCGGATAGAACGCGAAGATCGCCGCACGCCCCCGCCGCCCCCCGTCCGCGTCCCTCGTCAGCCAGCCCCGGATCAGGTTCGCCCGGGCCACACACTCCGCCTCCCCGGCGGGCGGACTCGTGACCCCGAAGAGCAGGGTGATCGTGTTCCCGAAATCCGTGTCCAGCCGCGGGCTCCCGCAGCCCTCCGGCAGCCGCACCTCCGCCAGCCGGGCCCGCACCTTGTCCCAGTCCTGATCAATCCGGTCCCCCGACGCCGGCCGCAGCTTGACGGTCACCACCGAGACGCCGAGCCGGCTCTGGCTCTCGATCTCCTCCACCGATTCGAGCTCGCTGAGCTTCTTCTCGATGGGCTCCGTAACCAAGGGTTCAACCTGCAACGCCGTCGCCCCGGGAAACACCGTCACCACCAGCGCCGTCCGCTCCGGAATCGTCGGATCCTCCTGCTGCGCCAGCCGCGTCAGCGACACCGCACCCCACACCAGCACCACCACCAACGCCAGCCACCCCACCTCCCGGTGCTCGACAAAAAACCGCGCCAATCCCCCCGACCCCGCCGGCGCCGCGCCGTCCTCCCCGCCATGGTGCGCCCCGGCGTTCATGGCCGCCGCCCCGCCGCCCCTTCCTCCCGCACCACCACCTTCGCCCCCTCATGCAACAGACTCGCACCGGCCACCACCACCGCCTCCCCCTCCGACAACCCGCGCGTCACCACCACCCGGCTCTGAACCAGGTCGCCGGTCTCGATCCGCCGCTCCATCGCCACCCCGTTCGTCACCACGAAAACTGCCAGCTCCCGCTCCCCCCGCGCCACCAGCGCCGACAACGGCACCTGCAATCCCCGCGCCACCCGCATGCCGTCATCCAGGAACACCGACGCCGCCATCCCGGGCCGCAACTGACCGTCCCGGTTGTCCACCCGGATCAACACCCGGAACAGCCGCGTCCCCTCCCGAGCCGCCACTCCGACCTCCTGGATCCGTCCCCGGAACTCCTTGTCCCCCAACGCCGGAACCAGCAGCGCCACCCCTTCCATGCCCGCGGTCAGCCGCGACACCAACCGGTCCGGCACCCCGACCTCCACCTCCACCTCATCCAGCTTCGCCAGCGTCAGCACCGGCTTCCCCGGCGCCACCGTCTCCCCCGCGTTCATGTGCCGGCCCAGAATCGTCCCGTCAAAAGGCGCCCGAATCCGTGAGTCCAACAACATCTGACTCCGAAGTTCCAGATCCGCCGCCGACGCCCTCATCGCCGCCTGCGCCCGGTCGTACTCCTGCTGCGACGCCGCCCCGCTGCTCAACAACCGCTCGGCCCGCTCGAACTGGGTGCGGTCCAGCTGCGCCGCCGCCGCCGCCGAGTTCGAGGCGGTCAGGAAATCGTTCGGATGCAGCCAGGCCAGCAGATCCCCCTGCCGCACGACCGCCCCTTCCTGCCAGTCCTCATCCCCCGACTCCGGTCCCACCCGCGCCAGAATCCCCCCGACCTTGAAACTGAGGGTGACCTGGTCCCTGCCCCGCACCATGGCCAGGTAGGCCGCCCCGTGGTGCGCCCCCTCGCCTTCCACCGCCCGCACCGGCTCCACCCTCACCGGAATCGGCACCTCGGCCACCGGCGCGCTCCGCCCGCAGCCTGCCACCAGCCCCACCACGCCAAGCCAGGCGCCCAGCCCCATCCACCGTGCCAGCCTGTCTCGGATGCCCATGCGTCAGCCCGGGTGTAAACCCCACCCCGCCAATCCGCAACACCCGTGGTGCGGGAGAACCCGGCCCCAAAGGAAACCGGGCCGCGCTTTCAACGCGGCCCGGGCGTTCATCAGAACCTCAAGGGATGCGCCAACCGCACCCCGCAACCCGTCCACCAGCCGATCAGGGCTCGGGCGCAGCGGGTTCGGCGATGGGCTCGGGATCCAGCGGGGGAACATCCTCCTCCGGAGCATCCCCGGCCCCCAACAACGGCGGCACCGGCGCCGGAAACGCAGGCGCCCCCACGCCCCCCACCGCGGCGCTGTCGTCCGGGTTCTTCGCGTCCGCCATCCATTGCGAGCGGTCCTTGAGCACCGAATCCACCGACCAGCGCGCGACCTTGTAGACCCAGCCGTTCAGCGCCTGCTCCTTCTTCAGCTTCTCCCGAAGCTTGTCCTGCTGCTCCTTCCAGGTCTTGTCCCTGGCTTCCTTGTCCTCGGGCTTCTCATCGGCGGGAACCTCCCGCTCCTTCGGCAGATCCGCCGAGACCTCGACGGTGAGCCAGAAGTTGTCGCCGTCGGCCGGAGCGACCTTCACCACGTAGTCGAATCCGTCGAAGGTCCCGATCCGCAGGGTCGAGGCGCTGGCAAAGGCGTCCTTCACCGCCTCGGCATCCTTCGGAAGCACGTCGTTGAAGGTCGGCGAGGACAACGCCCAGTTGAGGCTGCTGGTCTTGCCCTTGTCCGCCTGCTCGCCGGGCTGGGGATCGGTGAGGACCCAGTCGCCGGCCTCGCTGGGACGGGCGAGACTCCAGGTCTGGGCGTCGTTCGTCCCGGTCAGGGAGATGCTCTTCAGCTTCTCGACCTTCAGGAAGTTGTCCTTGTTGAGCCACGACTCCGGTTTGGACTCGAACTCGGTGAAGGTCTCGCTGGTGACATAGACCGTGTCGGTCTTCGAAGGAATGGCGACCCAGCGTCCGACCGGATAGCCGCCGAACTGCCCGCCCGAATCGCGCATCTGTTTCCTGCCGAGCAGGACCGCGCCGAGTGCCTTGCCGTCCTTGTCCTTCAATTCGACCAGGGTCGCGGTGTTGGTGCCGGCGTCCTTGGTGCCCGGAGGCAGGAGTTCGAGCCGGCCCCACTGGGACTGCCCGACCTCCTCGCTCTGGGCCGGCTTCAGCTCCCAGAGCTTGCGGACGAGATCGGAGATCTGGGTGAACGAGGCCGGGTACCCGGACCGCTCCTGGACCACCCAGACGTCCTTTTTGACGAGGTTCACCTCGGAATCGCCGGATTTGATGGCGACCGCGGCGACGTTTTCGGTCGGGAAATCGGCCAGGAGCTTCTGGCCGACGCCGACGTCACGGTTCTGGAATTCGCGGTTCCGCGAGGAACGGAAGACCATGGCCAGGCCTCCCAGCAGGAGCCCGACGATGACAAGGAGGATCAGCTGCTTTCGGTTCATTTGGCGGCCGTGCGCTTGCGTTTGAAGATGGCGATGACGATGCCGGTCAGGGACACGGCAAACGGCATGCCCAGGATGTTCGCCCACTTCGTCGTGGTCTCGAGGGAGTCGACGTCGCGGCGGAGATTCTTGCGGAGCTCCTTGAGCTCCTTGTTCACGTCGGCGCGTTTGCGCTGGAACTGCAGGATCTCCTGCTTCTGTTCCTCGGAGAGAATGGCCTGCTGGCCCTCGCCCTTCGCGCGCTGGAGTTCGTTGATCTTCTGCTGGGCGTCCGACAGGTCCTTCTCCAACTGCCGGATCTTCCCCTCATAGGCCAGTTCGGCCCGCGCCTGCATCTCGCGCACCCGGGTGAACGGACGGCTCAGGGTCGCCCGGCTCCGGATGCCGATGAGGTCCTTGTCCCCGCCCATCTGCTCCAGAAGGTTCTGGAGGAAGGTCAGGTTCGCCGCGAAGGGCATCATGATGCGCTGCCCGAACAGGTCCCGGATGTCGGCGTAGAACCGCTCGTACAGCATGTCGGAATCGCCCACGAGCACCACCACGCCGTCCTCGGCGCTTTCCTTGAGATGCGCGCCGCCGGCCGCCGCGCCCGCGTCGTCCTTGGGCGCCTCCGCCCCGGCGGGTTTGCCGTCCGGGAACGCCGTCCTGAACTTGCCGGTCAGCCGCACACCGAGCTTGTAGGAGGTCTCGGTGGGCTTGAATTCCTCGGTGGCCCCGAACTGCGCCATCATCTTGTCGGTGAGCTGGGAGTTGGTGCTGCTCCGGAAGAGCACCGCCTGCTTCAGCCCCTCGGCGGGGGTGCCGGTGAAATGTCCGGCGAAGGGCAGGATCAACCGCCCGAGCTGGGTGGTCGCCACGTCGTTGGTGTCCATCGCCCCGCCCGTGAGGGACAGGAACGACGGGTTGGCCTGGGGACGGCCGGTGCGCGGATCCCGCAGTTCGGTGAGGTACTGCTTGTCCGAGACGACCTTCTGGATGTCGAACTCCAGACCCCACGCCTTCAGAAGCTTGTCCAGCGACGCCCCGCTGCCGGCCGCGGCCTGCAACGGGTTCTGCGGATTGGACTGCGAGTCCAGCACGCTCAGGGGATCGAGAAAGGCCACCAGCTTCCCGCCGCGAAGCACGAACTGGTCGATCGCATACTGCGCGGCCTCCGAGATCGCCTTCGGATACACCACCACCAGAACGTTGATGTCCGGTTCAATGGCGTCGGCGCTGACCGGCACCTCGCGCACGTCGAAGTCGGCCTTGAGCTCGTTCACGAACACCCACGGATCCTGCCGCCCACCCCCGCCCCGCATCATCGCCATAGGATCCATCGCCCCGAACACCGGCAGGCCGCTCATCAGCCCCAGCACCGGCTTCGTCGGCTTGATCACCTGCGAGATCGCCCGCGTCAGGTCGTACTCCAGCAGCCGCTCCCGCTGCGGGGAGATGAACGGAATCGCCACCCGCGAATCCAGGCAGCTGATGGCCATGCCGAAGTAGATCTTGTCCCCGCCCATCTGCGCCAACTGCCCCTCGACCCCGTCGAGGTTCGCGGAATCCTCCTCCTCGGAATCGGGCTTGGGATCGAGCTTCTTGATCTTGATCCGGCCCTTGGCGTGGAGCTGGTACTCCGACAGCAGGTCCTCCACGCGCTGCGCATACCCGCGCAGTCCCTCGTCGAGGTCCGACTGGCTCTTGCTGAAGTAGAACCGGATCTGAACCGGGGTATCGATCTTCGAAAGGATCGCCTTGGTGCCGTCCGAAAGCGTGTAGAGCTTGTCGGCGGTCAGGTCCACCCGCGTGGATACCCGGCCGAAGATCAGATTCATCGCGATCGCGATGGACAGGAGCACCACGACGCCCGCGGTCGAGTAGAGAAACGTCTCGAGCTGCTTCTGGTTTTTCATGCGCCTCTGGATGGAATGAAGTTTGGCTTCGCTACCGGCACCCGATCAGCCCGCGCGATGGGTCCTCAGGATCACGCCGGTGGTGAACAGACAGAAACCGATCACCGACCCGAAGAACACCAGGCTCCGCAGGAACACCGCCCCCTTGCCGAACCCGTCGAAGTGGGTCATCACGCTCAGCGACGCCACCAGCTCCCGGATCTGCGGGATCGGCAGGGTGTCGAGCAGGTCCGTCACCGGCGGCCAGCCGCACAGGATGAGGAACAGGCAGATGACCACCGACACGATGAAGCTGATGACCTGGTTGCGGGTCATGGCCGAGGTCATGCAGGTGATGGCCAGGTACGCGCCCGCCATCAGGAAACTGCCCAGGTACCCGCACAGGATCACCCCGTTGTCCGGGTCGCCCAGGTAGTTCACCGTGATCCAGACCGGAAAGGTCAGGACCAGCGCCAGCCCGAGGAAGAGCCAGCTCGCCAGGAACTTCCCGACCAGCGCGTGCCAGGGGGCGATCGGCATGGTCAGCAGCAGTTCCATCGTCCCCAGCCGCCGTTCCTCCGCCCAGAGCCGCATGCCCACCGCCGGCACCAGGAACAGGTAGAGCCAGGGGTGCCAGATGAAGAACGCGGCCAGCGACGCCTCGCCCCGCAGGAAGAAGTTCCCGGGCATGAAGGTGAAAAACCCGTTCATGAGCAGGAAGATCACCAGAAACACATACGCCACCGGCGAGGAGAAGTATGCGACCAGTTCCCGTTTGCCGATGGCCCGGATGTTGGCCAGTGCTTGGTTCATAGTGCGATTCCGAGTTTGAAGTTGATGGTTGGGAACCTCCCGCCAACCCCGCGCCCGCGAGGCCGGCCGGGTTCCCGACGCCCGACCCTACCGGCTGCCCCCCCCCTTCACGTCCGGCATCGTGATGCTCCGGAACACCTCGTCCAGCCGCCCCTCCTCCACGCTGAGTTCCTCGACCCTCCAACGCTCCCGCAACACCAGGTCCGACACCGCCGCCCGCAGCTCCCCGTTCGCCTCCCGCGACTTCGGATACACCCGCAGCCGCACCCCCGTGGCGTCGGAGTCCACCACCGCCGCCCGCTTCACCGCCGCGGCCTCCTCCAGCTTCGCCCGGACGGCCTCCGCCCCCACCCCGCTCACCCGCAGGGTCAGGACCCCGGCCCCCTCCGCACGCGCCTTCAGTTCCGCCGGCGTCCCGCTGGCCACGATCGTCCCGCGATCAATGATGATCGCCCGGGTGCAAACCGCCTCCACCTCCTCGAGAATGTGCGTGGAGAAAATGATCGCCTTCTTCTCCCCCATCCGCCGGATCAGGTTCCGCACCTCGTGCTTCTGGTTCGGATCCAGCCCGTCGGTGGGCTCGTCCATGATCAGCACCTCCGGGTCGTGAACGATCGACTGGGCGAAACAGAGCCGGTGACGGTAGCCCTTCGAGAGCGTGTCCACGCTCTGATGCACCACCCCGCCCAGAAAACAGGTGTCCACCACCCGCGCCACCGCCGACTTCCGCGCATCCCCGTGCAAACCCCGCAGCTCCGCCGCGAAGTTCAGGAACTGCCAGACGGTCATGTCGGCGTACGACGGGGCGTTCTCCGGCAGGTACCCGATCAGGCGCTTCGCCTCGATCGGCTTCTCCACCACGTCGTGGTTCCCCACCAGAATCCTACCGGAGCTCGGCGGAATGAATCCCGTGATCATCCGCATCGTCGTCGACTTCCCCGCGCCGTTCGGCCCGAGGAACCCGAGAACCTCTCCGCGCTCCACCTTGAACGAGACGTTGTTGACGGCGACCTTCGGACCGAAGGACCGCACCAGATTCTCAACCGTGATCATGGTTCAATGCCAAAATGCCAATGTTCGGAACGCCCGTCCCGCCGTGCCATCCGCGATGACAACGGCGGGACGTTGATTTCCGAGTCCCAAATGCGGTTCGTGCCTGAGACCGCGCGGGCCGATTATTTGTTCAAACTTGGCGCAAAGCGCAAGTGGGGGGCTTTCCTTCACCGCGCCCGCCGGATCTCCCGCGCAAGCCAGTCGGCGTGAACCCTGCTGATCGCCCCCATGATTCCCATGCCTTCCGCCAAGCGGGTGGCCTCCGCCAGATGCCGCGCCGCCAGATCCAGCCGGCCCCGCGCCTCATCGTACATCCCCAGGTACAGCCGCGCATAAAACCGCGCCTCCTCCCGGCGCTGCGGTGATTCCACCCGCTCGGCCGCGGCCAACACCTCGTCCTCGCCCCCCTTCCCCTCCAGCAACGCCTGGATCTCCTTCATCGGCACCCGCCCGTCCCCCTCGACAGGGATCACCCGCTGCCGCGCCTGCTCGAAGCCGCTCAGCCGGGCGACACAGGCGAAATGCCAGGCCGCGTTCTCCACGTCGTTCGGATTCACCGTCCGATGCAACTCGAACTGCCGGCGCGCATCGTCGAACCGCCGCACATAGTACAACGCAATGCCCCGCTGCCAGAGCTCCGCCAACCGCCCCGGCCGCTTCGCGGCATACCGGTCGAAGTCGCCCACCGCCTCCGCGCACCGCCCCAACCGCAGCCGAACCACACCCCGCTGCCGCAACACCACGGGATCATCCGGCGTAAGCTCCAGCACCCGCGTGAGATCCGACTCCGCCCCGTCCCAGCGCTGCGCAGCCTCCAACAGCGACGCCCGATAATACCACCCGCGCGGATCCTTCGGCGCCTGTTCCACCGCCTTGCCCGCAAGTTCCACCGCCCGCAGCGCAAGCCCCTTGGCCTGCGCCTTCTGCGCCTCCAACAGCCAGTCGGTCGCCGGCTGCTCCGCCGCCCGAAGATCCCACGCCCCCGACAGGCCCAGCGCCAACAGCACCCCCACCACGATGGCTCCACGCTTCATCGACCCGCAAATCAACAGCCGGAAGCCCGCCTGAAACCAAGGCCGCTTCGATGTCTCGGACGGGCCCTGCACAATCGCCACAACCATGCCCGAACCCTGGAGGCCGGCCGCCCCGCGGGCAAGCGGCCAGCCAAACCGCCACCGGTCCGCGCTACCTCCGGACCGGCGCCGAGGTGCGCTGCAGGGTCCAGGTCCAGTCGTGATCCCCGGCCGGCACCGCCGGCGGCGCAAAGCTGAAATTGATCCGCTCCCGCGGCACGGTGGTCTTCCACTTCTTGATCTCCGAATGGCCGTCCGCGAACGAGAAACCACAGGCGTTGTTGTGGTAGTTGGCCGGCAGGTCAATCCACTTCCGGTCCGCCTGCGAGTTGAAGAACGACCCGTCGTTGATGCTGTCCGGGTGCTCGTCCACAAAAACCCAGAGCATCGACGGACTGGGCTCCACGACATCGGAGGCCTTCTCGAAGATCTTCTCACAGTTCAGCAGGCCGTCGGATGCCGATTTGTTGCCTTTGCCGACCGCCCCGTTCATCGAGATGCTGCGAACCCGCTGGGTCCAGCCCCTCGAGCGCTGGCTCGGGTGCAGGTACTTGTCGGCGGGACACTTGTAGATGGAGGCCGTGTTGCCGCTGTACTTGGCGAGCACCGAGTAGTCGTTGCTCTCCAGGAACAACCGGTTCGTGTTGTGCCCGCTGGTGTCCCAGGTGAGCCATCCCATGACCCAGGGGTAGTAGCCGCTCGCGGTCTGGGAAATGCGGTTCCCCGACTGCGACTCGCCGCCGTGGATGTTCATGGGGTACTTCTCCTCGTTGTCCCCAGAGTACAGATGAACGGCGAGCATGAGCTGTTTGGTATTGCCCATGCACTGGATGCCCTGGGCCTTGGACTTCGCCTGGGCCAGGGCCGGCAACAGCATGCTGGCGAGGATCGCGATGATCGCGATCACCACCAGGAGTTCGATCAGGGTGAATCCGCGGCCAACCGTGGGGCGGCGGGTGGGATGAATGGATTTCATTTGAAATGCTCCGGAGCTTCGGGCTTCCGAAGCTCAACCCCTACCGCAATAACTCGCAAGCGCTTTGTTGTGCCCTTCGAACCAGGCCAGGACACCCCACCCCCCCCACGACCGCCCCCGCGAATCAGTTCATCCGCCGCATCGCCACCGGCAGGATCTTCATCTCACCCCGGTACTTGGCCACGGTCCGGCGCGCGATCTTGATGCCCCGCTCCTTCAGCCGCGCCTCGATCTGATCGTCGGTCAGCGGATGCGCCGGGTCCTCGTCGCGCACCATCTCGGCGATCAATTCCTTCACCCCGGTGCTGGCCACCGAACCGCCGTCGGCGGTGGCCACACCGCTGGTGAAGAGCGCCCGCATCTCGATCAGCCCCTGCGGGGTGTCCATGTACTTCCCGGAAACGGCCCGGCTCACCGTCGTCTCGTGCACCCCCACCACATCCGCAACCTGGGCCATGGTCATCGGCTTGAGGCTCGCGCGCCCGTGGTCGAAGAACTCCTTCTGGCGCCGCACGATCTCCTCGGCGATCCGCTGGATCGTCTGCTCCCGATGGTCCAGGCAGCGAATGAGGAACTTGCCGGCTCGGATCTTGTCCCGGAGATAGTCCCGCACCTCCTGGTTGGAGGCGGCCTGGGTCAGAAGATCCTTGTAGGAGTGACTGATGCGAAGCCGGGGAATGGGCTCATCGTTGAGCGTCACCCTGTAGCCGTCCTCCACCCGGCTCACGGTCACCTCCGGCACCACGTACTCCGGGGTCCCGGTCACCAGTTCCGAACCGGGCCGCGGACGCAGCTTGGCGATGTTCTCCGCGGCATCCTGCACTTCGTCCCAGTACACGCCGAGCTTGGCGGCGATGTCTTGGTACCGCCGGCGACCGAGCGCCTCCAGGTGGTCCCGGACCACCACATACTCGATGGAGTCCTTCCGTCCCGCCCGCTCGAGCTGCAAGAGCAGGCACTCCCGCAGATCCCTTGCCGCCACCCCGGCCGGTTCCAGCGCCTGAACATGCACCAGGGCCGCTTCGAGCTGTTCCAACTCCACCTCACCCGTCTGCGCCAGCGCACTCAGCGGCGTCGCCAGATACCCCTCGTCGTTCAGGTTCCCGATGATCAGTTCCGCCACCGGACGCAGGTCCTCCGGCATGTCGTGCAGCTTCAACTGCTCCTCGAGGTTCGCCCGCAACGAAACCTCCTGCGTCAGACTGTCCATCAGGAACTGCCGCTTCTCCTCGTCCACGTCGGACTGCCGCAGCGGCGCCTGGCTCTGCGAAAAATGGTCCCGCCACTCCTGGTCCATCTGAACCAGGCGGTCCAGCGTGGCCTGAAAATCGTCCACCGGCGCGCCGTTGGCCTTCTCGGTCGCAGGATCGAACAACACGTCCGCCGGCGGTTCGGCGGGATCCAGCGCGTTCCGCTCCAACCCCACCCCGGCCTCCGCGTCGGCCGCACTCACACGTTCGGTCGGCGAAACCTCCTCCAACACCGGATTCACCGCCATCTCCTGCTCCACCAGGGCCCGCAACTCCATCACCGGCGCCGCAAGCAGCGCCAGCGACTGCTGCATCTGGGGCGCCAGCACCTGTTGGAGTGCCATCCCCTGCCCGAGTTGCATGCCGACCGCCATGACGACGCCAGAGTGCGCGCCACCCCGTCCGGGCTCAAGCTTGCACGAAACTTGCTATAACCCTTGACCCCAACCCTCAAAACCGCCGGTGCCATTCCCGGCGCCCGTAACGCTCGCCCATCCACCCCGCCACCCGCTCCCCCAGACTGCCCGTCCACTCCCCGGTCACCCCCCAGACCGCCTCCATCGCCCCACGCACCCGGTCGGACGACACCCCGAGGTTCCGGATGAAGGCCCCGTGCGCGCGGCCCCGCCGATACTCCGGTTCGCTCGACGGGGGCGGCAGCAGCCGCGCAACCGGCTCCAGGTCCATGCCCAGCAGGAACGTCCCGTGAAACAGCACCGCCCTGCGCCGGCGCCGCTGCGCGTTGCCCGAGAACTTCCACTCGTCCACCGCGAGATCCGTGTGCCCGCGGATCACCACCGGCAGGCCGGTCGCCGCCTCCAGCGCGGCCCGGTTCCGCTCCATGACCCAGCGGTTGGTGCCGGTGACGGTCTCCAGCGCGGGATCGAGCCCCACGGGCAGCACCACCGCGTAAGCCAGACAACCCGGCCCCAACAGCACCGTCCCCCCGCCGCTCGCACGCCTCAGCACCGGCACCCCCGCGGCATCACACGCCGCCACGTCCACCTCCGTGGCCAACCGGTTGCCGTACCCCACCACCACACAGGGCGTCGCCGATTCGTAAAACCTCAGCACCCCGCCCTCCGTGCCGGCCTCACCGGCTTCACAAGCGTCCAGCAACGCCTCGTCGGCGGCGAGTTGCTCCTCCGGTGTGCTCCATTCGGCTCGGAATACCTTCATCGTCCGCCGCCGTCCCCCGGACCTGCGGCGCACCGATTCTGCCCGCCCCGCCCGCCGCACGCCATGCCCGGGAATCGCCACCCCGAACCGCCCGCCCACCGCCGCGCCCATTCCGCGCATCGCCTGTCGGCGGCCGCGCTCAACCCTGACGGAACGAAATCCGCTGGATGGTCTGCCGCCCGAAACTCGCCTGCAACCGCTGGAGGATCTCCCGCTGCCGGTAGCGGACGATCTCGCTGAGCCACGTGCTGCTGTCCACCTGCACGAACAGCGTGCCCCTCCGGATCCCAACAGGCTGGGCGTGCGCGGCGATGTTGGGGTCCAGCAACCGGTTCCAGACCTTCACGATCTCGGTCTCGGCCTTGCGCTGATCGAGGCGCATGCCCTGGAGCACGCCGGAGACCAGGTCCGACGCCGACCGCGTCCGGTTGGCCCAAGCCTTCTCCAGGGGGGCGAGGTCCACGCGCCGCCACTCGGCCAGCACGCCGCGGCGCGCGGCGTTGCGGGCCCGGTCATCCGCCGGTGTGGGTCTCGGTCGGGGCGGACTGGGTGTTGGCGGGGGCGTGGGTGGAACGAACGGAGTGCTCATCAAGTACCAGGACGCCGTGCGGCGGCAGGTCGTAGGCTCCGCTGACGATCGAACCCGTCAAGAAATCATGCATGGGCTTGAGCAGGTTCAGCCGGATCGGAACGGTCTGGTGGTTGAGCAGGAAATAGATCCGCGTCCCGTCCTTCTGACGGAGGCTGACCTCCACCCCGGCGGGCACCTTGAGCAGCGGATCGAGATTGCAGGTCGCCCGCAACCACTCGACCAGGTCCGCGTAGAACGACGGCTGGCTCATGGTCCCCAGGTAGATGGCCCGCCCCAGGCCGAAGGTGTTCTGGGTCAGCACCGGCCTCCCGGCGTAGTAGTCCTTCGCGTACGTCGCCAGGATCTGGCATTCCCGGGGCTCGATGACATCCGCCCAGACCCGCACGGGATGCAGGTGGGTGATGTGGAAGTCCCCCCTCGCGTTCATGTGGTTCTCCGCATCCGCCGGCAGCGGATCGAACTCCACGACCTCCAGGCCGAACAGGTCGGTCATGTACATCGGGAATCCGGTGGTCGGGGCGATGTGATGCTCATCGACGAGCCCGGTGTTGAACGTCGCCAGCAGCGTGCCGCCGTTCTGCACATACAGCTTCAGGCGGTCGGTCTCCCCCGCGGCAAGCAGATGCAGGGACGGCGCGATGACCAACCGGTAGCGCGAGAGGTCCTCGGACGGCCGGGCGAAGTCCACCGCGATGTTCCGATCGTGAAACGCCTTGTAGAACAGCAACGTGTGTTCGCGAAGGTTGAACAGCCGTGTGGGCTGCTGCGGCAGCTTCTGGGTCCACTCGTTCTCGTGGCTGTACAGGATGCAGACATCCGCATGGACCCGGGTGCCCTCCAGCGCCGGGCCCAGCAGCCGGAGTTCGTCCCCGACCTGCGAGACCTCCTTGTACGCCCGGTTGTCCCCTCGCCCGTCGTGGGTCAGCACCCCGCCGTAGAACTTCTCCGGCCCGATCCGCGGCTGGCGCCAGAAGAAGTACAGCACCCCGTCCGCCCCCCGCGAAATCGCCTGGTAGGTGAACAACCGCACCACCCCCGGCCGCAACAGGGTGTTCACCTCCTGCCAGTTCACGTTCCCCGCCTTCTGCTCGATCACCCAGAACCCCTGGTCCCCGCCGGGCGCGCGGACGCCGGCCTTCTTCAGCGACCGCATGATGTCGTGCTCGAGCGCGTGCTCCGCGAAGGCCGACTTCACGGTGGCGAACGAATCCAGTGCCACGAAATCCAGCACGTCCGCCATGTCGAAATGGTCGAAATGCCGGGTCAGCGACCTCAGGTTCGTGGTCACCGGCTTGTCCGGGGTCAGGCCGTGCAGCACGTCCCGCTGCATGCGCACGAAGGCGATGCACGAGTCGCTGGAGAACCGCATCCAGTCCATCATCAGCGCCGGATTGTGCACCGTGGGCGCCACCTTGGGCATCGGCACCTGGCTCCAGTCGGTGACAATCTGGCTCCAGAACCTCAGCCCCATCAGGTCGTTCAACCGCTCGATTGTCCCGTACTTCGCCCGTAGCCAGAGATGCCAGTCGTGCTCCGTCTCCTCGTTGAACGAGAACTCCGTGCCGTGGCCGCCGATCCCGTTGTCGATCTGCCACGCCACCACCGCCGCGTGCCCGCCCAACTCCTGCGCCAGTCGCGTCAGGATCGTCCGGCTGAAGGTCCAGTAGAGGTCGCTGTTCAGGCAGTACGCATGCCGCGTGCCCGGATTCAACACCTGCCCATGCTCGTTCCTCGGCAGGATCTCCGGATGCTTCTGCGTCAGCCACAGCGGCGGCGCGGCCGTCGGCGTCCCCAGGACCACCCGGATCCCCGCCGCATGCATCAGATCCAGCAGCCGTCGCATCCAGGCGAAGTCGTACCGGCCCTCCTCGGGCTCGTACAACCCCCAGCAGAACTCACCCATGCGCACCACGTTCACCCCCGCCTTCAGCATGAGTTCAACATCACGGTGCCAGCGGGCCTCCGGCTGCTCCGCCGTTCCGTCGTACGGGTACACCCAGTGCTCGGGATGATAATCGACACCAAACCACATAGGGGCCTTTCGTCGGGGTTCGCCGCCACGCTAGGCACCCCGCCCGTCGAAGCAACGCCAAAGGGGCCAGCCCACCACGATCACCTCCCCGCGCACGCCCCGAACCCCCCGTTCCGGAACTTGCCCTTGACACCCCGTTTGACCGGGGAACACGGTGCGCGGTCAGCTTCAGGCCCAACCCAACGACAACCTCAGCCACCGCCATTCCACCCCCACCGCAACCCCCACCCTCACCAACCCGCCCCCGCCCCATGTCCTATTCGTCCCGACGCGATTTCCTCATCGCCACCGCCGCCGCCGGCATCGCCGTGTCCGTGCAACCGGTGGCCGCCCAGACGATGATCGTCACCAGCGCCGACGGTCTCGACACCGGCACCTCGACGGTCCAGGCCAGGGACGGCACCGCGCTCCAGGTCTACCACGCCGCACCCGCGAAGGACGGCCGACACGCCACCGTGCTGGTGATCCCCGAGATCTGGGGTGCCCACGAACACATCAAGGATGTCGCGCGCCGCCTGGCCAGGGCCGGGTACTTCGCCATCGTCCTGGAGCCGTACACCCGGATCGGGGACCTCACCAAGCTCACCGAGATCCGCGATGTGGTCGCGGGCGCGAACAAGCTCACCGACACCCAGTGCTTCTCCGACCTCGACGACGTCGTGGCCTGGGCTTCGAAACAGCCGAAGGCGGATGTGGGACGGCTGGGGATCACCGGATTCTGCCGCGGCGGTCGAACAACCTGGATGTACACGGCCCACAACCCCGCGATCAAGGCGGGGGTCGCCTGGTACGGGGGCCTGAATCCCAATCCCCCGACCCAGCCCAGGACCCCGGCCGATGTGGCGGGCGAACTCCACGCCCCGGTGCTCGGCCTGTACGGCGGGGCGGACCAGGGCATTCCCCAGGCCGCGGTCGATCGCCTCGTCGCCGCCCTCAAGGCCTCCGGGAAAGGGCGCGCCTCGGAGGTCCACGTCTACCCCGACATGCCCCACGCCTTCCATGCCGATTACCGCCCGAGCTACCGCAAGGAGGCGGCCGAGGACGGCTGGAAACGAATGCTCGCCTGGTTCGCCCGGCACGGGGTGGCCTGAGCCGGAGCGCGCATGCCCGATCCGGAACAACCGGCGCATCCCGAAATGCGCCTTTCCCGGACCGAGGAGCGCTTCGAGGAATTGCGGGGCCGGGTTGGTTTCTTCGCGGGGCCTGCGCTTTTCCTGGCGCTGCTTCTGGTTCCCATTCCCGGCCTTTCACCCGAGGCGCACCGCACCCTGGCGGTCCTCGGGCTGGTGGGTGTCTGGTGGCTCTCCGAGGCCCTGCCCCTGGCGGCCACCGCGCTCGTGGGGCCCGCCCTGTGCGTGCTCCTCGGCGTGACCCCGGCCCGCGAGGCGCTCCGGCCCTTCGCCGACCCGGTCATCTTCCTCTTCCTCGGCGGTTTCCTGCTCGCCGAGGCCATGATCAAGCACGGACTGAACCGGCGCATCGCCCTCACCGTGCTCGCCCAACCCCGACTCGGCGACAGTCCGACGGGCCTGCTCACCGGTTTCGGCCTCCTCACCGCCTTCATCTCCGCCTGGGTCAGCAACACCGCCACGGCGGCGATGATGCTGCCCATCGCGCTCTCCATCCTGCGGGAGATCGGGGGACGCGACGCTCCGCCCGGGGCCTGGCGTTCGCATCCGGCCACGATCCCGCTGATCCTGGTGACGGCCTTCGGGGCTTCCATCGGCGGGCTGGCCACCCCCATCGGCACCCCGCCGAACATCCTCGGCATCGGGCTCATCGAACGGACGCTCCACCGCCGACTGAACTTCTTCGAGTGGATGCAATTCGCCCTCCCCGCGGCGGTGGTGCTCATCGGTCTGCTGATCTGGCGGCTCCGCCGCCTGGCAACCCGCACCGCGGGGAACAATCCGTGGACTGGCGGCGGCTCCGGCTGGGCGCGCGCCGAGGCGAAACGGCTGGGTCCCTGGACCCGGGGACAGATCCAGGTGGCGGTGGTGTTCGTGCTCGCGGTGACCGGCTGGATCCTGCCCGGGTTCGCCGCAGCCGTTCTCGAGGCCGACGCTCCGCTGGTGCACTGGCTGGGACGCCGCCTGCCGGAAGGGGTGGTGGCCCTGCTCGCCGCGGCGGTGCTTTTCGCCCTGCCGACCGGCGAGGCCCCCAGGGCGCGCAACCTGTCCTGGGCCGACGCCGCGCGCATCGACTGGGGCACCATCCTGCTCTTCGGCGGCGGCATGGCGATGGGGGACCTCGCCTTCTCCACCGGCCTCGCCGAATGGATGGGCCGCGGCCTGGCCGCCTCACTGCCCTTCACCTCCGTCCTCACCCTCACCCTGCTGTTCGCCGCCATCGGTGTGGCTGTCAGCGAAGCCACCTCCAACACCGCCTCCGCCAGCATGATCATCCCCCTGGCCATCGCCGTCGCCCAGGCCTCGGGCGTCGACCCGGTGAAGCCCGCCCTCGGCGCCTGCCTCGGCTGTTCCCTGGGCTTCATGCTCCCCGTTTCCACACCCCCCAACGCCCTCGCCTTCGCCACCGGCGCCGTGCCCCTGGTTCGCATGATCCGACACGGCTTCTGGCTCGACGCGGTCGGCTGCGTCGTGGTCGTCGCCGCCGTCCTCCTCCTCGCTTCCTGAACCCACACCCCCCTTCCCAGCCTCAGCCTCACCCCTCCACCCGCACCCCCGCGCAGCGCAACGCGGTGGCGTGGACGGCGATGTCGTGGTCCGCGGACCACGCGAGAGCCGGCCCACCACGGATCACCCGGGCGAGGTCGCGGAACTCGCCCTCGTACCTCCCGCGTGGGACCGGCAGCTCCAGCGCATTGTCCCCGCGCACGAACCCCTCCCGAGCCTCCGCCAGGCGCAGAACACCGCGCCCGGATTCGAGCGGCTGAATCTCCATCGCGCCCCGGGTGCCCACCACCTGGAACCGGCGATGCGCCCCGCCAAACGGATCGTCGTGGTTGCAGCGTATCGTCACCAGCGTGGCCGGGTACTCCAGCACCGCCATCTGGTTCTCCGCCACCCCCGCCGGGGCGCGCCCACCCGCCCTCCCGAACGCATGCACCGACCCCGGCACGCCCGCCAGGTGAACAACCGCGTCCACCAGATGACACCCGAGTTCGAACATCCCGTGCCCCGGGTAGCCGGCCAACTCGGCGAAAAAACCCGCGTCCGCCCGCTTCCCCATCGAGGCGTCGATCTCGGTCAGGGTCCCGAACCACCCCTCGCGATGCGCCCGGAACAGGAGTTCAAACGCCGGGTTGTACCGGAGCATGTACCCCATCTGCACCGTCCGCCCGGTCCGCTCCGCCTCGCGGCGCATCTCCCGGAAGGGCCGGTGATCCGCCGCACCCGGCTTGTCCAGGTGCACATGCTTCCCCGCGCGAACACAGGCCATCGCCGTCGCCGCCGCCTCCCGCAACCCGGTCTCCACCACCACCACCTCCACGGACGGATCGCCGAGAATCGCCTCCGGGGTCAGCCACTCGAGCCCGGCATACGCGGAATCGGGAGCCCGCCCCGCCTCGCGACCGAGGGCCGGATCGGGTTCGGCGATGCCGACGACCTCGAAAAGCTCCGGCAAGGCCCGCACGGCCCGCATCTTCCCGGCGGCATGGGAATGCGCGGTGCCGATCTGGGCGATCCGAATCCTGCGGGCACCGGAACCGGCCGGTTCGACCGCAGCCTCGGCAGCCCTGCCGGTCGCGGCGCCCGTGGTCGTCATCGGGTTCGTGGTCACGCCCACGACGCCCACGGCGGCCGTGGCGATGAAGCCGCGGCGGGTCAGCGGAGACTCCGGGGATCGGTCCGGGGATCGGAAGGGCGGGATCACGATCCATTCTCCCTGGAGCAGGCGCCGTCGACCAGGGCCAAGGCGAGGGCCCGCGCGAGTTCGTCGAGCGAGAAGGGCTTGGTCAGCATGCCGCTGAGCTGGTGCTGTTCCAGGCCCTTGATGGCCTGCCTCTCCGGAACCCCCGTCATGCCGAGAATGGGCAGATGCGGAGCCTCGCGGCGAATGGCCTGGATGAGCGCCGGCCCGCCCATGACCGGCATCATCATGTCGGTGACCACGGCGCGGATGCGCTCCCGGTGCTCCATGAACACCGCGAAACCCTCCGCCCCCTGGGTCGCCGTGAGCACGCGATACCCGAAGGTCTCCAGGGACCGCTGCATGCTCGAGCGGATCGGCGCCTCGTCATCCACCAGCAACACCCATTCACCCTGGCCGAAGGGCCGCGGCGACCGCGGCGGTTCGGCGACGACCGCGGCCGTCTGGCTCGCCGGAAAATACAGCTCGAACACCGCGCCGTTGCCGGCCTGGCTGTCCACCCGCAGGAACCCGTCATGCCCGCGCACGATGCCCAGCACCGACGCCAACCCCAGTCCGGTGCCCTTGCCAACCGCCTTGGTGGTGAAGAACGGATCGAAGATGCGGTCGATGTTCTCCGCCGAAATGCCGGAGCCGCTGTCCGCGACCCGGATGCACACGTGCGGGCCGGGTCGGACGACGGACGCCTGGGCGAGAAACGCCTCGTCCACCTCGGCGTTCGCCACCGAGATCCGAAGGGTGCCGCCCTCGGGCATCGCGTCGCGCGCGTTCAGGCAGAGGTTCATCAGCGCCTGGTGGAACTGGGTCGGATCGCCCATCACCGTCCACAGGTTCTCCCCGGTGTCGACCTCCAGCCGGATGTCGCGCGGGAAGGTCTCGCGCAGCAACCGCTCCATCTCCCGCAGCAGCCGACGCAACGGCAGCGGCACCCGGGCGTCGGGAGTCCCCCGGGCGAAGGTCAGGAGCTGGCGGGTGATCTCGGCGCCCCGCTGCGCACAACCCTCGACCGTGTCGAGCATCGCCGCGTCCTCCGCGTTCCTCAGGCCCTCGCGCAGCATCGGGGTGGTCATCAGGATCGGCGCGAAGATGTTGTTCAGGTCGTGCGCGATCCCGCTCGCCAGCGACCCGATCCCCTCGAGCCGCTGCGCCCGGAGGAACTGCGCCTCGAGCACCTTCCGCTCGGTGATGTCCATGTCCACGCCCACCAGGCGCAGGCCGCCTCCATCGTCGTCCCGCACCGCGCGCCCGCGCACCAGGCCCCAACGCTCCCGCCCGTCCGGAAGCCGAAAATGGAGTTCCGCCTGGAAATGGCCGTCACCATGGCACGCCCTCTCGAACGCCGCGGCGTAGACCTCCCGGGAATCGCCGTGCATCAGCAACCGGAACGCATCCTCGGTCCCCGGAAACCCACCGGGCTCGAACCCGAGCAGCCGTTCCTGACTGGCCGAAAGCGCCATGCGCCGGCTCCCGACGTCCAGATCCCACGCCCCCATCTGCGCGGCCTCCATGGCCAGCCGCAACCGTCGCTCGCTCTCCCGCAACTGCTCCAACGCCCGCTTGCGCTCCGACAACACCGCCCACGCCCGAAGCGCCCGCTCCACCATGTGCGGCATCTCCGCAAACGCGGACGGCGATTTGACGACATAATCCAGCGCCCCCGCCTGGATCGCACCCACCGCGATCAACTCGTCGCCGTGGCTGGTCATCACAATCTGGGGAAACAGCCCCGCCTCCGGAGGATCCACCAGCACCTCCTCGGCCCGGCCATCGGGCAGCAACCGGTCCAGGATCACCAGATCGGGCTGACGCTCGGCCACCGCACGCCGGTACTCGGCCAGCGACCCCGCCACCGTCACCTCGATGCCCGCCCCCGGATCCTCCAGCGACCTCTGGATCGCCATCTGATGCGCGGGCTCGTCGTCGACCACCAGCACCCGGATGGCCCGGGGCTCGTTCAGAGCTGCGCACGCCTCCATGGCGGCCGTCGGCACCGGGTTCAACGGACTGCCCCCTCCCCGTGGGGATAATGGTTCCACGCCAGCCAGTAGAATCCGAAGGCCTCCAGAAGCGCCCCGAACTTGTCGAAGTCCACCGGTTTCACCAGGTAGCTGGACGCCCCGAGCGCGTACGCGGCCACCAGGTCCTGCTCCGCTTTCGATGTCGTCAGGATCACCACCGGGATGTGACGGAGTTCCGCCTTCGACTTGAGAAACGTGAGCACCTGCTGGCCGTCGACCTTCGGCAGCCGCAGATCCAGGAGCACAACGTCCGGCCTGGGTGAACCTTCCGGATCCGCCGAGGCGAGCACCCGCTGGAAGTAGTCGATCGCCGCCTGGCCGTCCGGCAGATGCAGAATCCGGTTGGCCACCCGGAACTCCCCCAGGTTGCGACGGACGATCTCGGCGTGGGCCGGATCATCCTCGATGAGCAGGACCGTAACAGGATTGCCTTTCATGGTGATGGTTTCGTGTCGTCGTCCCGGGGTGGTTGTCGGCGTGTGTTCCGAAGGGTGAACCGGAAGGTCGTGCCCCGGCCGGTGCCCTCGGACTCCGCCCAGATGCGCCCGCCATGGACCTCAACGATGCGTTTCACGATGGCGAGTCCAATGCCGTTGCCCGGAAAGCCGGGGTGCAGCTTCTCGAAAAGCCCGAAGAGCTTCGCCTGATGGCGCGGGTCGATGCCGATCCCGTTGTCGCGCACGAACAGCACCCAGTTGCCGTCCCTGAACTCCGCCCCGACCTCGATGGTCGGCGCCGATTGGTCGCCCATGAACTTCACGGCGTTGTCCAACAGGTTCTGGAAGAGTTCCAACAGCCGCCGCCGGTCCCCGGTCAACACCAGCGGCTCCGGGGTCACCTGCACCTGGATCCCCGCCGCGGCCACCGCCCCCGCCACCACATCCAGCGCATCCCCCACCAGCGCCTTCAGGGTCACATCCTCCGGCGGCTGAACCTTACGCCCCACCCGCGAGAGCTCCAGGATGTCGTCCAGCAACTCCACCATCTTCCCCGAGGCCTTCCGGATATACCCGATGTCCGTCGCCACCTTCGCCGGATCCCCGGACCCCATGTCCTTCTCCAGGTACCCGAGAAAGGTCTGGATCGTGACCAGCGGGCTCTTGAGATCGTGCGAAACGGTGTAGATGAACCGCATCAGCTCCTCGTTCCGTTCCCGCAACCGCCCCTCGCTCTCCGCCAGCGCCGCATTGGCCCGGGTGATCTCCAGGGTGCGGTCGATGATCTTCTCCTCCAGCCCCGACAGGGTCTCCCGAACCTGCGCCTCGGCCGCCCGCCGGGCCACCCGATCCTTCTGCCACAACATCACCGACACCCCCACCAACCCCATCCCCATCACGCTTCCAACCACGATCACAGCCAACGCAATCCGCGCCGATCCGCGCGCCTCCGACGTCAGACGCGCCAGCGCATCCCTCTCCGCCAGATCCAACCCGGCCACCAACTCCCGGATCCGGTTGTGCAGACGCCGCCCGTCCCCCGCCATCATCGCCGACCGCGCCGCCTCAAAACCACCCGCGCGCCGCGCCTCCAGCATCTCCGCCGAATGCCGCAGCCTCTGCTCGACGAGTCCCTCCAACTCGTCCAGCAACCGCAACCGCCCCGCGTCGCCCTCCGCGAGAACTCGCAACCCATTCAACGCTTCGTCCGCCAGCCCTCGCGCCTTGTGGTACGGCTCCAGATACGCGTCGTCCCCGGTGATGACATACCCGCGCTGGCCGGTCTCCGCGTCCGTGGTGGCCGACAACAGGGCCGAAAGATGGGTCAGCGAAGCCTGCCGCACCTGGGCCCGGTGCGACTTCCGGATCAACCCCGCGGTGCTGACGTACGCCACCAGCCCGATGATCATCAGGACCGCCAAAGCAGCGGCCATCACCACGGCACTCTTCTCGGTCCGGTCCAATCTCATGCACTCCCTGGTTCCCCGGGAACCGACTCAGGCACGCCCCCCCGCACCAAAACCCACCGCGGCACGGAACGACACGCCCCACCCCAATACCTACCCAGCGCCAGCCCCGGCGCGCGCCGTCCATGGCTCCGCACCATGATGAACCGGCACGCGCGGATTCCCGAGTGGCTGACGCCGCACACCCTGCCGCCACCCACACCAACCCGGGAAGCGAAAAGACCAGGGCCGCGTCCCAAGACTCGACGCACCCGGCAACGTGACCTAAACCTTGCGCATGAAGCGGTTGTGGCAGAACCCAAAGGCCCGACGCTGGCTCATCCGCGCTGGCATCGTCCTAACGTCCTATGCCCTGGTCGGCTTTTTCCTCCTCCCCTGGATCCTCCGCTCCCAACTGCTCCGGCACCTGCCCGAACTCACCCGCCGCCCGGCCGCCGTCCGCGAGGTCCGCTTCAATCCCTTCACCCTCGCCCTCACCATCCGCGGACTCTCCCTGACCGAAACCAACGGACAACCCTTCGCCTCGTTCGAGGAGTTCCACGCCAACTTCCAGCTTTCCTCCCTGTTCCGCCTCGCCTGGACCTTCGACACCCTCCGGCTCGATTCCCCACGCCTCGAAATCGCCCTCGGACCCGACGGCCGCCTCAACTTCGCCAACATCCTCGAACCCGCGCCGGGTTCCCCCACGCCCGCTCCCCCACCCCCCGACCCCGCGGCGCCCCCCGCCATCCCCCGCGTCACCGTCTTCCATCTCGTCGTCACCAACGGCGCCGTGGGCTTCACCGATGCCTCCCGCAAATCCCCCTTCCGCACCGCCTACCAACCCATCCATCTCAACCTCTCCCGTTTCACCACCAAACCCGACCGCTCCAGCCCCTACGCCTTCGAGGCCTTCAGCGACACCGGCCGCGGCATCCGCTGGGCCGGAACCGTCACCGCCCAACCCCCGGCCTCCAGCGGCTCCCTCGAAATCGACGGCTTCCAACTCCCCAAACACAACCCCTACGTCGAGGACTTCACCCGCGGCCGCATCGCCGACGGCGAACTCGACATCGCCGCCGGCTACCGCTTCGCCCTCGGCACCAACGGAACCGACCTCACCGTCTCCAATCTCACCGTCACCCTCTCCCGACTCCGCCTCCACGCCCCCGGTTCCGAGGAACCTCTCCTCAGCCTCCCCTCCTCCACCGTCGCCGACACCTCCCTCGACCTCCGCTCCCGCCTCGTCCGCGTCGGACGCATCCTCGTCTCCGAACCGTCCACCCTCGTGCGACGCCGACCCGACGGCTCCTGGAACTTCGAGGATCTCCTGCCCGAGAACCCTCCGCCGTCCACGCCTTCCACCCCAACCCCGCCCCCGCCCGATCCGTCCACCGCCCCCGCCCAAACACCCCCCTGGACCATCGAGGTCCAGGACGCCCAATTGCTCCGCGGCTCCGTCCGCTTCGAGGACCAGTCGGTGAACCCCCCGTTCAACGCCGCCCTCGAATCCATCACCGTCCAGGTCCGGGACTTCTCCACCGCCGAGGGCCGCGAAGCGCGCTTGGACGTCGGCCTCGTCACCGATGCCGCGGAAACCTTCAGCCTCACCGCCCGCGGCGGCATCAACCCCATCCGAAGCGCCGGAACCGTCGACCTCGCCAGCCTCCATCTCCCCAGGTACCAACCCTACGTCCAACCCCACTTCCTCGGCCGCCTCGCCTCCGGAAAATCCGAGGTCCACCTGACCTTCACCCAATCCCTGGACAACAACGGCCAACTGGCCTTCAACGCCAGCGAGGGCTCGTTCGGAATCACCGACCTCCAGATCACCGACCCGTCCGGCGACCGCACCCACCTCCGCCTCCCGGCCTTCGCCATCACCGGCGCCTCGGCAAGCCTCCTGGACAAGACCGCCCGCATCGCGTCCATCCAACTGTCCAACACCGTCGTCGCCGCGCGACGCGAAGCCGACGGCTCCCTCGATGTGCTCCGCCTTCTCCCCGGTCCCGCCACCAATCCGCCCTCGGCCGTCACCCCCGAAACCACCACCGCCCCGAACCACGCCTCCGCCCCCGACGCACCCCCGGCCGCGGGCTGGTCCTTCGCCCTCGATGAACTGGCCTTCCTCCAGGGCCGGATCCTCGCCGAGGACCACGCACTCCCACGCCCCGGCCAACTCGAGATCGGCCCCCTCGACCTCACCGTCCGCGGCGCCCGCTTCCCCTCCAACGCGCCGGTCACCGTCGAACTGACCACCGCCATCAACCAGTCCGCTTCCGCCCATCTCACCGCCACCGTCCTCCCCGGCACGCCCTCCGCCGACGCCGAGCTTCAACTGAACAGCCTCCAACTGGCCGGGTTCGAACCCTGGCTCCAATCCCACCTGAACCTCGCCCTTCCCACCGGGGCCTTCCATGCCCACCTCCGCGCCTCCTACGGCGCCCCCGACCAGAAACTGAAACTCACCGGCAGCCTCGGCATCACCAACCTCGTCGCCGTCGAAACCGTGTCCTCCAACGAACTGGTCCGCTGGTCCGAATGGGCTGTCGATGACATCGATGCCGGCGTCGACCCGATGCGCGTCAAGGTCGGCCGCATCCGTTGGGCGGACCTCGCCGCCTCCGTTGTCCTCAACACCAACGGCCAACCCAACGTCCTCGCCGTCCTCCCAACCCCACCCAACCCCAACCCCAACATCACCGCCACCACCGCCACACCCGCCGCGCCCGACCCCGAGCCAGCACCCGACACCCCCCCTTCCCCGGAAACCGCCTCACCCGACACCCCAACCACCGACGCCACCACCACGGCGGACGCCACAACCACACCCGCGCCAGCGCCTGCATCCGATCCCCGTCCCGCAGGCACGCCCGTCCCCTTCCCCGTCGAAGTGGGCGAGGTCCGCCTCGAACGAACCGCGCTCCACTTCGAGGACCGCTCCCTGCCCACACCCTGCGTCTTCGACCTGAAACAGCTCGACGCGGTCGTCGAGGGCATCTCGTCGGATCCCGCCCACCCCGCCCGCGTGACGGTCTCGGGCCTCCTCGACGACGGCGCGCCCTTCGGCCTGCACGGCACGATCCATCCCCTGGCGGCCTCCCCGTCCCTCGACCTCACCCTCACCAACCGGAATTTCCAGCTCACGCCCTTCTCCCCCTACATGGAGAAATTCGCCGGCTACCCGATCAACCGCGGCCGGCTGTCGCTCGACCTCCAGTACTTCCTCCAGGACAACGCCCTCGGCGCCACCAACAAGGTGCGGCTGGACCAGTTCACGCTCGGCGCTCGGACCGACAGCCCCGACGCCACCCAGCTCCCGGTCAAGCTCGCCATCTCGCTGCTCAAGGACGTCAACGGCGTGATCGACCTCGATGTTCCGGTCAAGGGGCGCCTCGACGATCCCCAGTTCCGCATCGGCCCCATCGTCAGCCAGATCATCGGCAATCTCATCACCAAGATCGCCTCCTCCCCGTTCAAGCTCCTCGGCTCGCTCGTCGGCGGAGGCGGCGATGAACTGAGCTTCATCGAGTTCGTTCCAGGCACCCTCGTTCCCGCCGCCGGCGAGACCAACAAGCTGGCGAAACTGGTCGAAGCCCTCGACAAACGCCCCGCCCTCAGCCTCGAAATCCAGGGGTCCACCGACCCCGCCGCCGACCGCGACGCGCTGGCGGTCCGGAAGGTCCGCCAGGAGATCCTCGCCCGGCATTCGGAGGAATTGGCAGTCATCGCCGGGGCGTCTGCCGCACCCGAAACCACCCCGCCAACCCTCGATCCCGCGGATCGCGAACGCCTGCTGCGGGCCGCGGTCGTCCAGGCCGGCCTCACCAACCTCACCGAGGCGCTCCAGGACATCCAGGCCCGCCGCGCCGCCGCCGCCACCAACGCGGCCGCCGCCACCGCCGCCGAACGGGCCCGCCGCGGCCCCGGCCCCTGGCAGTTGATCACCGGCATCTTCCGCCCCAGCCAGGAACGCGCCGCCCTCCGCCAGGCCCGCCGCGCCGCCAAGGCCGACGAAGCCTTGCTCGAACAAAACCCCGCCCTCGCCCAACTGGGCGCCGACGACATGGAGAGCCTGCTCGCCTCGAAAACGGACGTCCCGCCCGACGCCCTCGCCCAACTCGCCCAGGACCGCGCCAAGGCCGTCCAGGAACTTCTCCTCGCGCCGGGACGCATCGACGCGGACCGCCTCCTCCTCGCCAGACCACGCCCCACATCCACCAACGCACCGCCCGCCGCCGGCTCCGCCCGCGTCACCCTCACCCTCGACTGATCCATCCCCCCGGCAACGCCCCCGCCCGACTCCGCACAGGAATCGGCATTGCCTGCCCATCCGGTCCTGACGTGAAATCCCCCCGCGCCGTATGGCCCAACAACCCCTCGCCCCACCAGTCCTTCCATCCGCCGACCGCACCTCACCCCTGACGCTCGGCCTCGTGGGCGGCGGGCAGTTGGCGAAAATGACCGCCCAGGCCGCGGCGCAATTCGGCATCGCCGTCGCCATCCTCGAACGCAAGGAGCATTCCCCGGCCAGCGGCCTCGCCCACCACAGCCTCATCGGCGACTGGGATCACCCCGCCGACCTCCTCCGCCTGGCCCGGCTCTGCGACGTGCTCACCCTCGAGAACGAATTCGTCGACGCCGAGGCGCTCGCGACGGTCGAGCGCCACGGACACCGCCTCCACCCCGGCGCAGGCACGGTCAAGATCGTCCAGGACAAGCTCTGGCAGAAACAGGCCATCGCCGACGAGGGCCTCCCCCTGCCGCGGTTCGTCGACACCCCCACCCCGGCCGACGTCCTCCAGGCCGCCAACGACTTCGGCTGGCCCCTCGTGCTCAAAAAGCGCCGCAACGGCTACGACGGCAAGGGCAACGCCACCCTTCGTTCCCCCGCCGACATCGCCCCCGCGTGGAACACCCTCGACGGCGACCGCAACGCCCTCTTCGCCGAAGCCTGGTTCCCCTTCGAACGCGAACTGGCGGTCATGATCACCCGCGCCCTCGACGGACAGACCGCGGTCTATCCCGTCGTCGAAACCGTCCAGCGCGATCACATCTGCCATGTGGTCAAGGCGCCCGCCGCCATCCCCTCCGAACTCGCCGCACGGGCCGCCGACACCGCCCAGCGCGCCGTCGCCGCGGTCGGCGGCATCGGCACCTTCGGTGTGGAAATGTTCCTCGCCGCCGACGGCACCCTCGCCATCAACGAACTCGCGCCCCGGGTCCACAACTCCGGCCATTACACGATCGAAGCCTGCGCCTGCTCCCAGTTCGAGAACCACGTCCGCGCCGTCATGGGCTGGCCCCTCGGCTCCACCACCCTCCGCGCCCCGGCCGCGGTCATGGTCAACCTCCTGGGCGCCGGCACCGGCCCCGGCTTCCCCTCCGGCCTCCCCAACGCCCTCGCCGTCCCCGCCACCGCCGTCCACCTCTACGGCAAATCCACCAGCGCACGCGGCCGCAAAATGGGTCACGTCACCGCCCTCGGCGAATCCCTCGACGAAGCCTTCGCCCGCGCACGGAAGGCCGCCGAAGCCCTCCGCTTCGGCTCACCCTGACCCCCCAACACCCGCCCAACGCGACCGCGCGACCGCGCAGACCTCCGAGGCAACGCGGTGTCGACGTCCGTTCCCCGACGGGTCAGCATCCGCGCTCCTAGCATGAGCCTGGAAGACCGCCTCTATCCGTTGCTGTCGCTCTACGAGCGGCTGCCCGACGGGCTCAAGCGCGCCGCCGGCCTGGCCTACCGCGTCCTGCCCGCCCGCGCCCGCCTCGGCGCGCGTTACTCCGAGTTCCGCCGGCTCGCCACCGAGGTCGAGTCCTGGGACGTCGCGCAGATCGAGGAATACCAGACCCGGCACCTCCGCCAAACCCTCGTCCACGCCGGCAACTACTGCCCCTTCCACCAGCGGCGCTTCGCCGCCGCGGGCTTCCAGCCGGAACTGCTGCGCGGTCCCGACGACCTCGCCAAATGCCCCTTCACCACCAAGGCCGACCTCCAACGGCACCTCCGCGACATGACCTCGTCCGCGGTGCCCGCCAAGTCCCTGCTCTACATCACCACCGGCGGCTCCACCGGCGTGCCCGTCGGCTTCCACCTGCAACGCGGCGTGAGCCGTCCCAAGGAACAGGCCTTCCTCGAAGCCCAATGGCGACGCGCCGGCTACACCGACGGCGCCCGCCTCGCGGTCATCCGCGGCCACGTCACCTCCGATCGCGCCGGCGGCAGGATCGCCTCCTACGACGCCACCCGCGACTGGCTGATGCTCTCCAGCTACCACCTCACCGAGGAACGCCTGCCCGAATACCTCGAGGCCATCGAACGCTTCCGCCCCGACATCCTCCACGCCTACCCCTCCGCCGCCCTGCAGCTCGCCGAATACCTCGAGCGCTCCGGCCAGTCCTGGCGCACCCCGCTCCGCTGCCTGCTCGCCGGCTCCGAACGCCTCGACCTGCCCCAGAAACGCCTGCTCGAACGGGTCTTCGGCTGCCGCGTCTTCCGCTGGTACGGCCACAGCGAACGCGTCGTCCTCGCCGCCGAAGGTCGCTCCTCCGAGTTGTTCCACTTCTGGCCGGTCTACGGCTACGTCGAGTTCGGCGAACCCGACCCCGACGGCTTCCGCGAGGTCATCGGCACCAGCTTCCACAACCTCGCCATGCCCCTCGTCCGCTATCGCACCGGCGATTTCGTCCGCCTCGCCGACCCCACCCGCGACGCGTCCCCCGAGTTCCCCTGGCCCGCCATCGCCGAAATCGCCGGCCGCGAACAGGAGTTCCTCGTCAGCCGCTCCGGCCGCCGCATCTCCCTGACCGCTTTCAACATGCACGACGCCGTCTTCGACGGCCTCTACGCCGTCCAGTTCCACCAGACCGAACCGGGCGTCGCCGATTTCCGCTACGTGCCCTCCCCGAGCTTCGACATCTCCCGCCTCGACACCATCCGCGCCGCCATCGCACGCAAGCTCGGCGACGACTTCATCGTCGTGCTCCGCGAGGTCCGTGAGACCGAAAAAACCGCCCGCGGCAAACACCGCTGGCTCGTGTCCACGCTCACCGCCAACCCCCCGCCGCCACCAGCCGCCTCCTGACCCCCCGCCCGCACCCATCCCCTTTCCCGTCATGCTCCAGATCGCCCAATACCAGGACGGCCGCATGGAACTTCAGGAGGTTCCCAAACCCACCCCGCCCCCCGCTGGCATCCTCGTCCGCGTCACCCACTCCGTCATCAGCGCCGGAACCGAGAAGATGAAGGTCGAACAGGCCCGGATGAACCTCCTCCAAAAGGCCCGCGCCCGCCCCGACCAGGTCCGCAAGGTGCTCGACACCGCCCGCAACCTCGGCTGGCGCGCCGCCATCGACAAGGTCCGCAACCGCCTCGAAACCCCCAGCCCCCTCGGATACAGCGCGGCCGGCATCGTCGAGGAGGTCGACCCCGCCAACACCCGATTCCAGGTCGGCGACCGCGTCGCCTGCGGCGGCGCCGAATGCGCCTTCCACGCCGAATTCATCGCCGTCCCCGACCTCCTCGCCGCCAAGGTCCCCGACGGCGTCGGGAACTGGCAGGCGGCCTACACCACCATCGCCTCCATCGCCCTCCAGACGGTCCGCCAGCTGGAACCCCGCCTCGGCGACCGCGTCATGGTCATCGGCCAGGGCCTCGTCGGCCTGCTCGTCACCAACCTCCTCGCCGCCAACGGCTGCCGCGTGCTCGCCGTCGATGTCGCCGAAACCCGCCGCGAAACCGCCCTCGCCACCGGCGCCGAACAGGTCGTCATCCTCGGCCGCCAGAACCTCGCCGATGAGGTCCGCCTCTGGACCGATGGCTTCGGCGTCGACGCCGTCGTCCTCGCCACCGCCACCGCCACCAACACCCCCACCGAACAGGCCATCGACGCCTGCCGCGACCGCGCCCGCATCGTCGTCGTCGGCAACACCCACGTCGAACTGCCCTGGAAAACCACCTACGAAAAGGAACTGGAGATCCGCTACTCCCGCAGCTACGGCCCCGGCCGCTACGATCCCTCCTACGAATGGGCCGGCGCCGACTACCCCATCGGCTTCGTCCGATGGACGGAACAGCGCAACTTCGACGCCTGCCTTCACCTCATGCGCACCGGCGCCCTCCGGCTCGACGTCCTCACCACCCGCCGCGTCCCTTTCCGGTCCTGCCTCGACATCTACCGCGCCCTCGCCGAGGGCGCCCCCGAGATCGGCGTGGTGCTCGAATACGAGCCCGCCCTCACCACCGTCCCCCCCGCCACGCCCGACGACACCGAGGCCGCCGGCGCCGCCACGCCCCAGCCCGCGGCAACCGCATCCGCCGGACCCCCACCCCGCCGACGCGCAACCCCCGTCCCCCACCTCGACGTCATCGGCGCTGGCAACTTCGCCCGCACCATGCTCCTCCCCCACCTCCAGGGACGCCTCCGCTTCGGAACCATCGTCAACAACACCTCCCTCAGCGCCACCCACGTCCGTTCCAAGTTCGGCTTCGCCGCCGCCGACACCGACGCCAGCGCGGTCCTCGAAGCCACCCCGGCCTCCACCGAACCGGGCGCGGTGCTCATCGCCACCCGCCACCACCTCCACGCCCCGCTGGTCACCGCCGCCCTCGCCCGCCACCGCGATGTGTTCATCGAAAAACCCCTCTGCCTCACCCCCGCCGAACTGAACACCATCAACGACGCCCTCGCCGCCTCCCGCGGCTCCATCCAGGTCGGCTTCAACCGCCGCTTCGCCCCCGCCTCCGCCGAACTCCGGCGCCTCGTCGACGCCGCCCCCGGCCCCAAGTCCGCCAGCTTCCGCGTCATGGCCGGCCGCCTCGATCCCGCCCACTGGTACGCCAACCTCTCCGAAAGCGGCGGCCGCGTGCTCGGCGAGGCCTGCCATTTCCTCGACTTCTTCTGCTTCCTCTTCGCCTCCCGCCCCGTCCGGGTCACCGCCTCCACCGTCTGGCCATCGACCGGCCGCTCGCCCTTCCCCGACAGCGTGACCGCGCAGGTGACGTTCTCCGACGGTTCCTGCGGCCAGTTGATCTACACCGCCGAGGGGGATCCCACCTGGCCCAAGGAGGTCTGCACGGTGTTCGGCGCCGGGTTCGTCGCCGAGTTGGTCAACTTCCAGGACCTGGTGACCCACCACGGGCGGAAGGCGGTGAAACAACGGTTCAATGGCAAGGGACACGCCGAACAGATGGCCGCCTGGGCCGCCTACCTCCGCGCCGAAGCCCCACACCCCCTGCCCTACGAGCAGTCCCGCCAAAGCATGGAACTGACCTTCGCCACCCTGGAGGCGCTCCGCACCGGCGGCTCCGTCACCCTCTCCCACCCCCACCCCGCCTGATTCCCATCCCCACCCGCGCCTCCCCATCCGCCATCCGCATCACTTCCCCATCAGCCCCGCCAGCCGCTCGGCCAGCCGCCGCGCCACCACCTCGTTCCCGCGCACGTTCAGATGCACCGGGTCGGCCTCCAGATAATAGCTGGCCGGCGCGTCCTTCAGGTCGTCGGTGAAGTCCAGGAACGGCACCCCCAACCGCTCGCAGACCTCACGCTTCGCGCGCTGCACGTTGGTCTCCTTCCCCGCCTCGAGGTCGTACTGGATCGGAATGTAGATCACCACCGGCTGCACCCCCCGCGCCTTCGCCAGCGCGCAGAAGTCCTCGATCGCCTTCCGGAAGAAGGCGTCCGGGTCGGACTTCTGCTGTTCCTTGAAGAGTTCGTCCTGCTTCGGATCGATCGGGATGAAGCGCGTGCGGGCCTGCTGGTAGAAATTGTTGAGCTGCACCTCGATGAGCCAGTGGTAGATCGCCGAACGCCGCAGCAGGTTCTTCAGCCGCACCCGCGCCAGCATGGCTTTCACAAAGGCCGGATCGCTGTCCTCGCTGAACTGCGTCCACAGGTTCGCGTCCGCAAGCACCGCGATGTCCGGTTCGAACCCAAGGCCGTGGTCCTCGAAGTACAGCTTCATCTGCGGATAGGACCAGGCATTCACCCCGGCGTTGACGACTTCGACGCGGCGGTCGGTGCCCGCGGTCTTCTCCCGCAGCAGGGCCTCCACCCGCGCCGAGTAGGTCTCGGCCTCGGTGAGCCCCCAGCCGAAGGTCTTCGAGTCGCCCAGGGACAGGATCCGCAGGGTCCCCTTCGGCTTGGGCACCTCGAACTCCGGGCCGCGCGTGCCACGGGAATTGATGTGCACCGGCTTGTGGTCGACCTTGGTGTGGCAGTCCTGGTTGGGCTTGAGACGCCAGAAGAGCTTCGGATCGGGCTCGTAGATCTCCACATCGCCGAAGCCGGCCAGGCTCAGGGCCCCCTCGGCCAGCAGCAGGAACACCCCAAGACTCGCACCCGCCAGCACCAGCTTCGGCAAAAGCCGCCCGCGCCGACGGCCCGGCCGGGCCGGTTTCCCCTGGGAATCAACGGATTCAGAACTCATGAACGCAAAAGGACCTCCCCATCACCGCAGGTCCCACCCGTCCCACGCAAGCCGGGAATCCAGCGCAACAGCCGAGGACGATAATCCTTTGGTCCCAGCACCGGAGTTTCGATTGAGGCCGCTCGCGCCGGCTTGCTAGTTTTCGCGCCCCGTGGATTCCGAGCGTTGGGATGATTGGTTGGAACGTGCGATTCTGGGCCTCGTCGCCGCAGCCCTGGGCTTCGCCGTGCTGGCGTTCGGCGGGGTTCGCGTCCAGGACTTCCTCATCGTGGAAGGCCTGGTCGCCGCCGCCGCCCTGGTCTGGCTCGTCCGGCTCTGGACGGTCCGCGGGCATCGCCTGCTCTGGACGCCGGCGTGCTGGGGGGTGCTGGCGTTCGCCGGTTGGGCGGCCTGGCGGACGTGGACGGCGGACATCCACTACGTGGCCTGGGGAGAACTGCTGCGCATCCTCACCTACACGACGCTGTTCTTCGTGGTGGTGAACAACCTCCACCGCCAGGCGATGACCCAGAGCCTGGTCTGGTTCCTCGTCGGCCTCGCCACCCTGCTCACCTTCTACGGCGCCTGGCAGTTCGCCGCGTCCCAGAACACGGTCTGGGGACTCGACCGCGGCCCCGGCTACCTGCACCGCGCCTCCGGCTCCTACGTCTGCCCCAACCACTTCGCCGGGCTCGTGGAGATGCTCATCCCCGCCACCCTCGCCACGGTCGTCGCCGGCCGCGTCAAACCGGTGGCCCGCATCCTGCTCGGCTACGCCACCCTGGCCATGCTCGCCGGCCTCGCCCTGACCCTCTCCCGCGGCGGCTGGATCGCCGGCGCCGTCGGCGTCTTCTTCGTCCTCGTCTCCCTCGCGCGCCACCGCGACTACCGCTGGGCCGCCCTCGCCGCCATGACCCTCCTCCTCATCGGCGGCGCCACCGTCGCCGCCAAGACCAAGTCCCTCCAGCAACGCCTGGAGGCCGCCGACGACCTCAACCCCCAGGCCCGCAACACCCGCCCGATGATCTGGTCCGCCGCCACCGCCATGTGGCGCGACCACCCCTGGCTCGGCGTCGGCCCCGCGCACTTCGCCAAACGCTTCAAACAGTACCGAACCCACTGGGCCTCCGGTGAACCGGAGCGCGCCCACAACGATTACCTCGACGGCCTCGCCGACTGGGGCCTCGCCGGCACCGCCATCGTCGGCGTCACCTGGCTCGGCCTCGCCCTCGGCGGCCTCCGCACCCTCCGCCAGGTCCGCCGCGACCCCGGCAACCTCGAGGCCAAACGCAGCAGCCGCTACGCCTTCGTCCTCGGCACCCTCTGCGGCCTCGCCGCCCTCCTCGTCCACGCCTTCACCGACTTCAACCTCCACATCCCCGCCAACGCCCTCGTCGCCGTCACCCTCGTCGCCCTCCTCACCGGCTACTCCCGCTACGCAACCGACGACGGCTGGGTCTCCTCCAAAATCCCCTGGCGCATCCTCGTCTCCATCCCCGCGGTCATCCTCATCGGTGTCCTCGCCTGGGACGTCGCGCATCGCGGCCGCGAAACCTCCCACTTCCTCGAGGGACGCCGAAGCCGGGATGGCTCGGACGAACAGATCGAGGCCTTCCTCGCCGCCTGGAAGGCCGAACCGCGCAACCCCACCACCGCCCTCTACCTGGGCGAGGCCTACCGCGTCCGAAGCTGGGCCGGCCTCGACGGCTACCAGAAACTCGCCGAGGAAGCCCTCGGCTGGTTCGAACGCGCCGCCATCCTCGACCCCTACGATCCCATCCCGCGATTCCGCTCGGGCATGTGCCTCGACTGGATCGGCCGCCACGACGAAGCCGCCCCCCACTACGAAGCCGCCCACAAGGTCGACCCCCAGGGCTACATCACCAGCTTCCACATCGGCTGGCACCACTTCCAACGCGGCGACGCCCCCGCCGCCCGCCAGTGGTTCCTCAAGTCCATCGAACAGTCCTACCCGCCCTACACCCCCGCCGAAACCTACCTCAGGCTGCTCGACCAAGCCCGCCCCGGCACGCCGTGAGAAAATCCCGGATCAGCCCGAGCTCCTCCTCCCCGGCAATGGTGTGATCCTTCCGGAACTCACGCCACTCGATCGACGCCCCGGCCCTCCGCAACTGCTCCACCTGCTGGCGCACCGGCCCGATCGGAATCAGCGGATCCCCCGTGCCGTGGGTCACCAGAAACCGCTGCCGCCCCGCCACCGGTGAAAACTGCCCCACCAACCGGTCGGGCTCATGCACATACCCGCTGATCCCCACGCACCCGGCCAGCACCGAGGCGTGCCGCAACCCGAACTCCAGGGTCATCAGGCAGCCCTGCGAAAACCCGAGCAGAAAGGTCCGCTCCGGCGCCTGGCCCTGCGACCTCAGGTGCGCGAAGAGTTCCTCCAGAAGCTTCCGGCTCCTCTCAATCCCCGGTCCGGGCGTGCCGGCGAAGTCATACCAGGAGTACCCACCGAAGTAGTGGTCCGGTGCGTTCACCAACCGGTAGTTCATCCACGGCAACCCCAGGGCCTCCGGCATCCACCGATAACCGGCCAGGCTGTCCCCCAGCCCGTGCAACACCACCATGGTCCAGGGCGATCCCTTCTCCAACGCCGCCACCTGCAACGAATCCAACATGCCCGCAGCCTGCCAAGCCCCTCCGCACCCAGGCAATCCCCCACCCGTTCACCGTCTCCGCCCGTCCTTGATCCCCAACAGGGCTCTCACCCCAGCCGCATCCACACGGTCTTCAAATACCCGGGCTCCTCACGGCACGTCGGAAAGTCCGGCGGCTGCGGCACGAAAAGCTCCCCCTGCAACACCCGCGCCCCGGCCATCACCCCCCCACGCACCGCCGCCAGCCAACGCTCCGGTTCCAGCCGCGCCGCATTCGTCGACGCCAACAACACCCCGCCCGGTGCCAGCACTTCCACCGCCAGGGTCACGAGTTCCGCGTAGTCCGCCTCCGCCCGAAACACCCCGCTCTCCTTCGATTGCGAAAAGGTCGGCGGATCAAGCAGCACCACGTCGAACCGGCGCCCCTTCCGCGCCAGCCGCTTCAGCCAGTCGAACACATCCCCGTAGATGAAATCGTGACCCGCCGGATCAAGGCCGTTCTCCACGAGATTCCGCCGCCCCCAATCCAGGTACTTCCGCGAAAGATCCAGGCTCGTGGTCAGCGCCCCAGCCGCCGCCGCCGCCACCGAGAAGCCGCAGGTGTACGAAAAAAGGTTCAACACCGTCGCCCCGGCCATGCCCGCCCCGCGCACCGGAAACCCCGGCCCGACCCAGTTGCGCAACAGCCGCCGCCGGTTGTCCCGCTGGTCCAGAAACAGCCCGACGGAATAGCCCTCCTCGAAACTGAGGCGATACCGAAGCCCGTTCTCCCGCACCACGAACTCGCCCGCCACCCCCTCCCCGGATACCAGCCGCGGCGCGACCCGCGCAGGATCCGCACCCCGCACCTGCCGGTCCAACCGCCGGACATACACTCCCGCCGCGCCGGCTTCCGCCGCCAACCCCCCCACCCATTCCGGCATCACCGCCGGCACATCCCCCGCCAGACTCACCAGCAGATGCCGGCCCAACCGGTCCACATACCACCCGGGATGCCCGTCCGCCGCGCCATGCACCCGCCGCCATGCCGTGGTCTCCCCGAAATCCACAAACGCCCGCCGCAATGCCAGCCCGGGCGCAGCCTCGAAATCCGGCTCCGACACGAACTCCACCGGCTCACGGGTCCCCGGATCCGCCAACCGCAGCATCCGCGCATGCAGGCAGAGCCGCACCCACGGCGTGCCCCCGTACAGGGTGTCGCCGAGAATCGGCACCCCGCGCCCCGCGGCGTGAAGCCGGATCTGATGCGTCCGGCCGGTGACCGGTTCCGCCCGCACCCGCCAACCGCGGCCCTCCCGCCCGACCACGGTGAACCGCGTCTCGGCCTCCAGTCCGTCGCCCGGACGCGCACTGCTCTCGAACCGGCCGTCACCCTTCCGAATAAACGACTTCACCGTCCACGCCGGCTCCGGCGGCTCGCGGTCGGTGAGGAACAGGTATTCCTTCGCGATCTGCCGCCTGGTGAACTGCTTGTTCAGCGAGACGTTCCCGCCGCGGGTCTTCGAAAAAACCAGAACCCCCGAGGTCTCCTTGTCGAGCCGCTGCAGGATCGCCAGGTCCGCCCAGCGCGGCTCCCGCCGGCGCAGCCATTCATAGACGCCCTCGCCGGCGTGCGGACTGGCGGCATGGGTGTTGATCCCCGCCGGCTTGTCCACCACCAGCAGGTGCTCGCCCTCGTGAAGGATCAAGCCGCCGGGTTCACGGGCCTTCGCATCCATCCCGCCCACCTCACCAGAACTTCCAGTCGCCCCGGACCACCACCCAGGCCGCGAGCAACAGGTTCGTGATGGCATGCGCGGTCATGGCGTCGCCGATCCGGTTCTTCCGGATCACCAGCCACTGGTAGGCCACGCCACAGAGTATCCCCGCCAGCCACTGATGGTGCGTGAAGGCGAAGATCCCCGCGGTCAGCGCCATCGACACCCCGTGCAGGCGGTTCATCGGCACACGCTGAAACTCAGGACTGATGAGGTACCGGTACAGGAACGACCGATAGAAGACCTCCTCGAGCATCGGAACCAATGCGGTCGAACCGACGGTCCGCACGAGCACGAAGAACCACCCCATCAGGCTCCCCGCACCGAACGCCACAAAAGGATTCCAAACCACCGGCGTCGCTTCGGCAGGGTCCTTCCCCAGCCCGAGCCTGAAAAGAAGCTCGTCCTGCTTGGGATAGAACGGGTCCAGCCCCACCCAGATGCCGAACACCAGCACCCCCACGCCCACCGCCTCCCAGCTGAACGCCCACCGCATCTCGGCGATGACTCCCCGGAACTCCCAGACCAGCCAGGCCCCGACCAGGGTCTTCACCAGATACCACCAGTAACGCCCCGTCTCCCCTCCCCCCGCCTGGAAGGTCACCGTGATCAGCAGAAACACCCCGAACGGCAACACCCGCGCCCAGACCGGCGATTTCTTGAACTCTTCCAGCATAGCTTCCGCTCCTTGCCCTCGCTTCACCGTTGCGTTTCCGCCCCGTCCACCGGCCGCGACCCGCCGCCGGCCGCCGCATTGGTCGGCGCCACCACGGTGGCGGCGGGTTTCCCCCGCCACTTCGGTGTGATCGTACCCTTCCGCACCTGCCACCCGAAGAACAGCGCCAACCCCACCACCACCACCACGGGCGGCAGCACGATCAGCACCAGCCAGCCCGTCCCACCCCCGCGCTTCGATCCCGCGCCACTCACGACCCCCGCCCCCCACCCCGCCCCGACCGCACCCCCTTCCCTCCCTTCCCCAACACCTCCCCAACCGCACGCAGCAGACGGTCCGCCTCCGCATCCGTGCCGATGCTGATCCGCAGCCGGTCGTCCAACCCCGGCGCGGAAAACCAACGCACCAGGATCCGCCGCTCCCGCAGCAACCCCAGCCAGTCGCGCGCGGAGGGACCCGCGGGTTTCACCAGCAGAAAGTTGGTGTCACTGGGACTCACCGTGAACCCGTGCGCCGCCAGCGCCGACGCCAACCGCTCCCGGGTGGCCACGACCTTGCGGAAGTTCGCCCGGTAATACCCCAGGTCCCCCAGCGTCGCCTCGGCCGCGACCTGCCCCAGCCCGTTCACGTTGTAGCTGTCCCGGATCTTGTGCAGCGCCCCCACCAGGTCGGGGTGCCCCACGAAATAACCCACCCGCTGGAAACAGAGCGAATAAGCCTTCGAAAACGTCCGGCTCACCAGCACATGCGGATGCCGCAGCGCGAGTTCCATCGCGTTCTCCCGCGCAAAATCCACGTAGGCCTCGTCCAACACCACCACCCCGCGCATCGCCCGGCACAACCCCTCCAACTCCGCCGTCGCATATCCCCGCCCGCTCGGCGCGTTCGGCGTGGTGACCAGCGTCAGCGCGGCGTCAAACCGCCAACGGCCCCCGCGCCGCAATCCCGCCACCGTCGGCAACCCGAAGTCGTCACCCAACGGCACCGCGTTCCGTACCGCGCCATGAATGTCCGCCAACACCGGGTACAGCGAATAGCTGGGATCGAAGTACTGCACGATCTGCCGACCCGACGGCCGGGAACCCGCCCGGCCTCCCCCGCCGCCTGCCACGCCAGGCTCCACGAAACACCGGACCGCCATCGCCAGAAGTTCGTCGCTCCCGTTCCCCACGATCACCTGCGCCGGATCGCACCCGTGCAACCGCGCAAGCTTCACCCGCAACCCCTCCGCCGTCGGGTTCGGATACAACCGCATCCTGCCGTCCACCGCCCCGCGCACGGCCTCGAGCACACGGTCCGACGGCGGGTACGGATTCTCGTTGGTGTTCAGCTTGATCAGCCCACGGATCTTCGGCTGCTCACCAGGCACGTAGGCGTGAAGCTTGCGCACCAGCGGACGCACCCAGCGCGCCGCACCGCCGTCCTTGGTCTTGGTTGTCACCATGATTCGTTCGTCGTGAACCGGTTCGCTCCGCCGCCGCCGACACTTCCTCTCCGTCCCACCGTCCGCTCAGCCCTCAGCCCTTGCCCGGTGCCTTCCTCGCCCCACGCTTCCCCGCCGCCTTGGCGCCCGCCTTGGTGCCCGCCTTCGATCCGGCCCGGTCCAAACGGATGGCCGCCGACCGCCCGTGCGCGTCGAGCCCTTCCATGGACGCGAAGGCCTGCACGCCGCCCAGGGCCTTGCGAAGCGAGGTTTTGTCGTACGACACCACGCTCGTCCGCCGCTGGAACTGGTCCACCGTCAGGCCGGCGAAAATCCGCCCGGTCCCGCCCGTGGGCAGCGTGTGGCTCGGACCCGCCACGTAATCGCCCAGCACGGTCGGCGACCATCCTCCCACGAAGAGTGCGCCGGCGGTGACGATCCTGTCGGCCAGTCGCTCCGCCTGGCGGGCGTGGATCTCGCAATGCTCCGGCGCCAGCGCGTTGGCCACCGCCACACCGTCCTCCATCGACTTCACCTGGATCGTCCACCCGTGGTCGGCCAGGGCCTTCTCGATGAACGCCCGGCGCGCCAGGGTCTTCAACTGCCGCTCAACCTCCCGCCTCACCCCCTGGATCAGCCGCGCCGACGGCGTCACCAGCCACACCCGCTCGTGGCCGCTCCCGTGCTCCGCCTGCGCCAGCAGGTCCGCCGCCACAAACGCCGCATCCGCCGATTCGTCCGCCAACACCAGCACCTCGCTCGGACCGGGCAGCAGATCCACCGCCACCCGACCGAACAACAGCCGCTTCGCCGCCACGACATACGCGTTGCCCGGACCGAACACCTTGTTCACCGCCCCCAATGTCGGCGTGCCGAACGCCATCGCCGCAATCGCCTGCGCTCCCCCGATCTTCAGGATCTCCGTCGCCCCGGCCGTCCGCGCCGCATACAACAAGGCGGGATTCACCGAACCGTCCTTCCCCGGCGGCGTGCAAACCACGATCTCCGGACACCCCGCCACCCGCGCCAGCGTGATGGTCATGATCGCCGTCGACACCAGCGGCGCGGTCCCGCCGGGAACGTAGAGCCCCACCCGCTGAAACGGATCGAACTTCTCCCCCACCCGCGCCCCGTGCGAGTTCACCATCGTCCACCCGCGCCTCAGTGACTTCCGCGCAAAAGCCGCAACGTTCCGGTCCGCCTCACGAACCGCCGCCCGCAACGCGTCGTCCGCCCGCAGCGACGCCGCCATGAGCTCCGCCTTGCCCACCACGTACGCCCCCGGCTCGATGCGCACCCCGTCGAACCGCTCCGTCAACTCCGCAATCGCCTCGTCCCCGCGCGCCGCCACGTCGTCCAACACGCCCCGCGTCCGCTCCTCGATCCCGGCGTCGAACAGACTGGGTCCGTTGGCCAATCGCGCGAGCTTCGATACAAATGCGGGGTCCGCCTGTCGCAGCAGATTCATGCAGCCGCGACGCTAGGAGGGTTTCCGAACCAAGTCAAAAGTCAGCGCGGACCCAGGATCCGCAGCAGTTCGGTGGCGCCGGCATGCCCGGGATCCACGGCCAGCACCCGCACCGCGGCCTCACGCGCCTCCCCGACCCGCCCCGCCTGCATCAACACCGTCGCCCGCGCGTACGGAATCCGTCCGTCGCCGGGATTCGCCCGTTCCGCCTGCTCCAGCATCCCCAGCGCCGCCCCGGTGTCCCCCCGTTGCTGGTACGCGATGCCCAGGTTGTACGCGGCCCGGTCGTGCCGCGCGTCCAACCGCACCGCCTGCTCCAACGCCGCCACCGCCGCCCCGAGATCACCCACCTCCGCCCACGCGAGCCCAAGCCGGTAATGGTTCTCGGCGGAACCCGGCTCCAATCGCACCGCCGCCCGCGTCTGCTCCAAAGCCTCCCGCGACCGCCCCGCCGCGCTCAGCGCCACCGCAAAGTCGTGACGCAACAGCGCCGATCCCGGATCCCAGGCCACCGCCCGACCGTAATGGCCCAAGGCCTCGCCCAACGCCCCGCGCTCCATCGCCCGCACCCCGAGCTGCGCCTGCCCCACCGGCTGGTCCGCGTTCCCACGCAGCATGCGCTCGAGTTCCAAACCCGCCACACCCGTGTCCAAACCCTCCCCCCGCAACGCCCACGCCGCCGCCACCCGCACACTCCGCGACCCGTCCGACAACCGCCCGCGCACCGCCCCCACCACCGCCGTGTCCCGCGCTTCCGCCAACGGCGACAACACCTGCACCGCCCGATGCCGCACCAGGGCATGCCCATGCCCCAACGCCCCGGTCACCGCCTCCCGAACCGGCCCCTCCTCCACCCAGCGCGCCAACATCGCAATGGCCGACGCCTTCCAGTACGGCCCCTCCTCCCCTGCCACCATCCCCAGCAACCCCGCCACCGCCGACGCCTCCCCCCGCCTCCCAGCCGCCAGAATCCGCGCCCGCGCCCTCGACGGCCGGTCCATGCGCGGACCATACCAGCGGTCCACCGCCTCGATCGCCCAGTCCACCGTCCGGTCCGTGTGACACCGGTTGCAGGCGTTCGGTATGCCCGCCTCCCGGGTCAACAGCGGATCCGGAACGGTGAACCCGTGGTCGTGCCGCGCGTGCCGCTGCATGTACACGGTCACGGGCATGTGGCAGTCCACACACCGGCTGCCCGCCTCGCCGGGCCGGTGAAACGAATGCGCCACGGGATCCACGATCGGCGACCCCGGCCGCGTGCCGTTGTGACACCGCATGCAAAGGTCGTTCCCCTCCATCTTCGGCCGTGCCGCGTGCGGATCATGGCAGTCCATGCACGTCACCCCGGCCCCGTGCATCCGGCTCCCCAGAAACGCCGCGTACTCGTAGTCCTCCTCCCGAACCTGCCCATCCGGATAAAACACCTCGGTGTCGTCCACGATCGACAGCAGGTAATGGTCCCAGAACGAATCGCCCGGGGCGAAGTCCCCCGTGACCTCCCCCCGGCGCGCATGACACGGCGCACAGGATTCCATCTGCTGCAACGGAGTCTGTCGCACCAGCGTCGGGTCCTTCCTCCCCGAGTCCTTCCACGCCCGCTGCCAGCTCACGTGGTCCTTCATCGGCCCATGGCACGACTCGCAACCCACCGTCGGCTCGGCCATCGCCGTGGCATAGGTGTCGGTCCCCGGATCGTAGTTCTTCCGGAACCGGGTGTTGTGACAGGTGCCGCACATGGCGTTCCAGCTCATCCCCCGCCCGGTCCAGTGCCCCCACTCCCCGGCACGCCGGTCCTCGTCCCCGTACACGTTGAACCATTCCCCGGACCGCGGATCCCACGCCGCCTCCAGCGCCTGCAGCCGGCCGCCGGTCCCCGACACCAGATACTGCCGCAGGGGATGATGCCCGATCACCCGCTCCACCGGCCTCGCCTCCCGCACGCCGCCCGGACCCTCCACCTCCACCCAGGCGCGCCCCTCGCGCCACGCCACCGCCGTCTCCTGCGTGCCGTGCGTAAAGCGTGACCCCGGCTCGAAGGCCGCCCGGTCCATGCCCTCGTCCACCGGCCGCTCCGCCAGCCCATGGTTCGATCCCGCCCACATCCGGTGCTCCTCCAGGTGACACTCCCGGCACGCCGCCGAACCGGCGTATCGGGCGAAAACCTCGGCGTCAGGCTCAACCACCCCCGCCTGTCCCCCGGGTCCCTTCGTCCCGCCATCAACCCCGCCCGTGTCCCCGCCTCCGCTCCCTCCCGGCCACCACAGCCAGCCCGCCGCCAGCCCCAGCACCCCAAGAATCCCAACCCACCAGAGCCGCGGAACCGCCCCGGACTTCGACGACGGCAACAACGACGATGACGAACCCAGCGACGCCGCCGGCGGCGCACCCGATGGTCCGGAGGAGGATGGCGTTCTTTGTTTCTTCGACATGCCCTGGGAAATCAGCGCCGGCAGGTTGGCCACGGACCGAACCGACAGCAACGGCGAACCGTTCAACCACCGATCCCCAGCCCGGTCATTCCCGCATTTCGCGCCCTCACGCTTCCTGGACAGCGGCGCTCCCTGCCTGGACTTGGCGCGGAGCCGCGCGCCGTTCATGCTCGCCGCGTCATGCCGCTGCACCCTCTCGCGGGACACCCCGCTCCCAAGGAATCGCTGATCGACCTCGGTCAGCTCGAGCGCGCCTACTTCGACCGCACCCCCGATCCGACGGTCGCGTCCCAGGCGGTGAGCTTCGGCACCAGCGGCCACCGCGGGACCTCCACGCAGGGAACGTTCAACGAGGCCCACATCCTCGCGATCACCCAGGCCATCTGCGAATACCGCCACGCCCAGGGCATCACCGGCCCCGTCTTCATGGGCATGGACACCCACGCCCTCTCCGCGGCCGCCCAACGCACCGCCCTCGAAGTCCTCGCGGCCAACAACGTCCAGGTCTGCATCCAGGCCCATGGCGGATTCACCCCCACCCCGGCGGTCTCCCACGCCATCCTCACCCACAACCGCGGACGCACCCAGGGACTCGCCGACGGCATCATCATCACCCCGTCCCACAACCCACCCGCCGACGGCGGGTTCAAGTACAACCCGCCCTACGGCGGCCCCGCCGACAGCGACGTCACCCAGGCCATCCAGGACCGCGCCAACCAGCTCCTCCGCGAATCCCTCGCCGGCGTCCGCCGCGTCACCCACGAGGCCGCCCTCCGCGCACCCACCACCCATCCCCACGACTTCATCCTTCCCTATGTCCGCGACCTCGAAAACGTGGTGAACCTCCGCGCCGTCCGCGAAGCCCGCCTCACCATCGGCGTCGATCCCCTCGGCGGCGCAGCCATCGGCTTCTGGGAACCGATCCAGTCCACCTACGGCCTCGACCTCACCGTGGTGAACAAGGCCGTCGATCCCCGCTTCGCCTTCATGACCCTCGACCATGACGGGAAAATCCGCATGGACTGCTCCAGCCCCCACGCCATGGCGGGCCTCATCGCGCTCAAGGACAACTACCGCATCGCCTTCGGCAATGATCCCGATTCCGACCGCCACGGCATCGTCACGCCCTCCGGCCTGATGAACCCCAACCACTTCCTGGCCACCGCCATCGATTACCTCGCCCGCCACCGCCCCCTCTGGCCCGCCTTCGCCCGCATCGGCAAAACCGCCGTCAGCTCCCGCATGATCGACAGCGTCGTCCAAGCCCTCGGCCGCCCCCTGCTCGAGGTGCCCGTCGGCTTCAAATGGTTCGCCCCGGGTCTCTTCGACGGCTCCCTCGTCTTCGGCGGCGAGGAAAGCGCCGGCGCCAGCTTCCAACGCTTCGACGGCACCGCCTGGAGCACCGACAAGGACGGACTCATCCTCGGCCTGCTCGCCGCAGAAATGACCGCCGTCACCGGCACCGACCCGTCCGAACACTACCGCGAACTGACCCGGAAACACGGCAACCCCTCCTACACCCGCATCGACGCCCCGGTCTCCGCCTCCCAGAAGGCCGCGTTCAAACGCCTCACCCCCGAAAGCGTCACCGCAACCGACCTCGCCGGCGAACCCATCGTCCGAAAACTGACCCGCGCCCCGGGCAACAACGCCCCCATCGGCGGCATCAAGGTCGAAACCCGCAACGCCTGGTTCGCCGCCCGCCCCTCCGGGACCGAGGACCTCTACAAGCTCTACGCCGAAAGCTACCTCGGCGATGCCCACCTCCAGAAGGTCGTCGCCGACGCCCAATCCCTGCTCGCCACCACCCTCGGCGCCTGACCCATCCCACACCCCGGACCCGTCCGCACCCCTTCCGTTGACCATCCCATCCCCGCCCCATCACACACCCCATCCCATGAGCGTCCTCATCGTCGGTTCCACCGCCCTCGACTCCATCAAAACCCCCAAGGCCGAAAACCCGCGCCTGCTCGGCGGCTCCGCCAGCCATGCCGCCGTCGCCGCCAGCTTCTTCGCCCCCGTCCGCATGGTCGGCATCGTCGGTGAGGATTTCCCCCGGAAATACCTATCCCTCTACCGCCGCCACGACATCGACCTCGCCGGCCTCCAGATCCAGCCGGGCAAGACCTTCCATTGGGCCGGCGAATACGAGGAGAACATGAACAACCGCCGCACCCTCGCCACCGAGCTCGGCGTCTTCGAAACCTTCTCCCCAGACCTCCCCGAGGCCTACCGCAAAACCCCCTACGTCCTCCTCGCCAACATCGGTCCCGACCTCCAACACCACGTGCTCGACCAGATGCGAAAACCAAAGTTCGTCGTGGCCGACACCATGGACCTCTGGATCAGCATCGCCCGCCCCTCCCTCCTCCGCCTGCTCAAGCGCATCGACGGCTTCGTCCTCAACGATAGCGAGGCCCGCTCCCTCACCGGCGAGGACAACGTCTTCGTCGCCCTCCGCCGCCTCCACCAACTCGGGCCGTCCCACGTCATCGTGAAACTGGGCTCCCACGGCTCCGTCCTCTCCGGACCGCGCGGTCTCTTCCTCTGCCCCGCCTACCCCCTCTCCCGCGTCGTCGATCCCACCGGCGCCGGCGACTCCTTCGTCGGCGGCCTCATGGGCTGGCTCGCAGCCGCCGGCGGAAAGGTCGACGCCCACATCCGCAAGGCCATGGTCCACGGCTCCGTCGTCGCCTCCTTCTGCTGCGAGGGCTTCGGCCTCACCCGCACCGACCGCACCCCCCGGGAGGCCATCGACCGCCGGGTCGCCGAACTCACCCAGTGGGCGGCCTTCTGATGCGGTCCGCAATGCCCCCGCAACCGCCGGGCGACCCCCGAAATCCGCCGGAAATCCATTGGACGCCCGCGGGTCTCCCTCTCTAGCGTGAGCCCGCGGTGCCGCACCACCGCGCTCATGCTCGCTCCCATCGCCGGATTCATCGCCGGGCTCCATCACGTGGTGACCGGCCCGGATCACCTCGCCGCTGTCGCACCGCTGGCCGTCCATGACCGCGCCGCCGCCTGGCGAGGCGGTCTGAGCTGGGCCCTGGGCCACGCCGGCGGCGCCGGCATCATCGCCCTCGTCGCCATCGCCCTCCGCGAAATCACCCCGATCCACGCGGACCAACTCTCCGGCTGGTCGGAACGCCTCGTCGGTGTCGTCCTCGTGGGCATCGGCCTCTGGGGCCTCCGGAAAACCGTCTCCCACCGGCTTCACGCCCACGTGCACGAGCATGACGGCCACCGCCATGTTCACGTGCACGCCCACGGCGCCAGCGACGCGCACGCCCCCGATTCCCCCACCCCCGCCCCCCCCCACCGCCACGGCCACGCGGCCCTCGCCGTCGGCACCCTCCACGGCATGGCCGGCGGCTCCCACCTGCTCGGTGTGCTCCCCGCCCTCGCCCTCAGCACCACCCAGGCCGTCCTCTACCTCCTCGCCTACGGCCTCGGAACCGTCGCCGCCATGGTCTCCTTCACCGCCGTCCTCGGCCTCGCCTCCCGGCGTGCCGGACACGCCGGAGTCCACTGGATCCGCGCCCTGATGTCCGCTTCCTCGGTGGCCGCCATCCTCATCGGCATCTACTGGCTCGCAGCGGGCGCCGCCGGGGAGGCCGCCCACCCCCCGGCCTGAATCGCCGGCCGCCCCCTTCCACCCCCGCGTCCTCTCACCCGCGCCCCGGAGGGCCCGGTTGGGGCCCCAAACCCAACCCCAAACCCCGCAAACCCGCGGCAGGCGCACCGGAACCCCGACCCACGGCGTGAGCAGCCATGGATCGGCCCACCCCCAAGAACCACCGAGCCCCGGAGGGAGGCTCAGATCCGCACCTTGAACTCCTCCCCCTTCTTCAACGATCGCGCGAACCCCGCCATGAGCTCGGGGATGCACTTCAGATCCTTCAGGCTCACCACCTCGACCGGCGAATGCATGTACCGGTTCGGCAACGAGATGAGCGCGCTCGGAATGCCCCCGCGGGTCCAGAAGATCGCGTCGGTGTCAGTGCCCGAGGTGCCCGACTGCGCCTCGTGCTGCACCGGAATGTCGAGTTCCTTGGCCACCTTCTCGAGTCGGCGGACAACCTCCGGATGATTGGCCCCGCCATGCGTCAGGGTGGGCCCGTGGCCGATCCGCACGTCGCCATGCAGGGTCTTGCTCACCGTGGGGTAATCCGTGGCGTGGGTCACATCCACCACCACCGCCACGTCCGGCTTCAGGGAATAGGCAATCTGCCGAGCCCCCAGCAACCCGATCTCCTCCATGATGTTCGAAACGGCGCAAACCTCCGCCTTCAGCCCCTTGCCGTCCTCGCTCAACAACCTCAGGGCTTCCGCCACCGCAAACGTTCCAATCCGGTTGTCGAACGCCCGGGCCACCGCGATGTCCCCACGCAGGATGTCGAACAGGTCCACCAGGGTGACGGGATCGCCGATGCGCACGACCTTCTCCGCCTCCTTCTTCGAACCCACCCCGATGTCGATGAAGATCTCATCGATCCGGGGGTACTTCTTGTCGCCGTCGGCCTTGGTCAGGTGCGGCGCGACGTTACCGATCACGCCGAGCACCGGCCCCGCCGCCGTGTGCACATGCACCCGCTGCGCCTTCGAAACCACCGGGTCCACCCCACCCATCCGCCGCACATAAAGAAACCCCGAGTCATCGATGTAACTCACCACCAGCGCGATCTCATCCGCGTGCCCCGCCAGCATCACCCGCGGCGACCCGCCCTTGTTCAGCACCGCCACACAGTTGCCGTAGTGGTCCGAATAGGTCTCGTCGGAATACTTCGACACGTAATCCAACCAGACCCGCTGCCCCTTCGCCTCGTGTCCCACAGGACTGGGGGTGTTGATCAGGGTCCGGAGAAACTCGAGCGACGCGCTGCGCATGCCGGAATCTGGCCATAAAAGAGACTGTTATCAAACGCATAGATGGATAAGGCATGGGAATTGCGCGTTGACGATGGTCCCCCCCCCGGTAGCATGCACCCCACGGTTGTTTCGGAAACCGAACCTTAAGGAACCAAGATGCCAGTCAATGTCGCAATCAACGGCTTCGGCCGTATCGGTCGTCTCGTCTTCCGGGCCATGGTGGAACAGGGCCTCGTCGGCAAGGACATCAACGTCGTCGCCGTCGGCGATATCGTCCCCGCCGACAACCTCGCCTACCTCGTCAAGTACGACTCCACCCAGGGCCGCTTTCAGGGAACGGTGAGCTCCAAGAAGTCCGCCCCCGACAAGGCCGAGGACGATGTGCTCGTGGTCAACGGCCAGGACATCAAGGTGGTCAGCGCCAGGACCCCCGCCGAACTGCCCTGGAAGGCCCTCGGCGTCGATATCGTTATCGAGTCCACCGGCCTGTTCACCGACGCCGACAAGTCCAATCCCAAGTCCGCCTTCGGCCACATCACCGCCGGCGCCAAGAAGGTCATCATCTCCGCCCCCGCCAAGAACGAGGACATCACCATCGTCATGGGCGTGAACCACGAGAAATACGACGCCTCCAAACACCACGTCATCTCCAACGCGTCCTGCACCACCAACTGCCTCGCCCCCGTCGTCCACGTCCTCCTCAAGGAAGGCTTCGGCGTCGAGGAAGGCCTCATGACCACGGTCCACGCCTACACCGCCACCCAGAAAACCGTGGACGGCCCGAGCAAGAAGGACTGGAAGGGCGGACGCACCGCGGCCCAGAACATCATCCCCTCCACCACCGGCGCCGCCAAGGCCGTCGGCCTCGCCATCCCCGAGGTGAAGGGCAAACTCACCGGCATGTCCTTCCGCGTCCCCACCCCCACCGTCTCGGTCGTCGACCTGACGGTCAAAACAGTCAAGGACACCAGCTACGCCGAGATCAGCGCGGCCATGAAGAAGGCCAGCGAAACCTACCTCAAGGGCATCCTCGACTACACCGAGGACGAGGTCGTCAGCACCGACTTCATCCACTGCCAGTCGAGCTCGATCTATGACAAGGGCTCCGGCATCGAGCTCAACAAACGCTTCTTCAAGCTGGTGAGCTGGTACGACAACGAGTGGGGGTACTCCAACCGCGTCGCCGACCTCGTCCGTTACATCCTGGCCAAGGGCATCTGACCCTGCCACGGAACGATCCGCTCATCGGTTCAACCGATCATCACGATCCCCGCCTCAGGGCGGCCTCCTCACCGGGGCCGCCCTTTTCCTTGCGCTCCCAACGGATGCGCCTCGCCCCTCGACCACTCCACTACTCCTCCTGCAACAGCCCGAGCACCGCTTCGTGGATCAAATCCTCGGTCTCAGGCACCAGCCGCGCCGGTCGGTCGTAGTACCAGAGCGACGTCTCCGCCTCGTAACCGCCCTCGGCCAGGATCCTGCGCGACGGGATGTAGCACGGGACGTCGTTGGCATAGGCGGTCACCCACAGCGCGCGATCCGGGAGATCCTTCCTCAGGCGGATGACGTAATCCACCACCACCTCGCCGGGAAGGAACACCATCGAGAACCCATCCCCGAAACGCCAGGCCTGCACCGAGTACGGCAGAAGCGTCGGCAACGTCTCCCCGCGATCCAGCCGGGCCAGGTTCTTCGACGCGTGATACCCGACAATCCCGCCTTCCCCGGCCCGCTTCTCCCACTCGGCCCGGGTCGGAAGCGTCTGGAAAGGCAGCTCGAGACGGCGAAAACCGGAACGCGGCCTTCCCTCGACCGGAACCAAACCTTCGGCAATGACCCGCCCGGCCTCGGTCGCCAATGCCCGTCCGTGCGCCCGCGCCAGCGTCAGCCCGAAGTCCTCCCCGCCCCGCGGCGAGGGGTTGGAATCCGCACCACAGCCAATCGTCACCATGGCCAACGCCCCCGGGTGATCCTGCTCGATGGCCTCCTGCGCGTACCCCGCCCAGTCCCCGTGGTGCTGGTTGATCTGCGGCCCCAGGGTCGTGCAATGGCAGGCGTAGTTCGCCACCACCGCCCGCAACGCGCCGTCGCTCCCCCTCGCCACCAGCACCGGCAACGCATGATCCGTGGGCCCGCCCTGCGTCCGGCGGTTCGCGGCAAACCCCACCCGACCCTCGCCACGCTCCAGCCGCCCCGGCCGCCGATCCTCCAACGCCGCCAGCGCCACCGCCTCCAACCGATCCGCCAATGCCTCGGTGTAATGATCCACCGCGGCTAGCTCCCCGACTGTCAGGTCCCGGACGAAGATGTTCTCCGCGAAACCCCGCACCATCGGACCCGAATGGGTGTGCGATGAGGTCACCACGAAGTTCTCGCGCCGCAGCGACACCTTCCGCTCCAGGCGCGCGGCCACGTCCTCGATGATCTGCCGCGACACGCCGCAGTTGTCGACGGTCACCAGAACCCGCGCATCTCGACGCCCGGAACCCAGGGCCAGCGCCTTGGCCCACAGCCGCTGCGCCACACCCGTCGAGGGCTCCTGCCGTGCCGCGTAACCGGTCAGCCGGATCGGAAACTCCGGGGTCACATCCACCCGGGCCACGCCCACCGGCGTCAACGCCCCCGCCCCCGGCCGGCCACCCGTGGCGCAACCGCTCCACCCCAGGGAAACCACGCCCAGGCCCAGGCCCAGACCCAACCACCGCATCCAACGCTTCGAGTTCATGGATTTCGAGGGAAACGTCCGCATCCTCCGTCCCGCATCCGCCCACTGTCAACGCGCCCGGCCGACACGGACCGGCGCACGCGTTGTTCCCACCTCATCCACCTATCCACCCCAGCCGCACGCGGCACAGGCCTCCACCGCCTCCGATCGCTGCGTCCGGTTCATCCGCTCGAGCCGGTCCCGCCGTCGCCCGAAACAAACACCACAGTCGGCAAACCCCTCGAGATCCCAGGTGTCGGCGAGATACACGCTCCCGCCCAGGCCAAGCGCCCCTTCATGCGCGCGTTCCAGCACCCCCAACCGCTGGCGCCGGAAAAGGCCCTGAGCCTCCAGCGCCTCCAACGCACCGTTTCCACCGCGGACCGGGATCAGCGAAACCACCCGGGCTCCGAGATCGCGGGCGTGGCGCGCCGCCCGCACGGCCCCGGTCACCGCCTCCTCCGCCGCCTCGAAGGGCGGCCCCACCAGCACGAACACCCTCAACCCCACCCCCTCGCTCCGCAGCAGGCCGGCGACACGATCGAAATCCTCAAGGCGCACCCCTTTGTTCAGCCGCTCCAGGACCAACGGATTGACCGACTCCAACCCCATGGCCACCTCGAGCTCCGCCCCCGTCCCGCATCCGCCCGCCGCCAGCCGGTCGCGCAAACGCCAGCACCGATCCCCGACCAGCGAGGGATGGCTCTCCACCACCAGGCGCCGGAATCCCCGCGCCCGCTCCACCACCGCACCATCATCCGCCGGAGGAATCGCGCCGGCGTCGAAGTAGCTCCCGGCGTTGTACAGCTTGAGAACATCCGCAGGATCCGCCCGCAAACCGGGATCCCCAAGGGCCTGGTCGATCTGCGACGGGATGGTCCCCGCCGCAACCGGCGAGGCGACCGTGTGACGCCAGAGGTCGCAGAACACGCACCGCCACGGGCACTCGCGGTTGGTGAGGAACACCGTCAGGACCCGTGCCAGTCCCCCGGTCCCGTCAGGCTCCGGTTCCACCAACCAACCGGCGGGTTTTCGCGGATCCAGCGCCGGCCGGCCACCCCGGCGGGCGATCACCCACCGGTTCCGGGCCCGCGCGTTGTCCGGATACGGCTCCAAGCCGTCGGCCTCAGAGATACTCGTTGAGGATCGCCTCGAGCATCTCCTGGCGGCCGGATTCGAGGTCCCCGACCTCACCGAGCTTGAGCGCGTGCTTCTCGCAGTCGGCGAGGGTGGCCTTCCCGGCCTCGATACGCGCGCCGATGCCGGTGTCCCAGCTCCGGTACCGGTTCTTCACGAAGGCGTCGATCCGCCCGTCCTTGCGGATGGCCGCCGCGGCCTTGAGTCCCCGGGCGAAGGCGTCCATGCCCGCGATGTGCGCGATGAAGAGGTCGTCGAGCTGGAAGCTCTCACGCCGGACCTTGGCGTCGAAGTTGACCCCGCCGGTGGTGAGCCCGCCGTACTTCAGGATCGAAAGCATGGCCTTGGTCGTGACGTAGAGATCGGTGGGGAACTGATCGGTGTCCCAGCCCAGGAAGGTGTCCCCCATGTTGGCGTCGATGCTGCCCAGTGCACCCGCGGCGCCGGCGACCTCGAGTTCGTGCTCAAAGGTGTGCCCGGCGAGCCACGCATGGTTGACCTCCAGGTTGAGCTTGAAGTGCGGCAGCAGATCGTATTCCCGGAGGAAGTTCAGACAGGCCGCGGCGTCGCTGTCATACTGGTGCTTCGTGGGCTCCTTCGGCTTGGGTTCGATGTAGAACGGCCCGCCGAAGCCCAGCTTCTTCTTGTAGTCCACCGCGAGGTGCATGAAGCGCCCGAGATGATCCATCTCCCGCTTCAGGTCCGTGTTCAGCAGCGTCGCATACCCCTCGCGCCCGCCCCAGAACACATAGCCCTCGCCGCCGAGTTCGTGCGTCCATTCGATCGCCTTCTTGACCTGCGCCGCGGCAAAGCAGAACACGTCCGCGCTGCAACTGGTGGCCGCGCCATGCATGTAGCGCGGATGCACGAAGTTCTGCGCGGTGCCCCAAAGCAGCCGGATCCCGGTGTCCCCCTGGAGCTTCTTCAGCTCGGCGGCCACGAGGTCGAAGTTGCGGTGCGACTCGGCCAGGGTCCGGCCGTGCGGCGCGACGTCGCGGTCGTGCCAGCAGTAGAACGGCGCCCCGATCTTTCCCACGAACTCGAACATCGCCCGCGCCCGGGCCACCGCCTCCTTCACCGTCCCCTCCCCCGTCTGCCAGGGCCGCTTCGCGGTGCCCCAGCCGAACATGTCCGCACCCGTTCCCCGCATGGTGTGCCAGTACACCACCGCAAAACGCAGGTGGTCCTTCATCGTCTTCCCCTCGACCACCTCGTCGGGGTTGTAGTGCTTGAAGGCGAGCGGATTCCTGGAATCCGGCCCTTCGTAGGAGATTGTCGGAATACCGGGAAAGAAGGACTTGGGCATGGTCAGTGTGACGTTCGAGGCGCGAACCTAGGCGCCCGCGAAGGCCCTGTCCAGCCACGCCCGGCCAGCCCCAACCCCAGCCAAACACCTCCAACCAAGGACGGGCGGTTCCTCGCGAAACCACCCCCGGCGCCGAACTCAGACGAGCGAGACACGGCGGTCCGGCTTCACGATCGTGGTGCCGGCGATCCGGTCATGCCAGGCCTGCCGTTCCGCATCCCAGCTCGCCCAGAAGAACCCGATCCCCAGCGGCACCAGGGAAACGACGGCGCCCAGCACGCGAACCACCGAGGTCTGCCAGTCCATCGGCCGCCCATCCAACCGCACGAGCTTCAGGTTCAACACCGACCCGCCCAGGGTCGTGCCCCGCCAGGTCCAGAGCAGGATGTGGTAGGCCGCCCACAACAGCCAGAACGCCTGGGCCGACTGGAACGTCGCGAGGTTGATCACCCCGATCAGCACCACGTCGATCAGCGATGCCCCGAGACGCGGCCAGAATCCGACACGCGGCATCGCCAGCGCTTCAACACCCGCCAGCGGAATCACCCTCGACGGCGGCACCGGACCCGTCCCCGGCCCGGGGCCGAACACCGGCGGCGGACCCTGCGGGGGCGGCGTGCCACCGACCGCGCCCGCGGTTCCTGAATCCGAAACCGGCGGCGGCACGGCCGCGGACACCACGTTCGAGGCCAGCGGCGGCTCTCCCAACCCCATCGCCGCGGCGCCGGCGCCGGGTTCCGCCGGAACCACACCGGGCGTTGCCGCAGTGCCAGGGCCAGTGCCGGGGACCGAAGCGGCCGGATCGAAGGCGTGCGTGGCCGGACCAGGGGCGCCCGACATCAGGGTGCTCGCGGCGGCGTACCCGCCGGAGCCCGGCACGCCGGTGATCGGCGGACGCTCCTTCGCGATGGCGTCCACGATGCGCAGCGTGACCGCCCCCACGCCGAGCGGCAGGGCCAGCGCGTAGATCATCAGGCCGATGACCGGGATCATGTACACGAGATAGAGCACCAGCGACCCCACGAACACCGCGACCACAGGATGGCCGAGCACACCCAGCCCGGCGGAACGCCCGATCCCGGCGCCCGCGGCGCCGTACACCGCCACCCGCCCGAAGGCCCCGAGCGCGAAGAAGGCAACCCAGATCAGCAGCGGCGCGATCAGGGTGAAGCTGAGAAGCAGCGACACCGGCCCGACCAGGACGCAGACCAGCAACCCGACCAGGAACGAGCGCGCCGGTTGCAGCCGCACGGTTTCCATGCACGCCTTCAGAGGCTGCGCCAGAAGCCACGCCAGGATCAGGTGGAACACCAGGAACGCCCCCGCGGCCACCCAGGCCCACCCCACCCGCGGCGGAAAGGGACGCAGCAAAAGCAGTCCCTGCATGATGTAGTCCTTCGCCCCCTCGAAGTAGGTCATCAGCGGCCCAAGCGAAATCACCTGGGGCGTCGACTTCAGCGTGGCCCCCGGATCCACCTCCGGAGCCACCCCCACCACCATCACCTCGCCCTGGACGTTCGCCAACGGACCGAACCGGCTCCGGGTCATGACCAGCGAGGTGTCGCCACGCACCGACCCGTTCACTTCCACGTCGCCGAGAACCACCACCACATCGCCACGAACCTCGCCGTCGATGCGCACCTTGCCAAAGACCACCACCAGGTCGCCCCGCACCTCGCCGTGGATCACCGCATCTCCGTGAACCACCACCACCTCGCTCGCCGACTGGTTCCCGCGGACCTCGACGCTCGAGCCCACGGACACCAACTCGTGCACCCGCTGGCGGCGCACCGCCGGCGGCGCGTCCGCGGGCTGGCGCGATTCGTCCGCCCGCGGCTCGATCGCCATCATGTCCGGGACCGCCGGGGGTGCGACGGGCGGTGCGGGCGGCGTGACCGCCACAGGTTCCTGGTTGGACGCCGCGGCGTCGGTCAAGGGTGCGGGCGATTCCGCCGCTGCCGCGCCCTGGCCGGGGAGAACGCCGATCCCGAGAATGGTGCCCAGGGCGAGCAGGGCCGCGAGGGCCGCGCTTCGCCGGTTTCGTCCGTTGCCTTTCATGTTGCCTCCTTCCGAAATCGTTTTCATTCGCGTCGCGCCACGAGGCGCCAGCAGACGGTCCCCAGGCCGATGGTGGTCAGGTAGCTCACGCCGGCCACCGCCGCCGCGGCCCACATCAGCCAGGAACCGGTCGTCACAATCAGCAGCCGGGCCGCGGAACCCAGCGTCTCAACCAGCGAAAAAACCGAGTCCCAACCCACGCCCAGGGTCGGGAACTCGGCCTGAAGCCCGGCGAGACTCACCCCGCTCAGCAGCCCCCAGACCGCGTAGATCAGCAGCATGCCCAGCCCGGAGCTGCCGATCAGGAAGGTGATGCGCGCGAGAAACGGCCAGTGGGCGTAGGACTTCCGCCACCAGGGCAGCGCCTTGCGCGCGGCAATCGCCTGCATGACCCGCGGCATCAGGGTCGCGGGAGCCGGACGGTCCGGCAGTCGGCGGAGCTCCCGGTCCAGCCACTGCTCCATGGCATCGTCGGATTGGGGCCTCATAAACAATGGATGTCGGATGATCTTCATCTTGCGGCGGCGGAGCCGGAGGCGTCCGCAAACTCCTCCCGGTTGACGCCGACCTGCAGCTTCTTCCGCAGCGCCTCGCGTCCCCGGTGGATGTCCGTCTTCAGCTTGCTCAGCGAGATCTTCAGCCGCGCGGCGATCTCCTCGTAGCTGAGATCCTCGAAATGATACAAAACCAGCGGCACCCGCTGGCTGGCGGGCAGCCGTTCCAACGCCCGCTCCAGCAGCTCCCGGCGGTCGACGGCGCTGGCGTCCAGCACGGTGGTCTCCTCCACCGGCACGTCCCACGCCCGCTCGTCCCGCTCCCCATCCTCCGGCGCCATCTCCGAAAAGAACCGCCAGCGCGCCCGGTACCGCTGCAAGTGGTTGATGCAAAGGTTGCGCGTCACCGTCTTCAGCCAGCCGCCCGCCGTCGGGCTCGTCCCGAGGTCGTCATAGTGATCAAACGCCCGCAGGAACACCTCCTGCGCCACGTCCTCCGCCTCCGCGGCATTCGCCAAAAGGCGGTACGCGGTCGAGTAGACCATGCCTTGGTAGGACCTCATAAAGTCCTCGAAGCTGTTCGGGTTTGTCGTCACCTGGCCCAACCGGTTCTGGCAACAGCCCCTCTCACCCGGCTCCCCCCCACGAAGTTGCAGACTTTACTGCCGGCCGTGGTACCAACTGTCCGCAAGCTTCCCCAGGACCGCCGCCTTCGGCGCCCCGTCGAACGCCATCACCCTGTACCGCAACACCAAAGGCTTGTCCGGCGTCAGGGTCACCGCCCCGGGCCCGGTGATGCTCGGATTGATCAGCCCGATCTCCGGCACCACATGCCAACTGGTCGGCGGATGCGTCGACCGCCCCACCACCGCCACCGTCGTCTCCCGCCCGTCCGCATACCGCGAATGCAGCCCGTACCAGGGAGCATCCGGCCAGTTCGTCCCGGGATCCGTGTGCTTCGGAGCCGGACGATTCACCACCCCGCCGGCCGAAATGGCCTGAATCTTCGCATTCTTCCTCAGCCGCACCCCGAATCCCCCGAACGCCCAGCGCGCCAAGGTCACCGGCGCCTCCACCGCAAACTGCACGGTCAGCTCCAGCACCGTCCCGCCCTCCAGCAATGCCACCCCCGCCCGAAGGTCCTCCGACACCATGCGCGCCCCCTCGACCTGCCATTCGTTCCGGATCCGGAACCGCGTGTACCCAAGCCCCGGCGGCGCGGTCTCCACCGACTGGTTCACGATCCGCCTCCCGCGCGTCGGCGCCGGCTCGCCCCAACCCCAGAAATCCGCCTTCTCCACCCCGGTCATCTCCACCCAGCCGAAGAACACCCCCCGGTGATGCCGGTGATCCTCCGGGCCCACCTCGGTCACCGTGACGCCACCCGGGGTGTTCAGCGGATGGAAATAACAGGCGCTGGGCACCGAAATCCCGCTGCCGAACGGCTGGCTGAGATTGTACCCGCAGAGGTCCCGACTCCCGAAGCGGACCACCACCTTCTCTGGCGTCCGCGAAAGGGTCATCTCCGGCGGCTTGGAGGTCTGCGCCCCACCGGCGGTCCGCGCCACCACGCCGGCTCCCAGCGCCGCCGCACCCTTCAGAAAGCCCCGACGTGTGGTCGAAGAAGCCGAAACCCGCCCGTCCGTCGATTTGGATCCACGCATGCCCAAGGCTTACGAGTGGAGCGCCCGGGCCGCAACTAGTCCCTGGAAGTCCCCGACGCCCCCTCCCCCTCCCGGGAATCACGCCCGGTCAGCCGAACCGCCGCTTCAGACGCCAGGCGTCGAAGGCCAGCCGATGGGTGCTGGTCATCGCACCGAAGTCCGGCGAACCGTCCGCCTTCACCGGCCAGGCGTCCCCGTTCGCACCCTCCACCTTCACCCCGGAAGCCGGGGCGGCGGCCGTGTCCGCGGGCTTCGCGGACGCCGGCGCGGGCGTGGCCGGCGCCGGGCGGGCGAGCGGGTTGTTCCGGACCTCGCCGGTCGCCCTGCGGGCGGGCGCGCCGTCGTAGCTCATCGACTGGTCGGTGAGCTCGAGGTCCTGTTCCAGGGTGCGATGCGGCCGGATGCCCCTGCTCTGGAGCACGCCATGGTAGGCGCGCACGGCCTCCTCGGGGCCGACCTTGCCGTCGGTGATCAGCCGCAGCATCTCGACAAACGCGAGCTGGTGTTCGGCGTTGTTGATCTTGCGGCCGAAGAGCGCGACGCGGGCCCCGTGTTTCTGGGCGTCGTGGATGAGCCGGAAGGCGTCGTAGGTGGTGCCCGCGCTGCCGCCGAGGATGCCCACCACGAGGTTCGGGTCGTACTGGGCGAGCTCCTCCATGGCCTTGGGACCGTGGTAGACGATCTTCAGGAACTCCGGGCGTCCGGCCTCGGGCACCCCGGCCAGGGTGCGGAGAATGTTGTCGTTGATGAACTCGCCGAGCTTCCCGGGCGGAATGCCGCTCTCGACGTTGGGATCGAAGACCTCGAGGAAGTGCCGGAAGCGTTTGCGTTCGGCCTCCTCGCGGAAGGCCTTGTACCAGAGCAGCGCCTCGCGGTCCTGGTCGAGTTCGTTGACGAAGGTGACGGAGTAGAGGCCGAGGTTGGCCCCGGGGAAATCGTCGGAACTGCGGTCGCACTCCACCTCGCCGCACTGGATGTGGTCGATGGTGGCGCTGCGGAAGGGCTGGGAGGGTTCGCGGGTGTAGCAGCCGTGGCGCGCCGCCCAGACGTCGGTGGTGTCGTTGGCCCGCGCGGCCGGGGTCACCTGGCTGTTCCGGAACAGCCCCTCCTTGATGCTCAACTGCTCACTGACATAGGCCGACATGAGCATGATGTCGACCAGGCCCTGGTGCACGACCTCGCGGATGATGTCCAGAAACTCGGGCAGGTTGCGGTAGCCGAACTCGTCCCTCGACCAGACCTCCGGCGAGAATTGCGCCGGACGCGCGCCGCGCCGGGCGAGATAACCGCGGGGACCCGGCGCCCGCACGCCGAACGCCATGTCCGCGTCCTTGGCGTCGGCAAGGATGAACGCCCGCGAATTCGGGTTGGCGCGGATCTCGGCGAGCTTGGCGTCGAGCGACTTGTTCATCGCTTCTGGGAGAGGATCTGGTCGGTGACCGCCCTGACCAGCGCCTCGGCGTCGGGATCCAGGGACGCCTGGGTCTCGGCCTTCGGCGGGATGGCGCAGACGACACCCGGGCGCCAGTCGGCGTTGTCGCAGAGTTCGCACTCCTTGAGGCCGTGGCGGGGATCCGGGATGCCGAGGCTCTGCTTGATCTTGAGCAGGTCCTTGAGCTGGTCGGGAGTCATCGTCTGCGGCGGGCGGCCGAGCTGGGCGGAGACCAGCACGGTGCGGCAGTAGGCCTCGAGGATCTCCATCTTGAAATAGGCGTCCTCGACGTCGTTGTGGCTCCAGGAGACCACCCCGTGGTTGGCCATGAGGATCGTGTTGTGCTTGTCCACCAGGTCGGCCACGAGCTTGCCCATCTCCGGCGTGCCGGGCGTGCGATAGGGCGCGATCGCCACCGAGGCGAACACCTCGTACTCCGGGATCATGCAGGTCGGCGGCTCCACCCCGGCCACGGCGAAACCCGTCGCATAAGGCGGATGGCAGTGAACCGTCGCCTTCGCCCGCGGCTGCCGCTTCATGATCTGGAGATGCATCAGGATCTCGCTGGTCCGCTTCTTCCGCCCCGCCTTCTGGTTGCCCTCGAGGTCCACCAGACACATGTCCGAGGGCTTCATGAACCCCTTGCTGACCAGGGTCGGCGTGCACAGCGCCAGGTCGTCGGCCACCCGGATCGCAATGTTGCCGCCGTTGCCGTCCACATAGGCCCGCTGCCAGAGCCGGCGGCCGATGTCGCAGAGCTGCTCCTTGAGCGCCTCCATCTGCGGCGACTGGAAGAACGCCTCGAGTTCGGCGGGGGAACTCGCGGCCGACACCGCCTTCGGAAAGACGCTGGCGGCGGTGCTCACCGGCGCGCCCGACGCCGCCGGGGCCACGGGGGAACTGAGCCCGGGCAGCCGCCGGTTGGCCAGGTCGCGCAGCACGTCCTTCGCCGACGGCGTCAGCAGGGCGTCCGCGGGAAGGCGGTTCGGGTCCTCGCCCCGGGCGATCAGGGCTTCGATGTCCTTCGCAGTGATGACGGTAGCCATGGAGAAAAGGGATGGGTGTGAAACGCGGCCTCAGCGGGGTGAATGGAACACGTGATCGATCAGGGCCGCGTGGATGGCATCGATCGGCGGGGCCACGGGGAACGGCTGGGCCGCCTCCCGCCCCTCGACGAACCCGATGACATCGCCCACGCCGCCCCCGAGGTTGTCGTAGACCACCAGGCTCGGCTCCTGGGTGAGACCGGGCGGGGCCTCGGCGCCCTGCGGGAAATGTTCGCGGTTGAACGGATTCACCACCAGCCAGCGGGCCCCCTCCAGACCGGGTGCCGTCCGGCTCAGGGTGACGCGGCCGATGACCTTCCCGAGCCTCACGCGGCGTCCTCCATGGCGGTGGTGCCGGGGGTGACCTCGTCGACGATGCCGACGATGATCCAGCGAACCGGGCTTTGGTCGTCGCCGACGGCCTTGCGGGCGGCGGCGCCGTCGCTGGAGATGACCACCCGTTCGTGCAGGCCGGCGCCCAGGGCGTCGATGGCCACCTGCGGCACGCCCTCGGGATTCCCGTCGCGCCCGATCGGCTGGCAGATCACCAGCCGCCAGCCCTCGAAGCTCGGATGCTTCCGGGTGGCGGTCAGGTTGCCTTCGACGCGGGCGAGGAACATGGGCTTGGGATCGGGCGGGCGCGGGATCGGGATGGGGATGGGGGCGTCAGAAGATCCGGAGTTTGTCGACCATCACGCACCGGCGCACGCGGGTGAAGGTGCGCGGATTGCAGATGCCCTCGCCGGTGGTGGTGGCGATGGAGAAGTTGGCGTAGCCCTCCCCGCCGCTGCCGAGCCCGGCCAGGCTGGAGCCGTTCTTCACGAAGAGCGTGGTGTCCAGGGCCCGGGCCATGGCGGTCATGTTCGCGACGTCGTGCGAGTGGATGATCGCCGAGTGCTTGTAGCCGTGCTCGGCCTTCTTCGCCAGGGCGATGCCCTCCTCCACGGATTTGACGCGGACGACGGGCAGGAACGGCATCATCTGTTCCTCCTCGACGAAGAGGTGGTCGGCCGGGGTCTCGGCGAAGAGGAGCTGGGTGCCGGCCGGGATCGTCGCGCCCGCAATCCGGGCCAGGACCGAGGGGTCGCGCCCCACGAGGTCGCGGTTGACCACGGGATGCGGACAACCCGCGCCCTGGCCGGGCGGGAAGACGAACGCCGCCTTCGACAACGCCTCGACCTGGGAGGCGGTGAGGCGGTGGGCGCCGTGCTTCTCCATCGCGGCCATGAACTTGTCGAAGAAGGCTTCCAGCACGTAGACCTCCTTCTCGCCGATGCACAGGAGGTTGTTGTCGTAGGACGCGCCAAAGATCACGCACTTGGCCGCGTTGTTCAGGCAGCCGGTTCCGTCCACCAGCACCGGCGGATTGCCGGGTCCGGCGCAGACCGCGCGCTTGCCGCTCGCCATGGCGGCCTTCACCACGCCGGGCCCGCCGGTGACGCAGAGGAGCCGGACGTTCTCGTTCCGGGCGATGGCGTCGAAGGAGGCCAGGGTCGGTGGTTCGACGATGCAGGCGAGGTTCTCGATGGCCAGCTCGCGGTAGATCGCCTCGTTGAACACCCGGGCGGCGGTGACCGCACACTTGTAGGCGGCGGGATGGGCGTTGAAGACGGCGCTGTTGCCCGCTGCGGCGAGGCTGATGATGTTGCACGCCATCGTCGGGATCGAATGGGTGCTGGGAGTCACCGCACCGACCACGCCGAAGGGCGCGTACTCCTCCAGGGTGATGCCGTGGTCGCCGCTCAGGCCGTACGGGTGCAGGAACTCCACGCCGGGAATGCCCCGCTGCGCCTTGAGCTTCTCGATCTTGTGGTCCAGCCGCCCGATCTTCGTCTCCTCGAGCTCGATGCGCCCCCATTCCGAGGCGTTCGCCTCGCAGAGGCGCTTCACGATCTCGATCACCTTCACCCGCCCCGCCACACCCTTCTCGCTGAGCTGGAGAAACGCCTCGTGCGCCGCCTGACACGCCTCGTCCGCGTCCGCGAAGACGCCGAACTTGCCGCGGAACCCGGTCCGCGCTCCGGCGCCGGCGCCCGCGGCACCGCGCGCACCCGCCCCGCCGACCTGGCAGGTCCCGGCGGCAGCGCCGGGACCGGGCTTGGCAACCTGGCCCAGACGCGAAAGGACTTCCGCGACCACGTCGCGGATCAAGGCTTCATTCACTGGAGAACTCATCGCTTTCGATTCGCTTCGGACCCCCTCTCAGGCGCCCGTTTTCGATTCCACTTTCCATTCCGGCCGTTTCCGCCACCGCCAACCCGCCTCCATCCGCCGGCCCCGCCTACGAGGTCCGCGCGGAATAAATCTGCCGCCCGAGAACGTCCACCGAATCCACGATCCCGATGATCACCGCATCCACCGGCGCCTCCCGCATGCCCGGGGCCAGGCGCGCGCTGCTGCCCTGGCAGAACAGCACCATTTCCCCGAACCCGGCCCCCACGCTGTCCACCGCCACGATGGTGTTGGAGCCGGCCTTGAACCGTGAGGGATCCTTGTCGTCCACCAACTGCGGCCGCAGAAGCAGCAGCTTCCGGCCGCTCATCGCGGGGTCCTTCTTGGTGGCGACCACCGATCCTTCTACCCGGGCAAGAAACATGATGTGCGTCGTGGAGGCGGATGCGGGCCTGCGATGCCGGCACGGGCCCACCCAGGCGGTCCCGGCCAAACCGGTGCCGTCCGAAGGGCGCCCGCCGGTATCACCTCTTCTTCGGCAGCACCTGCTCGGTGTCCGCGTGCGGCCGGGCGATGACATGCACGCTGACGAGCTCGCCCTTGATCGCCTTCACCGCCTGGGCGCCGGCGTCCGTCGCCGCCTTCACCGCCGCGACGTCTCCGACGACGGCCGCGGTGACCAGGGCGTTGCCGACCTGGGTCATCGGGCCGGCGAGCTCGACGTTCGCCGCCTTGAGCATCGCGTCCGTTGCCTCGACCAGGGCCACCAGGCCCCGGGTTTCAATGAGTCCGATTGCTTGCTGAGCCATACTCGTTTCCTGATTCAGATTGGGGTTCCGATTCCTGTGCTGTGCGTTGATTCCTAGATCGTATGAGGGCCGGGTCGCCCGGCCGCGCCACCCATCCCCGGCCATCAGCCGGTCCCGGCGGCCAGGAGATGCCGACGCACCTCCCGCGCGACCACCAACTCCTCGTTGGTCGGGATCACCATGACCTTGACCCTCGACCCCGCCGCGCTGACCACACCCTCGCTGGCGCGCAGGGCGGCGTTGGCGTGCGGATCCAGCTCGACACCCAGCCCCTCGAGTCGCGCCACGATCGCGGCCCGCAACTCGGCCCGGTTCTCCCCGATGCCCGCGGTGAACACCAGCGCGTCCAAGCCTCCGAGCTCCAGCCAGTAACCGCCGATCCAGCGCCGTGCCTCGTGAACGAAGAAATCCAGGGCAAGCCGCGCCCGCGCATCCCCCTTCGACGCCGCCGCGTCGATGTCCCGGATGTCGTTCGAGAGTCCGCTCAAACCCTTGAGCCCGGACTCGCGGCAGAGCTGACGTTCCACCTCGTCCAGCGATAGCCCCAGGTGACGCAGGGCGAACGGCACCGCGAAACTGTCCAGATCCCCCACCCGGTTGTTGTGCGGCAACCCGGACTGCGGACTCATGCCCAGGCTGTTCCCGATCGCCACGCCGTCGCGGATTCCGGTGATGCTCGAACTGCCCCCGAGATGACAGGAGATCACCCGGAGCGCCGGCCCCTGCACCGGCGTCGTCCCGCCATCGACGTAAAGGCGGCGGACCCGCTCGGCGACGTCGTCACGTCCCAGGAGTTCCGCGGAACGTTCGGCGACGAACTTGTGGCTCGCCCCGTGGAAGCCCCACCGCCGCACCCCGGCGTCGTGCCAGGCGTCGGGAACCGCGTAACGCCGCGCGGCCTCGGGAATCCACTGGTAGAACGCGGTCTCGAACAACCCGACCAGCGGCGTGCCCGGCATCCGCCGCGCAAACAACCGGACGCCGGAGACGTATGGCGGGTTGTGCGCCGGCGCCAAGGCGTTGTACGCCTCCATCGCCGCAACCGCCGCCTCGTCCAACCGCACACACCCATTCACCCCCCGCGCGATGACCGCCTTGAATCCCACCGCGGCAATCTCGGCCTCCGAGGCGATCGCCCCGGAGTCCAGCAGCTGCCGCAGGCAGTCGCCGATCGCCTGATCGTGGTCGGTGACCCGCTCGAAGCCGCCCTTGTGCAACACCGCCTCGGTCCCGTTCGAGAAATCGAACAGGCGCCACTTCAGCGAGGTGCTCCCCAGGTTGGCGACGAGGATCTTCATGCGATCGGGCGGTTCCGAACGGCACACCACCCGGGCCCGCAGCCCTCGGCGGATTCCGTCCGGCTCCTGCTCACGCCAGCCACTTGCCCAGTCCGCTCAGACCCTCGTGCGGCCTGGGAATGACCTGGACGCTCACCACCTGCCCGATGGTCGACGCCGCCGCGGCGCCCGCATCCACCGCCGCCTTCACGCTGGCGACGTCACCCCGGAAAAAGCCGGTCACGTACCCGGACCCGACCTTTTCCCAGCCGGTGAAGGTCACACTGGCGGCCTTCAACGCCGCGTCCGTCGCCTCAAGAAGGGAGCACAGCCCCTTCGTCTCGATCATGCCAATCGCCTGGTTCGCCATGAAATCCTCCGTTTCTTCGCCGTCTTGTCCTGCCTTGTCTTGTTCGTTGCCGGGGAGTCCTCGCCGAGGCGCTACTTCTTCGCCGGAACCGGCGCCTCACCGATGAAACCCTTCACCAGGTCGTCGTGCGGACGCGCGATGACGTGCGAGCCGACCAACTCGCCCACCTTCGCCGCCGCCCGGGACCCGGCGTCCACCGCCGCCTTCACACTGGCGACGTCTCCACGCACCAGGATGGTGATCAGCCCGCCCCCGATGGGAATGGACTTCGCCACACTCACATTCGCGGCCTTCACCATCGCGTCCGTGGCCTCGACGCTGCCGGTGAAGCCCTTCGTCTCAATCATTCCAATCGCTTCGCTCATAACGTTCTCTCAATTCGTCAGGGTCCGTCGTCTCCGTCTGTCGTCCGTGTCGTCGTCGTGTTCGCTCGTCCACCCGGGGCGCGCCCGCCACGCCGCCGAAGGTCGCCGCACGTCACTTCACCAACTCGCAGGGCGTGTCGGGCTGCAGGTTGCAGGCGTTCCCCTCGTCGGTGTCGATGTGGACCTCCAGCTTGAAGCTCGGATCCACCCGGACAAGCATCCGATCAAAGGTCACCGCACAGGGCCCGCCCACGCGCAGCGACATCGCTTCCCCGGCCTTCACCCCGTAAAACGCCGCGTCGTCCGGATGCATGTGCACATGCCGCAAGGCCCGGATCACACCCTCGGACATCTCAAAAAACCCGGCCGGCCCCATCAGCATCCCGCCCGGCGTCCCCTTGATGTCCCCGGAAATCCTCAGCGGCACCTCGAACCCCAGCGCGATCGAGTCGGTGTAGGCCAGCTCCACCTGGTTCAACGACCGGCACGGGCCCAGGATCCGAAGGTTCGAAATCACCCGGCTCCGCGGCCCGATCAGCGTCACCGTCTCGCGGGCCGCAAACTGCCCCTCCTGGTACAGCCACTTGTACGGCGTGAGCTGATGCCCCGGCCCGAACAACGCCTCCACCGCCGCCTGCGTCAGGTGACAGTGCCGCGCACTGACGTTCACCAGCAGCGGCGACGGCGCGGCCGCCACCCGCGGAAGCGGCTTGCCAAGCCGCCGATAAACCTCCTGTCGAACCCAATGCTCGACGACGGCACGATGTAGCGTGGGGGTGGCGGTAGCCATGGTGCTCGAAAGCTCTTGAACCGTCGTCGAAACCCGCCCGGAATGTCAATCGGGTTCTTGCAAAACTTTCCAAAATCTTCCACAACTGCGCCCACATGCAGGCTGAGGAACGCCAGTTGCGCATCGAGGAGCACCTGCAGAAAGCCGAGTTCGCCTCCCTCGACGAGCTTTCCGAAATGCTCGACGTGTCCCCCTCCACGGTGCGCCGTGACCTCACGGTGCTCGAGTCCAAGGGCACGGTCCGCCGGACCCACGGCGGCGCACGCGCGGTGTCGCCGAAGTCGGACGAGTTCGCCTTCGCGACCCGCGACACCCACCAGATGGACGAGAAGGAGGCGATCGGCCGGGCGTGTGCGGAGTTGCTGCGTCCCAATCAGAGCCTGATCCTGGACGCGGGCACGACGGTCTACCACGTGGCCCGACACCTGGATTCGAAGTCCCCGCAGGTAATCACCAACTCCCTGCCGGTGGCGAACCTCCTGGCCTCCAACCCGCGGGTCGAGGTGCTGGTGTCGGGCGGGATGATCTATCCGCGCCTCGGGGTCCTGGTGGGTCCCCTGGCGGTGGAGGCCTTTTCCCGGTTGCACGCGGACGTGGCGATCATGAGCAGCGGCGGCATCACGCTCGAGGGCATCACCAATTCCCACGGTCTGCTGATCGACATCCAGCGGGCGATGATCGCCGCGGCCCAGCGGGTCATCTTCTGCCTCGACCACTCCAAGTTCGACCGGCGCTCGGTGTCCTTCCTGTGCGGTCTCGAGGAGGTGGACGTGGTGGTGACCGACCGCCTGGCCCCGGCTCCGCTGCTGGAAGGCCTGCGAGGCCGCGGCATCGAGGTGGTCCAGGCCTCCTGACCCGGACACCCCCGGCGTCCGGCCCACCGTCAGGCTCCACCGTTGCAAAACCGCGGGGCCGGCAAAGAATCGCCCATGGTCATCGGCATCCCCCGCGAGATCAAAGATCAGGAACACCGCGTCGCCCTCCTGCCCTCCGCGGCCTACCAGCTCACCCGCCGCGGCCACGAGGTGGTGGTCGGCAAGGGAGCCGGCCTGGGATCCGGTTACCCGGACGCCGATTACGAGGCGGCAGGTGCCCGACTCTTCGATGACCCCCGCCGGATCTACGACCAGGCCGACCTGGTGGTGAAGGTCAAGGAGCCGCAGCCGTCCGAATACCCCCTGCTTCGCGCCGGCCAGACCCTGTTCACCTACCTCCACCTCGCGGCGAACCGCCCCTGCACCGACGCCCTGCTGGCCTCCGGCATCAACGCCATCGCCTACGAAACCATCGAGGTCAACCGGCGCCTGCCCCTGCTCGAGCCCATGAGCGAAATCGCCGGACGCATGAGCGTGCTCGTCGGCGGCTACTACCTGGCGAAACACAACCACGGAAGCGGCGTCCTGCTCGGCGGCGTCCCAGGCGTCCTCCCCGGCAAGGTGGTCGTGCTCGGCGGCGGCACCTCCGGCATCAACGCCGCCCGCATGGCCACCGGCGTCGGCGCCGATGTCACCATCCTCGAGGTCGACCTCGAACGTATGCGGTTCCTCGACATCACCCTCCACACCGCCCACACCCTCTATTCCAGTGAGAACCATCTCATGGAACTTCTGCCATCCGTCGACCTCCTCATCGGTGCGGTCCTCGTCCCGGGGGCGCGGGCGCCGAAACTGATCCGGCGCGAAATGCTCCGGCGCATGCGCCCTGGAAGCGTGCTGGTGGACATCGCGATCGACCAGGGCGGGTGCTCGGAGACGTCGCGACCCACGACCCACGACCGCCCGGTGTACACCGAGGAGGGCGTGCTGCACTACTGCGTCGCCAACATGCCCGGCGCCTACGCCCGCACCGCCACCCAGGCGCTGGCGAATGTGACCTTCCCGTTCATCCAGTTGCTCGCCGACACCGGACTCGCAGAGGCGGCGCAGCGGCAGCCGGCGCTTCTCGCCGGGCTCAACGTGTACCGCGGCCGGATCACCCACCCGGCGGTGGCTCAGGCCCACGGCCTCGATTTCACCGATCCCCGAACCCTGCTCGGCACCCCCGACCCGGCCTGATTCCACCCGGCCGCCCCCGGGCTTTCCGACGGGTGCTCAGGGTGCGCCCGGATCCTTGGTGACGGCGTCGGCGGTGCGGATGCGTGCGGCCTTGGCGGCTTCCATCACGTTGAACACCTGTCCCCAGGGGGCGCCGACGTCCGCCTGGATCGTCAGGCTCACGTTGGAGTTCAACGCCGCCTGGGCCACCAACTCCTGTTTGAGACGTTCCAGGGTGACCGGGCGGGTGCCGAAGTAGAGGTGCGGCTCGGCCTTGGCAACCGTGACCAGGAGCTGGTTCGGGGACGCCCCGGTCTTCTGGGGCTCCTTCGCCTCGGGCAGGGCCAGTTTCACCGCCGGCGTCTGTCGGAAGGTGGTCGACACCATCAGGAAGATGAGCACGACCAGCAGGACGTCGATCAGCGAGACGATGATGATCGAGGGGGCCGGCCGGCGTTTGCCCTGGGTGAAGCGCATGGCGAATCCCTTTTGCGGTGGATGATGGATCAGTCAACGCGACCGGGCGCGCGGGGCGGGTGCGGTGGCTGCGGCGGCCTCCGCGGATTGGCGCGGGTACAGGTGCTCCACCAACTCCGCGCACGCGGCCTCCATCTCGATGGCCATGCTCTCGATCTTCCGGGTGTAGTAGCTCCAGAAGACCAGGGAAGGAATGGCGATGAGCAGGCCCAGCAGCGTGGCGTTGAGGGCGATCGCAATGCCGCGGGCAAACACCGAGCTATCCCCCAGCCCCATGCTGCCGAGATCACCGAACAGGGTGATCAGACCGTGGATCGTTCCGACCAGCCCGAGCAGCGGGGCGATGCCGACGATGATCTCGAGCACCACGATCCCACGTTCCAGCCGCGAAACCTCGCGCCGGGCCCGGGTCTCGATGGCGTCGTGCGTCTCCTCGCGCGGTCTCCCGGCATTCTCGATGCCAAGCCTCAGAAGCCGTCCCAGCGGCGAATCGTGCTGAAGGCTCGCCCGCTCCAGATCGTGCGCCGACCCGCCCCGGGTGAAGGTGTCCAGCGCCTCCAGCAGCGCCCCCGGGATGATGCGCCCCCAGCGCAGGGCGACGCCGCGTTCGATGGTCATCGCCAGCGCCACCACCGAGGTGGCCACCAGGGCCCAGATGTACAGGTCTCCGTCGCGCAGCAGTTGAAGCATAAATCGTTGGCGGGTCGTCATAGCCGCTCAGGGGGACCGCCCGCAAAGGCTTTCCTCCCGGCTTCCCGCCGGCGGCTCAGTTGTAGAAAAAGGTGAAGCGCATCTCGCGCATGTTGCTCCCGATCATCCGCAGCATGTCGCTCGGCCACTTCTCGTAAGGCGACGGATCCCGGATCGCCCGCACACAAAGCGCGGTGAGCAGCACGTCGTCGAGCGTCGATTCATGCGGCTCGACGATCCGCACTGAACCGTCCGAATGGAGGTTGAACTTCACCACCACCTTGCCCTTCGCCCCTCCGGCAAAACGCAGCTCGTCCAGCAGCGCGAACCATCGGTTCTGCACCGCCATGATCAGCGCCTCGTCGTACGCCCCGAACGGCACGCCCTTCACGTCCAGCGACACCGGCCCCTTTCGATCCACCCCGCCGTCCTGACGCGACTTCTCCCCGGCGAGGAGGCTCTGGCGAACCTTCGCTTCGGTGACGGTCCGCGGCCGCGCCCGCGGTGCCGGCGAGGGCTGCCCGGTCTCGGCCGGCGGGGTCTGCTGGACCACCTCCTGCGGCTTGGGCCTGGGTTCCTCGGGCGGATCCGCCTGCACCACGGGCACCGGAGCAGGCACCGGCACGGCCAGATCCCCGAGCCCCGGCCGACGCTCCGGCTCCGCCGCCCGTTCCAACAGCTTCGGAACCTCCAGCTTCGCCACCTGCTCGGCCTTCGGCGTCACCCGGCTGTCCGCCGTCGCCGGCGAGGCGTCCGCAGTCCCCGGCGCCTCGGGCTGCGCCGGCGGCGTCGGCCGTCCCGTCTCCACCCGCGGCGCATCCTCGGTCCTCAGTGTCTGCGTCTGACGCCCGTCGATCTTCGGCTGATCCCCCGGCGCCGGCTCGGGATTCGCCGCGCGGCTGGAGACCGACGAGTAGAAGCTCGTCTCCGTGGGCACGTCCTCGGAGGGCTGGGTGACCTGCACGAAGATCGTCGGCTGTTCCTGCTGCCGAAGCTCCTGGTTCCGACGCTGTTCCTCCTGGATGCGCGCCACCTCCTCGGGGGTGAACCGCACCTTGCGGAACATCGAGAACGGCCGGGCGTCCCACCACCGCAATTGCGTGCCCAGGGCGGCGACCGCGAAGAAGGCCACATGCGCCAGAAGCGAGACAAGAAAGGCGGTCAACAGGCGCTGCCCTGCCGTTTCATCGTCTCGCCCGTAAGCTTTTGCCATCCGTCGCGGCAAGTGTGGTCCAACCCCGGGGCTTCGGCAACGGCGGCTTTGGAACCGAACCCCATGGCCGGCGATCCGCCCCCCACCAGGTCATCCCCTGCCCGCTTCACCTTTGCCCACAGCCCCGGCACACTCCGCCCATGCGCCACGCGCCCATCGACCCCGCGCTCTTCGTCGGAAACCGCCGCCGACTCACCCGCCTCCTGCCCCCAGGATCCATCGCCATCCTCAACGCCAACGACATCCCCCCCACCAATTCCGATGGCACCCTCCGCCCGGTGCCGAACTCCGACCTCTTCTACCTCACCGGCGTGGAACAGGAGGAATCGGTGCTCGTGCTGTTCCCCGACGCCGACGACGAACGCCTCCGCGAGGTCCTCTTCCTCCGCGAAACCAGCGACCTCATCGCCACCTGGGAGGGCCGCAAACTCTCCCGCGAACTCGCCACCGAACGCACCGGCATCCGCAACGTCCAGTGGCTCCCCGAGTTCCCCCGCACCCTCCACCGCCTCATGTGCGAGGCCGAACACGTCTGGCTCAACAGCAACGAGCACAAACGCGCGGACGTGGTCGTCGAGTCCCGCGAGGCCAGGTTCGTCCGCTGGCTCCGCGAACGCTACCCCCTCCACCACTACCACCGCCTCGCCCGCCTCCTCCACCGCCTCCGCGCCGTCAAACAACCCGCCGAGATCGAACTGCTCCGCAAGGCCTGCGCCATCACCCGCGCCGGCTTCGAACGCGTCTGCGGGTTCGTCCGCCCAGGCGTCCTCGAACACGAGGTCGAGGCCGAGTTCGCCCACGAGTTCATCCGCCAGCGCGCCGCCTTCGCCTACAACCCCATCATCGCCTCCGGCCCCAACGCCTGCATCCTCCACTACAACGACAACGACCAACCCTGCCGCGACGGCGACCTCCTCCTCCTCGATGTCGCCGCATCCTACGCCAACTACAACGCCGACCTCACCCGCACCATCCCGGTCAACGGCAGGTTCACCCGCCGCCAGCGCCAGGTCTACGAGGCCGTCCTCCGCGCCCTCCGCGCCTCCATCGCCGACCTCCGCCCCGGCCTGAAAATCAAACAGTGGCAGGCCGCCGCCGAGGAACGCCTGGCCCGTGAATGCGTCGACCTCGGCCTCCTGAAAACCTCCGACCTCGACGCCAATCCCGAGGATCCCGCCCGACGCCCGGTGAAGCGTTTCTTCATGCACGGCCTCGGCCACCCCCTCGGCCTCGACGTCCACGACGTGGGCATCACCACCGAACCGCTCGCCGCCGGCTGGGTCATGACCGTCGAACCCGGCCTCTACCTCCGCGACGAGGGCATCGGGGTCCGCCTCGAAAACGACATTCTCATCACCGACCAGGGACCCGTGGACCTCATGGCCGACATCCCCATCGAACCGTCGGACATCGAGGCGCTCATGCCCCGCGCCCCCGGGACCCGGAGGGTCAGACCCACTCCATCACGGCGGCCCCGAAGGTGAACCCGCCGCCAAAGGCGCACAACCCGGCCTTCCCCTTCGGGCTCTCCCCGAGCAACTCCGCCAGCACGATGGGTATCGTGCTGCTGCTGGTGTTGCCGCTGTGCGCCACCCGGTTCACCAGTCGCCCCTTCGGCAGCTTCAACCGCTGGTCCACGGCGTCCAGAATCCGCCCGTTCGCCTGGTGCGGCACAATGTAGTCCAGGTCCTCCACCGCGATCTCCCCCTCGGCGCACGCCTGCTTCAGCAGCGCGATCAGCTGGCGCACGGCCATCGGAAACACCTTGAGCCCGTCCATGTTCACGTTCGGGTTCCCCCGCCGCCCATGGTGCAGGATCGTCCCGTCCTCGCCCCTCGCGCTCAGCACCGGCCGATGCAGCAACGCCCGCGACGCTCCGAACAGCCCCGAGGACGGCCCATGCACCAGCGTCGCGGTCGCGGCATCCCCGAACACGATCGCCGTGTCGAAGTCGTTCGGGTCCGTGTACTCGCTCATCGCCTCCGCCGTCACCACCAGGATGTTCGCGTCCGGCTTCGAACGGCAGAAGTCGAAGGCCGCCTGGAGCGCGTAGAGGTAGCCGGTGCACGCGGCGAGAATGTCGCTGGCCGCCACGTCCCGGCCGCCGCCGTCCTGGCTCAATTCATGGTGTAGCAGGCACGCCATGCTCGGGCTGATCGAAATGGGCGTGCTGGTGCTGACAAAGATCGCGTCCAGATCGGTCAACCCCAGGCTCATGCCCTTGAGCACACCCCGCGCCGCCGTCGCCGCCAGCGTCAAGGCCGTCTCACCCGGCGCCAGCAGCCGCCGTGAGCGGATCCCGGTCCGTTGCAGAATGTCGTCCGGCGTCCGACCCGGGAACCGCTGGATCATCTCCTCGTTGGTCACCACCCGCCCGGCGGGCACCGCCACGATCGAGGACAGACCCGCAACCACACCCCGCCCCAGCGCCGGCGTCGGCACGAACACGGTCGCCGCACCCACCGCGGTGGAACGTTCCGGCGCCGCGCCACCCACGCCTGCCCGCCGGCTGACCCTGACCCGCCGCACCGCCGGCACCCGCCGCACCGAGGCCGGCCCCGAGGATGCCGTCGCCTCAATGCGCGCAATCGGCGTGCCCACCGCCACCTTCTCGTCCAGGGCCACCAGGTCCCGGATCACCCCGCCCACCGGCGCCCTGAGCTCAAAGGTCGCCTTGTCGGCCTCGCAATCGGCGATCAAATCCCCGGCGCGAATCGTGTCCCCCTCCTTCACCCGCCACTCAACCACCGAAACCGTCTGGTCCGCCGGGCTCGACCCCACCGCCTCGAGCACATGCACCCCGTCGGTCCGGCCCGTCTCCCCTTCCCAACGCACCTCGAGATCGCACAACTCGGCGACGGCGGCCAGGACCTCGGGAACCCCGGGCAGGAGATCGAGCTGGTTCAGGTAATTGAACGGAACGTGCGTGTCCGGACGCGCCACCCGCCGGCAACGCACCGGCCGCTTCGCGGTCTCAACCACCGCGGCGACCACCTCGCCGCCGAAACCGCCGGTGAGATTGTCCTCCTGCACCACGATCAGCCGCCCCGTCCGCTCGGCGCTCGCCAGCACGGTGTCGCGATCCCACGGACTCAGCGTGCGCAGGTCGATGACCTCCGCCGACACCCCGGCCTCCTCCAGGGCCGACGCGGCGTCCACGCAGACCCCCACCGTGCTCCCCCACCCCACAAGGGTCAGGTCCCCGCCCGTCCGCACCACCCGCGCCCGTCCGGGCTGCAGCACCCCGCCCAGGTCCCCCGCCGTCGCCGCCACCCCGGGATCGTTGAGACACACCTTCGGATACAGGAACACCGTCGGACGCCCCGTCGCCTGGTTCGCAAACGCCGCGTTCAGCAACCCCGCCGCGTCCGCCGCGGTGCTCGGCACCACCACGTCGATCCCCGGCAGATGCGCCAGAGTGCTGTCCATGGTCTGCGCATGGAACGGCCCCAGCCCCGGCCGGTACCCGCCGCACGGCGCAAGCACGATCACCGGCGAACGGAAATCACCGTCGCTGCGCCAATAGACCGTCGCCATCTCCGCCGCGATCTGGTTGAACGCCAGCGGAAGGAAATCCGCGAACTGAATGAAGGCCACCGGCCTGCCCCCCGCCATCGCCCGCCCCACGCTCACCCCGAGGATCGTCGATTCGGTCAGCGCCGAGTTCTTCACCTGCGCGGGAAAGGCCCGGGTCAACCCTCGGGTCAGGCCGAACACGTCGCCCTTGGGGTCCTCGATGTCCTCGCCGAACAGGCTCACCGCCGGATCGTTCGCCAACTGCCGGCGCAGGACCTCGCGCATGGCTTCCAGCATGGTGAAGGACGCCCCCTCCGCCACCGGACTGCCCGGCACCGGACCGGGAGCCGTCACCGCTTCCGAAGCCGGGGGCCTCGCATCGCGGTTCGCCACCGGGTTCGGTGTCACCAGCGACCGGTCCGCCGCGGCCCGCACCAGCGCCACCACCTCCGCCTCGATCCGCCCCAGTTCCGCCTCCGCCACACCCGTCGCCAGCAACCGGTCGCGCAACCGAGCAATGGGATCCGCCTCATGCCGCAGCCGCGAAATCTCCTCGGAGTCCCGATACACCCGCTCGTCGTCCGCGTTCGTGTGGTGGGTCAACCGCTCGACCTCCATGACCACGATCGCCGGCGCCCCGGTCCGCACCTCGGCCAGCACCTCGCCGAACAGCGCGCGGCAGGCCATCGCGTCCCGGCCGTCCACCCGACGGATCGGAATGCCGTAGAACGAATCCTGGGGGCCCGACGGCAGGTGATAAAAGGTGTTGCCGGCGGTGCGCGTCGAGATGCCGTAGCCGTTGTCCTCGATCAGGAAAAGCACCGGCAGCCGCGCCCGAACCGCCTCCGCCACCGCCTCCAGGAACTCACCCTGCTGCGAGGCACTGTCCCCGAGCACGCAAACCACCACCGGCAGCGAGCGGACCGCCCCGTTTCCGCCCGCCCCCCTCCGCTCCAACCGCGACACGAGCTCCTGGGCGAACCCGACCGATTGCAGCCCGCTGTTCCCCACCGGACCGGCCATCGTGATGATCCCGTGACGCGACGACCCGAGGTGCGCGCACATCTGGCGGCCCTGGGACCCCGAGGCGGCGGTGGCCAGCAGGCCCTGGAAGAACTCGTCCGCCGGCAGCCCCCGCGCCATCATCAGCGCCTTGTCCCGGTAATGGGGATGCAGCCAGTCGTCCGGCCGCAGGTGGGCGTGCAACGCCACCGAAGCCTCGTGCCCGGCGCAACCGACGTGGAAGAACCCCTCGCCTCGGTTCACCAACTCCATCTCCACCCGGTCGACCTCCCGGCTCATGAACATGAACCGGAACATCTCGAGCGCGGCGTCGAGATCGTTTCGGGGGATGCTGACTGCTCCACCAGACACGGCCTTGGAGGCCTCCGGGGCGCGGACAACGGGCACGGATTCCACGGGCGTAGCTTGCCGGGTTCCCCTGGGGCGCGAAAGACAAACGTGCGGCGCGACACCCCCCGCCGCAGCCGCCGCCACGACCGCACGTCCCCCACCCCTCAGCTCTGGCTCAGACGCTTGACCGGCGCGTCGAACATCATGGCGTGCGCCTCCTCCAGGATCCCCGGAATCCGGTCGGCGAACCGCAACCCCTTCAGCGTCTCCCGGAGGTCCACCTGGCCGAGCTTGCCGCAGTGCTCCCCGGGGAACCAGTGATCCGCATTGCCCAGCAGGTTGTACCGCATCTTCCCCCACCCCACGAGATCCAGCCCCTTCGCAAACGTCCACAGCCGCAGGATCTCAACCAGATTGATCTCCCCCGGCACATCCACGTACTCCGGCAGCCCCTCGGACCAGTGCAGGCACCAGTCGCGCCCGAGCACCCGCTCGAGTTCAGCCCGCAGCCGCGCCTCGATCGGCGGCAGGACCTCGTGCATGCGGTCGTAATGCTCCAGCGCCGCCACGTGCTCGTCGAAGTCCGACGGCCTCGCCGCACCCAGGCTCAGGGTTTGAACCTGCGGATTCGAAAGGCACCAGAGGTCGTTGAACTGCATCGGGCTCAAGGGCCGGCAAAGCTCCACCAGCTTCGGCGGCGGATCGTACAGCTTCCCCCCCTTGTCGTTCGGGCTGATGATGAACACCCCCATGTCCCGCTTCCGCGCCTCCGGCAGGCAGGCCGCGTTCAGCTCGTTCACGAAGTACCAGTGCAGGTTCACGTAATCGAACCCGTCGCTCCGGATCGCCTCCAAGATGATGTCCGGGGTCGCATGGGTGGAAAACCCGACGAACCGGCACCGACCCTCCCGCTGCAGCCGCCTCGCCGCCTCCAGGCACCCGCCCTTCCTCAGCGACCAGTCCAGCAGGGTCCGGTTGTTGATCCCGTGCAGCGACAGGAGTTCGACGTGCTCCAGCCGGAGATGATCCATCGAACGGTCGAAGGTCTTCAGGAACTCGTCCGGGCTCGCCATCGGGGCCACCTTGGTCTGGACGATCAGTTGTTCCCTCGGGAACTGGCTCAGGACCGGGCCCAACTGCATCTCGCTGGAACCATACCCGCGCGCGGTCTCGATGTGGTGGATGCCGAGTTCCACCGCCCGCCGCACCGTCGCCTCCAGGTTGGCCTGCCCCTCCTTCGGCACCTCCGACCACGGAATGTCCTGCCACTTGTGCTGGTAGCGCATGCCACCGCACGAAAAAACCGGAAGCCGCAGTTCGGTCCGGCCGAAACGCCGATAACGCATGGCCGGCTTATGCCAGAGAGCCCCCGGCGCTACGAGACCGCAGGTGGCAGGCCCCCGGAAAAGATCGAGGCCGGGTCGGAACCCGGCCTCGCTGGCGGAATGAAATCCGGGTGGCGCACCCTGCATGCGATGCGGCGCCACCGGTGAACACGTCTGGATCAGGGCGCCGCCGCGGGGGCCGCCTGCTGTTCCACGTTCCACTCGAAAATCAGCTTCACATCGTCGCCGGTCTTGATTGCGCCCAAAGCAACCTTCGGCGCCGGCGGGGGAATCGAGAAGTCGGACATCTTCACGTCCACGGTCCCCTTGATCTTCAGCTTCTTCGCGTCCACGCGCTCGATCTGCACCGGCATGGCGACCTCCTTGGTCTTGCCGCGCACGGTCACGTCACCCTTGGCGTCGAACACCAGCGCCCCGTCCTTGGGCTCCTTGTAGACGAGTTCCTTCAGCTTGAACTCGATCTTCGGATGCTTGTCCGCGTCCAGGCTCTCCAGCATCACCGCGTTCATCGGCGCGCCCCACTGGCACTGGAAGGTGCGGGCGAGGATCACCACCGATCCCTGCGCCGGCAGCGGCCCGGGCTTGAGCTCGTTGTTCGCCGGATCCACCGGGAAGGAGGGATCCAGCTCCAGACGCCCCGTCATCATCACGCTCTCCGACCACCAGTCGTGGATGGTCGAGGTGCCTTCGATCCGCATCTTGCTGCCGGGCTTGCCCCGGTACTTCAGCGGTTCAGCGGCCATCGCGTTCCAGGATACGGCGATCATCGCGCCGATGACGGCCAGTCGGGTGAGGTGCTTCATAGTCATGGGGTGCGTGTTCGGTTGACGGTCGGAAAACGGGTCGGATTCAGGGGTCGGGATCGCAGTTGGGGGTTGGGGTTGGCGGGTCGCGGCCTTGGTGCCTCAGCGGTTCTTCAGCGCCTCGGGCGCAGCCGTGTCGTCTGCCCAGTTGGACCGCCTTGGCGGATGGGTTTCTTCAAACGAAAACGCGCGGCCTGGCCCTTGGGCATCGACCGCGCTGACAATCTCAATCGCCTTCAATGGGGGAGCAGGATGGTCCGCATCCCGGCGCCGGTCCGGGAGGATCAGACGTCGAACAGGGATTGGGGGATCTCGATCCGCCGCTTCGCAAGCACGGCCTCGTGGCCCTTGAGCGCCATGACCGTCGCCTCGTACCCGTCGCGCCAACTGGCGGCGGGCTTGTTGTTGATGCTCGCCGCCGTCACCGCCTCCAGCATCGCGTCCTTGTCGTCGTCCCCGAAGTTGCTGATGAAATCGGCGACCGCGGTGGCGATGACGTCGGTGTTGTAGGCGAAGGACTCGAGCGCGTAGTAGAGCGGGGTGTTGGTGAAGGGGGCGTCCTCCACCGGCTTGTCACCCTGGGCGACGAGCTTGGTCGCGTTCGCCACCAGCGCGATGCCGGTCTCCTTGTAGAACGTGTCCTTCCGCGCATAGACCTCCCAGCCAAGCAGCGGGGCGTCCACTTCCTTGAACATCCACGCCTTGTTCCCACGCAGCATCACCGCCGCGTCGGACCCGTAGAGCATCTCGTACTCGGCGTCGAAGGAGTTCGCCAGGGTCACCTCGCAGGTCACCCGGGCACCCTTGGGAAACTCGAACACCGCCTCCGCCGAATCCGGAATCTCGCGGCCGTCATCCCAGAGAATCGTGCTGCCGAAGCCGGTCACCGCCGACGGCCGCGCCCCGAGGTACCAGGCGATGTTGTCCAGGGCGTGGATCGAGATCTCCCCGATCAGGCCGGGCGAGGTGGCCTTCGAGAGCCGCCAGTTGAGCTCGCGCTCCCGGTCCGGGTTGGGCGAGGTCCGCCGCCAGCTCTGCTTCTTGTGCGATTGCGCCCGGGCCTTGATCGTCCGCCCCGCCGCACCGGCGCGGATGAAGTCCAACAGGAACTTCCGCTGGGGATCCGACCGCAGACCGAGGCTGGTCTGGAAATTCTGAAGCGGCGCCGCCTTGGCCGCCTGGGCGATGGCCCGCGCGTCCTCGACGCTGTGAGCCAGGGGTGCTTCGCAGAAGACGTGCTTCCCCGCCTTCAACGCCGCCAGCACGACGTCCTTGTGCTGATGCGACGGGGTGGCCACCACAACCCCGAGCAGATCCTTGTGCTCCAGGAGTTTCTGGTAGTCCGGGTACGCCTCGGCGTTGGGAGCCGCCTCCTTCGCGCGCCGCGCCATCACCGGGTAGGTGTCGGACAAGGCCACCACCTCCACCGAGGGCAGCCGCGCCAGGGTGTTCAGGATCTCGCGACCCCAGGCACCACAGCCGATCACCCCGACCTTTACCTTGGCGCCGGATTGCGTCCCCGCCGGCGTCGCATCCTCGGCACGCGCCTGCGGGATCACGATCTGGGTGCCTCCCACCAGGGCAGCCAAGGTCGCCGCCGAGGAACCCTTGAGGAAATCGCGGCGGTTGAAATCAGGGGTTTCAGAAGGGTTCTGAGGGGGCTGAGGTTTCATCACCAATGATTAGAATGCGTTGCGGAAAATCTGGGCATCCAGCAGATGAAGTCAAGGACGCCGGGCTGGAAACCCCCGCTTCCACCCCGCCCCCACATCAAACACCACCAGCCCTGCCCCGCATGAAGTTGCGGTGGAGGGCTGGAAACGTCCGCGTCAACTGTTCCTCACCAGGCTGGGAGCAACCGGTGAACAACCGCGGTTTGTTGTCGATTGAGGCTGATTCAGCCCCGGCAACCGGACCCGGTCACGCCGCGGCGCCCGGCTTGCCCGGCTTGGCCGCCGCCTTGCGGGCATCCACCTTGCGGCGGAGATAACGCTCACGACGACGACGCTTCTGAACTTTGTTGTGCTGTTTGCCCATAACGATCTTTACAAGACGAGCCAGCCTCCGTTTGGCTGGCCCTGAATTATGAGAGTCGCCCTGCCGTGGTTCAACCTTCTTCTCGTCGTCACGGCGATCCTCCTCGCCACACCCGCCCCAACCCCAGCGCGCGAGTCGGAATCCGCACCCGCCGCAGCCGGCACCTCACCATCGACCGCGTCCCCCGGGACAGCGTCCGAGCCCGCCGCCGCCAAGTCGCGGAAGAAGAAGGAAAAAAAGCCGAAGCCGATCAAGAGCATCCGCGTCTACCTGGAAACACGCCATGACATCCCCGAACGCAGCCTGCCGGCGGTGGTCGGCCGGTCGTCAGCCATGAAGTTCACGGTCGAGAAACTCCCGATCCTCAACGAGGTTCATGTCGAGGCCGCGGCACTCATCGACCAGCCGGGTGGCTACGAGGTGATGGTCAAATTCAATTCCATCGGCACCCGGATTCTCGAGAGCTACACCGCCGCCGCAGGCGGACGCCACCTCGTGATCATGACCGAGATCGACAAGGAGGGCCGCTGGATCGCCGCCCCGCTCATCCGGCGCCGCATCGGCGACGGTCGCCTCGTCTTCACCCCCGACGCCTCCCGCGAGGACATGGACCGCCTGGTCAAAGGCTTGAACCAGTTGGTCGAGAAGAACCGCAAACAGTGGCTGAACTAGGCTTCGTGTCCGCAAGCGCCCCCCTCCCCCATCGCCGTCCCCACCCCGTCCGGCCCGCCGCCCTGCTGGCCCTCCTCCCGGCGTTCCTCCTCGCCATTCCGCCCGAAACCAACGGGCAGCCGTTCCGCCTCCCCACCGCCAACCGCGCCCTCCTCACCCCGGGCAGGGAGGCCGGCTTCTTCGCCCCCACCCCCGGCAATTCCTGGACCGCCGGCCAGTACGGCTGCGTCCGCTCCGCCGGCACCCAACTCCATGAGGGCATCGACATCCTCGCCGTCCAACGCGACCGGCGCGGGGAACCCACCGATCCCGTCCGCGCCTCCGCCCCGGGTTCCGTGGCCTACGTGAACCGCAATCCGGGCCTGTCCAACTACGGCATCTACGTCATCCTTCGCCACCGCATCGAAGGCCTCCAGGTCTACACGCTCTACGCCCACCTGAGAGCGGTCCGATCCGGCATCTCCCCCGGCGCGCCGGTCTCCGCAGGGCAGATCATCGGAGTGCTCGGCCGGACCACCAACACCCGGACCCCCATCGCCCCGTACCGCGCCCACCTCCACTTCGAGATCGCCCTGGTCGTCAACGACGGCTTCGCCCGGTGGCAGCAGGCCCGCGAACCCGGCACGCGCAACGATCACGGACTCTGGAACGGCCGGAACTTCATCGGCATCGATCCCGCCGCCGTCTTCCGGTCCCAGGCCCGGCTGGGAAGCAGGTTCAGCCTGATCGCCCACCTTCAATCCCAGCGCGAGATGTGCCGCATCCTCGTCCCGGGCTCCTCCTTCCCCTGGGTCCGACGCTACGCCGCGCTCATCCGGCCCAACCCCACCGCCGCCCGCAACGGTGTCGTGGCCTACGAGGTGTCCCTGAACTACGCCGGACTCCCCTTCCGCCTCGTTCCGAGATCGCGCGCGGAGATCACGGGCTCCCTCTCCACGCGCCTGTTGTCCGTCAACAACGAGGAAGCCACCCGCCACGGCTGCCGCAAACTGGTGTTCAAGCGCGGCCAGACCTGGGTTCTCACCGCACGCGCCAGGGAATTGCTGGACCTGCTCACCCACTGACCCGCCACGGGCGCCCGCCCACCCGGCCGCGCGGATCAGGGAACGACCATGCCCGGCCCGGACACGGTCGAGAGGTCGAGTTGCCCGGTCCGGCGGATCCTCAGGCTTCGCTCCCCGCCGCCCGCACGGGCCACGTACACGGTGCTCTCGAGTTCGTAGTCGACGATGCCCTGCCGCCCGAGTTCGTGAAGCGAACGCGCCAGGGACAGGTTGCGGAGGTGGAACTCCACCGACTGCATGGCCGACCCGAGACGCGGCACGGTGAGGGGCTCGCCGGTCATGCCCCGGCCGAGCTTGAGTCCGTTGACGGAGACCCGATGGGACGCGCCGGTGACCTGCATGTCCTGTGGGGCGAGGTTCTCGAGGCGGAAATCAAGCACCGCGGTGGTCTCGAAGAGGGTCATCCGGGCGAAGCGAAGGTTCGCCAGCCCGGCCTCCAGCAGCGGTTCCTCGGGGGCTGAGGCGCAACCGCCCGCGGAGAGCATGGCGATGCCGGCCCAGGCAAGCCAACCGCGCCGGGTCGTTCTCATTGCAGGGTCTTCACGAAGGCGTCGGCCCGCGCGATGGAGGCGTTCATCTCGGCGATCAGGCGGCTGATGTCGTTCTGGATGTTCAGCGCCTCGCCCTTGAGCGAGGCGATCGCCTGGGCGTTCAGGTTGTGCTTCATGTACAGCACGTAGTCGCGAAACTGCGAGAGCACCGGTTCCATGCTCGCCTCGGCCTTCGAGAGCGCGGCGTGCATCTCCTGGTAACGCACTCGGGTCTCCGAGAGCTTCTGCCGACTCGACGACGCCATCGTCGCGTTCGAGATCTGCCCGATCTCCTTCTCCCACTCGGCGAACAGATCGCTGGCGACGGTCTCCATCGATCGGATCCGGCCCTTCACCGCGCCCGCCCGCTTCTCCGAGTCGTCGAACTCACCCTGGAGCTGGCGGTAGGACTTCTCGAGGTCGCCGCCGTCGAAGCCCGAGATCTCCTTCAGCTTGGCGAGCGCGTCCTTGAACTGCTCGCTGGCGGCCTGCTGTTCGTCCCTCGCCTCCACGACGCGCTCCTTCAGGATGTCGCGCTTCTCGTAGCCGAGCTTCTCCCAGGCTGCGTAATAGGCCGTCCGGCAGCCCGCCACACACACCAACCCGGCCACCGCCAGCACCCGCAGCCACGCAGTCGTTCGTTTCATAGTTGGAATCCCGTTCGCCGCCGATCCTTGCAGCCCTCGGACGCCGGGCAAGTCCGCGATCGGTCCATCGATGGGCCCAGCACAGCCGGGCGGCGGGCCGTGGCCGCAAAAAACCCCAGGCTGCCAAGGCGGCCCGGGGTGGGAAGGTGGGAAAGGCGGCAGTGCGCGGTCAGAACTTGTAGTTCACGCCGGCGATGAGCTTGAGGTCGTTGCTCTCGCGGCCGGGGGCGGGATTGCTCACGTACCAGTCCTGCAGCACCACGCGCAGCCCCATCTTGGTGGTGATGTCCGCCTCGACACCGAGTTCGCCGGTGAGGAAGTACTCGGACCATTCGTCGATCTTCGGCTGGTACTCGAACGACTGCCAGAGCCGGGCGCGGTCGCTGATCTTCCAGGTGAACTTCTCGCCGAATCGGATGGTGGCGAAGTCGCGGGCGTCGTTGCCGATCTTCTCCCAGACGTAACCCGGACCGACCTCCGCGCTGAGGGTGAACTTGTCGTTCTTGATCAGGTAGTAACCGGCACCGATGGAGAGCGGAACACGGTACTGGATGTCGGCGATCGAGTCGTGCAGGGCCTCGGCGCGGACGAATCCATACCAGCGGTCGGTGAGCAGGTAGTTGTACTGACCGAATCCCTTGATGAAACCGACGTTCTGTTCCCCGTCGTTCTCGCCGTAGCCGGCGTCCGTGCCCGCGATGAACTCGCCGGTGCTCCACTTGCGGAGGGTGGTCGCGTTCACCGTGAACAGGAGCGTCTCGGTGTTGCCATCCGTCACGCTCAGACCAACGCCGGCGGAGGTTTCCCATTTGGGCTTCGGGGGAACCGCAGCGGCGGCGGCACCGGCCTCGGTCGAGGCCTGGGGCGCGGGAACGTTGGCTTCCTGGGCCGTCACGGTCGCGGCACCCGCCAGCGCAAGGACGGTGCCCAGGATCTGTGTCGTCTTCTGCTTCATGGTATCCTCGTCTTGTTTTCTCTGCCGGAGACGGCCGGGCCGGAAATGTCCGGGAATTGGCCTGCCTGCCGAAAACGGAAATGGTCCCCCTCGGTGCGGCGCTTCGTCGGTGCCTGTCACCCGCGGTCCGGAACGTCGGATCGAAGGATGGCTCCAGAGGCAGGACTCGAACCTGCAACCCCACGGTTAACAGCCGCGTGCTCTACCATTGAGCTACTCTGGAACCCGGATCCGGGGCCGGAAAGAGTATCGATCAGCCCCCCACCGTCAACGGGTTTCTCGAAAATTGCCGGAAGCGGCCCCATGCCCGGAACCAGCCGCCAGGAAACCACCTGCCCGAACCTCAAAAATCGTGGCCCGTACGCCACTTCCCGCTAGCCTGCTCCCCGCGATATGCCACGCCGCCCCACGCCCCCCTCCATCCAGGCCCCCGCCGAGACCCCGTCAGCACCCGCACCCGCACCACGCCCATTCCGCAAGCTGATGGCGGCCAACCGGTCCGAAATCGCCATCCGAATCTTCCGCGCCGCCAACGAACTCGGCATCCCCACCGTCGCGATCTTCGCCCAGGAGGACCGCTTCTGCATGCACCGCTTCAAGGCCGACGAGTCCTACCTCATCGGCCAGGGCAAGGGCCCCGTCGCCGCCTACCTCGACATCGACAGCATCGTCACCCTCGCCCGCGAAAAGGGCGTCGACGCCATCCACCCGGGTTACGGCTTCCTCAGCGAGAACGCCGGCTTCGCCCGCGCCTGCGCCAGCGCAGGCATCACCTTCATCGGCCCCCGCCCCGACCTGCTCGACCGCATGGGCGACAAGACCGCCGCCCGCGCGGTCGCCGAACGGATCGGCGTCCCCACCCTCCCCGGCACCCGTGAACCCCTCACCGACCGCGACGACGCCCTCAAGGCCGCACGCGCCATCGGCTTCCCCCTCATCATCAAGGCCGCCTTCGGCGGCGGCGGACGAGGCATGCGCGTCGTCCTCAAACCCGGCGACCTCGCCACCCTGCTCGACGAGGCCCAGACCGAGGCCGGCCGCGCCTTCGGCAATCCCGCCGTCTTCCTCGAGAAATACATCCCCCGCGCCAAACATCTCGAGGTCCAGATCCTCGGCGACCGCCACGGCAACGTCCTCCATCTCCACGAACGCGACTGCTCCGTCCAGCGCCGCCACCAGAAGGTCATCGAGGTCGCCCCAAGCTACGGCCTCCCCGAAAACGTCGTCCGCGAACTGTGCGACGCTGCGGCCCGCATGGCCCGCGAGATCCGCTACGACAACGCCGGCACCATCGAGTTCCTCTACGACCTCGACCGCCACGAGTGGTTCTTCATCGAGATGAACCCCCGCATCCAGGTCGAACACACCGTCACCGAGGAAATCACCGGCATCGACCTGGTCCAGTCCCAGATCCTCATCGCCCAGGGCCACAGCCTCACCTCCCGCGAACTGGGCCTCCCCACCCAGGACCGCATCCCCCGCAACGGCTACGCCATCCAGTGCCGCGTCACCACCGAGGATCCCGCCAACAAGTTCATGCCGGATTACGGCAAGATCCTCGCCTACCGCTCCTCCGGCGGCTTCGGCCTCCGCCTCGACGGAGGCATGGGCTACGCCGGCGCCGTCATCACCCCGTTCTACGACTCCCTCCTCGTCAAGGTCATCTCCAGCGGCCAGACCTTCGACCTCGCCTGCCAGCGCGCCGACCGCGCCCTCCGCGAGTTCCGCATCCGCGGTGTCAAAACCAACATCCCGTTCCTCGAAAACGTCATCGCCCACCCGGACTTCCGCACCGGCGTCGCCACCACCACCCTCATCGACACCACCCCCGAGCTGTTCCGCTTCACCCCGCGCCGCGACCGCGCCACCAAACTCCTCGGGTTCCTCGGCAACGTCATCGTCAACGGCAACCCCCACGCCAAGGGCTACACCCCGCCCCGCCCCCTCGCCCCCGCCCGCCTGCCCCGCTGGGACCACCACCAACCCCCGCCCAAGGGCACCCGGGACCTCCTCCTCGAACTCGGCCCCAAGGGCTTCGCCAACTGGACCCTCCGCCAGAAACGCCTCCTGCTCACCGACACCACCCTCCGCGACGCCCACCAATCCCTGCTCGCCACCCGCGTCCGCACCTACGACATGGTCGCCACCGCCCCCGCCCTCGCGCGGCGCATGGCCGGCCTCTTCTCCCTCGAAATGTGGGGCGGCGCCACCTTCGACACCGCCATGCGGTTCCTCAATGAGGACCCCTGGGATCGCCTCCGCCAGCTCCGCACCCTGATCCCCAACGTCTGCTTCCAAATGCTCCTCCGCGGCTCCAACGCCGTGGGCTATTCCAACTACCCCGACAACGTCGTCCGCGGCTTCGTCAAACACGCCGCCGCCACCGGCATCGACATCTTCCGCGTCTTCGATTCCCTCAACTACCTGCCCAACATCCGCGTCGCCCTCGAGGCCATCCAGGAAACCCACGCCATCGCCGAGGCCGCCATCTGCTACACCGGCGACATCCTCGACCCCGGACGCGACAAGTACCCCCTCCAGTACTACGTCAAACTCGCCAGGGAGGCCGCCCGCATGGGCGCCCACTTCATCGCCATCAAGGACATGGCCGGCCTCCTCCGCCCCTACGCCGCCTACAAACTCGTCAAAGCCCTCCGCGACGAAATCGACCTCCCCATCCACCTCCATACCCACGACAGCAGCGGCATCAACGCCGGCACCATCCTCCGCGCCACCGACGCCGGCGTCCACGTCGCCGACGCCGCCATCGCCTCCATGAGCGGCAGCACCTCCCAGCCCAACCTCAACTCCCTCGTCGCCGCCCTCCAACACCACCCCCGCGACACCCGCCTCGACCTCGACGCCCTCGGCGAACTGTCCGATTACTGGGAACAGGTCCGCGAATACTACTCCCCCTTCGACACCGCCCCCAAAACCGGCAGCGCCGAGGTCTACCTCCACGAAATGCCCGGCGGCCAGTACACCAACCTCAAGGAACAGGCCGCCAGCATGGGCCTCTCCCATCACTGGCCCGAAATCGCCCGCACCTACGCCGAGGTCAACCAGCTCTTCGGCGACATCGTCAAGGTCACCCCCTCCAGCAAGGTCGTCGGCGACATGACCATGTTCCTCGTCACCCGCGGCATCCGCCCCGCCGATGTCCTCAACCTCGAACCCGGCACCACCCCCTTCCCCGAAAGCGTCGTCGACATGCTCTCCGGCGGCCTCGGCTGGCCCCAGGGCGGATGGCCCGAGGACCTCCAACGCGTCGTCCTCGGCGAAAAACGCGCCGCCGAAGCCCAAGCCCTCTGCGAAAAAGGCATCGTCCCAGGCGCCGTCGCCACCCCAGCCAACTTCGACAAGGTCCGCCGCGACCTCGCCGAAAAACTGAAGCGCGATCCGTCCGACGACGACCTGTTCAGCTACCTGATGTACCCCCAGGTCTTCCTCGAGTTCTCCCGCCATCAGCGCGAGTTCGGCGAGGTCGGCGCACTCCCCACCCCCGCCTTCTTCTACGGCCTCCGCCGCGGCGAGGAGATCAGCGTCAGCATCGAGGAGGGCAAAACCCTCGTCATCCGCCTCGTCAATGTCGGCGAACCGGACAAGGACGGCCGCCGCTCCGTGACCTACGAGCTCAACGGCATGACCCGCGAGGCCGCCATCACCGACAAAAAGATCAGCCCCCAGGCCAAGAGCCGTCCCAAGGCCGACCTCAACAACCCCCTCCAGGTCCCCGCCCCCATCCCCGGCCTCGTCGCCACCATCGCGGTCAGCGTCGGTCACAAGGTCGCCAAGGGCGACAAGCTCCTCATGATGGAGGCCATGAAAATGCAAACCACCGTCACCTCCCCCGTCGATGGCGTCGTCCAGGAACTCCACGTCGCCGTCGGTGACACCGTCGCGAGCAAGGACCTCCTCCTCACCCTCCGCACCTGACACCCCGCTGACACCCCGGACCCGCCACGGCCCGGTGCGTTTCCGCTGCAACCGGAGCCCGTCCTCCCGGGTGTGAGCCACGGACCTGCGGACGGACCCGACAGCGCGCGGGCTCCACGCCGGATCGTCGGAGCCCGGTCCCCATGCCAAACCTCAACACCGCGTCAACACACCGTTTGACATCCTGACTCCGCCGGGGAAGCTCCTCGGTCGCGTCTCGTTTCCACCGTCCACGAGTCCAGAAAAGGAACCGCCCATGGGAAGCATGCACGAAGTCGATTACCAGATTCACGGGGACGACATGCAGTTCGTCACCGTCGAACTGGATCCCCAGGAAGCCGTCGTCGCCGAGGCCGGCGGCATGATGTACATGGAGGCCGGCATCGAGATGGAGACCATCTTCGGCGACGGTTCCCAGCAGAACTCCGGCTTCTTCGGCTCCCTGCTCGGCGCCGGCAAACGGCTGCTCACCGGCGAGTCGCTCTTCATGACGGTCTTCCACAACCGCGGCCCCGGAAAACAACACGTCGCCTTCGGCGCCCCCTACCCCGGCAAGATCATTCCCATCCACCTCAGCGAAATCGGCGGCGAGGTGATCTGTCAGAAGGACGCCTTCCTCTGCGCGGCCAAGGGCGTGAGCGTCGGCATCGCCTTCCAACGCCGCATCGGTGCCGGCTTCTTCGGCGGCGAGGGCTTCATCATGCAGCGCCTCCAGGGCGACGGCTGGGCCTTCATCCACGCCGGCGGAACCCTCGTCCAACGCGACCTCGCCCCCGGCGAAGTGCTCCGCGTCGACACCGGCTGCGTGGTCGCCTACCAGCCGTTCGTGGACTTCGACATCCAGTTCGTCGGCAAGATCAAGACCGCCCTCTTCGGCGGCGAAGGCCTCTTCTTCGCCACCCTCCGCGGCCCCGGCCGCGTCTGGCTCCAATCCCTCCCCTTCAGCCGCCTCGCCGACCGCATCTACACCGCCTCGGCCAAGGCCGGCGGCAGCGGCGGCCGCGGCGAAGGTTCGCTCCTCGGCGGCCTCGGCCGCATGCTCGACGGCGACAACTCCTGATCGGATCGCCAACGCCCCCCACCAACCCATGCTGCCCCCCAATCACAGCGGAAACCCCCACCGGTTCTGGGAGGAAGACCCCTGGCGCGTGCTCCGCATCATGTCGGAGTTCGTCGATTCCTTCGAGGTCATGTCCCAGGTGCCCGCAGGCATCACCATCTTCGGGTCCGCCCGCACACCACCCACCGACCCCTACTACACCGCCGCCGTCGACATGGGCCGCGCCCTGGCGAAACACGGGTTCTCCGTCATCACCGGCGGCGGCCCCGGCATCATGGAGGCCGCCAACAAGGGCGCCACCGAGGTCGAACGCAACCTCTCCGTCGGCCTCAACATCCAACTGCCCCACGAACAGGCCGCCAACCCCTACGCCGGCATCAAGGTCGACTTCCGCTACTTCTTCGCCCGCAAGGTCTGCCTCGCCAAATACAGCGCCGGCTTCGCCTACTTCCCCGGCGGCTTCGGCACCCTCGACGAATTCGCCGAACTGGCCACCCTCGTCCAAACCCTCCGCATCCCACGCTTCCCCCTCATCCTCTTCGGCCGCAAACACTGGGAAGGCCTGGTCAACTGGTTCCGCGACACCCTCGTCCCCGGCGGCATGATCTCCCCCGAGGACGTCGACCTGTACCACCTCACCGACAGCGTCGAGGAGGCGGTCGATCTCTTCCTCGAGTTCCGCCGGCGCACCGGCACCCCCCACCGCGCCCCCCAGGCCTTCCGCTGAATTGCCAAGCCCACCCACCCACCGACCCGCCACCCCACAACCGCGCCCCGCCTGCCCCGCCCCGGACCCATCCCCCGTGCACCACGTCACCCGCCTCGACCAGGGGCTCACCATCGTCACCGCCGAGATGCCCCACATGGCGAGCGTCAGCGTCGGCGTTTGGGTCGGCGTCGGCGGCCGCCACGAACCCGCCAGAATCAACGGCGTCGCTCACTTCATCGAGCACATGCTCTTCAAGGGCACCCGCCGGCGCTCCGCGGAACGGATCTCCCAGGATGTCGAGGGCATCGGCGGCTACCTCAACGCCTTCACCAGCGAGGAACACACCTGCTTCTACTCCAAGGCCCTCCGCGACCGCCTCGACGACCTCGTCGACGTCCTCTTCGACATGCTCCTCAACTCCCGGTTCGCCACCGCCGACATCCGCCGCGAACGGGAGGTCATCCGCGAGGAGGTCTCCATGTACCTCGACCAGCCCCAGCAACACGTCCAGGAGCTGTTCAACGAGATCATGTGGCCCAACCACCCCCTCGGCCGCCCCCTCACCGGCACCTTCAAAACCCTCGACAACATCGGCCGCACCCAGCTCCTCGCCTTCCTCAATTCCCACTACACCGCCCCAGCCCTCGTCGTCGCCGCCGCCGGCGCCGTGCGCCATGACCAGGTCGTCGACGCCGTCAGCAGCCGCGCCCGTCGCATCCCCGCCTCCCCGCGCCCGCCCGGCCTCCCCTTCACCGGCAACCCCTCCGCCCCGGCCATCCGACTCCTCCGCAAAAAAACCGAGCAGTCCCAGATCGCCCTCGGCTTCCGCACCTGCTCCCGCCACGACCCCCGCCGCTTCGCCCTCCGCCTCCTCAACATCGTCCTCGGCGAGAACATGAGCTCCCGCCTCTTCCAGATCGTCCGGGAGGAACGCGGCCTCGCCTACTCCATCTACAGCACCCCCAGCCTCTGGGAGGACGTCGGCGATATCGTCGTCTCCGCCGGACTCGACGCCGGCAAAATCGAACCGGTCCTCCGCCTCATCCTCCGCGAGTTCCAGCGCCTCACCGAATCCCGCGTGCCCGCCCCCGAACTCCGCCGCGCCCGCGATTACGCCCTCGGCCAGATCGACCTGGCCCTCGAAAACACCGAGCACCACATGATGTGGCTCGGCGAACAACTCATCGGCTCCGGCCGCCTCCTCACCGTCGAGGAGGCCCGCGAACAGATCACCCGCGTCACCGCCGCCGACATCCAGAAAGCCGCCCGCGACTTCTTCCGGCCCGAACGCTGCGCCCTCGCCGTCGTCAGCCCGATCCGCTCCGACGACGTGCTCCGCCGCGCTCTCACCCCCTGAGGGACCGGCCCATGCCCACGCTCGTCGAGTCCACCCCGACGGCCCACTGCCCCGAAAGCCTCGCCGCCGCCCTCCACCACGACCCGTCCCCAGGCCTCGTCCTCCTCCGCAGCGGCTGCCTCGACCTGCCCGAGGCCCGATTCTCCTTCGTCGCCGCCAACCCCTTCCTCACCCTCCGTTCCCGCGGATCCCACTGCGAACTGACCACCGCCAACCGACCCGTCACCGTCCACTTCGGCAACCCCTGGCGCCTCCTCGACACCCTCCTCGCCCGCTTCGAACTGCTCGACGACGTCGACCTCCCCTTCCCCCTCGGCGGCGCCTTCGGCTACTGGGGCTACGGCCTCCGCCGATTCGTCGAACCCCGCCTCGCCACCGGCCCCGCCGACGACCTCGACTGGCCCGACGCCGTGGTCCACTTCCACGACAGCCTCGTCGTCTTCGACCACCGCACCAGCCGCACCTGGATCGTCTCCACCGGCATCCAACCCGACGGGTCCCGCGACGAAAACCACGCCCGCAGGGCCGCCGACCGCTGGCGCCGCCGCCTCGAATCACCCCCCGCTCCCCACCACGATCCCCGCCCCGCACCCGCCGCCCCGCACCACCACCCGCACCCGCCCACCCCGCGGTCGTCCATGGACCGCCCCACATTCATCGCCGCGGTCCAGGCCGCCCGCCGTTACATCCGCCAGGGCGACATCTACCAGGTCAACCTCGCCCAACGCTTCGACACCCCAGCCCTCGACAACCCCTGGCTCCTCTACCGCGCCCTCTTCGACGCCTCCCCCTCCCCCTTCTCCGCCTTCCTCGACACCGGCGACGGTCACCTCGCCTCCATCTCCCCGGAACTGTTCCTCCGCTTCTCCGGCAACCACATCCTCACCCGCCCCATCAAGGGAACCCGCCCGCGATCCGCCGACCCCAACACCGACGCCCAACTGGCCTTCGAACTCCAGACCAGCCCCAAGGAACTCGCCGAACTGGTCATGATCACCGACCTGCTCCGCAACGACCTCGGCAGGGTCTGCGAATTCGGCTCCGTCCAGGTCCCCGAGTTCCTGCGCCTCGAGAAATACGCCCACGTCCAGCACCTCGTCTCCACCGTCGAAGGCCGCCTCCGCCCGGGCATCACCCACCTCGCCGCCCTCGAGGCCGCCTTCCCCGGCGGCAGCATCACCGGCGCCCCCAAAATCCGCGCCATGCAGATCATCGACGAACTGGAACCGGTCGCCAGAGGCCCCTACACCGGCTGCGCCGGCTACCTCGGCTTCAACCGCGAAAGCCAGTTCAACATCCTCATCCGAACCGCCCTGCACCGCCGCGCCCACGCCTGGTACCACGCCGGCGCCGGCATCGTCGCCGACTCCGATCCCGAGGCGGAATACCTCGAAACCCTCGCGAAGGCCCGGGCCTTCCTCGATCTCCCCACCCGCACCACCACCCCAACCCGCACCCCCACCCGCACCCGCCTCCCCAGCCACACCCCCGACCCGCCTCCGCCATGACGGTCTACCTCAACGGCACCTTCATCCCCGACACCCAGGCCTCCGTCCCCGTCTCCGACCGCGGCTTCCTCTACGGCGACGCCCTCTTCGAAACGGTCCGCGCCTACGACGGCCGCCTCTTTCTCTGGGACGCCCACATGGACCGCCTCCTCGAGGGCGCCGATGCCCTCCGCCTCCGCCTCCCCGAAACCCCCGAACAACTCCGCACCGCCGCCGCCGAACTGCTCCGCCGCAACCAACTCCCCGACGCCGTCCTGCGCCTCACCGTCTCCCGAGGCTCCGGCCCGCGCGGGTACTCCATCCGCGGCGCCCTTACCCCCACCGTCGTCATCACCTCCCACCCGGCTCCCCCACTCAACGACGCCCTCCCCCCGGCCTTGCGCCTCCATACCGCCCGCCACCGACTGCCCGCCGGCGACCCGATCGCACGCTTCAAGACCGCCAGCAAACTGCTCCACGTCCTCGCCCGCGCGGAAGCCGAGGAGGCCGGCGGCGACGAGGCCCTCCTGCTCAACACCGACGGTCACCTCACCGAAACCTCCGCCGCCAACCTGTTCTGGATCCGCGACAACACCCTCCTCACCCCCCACCTCGCCGCCGGCGGCCTCGCCGGCGTCACCCGCGCCTTCGTCATCGACCTGATCCGCGCCGCTGGTTGGCCGTTCCACGAAACGCTCGAACCGCCCGCGGCATTGCTCAACGCCTCCGGCGCCTTCCTCACGGTCAGCACCCTCGGCGTGGTCCCCGTCGCCAGCATCGACAACTGCCCCATCCCTTCCCACCCCCGCATCCCCGCCCTCCACCACGCTTACCTCGACGCCGTGCGCCGTGAACTCCGTTCCGAGCCCGGGATTTGCCATTGATGCCGCCCCGCCTTCACCTAGATTCGCCGACGCCGTGAAGCCGTTCCTGGCCCAGACGCCCGCCGTGCTCGGGGAAAACGTCGCCTCCATCCCGAGTGCCGGCGATGACATGGTGGCCTGTCTGCTCCTCCTCCTCGTCGCCTCCGTGGTCGTGCTCGGAGCCGTCTGCCTCCTCCTCGTCCTCCATTTCGTCAACCAGCGCCGCCGCGAATCCCTCGCCCTCGCCGAATCCGCCGAACCCAACCCCGCCACCCCCGCGCCCCCCTGGCTCGCCGGCGGCATGCTCCTCGTCCCCGCCCGCTGGATGGCCGTCCGCGCCTCCACCGTCCGCGAGGTCCGCAACGCCCTCGAACTGTCCAACGCCACCCCCTGCCGCATCGAGGACGGCCTCGCGGGCAACCACCACAAGGCCCTCTTCCTCGCTCCCCCAACCCACGGCTGGGTCCTCATCACCGGCCCCGGCGTCCCCGACCCCGCCGAGGACATCGACGAGGTCTTCCACCTGCTCCGGGCCCTCAGCATCAAACTCGGCGCCGCACAGTTCTTCGGCTTCAACCGCTCCCTCGGCCACCACGCCTGGGCCTGGGCCCGCGGCGGCGGCATCGTCCGCGCCTTCGCCTGGGCCGGACACACCCTCTGGAACGAAGGCGACCCCACCCCCGCCGAATCCGCCCTCCGCCTGCGCTGCCCGGATTACCTGGATTCCCTCTCCCCTTCCCCAAACACCATCGACGCCGTCCTCTCCAATATCGACAAGGTCCACCTCCTCGCCGCCCGCTGGAGCGTCGACCCCGTCAGCGTCCACCAGCAACAGCCCAACGCCATCGGCGTGGCCGGCGAATTCATCCGCATACGCTCCTCGTGATCATCGTCCTCAAACCCGGCATCACCAAAAAGGAGGAGTCCGCCGTCCTCCGCGAAATCCGAAAACTGGGCTACTCCCCGCATGTGATGCGCGGCGTCGCTCGAACCGTCATCGGCGCCATCGGTGACGAACGCACCCACGCCAACCTCGAGGCGCTCGCCACCTGGCCCCAGGTCGAGTCCGTGACCCCCATCCAGAAACGCTACAAACTGGTCAGCCGCGAAGCCCACCCGTCCGATTCCACCGTCACCACCCGCGGCGTGGTCGTCGGCGGCCGCAAATTCCAGGTCATGGCCGGCCCGTGCTCCGTCGAAAGCGAGGACCAACTCCTCCGCACCGCCGAGGCCGTCCGCGACGCCGGCGCCACCATCCTCCGCGGCGGCGCCTTCAAACCCCGCACCTCCCCCTACGAATTCCAGGGCCTCGGCGAAAAAGGCCTCAAGCTCCTCGCCAAAGCCCGCCGCGCCACCGGCCTCCCCGTCGTCACCGAACTGCTCTCCGAAAACCACGCCGACCTCGTCGCCGAATACGCCGACATCCTCCAGATCGGCACCCGCAACGCCCAAAACTTCCAACTGCTCATCGCCGCCGCCAAAACCGGCAAACCCGTCCTCCTCAAACGCGGCATGTCCATGCGCATCGAGGAATGGCTGCTCGCCGGCGAATACATCCTCGCCAACAACAACCCCGGCCTCCTCTTCTGCGAACGCGGCGTCCGCACCTTCGAAAACTACACCCGCAACACCCTCGACCTCTCCGTCATCCCCATCCTCAAGGCCGAAACCCACCTGCCCGTCGTCATCGACCCCAGCCAGGGCACCGGCAAAGCCTCCCTCGTCACCGCCATGTGCAAGGGCGCCATCGCCATGGGCGCCGATGCCCTCATCGTCGAGGTCCACCCCAACCCCGCCGAAGCCTGGAGCGACGGCGCCCAACAGGTCACCCTCGACGGCTTCCGCAAACTGATGCAGGACCTGAAACCCTTCATCGCCGCCGCCGGCCGCGAATGACCGGTCCGGCAACCGCCGACCCTCTCCCCCGCTCCATCCTAACCAACCCTCGCGCCCTCGCGCCCATCACCGCCTCAGGCCCACCTACAGCACCGCGGTCGCCACCCACACCGACGTCCCGAACCGCCCCAGCAACCGCTCCCTCAGTCCCTCCGCCCCCGCCCCATCCCCCGTGATCGCAAAGGTCGTCGAACCGCTCCCCGACATCAGCACCCCCAGCGCCCCGGCCTCCCGCAGGAAATCCTGAAACACCCGCAGCAACGGGTACTTCGGCAGCACCGGCGCCTCCAACGCGTTGTAAAGCGTCGCACACGCCCCGTCCCGATCCCCCGACCGCACCCGCGCCACCCATTCCGCCGCCCGCCCCGGCCGCCCATTCACCGCCTCCGGATACCCGCCCAGCGTCCGATACGCCCACGCGGTCGGCACCCCGAATCCCGGATGCACCAGCAACAGCCCACACCCCTTCAACGCCGCAAAGGGTTCCAGCGCCTCCACCCGCTCCCCCCGACCCGTCGCCAGCGCCGGACCGTCCTGAAGGAAGAACGGAACATCCGACCCCAGCCCCGCGGCCAACTCCTGCAGCCGATCCGGTGACAACGGTCCGCCGAAGAGGTCGTTCAAAGCCCGAAGCGTGACCGCGGCATTCGCGCTCCCTCCCCCCAGCCCCGCCGCCAGGGGCAGACGCTTCTCCAGGTGGATCTCCACCCCCTCCCCAATCCCCGCCTCCCCCAGAAACCGCTCCGCCGCCCGGTACACCAGATTGCCCCCGTCCACCGGCAGCTCCGCATGATTGCAGGTCAGCCGCACCCCCGCTCCCGGACCCGGTCCCCGTCGAAACCGAAGCTGATCGGTCACCGGCACCGGCAGCATCACGGTCTCGAGATCGTGAAACCCATCGGACCGGCGCCCCAGGATGTTCAGGATCAGGTTGACCTTGCAGGGAGAGAAACGCTCGAGCATCGGACGACGTTCTGGAGGAGGGAGGGATTCAGGTAAAAAAAAGGGCGCCAACCGTGGGTTGGCGCCCGAAATCGTGCCCGAACTTATTGCTCGTCGAGCTGGAACTTGCCGAAGGGATAGAACGGCAGGATCGCCCCACCGGTGATGCCCATCTCGCCGTCCGTGTCCATCGCGCCGGTCGCGGGATACGAGTGGTTGTAGGAATCCGGCGTGGCGCCGTACTCGGTCAGACGCATTCCCCCGAACGGCTCCGTGTACGTGGTCATCGAATGGTCCGGGTAAAGCGGACCGTCCGCCGTGTACACCGCATCGTACGTCCATCCGCCGTCCTTCGGCCAGGGCGCGAAAAAGGTCGCCACTTCCGCAACCCCGATCGCCGTCCGAGCCACGCTCCGGTTGAATCCACGGATGAACCCGGTGGTCATCCCCTTCTGCGTGCCCTCCCAGAGCGTCGTCTGCTCAACCGACCGGGAAATCTCACCGCCGCGGGCGAATTCCGTCATGTTGCTGAGCCCCCGGCCCAGCTTCTTTTCGGGACCGGCACAGCCAACCACCACGGCCGGCACCACGAGCAAAGGAAGGAATCGCATCGACTTGGACATGGTCGTGAACATTGAGACGCCGACAGGCTAACCGCGGGACTTCAGGTGTAAAGCGAGTTCTCGCCGACGCTGCCGGCTTCCCCCCATCATCACCACGGCACGCGCACCCGCACCCGCGGCATCGCGACCCGCCGAATCCCAAGGATGCCCCCGCTCCCTGCCATGTCCCACGCACGCTCCATCCCCTCCCCACCTCCTGCCCTCGCCCTGGCCTTCGCCATCGCCTTCATCTCCACCTTCACCACGGGCTGCGTCCACCGCACCCCAACCCCCCCGCTCGCCGCCGCCAACACCGCCCAGGGCTACTACTTCCACACCCATCCCCGCCCCAACAACTCCCGCGACACCCTCTTCATCCTCTGCTTCTCCGGCGGCGGCACCCGCGCCGCCGCCCTCTCCCTCGGCGTCCTCGACGCCCTCCGACACACCACCGTCCAACTCCCCTCCGGCCCACGCCGCATGCTCGACGAAGTCGACGCCATCTCCGCCGTCTCCGGCGGCAGCGTCACCGCCGCCGCCTACGCCCTCTACGGCGACGAGGTCTTCGACCGCCTCGAACCGGCCTTCCTCAAACGCAATGTCCAGCGCCTCCTCCTCGGCCGCGTCCTCAACCCCTTCCGCTGGAACAAACTGTGGTCCCGCACCTACGGAAGCTCCGACACCACCGCCGAATTGTTCGACGACCTGCTCTTCCACGGTGCCACCTTCGCCGACCTCTCCCGCCGCCCAGGCGCCTTCACCGTCATCAACGCCACCGACATCTCCACCGGCGCCCGCTTCAGCTTCACCCAATACCAGTTCGACCTCATCTGCGCCGACCTGTCCCGCATCCCCGTCTCCCACGCCGTCGCCGCCTCCTCCGCCGTCCCCGGCCTCTTCACCCCCGTCACCCTCAACAACTACGCCGGCCAATGCGGCGCCTGGATCCCTAGCCTCGACGCCGCCCGCCAGCACCTCGCCAACCAGGATCTCCCCCGCCGCAGCCGCTTCCACCTCAGCGAACTAAGCGCCTACCTCGACGCCACCAACCGCCCCTACCTCCACCTCGTCGACGGCGGCGTCTCCGACAACCTCGGCATCCGCGCCGTCCTCGACGGCCTCCTCGCCATCGAGTCCAACGACGAAATCCGCAGCCTCTTCGACCTCGGCGCCGTCCGCCGCGTCGCCTTCGTCGTCGTCAACGCCTTCTCCTCCCCCGAAAAGGACTGGGACCGCCATGAACAACCCCCGGGCGCCATCGAAATCGCCGTCTCCGGCGCCGCCATCCCCATGGACCGCTACTCCATCGAGACCCAGGAACTGCTGCGCGACCAACTGAACCGCTGGCGCGACCACCAACGCACCGCCTCCGGACGCACCCCCGCCGAACTGGCGTATTACCCCATCGAAATCTCCTTCGCCGGCATCGCCGACCCCGAGGAACGCCGCTTCTTCTACAACCAACCCACGTCCTTCGTCCTGCCCGACGAATCCGTCGACCGCCTCCGCGCCATCGGCGCCCGGTTACTCCGGGAATCGAAGGATTTCCAGGCCTTCCTCCACGGATTCCAATCCGCCCCCACCCCCCAGCCCTGACCCCTCCCCGACCCGGCCCCTCCATGCTCCCGGACTTCACCCCCGCCCAATGGGCCCTCGCGGTCCTCGCCGCCACCGGGATCGGCGTCTCCAAAAGCGGCCTGCCCGGCGTCAGCCTCCTGCACGTCGTCGTCTTCGCCCACCTCATCCCAGGCATCGCCTCCACCGGCGTCGTCCTCCCCATGCTCATCGCCGGCGACATCGGCGCGGTCCTCCTCTTCCGCCGCCACGCCCAATGGCCGCACGTCGGCCGCACCCTCCCCCCCGCCCTCGCCGGTGTCGTCGCCGGCTGGTGGATCATGACCTGGCTCCCCGCCACCCGATTCGGCCCCATCATCGGCGCCATCGTCCTCACCCTCGCCGCCGTCCAACTCCTTCGTGACCTCCGACCCGGCACCTTCCAACACCTCCCCCACTCCCGCGCCTTCGCCTGGACCATGGGCTTCATCGCCGGCATCACCACCATGCTCGCCAACGCCGCAGGCCCCGTCATGGGCCTCTACCTCCTCGCCGTCGCCCTGCCCAAGGACGCCTTCGTCGGCACCGCCGCCTGGTTCTTCCTCCTCATCAACCTCCTCAAAGTCCCCTTCAGCGCCCAACTCGGCCTCATCAACCCCCAGTCCCTCGCCCTCAACGCCATCCTCATACCCCCCATCCTCGCCGGCCTCCTCCTCGGCCGCACCATCGTCGCCCGCCTCCCCCAGCGCTGGTTCGATGTCCTTATCCTCGCCTTCGCCGTCGCCGCAGCCTTCAAATTGCTCACCACCTGACCCAACCAACCCACACCACCCCCATGAACCAATCCCCACGCTGGCACGGCGTCTTCCCCGCCATCACCACCCAGATGCACCCCGACGGCTCCATCGACCTCGAAGCCACCGCCCGCCACGCCGACACCCTCATCCAGTCCGGCATCCAGGGCCTCATCTTCCTCGGCTCCCTCGGCGAAAACCAATCCCTCAACCCCCAGGAAAAACGCGATGTCATCGCCGCCATGATCGAAGCGGTCGCCGACCGCGTCCCCGTCCTCTCCGGGGTCGCCGAAACCAGCCTCGACGAAGCCGTCCGCTACGTGCAGGACCTCGAACGCCTCGGCGCCGACGGCTTCATGCTCATGCCCCCCATGGTCTACAAGTCCCCGGACCCCAGGGAATCCCTCCACCACTTCCGCACGGTCGCCCGCGCCACCGGCCTGCCGATCATGATCTACAACAACCCCATCAGCTACGGCCACGACCTCACCCCCGACCTCTTCGCCGACCTCGCCTCCCAACCCAACTTCGTCGCCCTCAAGGAAAGCTCCGGCAACACCCGCCGCATCACCGACCTCCACAACACCGTCGGCGACCGCTACGCCATCTTCACCGGCGTCGATGACCTCGCCCTCGAAAGCGCCATCCTCGGCATCGACGGCTGGGTCGCAGGCTCCGGCATCGCCTTCCCCGCCGAAAACCAGCACTTCTGGGAACTGACCCGCCGCGGCGAGTGGGACAAGGCCCGCACCCTCTACCGCTGGTTCGCCCCACTGCTCCACCTCGATACCCACCCCAAGTTCGTCCAGTACATCAAGCTGGCCGTCCAGGAATGCGGCCTCGGCCGCGAATGGACCCGCGCCCCGCGCCTCCCCCTCACCGGCACCGAACGCAAACAGATCCTCAAGATCATCCACGACGGCATCGCCTCCCGCCCCAAACTCCGCTGAACCACCGCCCGGAGATTCGGCGATCCCCGAATTTCCGCTCGTCAGCCCCGCACGCTTCTGACAGGGAGTCGGCACCATGCCAGCCCGACTCCCCTCGCCCGGCACCACCACCCGCCTCCTCAGCCCCCTCCTCAGCGCCCTCCTCCTCGCCTCAGCCGTTCTCCCCTCCCCCTCCCACGCCGCGCCCTCCCCCGGCTACCACCGCTTCCCCGCACTCCACGGCGACTTCGTGGTCTTCACCTCCGAAGGCGACCTCTGGCGCGTCCCCGTGACCGGAGGCACCGCCCAGCGCCTCACCAGCCACCCCGGCACCGAGGCCCACCCCGCCATCTCCCCCGACGGCACCACCATCGCCTTCTCCGCCGAATACGAAGGCCCTCGCGAGGTCTACACCATGCCCGTCGCCGGCGGCCTCCCCACCCGCCGCACCTTCCTCGGCGGCGGCACCCGCGTCGCCAACTGGACCCACCAGGGCCACATCCTCGTCGCCTCCACCCACCTCTCCGACCTCCCCAACACCCAACTGGCCCGCCTCGACCCCGACTCCGGCGCCCTCCTCCCCATCCCCCTCGCCCAGGCCGCCGAAGGCACCTACGCCCCCGACGGCCCCACCCTCTTCTTCACCCGCCTCCCCCACCAGGGCAGCAGCACCAAACGCTACCACGGCGGCACCGCCCAAAACCTCTGGCGCTTCTCCCACCGCGAAGCCGAGGCCGTCCCCATCACCCCCGACTTCACCGGCACCAGCAAAAACCCCATGTGGTGGAACGATCGCGTCCACTTCCTCTCCGACCGCGACGGCATCCTCAACCTCTGGTCCATCAAACCCGACGGATCCGACCCCCGCCAGCACACCCGCCACAAGGACCTCGATATCATGGGCGCCTCCCTCCACCAGGGCCGCGTCGCCTACCAACTCGGCGCCGACCTCCGCCTCCATGACCTCGCCTCCGGCGATGACCGACTCATCCCCATCTCCCTCGCCTCCGACTTCGACCAACTCCGCGAACGCTGGATCGACAAACCGCTCGACTACCTCACCGACGCCCACCTGTCCCCCAAGGGCGATCGCCTCGTCCTCACCGCCCGCGGCCAGGTCTTCGTCGCCCCCGTCGAACAAGGCCGCTTCGTCGAAATCCCCAGACCCCACGAGGTCCGCTACCGCAGCGCCCGATTCTTCCCCGACGGCAAATCCATCCTCGCCTACTCCGACGAAAGCGGGGAACTGGAACTGTGGCGCCTCGCCGCCGACGGACTCTCCCGCCCCCTCCAACTCACCACCAACGGCTCCGTCTTCCGCTTCCCTGCCATCCCATCCCCCGACGGCTCCCTCGTCGCCTTCGCCGACAAGGACCTCCGCCTCTGGATCCATCACCTCGATCTCCGCGAAACCCGGCTGGTCGCCACCTCCACCGTGGGAACCCTCACCGACTTCGCCTGGTCCCCCGACAGCCGCTGGCTCGCCTTCACCGACCCCGCCACCAACGGCTACGGCCGCATCCGACTCCACGCCGTCAACGACACCCAAAGCGTCCTCGTCACCAGCGACCGCGTGAACAGCTTCAACCCCGCCTGGTCGCCCGACGGCAAATGGCTCTACTTCCTCAGCGACCGCAGCCTCCGTTCCCTCGTCCGCCACCCCTGGGGCCACCTCCAGCCCGACCCGTTCTTCACCGAAATCACCCGCATCTATCAGATCGCCCTCACCAACGGCCTGCGATCCCCCTTCACCCCCCGCGATGAACTGATGCCCGAGGAACCCGCCGAGAAACCCAGGGACCCAACCCCCACCCCCACCATCGCCTCCGCATCCCCTCAAACCTCCCCCGCGACACCCGCCACCAACTCCCCGCCCTCCCACCCCACCCCCACCAACACCGCCAAACCCACCCACCCCCCGATCCCCATCCACCTCGACGGCATCGCCAGCCGCCTCTCCGAAGTCCCCGTTCCCCCCGGCAACTACTCCGATCTCCAGGTCACCGCCAAACACCTCCTCTGGGTCTCCCGTGACACCTCCTTCGAAGGCAAACGCCACCTGAAACATCTCGAAATCACCCACAAGGACCCCAAACCCAGGACCGTCGCCGAAAACATCCAGGCCTACGAACTGTCCCACGACGCCAAAAAACTGCTCATCCGCACCGAAAACAACCGCTTCCACGTCGTCCCCTCCGACACCTCCGCCCCCGCCAAACTGGAGGACGCGGTCGACCTCGCCAACTGGTCCTTCCCCCTCCAGCCCCGCGAGGAATGGCGCCAGATCTACACCGAGGCCTGGCGTATGCTCCGCGACTACTTCTACGACCGCGGCATGCACCAGCTCGACTGGCCCGCCATCCACCGCAAGTACCTCCCCCTCGTCGACCGCGTCAGCGAACGCGGCGAACTGAGCGATGTGCTCGCCCAAATGGCCGGTGAACTGTCCGCCCTCCACATCTACGTCGGCTTCGGCGACCACCGAAGAGGCCCCGACCGCGTCACCCCGGCCACCCTCGGCGCCCGCCTCTCCCGCGATGTCCCGGGCGGCGGCTGGCGCGTCGACCATATCCACCGCACCGACCCCGATTTTCCCGACGAAGCCTCCCCACTCGCCCGCCCCGGGGTCGATGTGAAGGTCGGCGACGTCATCCTCGCCATCAACGGACGCCCCACCCTCTCCGTCCCCGACCCGTCCACCCTCCTCCGCCAGCAGGCCGGCAAACAGGTCCTCCTCGAAATCCAGTCCCGCACCGACGAAAAGCCCCGCCGCACCATCGTCCACCCCATCACCCCGGGACGCGCCGAGGACCTCCGCTACGACGAATGGGAACTGACCCGCCGCGAACGGGTCGAACAACGCGGCGAGGGTCGCATCGGCTACGTCCACCTCCGCGCCATGGGCGCCGATAACATCGCCGAATGGGCCCGCCACTTCTACCCCGTCTTCCAACGCCAGGGCCTCATCATCGACGTCCGCCACAACCGCGGCGGCAACATCGACTCCTGGATCCTCGGCAAACTGCTCCGCAAAGCCTGGTTCTACTGGCAGGCCCGCACCGGCGACCCGTTCTGGAACATGCAGTACGCCTTCCGCGGCCATGTCGTCGTTCTCTGCAACGAATTCACCGCCAGCGACGGCGAGGCCTTCAGTGAAGGCTTCAAACGCCTCGGCGTCGGCAAGGTCATCGGCACCCGCACCTGGGGCGGCGAAATCTGGCTCAGCGCCGACCGCTGGCTCATCGACCGCGGCATGGCCACCGCCGCGGAAATCGGCGTCTACGGACCCGAGGGCTCCTGGCTCATCGAAGGCCACGGCGTCGACCCGGATGTGGTCGTCGACAACCTCCCCCATGCCACCTACAACGGCGCCGACGCCCAACTCGACGCCGCGATCGCCCACCTCCAGGAACGCATCGCCCAGGACCCGCGCCCCGTCCCCCCGGCCCCACGCCACCCGGACAAGTCCTTCAGCCCCCGCTGATACCCGCCCGCCCGCCCCCCAACACCCGGCGATCCGTCACCCCCGGCCGCCCCGGAACCCCCATGCACGCTGAACCCCGCCAGAACCCCACGCCCGGCCACCCTCCAGGCCTCCGCACCCTCTTCTTCACCGAAATGTGGGAGCGCCTGAGCTACTACGGCATGCGCGCGCTGCTGGTGCTGTTCATGGTCGACGAAATCGGCGACGGCGGCATGGGGTTGCGCGACAAGACCGCCGCCGGCATCTACGGCCTCTACACCGCCGCGGTCTACCTCGCCGCCCTCCCCGGAGGCTGGCTTGCCGACCGCCTCCTCGGCGCCCGACGCGCGGTCAGCATCGGCGCCGGCATCATCGCCACCGGACACTTCGTCCTCGCCGTCCCCGGCACCACCACCTTCTACCTCGGCCTCGTCCTCGTCGCCGCCGGCACCGGCCTGCTCAAACCGAACGTCAGCACCCTCGTCGGCGACCTCTACCCCGAAGGCGGCGCCCGCCGTGACGCCGGCTTCACCTGGTTCTACCTCGGCATCAACCTCGGCGCCGCCCTCGGCCCCCTGGTGTGCAGCCTCCTCGGCGAAGGCTGGAACTGGCACTACGGCTTCGCCGCCGCCGGTGTCGGCATGGTCCTCGGCCTGCTCCAATTCCAATCCTCCCACCACCGCCTCGGCACCGCCGGCGCTCCCCCGCACCAACCCCGCGCCGTCCACCAGCAAACCCTCGCCATCACCGCCATCGGCATCGGCGCCATCGCCATCACCTTCGTCCTCACTGCCACCGGCACCCTCACCCTCGACCCCGTCCGCCTCGCCAATCACTCCGCCGTCGCCATCGTCGGCCTCGCCATCGCCTGGTTCGCCTGGGCCTTCCTCGCCGCCGGACTGGATCGAAACGAAAAAAGCCGCCTCGCGGTGATCGCCCTCCTGTTCCTCGCGTCCGCCCTCTTCTGGGCCGGCTTCGAACAGGCCGGATCATCCCTCAACCTCTTCGCCAGCCGCCACACCCTCCGAACCGTCCCCGGCCTCCCCTCCCCCATCCCCGCCGGCTGGTTCCAATCCCTCAACGCCGTCTTCGTCATCACCCTCGCCCCCGTCATGGCCGCCGCCTGGCTCACCCTCGCACGCCGCCGCCAGTCCTTCCCGCTCGTCGCCAAACTCGCCCTCGGCCTCGCCTTCCTCGCCGCCGGCTTCCTCGTCATCGCCCTTGCCGCCCGCCAGGCCCTCACCCACGGACCCGTCTGGCCCACCTGGCTCATCGCCACCTACCTCCTCCACACCCTCGGCGAACTGCTCCTCAGCCCCGTCGGCCTCAGCTCCGTCACCCAACTCGCCCCGCGCCGCCTCGCCGGCCAGATGATGGGCATCTGGTTCCTCGCCACCTCCCTCGGCAACCTGTTCGCCGGTCTCTTCGCCGGCCAGGTCAGCGGCGACAACACCGCCTCCATGCCCGCACGCTTCCTCCAGGTCGCCGCCATCACCGGCATCGCCGCCCTCGCCCTCCTCCTCCTCGCCCGCCCCATCCAACGCCGTATCTCCCTCCCACCCCACTGACCCCCGAAATCCCCAATGCCCCAGCGCTCCCAGGGTTGGCACCACGCCGGAACGCCCCCACAATTCCCACGTCCCATCCCCATGAGCCGCCCCAACCCCATACCCCCTCACCTCATCCTGCCCCGCCCCTCCCTCGCCACCGCCTTCCTCTCCCTCCTCACCTTCCTCACCACCCCAGCCCTCCCGTCCGATGCCCCGGACTTCGCCACCGAGGTCCTCCCCATCCTCTCCGACGCCTGCTTCGTTTGCCACGGCCCCGACGATAACGCCAAAAAAGGCGGCCTCCGCCTCGACTCCCGCGAAGGAGCCCTCGCCCCTGGCAAAAGCGGCACCCCCGCCGTCGTCCCCGGCAACCCCGCCAAAAGCGAACTGATCCGCCGCATCCTGACCGACGACCCCGACGACCGCATGCCTCCCGAGCCGGCCAGAAAACCGCTCGATCCCCGCCAGAAAAGCACCCTCCAGCGCTGGGTCGCCTCGGGCGCCACCTGGGGCCGGCACTGGGCTTACTCCCCTCCCATCCGCCAACCCCTGCCCACACCCGCCCCCACCGCCACCCCCCACCCCATCGACGCCTTCATCCATGAACGCCTCCAGCGCGAAGGCCTCCAACCCGCCCCGCCCGCCCCACGCGAAACCTTGATCCGCCGCGTCACCCTCGACCTCACCGGCCTCCCCCCAACCCCCGAGGAAATCGATGCCTTCCTCGCCGACAACAGCCCGGACGCCTGGGAACGGGTCGTCGACCGCCTCCTCGCCTCCCCTCGCTACGGCGAACGCATGGCCTGGGAGTGGCTCGACGCCGCCCGCTACGCCGACTCCAACGGCTACCAGGGCGACGCCGAACGCACCATGTGGCCCTGGCGCGATTGGGTCGTCGACGCCCTCAACCGCAACCTCCCCTTCGACACCTTCTCCCTCTGGCAACTGGCCGGCGACCTCCTCCCCAACGCAGGCTTCGAACAACGCCTCGCCACCGGCTTCCTCCGCAACCACATGATCAACGGCGAAGGCGGCCGCATCCCCGAGGAAAACCGCATCGACTACCTCTTCGACCAAACCGAAACCGTCGGCACCGTCTGGCTCGCCGCCACCCTCAACTGCGCCCGCTGTCACGACCATAAGTTCGATCCCATCAGCCAGCGCGACTACTACGGCCTGCTCGCCTTCTTCAACCAGACCGCCGTCGACGGCAGCGGCGGAGACCCCCAGTCCCGACCCAACCTCGAAGTCCCGTCCCTCCAACAGTTCCTCCACCGCAAATCCACCCAGGACGCCCTCGAACAGGCCGCACACGCCACCTCCACCTTCGAATCCTCCCGCTTCCCCCGCACCACCAACCCCAGCCCACCCACCCCCGACACCCCACCAGCACCCCAGGAGGATCTGCCCAAGGAAATCCAGGACATCCTCGCCTCCCGTCCCCTCACCCGCGACGCCGCCCGCCTCGAAAAACTCGCCAACCACTGGAGGCCTTCCGAACCCGCCTACGCCAGCCTGCTCGATGCCCAACGAAAGGCCCTCGCCGCCCGCGACGCCGCCGCCCGCGCCATCCCCAGGGTCATGGTCATGCAGGACATCCCCAACCCGCGCGCAACCTTCATCCTCCGCCGCGGCCTCTACAACCAACCCGACGCCGCCGTCACCGCCGCCGTCCCACCCGACCTCTCCCCCACCCCGTCCCCACACCCCAACCCCGCCTCCCTCACCAACCGCCTCACCCTCGCCCAATGGCTCCTCGACCCCGCCCACCCCCTCACCGCCCGGGTCACCGTCAACCGCTCCTGGCAGCTCTTCTTCGCCACCGGCCTGGTCAAGACCAGCGAAGACTTCGGACTCCAGGGCGAACAGCCCTCCCACCCGAAACTCCTCGACTGGCTCGCCTCCGAATTCATCGCCTCCGGCTGGAACCCCAAACACATCCACCGCCTCATCGTCACCAGCCAGACCTACCGCCAGTCCTCCAGCGTCGACCCCGACCAGCGCGAACGCGACCCCGAGAACCGTCTGCTCGCCCGCGGCCCCAGGTTCCGCATGCCCTCCTGGATGATCCGCGACGCCGCCCTCGCCTCCAGTGGCCTGCTCGTCGAACGCCTCGGCGGCCCCCCGGTCCACCCCTACCAACCCGCCGGCGTCTGGGAGGAAGCCACCTTCGGCAACAAACGCTACGTCCAGGACCACGGCGACGCCCTCTACCGCCGCAGCCTCTACGTCTTCTGGCGCCGTATCGTCGCCCCCACCCTCTTCTTCGACGTCGCCAACCGCCAAACCTGCACCGTCCGCACCCCGCAGACCAACGTCCCCCTCCACGCCCTCGCCACCCTCAACGACACCACCTTCGTCGAAGCCGCACGCACCCTCGCCCAACACGTCCTCCTCCTCCCCAACGCCAACGACCCCCTGCGCCTCAACCACGCCGCCCGCCGCGTCCTCGGTCGCCGCCTCGCCCCCGACGAAACACGCATCCTCCTCACCGGCCTCGCCCGCCATCGCACCCGCTTCACCCACCACCCCGACGAAGCCCGCCGATGGCTCGCCCACGGCGAATCCCCGCGAAACGAACAGATCCAACCGGCCGAACACGCCGCCTGGACCCTTGTCTGCAACACCCTCCTCAACCTCGACGAAGCCCTCACCCGGGAATAGCCCACCCCCACCCCCAACCGCACCCCCCGTCGCCGCCCCAGTCATCCCTCATTCGTCATCCGTCATGAACCCCCTCGATTCCCTCGCCACCGCCCTCTCCCGACGCGCCTTCCTCGGACGCGCCGCCTCCACCACCGGCGCCGGCATCGCCGCCCTCGCCTCCCTCCTCCAACGCGACGGCTGGGCCGCCACCCCAACCCCCGCCCCATCCCCCACCAGCCCCCTCCCCCACTTCGCTCCCCGCGCCAAACGCATCATCTACCTCTTCCAGAACGGCGCCCCCACCCACGTCGACCTCTTCGATTACAAACCCAAACTGGCCCAACTCCACGGACGCCCCGTACCCGACGAATACATCGGCGGAAAACGCTTCAGCACCATGACCGGCAAGGCCGACGGCAAACTGCTCCTCGCACCCGTCGAACCGTTCCACCAACACGGCCAGTCCGGTGCCTGGGTCAGCGAGTTCCTCCCCCACACCGCCCGCATCGTCGATGACCTCTGCTTCGTCAAAAGCCTCCACACCGACGCCATCAACCATGCCCCGGCGATCTCCTTCCTCCTCAGCGGCGCCCAAATCCCCGGCCGCCCCACCCTCGGCGCATGGCTCACCTACGGCCTCGGTTCCGCCAACCAGGACCTCCCCGCCTTCGTCGTCCTCACCTCCGTCAGCAAAGGCACCTCCTGCGGCCAGATCTTCTACGACTTCTATTGGGGCTCCGGCTTCCTCCCCTCCCGCTTCCAGGGCGTCAAATTCCGCGGCAGCAGCGAACCCGTCCTCTACCTCTCCAACCCCGACGGCCTCGACCGCCAGACCCGACGCTCCATGCTCGACGACCTGGCCGCCCTCAACCAACTCCGTCATCAACAGCACGGCGACCCCGAGATCGCCACCCGCATCGCCCAGTACGAAATGGCCTTCCGCATGCAAACCAGCGTGCCCGACCTCACCGACCTCTCCAACGAACCCCCGGAGGTGCTCGACCTCTACGGTCCCGCCGTCCGCGAACAGGGCACCTTCGCCTACAACTGCCTCATGGCCCGCCGCCTCGTCGAACGCGGCGTCCGCTGCGTCCAGGTCATGCACGCCGGCTGGGACCAGCACAACAGCCTCACCACCGAGCTCTACACCCAGTGCAAGGACACCGACCAGCCGTCCGCAGGCCTCGTCCGCGACCTGAAACAACGCGGGCTGCTCGACGACACCCTCGTGGTCTGGGGCGGTGAGTTCGGCCGCACCCCGTTCATCCAGGGCAACCTCGCCGACCGCCCCCGCTGGGGACGCGACCATCATCCCTACGCCTTCACCTCCTGGCTCGCCGGCGGAGGCGTCAAACCCGGCCACACCCACGGTGAAACCGACGACCTCGGCATGAACGTCCTCCTCAACCCCGTCCATGCCCACGACTTCCAGGCCACCCTCCTCCACCTGCTCGGCATCGACCACGAACGCCTGACCTTCCGCTTCCAGGGCCGTGACTTCCGCCTGACCGACGTCCACGGCCACGTGGTCCGGGACATCATCGCCTGAGCCCCTCTCACCACGCCCCCAGAAGCCTCCCCCCCAAACCCGCACCCCCGGGACCGCGCACGCCACGGCCCCGGGGAATCGGAATCAGCCACCCGCCCTCGTCACAGCGGTGGTTGCTGCACCCAACGCACCACCCCGCTGGATTCAGGAATGCGGAGCCAAACACCCTCCGCAGCTGGAACTTCGCCAAGTTTCGCGCCCCAATACGGTTCCGTGACAGGTGGAACAGCGCCGCCATCCAACCATGGCCAATCTTCACCTCCTAACCGATAGGCCTCCAATTCATGCAAATCGGTGGCAACCGGCAGGGCATTGCCGGCCATCCGAACCCCAGGAATTAGGTACCGAACCATCGGGAACCCATTGATTCTCCCCATCGTCAACACAAACCCCGCCTGCTGCCGCGCCGAGAAATGGAAAGACTGAAAAGGGAGCAAGGGAATAGTCGTCCCGTCGTACGGACCCCGCGCATAGCCGTCCCTAATGAACCAGTAGCCATTCCCTGATCCCGCAACGGACCCATAGTGAACCGCGACCCGCTCCCCTCGGAAATCATCCATCTCAATCCGATCCCCCTTCAGGAGGCTCATGCTAGCACTATCCGAAGTGCCAAAAACGTCCGCCACGGTATTGAGTCTCACGCATTCAACGAAGTCCCCAGCCCGAACAACATTCATCACTGACTCAATCGAGTCGTCCAAACCGAGGCGGTGGCCATCCTGATGCACAATCGGCCACCATGTGCCAATTCCATTCCGGCGGTCGCCACTGTCCTCAGACGAACGAAGAAAAACCACGTGGGAGGCGCCCAACTCGGTGGGCATCATCGACGGGACAAGGACGGCCCCGGAATCAAGCTCCAAGGTGCTTCCCTCCACCCGTGAAACCCGACATCCAAGAACAGGTTCACCCGCTGCCCAGGCGGTAAACACACGACCGTCGATGCCAGGAGCGACAGATCGACATTGGATACCCCAAGGTTCGGAGATGACGGTCTGATCCGCCGACTCACATACCAATCTGATGAACCCCGAGGAATCACCCGGAGGCACTCGTACCGCCGTGGTCAGGAATCCGGTGGTGGATGTCGTCGCGTCGGCCCGGTACCACGCCCGCCAAGCACCGGTAGCGTGCGGAGATTCGGTACTCGTTTCCACCCGATACCGAAGGCCCGCCACAGTCGGAAACGTAACCTTTATGTGGCCGTCCTTGAAAATCAGAGAATGCAATCCAACCACGTGAACGGCGGCGGATCGCTTATCGACAACTCCGGTTCCCGAAATGAGATGATATCTCAGTGAATCCAAAACAACCCCGTCAAGCGCATGGCGATACAGCAGTTCGCCGTTGCCAGTGACCTCAACATTGCCGTGCAGTGGTGAATCTACCAACTCCACTCTCTGACTGCCCACATGATCCAGCGCCACCGGTGACGCTCCAACGGCGAGATGAAGCACAACCCTTATCGGAATCTCCAAAGGCGCAGAATCGACAGCTCCATCGTTCGCCACCACAACCACCGTATCCGATCCTGAAAAACCCAAGTTAGGTTGATAGATAGCATTCGGGAGCTTTCCCGTCAGCGTCCCGAACCGCGGCGGCACCTGCACCCGATAGCTTAGTGAATCGCCATCGGCGTCCGTGCCGTCAATCTCAAGCGGAACGGGTGCCCCATAGCTCCCGAAAACGGGGCGCGCCCTCAGAACCGGCGGATCGTTCACCGGCGTGACCAGCACCCTTATCCGACCCGCCGCACTTCCCCCTCGCCCATCCTCCACCCGGTAATCAATCTGGTCCACCCCATGGTAATCCCGGTTCGGTGTGTACTTTATGACTCCACCAACCCATTCCATCACCCCGCGCTCAGGACCCTTCGTGGTCGTGAAGCTCAGTGGGTCCCCGTCCGGATCCGACGCCGCCACGGGAATCGTCGCCGTCATGTCCTCGGCCACGCTCACCGACTGCTCCCCGGCCGTCGGAGCCCGGTTCATGCTCACCACCTGGATCCTCACCACGGCCCGCTCCGACACCAACATCCCATCCCCAACCGCGAAGTCGAATTGGTCCCATCCCGCGTGGTTCTCGTTCGGCCGATACGTGACCCTTGGTGGCGTCCCTGTTAACACCCCATTCGTCGGCCGATTCCCAATCGCATAACGCAGCGCCGGCCCATCGACGTCCACACCCACCAAAACGATTTCCAAGGTGCCGTTCTGCATCACCTCCAACGCCATCGGAACCGCAACCGGCCTATCGTTCACGGCCTGCACCTCGATGTGCACCATACCGATTCCCTCCGCCCCCATGCTGTCCACTACCCGAAACTCAAAACCGTCCACCCCAAAATAATCCGGCCTAGGCACATACGTAACCTCCGGCGCCACACCCAGCAAAACGCCGTTTGTCGGCGGTCGTGTCACTTCATACCTCAATTCGCCTCCATCAACGTCCTTCCCGGATAACACCACCGCAACCGTCGAGTCCTCGAGGATCGTCAATTGTTGCGATATCGCCACGGGCGGATCGTTCACCGGCGTGACCAGCACCCTTATCCGACCCGCCGCACTTCCCCCTCGCCCATCCTCCACCCGGTAATCAATCTGGTCCACCCCATGGTAATCCCGGTTCGGTGTGTACTTTATGACTCCACCAACCCATTCCATCACCCCGCGCTCAGGACCCTTCGTGGTCGTGAAGCTCAGTGGGTCCCCGTCCGGATCCGACGCCGCCACGGGAATCGTCGCCGTCATGTCCTCGGCCACGCTCACCGACTGCTCCCCGGCCGTCGGAGCCCG